>JRYH01000753.1_pt1 | contig 95076 bp, 78 predicted proteins | sample 235351 | NCBI WGS metagenome assembly JRYH01 (sample SAMN03074221, study PRJNA261480) | activated sludge metagenome | biome: Wastewater Treatment Plant; feature: Wastewater; material: Activated sludge; isolation source: activated biomass of a wastewater treatment plant treating wastewater... ... | reverse complement strand
TGGGGATTCCTGCAGAAATACCGGCAGTGGCGCTGCTATATCTGCCCCGATCACACCGGCGAGTTTGCCGATATTGCCGTTGGCGATCCGTGGTATCGCCCGATTGAGGCAGGAGAGCCCGGCAAATCCCTGATCGTCGCGCGGACGGAAAAGGGGCGTCAATATATTCTTGACGCCGTGAAGGCCGGCTATGTTACGCTTGAAAATCATGACCTGTCGCTTTTTCCAAGATCACAGCCTAACCTGCTTGCGACAAAGGGTAATGTTTGGATCAGACTAAAGCTGCTCCGTTTGTTTGGAGCACAAGTGCCGACTTACAAACGGTTTAAACTGGCACGGTTCTGGCTGAGCAGTTTGTCTCCCTATGAGAAATTTCAATCAGTGGCCGGGACAATAAAGCGAATCTTCAAAAGGCGGTTAAATAAGTCGATAGAAGTTAAGGCTTGGGCGCCCCCGCCTGCGAAAAAAAGCTGATGGTAGAAGTTACGGCATTAATTACAGCTGCTCTCGGCATCGTGGCGCTTCTTGTGCGGCCTGGAGCGGCCGTCGGCATTCTCATTCTGTCCACAATGATCTGGCCGGAGTTTTTGCGCATTCCAATAGGGCCTGCCGATATGTCTGCTCCGCGATTAATTGCCATTATTTTGCTTCTGCGCTTCATCCACATAGGCAGAAACAGGGCATTGATGATCGGCTCAGTCGATTATCTCGTTGTGGTCCTCTGGCTTTGGTACTTGTTGGCAACATTTCTGGGCGGATCCGGCTTTTCGAAGACTACAGAAATGATCGGATACGGTTTCGATACAGTTTTAATGTACTTTATTGCCCGTATGGGTATCCGTTCGATGGAAGATGTCCGGAGCGCAATCTACCCGCTGTTCTTTATTGCGGTTTGGATGTGTATTTTCGGATGGCAGGAAGCCTTAACGACCAAATCATTTTATGTTGGCCTTGATTCGTATCGAACATGGGTATGGATTCCGAAAGTGCCAGAATTCCGGCTCGGAATTATGCGTGCTAAAGCCAGCACTTCAGTACACATTTATTTTGGTATGGCAATGATGCTTATTGCGGGCATTGCCTGGGCTATGCGGAGTCATCCACGAATTCGCAAGCTCGCGACGCTGACGGCGCTTATTGCGGGAATCGCTGGACTTGCTTCTATGTCAAGCGGTCCGTGGCTTGCCATGGTTACGCTCATCATTTGCAATTTGTATATTTTACGTCCGAGTCTTATCAAGCCCACACTGCTGTTGCTGGTAGCTTTTGCTATTTTCCTGGAACTTGCATCGAACCGACATTTTTATCATCTAATTGACTATCTTGCTCTGAACTCAGGTACTGCGTGGTACAGGACGAAGTTGCTGGAGGTCGCGGTAGCCCAATGGCGAGATTATTGGCTTATCGGCACAGGTAGTAAGGATATTAACTATTGGGGCGGACTGCTGGATGGCAGAAAACATATCGATCTGGTGAATCATTTTGTTGTTGTTGCGGTGAATGGCGGAATACCAGCTGTTCTTATGTATCTATCCATGCATATAAATGCGGTTCGATATGCCATTAGAGCGCGCAAAATCTCGAAGGACCCCTATCGCAGAAAGTTAATTTTCTATTTAACTAGTACCTTAATAGCGGTCGATGTATCTAGCATGTCCGTGGGTTTGTTCGGACCGCCGCTATTGTTGAGCTTCATGCTCGTCGGCATATTGGTTAGCGCGGGCAGAAGCTGGCAAGAGGTACCATTAAAATCGCGCCCGAGCGATGCATTGCGAGAGGCTGCTGTTCAGCCAGTGGGAGCCCCGGGACCAATGCCGTAAAACAGTAGAGGTCTTCTGTCGAATGAATCCTCCTCGGTATCAGATAAGTTAGGTATCAAAAATTTGTGAAGACAATGGAAGAGTTCGAGCTAAGTATAGTTATCCCGCATTACAATGATCCGGTTGGGCTTGCGGCGTGCCTCGCCACTCTGGAGACGCAGACCTATGACAAGAGCCGTTTTGAGGTCATCGTCTGCGACAATGATTCTGACCAATCGATCGAAGCGCTGAACGGCTACGATATAAACATTCGTCTTATCCAAGAGACACGCCGGGGGGCAGGCCCTGCGCGCAATGCGGGCGTAGAGGTAGCGCGGGGGAGGTTTCTTGCTTTTACTGATTGTGATTGCCTGCTTGAACCAGATTTTGTGGAAAACGGTTTACGCCATTTACGGCGCGCAGGCGAGCGCAGCGTAATGGCAGGCGAAATTATTTTGTACCCCGAAGCCGAAAGCCCTAATGCCGTGGAAGCGTTCGATATGGTTTACTCGACCAATCAGCGAAACAATGCTTTAAAAAAAGAGGCTGCGACTGGCAACTTATGGACATCCCTTAGTTTTTTCCGCGAAGTTGGACCCTTCTATGCCGATGTTGCCGAAGATACTGATTGGTGTAAAAGAGCTTTGAATAAGGGCGCGACATTCCTCTTTGGACATGACTGTATTGTTAGGCATCCGGCTCGAAAATCTTTGGATGAGTTAAAGGCAAAATGGAAGCGACAGTCAGCGATGACGTTCAATATGTGGAAGAAGCGGTCGAACTTTAAAATAAAATGGCCGATACTGTGTCTGATAACAGCATTCTCATTTGTACCGCATGCATTAAAAGCGCTTACCGATAAGAAGCTCAATCATCTATCCGAACGTCTAAAAGCTATCCTGGTTTTGACGTGGTGCCGCCTATTCAGAGCAAAAATTATGGTAGACTTTTATATTAGTGGGGTTGAGCATATCGATCCAAATAAGTACTGGAGACGATGAGTTAATATAGTTTGGGTCGAAGTATCTACTTCTTTAGAAGTTTCTTTATTTTCTCCTTGACCCTTAAGGGCATGGCGGAGGATAGCTCCTGGCGGATAAAACGTAGTTTTCTAAGTCCCGGGGCACGATTTACAGGGATACTCAGCAGTTCAGGCCACAGTTTTTTAGTAATATCTTCACATAAGGCACCATTCGCACGATAAGCGTCTGAAAAAGACATCATCTTCTGAAAAGTATCTACACTATTAAATGGCGAGATGGAGGGGTATGGCATATCATGTCCTGTCATTGCCACGCCGGCCCAACATCCCAGCCTCAATTCGATGTATGCTAGGTCATATGTCCAGGAAGCCCCCCCTACGGGCAAATTTTCTAGCCAAATTTCCGCTTCTTTCAGAAAAATATCGGCATGCTTTAACCCCAATCTCTGCAGGAGGGCGTCTGCCCCGGGCTGTGGTTTTCCTAAATCATGCGGACCCCAATAAAATGCTCGGGCGACTTCCCCGGCGGCACCAGAGAGCGAAAACTCTTCGCCGTTGGATATGCTTTTTTCCGTCGTTGCCAAATCAATAACATGGTCATTGAGGCAATAACCTGTTCTAAATTGCCAAGCATTTCTCTCGGTGTCAGATATCGGCAGTAGATCAACAAAGGCGTGGACGAGGTTAAATTTCTTTACAAGCTCCTTTGCCAAAAGCTGATCTAGTTGGCCGCCGCTACCCTCGGTGCGAAATGTTCGCAGCATTATCTGGTCAGCGCAGTGACGTGCCGCTGAAAGCATCATTCTTGTGTCCCAGCCGCCTGTTAAATGCATGATGGTCGGACTTGTTTCGGCGAGAGTCTTTACTCGATTAGCTAAACTACTGCAGATCTTTTCAAGAAGAATTGAATCCTCTAGAGTATTTTTTTGACGATATTCGGTCTCGTGTTCTAACGGCCACACCCGAGTACTTGCGAAATTTGACAGGTCAAGAGCATGGTTAGGAAGTAGCCTTCTAATATTCGCATGCGCCGTAAGGCCAAAAGGATACCACCCGCGTTCCTTGGAGATGTCCAGTGTTTCAATGACGCGGGGATCCCGATTAAGTAAAGTCGTCCCCGGTATCAGCATGGATGACGATGCGATAACTTCTTGATATTTGTCATATACAACTGGAAACAGCGCGCCGGCGTCAGTCAATAGAGATGGCTTTTCATTGAAATGACAAAATACTACAAACCTTCCGCACATGGCGTGAAATGGGTTGTTTTCGCGGGTCGGTATCGCTTCAATCCGAATCTCTGAGTGTGAATTTATGAATATCCCGTTGTATATAACCCAGCCGAGAAGAAGACCGATGTCGTTCCCACTTTTATCGGTAACTTTCGAAACTGGGAGTTCTGGAGATGTCCAGATATTCCAGTCACGAAATGTCCAACGGTGGAAGCCCTCGGGCCTTGACGGCAAGTCACGCGCACAAAGGAACTGTTTATACAAGACGGACCCCTGATGATTCATTCAAAACAGATCTAGCAATTATTTCTCAGTCCTGAGAAGGGAGACTATCAAAAAGGATAGCTTTCCAAATCCTTTCAGAAATCTAGTTAAAGTTAGGCGCTTCAACCCCCATTAAGTATGAAGTTTATTCTTTTAGAGTGTATGATATATGAGGTCCGATCCGTCGGGCAGATTTCCAATATTGGAAATCATATTCCTTAAAGATTCTCGTCGGTAATAGTTCGTAAATGCCTTTGCCTTCGGGCAAGTCACGTAAAATGTTGTTGACAGCGGTGGCGGCTGAGTTTTCCATGAATGAACCAATCTTCTCCCTTATATCGCCGCCTGCTTCAAGCTTCCATCCATATTTCCCTGATTGGGTCCACGCGAGAGAAGAATACACATTGTGAGACAGGGTCCAGCCATTAAACGGTTGTTTAGCAACTAACCCGTCAATTACGTTGTTTACAATAGTTGTATTAGGTTCCGAATTCGGAATTTGTATGGCTTTCCCTTGATCTCCGGACGCAAAGATTAAGTTGTGTAGAAAGTATGCATTGTCGAATGCGCTGCCCCAACTCCGTACCCAGCCCATGAGCACATTATTGAGAAGCCACATGTTAGTCGCTTCATCGACGTTGCCGGTGCCGTGGTATGTAAAGGCGAAGGGGACATTCTCGATAACGTTGTCGGCGATTAAAATGTTGCTGTTTTTTAAGTAAATAGAGATGCCGTTACCGTGAACTCCAAGAATATCCGAAAGGTAATTGCCTGAGATCTGCATATTTTCCGTCTCGATCAAGCGGATACCGGTGCGTCCAATCTTGCTGATAACATTATCACGTATGATACCATTCTTTGCCGTATTAAAGCGAATGCCGGAGCTCTTCTGATTGTTAACAATTCTATTATTTTCGATGAGGGTGTTTTCGGATTTATCTATTTGGATGGCACCTACTCCTTCGACGCTCCGTAAATGCGTGATATAGTTATCGCGGATTGTGACATTACGGATTGGCTTTCCGGAGTTGATAATTGCGGTGCCACTTTGCCATCCTTCGTAATCGCCGAAATAATGGCTGATGTGAAAGCCCTCGACCACCACATTGTCCTGCCCGTTCAGGATAAAGCCGGCGGCGAGCTTATTGATACGCAGGTCGTTGCTCTTTACCGCATCCGGATGCTGCGGCCAGATCAGCAGCGTCCGGCGCTTGTTGTCGATGAAATATTCCCCGGGCGTATCAATATCCGATGGGCGATTGAAAAGCGCGAAATAGGACTCCCGATCCGTATAGGGATCGTTGCCCGGCGGGTCGAATTTGATTGCGCCCCGAACGCGGTCGACGCCCGTCACCTCGGTCAGCAGGACGAGGTTGGGTTTCATCCAGACGGCGATGATGGCATTCTCCCAGTTGATGTCGGGCGTGTGATCGAAATACTGGCCGAGGATGACCGAATCATGGGTCATCTCGGTGCCGCCGCCGCCCACATCGTGATAATGGTAGTAGTCATCGAACCAGAAGGGGTCGGGCTGGTTCGGATCGCGCGCGAGCCACACCCGCTCGCCGGCAAGATACATCGGCGTCAGCGGATTGACTTTTTCCGGAAGCTGCGTCTTGAAAAGTTTTTTCCAGTTCTCATTGCCGTAGCAGTCCTCGGCCGAGCTGCACGGGGTAAATGTCACGTCGAGGCTTGCCGCGCCGCTCAGCCGCGCCCGCTCCTCGCCCCAGCCGTTGCCTTTATAGACGACGGGGTTGCCGTCGCTACCGCCCGCCGGCACGTTGATGCTGCCAAGATATTCGACACCGCCGCGGAAAAAGAACACATCGCCCGCCGTTGGCGTGTAGCGTCCCGCCTTTTGCGTGGCGTTGGGATCGCCCGGCGCGTGCTTCCAGGCGCTCTCGCGGCTCTGGCCGTCGTTGGCATCGCTGCCCTTCGCATAATCGATGAAGAAATCGCGGGCGAGGACGGGCGAGCTCGCCATGAGCCCGAGGGTCACAATCAGACCGGCCAGATATCGCACGCGCATTCTCCCCTCCCTGCTTCGCCGCCTGCCGTTGATCTTAGCGGAAGGTCGATATGACGGCAAATATCCTGTAAAATGTGGGATCAGAGATCCTTGACGTCCGTCCAGATGGCCCGCCGGTCCCAGACGCTTTTCCAGACCGCCGCCGATTCTTTCGATGCGGCGCGGCCGAGCGCGGCAAGAACGCGATGGGCGAGATAGCGCGACAGCGGCCAGAGTTTCATCAGCCACATGGCAAGACCGCGCGACGCACGCGGAAAATGCTTGTGAATCAGCGTCATCTTCGCCTTGATCAGCCGCACGAGCTTATCCGACTGCACGGTTTCCGAGGCGCCGCCGTGATGGATGATGGTTGCCTCCGACGTCACCATCGGCCGCGCCCCGGCTTTCGCAGCCCGCGCGCAGAGGTCGGCCTCCTCCGCATACATAAAGAAGGCCTTGTCGAAGCCGCCGAGACGGTTCCAGAAATCCCGCCGGATCAGAAAGAAGCAGCCGGTCACGACATCGACCTCGCGAATCCCCTCGCGGTTCCAGCCGCCCATCGCCTCGGGATTGAAGAGACTGGACTTTCGGAATATCGACGAGAGACCGAGCGCCTGGCTGGTCAGGCTCCAGAGGCTCATGCGTGACCAGCAGGAGGTGGGATTGAGGGTCATATCGCCAAAGAGGGTGCGCCCGCCCCAGATACCGGCCTCCGGATACGTCGCCGCGAAGGCCATCAGCCGGTCGATGGCGCCGTCCAGCACCTCCGTATCCGGATTGAGAAGGAGGAGAAACTCGCCCGTTGCTTCCTGCGCGGCGACATTGTTGGCGGCGGCGAAGCCAAGATTTTCATCGAGGCAGTGTACAATTGCCCGCTCACCATACTCGCGCTGCAATGCCTCGGCCGAGCCATCCGACGAGTTATTGTCGATGACGATCAGCTCGAACGGCGTCTCGCGTGTTTCGGCATAGACGGTCTCCAAGCATTTCAGCGTCATTTCCCGCGTGTTGTAGCTGATGACGATGATGGAAACCTTAGGCGAGGGCACCGCTGCGATTTCGTGCTGCAAGTTTGAACTCATGATAAAGGAACTCTTTTCAGATAGCATATGCGCAAAGGCAGAATTGCAAAGACATTTTACCGGGCCATCCATATGCAGTGACAGGCGCCATAGAGTCTGGAAAAACTTTATGACTATTCCTTGATTTCATTAAAATCTTGTTGAAATAATGAATTTTCCGACATTATTACCGCGGACAGTCTGGAAATTCATTTGAATTAACTAAATATCGAGAATCTGTTACCTATAATCAGCAGAACCCCTCCCGGGTTCACCCTTCAGGGATCTGAAATGCTTACAGTTGTTACCAATCTCGGATTTGCGGTCTGCGTCGCGCTTGCGCTCTGGATCGTCGTTCCCTATGTCTACCGGCTTCGGAATGTCCGCAAGCTGCAGGAGCGGTGCGCCCGGACGAACAGCATTGTCCTGACCTATGATGACGGGCCGAGCGCGAACTTCACCGCGGCGCTTCTCGGTGTGCTCGAGGAATATAATGCGCCTGCGACCTTCTTTACGCTTGGCGTGCAGGTCGATAACAATTCGCACATGATCCCTGAGCTTATCGCCAAGGGGCATGAGGTCGGAAGCCATTCCTATGCCCATCTCAATGCCTGGAAGGACCTGCCGTGGAGGGTCGCCGGCGATATTGAGGCAGGGGTGAAAAGCCTTGATCGGCGCAACGTGCCGATTACCTATTTCCGCCCGCCGAACGGCAAGATCACGCTCGGAACCCTGATCCAGACGTGGCTCAAGGGGCGGCGGATGGCATGGTGGACCATCGATTCGTCCGATACATGGGAGAACACCCTTCCTCTAGAGACGCTCGTTGATAACGTGCGGGCGGCGGGCGGCGGCGTCGTTCTGCTGCATGATTTCGAGCGCAAGACCGACAAGGAGCGCAACAATTTTGTGCTCGACGTGACACGCCAGTTGCTCGAACTCGCCAAGACAGAGAATTTCAAGGTGCGCACCTTTGGTCAGCTCATGCAGGATGCCTGAGGTTTCACAACAACATTAGAAACGGTTTGCATGGCAAGAACTCCTAAAATTCTCGCAATATCTTCGGCCGGCGGCCATTGGGTGCAGCTGCAGCGCCTGCGCGTTGCGTGGGAGGGCTGCGATGCCGTCTATGTCACGACGAAGGAAGGCTACCGCGACGAGCTGATTGCGGATGCTGAAAAGCGGCATCAGCCGACGCCGCGCTTTTACCGCGTCGTTGACGCTAACCGCTGGCAGAAGTTCCGCCTGCTGCGCCAGCTTCTCGGCATTGTCATGATTCTCGTCCGGGAGCGGCCGGATGTCATTATCTCGACCGGCGCGGCGGCGGGATTTTTCGCCCTTCGCCTCGGCAAGCTGATGGGCGCGCGCACCATCTGGGTGGACAGTATCGCCAATGCCGGCACGCTTTCCCTTTCCGGGCAGAAGGCGGGCGGCTGCGCTGATCTCTGGCTGACGCAATGGGAGCATCTGGCGGCAACGGACGGGGCGCGCGGCCCGGCGTTCAAGGGATCGGTCGTATGATTTTCGTAACCGTCGGCCATGAACTCCGGTTTGATCGCCTGCTTCGTGCGCTCGATGAGTGGGCGGGCGCCACAGGATACCGGGATATTTTCGCGCAGGTTGCCGATCTCGGCGAGGATGGCTATGCGCCGAAAAACTTCGCCTACGAGCGCTTTCTCGACCCGGATGCCTTCAAGACGAACTTCGATCGTGCCGATCTGATCGTCGCCCACGCCGGGATGGGGACCATCATCACCGCACTGACCATGAAGAAGCCGCTGCTGATCATGCCGCGCAAGGGGGACTTGCGCGAGACGCGCAATGATCACCAGATCGCCACCGCCGAGCAGTTCGCGCGCCGCGACGGCATTTATGTCGCAATGGATGAGGCGGAACTCGGGCCTGTGCTCGATCAGCTGATCAAAAATCCGCCGCCCGCCATGGGGGAGGGGGCAAGCCCGTTCGGCGAGCCTCGTCTGATCGAGGCCATTCGCGGATTTATCTTCGAGGGGCGGGCATGAGTTGGGCGTATCTGTGACTTCCACGTTTGGCAGATTAAGCATATTTTGAGAAATCGGCGATAGGCTGAGGAGCGCCTTCGTGATGCCGGAGCGCGTACGGGCTTTTGCACGCGATCATTTTTGGTGATAAGCCTTCGAAACCCGTTGATTTATCGCCGGGGCGGCAAAAAACCGTTATATATATGGCAGGGCGTGAACGTTAGGGAATGCGGCAGAAAGTGGTATTGATGAACCTTGGGAAATCTTGCAGAGCGGTAAAATCGGCTGTTGGCAGCGCGATCGCGCTTGCCATCATTCTCTTTACCCTTGCGGCCTGCGATACGCCGGAGGAAAAGGCTCAGGCGCATTTCGAAGCGGGCATGGCGTTCATCGAAGAGGGCAACTTCGTCAAGGCCGGCATCGAGTTTCGCAACGCCCTTCAGCTCAAGGAAAGTTTCGCCGACGGCTGGTATGGCATGGCGCTCGTGGAAGAGAGCGAAGGCAACTGGCGCAAATATGCCGGCGATATCGTGAAAGCCATCGAGCTTGACCCACGCCATCTGCAGGCGCAGATCCGCTACGCCAAGATCTTGCTGCTTTCCGGTCAGCTCGAAAAGGCGCTGGAGGTGAGCGATACGGTCAATAACCTCGCGCCCGGCACAGCCGATGCGCTGGCGCTGCAATCGGCGGTGATGTTCCGTCTCGGCGACAAGGAAGGCGCCATCGCCGCCGCGGAAGAGGCGCTTCAGGTTGATCCTGCGAACATCGATGCCGTTCTCATCATCACAGCCGAGAAGATCTCAACGGGCGCCCCGGATGCCGCCCTCAAGATCATTGATGAGAGCCTCGTTCACAACAAGGACAACGCGCAGCTTCTGGTCGTGAAAATCCGCGCGCTTGAACAACTCGGCCAGAATGACGAGGTAATCAGGGTGTTCCGGGAGTTGATCGCGAATAACCCCACGGATCTCGCGTTTCGGAAAAGTCTCGTCAGCTTCTACCTGAAGTATGACCGCAAGAAAGAGGCCGAAGACGAAATCCGAAGTATCGCGGCGGGGGATCCGACAAACACCGAGACCAACCTCGATGTGGTCCGCTTCGTCAAGGCGGTCAAGGGCGATGAAGCGGCCGCTGCGGAACTTGAACGCCTGATTGAGGTTTATCCGGAGACCGTCGAATACCGCTTTGCGCTTGCGACGCTTGCGGAATCGAGCGGCGATGATGAGCGGGCAATGGTCATCCTTGGCTCGATCATCGACCGCTCCGCGACGGCGGAGGATGAGATTGTTGCGCGTAACCGCCTGGCGCAGCTTCATTTTGAGCGCGGCGAGTTCGACGAGGCGCTTAAACTCGCCTACGACGTCCTCGAAATGGATCCAACGAGCACCGATGCGCTGATTGTTATCGGCGCCGTCCAGATCGATCAGGGGATGATCGATTCGGCCATCTCCAACCTCCGCTCCTCGATGCGTCAGCAACCCCAGTCCGTCCGGGCGTCGCTTCTGCTCGGCAAGGCGCATGAGATCAGCGGCAGCCTGGAGCTTGCCGAGGATCGCTATGCGGCGGCCTACCGCTTCAGCAACCAGCAGCCGAAGGTCGGCATCGTCTATGCGCAGTTCTTTATCCGTCACGGCGAACTGCAGCGGGCGGAGCGTATTCTTGAGCGGCTGTCGGACGCGAACCCGGAAAATGCCGAGGTCCTGAAGCTGCTCGCCGAGATCAAGCTGAAGAAAAACGACTGGGTTGCGGCGGAAGAGCTTGCGGGGCGCATTCGCGCCCTCGATGAGGCGGATTCGGATGCCTACCAGATCAGCGGCGCGGCCCTTGCCGGGATGCAGAACAGGACTGCGAGCCGTTCGGCGCTCGAAAAAGCCTATGAACTCACCCCCGATGCGGGGCCGGCCATGAAGGCGCTGGTCGAATCCTATCTTATGAACGGCGAGGTGGAGAAGGCGCGAGAGTTCCTCAACAATGTTCTTGAGAAAAGCCAGACCAATTATCTCGCCCGGACCCTGCTCGCCCGTATCGAGCTTCAGGAGAACCGGCCCGAGGTTGGCGAGAAGCTGATCCTGGAAGCCATCGCCGGCGATCCGAAGGACCAGTCGGGCTATGCCATGCTGGCGCGCCACTATATGGAGACGGGTCGCGTCAAAGAGGCGGAAGCGATACTGGATGACGGCCTGAAAGAAGTGCCGGACGGGTTCCTTCTCAACATCACGCGGGCCGGGATCTTCGAGATGCAGGGCAACACATCCGGCGCCATTGCGATTTATGAAAAGCTGCTTGAGGCGCGCCCGAACTCTGAAATTGTCGCGAACAATCTCGCCAGCCTGATTGCCGAGACCTCCGACAATGAAGAGGAGCTGCGCTGGGCCTATACGCTTGCAAAGCGCTTCCGCAACTCGAAGGTGCCGTATTTCCTCGATACCCTCGGCTGGATCCATTACCGGCTCGGCGAATATGAGATGGCAACGCCGCTGCTGCGCCGGGCGGTGGAGCACGGCCCTCAGGCGGCTCTATTGCGTTACCATTACGGCATGTCCCTGAAGGCGGAGAACAATCGCGACCGCGCCATTAAGGAGCTTGAACAGGCGCTTGCCCTTGGCGAGGCCCAGAACTTTACCCGGACCCTCGAAGCCCGACAGGCGCTCGATGAATTGAAAGCGGATACCAAAACGAATTAGTTGATATCATTATAATATTTATTATCTGAGTATAATTGGGATTTAGCGCCGAAAGCAGGCATATGTATAGAGAATTCTACGGACTTACCCAGAAGCCATTTTCAATCCTGCCCGATCCCCATTATCTCTACTGGGGGCACAGCCATTCACTCGCCTATTCGATGCTCGAATACGGGGTTATGAACCGTGCCGGGATTACCGTTATCACGGGCGAGATAGGATGTGGCAAGACAACGCTTATCCGCCATCTGCTTGACCGGCTGGACGAGGATTTCACGATCGGCCTCGTCTCCAATATCCAGGATGGCGACCTGCTGCAATGGGTGCTGATGGCATTCGGCCAGCCGTATGAGGGAAAATCCCATGTCGGGCTGCATGACCAGCTGCAGCAGTTCCTGATCCACGAATATGCGGAAGGCCGACGCACGATCCTGATTGTGGACGAGGCACAAAATCTTGGCCCGAAACTGCTGGAGCAGCTTCGCCTCCTCTCCAACATCAATGCCGATAACGACCAGCTCCTGCAGCTCATTCTCGTCGGCCAGCCGCAGCTGAAGGAATTGCTGCGCGCGCCCGAGTTGATCCAGTTTGCCCAGCGCATCGCGTCCGATTTCCATCTCTCGCCGCTTTCGGCCGAGGATATCGACGCCTATATCAAGCACCGGCTTCACATTGCCGGACGCGACCTGCCGCTGTTTACCATGGATGCCTGCCGCCGGCTTTTCGCGGCGAGCCGCGGTATTCCCCGTCTTATCAATATTCTTGCCGACACCTGTCTTGTTTACGGTTTTGCGCGCATGGCGCCGGAGATCGACGCGCAGATCGTCGATGAGGTCGTCCGGGACAAGGAGACGCATGGTATTTTCGGAGCCTCCGCCCCGAAAGGTCTTGAGGATGCGCGACGGGCAAGCCAGGCACCCGCGTCTGGCGCCCATGCCGATGAAAATGATGATGACGGCGATTCCGAGCTCATTATCCGCGACAAGGAACTCGCGCGGCAGATTTTCAAGAAGCTGCGGGCAAACCGGTAGGGACGGACGCCGCCCGGCATCCGGGCGGCGTCATTGTCAGGCGGCCATTGAGCGATAGCTGTTCGGCCGGCTTAGAAGGATTTCCTGAGAGAAATCGTTACCGTATTTTCGCGAAGGCTGTCGATCCCGTTTTCGCTGTCACGGTTGTAATGGCCGTAGGCGAGGCTTCCTAGGAAGGTCGGGGTGATGTGATAGTTCACGCCCGTCTGCCCATAATAGGCCTTTTCCCGGTTACCGCTCACCTGCGCGTCGATAATTTCCGAATAACCGCCGCCGAGCACCCATTCCGTCCGGCGGGAGAGCTGCCGCGAATAGCTTGCATCGAAGGAGACGACCTCTTCATCGAGACCCGTGGAGAGGATATCGCGGATGATATAGCTTGCCGCCGCGCCATAGGTGTTCCGGCCCTTCTCGCCGCTGAGGCCGAGAGAGAAGGTCTTGGTCTTGGAGATCGAATCGGAATAACCGCCGATGAAGGTGTTCGGGTTGACGAGATCGCCGTTCTGGTCAAGGACACGGGCATCTGCGAAAGCCGAGCCAGAGCCCGCGACATCGACATGGTAACCCGCCGTCAGCCGCGCTTCACTGGAAATCAGATAGGTGAAGTCGGCATCGACGATGCCCTTGCCGAAGCGGTGCCCGACCTGCACGCTGAGATCGGTCCTAGGCCCGGGCGTGAGGCGAACGCCGCCGCCATAAAACGCACCGCTGATGCTGTCGTTGTCGATATTGTCGCCGTCAAACTCGTCCCAGCCACCCGAGGCGAGCAGCGCCACATAGCGGTTAATCGGCAACTGGCCGTCCGCTTTCATGGTCGCCCGTTTCAGATCGTCGCCATTGTCCACCTGATTGTCGAAGGCGAAGGCCTCGACCGTCCATTTGGCACGGGCAAACTCGCGGCCGCTCTGTAGCGAGAGATCAATCCGATTGTTCGTCGAATCATTCGGCTCACTGCCGGGAATATTGGAATTGGTGTTGGTGAAATGCACCATGCTGTGGGTGTAGCGCACGATACCCGTCACATACCCGCCGAAGTCATGCTGGTAGTAGGGGCTGATGCGGGTGTTCAGCACGCGCGTATTGTCCCCGGAGCCTGAATGATCGGAATAGGCGGTCGTGCCGTCGCTGGAGTAGCGCTCCTCCGTCAGGGCGACGTCGGTTTCAAGGAACAGGTTGTCGGCGACAAGTTCCGCATTCCCCGACGCCAGCAGATTGTGGTCGAAGCCGTTCAGCTCCGAGAAGCGGGCGTAGATGTTGTACCCGACATCATAGGCGGCCCGCAGTTGAACGCGCCGTCCGATCCCCTCAACTTCAAATCCGGCGTTAAGAGTGGTGATGGCATCGTCTTTTTCGTTGGTTGCCGTCCCAAACGCGTTGTCCGTGTAGGTTTCACTGATGCCGATATATGGATTGAAAATCCATTCTGCGGCCTGAAGATTTCCGGCCATGATCAGGACCCCGCTGGCAACGGCACACCCGATTGCCAGCGAAGAGCGTGAATTCCTTCCGAAAACGAGCTGGTTTGCATCTAACACAATGCGACTACCTTCTATTGTTTCCACCCTCTATACCATACGGCAATCAAAATTGCCGCAACGCTACTAGAACCAGCTTTGCGGAATAATCAGGATGTCACCCGGCAGGAGCGGAACGTTTGCAGAAACATCGCCGCCTACGATCAGATCGTCGAGACGGACTCTATAAGACTTCTCTTCGCCACCTTCCTTGCGAACGATAACCGCGCGGTTGCCCGCGGCAAATTCGGTCATCCCGCCAACGGCGATGATCGCATCCAGAACCGTCATATCGCTGCGGTAGGGGATGGCTTTGGGCTCTGCCGCCTGACCGACGATGCGGATCTGCTGGTCATACGGGCCGTTGAACGTCTGAACCGTCACGGTGACGAGCGGGTCGCGAACATATTTCGCCAGAACTTTCTCGATATCGCGGGCGAGCTGCTGCGACGTCTTGCCGGCGGCCATCATGTCATCGACCAGCGGCGCCGAAATGCGTCCATCAGGGCGAACCGGGACCGTTACGGAGAGATCCGGATTCTGCCAGACGAACACGTTGAGTTCATCCTGCGGACCAATCAGATACTGAGGCGCTTCGGCGAGTGATGCGGGCGCGACCGAGGAAGCCTGGTTTTGAGCGGCACAGGCAGAAAGAAACAGCGCCAGTGAAATCACTACGGTCCGGGCGGCGGCGGACTTTATCTTCAGAAGTGTAAACACGTATGTGCCTCCCCCTAATTTTCTCGAAATATTCTGACAAAAACTATCAGAAATGGTTAAACCCGACAATCGGCTTGTAACATGGCAAAACCGATCTTCACAAAGGTAATGCCATATTTTCTTCAACTATTCCCCCAAAAATGGCCATAATGCAACAATAGTTTGCTTCGGCGTTCGGAGGACAGCCTCACATTTCCGGCTGCCTGAACGTTTTATCATCCAAAAATATTAAAAATTCATTCAATGTTTTTTTATATGATTGGCGCCTATCGAGCATTGGCAAAGGCGCCTTCAATCAATATGATCCGCCACATCGATGGCTATGGTTAATGAGGGGAAGCGTGAGCAATCAAAAAAACCCGCTTCTGAAGGAAACTTTAGATAAGTGTTCCCGGGTCTTCATCATTCTGGCCGTGTTCGGGCTGGCCATCAATTTGTTGATGCTGACAGCGCCGCTCTTCATGATGCAGGTGTTTGACCGGGTTATTACCAGCCGAAATACAGATACCCTGGTTCTTCTGATGCTGATCGCGGCGCTTGCGCTGCTGACGATGGCGCTGCTGGAAGGCGTGCGTACGTTTATTCTTGTGCGGATGAGCCGCTGGATGGATGGACAGGTCGGCGGCGCGGCCCTGACGGCGAGCATTCTCTCAACCCTGGCGACAGGGCGGGAGGCGAGCATTCAGGCCCTGCGCGATCTCGGCACCTTCCGCTCTTTCCTGACCGGGCCCGGCGTGTTTCCGATCCTCGATGCGCCCTTTGCGCCGATTTTTCTTGGCATCATGTTTCTCCTGCATCCAATTCTCGGATGGATTGCGCTGCTCGGCGCCATTGTCCTGTTCGGACTTGGCATTATCAACGAGCGGGTGACGCGAAATCTTCTTGGCGAATCCGGCGGGCAGCAGATGATCGCCATGAAGCAGGCCGAGACGGCGTCGCGCAATGCCGATGTCATCGAGGCGATGGGGATGATGCCGCAGCTCATCAAGCGCTGGAATGCCCGCAACGCGGAATCCCTCGCCCTGCAGGCGCAGGCGAGCGATCGCGGCGGCATTATCTCGGCCGCCTCGAAATTCATCCGCATCATGCTGCAGATTGGCGTCACCGGCGCCGGTGCGTGGCTGGTCATTCGCGCCGAAATGAGCCCGGGCGCCATGATCGCGGGCTCGATCATCATGGGCCGGGCGCTCGCGCCGGTCGAACAGGCGATCGGTTCGTGGAAAGGGTTCCTCTCCGCCCGCGCCGCCTACAGCCGCCTGAAAGCGCAGATCGAGGCGAGCCCGCCGACAGGCACGGACCTGATGCCGCTGCCGCGTCCCAAGGGCGCCGTCTCGGTGGAGGGCCTCAGCTATACGCATCCCAATTCAAAAGAGCCGATCCTGCGCAATATCAACTTTGGCCTCAATCCCGGCGAGGTGCTCGGCATTATCGGCCCGACCGCGGCGGGGAAAACAACGCTTGTCCGGCTGCTGGTCGGCAATCTCAAGCCGCGCTTTGGCCATGCCCGTCTCGATGAGATGGATGTCGCCGAGTGGAGCGCGGACGATCGCGGTCAGTATATCGGCTATCTGCCGCAGGATATTGAGCTCTTCTCCGGCACGATCCGCGAGAATATCGCCCGCATGGGTGACGGCGATCCGGCGGAGGTGATTGCGGCCGCCCGCAAGGCCGGCATTCACGATATGGTGCTTCGCCTCGAGAAGGGCTATGAGACCGAAATCGGCGAAGGCGGCGCGGCGCTTTCCGGCGGTCAGCGTCAGCGCATCGCGCTTGCCCGCGCGCTCTACGGCAATCCGAGCCTCCTGGTGCTGGACGAGCCGAATGCCAACCTCGACAGCATCGGGGAATCGGCCCTCATGCAGGCGATGGATACCCTCAGAGCCGAAGGCATGACGATCATCGTCATCGCGCACCGGCCCAATATCCTCCGTCATGTTGACAAGATCCTTGTCCTCAAAGACGGCATCATGCAGGAATTCGGCCCGCGCGATGAGGTGATGATGAAGCTGCAGGGCATTCAGAAAGCGCTGCCGGGGCCCAATCAGGCGATCCAGGTCCGGAAAAAGGACGATACGCCCGACCGCTCGCAGACCATCGTCCGCACGGTGCCGCAAGATGAGGTGACGGAGATCAAGGAAGTGACGCCCCGCAAGGCGACGCCGCCGGAGAGGGTAACCATCCGGCCGGTCGCAACAAAGGGCAGCAACGGCCATTCCGTCATGGGCGGCGTGAATGGAGGCGGAACCATCAAGCGGCGCCCGGCTGTGCTCACCATGGGTCCGAGCGAGAAGATCAAGGCGAAAATTCAGTCCCTGACGACGCACCCTTTGAGCGACGCGGATATTTCGAAAATCTACGCCCTGTTCGTCAAGGGCGATCAGGCCGGGGCACTTAAATATATCGAGGAAATCAAGCAATGATGAACGTGCGTGCGCCGATCATCTTCGGTCTGGTAGTTATCTTCCTGTTCTTCGGAGCGTTCGTCGGCTGGGCCGCCTTTGCGCCGCTTGGCAGCGCCGCGATTGCGCAGGGCGTCGTCAGCGTTGAAGGCAGCCGCAAGTCGATCCAGCATCTGGAAGGCGGCATCGTGTCGGAAATTCGGGTCCGCGACGGCGATTTCGTGAACAAGGGCGATGTGCTTATCGTGCTGGATGAGGTCCAGTCGCGGGCTTCTACCGAGATTGTCCGCAGCCGCTACGCGATCGCGCTTGCCCAGCGGGCGCGACTGATTGCCGAGCGGGACGGGCTTGAAAAAATCGAATATCCGCAGTGGCTGCTGGAGCAGAAGGACGACAAGACCATTCAGGAGGCAATCCGCGGCCAGCAGAATATCTTTGAATCCCGCCGCACCTCGCACCTCAGCCAGATAACCATTCTGGTGCAGAAGGCGGTGCAGCTGGAAGAGGAGATCAGGGGCCTTGAAGGCCAGGTCGAATCGGGCAAGCGGCAGATCGCTCTGATCAATGAGGAAATCCGCGATGTCGGCTCGCTGGTGGAGAAAAAGCTGGCGCCGCTGTCACGGCTGCGCGCCCTGCAGCGCAATCTCGCCGAGCTGAACGGAAACCAGAGTCAGAGCATCTCGAGAATAGCCCAGACCCGCCAGGCGATCGGTGAGGTTGAGTTGCAGATCCGCGAGCTGTCCAACAAGCTGATGGACGAAGTTGTCGCCGAGCTGAAAGATGTGCAGGGGCAGATCTTTGACCTTGAAGAGCAGCGCCGCGTCTCTGAGGACGTGCTGTCGCGGACGGAAATCCGCGCGCCCAACGACGGTTATATTGTCAATCTGCAGATCCACACCACCGGCGGCGTGATCAAGCCGGGCGAGACGGTAATGGATATCGTTCCCGACAATGTCCAGCTGATCGTCGAAGCGCAGGTCAACACCAAAGATATCGATTCGGTCTACATCGGGGCGCCGGCGCAGATCCGCTTCCCCGCTTTCAGCCAGCGGTTCTCCCTGCCGGCGGAAGGGTCGGTTCTCAGCGTCTCCGCTGACAGCCTCGAGGATGAGCGCACCGGTAATTTCTACTACCTGGCCCGCATCCAGATTCAAAATCTCGAAGCCTCGGAAATCAAAAAAGAGCAGCTTCGTCCCGGCATGCAGGCGGATGTGATGATCGTGACCGGCGAGAGAACGGCGCTTGATTATTTCATCAATCCGATCATTCTCAGTTTCAATCGTGCGCTGCGCGAAAGCTGACAGCTGAATTCCCGTGTTTTCATATTGAACTGGCGTCATGGAAAATGCATGATAGCAGTGCACGCGGATCGACTAATACAAGCGTTGCGTGAGCGTGCTTCCCGGTAATCGCGAGATCGTGGTTCAAGCGTCTTTTATGAACGCCGCGAAATTTCGATGAATATTAGTGAATGACATTGCGAGTTGTTGGTTTTTACTTTTTCTAAACCAAAATTTTGTAGCTTGAGACCACTCAATATCGGAGCTGAAAGCGCAAATTAATGAAAATCGTGATCGTCTCACGCCATGATCCAGCGAATGTTTCCGCATGGTCGGGAACGCCGTACTTTATCACGCGCGAGATCAGGAAGCTGTCAGACGACGTTTCGATTGTCACCGCCGGACAACATGACTGGCGATTATTGTTTGCGCGTGTCTGCCAGGGGATCTTCAAGCCGCTCGGGCTGAGTGTCGATCTCTCGACGACAGATCTCTACAGTCGGTCGATCGGCAGGAAACTACAACAGGAAATAGAGGATATTGGACCCGATGTTATTGTCGGGATTGCCGCTTCGCCGGAGCTTGCGAGCATCCGGACCGACGTCCCGGTTCTGCATATTTCCGATGCGACATATCTCGTCATGACCAACTATTATCCGGATGTCAGCCGGGTGCCGGGGTGGCTCTGGCGGCAGGCGAATGGCATCGAAAAGCGCGTCATAGATATGTCCCGCTATGCAATTTTTCCCTCTCACTGGGCGCTTTCGTCGGCGCGTGATGACTATGCGGCCGCGCCGGAAAAGCTGCGGCTTATCCGCCTTGGCGCCAATGTCGGCGCGCTGCCTGCGGTGGATGACGCGTATCTTGAGCGGAAATTCAGTGGCCGTTGCAATATCCTCTTTATGGGCAAGGAATGGGGCCGCAAGGGCGGCGATATCATCCTCGCGGCCTTTCAGAAACTGCAGCAGCAGGGGATGGAAGTGCATCTTGATATTGTCGGCTGCGATCCGTTCAAGGGCGAACCGCCGGACGGGGTCACGGTCTACAGGCATATCCGCAAAAGCGATCCGGCGCAGTTCGATCTTTACAACCGCCTGTTCTCCGAAGCCTCTCTCTTCGTGCTTCCGACGCGGGCGGAGGCCTATGGGCTGGTCTTTGCCGAGGCGGCGGCGTTTGCAACGCCCGTCATTGCGCCCGCGACGGGCGGCGTTCCCTCGGTTGTGGAGGATGGAAAAACCGGCCTCCTGCTGCCGCCAACCGCCGGCGGCGCGGAGTATGCGGAGGCGATATCCGCCCTCTGGCAGGATAAGAGCGCGCTCCGCCAAATGGCCAGTAACAGTCGGGAGAAGTACAGTCGCGAGCTGAACTGGGATCGCTGGCGGACCGATTTCGAAGCCGTGCTGCACGCGCTGCTGCCTGTCGCACCAGTGGAGGCGGCTCCGCCGCGTCTTGTCGGCGCGTAATGCCGAGCCTGGTTTATCCTCCCGAAAGTGCCATGACGCAACAGCCCCATCCCACCATTTCCGTTGTCATACCGAGTTTCAACTGCGATGCGACACTCCCCGTCACGCTGAACTCGCTCATGGCCCAGACGCGGCGCGCCGATGAAATCATCATCGTTGACGATCACAGCGCCAACCCGGTCGAGACGCTGCTGGCGGGGCGATATTCCGGGGTGCGCGTTCTGCGCCATGAGGTCAATCGCGGCGTTCAGAATGCGCGCAATACCGGCTTTCGCGAAGCGCGGGGGGAGTATCTCCTGTTTCTCGATGCGGATGATATTCTTTGTCCCGAGTTTCTTGAGAGGACGGCTGACGCGCTTCGCACGCACCCTGCGGCCGGGGCCTGCTTCACCGGCTTCTACAAATGCTTTGACGGCGATGCCGCGCCGATCCTGGAGGCGCACAAGGAATCGGGAGAGGCGGCAACGCGGCTTCGAACGGGAGAGGGGCTCACCTTTTATCTCAACAATACCGGCGCGTTCATTCCGTCCTTCACGCTGTTTCGCAAGGCGGCGCTCGATGATCTCGTCGTTGCGGGTCGGCTTTATTCGGCGGAGCTTGAGTCGAATGAGGATTTTCACCTCTTCGTTCGTCTGCTCGCGAAGAACGATGCGCTTTACTTAAAGGCGCCGCTCGGCATTTACTTTCTCCGCCCTGAAAGCCTGTCGCGCAATCAGATTAAAATGTGGCGTTCACGCGCCGCAGCGACAGCCTCTCTGGTCGCCAACGCGGGGCCGAATTTCCTGACAGGCCATCATGTCGCGTATCTTGAGCGGATGCGGGCCTCGGCCGTTCGTCAGTATGCGCGCCTTCTCGACAACGGCGGGGAGCGCGGCGCGGCGCGGCTCTCTCTCTGGCAGGAGTTAAAGAAGGCGCCGTCGCTGAAAACCTTTGTGCTTCTGTTGCTCATAACGGCGGGATTGCAGAAGAAGAAAATAAAATATGGTGGTGCGGAGTATTAAATGCGTAACGACAATGAAACGATCTCGGTCATTATTCCGGCATATAAATCGGCGAATACGATTTGCGCGACCGTTGATTCCGTCCTGAACCAGACCCGCCGACCGGACGAAATCATCATTGTCGATGACTGCAGTCCCGACGATACGGTGGCGGCGCTCGGCCCGCGCATGGAACAGGTGATTTTCATCCGTCATGAGCGGAACAAGGGCGTCAGCTCCGCCCGTAACACGGGCTTCAATGCCTCAACGGGCAGCCTTGTCGCGTTTCTGGATGGCGATGATCTCTATTTTCCGGAATTCATGGAGCGGGCGAGCGGCGTTCTTGCCGAAACACCCGAGGCGGCGCTCTGCTTTGGCAATTTTCACCGCGCCTTTGAGGAGCAGTTCGCGCTGGTCGAGGATCGCAGCATCCCAAACCCACCGCACGTCCGCCTTTATCGGCCAGAAGAGATTCTCAAGGCCTATCTCTATGATTCCTCGACGCCGCTGATCAATTTCGGTCTGGTACGCCGTACAGCCATTGAACAGATCCTGAAAGACGGCCTGGTGTTCGACCCCCGCGTCAGGCTGACTGGGGATTTCAACTATATGCTGGAGCTGCTGCTCAATTTCACGCTTGCCTATATCGATGACAGATGCGGGATCTGGCGTCTTCGCGCCCATAGTATGTCCGAGGATCGCGTCGCGCTCTGGCAGAGCCGGGCGGAGAGCATCGATTATGTGCTCGCCGCGCCGGCGCTTGCCAATATTTCGGCAAGGAGCCGCGCTGTGCTTGAAGATGCTGAGCGTGCCGCTATCCGCTACTGCGCGAAAATTCTCGCCACCTCCGGGGAGCGCCGCGAAGCGGTGAAAGTTCTCATGCGTGAATTCATGGCGCACCCGAGCATCAAGACGCTCGGGCTTTTGTCGGTAATCGCCCTTGGCCTCGCCTATCGGCAGGAAATCCGATCGGAACGGGACTGGCGGGGCAGCACGGTCTGCTGATCAAAGGGGGGTGCCGCAGGCGTACCGCGGCTTGTCATCATTTTGCAACAAAAAACGGCGGCTCTGTTGGGAGCCGCCGTTTCTGATTCAAGCCTTCGCCGATGTTATGCGAAGTTGAGCTGATCCTCATGCAGTGCAACACCAATCAGGTCGAGGTTGGCGTGATGCATGTCATCAAAGGAGTCGATGTAGGCCGTCCGCTCGAAGACCGACATATCAGAGTCGATTTCGACCGCGTGATCGAGGATTGAGAAGTCCGCGATCTGACCCTTGAACTCGTTCGCATTCTGGAACTCGGTCCCGCCAACGGTGACATCCCACCATTTCGGCTCGGAAACGCCGCCGGTGACGCCGTCCTGAACCTTCAGCTGCTGGCCGTCGAGGTATACGGAGAAAGTGTCTGAGCTATCGTTCAGGACGAGCTGGACATCGTGCCAGTCGGTATCCTTGATAGCGTCTTTAAACGTATATACCTTAAGCTGCTGACCATCTTCTGCGAAATATATGACCAGATCATCATTGTCTATCTGAATCCCATAATTCATGTGGTTCCACAGCAGTCGCTGACGACCATCATCAAGGCTATCGAGCGCGAACGTGATGCTTGCTGTAAAATCATCCTGACCGAAATACTCATCACCCCGGCCGAGATTATGAACACCGGACCCGAATTCGGACGCCGCCTGGTTAAGCGCGGCGATTTCCAGTTCCGGTCTAAGATCAGGGATATCAGTGTTGTCGTTACCGCTGGTACCGCCGCTTCCGCTACCCGCATGGCTTTCGTTGTCGCCCGTCTCGGTTTCTGCCGGCTTTTCAACTTGTTCGGGTTTCTCAGGGGTCTGGTCAACTACTTCCGTGGTGCCATCTTCGGAAACATCGGATAATCCAAATGAAGCTTCGTACGCTTCGGCAACCTGTTTAGAGGTGATGGCGCCTTGCTCGAAGCTGACGTTGTCGATTAGCCCTGTGAAAGAATCTCCGAATTCGCCGCCAACAAAGAAATCATGCCATTGATTTCCTTTCTGGATTGCTCCGTCGAAGCCATCGATGGTCGCTACTTCCTCACCATCAACATGGAACATGGCGGTGCCGCTCTCCGAAGAGAAAGTGAGGACGACTTGGTGCCAGTTTGTATCGTTGATATCGATGTCGTTAAGCGTCACCCATTTCGTGCCGTTTGATGTAGCCACCATAGCTGAAATGGTTTCAGCGTGGATTTTCACGACAAAGCTGGACGAAAAATAAATCGCGTAACCAGAATCCGAGGCGGCTTCTTTCTTGAAGTCAAAGCTGACGGTATATGCTTCGTTATTCAAAAACTTGTCATTCGCGTCAAACCTGATTGCTCCGCCGTTCAGGTCGACCGCATTCCGGCCATCAACTTCTACAAAACGAACATCGCCTTTCGTTGATACAGTTGATGACGAGTTCGCGGCATTTTTAGCGGCCCCATCCATAGTTGCCTGGAGAAGTACGTCCGTATCGACAGGATCGCTGACTTCGGAGGACTCGGCCGGCGGATTTTTGCCAGGCTTGTCATTATCAACGCCAGAGCTCGGCGTTTCTACGACCGGAGGCACGCCATTGTCATCGTCATTCTCGACTGGTTTCGGAGTGCTCGGGGTCGGTTCTTTTACATGTGACGAACCTGGTCCGACGTCTTTCAAATTCGCGCCAGCGCCGAGATTAGTTTTTGTCGAGAGATCGTCAAGACTGGGAATATATGAAAGCCCATCGTTGAACAATTTGCCGATATAATTATCTGCGCTTGAATTCGTGCCCTGGACAAAAATATTGTTCGAAGATTCCAGAATGCCAATGTCTTTTGAATATTGGGCAATCGGTGCCGAAATAATATTGTCGGTGACAACGACATTCTTTGTCGCCAGGTTGAAATTGATGCCTGGGGTCTGGTTCGGGACGGTGGAGCTTGGCAGCATCGTATTGTTCGTCACCTGAACACCATCGGCTCCTTCAATCAGAATAGCCTGGCGGTGGGCGAGATGCATTACGTTATTATCGATAACGATATTTTTGAATTTAGCGGCCGTGTCCCAGTGATCCTCGATGTAAATACCCATCATTGGATCGCCAGACGCCTGCGTAAAATAGTTATCGGTAATCGTTATATTCGCGCTGTCTTTGGATTGACCATTATTAATCCAGAAATGGATATAGTCGCCGTGATCGCCCGTTCCGCCGTAATTGTGCGGTGTTACAGCGCCGAAATAGTTGCTGTCAACTTCAACATTATGGACATCTGTACCAACGATATGAGAACCACGAAGATGCTCGATCGAGTTGTTGACAATGTCTGTTCCGTTCGTTTCGTGAAGCACGATACCCTTATGGAAATACGAAACATCGTTCGCTTCGAGAGTTACGTCGGTTGAATACTGAATCGTTATACCGCGACCGACAGGATATCCGGCTACACTGCCGACGCCGTTCTGAGTTGCGACCTCACCTTCTATATGGGAGTTTCTGATAATAATGTCAGACGAACGACTAACCATGACTGAACTGTCGTGTGAATAGGTATTAACAGTCGGCTTAAAGTCGACTTCAACACTATCGAAGATAATGTTGGAGGAGTTCTGGACAGTAATTGTATCAAAGACTGCCATCTTGTCGGGATTGGCAGAAACAATGGTGACTTCAGAACTGAATTTTGCATTACTGATATTAAAGTCGCCGTAGTTTCCGGACGAAAGAACAATTGTCTCGCCGCCAGTGGCGCTTTTAAGTGCAGCTGATAATTGTGCACTATTTGACACTGTTATTGTGGTGTTTGCCATTTTAATATTGCTCACTCTTACCGCAAGGGTTCAAAATTAATAAAGTCTAAAAAATGACGGCACTTTATTGACCTGATACCTGCTAATTCTAAAGTACAATCAATAGACAACAAATGTGTTAACATAAAATTAAAGCTCAATTTACGTAATTACTTACTTATCAGGTTAGTAAATCGTTCAGATTTATCGATGCCACGCGACATACGGAAAAAACAAAAAATTTTACGTAAACAAAACGCTCGATAAACCTGACGATTTTGCCAGTATGTCTATGAATGAGGCCAGAATGTGGCGTCTGGCAAATTTGTATGGCCACTTTTTCCCGTTAATCCTTTATTAAGATATTCACTCTTTCGAAAAAATCAGCAAATTTATTTAAAGGTAAGTAATTAATTGTTACATCTTTATTAAAATATCTATACGTATTGCTTCGAGCTCAATTTAAAAACGAGAAGATTAAATCAAAATTTTTTTTGATTTGCGCAAGATGTTCTTAATTCTCAATGAATCTTAGATGATTAACTTGATAAAGTGCGAGCATCGCTGTTTTTATCTGCCTGTTCTGGTGATCGCATGATCAATCATTTGGGGGGAGCGGATCGAGAGGGCCCCAAATCCGCGATGCCGTGTCGCGCAACATGATGAAAAAAATGTCGGCCGCGACGAAATTTTGGGGCGTTATTTCGATAAATTTTCGACTAATCCGCTTTTTTTTCCGTTTATCCCCCATATGAGGGATGCATAAAACGCGCCCCGGACATAATTCTGTCGTCAATCAGGGCTATGTGGTTGTCATGCCTTGAGGGCAATTAAGGGAACCAGTAGGGGATACACAAACGTGTTGTTCGGGAAATTTGTTACAGCGGCTCTACTCGCGCTTATGACGATTTCGGTTGTCGCCGGCATTGCAACGGCCACCGAAATCGAGACCGTCGCATCGACCGATATTTCCGGGCTGCAGCCGATGGCGCGCGGCCAGGCGGCCCCCACCGGTTTTGACGTTCTCTCGCCCGCAGCTCTTCTTTTCGCCGGCGCTGTCGGAGCAATTTTCTGGCTCGGCCGACAGCGCGGTGAAGACAATTCGAATTGGGAATGAATGAATTTTGATGCTCACGAAATTTTTCGCAGTGAATTTTTAGTCGAAGCAGCAATTTGTACCCAGCTGCTTCAAAGTAGCATTTCAGTACCCATCTAAAAAGTGGCGGTCACGGGGCTGCCACTTTTTTTATCTATGAGTGTTCACGGTGTTGTTGATAGAGTATGGGGGTGAAAATCAGTAAACTGCGTCCATTGCCGGTCGATACCGATAACAAGTCACAGGCCGGTCCGAACCGAAAGATCTTCTGGATGCCTCTGGCTCGATTGAACAGGCTGATTTCAAGGCGGCCCGCCCCCGCAATTGAAAAATCCGCAGACGTGCCGGAGCGTCCGCGGATATCCCTGAAAGAGGCGGCTCTGCCGGCGGGACACCGCGCCTATGTGGTGGGCGACATTCACGGCCGCGCCGATCTTCTGGCACCGCTTCTTGAGCGGATCGCCGCAGACCGGGCGCGCCATAACGATCGCCAGAGCCATATAATTTTTCTTGGCGATTACGTCGATCGCGGGCCGACGAGCAAGGATGTCGTGGACATGATGATCGATCTCTCCCGCGCCGACAGCAGTATCATCATGCTCAAGGGAAATCATGAAGCGGCGATGATGACCTTTCTCCAGGACCCGCTGAAGGGCAAGCGCTGGCTGCATTACGGCGGCGACACGACGCTCAAGAGCTATGGCGTCGACGTCGATCTTGCGACGCTCGACGAGAAATCAATCGACAGGATAATTCGCAGCTTCCGCCGAAAGCTGCCCGATTCCCATTTACAGTTTTTCGGCACACTGCAAAGCAGCTTCACCCTCGGCGATTATTTCTTCGTCCATGCCGGCGTCGATCCGGCGAATCCGGTCGATGAGCAGCGCGAACATGATATGCTCTGGATCCGCAACAGCTTCCTGTCGCACGAGGGGCTCTATGAGAAGGTCATCGTGCACGGCCACAGCATTATTCCGGAGCCGGAATTCAAGGAGAACCGCATCGGCATCGATACGGGCGCCTTCTATTCCAATGTCCTCAGCTGCCTTGTGCTTGAAGGAGACCGCAAGGAAATCCTATGAGGTTTCGGCGTCTCTCCCTTGTTGCGGCGGCATGTCTTTTCACCCTTTCCCTTGCCCATTCGCCGGCGGCGGAGCCGGGCGGCGCGGCACCCTCAGGCTTTCTCGCGCGGGCTGATGTCTTTCCTGTCGGCGTCTGGCTTCAGGATCCCGCAAATGCGCCCGCCTACAAGGCGATTGGCATCAATTTCTACGCCGGGCTCTGGGACGGGCCGACAGAGCGGCAGCTGCGGGATCTCATGGCCGCGGGAATGGCGGTCTTTGCGCCGCAGAATGATCTGGCGCGCCAAAGTACCTATTCCGATATTATCGCCGGCTGGATCATGCCCGATGAGCCCGACAACGCGCAGCAGAAGGACGGGGGCGGCTTCGGCCCGCCCGTCCCGCCGCAAGAGGTGGTGCGGCTTTATCAGGAGATGAAGGCACGCGATCCGGACCGGCCTGTTCTTCTCAACCTCGGGCAGGGCGTCGCCTGGGACGTGTGGCACGGCCGGGGGACGCGCACGAACCATCCGGAAGACTACAAAACCTATGTCGGCGGCGGGGACATCCTTTCTTTCGATATCTACCCCTTCACCCATAGCGACAGGAGCGTGCGGGGCAGGCTTGACTATGTCGCGCGCGGGGTTGATCGCCTGATCCGCTGGTCGGGCGGCGCGAAACCGGTCTGGAGCGTGATCGAGGCGAGCGGCGTCTCCAACCCCGACCTTGCGCCTAGCGGTGACGATGTTCGCCGCCTAGTCTGGCTCAGCATTATTCACGGCGCGCGCGGCATCATATATTTCGTGCATCAGTTCCGCCCGTATTTTATCGAGGCATCGTTACTGCAAAATGAGGCGCTCAGCCGTGACATCGCGGCGATCAACGCGCGGCTGCAGTCGCTCGCGCCGGTGCTGAACAGCCCCGATCTTGATGGCGCGGTGGCGATTGAGACCGATGCCGCGACGCCCGGCAGCGTTGTCGCCATCGCCCGGCAAGACGATTGCCATATTTACATCTTTGCAGGATCGATCAGCCGTTTCCCCGTCCCCGCGCGCATCCGCCTTTCCCTGCCCGTGACGGACGGCCCGACGGAGGTGCTCGATGAGCAGCGATTGGTAACGGTGAGCGAGGGGGGCTTCTCCGATCATTTCGACTCTTATGCGACGCATCTCTATAAAGTCGCGCGGGAGGGACGCAACTGCACCGGCGAGGCGCGCGCTGCAGCCGGCAAATAAAGCCGCGGCTCGCCGCCGCATCGAAGCAAACGTTCGTTATGCTGCCTTCCGCAATTCGCTTATATCAGGGCGGCCTGCCGCGCTTTGCTCGCTCGATCGGTTAATAAAAAGGGGTATTCCTCCCCTCTGCCGCTTAACCGCTTTACTTCCTTTTGCGACCTTTATATGCTTTTCTTGTGATGTAAATAACATGTTGATAAATATTAAGTTTTATGTGCACCGTATGTCGATGATGATAATTTAATCATCCATGTCTATTCTGGGGACGGATCAGCAGTCTGAAAGGTGGGAGGCGGAAGATGACCGTGAAAGCGCAGGATCTGAAATCCGAGCAGATCGACAATGTTCTCTCGATAGTTGAAAGCAGGCTTGATAGTGAAGTAAAGAACGCGTCCCGCTTTGTCCGCCAGTTCTATGAACGGCCGGCGCCCGAAGATGTGCTGAGCGTCCTGCCGGAAAATCTCTACGGCGCCGCCCTGTCACTCTATAAATTCGCCGCAACGCGCATTCCAGGAACGACGAAGCTCCGCGTCTTTACCCCTGACCTTGAAGAGCATGGCTGGAAGACGACGCATTCCGTCATCGAAATTGTCAATGACGACATGCCGTTTCTGGTCGACAGTGTGACGGCGGCGCTGAACACGCGCGGCCTCACCGTGCATCAGGTCATTCACCCGGTTATGTATGTCGAGCGGGACAAGGATGGCAACCGGACCCGGATTCTGGAGAAGGAGCCAAGCGGAAAATCGTCGGCGATTCGCGAGAGCGTCATGCATGTGGAGATTGACGAGCAGTCGGACCCTGCCGTGCTTCGCGATATCGAAAAGAATCTCAACAGCGTGCTGGCCGATGTGCGGATTGCCGTGGCCGACTGGAAGCCTATCCTCGCGCGCGTCGAGGCGATCCAGAATGATCTGAGAAAGAATCCGCCGCCGCTCGATCGCGACGAGATTGAGGAGGCGCTCGCGCTGCTGCAGTGGATGTCGGACAATCATTTTACCTTTCTCGGCTATCGCGAGTTCGAGCATGTCGCGGACGGCGCCGGAAAAGGCGACCGCTGGAACCTGGTGGAAGAGGCGGGGCTCGGCATTCTCCGCGACCCGTCGCGCCGGATTATGACGGGCAACATGGAAATGTCGCCCGAGGTCAAGGACTTCCTGCGCCGGCGCGAGCTTGTCATCGTGACGAAAGCGAATGTCCGCTCGACCGTTCACCGCGCCGTTCATCTTGACTATATCGGCGTCAAGAAATTCAACAAAAAAGGAGAGGTGATCGGGGAGTGCCGCTTTACCGGCCTGTTTACCTCGGCCGCCTACAACCGCATTCCGCGCGACATTCCCTATCTCCGCCGCAAGGTCAGCCAGACGCTGGAGCGGGCGGGCTTTCCAAAGAACAGCCACGATGAGAAGGCATTCACCCATATCCTGGAGAATTATCCGCGCGATGAGCTGTTCCAGATCTCGGTCGATGATCTCCTTGTCAATGCCAGCAAGATTCTGTCGTTGCAGGAACGCCCGCGCATCGGGGCGCTTCTCCGCCGTGACCGGTTTGAGCGATTCGTTTCCGCCATCGTCTATATCCCGCGGGAGAAGTTCAATACCGATATCCGTCAGAAGTTCGGCACGGTGCTGGCCGACGCGCATAACGGTAGCCTGTCCTCGCATTACGCGCTGGTTGGCGATGATCTGCTCGCGCGGATTCATTACATTATTGCCCTGAAATCGAAGCACAAGCCCGTCGTCGACGAGGCCGAGCTGGAACGGCGGCTGATTGCCGCCTCGCGAAGCTGGTCCGATGATCTCGACGATGCGCTTCTTGAACGCTGGGGCGAGGAGAAGGGCCTTCGCCTCCGCGCCCGCTACGGCAAGGCGTTTCCCGCCGCCTACCGGGAGCGTTTCAACGCCGACCTTGCGCTTTACGATATCGAGAAGATCGAGGCGGCGCGCGAAAGCGGCGAACTCGGTCTCAATCTCTATCGCTGGGTGGAAGATCCGGACAGCATGGTCCGCTTCAAGATCTACAGCCCCGAACTGTCGATCCCGCTCTCCGACTGCCTCCCGATGCTTGAAAATATGGGCCTCAAGGTGCTCGCCGAAAATCCCTATCTCGTGACGCACGAAAAACTCGGGACCAATGTCTGGCTGCATGATTTCGAGCTGATCGAACCCGGCGGATTTGCGCTTGATCTGCATGCGTTGAAGACGAAGTTTGAAGAAACCTTCCGCCGCGTCTGGACGGGCGACATGGAAAATGACGGCTTTAACCGTCTGGTCCTCCGCGCCGGTCTCGACTGGGAGAATATCACCATCCTGCGCGCCTATGCGCGGTTCCTGCGCCAGGCCGGCATTACCTACAGCCAGTCCTATATGATGAATGTTCTCGGCAGCAACGCCGAAATCGTTCGCCGTATCATCGAGCTTTTCCACATCCGCTTCGATCCGGCATCCGGGCAGGATCGCGACGAAGCGGCGGCCGTCATCGTTGAGGGGATATGGCCGCTGCTTGATGCGGTGACCAGCCTCGATGAAGACCGCATCCTGCGCCGCTTCCTCAATCTCATTCTCAACACGCTCAGGACCAATTTCTTTCAGCATCGGCGCGATGAGAAGGGCAGGCCCTATTATTCCTTCAAATTCGACAGCCGCAAAATTGACGAGTTGCCGCTGCCCCGCCCGTTCGTCGAGATTTTCGTCTACAGCCCGCGGGTGGAAGGGGTGCATTTGCGGGGCGGCAAGGTCGCACGCGGAGGGCTTCGCTGGTCCGATCGGCGGGAGGATTACCGCACCGAAGTTCTCGGCCTGATGAAGGCGCAGATGGTGAAAAACACCGTGATCGTGCCGGTCGGCTCGAAGGGCGGCTTTTTCCCAAAGAATCTGCCGAGCCCGGCCAATCGCGACGCCTATCTCGCTGAGGGCGTGAGCTGTTACCGGGTTTTCATCTCCGGCCTGCTCGACATCACTGACAATTATGTCGGCAGCGACGTGGTGCCGCCCGAGAAGGTGGTGCGCCACGACAGCGATGATCCCTATCTCGTGGTCGCTGCCGACAAGGGCACCGCCACCTTCTCCGACATCGCCAACGAAGTTGCAATATCTTACGGCTTCTGGCTTGGCGATGCCTTCGCCTCGGGCGGGGCGAGCGGCTATGACCACAAGAAGATGGGCATTACCGCCCGCGGCGCGTGGGAATCGGTGAAACGGCACTTTCGCGAACTTGGGATCAACACCCAGACCGAAGAATTTACCGTCGCCGGCATCGGCGATATGTCGGGAGATGTGTTCGGCAACGGCATGCTGCTGTCAGAAAAGATCCGTCTCGTTGCGGCCTTTGACCATCGCAATATCTTCATCGACCCCGCACCGGACGCGGCGAAAACGTTCAAGGAGCGCCAGCGGCTTTTTGCGCTGCCCCGCTCATCCTGGGAGGATTTTGATCAAAAGCTCCTCTCCAAGGGCGGCGGCGTCTTTGATCGCAAGGCGAAATCGGTCGCACTGACGCCTGAGATTCGCGCACTTCTTGATGTTGAGGGCGATCACATCACGCCGAGTGAGCTGATCAGCGCAATTTTGCGAAGCCGCGTCGATCTTCTCTGGTTCGGCGGCATCGGCACCTATATCAAGGCCTCGCATCAAAGCAATTCGGATGTTGGCGATCGCGCCAATGATGCCATTCGCATCAACGGCAAGGACGTGCGTGCGCGGATGATCGGCGAGGGCGGCAATCTTGGCGTCACGCAGCTCGGCCGCATTGAGTATGCGCTGAAGGGCGGGCGGCTGAATACCGACGCCATCGACAATTCGGCAGGCGTCGACTGCTCGGACCATGAGGTGAATATCAAGATCCTGCTCCGCGCCGTTCTGAGTGACGGGGAGATGACGGAAAAGCAGCGCGACCGGCTGCTTGAGGAAATGACCGATGACGTCGCCGCACATGTGCTGATCGACAACTATCTGCAAACGCAGGCGCTCAGCATGGCGGAGTGGCAGGGCGTTGATAACTTCGCCGAGAATGTCCGCTTTATGTGCGGGCTCGAAAAGCAGGGGCGGCTTGACCGGGCAGTTGAAAATCTCCCCGATGATGAGGAGATCGCCCGCCGCCGCGCCGCTGGGATCGGTTTTACCCGGCCCGAGATGGCGGTACTGATGGCCTACGCCAAGATGACGCTCTATGCCGATATTCTCGAAACCCGGCTGCCCGATGATCCCTACTATAACCTCTGGCTGACCGATTATTTTCCGCCACAGCTTCGCAAAACATATGCCTCCTTCATTGCCTCGCACAGACTGCGGCGCGAGATTGTGACGACGATCATCGTCAATCAGCTCGTCAACCGCGCTGGCCCGACCTTTGTGATGCGTATGAGTGCGGAAGCGGGCTGTGGCCCTGAAGATGTCGCGCGCGCCTTTGCGCTGGTGACGGCTGTTTTCGATCTCGAGCAGATCTGGGCCGGGATCGAGGCGCTGGATAACAAAGTGGATACCCGCGTGCAGTGCCGCATGCTTGATTTTACGCAGCGGCTGGCGCGACGGGCAACGCTCTGGTGCCTGCGCCATCTCAGCCATTTCGGCGACATCACCGGGGAAATCAGGCTGCTTTCGGGCGATATCAGCAAATTTGAACAGGGGCTGGAAGGGCTGCTCAGCGAAGAGGGGAGAACGCGTCTGCAAAGCCGTACTGAACAGCTTGTCAGCGAGAGGGTGCCGCAGGATCTTGCGCGGCACGTTGCGGCGCTCGGCCCGCTTCGCGCTGCCCTCGACGTCGTGCAGGCGGGCAAAACCTCCGGCCGGTCCATTACGGAGGTCGGCGAGGTTTATTTCATCATCGGTGCCGCGCTCCATCTCGACTGGCTGCGGACCGCGGCCGAGGCGATCGAGCCCGACAGCGACTGGGACCGGCTCGCGGTGACGGCCATTATTGAGGATCTTTATGGCCAGCAACGCGCGATCACGAGCGCCGTTTTCGCGGCGGCGGGGGAGCATAGCGGGCGGGCGGCGTTCGATTTCTGGGCCGAAAATCACAGCCGGACAATAAAGCGGCTCACTGATCTCATGCAGGACCTGAATGCGGCCGGCTCGCTGGATATCCCGAAACTCGCCTTCGCCAATCAGCAATTCCGCTCCTTCGGTACGTGAGAGGGGACGTCTTGTGAAGAAGCTCGGCGCTCTCGTCTTTCCTGGTTTCGAATTGCTCGATCTCTTTGGGCCGCTCGAAATGTTCGGGATGTTGAAGGATCAGTTCGAGAACGTGATCCTCGCCGAGGAGCCCGGCCTCGTGCGAAGCAACGGCGGCCCCTCCGTCCTTGCGGAGGCGGGATTTGAGGCTGCGGGCTATGATCTCCTGCTCGTTCCGGGTGGGATGGGGACGCGCCGCGAGATCGAGAATGCGCGGCTCGGCGACTGGCTCGTGCGGGCCGGAGGGAGGAGCGAGATCCTGATGAGTGTCTGCACCGGCAGCGCGCTCCTTGCGCGCGCAGGCCTGCTCGATGGCCGGCGGGCGACCAGCAACAAAATGGCCTTCGACTGGGTGCGAAAGATCGGCCCCTCGGTCGACTGGGTGCCTGAAGCGCGCTGGGTCGAGGATGGGAATATTTTCACCTCGTCCGGGGTTTCGGCGGGGATGGATATGTCGCTCGCCGTAATTGCGCGCCTGCATGGGACTGAGGTCGCCCGCAAGATCGCGGCCGCCGCCGAGTATCACTGGCAGGAGGACGCACGCCTCGATCCGTTTGCCCGGCTGCATGGCCTCGTTTGAGATAATTTAACGAGCCGATTGTCTCTCGCCTTTCTTTAACGTAGCGTGAGGGCGGCGAACGAGGCGCTGAGGGGGATCAATATGACATCTGGGACGGATGAGACGCCGCAGGAAGCGGGCAGGCTCGGAAAATTCTCATGGGCGCTGTTCGACTGGGCGAACCAGCCGTATTTCACCGTCGTCACCACCTTTATCTTTGCGCCCTACTTTACCTCCTTTGTGGCCGCAAGCCCTGCGGAGGGGCAGGCCTATTGGGGCTACACGCAGGCCGTGGCGGGCGTGCTGATCGCCTGCCTCAGCCCCTTCCTCGGCTCCATCGCCGACGCCGGCGGGGCGCGAAAGCCATGGGTTTTTGCCTTCAGCCTGCTCTGCGCGGTTGGGGCATTTTCGCTCTGGTGGGCGGTGCCCGGGCAGGAGCGCGGCCTGATCTGGATCCTTGCCGGCATTGTCGTCGGTACGGTCGGCGTCGAGTTTGCGATCGTCTTCAATAACGCCATGCTGCCAAGCCTTGTGCCGCACGCGCGCATGGGGCGGCTCAGCGGTTTCGGCTGGGGGCTTGGCTATATCGGCGGGCTGATTGCGCTTTTTATCGTCCTGTTCGGCTTTTCCCTGCCCGAGGAGCCGCTGTTCGGTCTCAGCAAAGCGATGCATGAGCCGGACCGCATCACGGGCCCGATGGCCGCAATCTGGCTGCTGATCTTCATCCTGCCGATGATGCTGTTCACGCCGGACCGAAAATCACGCGGACTTGCGAAAGGCGAGGCGGTCCGCCAGGGCATTTCGACGCTTCTCACCACGCTTCGCACGATCGGCGACTATCGCAACATCGTCTGGTTCCTGATTGCGCGGATGTTCTACAGCGACGGCATCCTCGCGCTGATCGGCTTTTCCGGGATCTATGCGGCGGGGCTTTTCAGCTGGGGCACGACCGAGCTTGGCATCTTCGGCATCCTGATCAATTTCTTCGCCATCGGCGGCTCTTTCGCCGGCGGCTATCTCGATGACCGGCTCGGCTCGAAACCGACGATCGTCATCTCCGTTCTCGGCCTCGCCCTTGCTTCCATCGGCGTCCTCTCCATCAGCAATGGCACGGTATTGTTCGGCCTGCCCGCCGCGATGCCGGTGGAGGGCGGCGCGCTTTTCGCAAGCCCGGCCGAGCAGGTGTTCATGCTGTTCGCCTTTATCATGGGGCTTTTCTTCGGCCCGGCGCAGGCCGCAAGCCGGACGCTGATCGCGCGCATGTCGCCGCCCGAGAAGGCGGGCGAATTCTTCGGCCTGTTTGCGCTGTCGGGCAAGGCAACGGCCTTCGTCGCGCCACTTATGATCGGCATCGTCACCAGCCTCACCGGGCAGCAGCGCCCGGCGATGATCGTGATCTTCGTTCTTCTGGTCGTCGGGGCGGCGCTGATGACGCTGGTGCGCGAGCCCGCGCGCGGGGCCTGAGCTATCAGGCGAACTTGACGGCGGTGCCCGATACCGTGACCATCAGCATGCTGTCGCCGATCACCTCGACATCGAGGGCGATGCCGATCACCGCATCGGCGCCCATGTCCTCGGCCTCCTCCTTCATATCCGCGATGGCGAGGGCGCGGGCCTTACGGAGCTCCTTCTGATAGGAGCCCGACCGCCCGCCCAGCGTATCGCGGACACTCGCGAAGAAGTCGCGCACGAAGTTGGAGCCCATGACCGCCTCCCCGCCGACGATGCCGAGATAGGATGCGATCTGGCGACCATCAACGGATCCGGTGGTTGTGACGATCATCGGCAGTCCTCCCCCCTTGAAAGATCAATGGCGGAAGTGTCGCATGCCGGTGAAGACCATGGCAAGCCCGGCCTCATCGGCGGCGGCAATCACTTCATTATCGCGCATCGAGCCGCCCGGCTGGATAACCGCCGTCGCCCCGGCCTCGGCGGCGGCAAGGAGGCCGTCGGCAAAGGGGAAGAAGGCGTCGGAGGCAACCACGGAGCCTTTCGCCCAGGCGACACTCTCGCCCGCATTCTGCGCGGCTTCGAGCGACTTCGCGGCGGCAATCTTCGACGAATCGACGCGGCTCATCTGGCCCGCGCCGACGCCGACCGTGGCGCCGTCCCGGACATAGACGATAGCGTTCGATTTCACATGCTTGGCGACGGTGAAGGCGAAGCGGAGATCCTTCATCTCCTGCTCGCTCGGCGCGCGCTTCGTCACCACTTGCAACTCCGGCGTGGCCGTCAGCGCATTGTCGCGATCCTGGATGAGATAGCCGCTCGCCAGCGACTTCACGAGCCGGCCGGGCGCGCGCGGATCGGGCAGCCCGCCGGTCAGCAGCAGGCGCAGGTTCTTCTTCGCGGCAATGATCGCCCGCGCCGCCTCATCGGCATCGGGGGCGATGATGACCTCGGTGAAGATTTTTACGATCTCCTCCGCCGTCTCGGCATCGAGCTTCTGGTTGAGGGCGATGATCCCGCCGAAGGCCGAGGTGGTGTCGCAGGCAAAGGCGCGCCGGTAGGCCTCTGCAAGCGTCGGCGCCGTCGCGACACCGCACGGGTTAGCGTGCTTGATGATGGCGCAGGCCGGGCCGGCCACTTTGGGGTCGAACTCGGCGACCAGCTCGAACGCGGCGTCGGTGTCGTTGAAATTGTTGTAGGAGAGTTCCTTGCCCTGGATTTGCGTTGCCGTCGCGACGCCGATGCGCTTCTCGTCATTGGCGTAGAAAGCCGCCGTCTGGTGCGGGTTCTCGCCATAGCGCAGGATCTGCTGGCGCGTGCCGGCGAGCACCAGCCGGTCGGGGTAATCCTGCCCGAGCTGTGCGGCGTACCAGCTGGAAATCGCCGCATCATAGGCGCCGGTGCGGGCATAGGCCTTGGCGGCGAGGCTTTTGCGAAGCTCGATCGAGGTCTTGCCGCCCGTCTCTTTCAGCTCCGTCAGCACGCGCTCGTAATCGCTGGTGTCCGTAATCACGGCGACGAAGCCGTAGTTCTTGGCGGCGGAGCGGATCATCGCCGGGCCGCCGATATCGATATTCTCGATGCAGCTGTGGAAATCGGCGCCCTTCGCCACCGTCTCCTCGAAGGGATAGAGATTGACTACCACAAGATCGATGCCGCCGATGCCGTGATCGGCCATCGCCTTCGCATGATCCGGATTGTCGCGAAGCGCCAGCAGGCCGCCATGCACTTTCGGATGCAGAGTCTTCACCCGCCCATCCATCATCTCGGGAAAGCCGGTGTAGTCGGCGACCTCGGTCACCTTGACGCCCGCCTCGGCGAGCATCTTTGCGCTGCCGCCGGTGGAGAGAATCTCGATACCGAGCGCGGCGAGCGCCTTGCCGAAATCGACGAGGCCGGCCTTGTCGGAAACGGAAATGAGAGCGCGGGAGACGGATTGCAAATCTGTGCGGGACATGGGCGGACCATCCTCTGAACAGGTGATTTATGGGAGTAGTGGCCCTATAACATGCAGGGCCGGTTCGGGGAACCTTTTAACGAAAAAAAAACTTGGACAAACTAATATCCCGACGCTACCAAACAACAGGCATTATTTTTACAGGACATTTTATCTTATGGTGAACACGGCTCCTGCAGCGCTTAAAGGCGGTGACAAGATCAGCAGCAAGACAAAGATCTCCATCGTCGGCCTCGGTTATGTTGGCCTGCCGCTGGCGGTCGCGCTCGCGAGAAGTTTCGATGTGATCGGCCTCGACGTGAACGAGAACCGGGTGAAAGAGCTGCGTCAGGGGCATGACCGCACCATGGAGATCGACGCGCCGACCCTGCGGGCGAGCAGCGTGCGGTTCACCACGGATGTCGAAGAGACGAGCCACGCGGATATTCACATCGTCACGGTGCCGACCCCGGTCGATGAAGATCACAAGCCCGACCTCGGCCCGCTGAAAGGCGCCTGCGAGATGATCGGCCCGGCCCTCAAAAAAGGCGCGATCGTCGTTGTCGAAAGCACGGTTTATCCCGGTGTCACCGAAGACGTCTGCGGCCCGATCCTCGAGGCGACGTCCGGCATGACGGCGGGGCAGGATTTTTATCTCGGCTACTCGCCGGAGCGCATCAATCCCGGCGACAAGGTGCATACGGTCGACAAGATCATCAAGGTCGTCTCCGGCCAGACGGAGGAGGTGACGGATATCCTCGCTGACATGTATGGCGCTGCGACCACGGGCGGCACCTTCCGCGCCCGCAACATCAAGACGGCCGAGGCCGCGAAGGTCATCGAGAATGCGCAGCGCGACATCAACATCGCCTTCGTCAATGAGGCGACAATGATTTTCCAGAAGCTTGGCATTTCCGCTTATGACGTTCTCGAGACGGCGGGCACGAAATGGAACTTCCTCAACTTCACGCCGGGGCTCGTCGGAGGCCATTGCATCGGCGTTGATCCCTTCTATCTCGCCCATCGCGCCAACGAAGTCGGGCATTTCGCCGATCTCATCCTGACGGGGCGGCGGATCAACGAGAATATGGGGCGCTTCATTGCCGAGAGCGTCCATTCCAACATCAAGGGAAACAGCCGGATCCTCGTCCTCGGCGTGACGTTCAAGGAGAATGTCCCCGATCTACGCAACACCAAGGTGGTCGATATCATCCGTGTCCTGCGCGAGCTTGGCCATCAGGTGGATGTGCATGACCCGCTCGCCGACAAGGAGGAGGCGCAGCAGTTCCTCGATATCGACCTGATCGAAAATCTCTCCGATCTCAGCGGCTATGACGCCATTGTCGGCGCGGTCGCCCATTCCGTCTATCGTGACCTGTCGCCGGCGGCGATCGAGGAGATCATGGGCGGGGAGGGGCTGCTTGCCGACGTCAAGGGCATCTGGCGGAACACCGAATTTTCACCGCGTATCCGGCGCTGGCAGCTCTAGAGCCGCTGGGCGTCGTTAATCGGACAGGCGGCTCAGCGCCCATTTGATCAGGATCGGCTCCTGATCGATCAACTGACCGCTGATGACGATCTGCTGGTTATGGCGCCGCTCTCCGGGCACGCTGCAGTAAACGCTTTCCTCAAGCGCAAGGCGCGGTGCGCTGGTCAGGAACTTCCAGCCCGTGCCGCTCGCCGTGCGGATCAGGATGTTCCGCCCGCTCGCGCTTTTTGAAATGCTGAGATCCGGGTGCAGGTGAAAGCGCAAGGAGAAATGCGAGCGCACCGGTTCAGGCATTCGCTCGGGAATAATCTGATCCTCCCCGCGAAGGGCGAGCCCGCTCGCATCGAGATAGATCCGCCGCCGGTGCAGGATGCCGACGCTGTCGCGATAGCCGTGGCTTTCCAGATCGAGCCAGATATTGCCGTCATCCTCGTTGCGCACGACGCGCGTGCCCGCGCCGTCATCTGGGAAGACAGCGTTGATATTATCGAAGCCGAGCGTCGAATGGGCGGCGGTGGCGCTGAGAGCCCGCGCCCAAGCCGAGTCGGGGTCACGGACGCTGCCGCAATTGACGATCAGCCGCTCCCGCCCGTAGCTGAACTCAAAACTCAGCAGCCCCGCATGCCGATGCGCGCCGTGATGCCGCGCGCCTTCGCCGCTTTCCAGTATCAGCAGTGCCCGTCCCGCCTTCAGCCGCTCGAACCCGCCCTGCGGAAAGCGTTGCGGTGCGCGCCCGGTCGCGTCCGACAGGCTGAGGATATGGTCGCAATATCCCTCGGGCAACGTCTGACCGCCGTTGAACAGCGCGAGCTGCCCGTCGCCATGCTGAAAGAAGCGGATCGCGGGTGCCAGCCGGTCGATGGTGTTATTGATGGCGACAGGCACCATCTCGTTCGCCGCCATCAGCGTGTTGCGGATGCCGAGAAGATCGCCGAGCAGTGTCAGGTGCCGCTCCGGGTTGCCGTTGATATGGCAACCGTCGGCGAGCACGATACGGTTGAGTTCCGCCTCCAACTGGCCGAGATATCTCGCGACGCCCTTCGTCATATCGGGAAAAGCGAGCGCGCCATAGAGAAGCGCCTGCCAGGTGGCGATGCGATCCGGGGCTTTCGCCTTGCCGCGCGCGAGCCGGATGAGGTGGATATACTGGCGGCGAAGCGACCTCAGGAACGGGAAGTTGAAACGCTCCGTTTCCTCCTGCTCCAGCACGAAACGGCTGTGGCAAAGCCAGGCGATGACGCGACGGGCCAGAACGTCTTCATCCCAGAAATAGGGGTGGTAGCCGTCAAATTCCTCAATCCAGGCAAGGATCAGGGCGCGGCAGTGGTTCTTCGCGGCGTCCGAGCCGTTGGCGACGAAATGGCGCAACCAGGAAAACTCATGCAACTCGCGATACCACGCAAGCGGCATGCCTTCAATTCGCCACGGATTCTGGTCGTCCTGCTCATGCGGGACGCCGGCGAAATCGAAGTGACCCTGAAAGATATGATCGGCGCGCTCGGCATTGCCGGGAAACACGTCGCCGGGCGCGAGGTTGAGCCGCTTCGGCACGCGGCTTTTCAAAAGCGCCTGATAGGGCCGGCTCGCATAGAGGAGATCGGAGAGCAGTCGCCGCGATGGGAAGCCGTCTTTTGCAGGGGCTATCGCGGCTTTATTCATTTCCGCCCCAGTATCGCGCTGATGTTGGCGGCATAGCGATCCGCGCCGCCGTTAAAGACGGCGCTTCCCGCGACCAGCATATCCGCCCCCGCCTCGATGACGAGCGGCGCCGTCTCGGCGTTGATGCCGCCGTCCACCTCAAGGTCGATATCGCGGCCGGACGCGTCGATCATCTCGCGAAGCCGGCGTATTTTTTCGAGCTGCGAGGGGATAAATTTCTGCCCGCCAAAGCCCGGATTGACGCTCATCACCAGAATGAGATCGACCTCGTCCATCACATGCTCGAGGGTCGAGGCGGGTGTTGACGGGTTCAGCGAAACTCCCGCCTTTACGCCAAAGGATTTGATAAGTTGCAGCGTGCGATGCAGATGCGGGCCCGCCTCCTGATGCACGGTAATGATATCGGCCCCCGCCTCGACGAACTCAGCGATATAGGGATCGACGGGCGCGATCATCAGGTGAACGTCGAAGGGCCGGTCGGAATAGCCGCGCACGGATTTCATGACGGCCGGGCCAAAGCTGATATTCGGCACGAAGTGCCCGTCCATCACGTCGATATGGATGAAATCGGCGCCGGCGCGGGTCACCTCGCTGACCTCCTCGCCCAGCTTCGCAAAATCGGCGGCAAGGATAGAGGGGGATATTCTGACCGGCTTCTGCATGAAATTTCCTAAATCGCAACAATAATGGAGAGAACGCGTGGGTCCCGCATTTCTTTAACATGCCAGCCGGAGGGGCTCAAGCAACCCTTAAGATAATTTGCGAAGACGCGCGGCGAAAAAGCCGTCCATTCCATCCATATGACAGGGCAGGCAGCGGAGGTCGCCGTCCGCATTGATAAGCTCTGCGGCGCCGCCGATATCGGCGGGCGTCACGGCAAGGCGCGCGAAATTCGTATGACGGCGGAGAAAGGCGGCGACCTGCGCTTCCCCCTCTTCGGGCTGCAGGGAGCAGACGCTATAGACCAGCAGGCCGCCGGGTTTCAATATCATCGTCGCATGATCGAGAAGCCGCGCCTGCAGCGCGGAGAGCTTCTCGACATCCGCCGGCGATTTGAGATAGGCGACATCGGGGTGGCGACGCAGCGTGCCGGTGCTGGAGCAGGGAGCGTCAAGAAGGATGGCGTCCGGCGCATCGGGCGGGCTGTATGTTTCCGCCTCGGCGGTCACTGTCTCCACATCGAGCTTCAGCCGCGCCATATTCTCGGAAAGGCGTTTCAGCCGCGCTTTCGAGCGGTCGATTGCGATAACCTGCGCGCCCCTGCTTGCGAGCTGCGCCGTCTTGCCGCCGGGCGCCGCGCACATATCGAGGACGCGTTTACCCTTGACGTCACCGAGCAGCTTTGCCGGCAGCGCGGCTGCGGCGTCCTGCACCCACCACGCGCCGTCTGCGAAACCCGGCAGCTCCGTGATATTGCCGCTGCTTTTGCGGCGAAGCGTTCCGGTCGGCAGAAGTCGGGCGTCGAGTTGCACAGCCCATTTGTCCGGCTCACCATGAACCGAGATATCGAGCGCCGCTTCGCTCTGGTGTGCCGCCGCGATCTGCCGTGTGGTCTCCGCGCCAAAAGCTTCCGTCCAGGCCTGCCAGAGCCAAGCCGGCGTGTTGAGCATCTCGCTGTCGAGCGCGGCCAGAAGCTTCTTCCCCTGCCGGTCGGCACGGCGGAGGAGGGCATTCACCAGCCCCTTGTATTTGCTCCGCGGCGGGACGAGCGCGACGGTGTCGTGGACCGCGGCGTGGGGCGGAATTTCGAGAAACAGAAGCTGCGCGAGGCCGATCCGCAGGATATTGCGGATATCGGTGATTTTTTCGGGCAGGGGCCGTTCCAGCATCTTGTCGATCAGCGCATCGATCACGCCGAGCTGGCGGAGCGTCGTGGAGACGATGGCGCGCGCCAGCGCCCGGTCGCGCCCCTCCAGCCCGCGCAGCGCGCTATCGAGCACATCTTCAAGCGCCTGATGTTTCTGCAACACCCGGGTGAGGAGATGAACGGCCGCGGCGCGTGAATTGGGGGGGCTTGCCTGCATGTTCGGCTTCTAGCGGATAATCGCCTTGCGGTCCATAGGGATATCGGAAATACTGGCGGCGTCTCTTATCTCCCCTTTTAAGGAACTGTTCAGATGACCGACAAGAAACCCGAGCAATTAAGCCCGAAAGAGGAGGCCGAAAAAGCCGCAGCGGACAAAAAAGCAAAGCTGAAGGAAATCGGCGGTCCGAGCGGGCTTGAACCCACACGCTACGGTGATTGGGAGCGCAAGGGGATCGTCAGCGACTTCTAGGCTCAAGCCGGCGGTTTGCCGCGCTCGGAAATCCAGATGCCGGTGAGGACGCAGACAAGCGCAATGGCGTGGAACATCTCAAAGGGCTCGCCGAGATAGGTGACCGCGAAAATCGCGGCAAAGATCGGCACCAGATTGACGAAGACGCCCGCCCGGCCCGGCCCGATGATGCTGACACCGATGATATAGGTGATCTGCGACAGGATCGAGGCGAGCAGCGCCGCGAGCAGAATAACGGTCCAGCCCGTCAGCGTCGGCGCAAGGAAGTCACCCATAGCGATCTCGAGCAGTGCAAAGGGCGCCGAGGTCAGCATGGCCGCGATGGAGACCACCATGAAGAAAGTGATCGGCGAGAGCTCGGGACGAAAGCGCAGCCCGACCGTATATCCTGCGTAAAAAGCCGCGGCGAGCAGCAGCAGCGCATCGCCCTTGTTGATCTCGAGGCTGGCGAGCCGCTCAAACGATCCGCCGCCCGCAACGATCGCGACGCCGATGATGGTAATGACGACGCCGACCATCTGCAGCGGCGTTACCCGCGTTCGAAACATGACGAAGGCGCCGATGAGAACAAATACCGGAATGCCGCCCTGGATGATGCCGATATTGATTGCCGACGTCGAATGGGCAGCAACATAGAACAGAAGATTGAAGGCCGAATAGCCGAGGCCACCCATGATCAGGAAATAAAGCAGATGCCTGCGGATTACCGGCCAGTCGCGGATGAGATGCCGCCAGGTGAAAAAGAGCAGGATCAGAACGGCGACCGCCCAGCGGAGGAAGACCAGCGTCATTGGTGAGACCTCGCCCACCGCGACGCGGCCAAGGACCGCATTCATGCCCCAGCACGCCATCGTCAGGACGAGTAGCAGATAGGCCCGCAGATTGGATGTCTTGCTCGGCAAAATGTTGAGTGGGGGCATGAGGCTATTCAGATCGAGACGGGATTGTCGGCAAACCTTACGTCATCTGAAAGGCCTCAACAACCGCTTTGATAAAGAAATGCCGTTGGTGGATGCGCGACCCCATAGCCGGCGGGGAGGCTTATAGGCCGCCCATCCGGCTGATCAGATGCCATGTCGCCTCGTCCACCGGCACCACCGAAAGGCGGCTCTGGCGGACGAGCGCAAAGTTCTCGAGGCGCGGATCGGCCTTGATATCGGCCAGCGTCACCGGCTTCGGCAGGGCTTTGACCGCTTTGACATCAACCATGCCAAAGCGGCCCTTCGCATCGCTGGGATCGGGGTAATATTCCTTGATGACTTCGACAATACCGACAATCTGCTTTTCGGAAACCGAGTGATAGAAAAAGCAAAGATCGCCGATCTTCATCTCTTTCATATTGTTCGATGCCTGATAGTTGCGCACCCCGTCCCAATGGGTGCCCTTCTCTCCCGCATCGACCTGATCCTGCCAGGACCAGGTGCCCGGTTCCGATTTGATAAGCCAGTATTTCATCAGTCGCTTCTAGTTCTTCCGCCGGCCCGGGAAAATGCCCATCTGCTTGGCGATGATTTCGAGCATGATTTCGTTGGCCCCGCCGCCGACCGAGGTCAGGCGCAGATCGCGGTAGCCGCGTGAAATCCAGTTCTCGTTCATAAAACCCTGTCCGCCCCAGTATTGCAAACATTCATTGGGGATTTTGTTGCAAAGCGCGCCGACAACATATTTCGTCATCGAGGCGAGCTTGGTCACGTCATTGCCCGCCGCATATTCCGCCGCGGCGCGGTAAAGCAGCGACCTTGCCGCTTCAACAAGGCTCTGCAGCTCGGCCATCTTGTGATAGACGACCTGCTTGTCGAGCAGGGTCTCGCCGAAGACTTTGCGCATGCTGGTGTAGTTGATGGTCTCCTCGATCGCGAGCTCACAGCCGCGAAGCGCGCGGGCGGAGATATAGAGACGCTCGATCTGGAACTGCTCCATCTGATAGATGAAGCCCTTGTTCTCCTCGCCGATCAGATTGCGGGCGGGAACCCGCACGTCGTCAAAGAAGAGCTGCGCCGTGTCAGAGCATTTGAGGGCCATCTTGTCGAGCTTGCGGGCGACCGAGACGCCCTTCGATTTCAGCGGCACGATGATCAGCGACTTGTTGCGGTGCGGCCCGCCGTCCTGCGAGGTATTACAAAGCAGGCAGATCCAGTCGCCCTGAACGCCGTTGGTGATCCACATCTTCTCGCCGTTGATGATATAGTCATCGCCGTCGCGGCGGGCGTGCGTACGGGTGCTGGCGACGTCTGAGCCTGCGGCCTCCTCGCTGACGCCGATGCAGCCGACGAGATCACCGGCGATGGTGGGCACGAGAAACTCCTGCTTCAGCTCTTCGCTGCCGTGCTTGGTCAGCGCCGGGGTGCACATCGAGGTCTGCACGCCGATCGATGTCGAGACGCCATTGGCGCGACAGCCGCCCAGCGTTTCCGCGAGCACCATTTCATAGGTGAAATCGAGGCCCTGACCGCCATATTTCTCCGGCTTGGAGATGCCGAGCAGGCCGGCGTCGCCCATGATTTTCATGATCTTGTGCGCCGGGAAAATTTCCGCTTTCTCCCATTCCTGAACATATGGATTGATATGTTCATCCATGATTTTCAGAACGGTATTTTTCAGGGCATTATGCTCTTCGGTAAACAGCATGTTGGATAACCTCTGTTGTTATTATTATGATCCGGTGCCGCCAATACATCATAGTCATTGGCGAAAGGCAACATGCCTCGCGCAGCTATAGGCCCTTTCCAATGGCATGCCGCCAGGGCTTCACAACGACGCTCTCGAAGAGGCCGACGGCGGCATACGGGTCCTTTGCAACCCATGATTTTGCGGCATCGATATCGCTTGCTTCAAAGATCAGCAGGCTGCCGTTCGGCGCGTCCCCGCTCTCATCCAGCGTGGGTCCGGCGAGCTTCAGATCATCACCCTTCTCGGCGAGAAAGGCGAGATGCGCGGGGCGCGTCTCCTGACGCACATGAAGATGTCCGGCCTTATCGGCGCAGTAGGCAATGAACAGCATATTTTCTCTCCTTGTTTCAGTCTGTTAGAAGCCGGCGAGGCGTTCATCGCGGAACGGGCGGGCGAGCAGTTCCTCAACCGCGCTCGAGACCGCAACGCCGCCGTTCAGGATTTCGTTGACGGCGACGCAAATCGGCATTTCGATATTGAACTTGTCGGCAAGGCGGCAGAGCGCGGAGGCGGTATAGACGCCTTCCGAGACCGTGCTCCGCTGCTGTAAAATCTCGCCAAGGATGTCTCCCTGCCCCAAAGCCGCGCCGAGCGAAAAATTTCGTGACGCAGGCGAGGAGCAGGTGAGGACGAGATCACCAAGGCCGGAAAGCCCCATCAATGTCTCGGCGCGGGCACCGAGTTTCTCGCCGAGCCTGAGGATCTCCGCCATGCCGCGGGTGATCAGCGCGGCGCGGGCATTCTCGCCGAGCTTGCCGCCCGAGACGATGCCGCAGGCGATGGCGAGCACATTTTTGACCGCGCCGCCGATCTGCGCGCCGATGATATCGTCGGTGTAATAGGGGCGGAAGGCGGGGAGGCCGAGGGTGCTGACAAGCGCCGCGCCGACCTCGCGCTCTGCGGCGGCAAGCGTTGCCGCGGCGGGCAGCCCCATGGCGATCTCGCGCGCGAAATTCGGGCCCGACAGAATGGCGATGGGGTTATTCGGGGCGACCTCGGTCATCACCTCACTCATCAGGCGGCCGCTTCCCTGCTCGACCCCCTTGGCGCACATGACGAGCGGGACGCGCCGGTCGAGATAAGGGTGAAGCGCGGTGAGGGTGGTGCGCACATGCTGCGCGGGCGCGACGAGGAGGAGGACGTCCGCCTCCGCCGCCTCGGCAAGATCGCTGGTGGCGCGGATTGCGGGCGACAGGGAAATGCCGGGAAGGTATTTTGAATTAGAGCGCTCGCGCGTGATCGCCTCGGCGTGGGCGGGCTGCCGTGTCCAGAGGCGCACTTCATTGCCGCCTTTCTCTGCGACGATCGCAAGCGCCGTCCCCCAGGCGCCGGCGCCAATTACACTTACCTTTGTCATCCCTCTGCCCTGCCCCCTTCCTGCCCCGTCAAGAATTTGCTTAACATGTTCCGCCGTCAATCAGAAGATCAGAAATGGCGCGCGGGCAGGGATGCCGATCCGCGTCAGATCTCGATCACCTCGACGCCGTCATCGGTGCCGATCAGGATAAGATCGGCATAGCCGATAAAAAGCCCGTGTTCGACCACGCCCGGCATGGTGCTTAACGTTAGGGCGAGTTCTTCGGGATCGTCGATCTTTCCGAAGGCGCAGTCGTAGATGTAGTTGCCTTCATCAGTGAGGAAGGGCGTGCCGTCTTTCGCGAGGCGGAGCGTCGGGACGGAGCCGAGCGCTTCCAGCTTCGGCTTAAGCGCGCCTGCCGCAAAGCGGACCACCTCGACCGGCAGCTTGAAGGCACCGAGCTGGCGAACTTTCTTTTTTGCTTCGGCAATGACGATCATCCGGTCCGAGAGGGAGGCGACGATTTTTTCCCGAAGATGCGCCCCGCCGCCGCCTTTGATCAGCCGCCCTTCGGGGTCGACCTCATCGGTCCCATCGATGGTGAGATCGATGACGCTTACCTCATCAAGGCCGACGATCGGGATATTGAGGGAGCGGGCCTGCGCGGCGGTTGCCTCCGATGTCGGAACGCCGGTGACGCGAAGGCCTTCCGCCACGCGCTTGCCGAGCAGGTCGACCATCTTGGCGGCGCAGGAGCCGGTGCCGAGGCCGAGCACCATGCCCTCTTCGATATATTCAACGGCCTTTGCGGCGGCAGCCTGCTTCTGTTCGTCTTCGGTCATTAGTTTGTTCCGTTTCTCATGCTTTATATCCGGCGAAGGGGGCGGGTTCGGCGTCAGGATCGAGCGGCCAGCGCGCCCGCGCGGCGAGATCGAGGGGGTCGGTAAATCCGGCCCGCAGCCGCTCAACCCCCGCCCAGGCGATCATCGCGCCGTTATCTGTGCAAAGCTTCGGTGGCGGCACGACAAGACGGATGCCCGCCCCGGCCGCGAGTTCCTCCAATGATGCTTTCAGCTGCTGATTGGCGGCAACGCCGCCCGCGACGACGAGCGTGCCGCCCGCCCCATATTCGTTTTGAAAAATATCGAGCGCCTGCGTCACCCGGTCCATCAGGCTCTCAATAGCCGCGGCCTGAAATCCGGCGGCGAGATCGGCGATATCCTGATCCGTCGCGCCATCGCCGAGCTTCTCGCGCGCCTGCCGCACCGCGGTCTTCAGGCCGGAGAAGGAGAAATCGCAGCCCGCCCGCCCCTTCATCGGCCGCGGGAAGGAAAAGCGCGTCGGATCGCCGGACTTTGCCGCTTTCTCAACCGCCGGGCCGCCCGGAAAGCCGAGACCGAGCATCTTAGCCGTCTTGTCGAACGCCTCGCCCACCGCATCGTCGATGGTCGTGCCAAGCCGGCGATAGCGCCCGACGCCCTCGACGATAAGGAGCTGCGAATGCCCGCCAGAGACGAGGAGGAGGAGATAGGGAAACTCAACATCGCCCGTCAGGCGCGCCGTCAGCGCATGGCCTTCCAGATGATTGACGCCGATCAGCGGCACGCCCGCCACCGAGGCAATCGCCTTCGCCGTCATCAGCCCGACCAGCACCCCGCCGATCAGGCCGGGACCCGCCGTTGCCGCCACAGCGGATAGATCGCCATAGCCGATCCCCGCCTCGCGCATTGCCCGATCGATCAGCCGGTCCATTTCCGTGACATGGGCGCGCGCCGCAATCTCCGGAACCACACCGCCAAAGGGCGTATGTTCCTTAATTTGCGAGCGGACGACATTGGCAAGAATCTGCTTCTCCCCCGTCACCACGGCGGCGGCAGTTTCATCGCAGCTGCTTTCCAGCCCGAGGACTATGACTTGTTTGTTTGGCATTTGTTTTCTATGTACAAGGCACGGCAGATCGTACAAGGCACTAACATCTCAGGAAATATCCCGCAACATGACCTTTGTCAAAACATACAAAATTGGCACCCGGGGCAGTCCGCTCGCGCTCGCGCAGGCCGATGAGACGCGGCGGCGGCTGCTCGCGGCTCATCCGGGCGTACTTGATCCGGCGCAGCTTGAAGTCGTCGTCATCAAGACAACGGGGGATTCCATCCAGGACCGCGCGCTCCGCGAAGCCGGCGGCAAGGGGCTGTTCGTAAAGGAGCTGGAAGAGGCGCTGATGGCCGGCGCCATCGACTTCGCCGTGCATTCGATGAAGGATATGGAGACGACGCTGCCGCCCGGCCTTATTATCGACTGCATCCTGCCGCGCGAAGATGCGCGCGATGCCTTTATCACCGCCGATGGGCGCGGCCTTGCGGATCTGCCGGCGGGCGCGCTTGTCGGCACCTCCAGCCTCCGCCGTCAGGCGCAGATCCTGAACCGCCGGCCCGATCTTCGCGTCGATATCTTCCGCGGCAGCGTTGATACGCGGCTTCGCAAACTCAATGAGGGGCAGGCCGATGCGACGCTGCTCGCGCTCGCGGGGCTCCGCCGTCTTGGCAAGGAGGCGGTGATCAGCCAGCTGCTCTCGGTCGACGACATGCTGCCTGCCGTCGCGCAAGGCGCCATCGGGATTGAGCGGCGCCTCGATGATGAGGAGATTGCCGCCCTGCTGGCGCCCATCAATGATTCGCCGAGCCTTGCCCGCATCACCTGCGAGCGGGCGATGCTCGCGACGCTCGACGGTTCCTGCCGCACGCCGATTGCGGGCTATGCGGAACTGGAGGCGGATGGTCGCCTCTATTGCCGCGCCAGCCTGCTCGCCGAAGACGGCTCGATCCGCCTCGATACGAGCGGGCGCGCCGATGCCGAGGACGCGGTCCGACTTGGCAACAGCCTCGGTGAAGAATTAAAGGCGCGCGCAAGGGGTGCCAATTTGTCATTTGGCCTGTAAACTGGGCGCTGATGAAAATACTGATCACGAGACCCGAGCCTGACGCGACCCGTCTCGCGGGCATTCTGTCCGCGATGGGGCATGAGCCTCGCCTTGCGCCGATGATGTATATCGAACATCTGCCGCCGCGCGAGATTGAGACGGGCGGCGTGCAGGCGCTTCTCGTGACCAGCGCGAATGGTGCCCGCGCGATCGGCCGGACGGCGGTGGATCGCGATCTCAAATGTTTCGCTGTCGGGCGCGGCACGGCGGAAGCGCTTCAGGGCGAGGGCTTCAAATCGGTCACGGCGGCGGGCGGCGATGTGCATTCGCTTCACGATGTGGTGGTGCGGGATGCGGCTCCGGGCGCCGGAAAACTCATCCATATCTCGGGCGCGGATGTTGCCGGCGATCTCGTCGGGATGCTGAGCGAAAATGGCTTTACCGTCGAGCGCGCCGTGCTCTATGAGGCGCTGCCGGTCACCTCTATGGACGCGAAAATTACCCGCGAGATCAGGGCGGGCAAGATCGACGCCGTTCTTCTCTATTCCCCGCGCACCGCTGCCATCTTCACCGGTATCGTCACCGCGGCCGGCCTCGCGCTGCATATGAAGCCGATGACGGCCTATTGCCTCAGCGCCGCTATCGCCGAGAAAATCGCCACATTACCGTTCCGCGAGGTGAAAATCGCCGCGGAACCCGATCAGGAAAAGCTGCTTGCGTTGCTGCCGCCTCTCGGCCAAGCTGAGCAGAAGGATGACAACCCCGACACGTCAAGGGAGCGTAGCATGTCCGACAAGAAATCTGGCAAGACGGAGGAGGGCGGGACCGCAGTTCCTGCTGCCGGTACGGATAAAACTGAAAAGGCGACAGGCGCGTCGCCGGAGCGCGCAGCGGACAAGACGCCGGGGGTTACACCCGGGGAGATGTTGAAAGCAACGCCCGATGAGCGACCGGACCGGAGCGCGAGCCGCACCTCGACGGAGCGGCATTTGAAATCGCGCTCATCGCGCGGATGGCTCATCGCGGCCGCGCTCCTCATTGTTTTCTGCCTTGGCCTCGCCTTCTGGCCAATCCTTTATCCAATTGCGGCGCCCTATCTGCCGGAGCGGGCGGCGGCGATTATCGATGGTCGCTTCGCCCGCGCGCCGGCTGGCGATACGGGTGCGGCCAGTGACATGAGCGGTGCGCTTTCGGCGCTTCGCGATGAAATGAAGGGCGATTACACCGCCCTTGCCGAGCGGCTGACAGCGCTTGAGGAAGAGGTGAAGGCGCTTCCTGCGCGCGTGACGCCGGACGGCGGCGCGCCGGCTGAAAATGTCGCCGCTCTGGGTGAAACGATGAAGGGTGAGCTTGCCGCTCTTGCGGCGCGGCTTGAAGAGCAGCAGCAGACGCTTGCGGCTGCGAGCGAGCAGCTTTCCGCCCAGCAGGAAAGCCTGGCGAAACTTGAGGCTGCCGAGATCGCCCCGCCCGTCCCAAGCCCCGAAGTGCAGAGTGAGATCGTTGATCTGAAAACGAGCTTTCTCGATGTGAAGACCGAGCTTGGCGATTTGCAGAACAGCCTTGCCCGGGAGCGCGACACGGTTGCGGCGCAGGCCAGCCAGATCGCGACGCTGGAAGCCGCGCTCAAATCCGAAATTGATGCCAAGGCGAACCGGGCCGAGGAAAGCCGCCGCACGCTGATGCTGCTCGCGGTTGGGCAGTTGCAGCGGGAGACGCGCGGCAGCGATCCGTTTGAGACCTCCCTGCAGCAGCTGTCGGCCGTCGCCGAAGACCGCTTCGCCGATCTGATCGGGCCGCTGCAACCGATCGCGGCGACCGGTGCGCCGACAGTTGCGACGCTTCGCGAAGATTTCGGCCGCATCGCCACCGATGTCACCCAGACGGCGCGCCTCCCCTCCGGCGAGACATGGTACGGCAAGGCGCTGCACCGGCTTGCCTCGGCAGTGAAATTCCGCCGTGTCGATGACAAGGACAGCGGCGATATTGATGCCGTGGTCGCCCGCGCCGAGCAGAAGCTCGCCGATAATGATCTCGCCGGTGCGGTTGCCGAGGTGGAGAGCCTTGAAGGCCCCGCGGCGGAGATCGCTGGTCCGTGGCTTGATAAAGCAAAATCACGCCTCGCCGTGGAAAACGCGATTACCGGCCTTCTTCATACGGTGACCGCGAGCGCAGCGGCGACCCCTGCACCTGCTCCGCCCGCGGCCCCGGCCGCAGCGCCTGCGGCAGAGTAGAGGGGGCGACATGACCCGCATTCTTTTCATCTTCGCCCTGATCGTCCTGATTGCGCTCGGCGCCGTCTGGCTGTCCGATCATCCGGGGGATGTCCGGCTCGCCTGGGGCGGCTGGGTGGTGGAGACGTCTGTCATCGTGGTGGCCGTGCTGGCGCTTGTCTTTGCGGTGCTGGTCGCGCTGCTTTACCGCTTCTGGGTCTGGCTCAAGCACAGCCCGGGCCGGATCGGCAATGTCTTCTCCGAGCGCCGCCGCAACAAGGGGTTGGAGGCAATCTCAAGCGGCATGGTGGCGATCGCCGCAGGGGATGCCGATGAAGCGCGCCGTCAGGCGGTTGCCGCCGAGAAGCATCTCAAGGGCGAGCCGATGACACTTCTGCTCGCCGCGCAAGCTGCGGAGCTGAATGCCGATGACCGGGCCGCGAACATCTATTACGATCGCATGATGCAGCGCCGCGATACCGAATTTCTCGGCCTTCGCGGCCTGATCAACCGCGCTATCCGCGACGGCGACATCGCCAAAGCGCGCAGCCTCGCCGAGCGGGCGGAGGAACTCCGCCCCGGCACTGAATGGGTGCAGAAGCATCTCTATGAGCTCGCGCTGAAAGAGCGGGACTGGGACGCGGCCGATCAGATCCTCAACCGCATGTCACGTGGCAAGGCGGCGAAAAGCGATGCGGTGCGGCGCGCAAAAGCGGTCATCACCTATGAGCGCGCGCGCGCCGTGCAGCGGGAAAAGGGCGACGCGGCAGCGCTTCCGCTTGCCGAGCAGGCACATGCGCTGGATCCGGCCTTTGTGCCGGCAGCGGTGCTCGCGGTCACCTTGACGTTCGCCGAGCAGGGCAATTCGCGCAAACTCCGCAAACTTATCGGAGAGGCCTGGAAAAATGCGCCGCATCAGGATCTCGCGGAGGCGATCCGGGCGACGGGGAGCGGCGAGCAGGCCGATGACTGGCGGCGCCGCGCGGAGGAAATGGTGGCGCCCAATAACCCCGATCACATTGAGACGCATCTGATGCTGGCACGGGCGGCGCTGGCCTCGCATGACTGGAGCGTCGCGCGGGAGCATCTGCTGAAAGCAGGCGGCGACCATCCGACCGCGGGCATTCTGCGTCTCCTTGCAGAACTCGAGGAGGAGGCAAACGCCGATGCGCTTGCCGCGCGCGAATGGATCCTGAAAAGTTCCGTCGCGCCGCCCGATCCGCTCTGGATCTGCAATTCCTGCGGCCGTCAGGAGGATGAATGGCAGAGCCACTGCCCGGCCTGCGGCAGCTTCAACAGTTTTGAGTGGCGTACCGTCGATCGCGGCATGCACCATCCCGATGCGCTCGAGGTGGAGGTTGTCCGGGAAATCACGGCGGCGCCGTGACGGCCTCGCGCTCCGCTCCATCCTGCCGTCTGCCGGAATAATACAGCGGGAGGCGAGGAAACACTTGCTTCTCTTTTCCGGGCAGATTATATGTGTGCCGCAATTCAGGATCCGCCGCTGTAGCTCAGTTGGTAGAGCACCGCATTCGTAATGCGTAGGTCGCCTGTTCGAGTCAGGCCAGCGGCACCATTTCCCTCTATATCAGAAGACGGCAGCCAGAAGGCGCAGGCAGCTTTATGGCAGGGACAGTCCCGGCCTTCAGGCGCCGCGGGACATATGCCGGCCGAGATAGTTGCGCCAGTCGCCCAACTCACTGATATCCTCCGCGCCGTCAAGCGCGCCGGCCTCGCAGACGAAGCCCTTGACCACAGTACCGTCATCGAGCAGCACCGTGCCGATCGCGAGGGGGGCGGGAATCCCGTCCAGAAAGTCGCCAACATATTTCCGGGGCAGCGCCCATACTTCCACGGCAACGGCCGTACCGCCCTCTTTTTCAAGCACGAGACCCGGTCGCTTCGGCGCGCTGCCGGCAAGGGCGTGAAAGCTGTAGCGCGGCGCGGTTCGGCACCGGCGGAGAAATCGGGCATCGCGCCGCGTCAGTTCACCGTTGAGCGGCAGTCCGGACATATGCGCGCCGCAGACGGCAAGGGCGATTTCATCCTCCTGCACATCGGGAGCGGGCAGAAGGCGCGGGGCTTTCCCGGCGTCGCGTTCGATCCGTCCCGCGACCGCCGCACAGAGGGCATCGCGCCCTCTTTCCGCGATCAGCGTTACGCTGCCGGGGCGCGCATCCGCGCGGCGGTCGGTCGGTACGGCGATGGCGCATAAATCCAGCAGGTTGACGAAATTTGTATAGGTGCCGAGTTTTGAATTGGCGGCAACGGGCTCGGCTTCGACTTCCGCAACGCTTATAAAGGTCGGGATGCTGGGAACGCAGAGAAGGTCGAGATCGGCCATCACCTCCCGGCAGCGCCGATCGAGCGCGCGAAGGCGGTAGGTATCGCGAAAGGCGTCAGCGGCCGTCACGGCGAAGCCCGGCTCCAAAACGGCCCGCACCGTCGGATGCATGGTCTGCGGAGCTGTTGCCAAGCGATCGCCAACCGCCGCGATGCGTTCCGCCACCCATGCGCCGCCATAGAGAAGCCCGGCGACGTCGAAGAAGGGCGTAAAATCGATCTCGGCAATAACGGCGCCGTTCAATTTCAGCATTGCGAGCGTTTTGCGGAAGCTTTCCTTCTGAAGCGCATCGCCGAAAGTCTCGAGACTGGCCGCATCGGGAACGCCAATCCGCAGAACGGGCGGAACGCCCCAGAGGCGCGGGGTGGGCAACGGGCGGGAATAGACATCCTCCGGATCGAACGCTGCCGCCTCGCTATAGACAATCCACGCATCGTCAACGGAGCGGGCGAAGACGGAAACGGTGTCAAGTGAGCGGCAGGCCGGAATGACGCCGCTGCAGGAGAGCGCGCCAAGGGTGGGTTTGAGACCGACGATGTTGTTGAGGGCGGCGGGAACCCTGCCCGATCCTGCGGTATCGGTGCCGAGCGAGAAGGCGACGATATCGCGGGCCACGGCAACCGCCGAGCCGGACGAGGATCCGCCCGGAACAATCAACGGATCGAGCGCATTTTTCGGCGCGGGATAAGGCGTGCGCAAGCCCACGAGCCCGGTCGCAAACTGGTCGAGATTGGTTTTGCCAAGGCAAATGGCGCCGGCCGCCTTGAGACGCGCGACCGTCAGCGCATCCTGATCGGGGAGATAGGAAAAGTCGGGGCAGGCCGCGGTCGTCGGCATGCCGGCAACGTCGATATTGTCCTTTACCGCGAAGGGAATGCCCCAGAGCGGCCGCCCGTCATAAGCGCCAAGCGCAGCCGCGGCGGCGAGCGCGGCGTCGCGGTCGGTGTGGATGAAGATGCCCCCATCCCCGGTTTCCTCAAGCCGTCGGAAGGCTTCCCCGATGACGGTTTCCGGCCGCAGCCCCTTGCGATAGGCATGGCGCAGCTTTTCGATCTGAAAGGGCATGGTGGTAATCATGGCGTCCATCTTTATTGTCGTTACTCGAAATCAGGGGTTGAGGCGGCACGGCGCCTCTGGGGCCGCGGCGAGAAGTTCACGGGTATAGGGATGCGAGGGCGTATCCATCACCTCGCCGGCCGGTCCGGCCTCCACAATCGCGCCGTCTTTCATAACGACAACCCGATCGCACAGGAGGCGGACGACGTTGAGATCATGGCTGACGAAGAGATAACTCATGCCGAGCCTGGCGCGGAGATCAGAGAGCAGATTGAGGACGAGCGCCTGGATCGACACATCGAGGGCGGCCGTTGGTTCATCGAGGATCAGCAAGTCGGGATCGGGGGCGATGGCGCGGGCGATGCCGACGCGGGCCTTTTGCCCGCCCGACAGCTGATGGGGAAACCGGTCCAGCAAATGAACGGGGAGGCCGGTGAGGGCAGCCAGCTCCTCAACGCGCGCGCCTAATTTCTCGCCGCGAAGATTTGAGAGACGCAGCAGCGGCTCGGCAATGGACTGGCGGGCCGTATGGCGCGGGTTGAGGCTGTCGGTCGCGTCCTGAAAAACCATCTGGATTTTCGACCGCAGCGGGTTGCGGGCAAACTGCCGCGCCGGAACGGCTGCCAGATCCTCTCCCCGGTATAGGATCTGGCCGGCGCTGGCATCGAGCAGCCGTACGATCATGGAGGAGGTTGTCGATTTGCCGCAGCCCGATTCCCCGACGAGCCCAACGCTCTCCCCCCGGCGAATGGTGAAATTGATGCCTTTGACGGCATGCACCGGCCCGGATTTTCCCATGTAGCTTTTCTTCAGATTGATGACATCGAGCAATATTTCCTCGCCGATGTCGCGCGGCGGTTCGGGGGTTCGATGCGTCTTGGGAAGCAGAGAGCGGATGCTGACTCCCCGGCGCGGGGTCGCATCGACAAGGCGGCGGGTATAGGGACGCTGCGGATCGGCAAAAAGCGTCGCCGGATCACCCTCTTCGACAATCAGGCCGTCCTTCATCACCACGATGCGGTCGCAGTAGCCGGCGGCAAGTCCGAGGTCGTGTGTGATCAGGATGGACGACATTCCGCGCGCGCGGACCAGCTCATCGACAAGATCCATGACCGCCTTCTGCGTCGTGATGTCAAGGCCCGTCGTCGGCTCGTCGGCGATCAGCAGCTGCGGGTTGCAGGCAAGCGCGATTGCAATGACAACGCGCTGGCACATGCCGCCGGATAGCTCGAAGGGATACGCCTCATAGCGCCGCGCGGCGTCATTGATGCGGACCGCCTCAAGCGCGGCAATGGCCTTCTCCTTTGCGTCCGATGCGACCGCCTGGCTGTGCTGGCGCAGGACGTCCTCGATCTGGTGGCCGATCTTGCGGATCGGGTTGAGAGCGGCGCGCGGGTTCTGGAAAATCATCGAGATTTCCCGGCCGCGGATATCTTTCATGGCGGCTTCGCTGGCGCGGCGGAGATCGATCCCGCTGTAGGTTGCTTCGCCGGCGACGATCCGCCCTCCCGCATCGAGGATACGCATCAGCGCATAGGAGGTGACGGATTTTCCCGATCCGCTTTCGCCGACGATGCCGAGCCGTTCACCCTTGGCAAGCTGGAAGCTGATGCCATTGACGGCGTTGACATCGCCCCGCCGCGTTCGGAAGGAGACATTGAGGTCGCTGATCGAGAGCATGTCTATGTCCTCCGCCGCGGATCGACGATATCGCGCAGGCCATCGCCGAGAAGGTTGAACGTAAAGACCGCGAGCAGCAGCCAGAGGCCGGGAAAGAGAGCCATCCACCATTCACCGGAAATAATGTAGTTCGCGCCTTCGGCGACCATGATGCCCCACTCCGGCGTCGGCGGCCTGACGCCGAGCCCGATGAAGCTGAGGCCCGCCGCATTGAGGATGGCCCAGCCGAGATTGAGGGAAACCTGAACCATCATCGGCGGCAGGGAGTTGGGGAAGATATGAAAGGCCAGGACGCGAAAGTCGGAGTTGCCTGCGAGCCGGGCGGCGAGGGTGAAGCCGGCGTCGCGCCGGATACTCACCTCGGCGCGGACCAGCCGCGCGTAGAAGGGGATATTGATAACGGCCGTTGCAAGAATAATATTGGCGACCGAATTGCCGAGCGCCGCAACGATCCCCATGGCGAGCACAAAGAGGGGAAACGCCATGATGGTGTCGAGAATACGGTTCAACGCGCCGTCAACCCATCCGCCGCGGTAGCCGGAGATCGCGCCGAGGACGGAGCCGATCACGAAGGAAATGGCAACAGCGACAATCGAAATCACCAGGTCGAGCCGCGTTGCGACAATCACCCGGCTGAACACGTCACGCCCGAGGTTGTCGGTGCCGAACGGATGCGCAAGGCTTGGCGGATGCAGGGCCTTCGCCGAGCTGGTCGCAAGCGGATCATACGGCACCACATAGGGGCCGATCAGCGCGGAGAGCAGAAAGAAGGCGAACATCACGAAGGCCATCGCGGTCACCGGATTTTCCCGGCACACATAGAGCATATGCGCCGGCAGCGCGGAACGGGGAACGGGTGCGGCGGCGGGCGTCACTGAGGTAAGCTCTGTCATCTGGCATCTGCTCCGAAGCGGGGATCGATGATCGAATATGCGAGATCGATGAGAAGGTTGAGGACGACGAACAGCAGCGCCATGGCAAGGACGAAGCCCTGCACGGCGGCATAGTCAGAGGTGACCAGCGCTTCCACCGCGTAGGAGCCGATCCCCGGCCAGGCGAACACCTTCTCGACCAGCACATTGGCGCCGAGCACGAAGGAGAATACCATGCCAAGCGTCGTGACGACCGGCAGAAGGGCGTTGCGAAAGGCATAGCCATAGAGGATCTTGCGCCGATCGAGACCGGCAGCGCGCGCCGTGCGGATATAATCGGCACCAAGTGCCGAGAGCATGGCGGCGCGGGTCATGCGGGCGATGGGCGCAAGGGTAAAGAGCGCGAGGGTGACGGCGGGCAGGATCAGTTGACGGAGCGCCCCCATGAAGGTTGCGAGATCGCCGGCCAGCAGCGAATCGATCAGGAAAAACCCTGTGACATGGGGTGGCTCCAGATAGATGAAATCGAGCCGTCCGAGGGGCGAGGGGGCGATGCCGAGCAGGTAATAGAAGACATAGATCAGCACAAGTCCGGTGAAGAAGGTCGGCAGCGAGACGCCGGCCGTCACCAGCAGGCGGCACAGCTGATCCACCCAGCTTCCCGGCCGCGTCGCGGCAAGGATGCCGAGCGGAATGGCAACAAGGCAGGAAAGCAGCAACGCGGTCAGCGTGAGTTCAAGCGACGCCGGCAGACGGGCGGTGAGCTCCTCGATCACAGGCCTGCCGGTCGCCACCGACTGACCGAGATCCCCTTGCAGCAAATTTCCGACATAGATAATGAACTGCTCGGGAAGCGGCTTGTCGAGCCCGAGGGATCGGCGGACCTGTTCAATGGATTCGGGCGTCGCGGCCGCCCCGGCAAACTGGACGGCAGGATCCCCCGGCAGGGCGCGGGTCAGCAGAAAGCTGATCACGATCACGCCGATGATGACAGGGATGGCCTGCGCAATGCGCAAAGATATGGCCGCGACTCGCCCGCTCATATCAGCTCTCCGATCCGCCCAGGCTGCGGATATCGAGCTGGCGGTGGAACCAGAATTCATAGCCGTCCGCACCGTTGATGGCGACATTGAGCGCCGGCTGGTAAAGCGGAATGCGGGGCAGATCCTCGAAGGCGATCTCGAACATGCGTTTGATCTTGGGGAGATACTGCGGATCATCCTGCGCCATCGGCAGGGTTTCCTCCGTCAGCTTCGCCACCTCGTCATTATGATAGTTCGAGGAATTGAAGAGATTCCCCTTCAGATAGGCCCAGTAGTAGTAATAGTCCGGCGTATCGAGCCAGCCGCCGAAGTTTTCAAGGTGGAACGGCAGCTTCTTTTCGACAAGCGCGGCCGTTCGCCAGCTCGCGCCGGGGATTTTCTCGATTTCCGTCTTGATCCCGATCTTGCCGACGGCTTCCTGGATGAGCAGTGCCGTCGGCTCCATCCACGTCGCAAGGTCGGTACTGATCGAGAGGGGCACCTCGAACCCGTCCGCATAGCCCGATGCCGCCATCAGCTCTTTCGCTTTGCTGAGATCGGTGAAATAGGGCGACTTGCGGGGCCAGGCGGTGTCCTCAATAGGGCCGGTTGCCCCCCAGAGCGGCGCCCCGCGGCCATAGGCGGCCGTCTTGAAGATTTCTTCATACGGAATCGCATAGGCAATGGCTTTGCGCACATTGGCATCCTGAAACGGCGCAAAATTGAAATTCAGCCCGACGACGTGGATCGTGTTGGCGATCGGCGTCGAATGAACGGTCAGTTTGCTGGCGAGTTCCGCGGCGTCCTTATCGGGAATATCGAAGGAGATCGGCACATCGCCCCGTTCGATAAGCGCGCGGCGCGTCGCCGGGCTCGGCACTTCGCGCTGGACGATCCGCCTGACCTTGGGCAGGGGACCGCCCACCCAGCCATCGAAGCGTTCGAACACCACCTGCCGGCCGGCATCCCAGCGCGCCACTTTATAAGCGCCCGACCCTGCCGGCGTCGTGTGCAGATATTCCATCGCCCACGGATCAGCGGCGGTTGCATGCGCCTTCGCGACCTCGGAATTGATAACAAAGGGAACGGGGACCGCGAGATCAGGCAGCGAGAGTTTGGACGGTTTGTCGAGCCGCACCAGAAAAGTTTCCGCATCGATCGCTTCGAACTGATCGGGGCGGCTGAAACCGCCGGCCCGCATCTGCGTGGTGGGGAAGCCGCCAACGGTTACCGCCCGGTCGAACGACCATTTGACATCGGCCGCCGTTACTTTTCGCCCGTCCCAGAAAACCGCATTGGGTTTGAGCTTGAAGGTAATGTTGAGGCCATCGTCGGAGATGGACCAGCTTTCGGCCAGCTCCGGCTCGATTTTCGAATAATCGAAGGAAACATCCCCATTCTCCAGCGTCTTGGTTCCGAACGTCACCAGCCGGTCATAGCAATTGATGGCGATCTGGTAACTCGGCCGGTTGGTGCCGGTCCGGTGCAGATCGAGGCTGTTGATGGTCTGCCCGGTCGCAACGACGATCTGGTCCGATGGTGCAGCGACGGCTGCAAAGTTCCGGGCAAAGGGAACCGCGCTGATAACGGCGGTGCCGGCCTTGAGAAATTGACGCCTGTTTATTGTCATCTTGAGCCCTTTCGCAACGTGAAATTCATTGCGGACCAGAATAGGGTGATTTACGGTACATAAAATTGCTAAGAATTCAGCAAGCCGGTTCGTAAAATGCACCACGTCAGGAAATATCGTTCTGAATGAGACACTTGCTTACTTTTCGGCTCATTGAAGCGGTGGCGCGCGCGGGCTCGATGCGACGCGCGGCGGAGGATATGAACATCACGGCCTCGGCGCTGACCCGGCGGATCATCCGTTTTGAGGAGGATTTCGGCGCGGAAATCTTCGAACGCGTTCCGGGCGGGGTGCGGCTCAACCCGGCGGGGGAGTTGCTGCTGCATCATTACCGGGTCATGCAGTCCGACCTTTCGCGCGTGCAGGGGCAGGTGGCGGATCTTTCAGGCGTGCGGCGCGGGCATGTGTCCATTGCCTGTTCGCAGGCGCTGCTGCCCTATTTTCTGCCGCGGCAGATTGCCGAATATCGCGCCGAGCATCCGGGGGTCAGCTTTGCCGTCAATGTCCGCGACCGCAGCCAGACGGAACAGGAGCTGGCAAGCTATTCCAGTGATCTCGCGCTTGTGTTCGAGCCGCTTTATCTCGTGGATTTCGAAGTACTCCAGATCATCCCGCAGCCCGTCTGCGCCATCATGCAGGCAGGGCACCCGCTCGCCCGCAGAAAGGAAATCCGTTTACGTGATTGTCTTGACTGGCCGCATATCGTGCCGACGGTTGAGTATGGGGTGCGGCATCTCCTTGATACCGCGGCGCGGCGCAATTTGCGCAAGCTGACACCGATGGTCGAAACGGAGAGTTTTGAGCTTATCCGGCATTATGTCCGGCATGAGAATGTGATCGGTTTCCAGATCCCGATCGGCCTTCCTGACAATGCGGGCGATGAGCTGGTTTATCGGGCAATCTCGGACAAGGATCTGAAACCCGGAAGCCTGATCCTCGGCCAGAAACGCGGGCGCACGCTTCCCGTCGCGTCCGCGCGTTTCGCAGTGCAGGTCGCCGCGGCGCTTGAGGCTTGCGTCTATCCCGACTGACAGGCAGGCGGTCGCCTCGAATCGCGGCAGGAGAGCTGGCGGCGGAAGTGTACGGGCTTAGCCCATCCGCTCCGAGGCGTAGCTACCGGGGCTGGCGGGGAAGACGACGGTTTTGTTGCCGTTGATAAAGACGCGGCGGTGGATATGCGCATGCAGCGCGCGCGAGAGCACCTGGCTTTCCACATCGCGGCCGAGGCTGACATAATCGGCGGGGCTTTGCGCGTGGCTGACGCGGATGATGTCCTGCTCGATGATCGGCCCTTCGTCGAGATTGGCGGTGACATAGTGCGACGTGGCGCCGATCAGCTTGACGCCGCGATCAAATGCCTGCTTGTAGGGATTCGCGCCCTTGAAGCTCGGCAGGAAGGAATGATGGATGTTGATGATCCGCCCGGCCATCCGGCGGCACATCTCATCCGACAGGATCTGCATATAGCGGGCGAGCACGATCAGCTCGGCGCCCGTCTCCTCGACAATCTGCATCTGGGCGGCCTCGGCTTCGGCCTTGTTGTCTTTCGTCACCCGGATATGGTGGAAAGGGATGTCGTGGTTGACGACCAGCTTCTGATAGTCAAGATGGTTGGAGATCACGGCGACGATATCGATCGGCATTGCGCCGATCCGCCAGCGATAGAGCAGGTCATTCAGGCAGTGCCCGAAACGCGAGACCATGATGATGACCTTCATTTTCTTCGCTTCGTCGTGAAAATCATATTCCATGTCGAATTTCCGTCCGACCGGCGCAAAGCCCTCGCGCAACTCTTCAAGCGTCTTGCCCGTTTCGCTCAGGAAACTGGTCCGCATAAAAAAATTCCCGGTTTCCTGATCGTCATACTGCGCGCTGTCGGTGATATTGCAGCCGTTATCGGCGAGAAAGCCGGAAATCGCTGCGACAACGCCGCGCATGGATTTACATTTGACAGTGAAAGCAAAGGTTTTCATGGCAACTAATTTTCCTCGGCCGGTTCTCTGAAATGCTGCATCCGGTCTTGTTATGACGTGGAAAAGCGGAGATCCCTTGAAAAGCGGGGATACGCGATGCTGATCTCCTACCTTATTCGGCGCAGAGGTTCAAGCCGCAGCGATTTTTCTCTCTATAGCCGCAAGTGATTAACAATCAACGAACGCACGCGCTAATCGCTGCCGGCGCTTGTGGTTGTGCGGTACCGGGGACCTTATATATATCGAGATCTGCGCTATCGATATTAGGCAGATAGCTGCGGTGCCTCCTGCGCGCCGCGGATCAGCCGGCCCGGCAGTCGCCCCGTCGGCTCGCCGTTTCGATAGGTGATTTCGCCCGCAACCAGCGTCGCGTCATAGCCATCCGCGCGCTGCACGAGGCGGCCGCTGCCAAGCGGCAGGTCATAGTGCATTTCCGGGAGATGGAGCTTCAGCCGGTCGAGGTCGATGACATTGAGATCGGCGCGGTAGCCGGGCGCGATCACGCCGCGATCGAAGAGATGCGCGGCCCGGGCATTGTCGAGGGTCAGCTTCTTGACCACCTGGCCGATCGGGATATGCCCGCTCGTCTTCTCATCCGCCCAGTGCTGCAGCATGAAGGTCTGGCCGCTCGCATCGCAGATGATGCCGACATGCGCGCCGCCATCGCCAAGCCCGAAGAGAGTGTTCGGATGCTTCAGCATCGCCTCGACGGCCTTCAGATTCTTGTCAGCGAAATTGAGCGCGGGGGCATAGAAAACGTTGCTGCCGTCCTTCTCGATCAGGAGATCATAGGCAAGCTCGGCAAGCGGCACGCCGCGCGCCGCGGCGATCGCTTTGAGGCTGTCCTCGGGTTTCGGCGAATAATCGAAACTCTCCGTCATCAGATAGATATTGGCGAGATCGATGAGGGAGCGGTTGATAACGGAATAGGGGGCCTCGGCCGGGAATTCCGCAATGATGCGGCGGCGCAGCTCGGGGTCGCGCATCCTCTCAAGCCGTACCTCCGGCGAGAGATCCTTGAGGGCGAGATAGCTCGGCGAGAAGGAGAAGAAATGATAATGCAGCTTGTGTCCGAGCAGCAGCCCGATCGGACGGCAATAAACTTGCGGCATGATCTGCACACCGTCCGCATTTGCCTCGGCGGTCAAATCGAGAAGCGTCTTCCAAAGATCCGGGGTTGCCGAGCGCTGCGACAGGGAGAAGGTCATCGGGACGCCGGATTTCTCGCTGATCCGTCGCAGCATGCCGAAATCGGTCTCGGCTTCGGTAAATTCGGTGATGAACTGGAGCAGGCCCCTGGCTGACGTGCGGATGCTGCTCGCAATCGCCATCAACTCGCTTTCGGACGCGGAAATGCCCGGCATCAGATGCTGGTCGCTGGAGCGATGATTGAGGCTGCGCGAGGTGGAAAAGCCGAGCGCGCCGGCCTTCATCGCCTCGGCCACCACCTGCGACATGCGGGCGAGATCATCGGCATTGGCAGGCTCGCGGTCGATGCCGCGCCGGCCCATGGTGTAGACGCGAAGCGGGGCATGGGGAAGGTAGGCGCCGATATCCATGTCATAGCGCCGGGCGCCGAGAAAATCGAGAAACTCGGGAAAGCTCTCCCACTTCCACGGAATCCCCTCGGCCATCACGACGCCGGGAATATCTTCCACCCCTTCCATAAGGCGGATGAGACTGTCGTGATCTTCCGGCCGGCAGGGGGCGAATCCGACGCCGCAGTTGCCCATGACCGCCGTGGTGACGCCGTGGGCGGAAGAGGGGGTTAGCCGCTCCGCCCATGTCGCCTGCGCATCATAATGTGTGTGAAGATCGACAAATCCCGGCGTCACCAGCCGGCCATCCGCATCGATGATCTCGGCCGCCGTCCCGGTAAGGGCGCCGACGGCGGCAATCTTCCCGCCCAGAATGGCGATATCCGCGGCATAGGGCTCGCCGCCCCGACCATCCGCGATCATTCCGTTTCTGATGAGAATATCATAATGCATCTGACGATCTCCCGTGCCGTCTTGTCGGCTTATGTTTTCTAGTTCGGCTCGGCCCCGAGAATGGTGGCGCTCGAAGGCGTTACCGGCGCCGCGGTAACCAGACAGACCTTGGCATTTTTTACCTGCGATGTGGACGTGCCGCGCACCTGCTTGACCCCTTCGATCAGCAGGTTGAGGCCGTGGACATAGGCTTCCGAGAGGAGGCCACCCGAGGTGTTGATGGGCAGGCTGCCGGTCGGATAGTCGATATGGCCCGCCTCGACGAATGCCCCGGCCTCGCCCCGGCCGCAGAAGCCGAAGGCCTCGATCGCCGTGAAGACCGCGCCGCTGAAGGCATCGTAGAACTGCGCGACGTCGATCTCGTCACGTTCCACGCCCGCACGGGCGAACAGTTCATTGGCGAGGCGCTGCTGCGGGCCCATGGTGAAGATGTCTTCGGGCATGTTGTAGTTGCCGAAATTGCCGGTGCCCCAGCGGCCGTCGCCGCCCTGACCGACCGCGAGGACGTGCGCGGGCTTGCCCTTCAGATCGCGGGCGCGCTCGCGCGTCGTGACGATAAGCGCGCAGGCGCCGTCCGTCTCGAGGCAGCAGTCATAGACGCGATAGGGCTCGGCGATCATGCGGCCCTTCAGATAAGTCTCCAGATCAAGCGGCCGGTCATGCATCACCGCATTGGGGTTGCGGTTTGCATTGGCCCGACAGGCGAGAGGGACCCGCGCGAGCTGTTCTTCCGTCAGCCCATACTGGTGCATATAGCGGCGGAAGGTCATGGCCGCCTGACCCGGAGGGGAGAAAAGGCCGTAAGGGGAGGAGAATTTCTGATGCGCGCTCCATTCATGGAACTGGCCGTAGCGGAACTGCTGCCCCTGGCAGAGCGCGCGCAGCACGACGACATAGTTGGCCGAGCCGTTCTCGACCGCCGCCACCGCGTTGGAGAGCGAGGCGCAGGCGCCGCCGCCGCCGCCGCCCCAGACCATCGAGGCGAGGCGCAGCTGCTTGATGCCGAGCGTCACTTCGAGGCGCGCCGGATCGTTGCGATCGTCCGAATGGGCGGCGAAGCCGTCAATTTCGCTGAGTGGCAGACCGGCATCCGCCGCCGCCGCCATGATCGCCTTGCAGGCGAGGCTGAATTCGCTTTCCTCCGTCACCGTGCCCCAACGCCGGTAGGCGGTTTCCCCGATGCCGACGATACATGCGCGCTGATTGCTGTTGACCATAAAACCTCCTCATGCCTGTCCGACTGACTTCTATATGTCAGCTTCTCTAAAAGTGTTCATTAAATGAACAGTTATTTCATCTGTTGACTATACGCGCAATCATATGAAATAATCAACATGTTTGGTGGCCAATTCGCCATTCGCAAAAACATACGGTGGCCGATCAGGGCAGCCCATAAAAAAATTAGGGAGAAACATACATGAAAATGTCGAAGCTAATCCTCGGCGCTTTGGGACTGGTCGGCGTCATCGCGACCGGTCTTCCCGCCTCCGCCCAGGTCAAAGAAAAACTCGTCTATGCGACCTATATTTCGGAAATCTACACGACCTCGCATGGCGATATCTGGTTCATGGACGAGGTCGAGAAGCGCAGCAATGGCGAAATCGTCTTTGAACGTTATTTCAGCGGCAGCCTGCTGAGCGCCTCGGACCTCTTCCCGGGTCTTTCGCGTGGGGCTGCGGACATCGTCGCGGGCGTGCCGAGCGCTTATAACCGCAATGACTACCCGCTCTCCAACGTGACGCTGCCGTTCATCACCAACGACAGTGACGCGGTGACCGGCGCATTCACTGAACTCTTCAATGCCAACGAAAACCTCAGGAAAGAATATGAGGGGCGGAATGCAAAGGTCCTGTTCGCCCGCGGCTATTCGGTGAACACCATCTTCTCCCGTCTGCCGATCACCAAGGCGGAAGATTATAACGGCCTGAAGATTCGCGCTGTTCTCGCCATCGCCGATACGGTGCAGGCGCTTGGCGCAACGCCGGTTTCTGTCCCCTATCCGGAAGCACTGGAAGGCATGTCCCGCGGCGTGGTTGACGCCATGACGTCTTCCCCGTTTGATTCGTCCGTCAAAGGCGGTCTCGCCGAAGCCTCCAAATATGGCTCCGACGGTGGCCGGATGGGCGTTTATGCGGCCAACATCGTCGCGATCAATCTCGATCGCTGGAACAAGCTCAGCCCCGAGCACCAGAAGATCATCATGGACGTCGCCGCGGATGTGATCCCGCATTACAACAAGCTGCGTCAGGATGAGGTGCGTGAAAACGCCATTCGCCTTTGTGAAATGAGCAAAAAAGACGGCGGCGTGCAGATCCATCTCTTTGACGATGCTGAAGCCGAAAAAGTCCGCGCCGTTGCCTATGACAAGATCAAGGACCGCTGGGTTGAATGGGCCTCGAAGCTTGCCGGTGTCGACGCGAACAAGGTGCTGGAAGATTACGTGTCCCTCATCCGCAAGCATGAAGCAACCTCGACCTACCAGAACGGTTGGCAGATCTTCCAGGAAGCATGCGGCTCCTAATCAGCTAAACTGCATAACTGGCGAAAGAGACCTTGCGTCTCTTTCGCATTTCCGCATCTGACAGGGGGCACATCATGTTTACACGTCTCGTGGAGGGTATCGAACGCTTCCTGCTACGCCTTGGCATCGCAAGCGGCTTCCTCACTCTCGTCACCATGCTGCTGATCGTCGCCGACGTTGTGGGGCGCAGCGTTTTCAGCAAACCGATCCCGGGCGGCAACGAACTGGCCGTCCTGATCATGGTCGGCCTTATTTTTCTCGGTATGGCCGCAGCACAGCAGAAAAATCATAATTTTTCCATCGAACTGCTGACGACCCACCTGCCGCCGGCGGGCCTTCGCGTTGCGCGGTTTATCTCGACGGTCGCCTCGACGGTGGTTTGCGGGCTGCTGGCATGGCTCACCATTGATATCGCGCATTCGATGACGCTTAGCAACGAATCGAGCTATGGCGTGATTGCGTTTCCGATCTGGCCTTCGCGCATCATCCTCGCCGTCGGGCTTGTCTGCCTGACCTTGCAGTTTTTCTTCGATCTTCTTCGCGTCATCGGTCTTATTCCCGAACAGCAGGCGGAAGAAGAGAAAGCGAGTTTCTAGATGGATCCCGTCCTTATTGGTACCCTTCTGGTCAGCATGATGCTGATCCTGCTGCTGTCGGGAATCTCGATTGCGATCGCCCTTGCCGCGACAGGGCTTGTCGGCATCATCACTATGCGTCCCTGGGGGGCCGCAGAATATCTGATCGCCAATTTCCCCTATACCTTTACGGCGCATTTCTCTTTCACCGTGCTGCCGCTTTTCCTCTTTATGGGCTATATGGCCTTCTCCGCCAACCTGTCACAACGGGCGTTCGAAGCGGGCCAGCGCTGGCTCGGCCATGTGCCGGGCGGTCTCGCCATGGCGACCGTCTTTGGCTGTGCGGCCTTTTCTGCCGTGTGTGGCTCGAGTGTCGCGACGGCCTCCACCATGGCGCGCGTCGCCCTGCCCGAGATGATCCGCCGCGGGTACAAATATTCACTTGCCGGCGGCACGATTGCGGCGGGCGGCACGCTTGGCGTCCTCATCCCGCCAAGCGGCATTCTCGTCATCTATTCCTTCATCACCGAAGCGTCGCTGGTAAAGCTGTTTATCGCCGCGATCGTCCCCGGTATCATGACGGCCCTTATCTATATGATCGGCATTTATCTTCTCGTGAAGATCAGGCCCGAGCTTGCCGGAATGGACAAGCAGGGCGCGCAGGCGGCCCCCTGGACGGAGCGCTTCGCCGCCCTCGGCCGCTCCTGGGAGGTAATGCTGCTGTTCGCGGTGGTGATGGGCTCGATCTATCTCGGCATCGCGACCGCAACGGAGGCCGCCGCCGTCGGCGCGTTTCTAAGCTTCATCATGGTCGCGGCGCGCAAGAACGCATGGCAGAATATCAAAAACGGTCTTTGGGAAACGGGAACCGCCACTTCTGCCATCTTCCTGCTCATCATCGGCGCCGGATTGTTCAGTCTTGCCCTCAACATGTCACAACTGCCGACCGTGATCGCCGATCAAATCGTGCGGATGGATCTTCCGGTCTATGTCGTCTTTGCACTTATCATTTTGATCTACATCGTCCTCGGAGCGCTGGTTGACGGGATCTCGATGATCCTGATCACCATGCCGATCGTCTTTCCGATCATCCTCCAGCTCGGTTACGATCCGATCTGGTTCGGCATCATCATTGTAAAGGCAGTCGAACTCGGCTGTATAACGCCGCCGGTCGGGATCAACGTCTTTGTTGTCAAGGGAAGTGTGCCGGAAGCGCCGCTGGGAGAGGTCTTTAAAGGATGTATCCCGTTCGTCCTAATGGAACTGCTGATCATCGTGTTGCTGATCGCATTTCCGCAAATCGCCCTGTTCCTCGTCGATTATGCTGCTTAAGAAATAAGGAAAATAAAAATGCAATATATGCCAGATGCTGTTCCGGGTCCCGATCCCTCATTCGACGATGCCGTCTATTGGGCCAACTGTTCGGAAAAGAAACTAACGTTCCAGCGCTGCGGAAGCTGTAAAAGCTTCCGCCACCCGCCGGGCCCGTTCTGCCCGCAATGTCAATCCGACAAGATCGAGTGGGTCGAAGCGCCGGATGAAGCGGAACTCTTCACCTTCACCTTTCTCCATCACCCCGCGCATGAGGCGGTGCGGACCCGCGTGCCTTATAACGTCGCGGTCGTCAGCTTTCCGAGCCTCGGCGGGGTGCGGTTGATCACGAACATTGTCGATGCGGAGCCGGGCGAACTTGAGATCGGCATGAAGGTGCGCCTCCTCTGGGGCACGTCGGGCAACGGCCAGATCATTCCGCTCTTTAAAAAGGGATAGGGACGGCAACCTCGCTCAGGGCCGCGATCCGCCGTAGTTTCGGGTGATCAGGTCACTGAGCGTTTCCGCCGTCTGCTGCAGCGCCGGCAAAAGCGCCTCCACGCCGTTCTCGAGCGGCATGGCGCTGATCAGGAAAGAGGTGCTGAGGCTTGCAAAGACTTCGCCGCTTCGGAATACGGGAACACTGAAGCCGGTGATCAGCCCGGCGCCCGACGAGTTGGAGCTGTTGAAATCGGGATCCGGGACGGCATAGCCCTTCTCGCGCACTTCATCAAGCATCCGGCGTACCCCGGCGGGATCATTGCGCGCCAGCGCGTTGACCGACCGGTTCGAGGCGGCAAGCGCCGCGAGCAGCTTCTCCCGCTTTTCAGGCGTGCAGAAAGCGAGATAGGCGCGGCCGAGCGAGGTGAGCAGAAGCGGTGCGCGCACGCCGGCCCGGTGATTGATCGCCATGATGTTATATTCGCGGCTGGTCTCGACGATCATCATCTCATGGCCGTCGAGAATAGCGAGGTCTGACGGCCAGCCGATCTGTTCGCGAAGGCCCAGCATGGTCGGTGATGCAAGCTCCGAGAGTTGCCGCTTTTCATCGAAGCCGCGGCTCAGCAGCAGCGTCTTGCCGGTCGGCCGGTACATGCCACTTTCTTCATCGCGCGTCACATAGCCCTCGTGCATCAGTGTCTCAAGCATGCGCAGCACTGTCGAGCGATGCAGCTTCGAGAGCTTGTGGATCTGTTTGATGGACGCATAGTCCAGATCATTCACGATCCTGAGCACGGTCAACGCTCTGATGACGGCAGTTACCGGTTCAAACGAGGCCATAATGTCTCCATCCCAAGGTAGTGTTGTTGACGGGGGGTCGGCCCGCAGACAACAGATGGCATACCCAATTTACTACGCGCGCCCGAATGGACGCTTGTGTCCGACATCTGGACACGGATACCGGGCAATATATCCGCGCCGCTCCCCCGAAGAGGGACCGATGTCGGGCCTATTCCCTTGAAAACTCATCTCTCATATCGCATTGCACCATAAATTTCCACAAAAAGAGGATTTAAGCAAATTACCATGAAATGTTCATTGTATGAATATATTTTTCATATATTGACATAAATTATGGCTTATGAAATGATCCGACGGATAAGAAATGACAACCAAAAAGAGTGCGGGGGGATTTTTGCCCGACCGCGCCGAAGGATGGGGAAGAGTGGGTGTTTCATCAGACGCCAGGTCCCAGGCATGTATCGTCGGCATCGGGGAGACGGATTATACGCGCCGCGGCGGCATTCAGGATCGCAGCGAGCTTGCGCTTGCCTGCGAAGCGATCCTGAACGCGGCCCGGGACGCCGGCATCACGCCGGATGATATCGACGGCCTTGCCTCTTACGCCAATGACGAAAGCGTGCCGTGGCTGATCCAGGAGGCGCTTGGCCTGCCGCATTTGCGCTCCGCGACGATGGTATGGGGCGGCGGGGGCGGCGGCTGCTACGCCTCTATCGCCGAGGCTGCGGCGGCGGTGGAATCCGGCGCGGCGAATTATGTCGCGGTTTTCCGCTCGCTCTGCCAGGGGCAGCGCAAACGCTTCGGGCAGGGCTATGCGGTGCCACACAGCCCGGGCTTTCTTGATCCTTTCGGGATGTTCGCACCGCCCTTCATGCTGGCGCCGCTTGCCCAGCGCTACAAGCAGGACTACGGCATCCGCGAGGAGCAGGTGGCGGAAGTGGCGCTCGTTGCCCGCGACAACGCCTCGCGCAATCCCCGCGCCGTGTTCAGGGACCGGCCGCTCGACCTTGAAACCTATCTTTCCTCGCGCATGGTCGCCGATCCGTTCCGCCTCTATGACTGCTGCCAGGAGAATGACGGCGCCTGCGCGCTCATTGTCACGACGCGGGAGCGGGCGCGGGATCTCGACGGCCCGATCATCCGCATCCTTGCCGCAGGGCAGGGCTCGGAGCCCGGCTGGGGTTCGGGCGGGCTTGGTTCGCACAACATGCCCGAGGAGGATTACCGCGCGGGCGGCGGGCGGACGCTCTCGACGCGGCTGTATGCCAAGGCCGGGATCACGCCGGACGATATCGACACGGCGCAGATCTATGACCATTTTTCCTATTTCGTGCTGATGAATCTGGAGGCCTACGGCTTCTGCGGGCGCGGCGAGGCGGGCGATTTCGTCGCCGAGGGCAATATCCGCTGGAAAGGTGGCAAGCTGCCGATCAACACTTCCGGTGGGCATCTGTCGGAAGCCTATATCCACGGCCTCAACCTCGCGGTGGAAGGCGTGCGGCAGCTGCGCGGCACTTCCACCTCGCAGGTGGAGAATGCAACGCTCTGCCTGCTCGCCAACACGGCATCGGCCGCCATCATCGGGAGGGAGTGATGACACGATATCTGCCAACGCCGCCGCCCAATCCGCCGCTTGAGGCCGTGCCCTTCTGGGAGTGGTGCAAAAAGCGCGAGCTGCGCTTCCAGCAATGCGCGAATTGCGGCCGTTGCCGGCATCATCCGGCGCCCTACTGCCGCTTCTGCCTGTCGCCCGAGTGCGTCTGGGTGCCGGCGCCCGATGAGGCGGAGCTGTTCAGCTACACCGTCGTGCATAACGCGGTGAGCGAAGAGCTGAGACCTTTCGTTCCCTACAATATCGCCATCGTCGCCTTCCCGAGCCTCAATGTCCGGCTGATCAGCAATGTTATCGACCTTGCGCCGGAGGAGCTGCGCATCGGCATGCCGCTCCGCCTCACATGGCAGGAGTGCAGCGACGGCACTCCGCTCCCCCTGTTCCTTGGAAAGACAGTAACCCCATGATACGACAGAGAGTTCTCGACGTTCCCGCGACCGCCCGTACGCTTGGCAGCATTGCGCGCCACAAGGCGGAGAAGAACGGCGACAAGATTTACCTCCGCTTTGGCAAGCGGGAAATATCCTATCGGGCATTTCACGAGATCACTAACCGGCTCGCCCGCGGCTTGCAGCAGCTCGGGGTCGAAGCCGGGCAGCATGTCGCCTTTATGATGGACAACAAGCCGGAGCAGCTGCTGCTCTATTTCGCCATTGGCAAGATGGGCGCCGTCAGCATTCCTGTGAACAGCGCGGCGAAGGGCGATCTTTTCGCCTATTATCTGAACCAGTCGGACTCCGTTGTCCTGATATTGGACGCCGGGCTGATCGAGCGTTATCAGGCGATTGAAGAACAATGCCCGAATATCACCAAGGTCATTCTTCTTAATGAAGCGGGCGGCGCGGTCGATCTCTCCATCGGCAAGGATTTACGGGCTGAAGTTTATGACTATCAGGCGCTGCTCGATGCGCCGGCGGACGATCTGCCGGATGATCTCGCCCGCATCAGCGATTTTGCCATCATGATGTACACCTCCGGCACGACCGGTCCCTCAAAGGGCAATATGGTGCCGCACGGGCGGCTGATCGGCGGCGCGATCGACCATGTGGAGATTTTTGGCTACCAGCCCGATGATGTGCTCTACACCTGCCTGCCGCTCTTTCATGGCAATGCGCTCAATACCTCGGCGATCCCGGCGTTTCTTGCGGACGCGACCTTCGTGCTCTCGCCGCGTTTTTCGGCGAGCCGCTTCTGGGACGAGATCCGCGAGAATGGCGTTACCGCCTTCAGCCTGCTCGGCGCGATGGTGAATTTCCTCTGGGCGCAGCCGGAAAGCCCGCGCGATAAGGATAACAAGGTGCGGCTCTGCATGATGGTGCCGGTGCCGGATTTCGCGCGCGAGTTCGAAAAACGCTACGGCGTCAAGGTTACGTCGGTGTATGCGCTGTCGGACTATGGGTTCATCACCTTTCTAAGCCCCGCGCATCCGCCCGCAAAATGGAAATCGGCCGGTCTTCCGGCGACGGGCATGACCATCTCGATCCGCGATGATGAGGATAACCCTTTGCCGCCCGGCGTGCCCGGTGAAATCTGCGCCCGCTGCGACGTCCCCTGGATCACCTCGCTTGGCTATTACAAGATGCCGGAGGCGACAGTCGAGGCGAACCGCAACCAGTGGTTCCACACCGGCGATCGCGGCTATCTCGATGAAGACGGATATCTTTATTTCGTCGATCGCAAAAAGGACGCGATCCGGCGGCGGGGCGAGAATATCTCCTCCTACGAGGTGGAGCAGATCGTCCTCGGGCACGCGGCGGTGGAAGACGCCGCGGCCTACGCCGTCCGCTCCGAGATGAGCGAGGATGAGGTGATGGTGAGCGTGACGCTGAAACACGGGGCGACGCTGGATCCCGCGGATCTGATCCGCTACTGCGCCAAGAACATGGCCTATTTCATGGTGCCGCGATATGTCGAAATCCTGCCTGAGCTGCCGCGGACGATGACGGAAAAGGTCGAGAAATACAAGCTGAAGGAAAGCGCGCAGGCGCGGCTCAATGAGATCTGGGACCGCGAGGCGGCCGGGATCGTCGTCAACCGTCACACCAACTAACCCACAATCAGGGAAGGAGCGGGGAAGCATGAGAAAATTACGGGAAATCAATATTGCCAGGGAACATCGCACTCTTGGCGGGATGCTGCGTCTCAAGGCGGAGCTGAATGGCGACAAGATTTTTCTGAAATTTCTCGACCGGCAGTATTCCTACCGGGACATGCATGAAATCAGCAACCGTCTCGCCCGCTCGCTGCAGGCAAGCGGCATCGAGAAGGGGCAGCATGTCGCCTTTATGATGGATAACAAGCCGGAGCTTCTGTTTCTCTATTTCGCCGTGGCGAAAATTGGCGGGGTTTGCGTGCCGGTCAATACCGCCGCCAAGGGCGAGCTTTACACCTATTACCTGACGCAGTCGGATTCCACCTTCCTCATCTCCGACAGCGGCCTGGTGGAGCGCTTTCTGACTGTTCAGGACCAGTGCCCCGACATCAAACGGATGGTTATTGTCGATGACGGCCGTCCGGTGAGCGCGGAGGTGCGCAAGGGACTCCGCCTGGAGATAGAAGAGTATGAGGCCCTGCTCTCGGCCCCTGCGGATGATCTGCCGAACGATATCGTCCAAAACTCCGATCTCGCTTTCCTGCTTTACACGTCAGGAACGACAGGCCCCTCCAAGGGCAATATGGAGCCGCATGACATGATGGTCTCGGGATCGATCAGCCATGCGGAATATTTCGGCTATACGCCCGATGACGTACTCTATACCTGCCTGCCGCTCTTTCATGGCAACGCGCTGAATACCTGCGCGCTGCCGGCACTCTTTGCCGACGCGACGCTGGTCGTCTCGCCGCGCTTTTCGGCGAGCAAGTTCTGGGAGGAGGTCAGAGAATACGGCGTGACGCAGTTCAATCTTCTCGGCGCCATGGCGAACATCCTCTGGGCGCAGCCCGAAAGCCCGCTGGATAGGGACAACAAGGCGCGCCTCTGCATGATGGTGCCCGTGCCGGATTTCGCGCGCGAGTTTGAAAAACGCTATGATCTCAAGATCACGTCCGTCTATGCACTGACCGATTTCGGCGGGGTCACCTTCCTCAGCCCCGAGCATCCGCCGTCGAAATGGAAATCGGCGGGGCAGCTTCGCCACAGCATGACGGTCGCTATTCTCGATGATGATGACTATCCGATGCCACCGGGGGTTCCCGGCGAAATCTGCGTCCGCTGCGACGAGCCGTGGACGACGGCGCTCGGCTACTATAAGAAGCCCGAAGCGACCATCGAATCGCGCCGCAATCTCTGGTTCCATACCGGCGACCGGGGCTATCTGGATGAAAACGGCTTCCTCTATTTCGTTGACCGCAAAAAGGACGCGATCCGCCGCCGCGGCGAGAATATCTCGTCTTACGAGGTGGAGCAGATTATCCTCCATCATCCGGCGGTCGAGGATGTGGCGGCCTATGCCGTGCAGTCGGAGATGAGCGAGGATGAGGTAATGGTCAGCGTCGAGTGCAAGAAGGGCCATAGCCTGACGTTTGAGGAGCTGATCCGCCACTGCGCTGACAATATGGCCTATTTCATGGTGCCGCGCTATGTGGAGTTTGTCCCAAACCTGCCGCGCACCATGACGGAGAAGGTTGAGAAATACAAACTCAAGCAGAGTGCGCAGGAGCGGCTGCATGAAATCTGGGATCGCGAGGCGTCCGGTATTATCGTCAATCGCCACACCAACTGAGCTGCGATGGCGGGTGCGAAAAATGCTGTCCGCCGTCCCTCCTATGCCTGAAGAGACTGTCATGATCGAGACGCATATTGAGAACGGCTGCATGCTGATTGTCATCAATCAGCCGGAAAAGCACAATGCGATCAGCCGGGCCATGTGGGGCGATCTTGCCGCGGCATTGCGGTTAGCCGAAAGCCGGGATGATATCCGTCTCGTCATATTGCGGGGCGCCGGCGGGCGCGCCTTTTGCTCGGGCGGTGATATCAGCGAATATGAAGAGTTGCAGAGAAATGCCGCGAAGGCGGAGGATGCCGCCGTCGGCCTTCGTGAGGTCTCCGCTCTTTTGCGCGGCCTTCCCGTCCCGACGATCGCCGCCATCTCCGGCCACTGCGTCGGGGCCGGTGTCGTGATCGCCGCAGCGTGCGATTTTCGCCTTTGCACGAAATCCTCCCATTTCAAGGTAACGGCAATAAAGCGCGGCTTGCCCTATCCGGCGCTTGCGACGGGAGAGCTGATCGCGCTCGTTGGGCTACCAATGACGCGCGCGCTTCTGCTGCGCGGCCGGGATCTCTCCGCCGCCGAGGCCTTGAAGGCCGGCTTGGTCGATGAGCTGATCGCCGATGACGCGTTCGAGGAAGTACTTGCGGCATTCGCGGCGGAGATCATGGCGCAAAGCAACAATGCCTACGCGGCGGTCAAGAAGTCGATTGCCTACGCTCTGCAACTGGCCGACGAGAATGACGAGATGCGGGCGCTCCAGATGACAGCCCTTGCAAGCGATGATTTCAGAGCCTCGACCCGTCGTTTCCTCGGTAAGAATTAGTCCGGCAGAAGTGATGCCATTCAATCTGTTCGAAATGCATTTTTGAAAGGACGACAGATGAAAGCCTTGTTGATCGGAGGAACGGGACCGACCGGCCGATTTCTCGTAAAAGGACTTCTGGATCGCGGCTATGACGTCGCCATGCTGAACCGCGGCGGGCGCGACGACAGTCATATCCCGGCGGAGGTGGAGCGGATCAAATCGGATCCGCATTTCCGCGAACCGCTCGAGGCGTCGCTGAAGGGCCGGAAGTTTGACGTCGTTATCGGTGCCTATGGACGGATAAGGATCGTCGCCGACGTCGTTGCGCCGCTCACCGATCGCCTGATCACCATCGGCGGCATGGCCATTTTCCGGGGCTTTGCCGACCCGAGATCCGTTTTCCCGACAGGCGCCGCCATCCCGCTCAGCGAGACAACGCCGCTGCTGCGTTCGCCAGAGGATCATCCCTTCGGCTACAAGATGCTCGAAGCCGAGCGGCATGTCATGTCGCATCATGGCAAGGATTGCAATGTCAGCCATTTCCGCTATCCGCTGATCTACGGGGAAGGGCAGGTGATGCCGATCCGCTTCTGGTGGTATCTCCAGCGCGCCCTTGACAGGCGCACTCGCGTCGCCATGCCGGACGGTGGCCTCACGATCATCAGCCACGGATATGCGGAGAATATGGCGCATGCGGTCCTGCTCGGCGTCGACAAGCCCGATGCGTCCGCCGGCAAGTTTTATAACTGCGCCGATCAGCGCCAGTTCACGCTCGCGCAGATCGGCGAGGTGCTGTTTGATGCGGTGGGGGAAAGGATGGAGGTTGTCTCCGTGCCGGATGCCGTCGCCTCCCACGCCCGTATCCTCCAGGTCTTTAATGACGAGGATTATCACCGGATGTTCGATACCTTCCCGTTACAGCATGATCTCGGCTATCGCGATATCGTTGATCCGCTGGAAGGCTTGCGCCGGACGGTCGAGTGGTACAAGAGCAATCCGCCGGCTGAGAGCGTCGCGGCGGAGGTGCGGGCGCAATATGCCATCGAAGATGCGCTGATCGCGCTTCATGATGAGGCGCTTGAAAAGATGAAGCGGCTCGATCACAAGGAACCGGAATATGTGCACGGCTATGCCCATCCGAAAAAAATGGGTGAAGAGCGCGATCATCGCGGCCGTTGACGGGCGAAGGCGCGCTGCCACTCAGCCGCCCGCCGGCCTCTTTCCGAAGGCGCCCTCCTTATGCTATGGGAGGGGCAACGGGAGGAAAGGGGAAGAGAGTGGGGTCGAGCCATGAGCGAAGATGAATTTCAGCGCTTTGTTACGGCGCAAAACGGCGTCCTCGACGAGGTCGAGGCGGAACTTGCCGATGGTTTCAAGATATCACACTGGATGTGGTTTGTTTTCCCGCAGCTGGCCGGGCTCGGGACCTCCGCGATGGCGCAGCGCTATGCGATTATGGATGCGGCTGAGGCCGCGCGCTATCTGGCGCATCCGATCCTCGGCGAGCGGCTCCGCCATGCTGTCCGGCTGATGATGCGCCATGAGGATCTCAGCGCCCTCGATATTCTGGGCTCGCCCGATGATCTCAAATTCCGCTCCTCGGTAACGCTGTTTCTGAGCGTCGCCACCGATGCGGCGGACATCGCGCTGTTCCGCTCCGCGCTCGACCGATTTTACGAAGGCGCAGCCGACCCGAAGACGCTCGAGCTTCTCAAGCGTTCATAGGTGGACCCACAGCGCCGGCGCGTCCGCGCGCCGGCCGGCTGCAAACAGAATTTTGGCGATTATTTCTTCGTCTGGGCGTGCGCCTCGACGAACCAGAGGCTCTTGTCGATGCCGCGGGAGATTTCGGTGAAGAGATCGGCCGTGCCCTGGTCTCCCATGTCATCGCTCGCGTCAATCGCCGCGCGGATCTCCTTGCCGAACGCCGCGAGCACGGTAGAGACCGCATCCACATGGGCCGTGCCATCAGCGATATCGAGCGGATATTCGCCAAGCGTCGAGCGCTCGGCCGCCACACGCGCCGTTCCCTCCGCCGTACCGCCGAGCGTCGTGATCCGCTCCGCCAGCAAATCGACATAGCCGGCGACCTCGCCGTGGATCTGATCGAACAGCTCGTGCAGGGCGATGAAGCTCGGCCCCTTGACGTTCCAGTGCGCCTGCTTCATCTGCGTCGCGAGATCAACCGCATCCGCGAGCCGCGCCTGCAGCAGATTGACGGCAGCTTTGCGGGTATTGTCGGGCATATCGATTTTCGTCTTGTACATGGCAGTCTCCGCATTGGCTCGAAATAAGGATTGGCTTTATTTCTACCATGCTCCCCCGCCCGGGTCCACCCGCGGAATTGGCGGGGGCGGGTGCGCGCAGAAGCCTCCCATTTATAGTTCGGCAGCGATCATCTTCTGGATGTGCGTGATGGCGGTACGTTTCGACGGGTCGGGTCTGCCGTCAGTCTCAATCAGCGCTTGTTGTCGCAATAAATTTGAAGAATTTCGCCACGGCCACGCCGCTGATGCTGGAAGCTTGTCAGGCGGTCTCTGCTCGGCCTGATACCCCTTTCCCGCGATTGTGGTCCGAACGTTTCATCAGGAAGGCAAGCACAATCGCAACGAGCAGCAGCGCCGGAACGTCACCAGCAAGATGCCCGAGGTGCATATCGTTACTCAGCGACTGCACTGCCATCACAACGGCATGGACGACACTCGACCAGACCGTGAACCAGATGAGAGACCGATGATCAGAAGGGCTCATTGCAGCGCGGATCAGGAATATACCGAGGGTCGCATATACGCCGACGATCATCATAAAATAGTCGCTGGAGGCTGGCGAACCTGCGTGCCACGCCCACCCGGACGGCCAAAGCAATGCGAGCGGATAGATCAGGCAGAAAGTAACCCCGAACACGATGAGGGCGGCGGAGAGAAGTCGATTATCGTGAGCCATCATCGTGTCCTCCGTTGCAAGGTTTAAGACCGATTACCGCGCGCGCTGAAGAGGTTATTGGAATACAGGTTCTATTGCGCCAAAGTTATACAGACGGGCTTTTCCGTTTTGAATTCCCTCTACCCCATATGGGAGCATTTGCATAATTCAAAGACAATGATTTAGAGTGAATTCGTCATGTGGCTGTATTTTGGCAAGATGGCATATTTCTTTTAATTAGGCAATCCGAATATAAAAGGCCGTCGCCGATATTAGCGTTGCGACGCGTAAAAATTTCAAGAAGAAGCGGAAGCGAGTAAGTTAAGGCATATAAAGAAGTGGTAGATCGCTCGATCCCTCATTTGACGGCAAGCGAAATTCCGAAAGTCACAATAATCCGCAGAAAAAACTGGCGCACCCGACACGATTCGAACGTGTGACCTCTGCCTTCGGAGGGCAGCGCTCTATCCAGCTGAGCTACGGGTGCCAAGAAGAGGTCTCTGCTATAGCTCATGCGCTGGAGCGTTGCAATAAATTTAGAGTGCTACCGGTGAAATCCGCCGCCGTTTAGCGATGGCGGCGGAGGCGATCGATCTTTTCGCGCTGGATGGCGCGGGCGCGATTGTTCATGACGCTCAGCGCCAGATCATCATCGTGCGACGCGGCGGCGCCTTTGCGAAGGTTCATCTCCCCCGCGATGCGATGGCGGCGGCGCAGATTCTGTTTTTGGAAACGGGCGAAATCAGATCGTAAGGACATGAAAATCCTCCTTTCTCAGGAATATCGAAACATCCATATATATAAGGTAAGGATTTTCCCGCCGATTACCAATCACATTTCCATCGTGCGCTCCGCCTTCGCCTCAAGGGAGATCGACCCGGCGGCCGTTTTTGATGACCATGCGGTGGTTTTCGCCCTTCGCGGCCATCATGATGTCGGCGGCAGGGTTGCCGTTCACGATGATCATATCGGCCTTGAAGCCGGTATCGATCCGGCCGCGGTCGGTCAGTTGCATCAGGCTGTGCGCGACCGACGTGGCGCTTGCAAGCGCGTCCAGCGCCGTCATGCCGCATTCTACCATATAGGCAAGCTCCATCGCATTCTCGCCATGCAGGTTGAAGGGCGTGCCGGCGTCGGTGCCCATAGCGATACGTCCGCCGGCGCGATAGAACATGGTAAAGCTTTCCTTATGCCGCTCGAACACGCGGTGGGCCTTGTCGACGACATAGTCGGCAATACCGCGATCGGCGTTGTTGATGATGTTCTGCACGGCCGAAAGGGTCGGGACAAGGTAGGTGCCGCGCTCCAGCATGGCATCGAGGCATTCCTGATCCATGAAAATGCCGTGCTCGATCGAGGTGATTCCGGCGAGGACGGCGTTCATGATGCCCTCCGCTCCCTGCGCATGGCTCGCCGATGTCTTGTGAAAGCGGCGCGCCTCGGCAACGCCAACACGCATCTCATCGGCGGAATAATGCGCATCCTCCGGGTTGACGCCGGGCGTCATGACGCCGCCGGTCGCCATGATCTTGATGAGATCGCTGCCCGCGTGGATCTGCTCGCGCACCGCCTTTACCACCTCATCGCAGCCATCGGCGACGCGCCCGTTCCTGTTGCCATGCCCGCCGGTCATGCAGATCATCTTGCCGGACGCCATGATGTTGGGCCCAAGAAAGCGTCCGCGGTTGCAGGCATCGCGAACCGGAAATTCGAGATAGTCCCGCCCGCCGCAGTCGCGCACCGCTGTGATGCCGGCTTTGAGCGAAATCTGCGCATTCTCCAGAACGCGGAGGACAATTTCGCCGGGATTGACGTTTTCGATGCTGCCGCGCGGATCGGCCTCGCCCTTATAGACGAGATGGACGTGACAGTCGGCCATGCCGGGCATGACGGTGCCGCCGCTGGTATCGACGCGATCGCCCTGATAGCCGGCATATTTTTCGGCCGGCGCGACATCGACGATACTGTCGCCCTCGACCAGAACGGCGTGGTTTTCAAGAAGCGCGCTCACGCCATCAAAGACATGACCGCCGCTGTAAAGAGTTGTCATCCCGCTTGTCCTCCCTGTTATTGTTTGGTTTCAAACCATTAGGAGAACGATACCGCAATTCAGGGTGCAGATCGAGAATTTATTCTCGCCTTGCGGTCATTTGCAGGAAGGCATCTTCAAGGTCGGGCTCCTGCGTGGTGAGATCGACGATATCGAGCCCGTCATCGGCCGCCGCCTTGAGGATCTCCGCCATGGCCGTCTCGCTCGGCCGATAGGAAATGTCGAGCTGGCGGCCGTGCGAGAGTGTGGTGTTGAAGCGTGTCAGATGCGCGGGCACCGCATCGATATCGCTCGCGAGCTGCAGGCTCACATTCTTCATATCGAGCCGGCCGAGCAGCTTCTCCGTCGCTTCACACGCGACCACTTCGCCGTGATTGATGATGGCGATGGTATCGCAAAGCTCTTCCGCCTCTTCGAGATAGTGCGTGGTGAGAATGATGGTGGTGCCGTTCTCATTGAGCTTGCGGACATAGGACCAGAGCTGCTGGCGAAGCTCGATATCGACGCCTGCCGTTGGCTCGTCGAGGATCAGGACGCTCGGGTTATGGACCATGGCTTTGGCGACCAGAAGCCGCCGCCGCATGCCGCCCGAAAGCGTCCGGGCGTAGCCGTCCGCCTTGTCGCTGAGACCCATGGCTTTGAGAATTTCATCGGTCCGCCGCTTTGAGCGCGGAACGCCGTAAAGCCCCGCCTGAAACTCCATCACCTCGCGCGGGGTGAAGAAGGCATCGAGGTTGAGTTCCTGTGGCACGACGCCGACCGATGAACGGGCGTGACGCATATCCCGCTCGAGATCATAGCCGCACACGGCGACCTCGCCGCTCGTCTTGTTGACAAGGCCGGCGATGATGTTGATAAGTGTCGATTTGCCAGCCCCGTTCGGCCCGAGAAGGCCGAAGAACGAGCCCTGCTTCACTTCAAGGTTGATGCCTTTCAGCGCCGTTTTGTCAGGCGCCCCGCCGCGGCCGCGATAGACCTTGGTCAGGTTGCGCACCTGCAGGGCGGGAAAATCAGTAATGGGATCACTCATGGCTGCTACTCGATCATCTATTAACGACAGGCCGACCTTGACGGCTGCCTCCGGCCGCGCGGCGTCCGACGATGGGCAAATCGCATCGCGCTTTCCGGATGCGACTTTTGGCGGCGGTCCTTGAAAAGCCTGAGCGGGAATTCGCCGGCGTCATCGGGCGGGGTACCGGATTTAAGTCTCTGATCATATAGACATGGCGCTAGCGCTTGGCAAGCGCAAGGGGCCGCATTTTCACTGCCCGAAAAGCCATTAATCGGTTGCGTCTCGGGCCGCAATGGATATCATCCATGCGTTGCCGGGGGCCCATGAGGGGCTCGCTTGAGGCAATGCCGGACGGCCATCCAAGGAGAGAAACGACTTTATGCAAGCGTTTGAGACAATTGAAGTCGGCAGCGTGAAAGTTGCCTGTGACGGCGGCAAGGGTCCGCTCGGTCATCCGCGTGTCTATCTCAATATGGGGGACAAGGGTCAGATCGAATGCCCCTACTGCAGCCGATTTTATGTCCTGAAGCCCGGCGCAAAAGAGACTGACGGCCATTGAGTGGGCCGGACGGAAGAAAAATTATGCAGGACGGTATGATCGAACCGGATGTCACGGGCGATCCGAACCAGAAACACAGAATCTACCTCGTCGACGGATCGGGATATATCTTCCGCGCCTATTTTGCGATGATTCGCGGGGGGCGTCCGATCTCCCGCTCGGATGGAACGCCGACCGGCGCGGTTCTCGGCTTCTCGAACATGCTGTTCAAGCTGATCCAGGATACGCATCATGACGGGCGCGTCAGCCACCTTGCCGTCATTTTCGATACCAGCCGCAAGACGTTCCGCTCCGACATCTATCCCGACTACAAGATCAACCGGCAGGCGCCGCCGGAAGACCTCGTGCCGCAGTTTCCGCTGGTCCGCGAGGCAACCCGCGCCTTCAATATCCCGGCAATTGAGAAGAACGGTTATGAAGCCGACGATATCATCGCGACCTACGCCGCGCAGGCCCGCGCCCGAGGGATGGAGTGCGTGATCGTCTCCTCCGACAAGGATCTGATGCAGCTCGTCGGCGGCGATGTGATGATGCTCGATCCGATGCGCAACCAGATGATCGGCGAAGCGGAAGTGATTGAGAAATTCGGCGTGCCGCCCGAAAAGGTCATCGATGTGCAGGCGCTCGCCGGCGACAGCATCGACAATGTGCCGGGCGTTCCAGGCATTGGCATCAAGACCGCCGCGCAGCTTATCAATGAATATGGTGATCTCGACACCCTGCTCGCCCGGGCGGCGGAGATCCCGCAGAAAGGGCGGCGCGAGAAGCTGCTCGAACATGCCGACAAGGCCCTTATCAGCCGCCAGCTCGTCACGCTGAAAGATGATATCGAGCTCGACATCGACATTCTCGATCTGAATGTGCGCATGCCGGATGCGGCGGATTTGATGGCTTTCCTTCAGGAGAACGAGTTCAAGCAGCTGACCGGCCGCGTGATGGAGTTTTACGGCGGCGGGTTTCGCGCTGACGTGGCAGCACTCGACGAGACGGCGGAGGCGGCCTCGGTCCCGGAAGTCACGTCAGTCAATTACTCAACCATTTTCGATCTCGATGCCCTCAACGCCTGGATCGCGGAGGCTGAACGCGTCGGCCATGTGGCGATTGATACCGAAACGACCAGCCTCAACGCCATGCAGGCCTCGCTTGTCGGGATCTCGCTCGCCATTTATCCCGGCAACGCCTGCTATATCCCCGTCGGTCATGTGAGCGCGAAAGCGCAAGGCGGGTTTGATTTCGACGGCGCAAATGATCCCCAGTCCGCCGACGCATCCCTGCCGCAGCTTCCCAAAGCCGCAGTGATTGCGGCGCTGAAGCCGCTGCTTGAGGATCCCGGCGTTCTCAAGATCGGGCAGAATATCAAATATGACCAGCTTATCCTCGGCAAGGAAGGCATCAATCTGGGGCCCGTCGATGACACGATGCAGCTCTCCTACTGCCAGGCGGCGGGGCTAAACGGGCATGGCATGGACGAGCTTTCGGTGCTTCACCTCGGCATCACGCCGGTGCCCTTCAAGGAGGTTGCCGGCACCGGCAAGGCGCAAGTGACCTTCGATGAGGTTCCAATCGATAAAGCGACGCATTATGCCGCCGAGGACGCCGATATCACGCTCCGACTTCACCAGATCCTGAAACGCCAGCTTGTCGCCAAAAAAGCTGTCACGCTCTATGAGACCATCGAGCGGCCGCTCATCCCGGTGATTGCCGATATGGAGCGCGCCGGGATCAAGGTGGATGCGAAACTGCTCAGCGCGTTGTCGCTCGATTTCGGGCTTCGAATGGAGGCACTGGTCAAGGAAATTCACGCGCTCGCCGGCGAGGAGTTCAATGTCGGATCGCCCAAGCAGCTTGGCGAGATCCTGTTCGACAAGATGAAGCTGCCGGGCGGCAAGAAGGGCAAGACCGGCGCCTATACCACCGATGTCGGCGTGCTGGAGGGGCTGGCCGCGGACGGGGTGGAGCTGGCCGAGAGAATTCTCGACTGGCGCCAGCTTGCCAAGCTGAAAAGCACCTATACGGACGCGCTGCAAAGCCAGATCAACCCCGAGACGGGGCGCATTCACACCTCCTTCTCGCTTGCCGCCGCCTCGACCGGGCGCCTTGCCTCAACCGAGCCGAATGTGCAGAACATCCCCATTCGCACGGAGGAGGGGCGCAAGCTCCGCGAAGCCTTCATCGCCGAGCCTGGCCACAAGCTGATCAGCGCCGACTATTCGCAGATCGAGCTGCGCATCCTCGCCCATATCGCCGATATCGCTTCGCTGAAGGAGGCCTTCGCCGAGGGGCTTGATATTCACGCGAAAACCGCCTCGCAGGTGTTCGGCATTCCGATCGAGGGGATGGACCCGATGATGCGCCGGCGTGCGAAGGCCATCAATTTCGGTATCATCTACGGCATCAGCGCCTTCGGCCTTGCCCGCCAGCTCGGCATTTCGCGGACCGAGGCGCAGGACTATATCGACCGCTACTTCGTGCAGTATCCCGGCATCCGCGATTATATGGAGCGGACCAAGAAATTCTGTCACGAGCATGGCTATGTCGAGACGCTGTTCGGGCGGCGGGTGCATCTGCCCGGCATCAACGACAAGAACGGCGCGCGCCGCAGCTTCTCCGAGCGGGCCGCCATCAACGCGCCCATTCAGGGCTCGGCCGCCGATATCATCAAGCGGGCAATGATCCGCATTCCGGGCGTGTTGGCGGATGCCGGGTTAGACGCGCGGATGCTCCTGCAGGTGCATGACGAACTGATCTTCGAGGCGCCGGAAACGGAGGTTGAGCAAACCGCGCGCGCAGTGCGTGCCGTGATGGAGAAAGCAGCCCTGCCAAGGCTCTCGCTTTCCGTGCCGCTGACCGTTGAAGCGGGCGTTGGCGACAACTGGAACGAGGCCCACTGATGGCATCCTGCCGATCAGGACACCCGGCGCGCCGCAGGGCACTGCCTGATCGAGCGAATCACTGCCAGAATTAACCATAACATGGGAAAAATTAACCATTTCAACAGGATGCGCCCGCAAATCTGCGCCCTCGAAATCTCCACAGCTTCCCTGAATCTTTAAAAAATAGCTAAAGTTTTATGTAAATGCCCCGTAAATTGTGTTGACAATCGGGCAGCAAATTGTCACTTCTATGACATTAGTCGAATGTTTCCTTCCCGCATTATTTGAAGTGTGGCGGGGAAGTTAATAAAATACAGATGCTTTTTTGCCGTCAGGCGACCAGAAATTATCAGGCGTTGGCCTCCGGGCGATGCAGAAGTCAGTAACAGGAGTGCATTTTATGATCAGACTCTTTAAGACCTTTATCGCTGTTGCCAGTCTCGGACTGGCGTTCGCCCTTCCGGCCAGCGCAGCGACAATCACCTGGACGACAGATACCCCGACCGAAGATCGCGGCGTGATCGCGGCGACAACGAAGATCGGCTCCGTCCTTGAAAACCAGACCGGCTCCGCGGTTGACGAGTATCGCTCGCCGTGGCCGGGGACGGCTCTCGACGGGATCGGAACCTATACCGCCGTTCAGGAAGACAGCTACGCCTCTTATGTTTTCGACCAGACCTACACCTCGGTTGATTTCATCTGGGGGTCCGTTGATGAATATAACGGCCTTGAGTTCTATTATCAGGGCAACTGGGTAGACGCCCTTTACGGGGACGATGCGCAGCTCGACAGCGTCAGCAAGGGGATCGGCTTCATCGTCGCTTCTGTCATGTCCTCGGGTCTTTTCGATGAAATCCGCTTTACCTCCGGAACCAACGCGTTTGAATATGCCAACATGACGGTTTCCGCCGTGCCGCTTCCAGCCGCTCTGCCGCTTTACGGCGCAGGCCTGGCGGTTCTTGGCTTCCTTGGCTGGCGCAAGCGGCGCAAGGCCGTCGCCTGACCTCGGGTCTGACACGCAACTCCTAAAAAACGGCGGCTTTTCAGCCGCCGTTTCTTTTTCATTTATAAAGACGACCCGGCCGCGGCCGATAGCGGGGCAGGGACCAGCCAAAGCGAATAGCCCCGGCGCGAAGGGCGAAGCCGGCAAGGATGGCAACCGAGACTGCAATGGGGCGGGAGAGGGCGGCGACATCGAGCGCGAGGATATAGACCGCTGCGCTCAACAGCGCCGCTGTCGCATAGACTTCCTGCTTCAGCAGCAGGGGCGTTTCCCCGGCGACGAGATCGCGCGCAAGGCCGCCGAAGGTCGCCGTCATCAGGCCGAGCACGATGGCGACGAGTGGGCCCGCACCGGTGCCGCGGGCAATATCCGTTCCCATCACCGCGAAGGCGGCGAGACCCAGTGCATCCGCCCAGAGCAGCAGCGCGTAGCGGCGCTGGACGCGGCAGGCGAAAAAGTAAAAGAACAGCGCAATGCCAAGGCAGACGATGAGATAGCGCGCGTCCGAGACCCAGAAGACCGGGCGATCGAGCACGACATCGCGGAGCGTCCCGCCGCCGATGCCGGTAAAGGTCGCCATCATGCCAAAGCCGATGATATCCATTTCCCGGCGGCTCGCGACAAGACCGCCGGTCGCCGCAAAGACGGCAACGCCGATCAGATCGAGGAAGATGACATAATCCGTAAACATATTGGCCCCCCTGTTGTCAGGGGGATGATCCGTCAGTTTAGGGAAAAGCGCAAGGAATCCCGCGTTACAGCATCGCCTGGATGACGCGATCGGGCGGCGTATGGCCGTCGATGAAGGTCTTGATATTGATCAGCACCTTCTCTCCCATATCGATACGTCCCTCGATGGTGGCGGATCCCATATGCGGCAGCAGGATAACGTTATCGAGCTCCATCAGGCGCGGGTTGACGGCGGGTTCATGCTCGAACACGTCAAGCCCTGCACCTGCGATCTTGCCGTTCCGCAGCAGCCGCGTCAGCGCGTTCTCGTCGATGACCTCGCCGCGCGAGGTGTTGACGATGTAGCAGGTCTTCTGCAGCAGCGCGAGGCGGCGGGCGTTCAGCAGATGGAATGTGGCCGGTGTATGCGGGCAGTTGATGGAGACGATGTCCATCCGCGCCAGCATCTGGTCGAGACTCTCCCAATAGGTTGCCTCCAGCTCATGCTCGATATAGTCGGGCAGCCGGTTGCGATTGTGATAGTGGATCGAGATGCCGAAGGCGCGGGCGCGGCGCGCGACCGCCTGGCCGATGCGGCCCATGCCGATGATGCCGAGCCGCTTGCCCCAGATGCGGTTGCCGAGCATGCTGGTCGGCGACCAGCCCGTCCATTTGCCCGAGCGCATCAGCCGCTCGCCTTCCGTGAGGCGGCGCGGCACCGCCATGATGAGGGCCATTGTCATATCGGCGGTATCTTCGGTGAGGACGCCCGGCGTGTTGGTTACCGTGATGCCGCGCTGGCGCGCCGTTGCAAGATCGATATGATCGACGCCCGTGCCGAAGCTCGCGATCAGCTTGAGATTGGGGTTGGCCTGGCTGAGAACGCCGAGATCGATCTTGTCCGTCACCGTCGGGACCAGAACATCGGCCGTTTTCACGGCTTCGATCAGCTGGGCCTGAGTCATCGGTGTGTCGTCATGGTTGAGACGCGTATCGAACAGCTCCATCATCCGGGTTTCGATAACATCGGGAAGCCTTCTCGTGACAACGACAACGGGTTTTTTCTGCGGCATCTGATGACTCTCTTGTTCCTGGTTTTACAGCAAGATCATTAGGCTTTATCTAGCAGATAGCGGGGACGGTTACAATTGCGACCTTTGGATTAATGCGCGGCCCGTCAGCACTTGACCCGGGGGCGACCCGCACGGCATAACAAAAAGCAGACTGTTTTCAAGTGAGGGAATTGGCCGGGTGAAACGCAGTATTATTGTCTTGTTCCTTGTATGCATGACCCTGTTGCCGCCGCCGTCGATGGCCAACCGGACCGGGCCCGTAACCGGACTGCCGCTGCCGCGATTTGTGTCGCTTTCCTCAAACGAGGTGAATGTGCGGACCGGACCGGGTACGCGCTATCCCATCCAGTGGGTCTATTTGCGGCGCGGCTGGCCTGTCGAGGTGATCGAGGAATATGAGCTGTGGTTGCAGATCCGCGACATCGACGGCGACACCGGCTGGGTGCACCGTAATTTACTCAGCGGGCGGCGAACGCTAGTCATCACCGGGGAGGTGCGTCCCGTTCATGAAGACCCCGATGAGACGAGCCCAGTCGTCCTGCTCGCGGAGCCCGGCGTTCTTGGCAAGCTTGAGGAGTGTAACGGCCGCTGGTGCGAGATCGAGATCGCCGGCCTGAAGGGCTGGCTTCTCGCCAGCCACTTCTACGGCGTCTATGAGAATGAAAAGATCCGCTGACGTCAGTTGACGGCGCTGAAATCTTCCGCGAGCGCCTTGCGCACATCCCCTTTGACGATCGCAATATGCGGATATTTCTCATGCTCAACGCCGAGCAGGACATCCGTCGCCGGATCGCGGAATGCCGAGATCTGCCCCGGGTTCAGCGGAAAATGCAGAAAATGGATCGACGAGGTTTTCCCGTCTTCCGTGGTCCGGTCCACATCATCCTCCGGCACCGCGTAGATCTTTTCACCGCCGACCGAGAGATAGATGGTTTTCTCGATATGACCGAGTTGGCGGAGCGTGAAGTCGCGGCGCACCGGATCGTCGATTTCGATCATGAAGGTGGCGACCAGCTCTGAGCCGTTCGGGATCAGCGGATTGTAGGCGTCGAGCTCGTCGCGAAGCTGCTCATCGCCGCCCCGCTCGATATAGAGCATCTCCTGGATCTGCGACCACATGGTGTCGTAATTCTCAAAATAGAAGGTGGCGTAGGGGCCGATTTCGACCCGCCGGTTCTTCTTGATCGGAATCAGCTTCTGCTTATGATCGCGGCGGATCTTCATGTACTCTTCAACCGGAAGAATATCCTCCGGCGTGATAACGCGTTTTGTGCTTGCGGACATGACAGTTTCCTTTCAAAGGCCGTAGGCTTTGGCCAGCAGTTCAATGGGATGCAGGGCCTCTTTCTTCGCAGTGGCCTCCGCATCAAGGTTTTCGGAGCCCTGCAACAGGTGCTCGGCGGCAAGCGGACACTCGGACGCGATATATTTCGCGTTGGCTTTCAGCACCGCCCGCGCCGCCGGCTTGCCGACTTTAAGGGCGGTTTCAAAATTGTCTTTCATCACGCCCCACGAGCCGCCGTGACCAGAGCAGCGCTCCACGACGGTGACTTTGGTCTCGGGTATCAGGCGCAGGATCTCGGCGCCTTTTGCACCCATGTTCTGGGCCCGGGCGTGGCAGGCCAGATGCATCGCCACATCCTCGCCGATCGGCTGCATGCCGTCGGCCATACCTTCCTTCTTGGCGAACTCCATCACATATTCGGCGACATCGAAGGTCGATTTCGAAAGCTTCTCGACATCCTCGTTCCCCGGAACGATGAGGGGCCATTCGAATTTCAGCATCAACGCGCAGGACGAGACGAGGGCGATCACGTCATATCCCTTGTCGATCCACTTTCCAAGCTCGGCCGAGACCTTCTTGGCGTTTTCCGCAACCGCGGCAAGGTCGCCCTGCTCCATCTGGGGCATGCCGCAGCAGCCGGGATAGACGACTTCCGTCTCGATGCCGTTCTTGGCCAGCACCTTGCGCGTCGCTTCGCCGGTTGCTGGGTTGTTGTAGTTGCCAAAGCAGGTCGCATAGATCACCGCCTTGCGGCCATAGGCCGGCGCATCGACATTGATCTCGAGCGGATTTTCCTTCGCTCGCTTGACCAGCGTCTTTGACTGGTATTTCGGGAGCGCCGCGTTCTTATCGATCCCGAGCGTGCTCTGCATGATGCCGCGGGTAAAGCTGTTCGAGCGATCGGTCGCCCAGTTGGCGAGGCCGGCGACGGGCGCTGCGAGCTTGCCGTTGCGATCCGTCTTGGCGAGCTCGCCACTCACGAATTTGGTTTTACCGTTCCGCTTCTCGACAGCGCGGTAGCGCAGCATCAGATGCGGAAAATCGAGATTGAACTCATGCGGCGGCACATAGGGGCACTTGGTCAGGAAACACATGTCGCAGAGCGTGCAGGCATCAACGACAGGCTTGAAATCTTCAGAGGCAACCGAATCCAGCTCTTCGGTTTCGGAGGCGTCGATCAGGTCAAACAGCCTAGGGAAAGAATCGCACAGATTGAAGCAGCGGCGACAGCCGTGGCAGATGTCGAACACACGGCGCAACTCGTCGTCCAGTTTCTGCTCGTCGTAGAAATCAGGATTATTCCAGTCGATAATGTGCCGGGTTGGCGCATCCAGGCTGCCTTCACGCATAATATTCCCCTGAATATAAATGATCCGTAAAAAAGGGGCAGCGAAATCGCTGATCCGCTACCCCGAAAGCGTTACGTCAAATCCGATCAGTCGTTGAGGCTGTCGAGGGCCTTCTGGAAGCGGCCGGCATGGCTCTTTTCAGCCTTCGCCAGCGTTTCAAACCAGTCGGCGATCTCGTCATGGCCTTCCTCGCGTGCGGTTTTCGCCATGCCCGGATACATATCCGTATACTCGTGGGTTTCACCGGCGATTGCCGCTTTGAGGTTGTCAGCGGTGCCGCCGATCGGAAGACCCGTCGCCGGATCGCCTACGGCTTCGAGATACTCCAGATGACCGTGCGCATGGCCGGTTTCGCCTTCAGCAGTCGAGCGGAAAACGGCGGCGACATCGTTGTAGCCTTCGACGTCGGCTTTCTGCGCGAAATAGAGATAACGGCGGTTTGCCTGGGATTCACCGGAAAATGCTTCTTTCAGATTCTGTTCTGTTTTGCTTCCCGCTAGAGACATGAAGTCCTCCTGTATAGGGCGTAAAATAAGGGACTGCTCAAGCACGAGCAGGTTTACGCAGCAACTATACGAAGCGGGAAATGGGCTGTCAATAGATTGGAATTATTCTAAATCAAAAAATTCCATGAACCGGAATTGACTTCAGCGACGGCGGACGGAGCTCACCCGGACGATCACATCAACACTGCTGATTTCCGTTCCCTCAGGCAGGGCAGGAATGTTTGCAATGGTGAGGTTGCTCCGCTCGATATCTTCAAGCTGACCGGTTTCTTCGTGGAAGAAATGGTGATGCGGATCAACGTTGGTATCGAAATAGGAGCGGCTGGAATCCACCACGACTTCACGCAGCAGCCCGGCTGACGTGAACTGGTGCAGATTGTTGTAGATGGTGGCGAGGGAAATGGCGACGCCTGCTTCCATGGCTTCGCTGTGCAGACGCTCCGCCGTGATGTGACGGTTGCCCCGCGCATACAGCAACTCGGCGAGGGCGAGACGCTGCTTCGTCGGGCGCAGCTGTGCGTCCCTGAGCTTCATTTCCAGATCGGCGATTTCTGACGGCATAATGCACACACTCTATCGTTCGCCCCCTCCCGGCGAGGGGGTTCTCCGGAAATATATAGAACATTTTTTAATAATTCAAATCCGCACTTACGATTGAGTGTGAATTTTTGGCTATTTTCCGGTCATAATGCGCTCTACAAGCTGCTTGACGGTCGGAATAAAGCCATTCGCGTAGAACGGGTCGGTCGCAAACCGGTATGCGCCGTGGCCCGCAAACATGAGATTATTCTCGACATGTTCCGTATGGATGACGTCCTGCAGCGTTTTCTGGATGCAGAAGCTGCGCGGATCCGCCTTGCGGCCGGTGTTGCCTTTCTCATTTTCGGACCAGTTCGAGAAGGAGCATTGCGAGAGGCAGCCCATACAGTCGATCTGGTCTTTGCGGATCTCGGCCATCTTTTCGGGAGTGACGAAGATCAGCGTCGAATCCGGTGTTTTCATCGTCTCGGTATAGCCTTCCGCGACCCAGCCTTCGGCCCGCGCCTTATCCTCGGCGGTAAGATAAACCTCGCGTTTGCGCGCGCCGACACCGAAGGCGGTATCATGGGCGCCGACAGGCTCATTGGAATAGGCGACCTGGCGGTTCGAGCGGCCCTGCAACTCGCGAATGAAGTCATTGCGCACGGCAGACGACCAGAAGCCGGTCGGGCTGAATTTGTTGAGGAAGACATCGCCTTTTTTGAGCGTGCGGAGCTTTTCCTTCCATGCGTCCGAAATCGGACTTTCCTTGGTCAGGAGCGGCCTTGTGCCAAACTGGAAAGCGATCGGGCCGATTTCGGGATTGTCGAGCCAATGCTCCCACTCATCGATATGCCAGACTCCTCCGGCCATGATAATCGGCACATTGTTGAGGCCGATCTCGTTCATCAGCTTGCGCAGATCGACGACCCGCGGATAGGGATCCTCCGGCCGCATCGGGTCCTCGCTGTTGCTGAGGCCGTTATGGCCGCCGGCAAGCCACGGGTCTTCATAGACAACCCCGCCGAGCCAGTCGGAGAATTTATGGTAGGCCCGTTTCCAGAGTGCACGGAAGGCGCGCGCCGAGGAAATGATCGGGTAGTAGTGAACCTTGTAGTCAGAGGCGATCTGCGCCACCCGATAGGGCATGCCGGCGCCGCAGGTGATACCGTGGATCAGGCCCTTTGTCCCTTCAAGGACACCGTGCAGGATACGTTCCGCACCGCCCATTTCCCACAGCACGTTCATATGGATCCGGCCTTCGCCCTTGGCGACTTCATGGGCGATCTGCGCCTGCGCAATGCCGCCGCGGATGCCGTAGGCGACCAGCTCCTCATGGCGGTCGCGCCGGGTCCGGCCGTGGTAGATCTGCGGGATGATGTTGCCGTCTTCATCAAAGCTGTCGGCATTAACACCGGAGAAAGTCGCAATACCGCCTGCCGCTGCCCAGGCCCCGGAGCTCTGCCCCGAAGACACGGCGATCCCCTTGCCGCCCTCGATGACGGGCAGGACCTCCTTACCGGACATAAGTATCGAATTCAACGACTTCACGAATACGTTCCCATGGTTATACACATCCCCGTTAACCTAACACTTAGAGCATGCTGACCCAAGCATCAAGAGCATATAAAAAACGAGGGTGGCCGGACTTTCAAATCCGTCTCCACCCTCCGGAATCTCCGCGTTCGGAAGCTTGCGACTAGTCGTGCGCTGCTGCCTGCTCCGCGTCTGCCGAAACGGCCTTGATGGACAGGCGAACCTTGCCCCGACCGTCGATCTCCAGGACCTTGACGCGGACCTCGTCGCCCTCTTTGACGACGTCGGTAACCTTGCCGACGCGCTGCGGAGCGAGCTCCGAAATATGGACAAGGCCATCCCGATTTCCGAAGAAATTGACGAAGGCGCCGAAGTCAACAACCTTGACAACCTTGCCGCTGTAGGTCTCGCCGACTTCCGGGTCATCAACGATCGACTTGATCCATTTAATGGCGGCGTCCGCGCTCTCGGCCGTTGTGGCCGCGACCTTCACCGTACCGTCATCTTCGATGTCGATCTTGGCGCCGGTGACTTCGCAGATTTCGCGAATAATCTTGCCGCCGGTACCAATGATATCACGGATCTTGTCTTTTTGAACTGTCATTTGCGTGATCCGCGGCGCACCCTCGCGCACGCCGTCGCGCGCGCTGTCGATGGCCTTGCTCATTTCACGCAGGATATGCATCCGGCCTTCGCCTGCCTGGGCAAGCGCGATCCGCATGATTTCCTCGGTAATGCCGGAGATCTTGATGTCCATCTGCAGGGATGTGATCCCCTCGCTCGTGCCGGCAACCTTGAAATCCATGTCGCCGAGATGATCCTCGTCGCCAAGAATGTCGGAGAGAACGGCAAACTTGCCATCTTCCTCAAGGATCAGGCCCATGGCGATACCGGCAACCGGACGGGTGAGCGGAACGCCCGCATCCATCAACGCAAGCGATGTGCCGCAAACGGTGGCCATGGAAGAGGAGCCGTTCGATTCCGTCACTTCGGAGACGACGCGGATGGTGTAGGGGAAAGCATCCTTGCCCGGCAGCAGCGGATGAATGGCCCGCCATGCCAGCTTGCCATGCCCGACCTCGCGCCGGCCCGTGAAGCCGATGCGGCCGACCTCGCCGACCGAATAGGGCGGGAAGTTGTAATGCAGCA
>JRYH01000148.1_pt1 | contig 95575 bp, 91 predicted proteins | sample 235351 | NCBI WGS metagenome assembly JRYH01 (sample SAMN03074221, study PRJNA261480) | activated sludge metagenome | biome: Wastewater Treatment Plant; feature: Wastewater; material: Activated sludge; isolation source: activated biomass of a wastewater treatment plant treating wastewater... ... | reverse complement strand
TCCACCGTGATGAGCCCGCGAACGGTGATTACCTGGGCGCAGAATGCCGAGATTTTTGGCGATATCGGCTTTGCCTTCCGCGTGACGTTCCTGAACAAATGCGACGAGATGGAGCGACCGCTCGTTGCGGAATATTACCAGCGCAGCTTCGGCGAGGAATTGCCTGAGTCGGCTGTCAACATCGTCGCCTAAGCAACGCCGTGGCCTTTATCAAAAATAAGGAATCGGCGGCCGAGCCTTTCAAGCGCGCCGTCACTGCAACGATGCGGGCGATGGCGCAGGAGAAAGAGTTACAGGTAACCTACGGTAACGATGCGCCGGGGCTAACCGGCGACCGCGCCCGTCTGCCCAACCCGGCGAGAGACCTGCCGATCGAGGATGTCCGGCTGGTGCGCGGCATTGCCGACAGCCTCGCGCTCAGCAAGCGCTACCACGATAAAAGCCTCCATACCCGCTACGCCCCGGAAGGGGGCGAGGCCCGTGCGGTCTTTGACGCCATCGAGCAGGCGCGCGTCGAAGCCATTGGCGCCGCGCGGATGAAAGGCGTTGCCGATAACCTGTTCAACCGGCTGGACAGTCACTGCCGGGAAAGCGGTTTTGCTCATGTCAGCGACAAAGCCGATGCCCCGATCGCCGAGGTGATGGGGCTGCTCGCCCGCGAAAAAATCGCCGGGATCCCCATCCCCGAGAGCGCGAAGGCGATGGTTGATCTGTGGCGTGCCGAGATCGAAGAGAAAAGCGGCGATGATTTCACCGAGCTGCTGGATGCCATTCGCGATCAGAAAGAATTTGCGAGCGCGGCCCGCAAGCTGCTGCGCGATCTTGACCTGATCGACGATGCCGAAGGCGAATTTTCGGACAGCGACGATAACGCCGACGGGGATCAGGGCGAGCAACAGCCGGAAGCCGAAAGCGGCAGCGGCGAAGGCGAGGACGAATCCCAGGACGCAAGCGCCGCGGAGGACGCCAGCTCCCAGGAAGGGGCGGGCGAGGACGGCACCGATACCGACGCCGGCGAAAGCGCCGATATGGAGGCGACGAGCACCGGCGATGAGGCCGGTCGCGACCGCCGCCCCGTCTATCCGGACGATTTCCGCAATGCGCCACAGGCCGCCGCGTATAAATCCTATACCACCGAGTTCGACGAGGTTGTCCAGGCGGGCGATCTGTGCGAGCCGGCGGAGCTTGCGCGCCTGCGTCATCAGCTCGATCAGCAGATGACCAATCTGCACAGCCTGATCAGCAAGCTTGCCAACCGGTTGCAGCGCAAGCTGCAGGCACAGCAGAACCGCGCCTGGGAATTTGACCTCGATGAAGGCATTCTTGATGCGGCCCGGCTCTCACGCGTCGTGATCGACCCGCAGTTGCCGCTTTCCTTCAAGATCGAGAAGGACACGGATTTCCGCGACACCGTCGTCACCTTGCTGATCGACAATTCCGGCTCGATGCGCGGGCGGCCCATTTCGGTTGCCGCGATGTGCGCCGATGTTCTCGCCCGCACGCTTGAGCGCTGTTCGGTCAAGGTCGAGATCCTCGGCTTCACGACCCGCGCCTGGAAAGGCGGACAATCGCGCGAGAAATGGCTGGAAGAGGGCAAGATGGCGAACCCCGGCCGCCTCAATGACCTTCGCCATATCGTCTATAAATCTGCCGATTATCCCTATCGCCGCGCCCGCCAGTCGCTCGGCCTGATGCTGCGCGAGGGGCTGCTGAAGGAGAATATCGACGGCGAAGGCCTGCTCTGGGCGCACAATCGCCTGCTCGGCCGGCCCGAGCTGCGGCGCATCCTGATGGTGATTTCAGACGGCGCGCCAGTCGATGACAGTACCCTTTCCGTCAACCCCGGCAACTATCTCGACAAGCACTTGCGCGATGTGATCCAGTGGATCGAGACGCGCTCTTCCGTCGAACTGATCGCCATCGGCATCGGCCATGACGTGACCCGCTACTATCAGCAGGCCGTCACCATCATCGACGCCGAGCAGCTTGGCGGCGTGATGATGGAACAGCTTGCGGATCTGTTTGACGAGAATAAGCCCTCGCAGCGCGCGCGTGGCGATCGCTGGTAGGATCAGGCCGTCAGGTTCTTCTGTAGAAATGCGAGGCTGCGCGACCAGGCAAGTTGCGCGTCCTCCCTGTCATAGCGCCCGCCGGACGGGTTGGCGAAGGCGTGATCGGCATCATACCAATAGACTTCCGGCGCGGGCTGTCCGGCAAGCTTCATCTGCTCAATGAAGCCATCGACCATTTCCTTGTTGATCCATTTATCCTGCTCCGCGAAATGACCCAGGACCGGGCCTTTCAGGGCCTTCAACGCCTCCGCGTCGCGGGCAACGCTGCCATAGTAGACAATCGTCGCCTCAACCGGCGTTGCGATGGCCGCATTCAATGCCCAACCGCCGCCAAAGCACCAGCCGACCGTGCCGACATAATCCGTTGTCCGCTCATTCTCGCGCAGCCAGGAAACCCATGTCTGCAGGGTCTCCGTCGCGACTTCGGGCTTGACCGCCTTCATATACTGCCCCGCGTCATCGGGCGTCGAGGCGACGTTGCCGCCATAAAGATCAACGGCAAGCGCAACATAGCCCTCCCGCGCAAGCTCGACCGCAACGGACTTGATCTGGTCATTCAGTCCCCACCATTCATGGACAAGCAGAACGGCCGGCGCTGATTTTGCTTCCGGGTAGGCGACGGCGGCGCCGACGGTCGATCCGTCTTTGAGCGTCGTGGTGACGTTTTCCGTCGTGGCCGCCGCAGCGCGCGCAAGGAGTGGATCGGCCAGAATTGCCGCGAGCGGCAGCGTCGCCGCGCCCTTTACGATTTCACGTCGTGCATACATTTTTCCCTCCTGTCAGACTGTTGCTAACGCAGTGGGATAAAAATAGAACGCAGTGGGTCGCGAGGCAAACAGGAGAATAAAAAAACGGACGGGAATATCTCCCATCCGTTCTTGAAAAAAGTGATCCGGAGGCCGGCTTTATGCAGCGGCAGCCGCCTTTTTGACTTCGCGCTTCACCCGCTGCGCCTGCGTCGAGAGATTCTCATCGCGGGCCTTCAGCAGAAACTTGTCGAGACCGCCGTTGTGCTCAACAGAGCGGAGCGCTGCTGCCGAAACTTTCAGGCTGAAGGAGCGGCCGAGCGACTCGGACATCAGACGGACTTCTTGCACATTCGGCAAAAACCGGCGACGGGACTTGTTGTTGGCATGGCTGACATTATTGCCTGCCTGAACACCCTTACCTGTCAATTCGCAACGACGTGCCATAGTGAACCTCTTTAACCAAATAAATCGATATGCCGGCGCAAGACGCCGAACGCAAGCCCGCTATTTAAGGAAACCGAGCGGCGGCGTCAAGCATGAAAGGCAGACGCCCGCGCTATTTTCCCAAAAAGATCTTTAGGAGCTCCTCTGCGGCGACCCCCGGCGGGATCCGGGCGGCGCGAACGTCCGCTTCCATGGACTCAAGCCGCGCCGCAACCCCTTTATGCGCCCGAAAGCGCGCCATCAGAGAATCACGAAGCTCCGACCACATCCAGGCGACCGATTGCTCGCGCCGCTGCTCGGCAAGCTCCCCCGCCGCCTCCCGCGCCGTCCGGTAGCTGCCGATAGCTTCCCACAGCTTGTCGATCCCGATACTGTTGATCGCGGAGATCATCAGCACTTTCGGTTTCCAGTGCTTGCTTTTCGGCCGCATCAGTCGGAGGGCGCCCTTATATTCGCCCGCTGCCCGCGCCGCGGCCGGTTTCAGATCGCCGTCCGCCTTGTTGATGACAACGATATCGGCAAGTTCCATAACGCCGCGCTTGATGCCCTGCAACTCATCGCCGCCGCCCGGCGCGAGCAGCAGCAAAAAGATATCCGACATTTCAGCAACCGTCGTCTCTGACTGGCCGACGCCGACCGTTTCGATCAGAACGACGTCGAATCCTGCCGCCTCGGTCAGCAGCATGGCTTCGCGCGTCCGCCGCGCGACGCCGCCGAGCGAGCCGCCGGAAGGTGATGGCCGGATAAAGGCGTTGGGATCGCGCACCAGTTCCTCCATGCGCGTCTTGTCGCCGAGGATCGAGCCGCCGCTCCGCCGCGAGGAGGGATCGATAGGGAGCACCGCGACCTTATGCCCTTCGCCCGTCAACAGCTTGCCGAAACTCTCGATGAAAGTGGATTTGCCAACGCCCGGCGTTCCGGAGATGCCGATGCGGATGGATTTGCCGGTATGCGGCAGGCAGCGATCGAGCAGCGCCTGCGCCATCTTGCGATGATCGGCGCGGATCGATTCCACCAGCGTGATCCCGCGGGCAAGCGCCCGGCGATCTCCCTTCAGCAGCTTCGTGGCAAGATCATCGACATATTCGGCGGATTGTTTTGTCATATCATTCATAGCCTTGGATATCGGAAAATCCCGCGCCTTCGTCAAGCGAATTGAAAGCCCTACCAGATTTTACCGATCCGTCTTATCCTGTTCAGGAAACGAACCGGGAGGACATGATGATCAGCGCTATCCAGACGGTCGACATGCACACAGGCGGTGAACCCTTGCGCATCGTAACGGACGGCGTGCCGGTGCCGGAGGGGGTGACCCTGCTCGAGAAACGTGCGTATTTGCGCGACTCTGCCGATCATTTCCGGAAGTTCCTGATGCTGGAACCACGCGGGCATAAAGACATGTATGGCGCGCTGCTGGTGCCGCCGGATCATCCGGACGCCGATCTCGCCGTCATCTTCATGCATAACGAGGGCTACAGCACCATGTGCGGCCATGCGATCATCGCACTCGGGCGGTATGCGCTCGACTATGGGCTGAAGGTCAAGGAACTGCACGAGACGCCGCTCAATATCCAATGCCCCGCAGGCCTCGTCCGCGCCGTGGTCGAGACACATGAAGGCGTCACCGGCGCCGTCCGCTTCGAGAGCGTACCCGCCTTTGCCTACAAGCTCGGCCAGTTCATCGAGACGCGCGAGTACGGCCCGGTCGAGATTGATATAGGCTATGGCGGCGCCTTTTACGCCATCCTGAATGCGGCAACCCTCGGCCTCGATGTGAAACGCTCCTCGGTCGATGACCTGACGGCGGCGGCCACAATCGTCACGGAAGCCGCCAAGGCGCAAATTCCGATCACGCACCCGGACGCTGCGGATCTCGGCTTTCTCTACGGCACGATCCTGACGGACGGCAAAAGCGGGAAAGAAACCCAGAGCGCCAATGTCTGCGTCTTCGCCGACCGGCAGGTGGATCGAAGCCCCACGGGCTCCGGCATCACGGCGCGCCTTGCCGTCTCCGCTGCCCGCAAGGAAATAGAGCCGGGCGATGTCTGCCAGTTCGAAAGCATTACAGGCGCCATTTTTGACGGCAGGCTTCTGACCGCCACAAAGGTCGGCCCGCATGCCGCCGTCACCGTCGAGGTAAAGGGTCATGCCTATTATTCGGGTACGGCGGAATTCACCTATGAAGATGGTGATCCGCTCGCGGGCGGATTTCTCCTCCGGTGACGATCATGCAAAGAGACGCGCTTAAAAACGCAGCGGAAAAAGCCTTGCTGGCGGCCTACGCCCCTTACTCCGGCTTCAGGGTCGGCGCGGCGGTCCTGACGGCGAGCGGCCGCGTCTACAGCGGCTGCAATGTGGAAAATGCGTCCTACGGCCTCTCCCTCTGCGCCGAGCGGAACGCGATCGCAAACGCCGTCGCGGCGGAAGGCGCAGCGATGACGCTCCGCGCGGTCTATATCACGAACCGGAATGCGGCGGGCGAGGCGGCCCCCTGTTCGCCCTGCGGCGCCTGTCGGCAGGTGATTGCCGAATTTGCCGCCCCCGACGTCCCCGTTCACTATGAGGGGGAGGCGGGCCCCGTCACAAAGACGATCGGCGAGCTATTGCCGGAGAGCTTCAGGCTTTAGCGGGCGCCGCGCGCCTTCTCGAACCCGCCGAGGAAGCTGGCGATATTGGCGCCGAGATAATCGCGGTTATAGCCCCCCTCCTGCACGAGAACGGTCGGGAGGCCAAGGCGGGCGATGGCCGCGGCGATGCGCGAGAAACCCTCCGTGCTGATGGAGAGGCCGATGAGTGGGTCCTTCTCGAAGGCATCGAGCCCGAGCGCGACAAAGATCACATCCGGCGCATAGGCACGAAGCGCGGCGAGCGCATCTTCCAGATACTCAAGATAGGCGTCATCCGCCGTCAGGGGCGGAAGCGGCAGGTTGAGATTGTACCCCTCCCCCGCCCCGCGTCCGCGCTCATGGGCATAGCCTGAGAAGAAGGGATAAAAATCGCTCGGATCGCAGTGAAGCGAGATGGTGAAGACATCGGCTCGCTCGTAGAAAATACCTTGCGTGCCGTTGCCGTGATGCACATCGACGTCGAGAATGGCGACGCGGGAGACCTCGCGCCGTGCATAGTCGGCGGCGATGGCAATGTTATTGAGGAAACAGAAGCCGCCAGCCTGATCCTTGAACGCATGATGCCCGGGCGGGCGGCAGAGCGCGTAAGAGGCACGCGCCTCCCCGGGCAGCCCGTCCAGCACATGGCGCGTTGCCGTCACCGCGACATTGCTTGCCGCAACCGCCGCCTCCCATGTCCGGGGGCCGACGGGGGCGGAAAGATCGGTGGTGTAGTGGCCGACCTCGCCGACGATGCCGCTCGGCATCGAGGTCATATGCCTGCCGGGGTGAATGTTGGGGAGCACTTCCTCCCCGCCGAGGCCGCCGGCGATCCAGCGCGCATGGATGGTTTCAAGAAAACGGAGATAGCCGGGCGTATGGACGGCTGCGCGCGGGCCAGGCCCGAAATCCGAGGGCGGGATGATCTCATGCCCCGCCGCGCGAAGGCCGTCTAGTAAGGCCTCGGCGCGCATCGGCACTTCCTGCGGCGCGTGAAAGGTGCCGCCCTTGAAATAGGTTTTCGGATCATGCCAGGCATGATCCGGGCTGTAGATGATTTTCACGGCTCCCTCCCCGCCAGTTCAATCGCTGCTGGTGATCATACAGCGACAGGCGGGGCGTTGGTCAAGCCGCCTTGCGCCGTTTGCGGATCAGATCGAGGACTTTCGCCGCCGCCTCGGGGATATTGCTGCCCGGCCCGAAGATGGCGGCAACACCCGCATCATAGAGCGTCTGATAGTCCTGCGCCGGGATAACGCCGCCGCAGACAACCAGAATGTCCTCGGCGCCCTGCTTTTTCAGCTCGGCGATAATCTGTGGGACCAGGGTCTTGTGACCGGCCGCGAGAGAGGAAATGCCGATGACATGAACGTCATTCTCGATCGCGTCCTGCGCCGCTTCCGCCGGCGTCTGGAAGAGCGGCCCGACATCGACGTCAAAGCCGATATCGGCGAAGGCGGTCGCGACCACCTTGGCGCCGCGGTCATGGCCGTCCTGCCCGACTTTGACGACCAGCATGCGGGGACGGCGTCCCTCTTCAGCCGTGAAGGCCTCGATATCCGCAGCAATCTTCATGAACCCCTGATCTCCTTCGTAAGCGGCGCCGTAGACACCGGAAATCGAGCGGATTTCCGCCCGGTGACGGGTAAAGACCTTTTCCATCGCATCGGAAATCTCGCCAACCGTCGCCCGCGCCCGCGCCGCATTGACGCTGAGCTCCAGCAGGTTAGCGTTGCCTTCGGCGCCTTTGGTGAGGGCATCGAGCGCCGCCTGACAGGCCGCCTCATCGCGGTTTGCGCGGACTTTCTCAAGACGGGCGACCTGCTGGCGCAGCACTTCGGTGTTATCAACGTCGAGAATTTCGATATTGGTGTCGTCCTTCTCAAGCCGGTATTTGTTGACGCCGACGATGACTTCCTCGCCGCGGTCGATGCGGGCCTGACGGCGCGCTGCCGATTCCTCAATACGGAGCTTCGGCATGCCACTTTCGACCGCCTTGGTCATGCCGCCCATTTCCTCGACCTCCTCGATCAGCTTCCAAGCCTCTTCAACCAGTGAATTGGTCAGGCTTTCGACATAATAGCTGCCGCCGAGCGGATCGATAACGTGGGGGACGCCGGTTTCCTCGGCAAGGATGAGCTGGGTGTTGCGGGCAATGCGGGCCGAGAAATCGGTCGGCAGCGCAATCGCTTCATCGAGTGCGTTGGTATGCAGGCTCTGCGTCCCGCCAAGAACAGCGGCCATCGCCTCATAGGCCGTGCGGATCACGTTGTTATAGGGATCCTGCTCGGTCAGGCTGACGCCCGAGGTCTGACAGTGGGTGCGCAGCATGAGTGAGGCTTCGTTCTTCGGCTCGAACTCCTTGATCATGCGGGCCCAGAGGATACGGGCGGCGCGCAGCTTCGCAATTTCCATGAAGAAATTCATGCCGATGGCAAAAAAGAAACTGAGACGCGGCGCGAAATCATCGATCTTGAGGCCGCTCGCCATCGCCGCGCGGGCATATTCCAGACCGTCGGCAAGGGTGAAGGCGAGCTCCTGCACCTGCGTCGCGCCGGCTTCCTGCATGTGATAGCCGGAGATGGAGATGGAGTTGAAGCGCGGCATCTTGGCGGAGGTGTAGCCAATGATATCGCCAATAATCCGCATGCTGGGGGCCGGCGGATAGATATAGGTGTTGCGGACCATGAACTCCTTCAGAATGTCGTTCTGAATGGTCCCGGCGAGCTTGTCGGGTGTGACCCCCTGCTCTTCGGCGGCGACGATATAGTTCGCCATGATCGGCAGTACCGCGCCGTTCATCGTCATGGAAACAGACATCTGGTCGAGCGGAATACCGTCAAAGAGGATTTTCATATCCTCGACGCTGTCGATGGCGACGCCCGCCTTCCCGACGTCGCCGACAACACGCGGATGATCCGAATCATAGCCGCGGTGGGTAGCAAGATCAAAGGCGACCGAAAGACCCTTCTGGCCGGCGGCAAGGTTGCGCCGGTAAAAAGCGTTCGATTCCTCGGCGGTCGAGAAACCGGCATACTGGCGAATCGTCCATGGGCGGTTGGCATACATGGTGGCGCGTACGCCGCGCTTGAACGGCGCAACGCCCGGCAGATCGTCCGCAAGATCGAGATCCGCGACGTCGGCAGGGGTATAAAGCGGCTTGACCGTGATTCCTTCGGGCGTTTCCCAGTTCAGCTCGTCAACCTTGCGGCCACGCAGCTCCTTCTCTGCCAGCTTTTCCCAATCCTGCAAAGTCTGCTTCGGAAATTCGCTCATTCTTCTCTTCCACCTTTTTATTCTTCCGCCGCTCTATTGCTGCAAATCGGCGCAACCGCCCGGCCGGATCGGTTTAAATGTAACATAGCGCGGGAGCTATATCATAAAATTTCTCAAAAACCAAACGAGCGTTAGCTTGAGAAATCGCCCGTCGTCCGCCCTTTTTCTCCGCAATTTTCTGGACATTTGCCACAACAATATTGAACATTGCGAGCGCGTGCTCCGGATATTTTCAATTTTTTGTCCGGCGGGCGCGATATTTTCGTCATAATCTCCATATAGGGGACAGGATCAGCGCCGAAATACGCCGCATTTTCCGGTATGGCTGAATTCAGACGAGATGCTAGTTGAGGCGACGCCTCCACTAACGGAGTTGATAAGGAATGCACCCCGGCAACATATCTCCTCGATCATTCAAGGCCAGTCCCGTCACCGCCATCCTCGGACCGACCAATACCGGCAAGACCCATCTCGCGGTCGAGCGGATGATGGGGCATCGCGACGGCGTGATCGGCCTGCCGCTCCGCCTGCTCGCCCGTGAGGTCTATGAGCGGGTCGTCGCGGTGAAGGGCGCGGCCAATGTCGCGCTGGTGACGGGGGAGGAGAAGATCATCCCCTCGCAGGCCGCTTACTTTATCTGCACGGTCGAGGCGATGCCGCTCGATCGCGGCTTTGAGTTTCTCGCAGTCGATGAAATCCAGCTCGCCGAGGATCCGGAGCGCGGCCACATCTTTACCGACCGCCTGTTATACGCGCGCGGACGGGAAGAGACGCTGTTCCTGGGCGCGGAAACCATTCGCCCGTGGATCAAGCGGCTGATCCCGGATGCGTCCTTCATCACCCGCCCGCGCTTTTCCAAGCTGACTTACCGGGGGCCCAAGAAAATCTCCCGCCTCAAGCCGCGCACGGCCATCGTCGCCTTCTCGGCGAGCGATGTCTATGCGATCGCCGAGCTGGTGCGGCGCTATCGCGGCGGCGCCGCCATCGTGATGGGTAATCTCTCGCCGCGCACGCGGAATGCGCAAGTGGCCCTCTACCAGTCGGGCGATGTGGATTACCTCGTCGCGACGGACGCCATCGGCATGGGGCTCAATATGGATATCGAGCATGTCGCCTTTGCCGGCACGGTGAAATATGACGGCGCCCTGTCGCGGCGGCTTTATCCGGCGGAATTCGCGCAGATTGCCGGCCGGGCCGGGCGTCACATGAACAACGGCAGCTTCGGCACCACGGCGAATGTGGAACCGTTGGAAGCGGAGCTGATCGAAAAAATCGAGAATCACGAGTTCGATCCGGTCCGCAATATCCGCTGGCGCAACCACGCGCTCGATTTCGCGACGACGCGCGATCTCCTCCGCTCGCTCGAGAAACTGCCCACGGTTGACGGCATGATCTCGCCGCGCGATCCCGATGACTATAACGCGTTCAAATCCCTGATCCGGGACGAGGAAGTCAGCCGCCATTCACAATCCCTCCGCCAGGTGCGTCAGCTCTGGCAGGTCTGCCAGGTGCCGGATTTCAGAAAAACCATGCATGACGTGCATGTCCGGCTGCTTCGGGAGATATTCCTTCATCTACAGGGAAAACGCGGAAAACTGCCGACTGACTGGGTTGCCGGGCATCTTAAAAGCCTCGATAAAATTGATGGGGATATCGACACCCTCGCAACCCGTATTGCTCATACGCGGACTTGGACGTATATTTCCCACGTTTCGGAATGGATTGACGATTGCCGGTACTGGCAGGATGCGGCCCGTGCCATCGAAGATAAACTTTCAGACGCTCTGCATGAGCGGCTGACCCAGAGATTTGTAGATCGCCGCACTGCGATGCTGGTGCGTAAACTGAAAGACAGAAGTCACTTGGAAGCACAGATTAACGAAGCCGGAGAGGTCCATGTTGAAGGACATTATCTGGGCACCCTGAAAGGGCTGCGATTCACTGCCGACACCAGCCTCAATAACACGGAAGCAAGAACCCTCCGAAATGCCGGAAACAAGGCGGTCGCCGCCGAGATCGCGGCGCGCGCGGCCCGTCTCGCCGGGGCGGAGGATGCGGAACTCTCTCTCGATCCCGAAGGAAAGATCGTCTGGCAGGAGACACCGGTTGCAAGCCTCGCCAAGGGCGACAGCATCCTGAAGCCGAAGATTGTCCTGCTCGCCAGTGAGCAGTTGAACGGCCCGGCGCAGGAAGCGGTGATGCGGCGCCTGAATGAATGGCTCGCAAAGACGATCGAGACCCGGCTGAAGCCGCTGGTGCAGCTCGAATCCCTGCCGCTGCCGGCGCCGGCGCGCGGAATCGCCTTCCAGCTCAGTGAAAATCTCGGCGCCATCCAGCGCTACAAGCTCAACGACCAGATTCGCCTGCTCGATAAAAAGGATTACGGGCGGCTCAAATTCGGCGGCATTCGCGTCGGCTATGAGCATGTCTTTATGCCGATCCTGCTGAAGCCCGATCCGACGGCGCTCCGCTGCCTGTTGTGGGCGATCTATCACGAGCGGCGCGAAATACCGCCGGCACCGCCCGCCGGCCGCGTCTCGTTCGAGATCGACGGCAAGCTGCCCTGGACCTTCTATATGACGGCGGGATACGCGGTATTTGACAAGCTCGCCGTCCGTCTCGATATGCTGGACCGGCTCGCCAATCTTCTTCGCCGCGCATCAAGGGGACTGCTGGAAACGCCGGCCTCTCCGGCTCCCGCAGGTGCAGCGCCGGACGTTGCCTCCGCGGACAGTCCCACTCCCGCAGCGCAAAGCGCTAATGAGGAAACCGCCGCCTCCGCCGACGCGACTGCGCCGGACACGCCCCCTTCGCCCGATGTTGCTGCCGAGCCTGCGCTGGAGGTATCGCTGGAAACGGCGGCCCCTGCAGCGGAGGATATAACGCCCCCGGCCGAAGAAGCGTCCGGCGCCCCGCTTGACGCGATAGAGGCAGAGACGGAAATCTCAGCCGGCGAGATTGATGGCGCGGCTGACGCCACGGGCGAGCGCGAAGAGGCGGCAGCTACGGCGGCTTCGGAGACTAGCGACAGGAAAAAAGACCTGCCGCGCAATCTTCCCTTCCGGCCGACCCATGAAATGCTCTCGCTCGTCGGCACCACGCGTGAGCAGTTCGCGCTTATTCTCGACAAGCTCGGATATGTCGCGGAGGGCGAGGGCGATGACATCACCTATCGCAAGAAATCCTTCCGCAAGAAGGCGCGCGGACCGAAGCCGCAGGCAGAGCGCACGCAGAAAGCTGCGGCGCCCGACATCAAGAAAGCCAAAGGAAAGCGCCCTGAACCGAAGCGCCCGCAAGTGAAGGAAAAGGAAATCGATCCCGATTCGCCCTTTGCGATCCTGAAGACGCTCGGCAAAAAATAATCAATGACCAGCGATACCGGCACGGAATCTTCGGACAGCATTCGCGTCGATAAATGGCTCTGGTATGCGCGGTTCTTTAAAAGCCGCTCCCTTGCGGCAAAGGTCGTGCAGTCGCGCAAGCTTCGCATCAACAGCGTCATCGTGACGAAGGCGAGCGCGGTGGTCAAGGCGGCGGATGTGCTGACCTTCGCGCAAGGAAAACATATCCGCGTCGTCCGCCTGCTGGATATCGGAACCCGCCGCGGCCCGGCGACGGAAGCCCGCACGCTCTATGAAGACCTCGCGCCGATCGAGCGAAAGGAGGCAGACCCTGCCGCGCCTGCCCCCGTTGCAGTGCGCGATGCCGGCGCAGGGCGGCCGACAAAATCTGATCGCCGCGCCCTTGACAAATTGCGCCCGACAATCGACGAATAGAAAACTTACTCCCCATACAGGATATTCAGGTGAAAAGCCAAAACCGCTTCGACAAATTCTTTTCCGCATGGGACGCCGACGGCATCGGCTATTTCAAAGTCGCGCGGGTCTTTTTCTCCGAGACGAAGGACGCCAAGAATCTCGAGGTCATCGCCAAGCGGGCAGCACGGGATATCACCGCGGAAGTCTTCTATGCGTGGAATCTCGACAAGCCGAAAAGCGATGCCTGGTGGCTCGGCTGGGGCGGGTATGATCTTGAGGAGGATATTCCTTTCTTCGCAGCCATGGCGCGACCGGAGGTCGCCGAAAAGCTGGCCGCCTTCGACCCCCGCGATAACGAGTTTGAATGCGCAACGCTCGAAGAATACAAGGAAATACTGTTCAACGCCTATGACGAAGAACTGACCGCCGCGGACCTTCGCCGCGGGTTTCACGATTGGGTTCGCTCCCTCAACAAGACCGCGCAGGAAACGCTCTTGAAGGATCTTCAGAGCTGGCAGAACAACGCTGAAAACCCGTAACCCGCAAGAGGATCTCCCATGCGCTATATCTTTGACCCGCCGCCGCAGACCTCTCTGCCCATTGAGGGGAGCGACGCGCGCTTTCCCGTCCGGCGAATTTTCTGCGTCGGGCGGAACTACGCCGATCACGCCCGGGAGATGGGAAGCGATCCGGATCGCGAACCGCCGTTTTTCTTTACCAAGCCCGCCGACGCCATTCTGGAGAGCGGCGCGCGCATGAGCTATCCGAAGCTGACGCGCAATCTGCATCATGAGCTTGAACTTGTCATCGCGCTCGGCAGGGGCGGTGAGAATATCTCTGCGAGCCGGGCGAGCGCGCATATTTTCGGCTATGCGATCGGTCTCGACATGACCCGCCGCGATCTGCAGGAGGAAGCCAAACAGACACGCCGACCCTGGGACAGCGGTAAAGCGTTCGACCAGTCAGCGCCGTGCGGCGCGCTCACGCCGGCCGATCGTGTCGCCCGCCCCGGCGCGCTGGCGATCAGCCTTCGCATCAATGGCGATGTTCGCCAGTCCGGATCAACCACCGATCTCATCTGGTCGATCGAGGAGGTGATTGCGCATCTTTCCCGCTCTTTCACTCTCGCCCCCGGGGATCTGATCTATAGCGGAACGCCGGCAGGGGTTGGGCCCGTTCTACGTGGCGATCATCTGATTGCCGAGGGAGAGGGGCTGACGCCCCTTGAAATCACGATCGCGAGCTGATCCTCGCCGGGGGCAGCGCATGTGAATTGAATTTCCCCCGCGAGAGAGCTAAATTATCCCGACAGGCGGAAAGTATCCCTGACCGCCGCTTCTTTGGCGAATGTTTATCCGGTAGGAACCATGCGAACCATAACCAGACTGAGCCTTTGCGGACTGCTTTTCGCGTCCCTTGCCTCCTGCGCCGGCAATTCGGACTACCTGCCGAGCCAGATTACCGCCTACGAGCCGGAAGACTGCAAACCGGTCGTCGAGCAGGATCTCGACCGGACCCATATTGACCGGAGCAAGATCTCGGAAATCGTCTATCTGACGCATCATTATGCCGGCGGGGAGATGGGAGACGATTACCGCTACCAGGCGTGGTTGAGCTTCAACAGCTGCACCGGCCATTACGTTCTGGATATGAATAAATACTGCCAGATCGAAAGGCGCTTCACGACGGCGTCCTGCAGAACCGAGGATATCATCGCGGCGAGCAAGTAAGGTCGCCGCATGGCCTCCGCCGGATTCCGGAAATATTAACCATAAGCCGATGACATACTGTGAGATTTTTGCGAAATTTCCCTGCGGGCGCAGTGGACAAGCGTTAATTTTCGCCGCTATTCGGCCCGTTTTACGCCCATTAGAAGAAATTGTATCAATTTTTATTGAAATTAACCATAAAACTTAGATTTTCAGTAGTTTTAGCCATTTTTTCCCGTTAAAATACGCCTCGCAACATAAGCCGCATTTTACGGCGCAAGAACGATTGCTCCCAATCACATTAAGGATGGAACGGGGAAGAGCGCAACAAATGAGCTTTGCTCGACAGAATCCTGGAAAACCTCTCTTCAGTCAGGCCCAAATCGTTTCCGCGCGGGAACGGGTGCTGCTGGCCGAGAACCAGAATTTGCGCAAACGCAACAAGCGGCTGAAGGAAGCGATGCTGACGCTGGTCGAGCGGATCGAGATGCAGTTGCCGCACCTCAAGGATGCCGAAGCCTCGGCCGCCCGCCAGAAGCAGGACCAGTCACGGGAGCGCGCCCGCGACGAAGCGTTCCGCGCCCGCTCGCGCCGCTATCGCACGTCGCCTCCGAAGATGGAAATATTTGAAACCTTCGAGGAGCCGATCGCCTTTGCCGATCCGGCGCCGGAAATGCGCCTTGGCGAGGCTGCCGGCGCGCAGCAATGCCGGGCGAAACAAAGCGCCTCGTCGGCCGGCGCCGCGTCTGCGTCCACGCCAGGGCGGGATTTTCATATCTCGCCCGACCTCGCGCCTGAGGAAATTGACATCCTGAAATCACCAACCCGGGAGCGGATGCGAAGCCGCCCGCTCTATCGCGAGACGGTGGAGGTCGTCGATCTGCACCTTGCGCGGAACGCCGGTCCGGGGGCAACGGAACATTACGAAGCGGGTGAGGCCGCCGCCTCGGACATCCCGGCCTTCGACTTTACCGAAGAGCCGGTGGTTGATATCGATTTTGAACGCAAAGAGTCGCTCCGGGCGGCCATGCGCCGCCGAGCAAACCGCCTGCGCTGGTAATTAGCGGCTGTATCCGCTAGGCTGGGGCGATCGGCGCAAGCGCGCCTGCATCGACGCATCAATCCGATATGACAACAGCCGCGACCTTTTCCGAACAGACTACCCGTCCCGTCCTCTACAGCTTCCGCCGCTGCCCCTATGCCATGCGCGCGCGCCTTGCGATTTATTACTCGGGCCGGACCGTCGAGCTTCGCAATATCCTGCTGAAAGACAAGCCCGCCTCGATGCTGGCGGCAAGCCCGAAAGGAACGGTGCCGGTGCTTGTACACCCGGGCGGCCGCGTGGTTGACGAGAGCCTCGACATCATGCTCTGGGCACTGCGCGGGCATGATCCGCATCGGATGATACCGGAAACGGCGGCGACGCTTGACGCCGCGCGTGAGCTGATCGGTCAGAATGATGGGCCGTTCAAGTCGAGCCTTGATCGCTATAAATATCATGTGCGCTTCCCGGATCATCCGCAGCGCACTTACCGGCGCGAGGGCGAGACATTTCTCGAAACGCTCGAAGCAAGGCTCGCCGCCCCCTATCTGCATGGCGAGACGCACGGTCTCGCGGATATCGCAATTTTCCCTTTCATCCGGCAGTTCGCCAATGTCGATCCGGACTGGTTCAAAGCCGCGCCCTATCCGAAACTGCGGGCATGGCTCAACGGGTTGGTCGGCAGCCGGGCGTTTACCGAGATTATGAAAAAGCGCCCGATCTGGCGCCCCGGAACGACCGGGGAGAGCTTCGGAAGTTCAGATGCAGATTGACTATTTTCGCGATAGCGGCGCCGTGTTCAGCCCATGCAATGCCTATCGCTATCACCTCTGGCGGCGTTGGGAGACGGGGCCGCGCGTCGCCTTTATCATGCTCAACCCCTCCACCGCCGATGCGACGCGCAACGATCCAACGATCGAGCGCTGCCACCGCCGGGCGATCCGTATGGGATTCAAGGCACTGGATGTCGTCAATCTCTTCGCCTATCGTGCGACCGACCCCCGCAATCTCAAGGCATCGGCCGACCCTGTCGGCCCCGATAATGATGCGGTGCTGATCGAGACCGCTAAATCCGCTGATATGGTGATCTGCGCCTGGGGCACGCACGGCACGCACCACAACCGCCATCAGGCGGTGAAATCACTGCTGCGCCGGCATGACATTCGCCCGCATGTCCTCGCCCTGACAAAGCAGGGCCTGCCGAAGCATCCGCTCTATCTGCCCTATGAACAAGAGCCCGTCGCCTGGGACGAATTCTGAATCTCTGCGCGCAGAAAATAAAAAACCGGAGAGGCGGAACCTCTCCGGTCTTTGGTCTTGATGAGGCGTGACCTCAGGCCATCGCGGCGTAGCGCTTGAAGTGATAGTCCGTGTTGCCGAACAGCATTTCAATCGTCATCAGGCGCTTGAAATAATGGCCGATGGAATATTCATCGGTCATCCCCATCCCGCCATGCAGCTGGATCGACTGTTCACCGACGAACTTGGCGCCCTGGCCGATTTTCGCCTTGGCGGCGGCGATGGACTTGCGGCAGTCCTCGACATCGTCCAGCTCCAGCTTCATCGCGACCATGTCCGACATGGATTTGGCCTGCTCGGCCTCCATATGCATATCGACCATGCGGTGCTGCAGAACCTGGAACTTGCCGATGGGCGTTCCGAACTGCTTGCGCTCCTTGATGTAGCCGTTGGTGATGTCGATTGCCGCCTGCATCACGCCAACCGCCTCCGCACAGAGCGCGGCGGTTGTTCGGTCGGCGATCTTCTCGATGACGGGATAGGCCTTGCCTTCCGCGCCGAGCAGGGCATCAGCCCCGACCTTGACATTGTTGAACAGGATATCGGCGGCGCGCTGGCCATCCACGGTGCGATAATCGCGCCGGCTGAGCCCGGCCACGTTGTTATCGACGATGAAGAGCGAAATCCCGTCTTTATCGCGGGCGTTGCCGCTGGTCCGCGCGGATACAATGATCTTGTCCGCCGTGGTGCCGTGATAGACAACCGACTTATGCCCGTTCAGGATATAGCCATCGCCCGACTTCGTTGCCGTCGTCTCGACGTCATGAAGATCAAAACGCGACTGCGGCTCCGCATAGGCAAAAGCGAGCAGCATATTCCCCTCAATCACTTCGGGAATAATCGCCTCGATCTGCGCTTCACTGCCCGCCTCGGCGACGAGGCCGCCGCCCATGACGACGGTCGTCAGGAAAGGCTCGAGCACGAGCCCGCGGCCCATGCTTTCCATCATGATCATGGTCTCGATGGCGGTGCCCCCGAAACCGCCAACGGACTCAGAAAACGGCAGGCCGAGCCAGCCCAGCTCCGCCATCTTCTTCCAATGGTCCCGGCTGAAACCAGAATCTGTTTCAACGAGCTTGGCGCGCGCTTCTGCCGAATAGTTGTCTTTGACAAATCGCTCGACACTGTCTTTGAGCAGGTTCTGCTCGTCGGAAAGTTCAAAGTCCATTTTTTATTTTCCTTATAATCCCAGAACCATTTTGGAGATGATGTTGCGCTGAATTTCGTTACTGCCGCCATAGATGGTCGCGGCCCGAAGATAAAGATGCTCGGCCATCGGTCCGAATGCATAGTCCGGCCCGACACGTGCTTCGTTGCGCCCTTCAAAGTTCTTCTCGGCTTCGTAAGGCGCGCCGTACATGCCGAGGGTCTCCACCAGCAGGCTGGTCAGCCGCTGCTGTACCTCGGTTCCCTTGATCTTGAGGACGGAAGGCTCCGCCGTCAGATTCTTGCCGTGCGAGAGCATCGAAATATAGCGGAGCTCAGTATATTCGAGCGCCATCAGGTCAACTTCGATGCGGGTCAGCTTGTTGATGAAATCCGGATCTTCGGCGAGCGGGCGACCGCCGCTGCGTTCCGTTTGCGCAAAGGCGCGGAGCCGCTCGACCTGGCGTTTGGAACGGGCGACACGGGCAATGTTATTGCGCTCATGACCGAGCAGGAACTTGGCGTAGGTCCAGCCCTTGTTCTCTTCGCCGATGCGGTTCTTGACCGGAACGCGGACATCTTCGAAGAAGACTTCGTTGAGGCTGTGCTCCTTGTCGATACCGATGATCGGCTTGACGGTAATGCCGGGCGTCTTCATATCGATGAGGAGGAAGCTGATCCCCTCCTGCTGCTTGGCGGAGCTGTCGGTCCGCACAAGGCAGAAGATCATGTCGGCATGCTGCGCGAAGGTGGTCCAGATTTTCTGGCCGTTGACGATATAATGATCGCCGTCGCGGACCGCTTTCGTCTGCAGGCTGGCAAGGTCGGAACCCGATCCCGGCTCGGAATAGCCCTGGCACCACCAGTCGTCGGAATTCAGGATGCGCGGCAGGTAATATTCCTTCTGCTCGGGCGTGCCGAAGGTATAGATAACCGGGCCGACCATGCTGACGCCAAAGGACATCGGCGGCGGCGCTGAGGCGTGGCCAAACTCGTGGGCCGCGATATATTTCTGGGTGATTGTCCAGCCGGTCCCGCCATACTCCTTCGGCCAGTTCGGAGCCATCCACCCTTTTTCATTGAGGATTTTCTGCCAGCGGATCTGCCCTTCCCGGGTGGGATGCAGTCCCCTGTCAAAGCGCTCCTTCACATCGGCGGGAAGAGAAGTCCTTAAAAACTCCCGCACCTCGTCGCGGAACGCCAAATCGTCTTTACTAAATGATAAATCCATCCGGTTTTCTCCATTATTCTCATGGGGTTCTTCGGGGCCCATTTAAACCCATGCTAGGCTGGCTTTTCCTTCATTGCAAGCATGGCTTTCGTTCTATCCGCCTCAAAGTAGCAACGCGAAATTTCGTCGCATTGCGCGCGACAATATCATCACTCGCCCGCTTTTGCTCCTTTAAAATCTGCGAAATTGCATCACGCCGTCACGCGCCAGCTGCCGCGGCAGACCAATCTCCCATGCGAGATATTCCTCCATCCGCCGGCGTACGGTCTCGGCCGCCTCGTAATCGTAGGGCTTGTACCAGACATCGTCCGCCCGGCTCAGCATCTGCGTCTCCCCGGCCTCAAGCGGAAGGCCCGTCTTTTGCCATGCGCGCGTACCGCCGCCCAGCACCCGCACAATGGTTCGGGGCAGCAGGCGCGCGACCTCCGCCGCGGCAAGATGCGCAAGCTCGCCGTCCGGCGACGTGAGGACGAGTAGCCCGACCGGCGCCATAAAAATATGATCTTTGGCAAAGCGGGAGCGGATCGCCCAGAAAGCGCCGGGAATATGGCCTCTGCGATAGTCGCGCGACGGGGCCAGGTCGACGACTGCGACCGCTTCGCCCGAGGCAAGCACGGCATCAAGCTCATAGGGGGTGATGGTCTCGGCCTTTTTAATCTCCGCCCCCGGCGGCGGACCGCTTTCGGTGAAGGCGTCCGGCCCCGCGGTCAGGACATAAACATCGGGCCAGTTCATCTGCACCAGCCAGGATGCCGTCATAACGCCGCGGACCGCGCAATCATCAATCAGGACAATGCGCGCATTGCGAACCCCTATATATTCATCGCTCGCCTGCACAAGCTGCCCGCCCGGCGCGTGCCGGGCGCCCGGCAGATGGGCGGCGAGATATTCCTCTTCGGTCCGGACGTCGAAGAGGAAAAGCGAGCGCTCCGCTGCCTCCGACTGCAATTTCGCGAGCGTTTCAAGATCAATGGATTTGACGCCGAAATTCACGGCAACCTGCCGCGCCCGGGCGCGGCTTTTTTCAAGCGCCGCGGCGCCGGGTGCGGGCGCAACCAGTTCCGCCCCGCGGGCAAGCTCGAAGCCGGCAAGATGCCAGCCCATCGTGCCGTCTTTCAGCGCAGCGACCGGGTTTTTAATACCGGCATTGATCAGCGATTGCGCGCCGATAATGCTGCGGGTCCGTCCGGCGCAATTGACAATGATCGGCGTTGTCTCATCGCTGATGGTTTCATGCAGCCTGTAGAGCAGTTCCGCCCCCGGCATATTGAGGCCGCCCGGGATCGACATGCGATGGAACTCCGCAAAGGGGCGGCTGTCGAGAATGAGAAGTCTCTCCCCCGCCGCCTGCCGTCCTGCCAGCTCTTTCGCGGTAACGGACGGGGTGCCGTAGGTCGCTTCGACGAATTCCCCGAACGCCTTGCTCGGCACATTGACGCCGGTGAAAAGCTCGAACCCCGCGTCATGCCAGCCGACAACCCCCTCCTCCACAAGGGAAAGATTATCATAGCCCAGCGACTGCAGCACTTCAGCCGCCCGCTCCGCAAGCGGCAAGTCCGGCCCCTGATCGAGAAGGTAAATGGTAACGGATTTTCGCGGCATCAGAAGGGGCGCCAGAAGCTCGATCTGGCTGAGCGGCAGGGAGACGGCGAGGAGCGGATGCCCCTCCGCATGTACGCCCTGCTCGCGCACATCGATAACGGCGTATTCCTCCACGCTCTCCTGCATCAGGCGGCGAAGCGTCTGCTCGGTAATCATCGAAATGGCCACAGTTTCAGTCCTCGCGACTATAGATGCGCCTTGCGCCCGTTGCGTGCCAGCGCAGCTTTTTTCGTTGCCTTTACATGTAGCATCCTGCACCGTGCAAGGAAAGCAGGGGCGGACAAAATGTCAGCCGGACGGGGGATTGACCATGCTGAGGAAATTCTTTCTTCTGATCGCTATCGCTGTTCTCGCGCTTGTCGTCGTCATGGCGGCAAAGACGATTATGAATACGCCCGGGAATGTCACCGTCACAGCCATTGACCCACCTGCCATCGATGCGGCTGCGGCGGCCGAGCGGCTTGCCGCCGCCGTCCGGATCCGGACCATCTCGACCGGCCGGAACGATCCGCCCGCAAGCGCCGAGTTCGAGCGGTTGCACCAGCTTATCGACGCATCCTTCCCGCTCGTTACCGCGACCTTGGGACGCGAAGTCGTTGGCGGCCACAGCCTTCTTTATACGTGGGAGGGGAGAAACCCCGCGCTGCGGCCTATCCTGCTGATGGGGCATATGGATGTCGTGCCTATCGAGCCCGGAACCGAGGCAAGCTGGCAGGAGGATGCGTTTTCCGGCGCAATTCAGGATGGCATGATCTGGGGACGCGGCACGCTCGATGACAAGGTCTCCGTCTTCGCCATTCTGGAAGCGGCGGAGCACCTGCTCGCCGGCGGATTTACGCCGGAGCGGACGATCTACTTCGCATTCGGCCACGATGAGGAGATCGGCGGCGAGGAAGGCGCCGCCAAAATCGCCGCCCTTTTCAAGGAGCGAGGCGTGATGCTCGATTTCACCCTTGATGAGGGCATGGTGATCGTCAGCGATATGATGCCGGGCATCGATGAGCCAATTGCCTTCATCGCGCTCGCGGAGAAGGGCTATCTCACGCTCCATCTCACGGCGAGCGCGGAGGGAGGCCATTCCTCCATTCCGCCCCGCACGACCGCCATCGGCAAGCTCGCCCGGGCCATCTCCCGGCTTGAGGATAATCCGCTGCCGGCGGTCCTGAAAAGCCCGGCCTCGGATATGTTCGACACGCTCTCGCCGTATATGTCGCTGCCGTTGAAAGCAGTCATCTCCAACCGCTGGCTGCTCGATCCACTGCTGGTGCACGAGCTTGGCAAGGGGGGCGCCACCAATGCCATGGTGCGGACGACAACCGCCGTGACCATTGCCGAAGGCGGGACGAAAGACAATGTCCTCCCCTCGACCGCGACGGCGAGCGTTAATTTCCGCCTGCTTCCGGGGACGACGACCAACGATGTCGTCGATCATGTAAGGCGCGTGATTGATGATCCGGATGTCACTATCGAGATCCGGCAGGCGAACGCGCCGTCCCGTGTCTCAAGCCGGGAAAGCGCGGGCTATCAATTGATCGAGCGGACCATCCGGGAGATTTTTCCGGGCGTGCTGGTCTCTCCCGGCCTGATGCTGGCAGGATCCGATAGCAAGCATTACGAGGAGGTCGCGGAGAACAACTATCGATTTCTTCCCTTGCGCTTTGGCCCCGAGGATCTCGCCCGCGTTCACGGCACGGATGAGCGAATCCTGATCGACAATTACGCCGAGATCATCCGCTTCTATCGCCGCCTGATGGAGAATAGCGGCAGCTAGACGTCAGTGCCGCCGCGCCTGGACGATTACCGCGTCGATGCGGGCATCGCCAAGGGCGCGTTTCGCCTCCAGCCGGTGCTGTCCGCTGACCAGCACATAGCGTCCCTCTCCCATGCGAACCTGAACGGGTGTTTTCTGGCCATTTTCAAGAATATCCGCGGCCAGCTCGTCGACACGGTCAGGTTTCAGCTCCTTGCGCATCTTCGTCGGGACATAGATTTTCTCGATCTCGATTTCGACGGTTCTCATCGCTTCCCTGCTCCCCTGTTGTCCAGCGCACTGCAGAATGGCCGGCTCTCGCCCCCGTCTTTCCGATCACAAAACGCGCCGCTCCCGCGTCTCATTCCGCAGCCAGACATTGGAGTTCAAAATGACAGACAAAGGGCACGCTGATAAGTGGGAATTTTACCAGGACCACAACGCAAAACATCATAAATGGCGCTGGCGACGCACCGCGTCCAACGGCCGGATCGTCGGCGCCTCGACGCAAGGCTATGCGGAGAAGCATGAGTGCATCGAAAACGCCATCCGCAACGGTTACGTGAAAGAGGCGGACTGACGAACATCCTCTTGCACCGGAAATCATTATGGTCATACTGGGCCAAAATAATAATTCAGGTACCAGTATGACACTTTCCTCCATTCCGGAAGGCTTTCGTCCCTTCACCTCGCGCGGGCGTTATACGGAAAAGATCGGTCCCCTCTACTACAAGGACGATGGCGAGAATTTAACTTACGGCTTTCTCGCCGAGGAGGGCCATGCCAACGGCAATGGCATCATCCATGGCGGCATGCTGCTCAGCTTTCTTGATGAGGCGCTCGGCCAGATCATCTGGCGCTCGATTGATCGGCAGAAATGCGCGACCATTTCCCTCAATTGCGATTTTCTTTCCGCGGCAAAACCGGGCGACTGGATTGAGGTGCGCGCAACCATCAACAAACGCGGCCTCGCCGTCGTCTTTATCCATGGCGAGTTGGTTGTCGGCGAGCGAACCATTGCGGTCGCCGATGGCATCTGGAAAATTCTCGGCAAATAATTCACCGGAAATCTGGATGAAAGTTTCACCAGACGGCGATCAGGATCGCCTGATTGCACTCGCGCGGGCATGCAGCACATAGTTTAGTTGACCCGTCTCCCCTTCGCGGCATACCTTGGCAGAGACAGGCCAACCGTTTCGTGCTGGGGGATATCATGACGAATTTTCTTTGGGAGAAATCATACCCGAAAGGGGTTTCTTGGAATATCACGATCGAGGACAAGCCGGTTTACGCCTTGCTCGATGAAGCGGTCCGCAAATGGCCGAATAATTACGTCATTGATTTTATGGGCAAGCGCTACACCTACGCGGAGCTGGATGCGCTGGTAAACCGGGCGGCAAAGGGATTTCGCGCGCTCGGCGTGAAGGAAGGCGTCCATGTCGGGCTGTATCTTCCCAATACTCCGCATTACATGGTGTGCTTCTTCGGCATTCTGAAAGCGGGCGGAACGGTGGTCAACTATTCCCCCCTCGATGCCGAACGGGAGCTCCGCCACAAGATCGAGGATAGTCACACCGACTTCATGGTGACGCTCGATCTCGAGGTCTTGTACCCGAAAATCGCCGGCATGCTGAACCAGACGCGGCTGAAGAAGATTATCTCGGGCTGCCTGAAGGAAGTGCTGCCGTTCCCCAAAAATTTCCTCTATCCGCTGGTCAAGTCGAAAGAGATCGCCCGCGTTCCGGTCAATGATCAGAACATGACCTTCCGCGAGCTGATCGATAACGACGGCAAGATCGAGCCGAGCCCGGTCCCGGATCCCGGCGAACGGGTCGCTGTTTTGCAGTATACCGGCGGCACGACAGGCCTTCCCAAAGGGGCCATGCTGACGCATCGCAATCTGATCGCGGCCTGCCAGCAGTACCGGTCAATGATACAGGGGGATGACAATGTCCTCATCGACGGGCAGGAAAAGGTGCTGGCCGTCCTGCCGCTCTTTCATATCTACGCCCTTACCGTGATCATGAATTTCGGCATTGCCGGGGGCTATGAGATCATCCTGCATCCGAAGTTCGAGCTCGATGCGGTCATGAAGGATCTCGACAAGAAGAAGCCGACGGTTTTCCCGGGCGTTCCGACGATGTATATGGCCATCGCCAACCATCCGAAGATCAAGGAATATGACCTCTCCTGCCTCAAATTCTGTGCGTCCGGCGGCGCTCCGCTGCCGGTCGAAGTGCAGGATCAGTTCCAGCGCGTTACCGGCTGCAAACTTCTGGAGGGCTGGGGCATGACCGAAACCTCGCCGTCGGGGACAAGCACGCCGATGACGGGCAAGCGCGTCCCGGGCGCGGCTGGTATTCCGTTGCCGGGGATCGAGATCCGCATCTTCGATGTCGACGATAAGAGCAAGGTCATGCCGACGGGCGAGATCGGCGAGATTGCCCTTCGCGGTCCCAACGTCATGAAGGGTTACTGGAACAAGCCCGAAGCCACAGCCGAATCCTTTATTGGCGACTTCTTCCTGACGGGCGATACCGGCTATCTCGACGAAGACGGCTACATGCATATCGTCGATCGCACCAAGGATATGATCACGTCGGGCGGCTTCAACGTCTATCCGCGGATTATTGAGGAAGCAATTTTCGAGCATCCCTCGGTTGCCGAAGTGACGGTCGTCGGCATTCCCGATGATTATCGCGGCGAAGCGGCGAAAGCCTTTATCAAGCTCGCGCCGGGGGCGAAGGAGTTCACCATCGAGGAGCTCCGCACCTTCCTCAAAGACAAGCTCGGCAAGCACGAATTGCCGGCCGCCGTGGAGTTCCGGCCGGAACTGCCGAAAACCCTTGTCGGCAAGCTCTCGAAGAAGGAGCTGGTCGAGGAGGAAAAACAGAAATATGAAGCGCGAAAGAAAGCCGAAGCCGGCGCCTGACGGGCGATTGTCGCCCGCCTCCCCGCGCCGCGGCGGGGTATGAGGAATGTATGAGTAGTTTTCTTGCGATTGATTTCGAGACCGCCAATTACCAGCCCGACAGCGCCTGCGCCGTCGGGCTGGTCCGCGCGGAAAATGGCCGCATTGTCGCCGAGGCGTCGTTCCTGATCCGTCCGCCAACGCCCGATTTCTTTTTCACCCATATTCACGGCATCACCTGGGCGCATGTCGAGGCGTCACCCGACTTCGGCGCGCTGTGGCCGGAGATGGCGCCCTATTTTGACGGCATCGATTTTCTCGCCGCGCACAATGCGGGGTTTGACGCCAAGGTTCTGCGTAGCTGCTGCGCCCGCTTTTCGCTTCCCGCTCCGCTGCAGGAGTTTACCTGCACCGTAAAGCTTGCCCGCGGCATGTGGGAAATCCGCCCGACGAAACTGCCGAATGTCGCGCATTTTCTGGGTCTTGAGCTCAATCATCACGATGCGCTCTCGGACAGCCGGGCCTGCGCCAACATCGTGCTGGCGGCGGAGCGCGACGGCTGGTCGTTCGCAACCGGCTATGACAATGTCGGCGAGCGTTACGTCGCCATCGACCAGCTGTAGCCGAATTTATTGCGAGCGGTTCTTAAATACTATTGACGCCCGCGCCTCGCTATAATTTAATAATGATAATCATTAGCATAATCGGAGGAGCAATGATTCTCATTAGATACCTCGCCCCCGGCGCGCTCGGATCGCTTCTGGTGAAGACGGCGGAAGAGCAGACGGCGGCGCGTTCCAGCCAGCTCGCGACGACACGCGGCGGCGATGCGGAGATTCTTTACCTGTGGAATGAGCAAAAAGAAGGGCGGTCCCGCTGAGGGGAACCGCCCGCATCTTTTCCGGTCGATCGCGGCTCAGGCGGCCTGCGGTGCGTCGTGCTGAATCTTCTTTGCGTGGCGACGCGCCGAATGCCGGCCCTGTATCCGCATCGTCAGCCTGCGTGCGGCGCGCTGCAATTTGGAGCGGCTGCTTTTCGTCAGGCCGTTGCCGTTGCCGCCGCCACCACGTTTGCGGCCTTTGCCGCCCTGGTTGCGCCCATGTCGTGCTGATCTCGCTGTCATATGACTAGCCCCATTTGCTGTGCAAAAAAATTTGAGGGGCTTTTCATAAAGGCTCGCCGAAAAAAAATACAGAAAAAATTTGCCGTTGCCGTGATTTTTTTATCCGAAGATTTTCTGCAGCCGCATGGCGATCCCCATGCTGCCCGAAATCTTCAGCTTGCCCATCATGAACGCGGTTGTCGGATCAAGGTCCCCCTTGGCGAGCGCTTCGAAATTATCCTTTGAGATGGTAATCGTGCAATCGGCGTCCTTGTCCTCGTTCGAGACCGTATTCGGAACCGACGCGCCGTCCACATAGACAATGCCGTCGTCCTTGAAGTCGAATTTCAGCGTCGCATCCAGCCCACTGTCATCGCCGACCCGTTGCCGCAGACCTTCGGTGATTTCTTCCAGCGTCGCCATATTTCTTTTCCTTTCAGGATTGTATCAAAACCGTCTATAAATTGAGTTCGGGGCGGCTGTTTTCGCCCCGGGAACAGCTTGACGTTAACGTAAAGGTCAAGCTTTAATCTGTCAATTCCTGATCGCCGCCCCTTCGGCATCAGGACCGCGAAAAGCAAGAATAACAAACGTGGGAGTTTTATGATGAATTATCGTTCCATTTTCCGGCCCGGGCTTTTTGATGGGCAGTCCATCATCATCACCGGCGGGGGCAGCGGCATCGGACGCTGCACGGCGCATGAGCTGATCGCGCTCGGTGCGCGAGTGGCGCTGGTCGGCCGCTCGATGGAGAAGCTGGAGAATGTCCAGAAGGAAATCGCCCGTGAAGGCGGCGTGGCAACCATCCACAGCTGCGATATCCGCGATGAGGACGCCGTCCGCGCGACCGTTTCGGACATTATCCGCGATCATGGCGCCATCCACGGCCTTGTCAATAATGCGGGCGGCCAGTTTCCGTCGCTCCTCGAGAATATCAGCTTCAAGGGCTGGGAAGCGGTCGTTCGCAATAACCTCACCGGCGGCTTTCTGTTCAGCCGGGAAGTCTACACCCAGTGGATGCGCGACAATGGTGGCGGCAGTATCGTCAACATCATTGCCGACATGTGGAACTCGATGCCCGGTATGGGTCATTCGGGCGCAGCGCGGAAGGGCATGCTGAGCTTTACCGAAACCGCAGCACTCGAATGGGCGCCCGCGGGCGTGCGGGTCAATGCGGTCGCGCCCGGCCTGATCATCTCATCGGGGATGTATAATTATCCCGAATCATGGATCTCCCGCGTCCGGGCCCGCATTGCGTCGCATCCGGTGAAGCGCCTCGGCACGGAATCGGAGATTTCCGCCGGCATCGTCTTTATGCTGTCGGAGGCTGCGGCCTTTATCACCGGAAGCTGCCTGCGCATCGATGGCGGCGCACCCAACATCCGCATGAACTGGGATATTCCCGACCACAAGAACAACAAGCCCTACAACGGGTTTCATCTGGCCGAGGTGCCGGAATTCTTACGCGAGGAGGAATGAATGATATACGGGGCCGAGCATAAGGAGCTGATCCGCTCCCTCACCAGGTTTATCGACCAGGAGATCAACCCTTACGTCGATGAATGGGAGGCGGCGGGGGAATTCCCAACGCATGATCTCTTCAAAAAGCTCGGCGCAGCAGGATTTCTCGGCGTCTCCAAGCCGGAAGCCTTCGGCGGGCTTGGCCTCGACTACTCCTACAGCCTCGCCGTTGCCGAGACGCTCGGGCAGATCCATTGCGGCGGCGTGCCCATGGCGATCGGCGTGCAGACGGATATGGCAACCCCTGCCCTCGCCCGCTTCGGCTCCGACTATGTGCGCGAAACCTATCTCCGCCCTGCGATTTCCGGCGAGTTTGTCGCCTGCATCGGCGTCTCTGAGCCGGGCGCGGGATCGGATGTTGCGAATATCAAGAGCCATGCCCGCAAAGACGGTGACGACTATGTCATCAACGGGCAGAAAATGTGGATCACCAACGGCACCAAGGCCGATTTCATGACCATGCTGGTCAACACCGGCGACGGCCCGATGCATCAGAGCAAGTCGCTCATCATCGTGCCGATGGAGAGCCCGGGGATCACCGTCGCGCGCAAGCTCGACAAGATGGGGATGCGCTCCTCTGACACGGCGCAGCTTTATTTCGAGGACGTTCGCGTGCCCGCCCGCAACCTCATCGGCGAGGAAGGCAAGGGCTTCACCTATCAGATGCTGCAGTTTCAGGAGGAGCGGCTGTGGGCGGCGGGCGCAGGGCTGAAGCCACTCGAGAAGGCAATTGCGGACGTGATCGACTACACCCGAACCCGCGAAGCCTTCGGCAAGCCGCTGCTCGACAACCAGTATATCCACTTCCGCCTTGCCGAGCTGATGACGGAGGTGGAGGAACTCCGCTCCCTCACCTATCGCGCGGTCTATGACTATGTGCGCGACAAGGATGTGACCATGCTCGCCTCCATGGCGAAGCTGAAGGTCGGCCGCCTCAGCCGCGAGGTCGCCGACGCCTGCCTGCAATATTATGGCGGCATGGGCTTCATGAACGAGACGCCGATCACCCGCTTCTATCGCGACAGCCGCCTCACCTCCATCGGCGGCGGCGCGGACGAGGTAATGCTCGGCATTATCTGCAAATATATGGATATCCTGCCCAAAGAGCGGCGCGGCTGAGCGTCATTCAATCGCGCCGGGAGCAAGTTCCGCTCAGAAAAAAGGGTCCGCTCTGCCGGGGGTGGCAGATGCGGACCCCGTCGGGTGCGCAAAACTGACACCGCGCCCGTTAGTTGTCTTTCATCTTCTTCATGCCCCGCTTCATGGTGGCAAGCTCGGCGGCGGACAGGACCCCGTCGCCATCCTTGTCGGCAGCCGCAAAGCGCATTGAAGAGGCGGCCACGAACTCCTCCTTGGAGACCGCGCCATCACCATCGGCATCGAGGATCTTCAGCATCCGGTCGCCGTGGCGCGCTTTATGAGCGTCGCGCTTTGCCTGATGAAATGCCTTCGCTTCATCCCGGCTGATGGCCGCGTTGCCGTCGGTGTCCATCTTCTCGAACATCTCTTTGACGCGCACCGTCATTTCCTCGATCGTAACAGTGCCGGTTTTATCACTATCCAGCTTTTCGAACCGGGCAGTGACCCGCGCCGTCATCTCATCGAGCGTAATCTCGCCGTCCTTGTTGCTGTCGAGGCGTTCAAACATATCGCCCTTATGAAAGCGTTTGCCCTGCTCACCCTCGACGGCCGCAAAAGCCATAACCGGGACGGCCAGCGCCGCAATCAAAGAGCCTACGATCATTTTGCGCTTCATACTCAAGTCTCCTCATCTGATTGACTTAACCATTCAACGCGGGGCGAAAATCATTCCGTCGAAAATAATCAAAAATAATTTCCGGCCGCCCTTCGAGGATATTATTGAACAATGTTCATTTTTTTATATACTGTTCACGAAAGGAAAGGATATGGCGGCGGCAGGCAACAGAAACGCGCGCGGCGAAAGCCTCAAAACATTCAAGCGGCGGCATATCCTTGACGCGGCGCGGCGGCTCTTTGATGCGCGCGGGATGGAGGGGCTGAATATGCGCGCGATCGCAGAGGAAGCCGGCTACTCGCTTGGCGCGGCCTATGCCTATTTCCGCACAAAAGAGGAAATCCAGATCGAATTGCTGGCGGCGACCTTTGCCGAGCTTGCACGCCGGATCCGCGCCGCGGCGCTGCGGGACGGGAGTTCCCCGCTCGCAGGCTTTCATCTTTTCATGCGCTATTTTCGCGACCGGCCGGCGGAGCGGGCGCTATTGCTTGCGACGCTGCCGGAGATCGACAAGCCGGCGATGCGCGCCGCCCGCAAGGAGTTCGACAGCCGGCTTTTTGCGCTTCTTGGCCTGCTTGCAAATGCGCTCCACCACCTGGGCGGCGCGACGCCGTCGCAGGCGCAGGAGGAGACGATGGACTTCTTCACCTATCTGCTCGGCCTTCTCATGCTGCAGAGCGGCGGAAGCCTGTCGCGCCTCGGTCAGCCGGCGCAAGAAATGGTCGACCGATACGGAGAACAGATGCTATTAAGAATAACACGATAAGAAAAACAACAAGGACGTGGAAACATGAGTGACCCTTCCATAAGCGGCTATCAAGAAAGCTATCGCGGTCAGGTTCTTGCCCGCGAATGCGACGGGATGGGGCATATGAACATCCAGTTCTATATTGCCCGTCTCAATGGCGCGATGCACAACACCTTTCCCCGCACCGGGGTCGATCTCGCGGATTATCTTGATCGCAGGGTCGGCTTCGCGGCCGTGCAGCAGGACAACCGGTTCATTTCCGAGCTTTATGCCGGCGACCTTATCCATATGGAAAGCGCCATCCTCGGGGCGAGCAACAAGGCCGTCCATTTTTCACACCGTCTCTACAACAGCACGGACGGACGGCTCTGCTTCACCAGCCGGATGACATCGGTCTATCTCGACCTTGTCAGCCGCAAAGCCATCCCGCTGACCGAGGCGATGCGCCGCCAGATTGAGGCAATCAGGGTTGACGGGGAGGAAGCGGTATGAGCAGCAAACTGATCCCGGCCTATCGCGGCGGCGTCGACCAGTGGGAATGCGACCAGATGAACCATATGAACGTGCAGTTCTATATGGCAAAGGCGTCGGATGCCTTCGGTCATCTGCAAAACGCCCTTGGGCTTACCCCTGCGGTCATTCGGGAGACCCGCAAGGGCCTTCGCTTCCGGACGATGCGCACGCAATATAAATCGGAAGTGAGGTCGGGAACGCCGATTTACGGCGTTGCGGGCATCTTTGGCGTCCATGGCGACGAGATCGAGGGCTTCATTCATTTCTTCAATGATCGTGAGCAGAAGCTCTCCGCCGTCTATGAATTTACGGCCCATTTTGTGGATTTCGATGCCGATACGATCCTGCCGCTGCCCGAGCCGGTCCGCCGCGCGGCGTTGAACCTCCTCGATGCGCATGACGGCGTTTACCGCGCTGGCCCCTTCTCCGGCCCCGTTATGCCGAAAACGCCGCTCGATCACCTGTTCGACAGTGCGCGCGGCTCCGTCGATGTATGGGAGAGCGACGCCTTCGGTCATATCGAGATGCGCCATATCGTCGCCTATTTCTCGAACGCGGCAACGCATATCATCAACAACGTCGGGCTGACGCGGGCGACCATCCGTGAGCGCAATCTCGGCTCGGCCGCCCTCGATTATTACTCGGAGTTTCATGCCCCGCTTCGCAAGACCGCGGCGGTGCTGCTGCGCTCCGGACTGATCGGCGCGTCGGGAAAAATTTTCCGCTTCGGCCACCAGCTGATCGATCTCGACAAGGAGTGCGTCGCCGTCACCACCACCGTCGTTGGCTGCTACTTCGATATGACGACGCGCAAGTCCGTCGCGCTGCCCGAAGAATTCACACGCTATCCGAAAGAGAAGCTGCTGATCGCACAGCTTTCGGCGCCGGCCTAATCGCCGCGCGGCGTGAACAGCAGCTTGATGTAGGAGCGCAGGAGCATAATTTGCGACGCGAGCTTCATCGGCTCGCGCGCGGCCTTTGACATGATGATGCCGCCCTCCACGATCGTCGAGACGAGGTCGGCCACCTCAACCAGGTCGACATCGTCGTTCGGCGGATATTTTTCGGCAATCTCCGTCAGGATTTTAAGAAATCTCGCCCGCCAGTTGAGAACCCCGCTCCGCGTCAGCTCGTGGATATCGCGATCAAACAGGCGTTCCTGATAGCAGATCGTCGCAACAAGACACCCCGGATGCCCCTCCGGCAGATCCATCATCATTTCGGAGAATAATTTGAGGCCGATCAGAAAAGCGTGCAGTGGATCCTCATTCAACTCTCGCGCGCGGTTGAACAACCCGTCGAGCACGATTTCATCCTCCTGAAGGTAGCGAAGCACCAGCGCCCGGGCGAGCTCGGTCTTATCCTTGAAATGATAAAAAAAGCCGCTTTTCGTTATTTCCGCTTCCGCAATGACCTCCTCGATAGACGTCGCGCTGAAGCCCTTTGCCAGTATCGCCGTTTCGGCGATCGCCAATAGCCGTTCCCGTGTTGCAGTTCCTCCTTTTCTCATGACCATCCCCATTTTCTGTACCAAAGGTACTGTACCCGCGGTGCGGTTTTTCATTTGAGCCGGGCATTCTACCACTGTTTGCACGGAGTAAAAACATTACAGATAGTTGATATTCAAACAGAATTTGGAAAAGTGGTAAAACTGTACCGCAAACCCGCTGGTTTGGCCTCTCCCCGCGGCATATTTTCCCTTCACCACTAATGGAGGGAACCAAAATGATGCACGCAAAATACCGTACTCAACTGCCCCAGAATGTCGACAATGTCTTCCTGACGGATGGCGGGCTGGAAACCACCCTTTTGTTTCATGAAGGCTTTGAGCTGCCCTGCTTTGCCGCCTTCGATCTGATGCGCGATCTCAAAGGACGGCAGGCGATCGAGGCCTATCTCGTGAAATATATCACTATCGCGAAGGATAATCGCACCGGGATCATCCTCGATACCCCGACCTGGCGGGCAAGCCACGACTGGGGCGCCAAGCTTGGCTACAGCGCGGCAGCGCTTGAGATGGTCAACCGCGAATCCGTCGAAATGCTGCACAGGATCCGCGAGGTTCATGAGACGGAAACGACGCCCTGCGTCATTAACGGCGCAATCGGCCCGCGCGGCGACGGCTACAACCCCGCCTTCCTGATGAGCGTTGAAGAAGCCTATGACTATCATAAGGCGCAGGTTGAGGCCTTCACCGATGCGGGCGTTGACATGATCTCGGCCATCACGATGGCCTATGCGGAGGAAGCGATTGCCATTGCCAGCCTCTGCCGGGCGGCAAAGGTCCCCTCGGTCATCGCCTTCACGGTGGAGACCGACGGCCGGCTGCCGACCGGCGAGACGCTGCAAAGCGCCATCGAGCGGACGGATGCCGCAAGCGATAACGGCCCGGCCTACTACATGATCAACTGCGCCCATCCGACGCATTTTGAGAAGATCCTGAAGGAGGGCGGAAGCTGGCGGAACCGCATCGGCGGCCTGCGCGCCAACGCCTCGCGCCTCAGCCATGCCGAGCTCGACGAGGCGGAGGAGCTGGATGATGGCAATCCCTCCGAGTTCGCGGCCGAGCATGTTGCGCTCGCGCAGTATCTGCCCAATCTCGCCGTGATCGGTGGCTGCTGCGGCACCGATCATCGCCATGTCAGTGCCGTGCACCGACACTTTCACTGAGAACGACACCGGGGGTCTTTTGAGGAAGGCCCCCGGCTATCCGAAGGAGGTCATGTGATGCAATTCAGATACGACTGGGCAGAGCTGCCCGTTTCACATGAAACATTGAAAATGCCGCCTGATTTATATCGGAAACGACCCCAAAGCGCCGCCCTCACGGGCGGCGACTGGGTCTACCGGATCGCGATCATCCTCGCGGTGTTCATAGCTGCCGGGCAATCAGCTCTTTCATGATCTCGTTGGTGCCGCCGTAGATCCGCTGGACGCGGGCATCGGCGTAGGCGCGGGCGACCCGGTATTCCCACATGAAGCCATATCCGCCATGCAGCTGCAGGCACTCGTCAATGACGCGGTTTTCGATGTCAGAGCACCAGTATTTCGCCATCGCCGCCGTATCGACCGCGAGCGTGCCCTTGATCACCTCTTCGATGCATTTGTCGACGAAAACGCGGGCAATCTGGACCTGCGTTTTCAGTTCCGCCAGCTTGAAGCGGGTGTTCTGGAAATCGGCGATGCTCTGGCCGAAGGCCTTGCGCTCCTTGGTGTAGGTCGTCGTCCACTCCAGCGCGGCCTCGATGCTGGTGGCGGAACGCACGGCAATGACGAGCCGCTCCTGCGCGAGCTGCTGCATAAGCTGCTTGAAGCCGCGCCCCTCGACGCCGAGCAGGTTGGATTTCGGCACCCGCACGTCGTTGAAGAAAAGCTCGGAGGTGTCCTGCGCCTTGTAGCCGGCCTTTTCGAGATTGCGCCCGCGGGTAAAGCCTTCGCGGTCCCCCTCGACGAGGACAAGCGAGACGCCCTTGCCGCCCGCGCTCGGGTCCGTCTTGCAGGCGAGCACGACGAGATCGGCGAGCTGGCCGTTCGAGATAAAGACCTTCTGGCCGTTGATGACATAATCATCGCCATCGGCAATGGCGGTGGTGCGGATATTCTGCAAATCCGAGCCCGCGCCGGGTTCGGTCATGGCAACCGCGGCGATCACTTCGCCCGAGACCATTTTCGGCAGCCATTTGCGCTTCTGCTCCTCGGTGCCGTAATGGATGAGATAGGGCGCGACAATCTCCGAATGGAGATGGAAAGAAGGGCCGGACGTGCCCATCCGCGCGAGTTCCTCGGTAAAGACGGCGCCGAAGCGGAAGTCACCGCCGACCCCGCCATATTCTTCCGGCACCGAGCAGCAGAGGAAGCCGCCTTCACCGGCCTCGCGCCAGACCTCGCGGCTGACCTGTCCGTCCTTTTCCCACTGGGCGTGGAAGGGGGCGACCCGTTCCTCGACAAAGCGGCGGGCCGAGGCGCGGAAGAGTTCATGTTCTTCGTTGTAGATTTCGCGTTTCATGATCATCCTGTGTTTTTAATTCTTGTTCTGAGGCGTGGGGCGAATGATAGGGGCGCCGGCCGCCGTTGTAAATCGGCTTGTAATCAACAGGCGAAAGAACTGCCCGAAAAGCGCCCGCAGTGCAATCTTTTTTGCCGCCATTAACGCTTTCTTTATCCTGTTTTCCTAGTCTTTTCCGGAAACCCCTGACAGGACCGGAAGTTGCAATGATGCCCGATCACCCGCCCTATACGCAATTTGTCGTGCAGACATTGATGGATAGCAGCTGGCGCAGCTTCGATCGCTTTGCGGCGGAAGCGCCCGCGCAAAAGATCGCCGCCGCCCTTATCCCGGAATGGGGGGCGCAGCGCGTGCGGCTGCTTGGCGGTTATTTCTCCCCTGAGAAAGGCCGCAATGTCTATTATCAGCTCGCCATCCAGCCGCCCGCCCGGGCGTTCCTGCCCCGCGTCTCGGCCAACAGCCGCTTTGCGCTTGGCAGCACCGCGCTCGGGCTTGCGATGCTCATGGTGGTTCTCCTCATCTCGCATATGCTGCTGCCGATCAGCCCGGTGGCAGCGGATGGGAAGGGACCGGAGCGGACTTTGAGTGTCCTTGCTCCGATCGCTCCCATTGCGAAGCCTGTCGATTTGCGCGCGCGCTTTGCCGAAGTCGCCAAGCTCCCGCACGCCAGAGTGCGGGATTTTGACACCGTTCCCTTGCGGCTTCGCGGCCCCTGGGGAACGGCTTGCAATGCAGACGGAGGGGAAATGGTCCTCGACGCGAAGGCCCTGTCGCACCGTGTGGAGGGAGAGCCCGTTGCCCCGCTGACATCCGTCTGGCAGACCGGCCAGCGCTACGGCCTGGTCCAGAGCGACGGTTCCATACGCCTGGTCGGCCTGATCTCTGCGGACCGGTTGCAGATGATCGGGACCATGAACCGTCTCGGCGATTTCACCGCCGATCCTGCCGGCGCCATCCTGACACGCTGCCTCTGAAAGCTCGAAAAGGGGCTCTTGCACGATGCTGCAAACGCATCGGAAGAGGGCCTCTTCGCACCCATATGGGGCCGATCCTGCCCCGGACAGCGCCGCCCGGCTTACCGGTTGACTGAACACCCGCCAGAAATCTCCAACGCCGGGCATCCTTTATTCGCATATATATGGAATGAAACTGAAGGGGCGGCCGCCCCTGACCAAACTATCTCTCGTGGTAGTTAAGTGAAGGGGAATATTTTACCCTGAAACAAATCATTGCGCAAGAAAAATGATATTTATCAATAAGTTGTATGAATAACATCAAGTTTCAGATAAATCGCATTTCCCTTCAAAACCCGCCCGTCAGATAGCGAAGCGCGAACATCGCGGTGAAGCCGATGGCCATGGTGATGACGACGTTGCGGGTGAGGATCGCGACGAGGAGGGCGATGGCGGCGGCGATCCAGGTGACAAGATCGGCGGTGCCAAGCGAGGCGGCGACGAGCGCGACGACGAGGCAGCCCGGAAGATCGGCGAGGAGGTTCTTAAGCCGCGCGCTTCGCATCATCCGCTGCCCGCCGTAAAGCCCGATCAGGCGGAGGCTGTAGGTGCCGACGGCGAGCAGCAGGATCAGCAGCCAGTGGTCAGGCGTCATCGTGGCTCTCCGTATGTGCCCGCGCGCGGCGCGACCGCATCCACGCGGCGACGGCGACGCCCATAAGGCTTGCAATTACAATGGCATAGGCGCTTTCCATGCCAAGCCGGACGAGGCTGAGCGCGGCAAGGAAGCTGACCGTCCAGGGCGCGAGCTGGTGGGATCCGCGCCACATCGCCCGCGCCATGGCGATAAAGGCGGCCGTGAAGGCGAAGCCGAGGCCATAGCTCGCAAGATCGGGAATGACCGCGCCGAGCGCCGCGCCAAGCGCCGTCGAGACGACCCAGAAACTCATCATGGTGAGGCCGGAGCCGATCAGGAACATCGTCCCCGCCCGCGGCTCGGTGATGTTTTTGGCGATGGAGAGCGCCCAGTTCTCGTCGCTCGAGAGGTGAATGGCGATCAGCTGCACCCAGCGCGGCATGTGTGCGAACATGCCGCTGACCGAGGCGATAATGCCGAGGTAGCGAAGGTTGAGCGCAACCCCCGCAAGCGCCGCGCCGATCACCAGCCCGTCGACGGAAAAGCGCTCGACCGCGACGATCTGCGACGCGCCCGCATAGACCGACAGGCTCATCACCGTCACCGCCCACCACGGATACCCCGTCTGCGCCGCGAGGATCCCGAACGCAAAACCGTAAAGCCCAACGCCAATGGCAAGCGGCAAAATACTGATGGCTCCGTCTTTCATCACGCCAGAATAGCAGCCCTTGCGAGCACTGGCGAGACGGGAATAAGGGGGGCGGAGCGGGGGAGACGGCGCGCGGGCGATGGCGGCATCAATCCGAACATGCCAGTCAAGTTTATTTTTTTTGCATTCTAAAACCGTATGGGTTGTATGCACGGTTCTGGCATCCCACATACAATTTATCTCGTAATGGTTGATATTTTGGAGGGGTGATGAACGATTTAAGTGGCGGTTTAGAGACCGACTTTAGTGCTGATACAAAGAAATTCTTCGAAATCTTCTGTCCGGGATTTCTTGAAGACTATGAGCAGAAAAATAAGAGTGAAAGTAACTTTGTTTACTACACGTCTGCGGAAACTGCGATAAACATCCTTCGCAATAGAGAGTTGTGGTTTCGAAATGCGAAAGTTATGAATGACTTTTCCGAAATTTCATACGGAATTGATCTCATCCGGAAAGTATTTAAGGGTCCGGAAGGGGAAAATTTTAGGACAGCAGTGAATGCAATTTTTCCTTACACGATACATAAAACAGATGAGCTGGTTTCCGCTTGGCTAAACGATTGGCAGTATGAAACCTATATCGCATGTGTTTCAAGCTACGACCCCAAGGAGGACAAGAGAGGCCGCCTTTCTATGTGGCGGGCATATGGCGATGTCGCCCTTGTGGTGAAAAATACCCCGATGAGGGCCAGCACCGACAAATTGGGAGTTTATTCCCTGCCTGTGCGCTATTCTGACGAAGCAGAATTAACTCGGCATCTTTCAGAAATAACAAATGCAGTTAAGGCCAACGGAGAGTGTTTGAAGGGGCTAGGAAGAGAATGGTTAATTGGTTCGATCCATTCCATGTGTCTTCGACTTGCAATCGCGACAAAGCACCCGGGATTTAAGGAAGAGGACGAATGGCGTTTGTATCATCGTCCGAATGCTCAGGAGAGTCCCTGCATGAAGAAAGATGTGGCTGTAATTCGCGGTGTGCCGCAGCCAATCTATAAACTCCGATTGGCACATGAGCCGGAGAATGGTCTCTTTGGCGCGGATATTCCTTCATTGCTGGATCGGATTATTATTGGACCGACGCAATATCCTTATGTAGCTTATAGAGCATTCGTCGAAGTGCTAAGGGAGCGGGGGGTCGAAGTGGATGAGGACAAGGTGGTCGTGTCGGATATTCCGCTACGCGTATGGTGAGGGCATCAAACAACAAACATCTGTAAAAACGCCGCTTCGCCCGAAGGGGTGAAGGCGACGGTGCGGGAGTTTTCAAGTCGGCGGGCCCAGCCGAGGGTGTAGAAGCGGTTGAGCAAAGCGGCGGCGAGGGGGCCGGCGAGGTGGCTGCGGCGGTTGCTCCAGTCGAGGCAGGCTTTACAGAGCGGCCGGCGGCGGGCCTCGATCGCCGCGATATCGATTGAAAAATCAGCGAGACAGGCGCGTCCGGGCGCCGTCAGGGTGAGGCCGTCCGGCTCCGGTGTCAGCAGCTTTCGGGCGAGCAGGCTGTCCATCATCCGCACCCCGAGATCGCCCGCGAGATGGTTGTAGCAGACCCGCGCATGGCGAAGTGCCGGATCCTTCGGCCCCGTCCGGGTGCGAAGATGCCCCTTCTTTGCGGCAAGCCCGAGCATCGCCTCCAGAAGCGCGGCCACCTCCTCATCGGCGAGGGTGAAATAGCGGTGCCGGCCCTGTTTTCGCTCGCTGAGCAGGCCGCCCGCCTGCATTTTCGCAAGGTGGGAGCTCGCCGTCTGCGCGGTGATGCCGGCCTCAAAGGCAAGCTCGCTCGCCGTCAGCGCCTTGCCCGAGAGGAGCGCTGTCAGCATATTGGCCCGCGCCGGATCGCCGATCAGGGCGCCAAGCTGCGCGATATCCGGTCCTTCTTTCATAGTTCGATCGTAATCGAAGCATTAAATATGCGCAAGCGGTAATGTGACGCCCGTGAATGACGCAATGCGAGAGGAGAGACGATGATCACCTGCTTTATCCGCTACCATATCGATCCAACGAAGCGCGCCGAGTTTGTGCAGTATGCGAAGAACTGGGGCGAGGCGATCCCGCGCGCGGGCGCCGATCTCGTTGGCTATTTCGCGCCCTGCGAGGGCTCCTCGACGCTCGCTTACGGGGTTTATCATATCGAGAGTTTGGCGGCCTATGAGGCCTACCGGGCGCGGCTGGCGCGCGATCCGCTCGGCCGGGAGAATTATGAATTTGCGATGCGCGAGAAATTCCTGCTCCGCGAGGACCGGACGTTCCTGAACCTCGTCTCCGCGCCGCATGGGCCGAAAATGCCGGGGGATGACGGGTGACGAGGGCCGGCGGGCGAGGGGGCGCGAGCGCTGCCTCACCGCCGCGTCACGCCCTCAGACGTGGAAGGAGGAGCCGCAGCCGCAGCGGCCCTTTTCATTGGGGTTTTCGAAGGTGAAGCGCGATTGCAGCCCTTCGTCGCGCCAGTCCATCTCGGTGCCCGCGACATACTGCACGGCGGCGGCATCGATCAGCAGGCGCACATCGCCCGCCTCGACCACCGCATCGTCGGGCTTCTGCTCGCGCGCATAGTCCATGGTGTAGCTGAGGCCGTTGCAGCCGGTGTTGGTAATGCCGATGCGCAGGCCGAGCGGCGCGCCGTCCGCCTTGCCAAGCAGCGACTTGACCCGCTTCGCGGCGCTATCTGTCAATGTTATCAGCTGAGTAGTCATAATTACATCACCTCTTGCCTTAATATAAGGCTGAACTCAGAACATTCCAAGGTCGAGTTTGGCCGCCTCGCTCATGAAGTCGGGCCGCCACGGCGGATCCCAGAGGATTTCCACCTCGACGTCTCGCACCCCCTCGACGGTGAACACCGCCTCGCGCACCCACTGCGGGATCTCGCCGGCGACGGGACAGCCGGGCGCGGTCAGGGTCATGCCGATATAGACATCGCCATTCTTCGCGATATCAATCACATAGATCAGGCCGAGGTCAAAGATATTGACCGGAATTTCAGGGTCATAGACCTCGCGCAGCGCCGCGATCAGCGGGGCTTCCAGATCCGAGCCGGAGGCGCCTTCCTCGTAAGGGCCGGTCGGGCGCGGGCGTTCGATTTTATCAAAAGCCGTCATGATTACTCCGTGGTGACCTCCTCCTCATTGTCGATGGCCGATGTCATGGCGTGCCAGGCGAGGGTCGCGCATTTGACACGCATGGGAAATTCGCGCACGCCGGCCAGCATCATCAGCTTTTCGCTGGCGTCCCCTGCATCGATAAAATCATCCTCGCCCTTCACGAGCTTGAGAAAGCCCGCGAAAAGCTCCCGCGCGTCGTCCACCGATTTGCCCTTGATGATTTCCGTCATCATCGAGGCGGAGGCGAGCGAAATGGCGCAGCCCTTGCCCTCGAAGGCGGCATCCTCGATCAGCCCGTCCGGGCCGAGAGTGAGATAGACATTGACCGTATCGCCGCAGAGCGGGTTATAGCCATGCGCCTCGTGGTTGGCGTCTTCGGGATGGCGGAAGTTGCGCGGCCGTTTCGAATGGTCGAGGATCACTTCCTGATAGAGTTCGCGTAAATCGTCCAGCATCAGCCAAAAATCTCCTGTACTGCGCCAACGCTTGCGACCAGCGCATCAACATCGGCGCGGGTGTTGTAAAGCGCAAACGAGGCCCGCGCCGTCGCCGCGACGTCGAAATGATCCATCAGCGGCTGCGCGCAGTGATGGCCGACGCGGATGGCGACACCGCCGCGATCGACGATGGTGCCGATATCATGCGGATGCACCCCTTCCAGCGTGAAGGAGATGATCGCCGCTTTATGTTTGGCCTCACCAATGATCTTTAAGCTGTTGATCTGCTTGAGCTGTTCAGTCGCGTAGGCGAGCAGCGCCTGTTCATGCGCCTCGATCCGCTCAAGCCCGACGCCGTTCATATAGTCGAGCGCCGCGCCAAGGCCGATGGCCTGCACGATGGGCGGCGTTCCCGCCTCGAACTTCGAATGGCCCTTCGCGAAGGTGGTCTTCTCGAAAGTCACGCGGTTGATCATATCGCCGCCGCCAAGGAAGGGCGGCATTTTATCGAGCAGCGCCTGCCGGCCGTAGAGAACACCGATGCCGGTCGGGCCATAGGTCTTGTGACCGGTAAAGACGTAGAAATCGGCGCCGATAATCTGCATGTCGAGGGCGAGATGTGGTGCGGCCTGCGATCCGTCGATCAGCACCACCGCGCCCGCGGCATGGGCGGCATCCACAATCTCGCGGACCGGCGTGATGGTGCCGATGGCGTTCGAGATATGGGTGATGGCGACGATTTTGGTCTTCTCGCTCAACATCTCGTGAAACGCATCCATCCGCAGCTCGCCCGCCGCATCGATGGGAACGGCGCGAACCCGTGCGCCCGTCTTTTCCGCGATCAGTTGCCAGGGGACGATATTCGAATGATGCTCAAGGGTTGAGAGGAGGATTTCATCTCCCTCTTTAAGATTAGCCCAGCCGTATGTATAGGCCACGAGATTGATGCTCTCGGTCGCGTTCTTGGTGAAGATGATCTCATCGACGCTGTTCGCATTGAGATGTTTTCGCACCGTCTCGCGCGCCGCCTCGTAAAGCTCGGTCGAGGTCTGGCTCAGGAAATGCACCCCGCGATGCACATTGGCGAAGGTCTCGGCGTAGGCGCGGTTCATGGCGTCGATCACCATTTGCGGCTTCTGCGCCGAGGCGCCGTTGTCGAGATAGACGAGCGGCTTGCCATGCACCTCCCGCGCAAGGATCGGGAAATCGGCGCGCAGGCGATTGACATCGAAGGAGCGCATCTCGTTCATGCCGCACCCCCAAGGCTGTCCAGCCAGTGGCGGGCGGTGGTCTGGAAATAGCCGCGCACGGTGAGATCGGAGATTTCCTCAAACACCTCGGCCAGGAAGGCGTCGATCAGCATCTTGCGCGCCGTGTCGCCGTCAATGCCGCGTGACTGGAGGTAGAAGAGGGCGTCCTCATCAAGCTCGCCGGATGCCGCGCCGTGGCTGCATTTCACGTCATCGGCATGGATTTCAAGCTCGGGCTTGGCGACGACGCTGGCCGCATCCGAGAGCAGCAGGGCGCGGCTCAACTGATCGCCATTGACCTTCTGCGCATCCTTGACGATCTGGATCTTGCCCTGGAACACGCCCTGCGCGGCGCCGTCGAGAATGCCCTTGTAGATCTGCCGGCTGTCATTCTCCGAGACGAGGTGACGGGTGATCGTCGTCGTGTCGGCATGCTGCTGACCGCGAATGAGATAGGCGCCGTTCAGGATGCTGTGGGAATCGCGGCCCTGAAGCCGCGTCTCCAGCTCATTGCGCGAGAGCTTCGCGCCGGTGGTCAGCGAAAAATTCTCATAAATGGCGCCGGCGGCGAGATCGACATCGGTATTGGCGAGGTGGAATGCGGCGTCGCTCTCGCTCTGGTATTTGTAATGGTTGAGCCGCGCGCCCTCGCCAAGCTCCACATCGGTGACGGGGTTGGCGAAATAGGCATGGCCGTCAACGCCGACATGCTCCTCAAGCAGCGTGATCCGGCTGCCTGCGCCAAGGCGGATGACGTTCCGCATATGGCGGGCATTGTCGCGCGATCCCGGCAGGCTCGCGATATGGATCAGGATGGGCGCGTCCAGCACGGTGCCGGGCGAGACCTCAAGCACATAGCCGTCTTCCATAAAGGCGGTGTTGAGGGCGACGACAGCGCGTTTGCCGGGATCAAAGGCATCGATCAGCGCGGCGCTGCCGTTTTCAAGCTCAATGGCGAGGCTGGAGAGGCGAACGCCGTCCGGCAACTCGTTGAGCCTGCTTTCATCGGCGATGAAGCGGCCGTTCACAAAGGTCATGACATGCGCCGCGTTGAAGGCCGGCCCCGGCAACTCGCGCGAGGCAAGCTCCCGCGTCTCCGCTTCCAGCCCGCGGGCGAGCGGGGCGAGGTTGGTGAAGCGCCATTCCTCGACCCGGCGGCCCGGGAAATCGAGCGCAACAAAGGTTTCCAGCGCGGCCTTGCGGGCGGCGAGGATGCGCTCGTTGCCGCTGCCGGGCAGGGCCGTGTGGGCGCGATCGAAACGCGTCACGTAATCGCTTGCAAGCGGACTCAGTTTTTTCATCTCACTCATGGCTGCCTCAGGCCGCACTCAGCGCGGCGTAGCCTTTTTCCTCAAGTTCAAGCGCGAGCGATTTGTCGCCGGTCTTGACGATGCGCCCGTCGGCCAGAACATGCACGAAATCGGGCACGATATAATCGAGCAGCCGCTGGTAATGGGTGATGATCAGCGCGGCGCGCTCGGGACTGCGCAGGCGGTTGACGCCTTCGGCGGCGATTTTCAGGGCGTCGATGTCGAGGCCGCTGTCGGTCTCGTCGAGCAGCATCATGTCGGGCTCGAGGAGGGCCATCTGCAGCACTTCATTGCGCTTCTTCTCGCCGCCCGAAAAGCCGACATTAACGGCGCGCTTCAGCATGTCGTTCGGGATATCGAGCGCTTTCGTCTTTTCACGGACCAGCTTCAGAAACTCGATGGCGTCAAGCTCGGGCTCGCCGCGGGCCTTGCGCTGCGCGTTATAGGCGGTCTTGAGGAAGGTCGCCGAGGCGACGCCCGGGATCTCCACCGGATACTGGAAGGCGAGGAAAATGCCTTTCGCGGCGCGCTCATCGGGCGCGAGCGCGAGAAGATCCTCGCCCTTATAGAGCACTTCGCCCGCCGTCACCTCATAGCCCGAACGCCCCGCCAGTACGTAAGAGAGCGTCGATTTGCCGGCGCCGTTCGGGCCCATGATGGCATGAACTTCGCCCGCCTTGATCGTGAGGGAAAGGCCTTTCAGGATTTCCCTGCCGCCGACGGTGGCATGCAAATTCTTGATTTCCAACATATTCATGACTTGACTTCTTCCTTATCCGACACTGCCTTCAAGGCTGATGCTGACGAGTTTCTGGGCTTCCACGGCGAATTCCATGGGCAGTTTCTGCAACACTTCCTTGCAGAAACCATTGACGATGAGGGCCATGCTTTCCTCTTCCGAAAGGCCGCGCTGCTGGCAGTAGAAAAGCTGCTCCTCGCTGACCTTGGAGGTGGTCGCCTCATGCTCGATGGTGGCGCTGCGGCTCTGGTTCTCGATATAGGGGATGGTGTGCGCGCCGCATTTATCGCCAATGAGAAGGCTGTCGCAGACCGTGTGGTTGCGCGCATTCTCCGCCTTCCGCCCCATGCGGACGAGGCCGCGATAGGTGTTCTGCGCACGCCCCGCGGAAATGCCCTTGGAGATGATCGTGCTCGTCGTGTTCTTGCCGAGGTGGATCATCTTGGTGCCGGTGTCGGCCTGCTGAAGATTATTGGCGATGGCGATGGAATAGAACTCGCCGACGGAATTGTCGCCCTGCAGGATGCAGGAGGGGTATTTCCAGGTGATCGCCGAGCCGGTCTCGACCTGCGTCCAGGAAACCTTCGAATTCTCGCCGCGGCAGGCGGCCCGCTTGGTGACGAAGTTATAGATGCCGCCGACGCCGTTCTCATCGCCCGGATACCAGTTCTGGACGGTGGAATATTTGACTTCCGCATCCTTCAGGATGACGAGCTCGACGACCGCCGCATGGAGCTGGTTCTCATCGCGCATCGGCGCCGTGCAGCCTTCGAGATAGCTGACGTAGGAGCCCTCATCGGCGATGATCAGCGTCCGCTCGAACTGCCCGGTCTGCGCCGCGTTGATGCGGAAATAGGTCGACAGCTCCATCGGGCAGCGCACGCCCTTCGGGATGTAGCAGAAGGAGCCGTCGGTAAAGACCGCGGAATTGAGCGCGGCGTAGAAATTATCCGTATAGGGGACGACCGAGCCGATATATTGCTGCACCAGCTCCGGATAGTCGCGGATCGCTTCCGAGATCGGGCAGAAGATCACGCCTTCCTTCTCCAGCCGCTCCTTGAAGGTGGTGGCGACGGAAACGCTGTCAAAGACCGCATCGACGGCGACATTATAGGCGCCCTCGACGCCCGCGAGCACTTCCTGCTCTTTCAGCGGAATGCCAAGCTTCTTGTAGACTTCCAAAAGCTCCGGATCGACCTCATCGAGACTCTTCGGCTTCTCCTTGGTGACCGGCGCGGAATAGTAATAGATATCCTGAAAGTCGATCTTCGGATAATGCACATTGGCCCATTCGGGCTCGATCATCGTCAGCCAGTGGCGATATGCCTTGAGGCGCCATTCGAGCATCCACTCGGGCTCGCCCTTCTTGTTGGAAATAAAGCGGACGATATCCTCATTCAGGCCAAGCGGCGCGGTTTCCGATTCGATATCGCTGACAAAACCGTATTTGTAGCGGTCCGCAACCGAGGCGACCTGTTCAATTGTTTCGCGGGCAATAGCCATCACTTTACTCCGTCTGTAGGGGTGCAGCCGCGGGGGCGGAAACGCCCGGCCGGTGGCTGACATGCAGTTGTTCGGTATCCTGACACATATCGGCCAGCGTCACTTCTTCAAGCGCCGCATTGAGCGCGCGATTGATTTTCTCCCAGCCGCCGCGCATCGGGCAGTGGCTCTCCACGGTGCAGTCGGAAAGCTCCGAATCGACGCAGGACGCGACCGCAACCGGGCCTTCCATGGCGCGGATGATGTCGGCGATCGAAATCTCCTTCGGCGCTTTCGTCAGGCGATAGCCGCCATGCGCGCCGCGCTGCGACTGCAGGAACGGGCTTTTCGCAAGACGGCGCAGGATCTTCGCCGCCGTCGGCACCGGCAGACCGGTATAGAGCGAGACATCCGGCGCCGTCATGATCCGCTCCGGCAGGCGCGCCATCACGGACATGATCACGACCCCGTAGTCGGTCATTTTGCTGAGCTTTATCATGTCAAAAGATATATCGTACTAAATTGGTCTGATTTCAACCAATTTATAACAGACGGAAATGGTCTTGTATAGGCTTCTTGCTGCGTTGCAAAGCAATTAATTTAGACTGATTATAGATTAGGGCGGGCTTTATCGGAAATTCTGAATATTCTTCGGCCTTTGGGCTTGACAAAGCCGCAAGCGGGGCCTTTATAGGGACGTATGGCATATTCACTTGACATTATTGTGGTGGCGATTCTCTCCATTCCCCGAATGGCGGAAAGTCGTATGCCCTGACGCAACCGATAAACCGCCCGGATGAGGCGGTTTTTTTATGGATCGTCTCAGAGGGGCATTAACCCCCAGGAGACGCGACAATGTTTCTCGATACCCAGGATCAATCCACCCCGCCCGCGATGGAAGAGCCGTTGCGGCGACCGTCGCCCGCCACGCTTTACCTGATTGCGGGCCGCCGCGGCGCCGGCAAATCGACTGTGGCGGCGCGCCTTGCCGCGCGGCCCGGCGTCTGTCTCTTCTCCGAGGAGACGCTGCTCGGCGAGCTTTACCCCGATGAGATGGAAGCGCCCGGCGGCCATATCGGCGCCTCGATCCGGCTTCGCCATGCGCTGAAGGATCATATCGTCGGGCTGCTGCGGCAGGGCATTTCCGTCGTTCTCGATTTCCCCGCCAATACGCCCGAGAGCCGCCGCTGGGGGCGCGAGCTGTTCGAGGCGGCCGGCGTTCGCCACGAGCTGCACCTGCTCGACGTGCCGGCGATGATCTGCGAGGCGCGGCTGAAGGCGCGAAATACGCGCCGTCACAATGGTGCGACGCCCCGTCCGCTCGATGCAAAACGGCGGGAGGAGGCGGACCTGTTCTTCCTGCCGCCGCTGCCGCAGGAAGGCTTCAACGTGGTCCGTCACGGGGAATAGGCGGGTGCCGTCAGGGCAGGGGCTGCGAAGGATTGCGTTCGCCGGCGCATCGGTGCTAGAAGCATCCCGGAAATTCACGCAATTCAGGCAATTCAAGGCAACGATTTATGGCGGCACCCCTTCTGGCCCTGCAGGACGCGCGCATCACCTTTGGCGGCGGCGATCTCTTCAGCGACATCTCGCTCGGTATCGAGCCGGGGATGCGCATCGCGCTCGTCGGGCGCAACGGGTCCGGCAAATCGACGCTTCTGAAGGCGCTCGCGGGCGAGATTGATCTCGATGGCGGCAAGCGCTTCCTGCAGGCGGGCGTGCGCGTCAGCTATCTCCGCCAGCAGCCCGTCATCACTCCTGGGCGGACAGTGCGCGAGCAGGTGGCGGCGGGGCTTGAGGCGGGCGCGGAGGCGGCGGGAAGCGGCTATCTCGTCGATCAGATGCTGGAGGGCGTCGGTCTTGATGGCAGCCGGCTGCTTGAAACGCTCTCGGGCGGCGAGCTGCGCCGCGCCGATCTTGCGCGAACGCTGGTTTCAAACCCTGATATCCTGCTGCTCGATGAGCCGACCAACCATCTCGATATCGACACCATCCTCTGGCTCGAAGAGACGCTAAAGGCCTTTCGCGGCGCGATGATGATCATCAGCCACGACCGGCAGTTCCTGAAAAATCTCACCAACCGGCTGTTCTGGCTCGATCGCGGCAGGCTGCGCACCCACGGCAAGGGCTTTGCCGCGTTCGAGGAATGGTCCGAGGAGATTTACCGCCGTGAAGCGGTGGAGACAAAGAAGCTCGACAAGAAAATCGCCGAGGAGACGGAATGGTCGCACAAGGGCATCACCGCGCGGCGGGCCCGCAACGAAGGGCGGCTTCGGGCGCTGCATAAAATGCGGGCCGAGCGGGCGGCGCGGACGGGGCCGGCGGGCAGCGTCAAACTCGCCGTGCAGAGCGGTGAGAGAAGCGGCCGGCTGGTGATCGAGGCGGTCGATATCTCAAAGACCTACACGGAAGCTGACGGCGCGCCGCGCACGGTCCTTAAAAATTTTTCGACCCGGATCCAGCGCGGCGATCGCGTCGGCATCATTGGGGCGAACGGCGCGGGCAAGACGACGCTCCTGAAAATCCTGATGAAGGAGCTGGAGCCGACCACCGGCACCGTCCGCCACGGCAGCAACCTGACGCCCGCCGTGTTCGACCAGCACCGCGACACGCTCGATCCCGATCTCTCGCTCTGGGATACGCTCGCCGATCCGGCGAGCGGGCAGCTCATCGTGCAGGGCGAGACGCGCCATGTCGTCTCCTATCTTCGCGATTTCCTGTTCGAGGAGAAGCAGGCGAAAAGCCCGGTGAGCGCGCTCTCGGGCGGCGAGAAGAACCGCCTGTTGCTGGCCCGGCTGCTGGCGCGCGAGAGCAACCTTCTCGTGCTCGACGAGCCGACCAACGATCTCGATATGGAAACGCTCGATCTGTTGCAGGAGATGCTGGACGGCTATGACGGCACGCTGCTGATCGTCTCCCATGATCGCGATTTTCTTGACCGGCTGGTGACCTCGACCATCGTTATCGAGCCGGGCGGGCGGGTCACCGAATTTGTCGGCGGCTACAGCGATTACCTCCGCGCCCGCCAGCCGCAGCCGGAGAGAGCGGCGGCGAAAGCGCCTTCGAAACCAAAAGAAGCGGCCGAGCGCCCCAATGCGGCGCGCAAGAAACTCTCCTACAAGGACCAGCGCGATCTCGACCTGCTGCCGGGCCGGATCGCCGAGATAGAAGTGAAGATCGCCGCCCTCGGAGCCGCGCTTGCCGATCCGGGGCTGTTCGCCCGCGATGCCGATGCGTTCCATAAAAAAGCCGCCGAGCTTGCGGCGGCGGAAGCCGAAAGGGACGCGATGGAAACCCGCTGGCTGGAGCTTGAGCTTCTCGCCGAGGAGATCGCCGGGAACTAGCCCGGCGCGTCACCCCTTACCTCTGCCGGCGCTGCTCATAGAGCACGTAGAGCCCGCTCATGACGATGATCACCGCGCCGAGGATGGTGAAGCCGTCGGGGAAATTCCCGAAGAAGAACAGCCCGATCAGCGTCATCCAGATCAACTGCGTATAGTTGAAGGGCGCGGTCGTCGCGGCGGTCGTATATTCAAACGCCTTGATCATGATGAAATGGCTGACGCCGCCGAGCAGCCCGACGAAGGCGAGCAGCAGCCAGCTCATGATCCCCGCCGGGTGGACCCAGAAGAAGGGAACGATGCAGCTGACGACAATCGTGCCGACGGAGACCGAGTAGAAGGCGGTGGTGAGCGAATCATCGACCGTCGAGAGGAAGCGCGTGGTGAGCTGGTAAAGCGCATAGCATAGCGCCATGAGGAGGACCAGCAGCATCGCCGGATGCATCTCCGCCATGCCGGGGCGGAGCACGATCATCGCCCCGCCGAAGCCGCAGGCGACGGCAATCCAGCGCTGCACGCTGACCTTTTCTTTCAGCAGGATTGCCGAGAGGATAATGACAAAAAGCGGCGCCGTCGCCCCGATGGCGCCCGCTTCCGCGAGCGGAATATATTTCAGCGCCGTAAACACCGAAACGGTCGCGCCGAGCAGCAGGATCGAGCGCACCACCTGCAGCTTCAGATTGTTGGTGCGGATCAGCCGCCGCCCGTGCGTCGGCCCGAGCACGATGATCATCAGCACGATGTGGAAGAAGCAGCGGGCCCAGACGACCTGGATCGGCGGAAATTCCTGTGCCGCATATTTCGCCACCGCATCCATCACGGCGAAAAGGAAAATGGCGATACAGAAGAGAAAGATGCCTTTATAGGCGGATTGCGGTTTGGCGGGCAGGGCGGCAGTCGACATCTTTGAGCCTTATTGTTATTTTTGAGGACCGTCCTCTCAGAGATACAGAATTCTCCGCCTTGCGCGGAAAGTCAAGCGCCGCGCTTCTGCGATTTCCGTCTCGCGGGGCAATTTTCCCGCTTTCTATTTTGCGGCCGATTAGGTAGCTTGTGCCATCATGACAAACGAACTCATATACGAACAGAATGAGGGAATTGTAACCCTCACCATCAACCGGCCCGAGGAGCGCAATGCCCTTGCCGGAGATGAATTCTTCGCCGCCTTTATCGAGGCTGCGGATCGGATCAACCAGGACAACAGCGTCCGCTGTGTCATTCTGACGGGATCGGGCAAGGCCTTCTCCGCCGGGGGCAACGTCAAGCATATGCGCGACAAGGAAGGGCTGTTCGCAGGGCGGCCTGCGGAAATCCGCAATTCCTACCGCTTCGGCATCCAGAAAATCCCCTATTCCTTCTATAACCTTGAAGTGCCGACCATCGCCGCCGTCAATGGCCCGGCGATCGGCGCGGGCTGCGACCTTGCCTGCATGTGCGATATCCGCATCGCCGGGAAATCGGCGCTCTTTGCCGAGAGCTTCGTCAAGCTCGGCATCATTCCGGGCGACGGCGGGGCGTATTTCCTGCCGCGTGTGATCGGCCGGAGCCGCGCCGCCGAGCTCACCTTCACGGGCGACATGATCAACGCCGACAAGGCGCTGGAGTGGGGCCTCGTCTCCGAGGTGGTCGAGGATGCCAAGCTGATGGATACGGCGCGCGACCTCGCGCGGCGCATCGCCGCCAACCCGCCGCATGCGCTCCGCATGGCGAAAAAGCTGATGCGCGAGGGCGAGCACGGCCGGCTTGAAACCGTGCTTGAGATGTCGGCCGCGCTGCAGGCAATTTCCCACCACACCAAGGACCATGACGAAGCGATTGCCGCTTTCTTTGACAAGCGCCCCGGGAATTATACGGGCGAATAACCGGTGAGCGAGCCGCTTCTCATTCTGGAAGGACGGCGCGCCGCAAGCTGGCTTGCGGCCGCCGGCCATCTGGTGGGGCTGGCCAGCCCGGCGTCTTATGCACAAGCCGATCCGGGCGATGAAATATTTAAGGTCAACAATCATATCTGCCTTGTAAGAGGCAGGAAAATAACGGAAAATACCGAAGAAAACTGGCAAAAGATGACGCCGGACGGCCTGCTGCTGCACCGCCTTTCAAAGACGCAAGCGCAGCAGCTCGGCAGGTTTTTTGCGACGTCGGTTGACGGGTGATCGCGACCGCCCGCCCGCCCACGCCGGCAACGGAGCCCACGCCGGCAACGGAGATTGTGATGACGGAAAATCCCGCGTCCCTGGTCCGCCTTCTGAAAGACATCCGGGCCTGCCGCCTTTGCGAGGCCTATCTGCCTCTCGGTCCGCGTCCGGTGCTGATTGCCGATATCAACGCGCGGATTTTGATTGCCGGGCAGGCGCCGGGCACGAAGGTGCATGAAAGCGGCGTGCCGTGGGATGATCCGTCGGGGGAGCGCCTGCGCGACTGGCTCGGCGTCACGCCGGAGGTTTTCTATAATCCGAAGAAATTCGCCATCATCCCGCAAGGCTTCTGCTATCCCGGCAAACTCGCAAGCGGCGGGGATGCGCCGCCGCGCCCCGAATGCGCCCGCACCTGGCATCCGCAACTGATCCCAGAGCTTAAAAACATCCGTCTGATCATCGCCGCGGGGCAGTATGCGCATAAATACTATCTCGGGGCGGCGCGGAAAAAGACGCTGACCGAGACGGTCGCGGCGTATTCAGAATATGCTCCCCGCGTCATTCCGCTGCCGCACCCGAGTTGGCGGGTCGTCGGCTGGATGAAACGCAACCCGTGGTTCGAGGCCGACGTGCTGCCCGAGCTCCGGGCGCGGGTTCACGCGCTGCTCGCGGAGAGCGGCGAATGAACGCGATTGTCCGCTTTGTCGCGAGCTTCTGGCTGATCTCCTTCCTCGGCGCCTGCGCGCCCACGGTGCAGGAAAGCGGCGAGATCACGGGCAGCGCCCATCTTGGCCGCGATTACCTGCTGACAGGCGACGGCATGCGCCTTCCCGTCCGCGCCTGGCCGGCGGAGGGGGCGCTGAGAGCGGTTCTTATCGCCGTGCATGGCTTTAACGACTACAGCTATTCCTACAATTTACCGGCGCAATGGTGGCAGGGGCAGGGCATCACCACCATCGCCTATGACCAGCGCGGCTTTGGGGAGGCGCCGAATGTCGGCATCTGGCCCGGCGAAGAGCTGCTGATCCGCGACCTTGCCGAGATGGTGGGCGCCGTGCGAAACGAATATCCGGGCGCACCGCTCTACCTGATCGGCGAGAGCATGGGCGGCGCGGTAGTCATCAATGCGCTCTCCCACGACGGCTTTCCCGAGGTCGATGGCGTGATCCTCTCGGCGCCCGCTGTCTGGGGCTGGCAGGCGATGAACCCCTTCTACCAGCTTATTCTCTGGACGGCGGCGCACAGCATCCCGGCGGTCACGCTGACGGGTGAGGGGACGGGCATTCAGGCGAGCGATAATATCGAGATCCTGCGCGCCCTCTCGGCCGACCCGCTGTTTATCAAGGAAACCCGGATTGACGCGATTTATGGCCTCGTCAACCTGATGGATGATGCCTATGACCGCGCGAGGGATCTCACCGATGTGCCGCTGCTTCTGCTCTACGGCGCGCATGACCAGCTTGTGCCGAAGGAGCCGGTTGCGAAAATCGCCGCCGAATTGCCGCCGCGCGCCGATATCGTCTATTACGAGAACGGCTGGCATATGCTGATGCGAGACCTTCAAGGGCCAATGGTCTGGCGCGATATTTCAGACTGGATCCTGGCCCGCGATATCCCGTCCGGCAAACGCATTGCCGAACTGCCGGCCGATTAGGACGCGCTTTTCGTCTCGCCCGCAAGGCGGCGAAGCAGCGGCAGCAATTCATCAAAATGATCGATGATGTAATTGGGATCGAGCTCGGCGACCGGTGTTTCGGTATAGCCGAAGCTGACGGCGATGACCGGAAGGTTCGCTGCTTTCGCCGCGCTGATATCGTAAAAACTGTCGCCGACCACCACGGCGCGCCGTGCGCCTGCGCCCATCGCTTCCAGCGTCGCCGTCAGATGCCGGGGATCGGGCTTGCGGAAGGGATAGCTGTCGGCGCCGACGATGGCGCTGAAATAGGGCGCGAGGCCGACATTTTCCAGCAGCGGGGTGGTGAAGCGCATCGGCTTGTTGGTGCAGACGCCCATCAGGACGTCGCTGCCGCGAAGGATATCGAGCGCCTCCCGGACCCCCTCGAAGGGCCGCGTGTGATCGCTGAGATGCCGCTCGTAATAGGTGAAAAACTCGCCGACCAGCTCCTCGAGCCTCTTTTGCGTCGGCAGGCCGCCCGTCGCTTCAAGGGCGCGCTCAAGCAGGAGACGCGCGCCGCGCCCGACCATATGACGGACATCCTCCAGGCTCACCGGGGGGCGCCCGCCCACTGCCAGCGCATGATTGAGCGCGGCATGCAAATCCGGCGCGCTGTCGACCAGCGTGCCGTCAAGATCGAAAATAACGGCGATTTCCTGCATATATGTAAAATCCGGTAACATAATTTTATTTGTTTTACGGTAGGGTTAGGGCTAATTCAGGCGAAAGTCCAGAGTATTAGCAGGAATTTGGGAAACGGATCAACATATGTCGTCAATCGCCGTCGTCGTCCTCGCAGCCGGGGCCGGCACCAGAATGAAATCAACCAAGCCAAAGGTGATGCATGAGCTGGGCGGCCGCCCGATGATCTGCCACCTGCTGGCGAGTGTCGGTGAACTCTCGCCGGAAAAAGTTGTTGTTGTTACCGCGCCGAAGATGGAAAGCGTGCAGCGCGCCGTCGCGCCGGCCGAGATCGCGATCCAGCAGGAGGCGCTTGGCACCGGCCACGCCGTCGCGGCCGCGCTTCCCGCGCTCCGGGGCTTTGCGGGCGATGTGCTGATCCTTTACGGCGATACGCCGCTGATCGAGACGGCGACGCTCCGGCGCATGATCGAGAAACGCCGCGCGAGCGAGACCTGCGCTGCCGTTGTGCTCGGCTTCGAGCCGGACGACCCCGCGGAATACGGCCGCCTTGTCACCGATGCGGCGGGGAATCTTACGGAAATTGTTGAATTTGCTGATGCGACACCTGAGCAGAAGGCGATAGGGCTTTGTAATTCTGGCGTTATGGCAATCAGCGGCGGACATCTAGAAAGCCTGATTTCCGCCATCGACAACCGCAATGCGAAGGGCGAATACTACCTGACCGATCTCGTCGGCCTGGCGATTGGCCGCGGCCTCACCTGCGCTTTCGTGCGCGGGGCGGAGACGGAACTTCTCGGCGTCAACAACCGCGCCCAGCTTGCCGAGGCCGAGAAGATTGCGCAAATGCGCTGGCGCGCCAGCGCGATGCGGGACGGCGCGACGCTGATCGATCCCGAGCAGGTGTGGTTCAGCCATGATACCAAACTCGGGCGGGATGTGGTGATTGAGCCCGGCGTCTTCTTCGGCCCGGGCGTTCGCATCGGCGATAACGTCCGCATCAAGGCGTTCAGCCATATCGAAGGCGCGACGATCGGCGACGCGGCGCAGATCGGACCGTTCGCGCGGCTTCGCCCCGGCGCGGACATCGCCGGTGAGGTGAAAATCGGCAATTTCGTCGAAATCAAGAAATCCAGGCTCGAGCAAGGTGCAAAGGTCAGCCATTTGTCCTATATCGGGGATGCCCGCGTCGGGGCGGAGGCGAATATCGGCGCGGGCACGATTACCTGCAACTATGACGGCTATGATAAATTCGTGACCGATATCGGGGCAGGGGCGTTCGTCGGCTCCAACACCGCGCTGGTCGCGCCGGTGAAAATCGGCGACGGCGCGATTATCGGGGCGGGCAGCACGATCACGAAAGACGTCGCCGCCGACGCGCTCGCGATCGAGCGGGCGCCGGAGGCGCAAAAGCCGGGCTGGGCGGCGCGGTTTCGCGCGCTCAAACAGAAAGTTGTAAAGTAACTCATTAATCAGTCTTGGAAGGTGTTTGCGATATGTGTGGTATTATCGGTGTGCTCGGCAAGAAAGACGTTGTACCCTCGCTCATCGGCGGGCTGAAACGGCTTGAGTATCGCGGTTACGACAGCGCGGGGATCGCGACGCTGACCGAGAGCGGCCTCGACCGCCGCCGCGCCGAGGGCAAGCTTGAAAATCTTGAAAAGGTGCTGCAATCGAGTAGCCTTTCGGGACTGGTCGGCATCGGCCATACCCGCTGGGCGACGCATGGCGTCCCGAACGAGGTGAACGCCCATCCGCATATGACGAGCCGGATCGCGCTTGTCCATAACGGGATTATCGAGAATTACCGCGAGCTGGCCGAAGAGCTGACGAAGAAGGGCTACAGCTTCGAGAGCGAGACCGATACCGAGATCGCCGCGCAGCTTATCAGCAGCTATATCGACGAAGGCCTTTCCCCGGAGGAGGCAATGAAGGCGAGCCTCAAGCGCCTGCACGGCGCCTTCTCGCTCGCGGTGATCTTCAAAGGTCATGATGATCTGATGATCGGCGCCCGGCGCGGCGCGCCGCTCGCGGTCGGCTGGGGCGACGGCGAGATGTTCCTTGGCTCCGACGCCCTTGCGCTTGCGCCGCTCACGGTGCGCATTTCCTATCTGGAAGAAGACGACTGGGCGGTGCTGACCCGCGAGGGCGCGACCTTTTACGACAAGGACGGGAAACGGGTTGAACGCGCCATCAAGCAGACGCAGCTTTCGGGCGCGATGATCGGCAAGGGCAATCACCGCCACTTCATGATGAAGGAAATCGCCGAGCAGCCGGCCGTGATGGGGGAGACGCTGAACGCCTTCTTCAACCCGAAAAGCCGGACGATCACGCTCCCCGACCTGCCGTTTGACTGGAACGAACTGCCGAAAGTGACGATTGTCGCCTGCGGCACGTCCTTTTACGCCGGGATGATCGCCAAATACTGGTTCGAGGGGATCGCCGATCTCAATGTCGAGGTGGATATCGCCTCGGAGTTCCGCTATCGCCAGATGCCGCTCAAAAAGGGCGGGCTCGCGCTCTTCATCTCGCAGTCGGGCGAGACGGCGGACACGCTCGCCGCGCTGCGCTATGCCAGGGCGAACGGGCAGCATATCGCCTCCATCGTCAATGTCGAGGAAAGCTCGATGGGGCGCGAGAGCGATTTCGTCTTCCACACCCAGGCCGGCCCCGAGATTGGCGTCGCCTCGACGAAAGCCTTTACCTGCCAGCTTGTGACGCTCGCCTGCATCGCGATTGATGCGGGCGTCCAACGCGGCGTCATCGACCATGCGGAGGAGGCGAGGCTCTGCGCAGCGCTTGCCGAAGTGCCGGCGCGCGCCGCCGATATTCTGGATAGCGATGAGGATATCAAGCGGCTCGCCGAAGCCATTTTCGAGGCCCGCGACGTACTCTATATCGGCCGCGGCACAGGCTATCCGATCGCCCTTGAAGGCGCGCTTAAATTAAAGGAAATCTCCTATATCCATGCCGAGGGCTATGCGGCGGGCGAACTGAAGCATGGGCCGATTGCGCTGATTGACGAGACGGTGCCGGTGATCGTCGTTGCGCCGTCGGATCCCTATTTCGAAAAGACGGCCTCCAACATGCAGGAGGTGATGGCGCGGAATGCGCGGGTAATCTTCCTCTCGGACGCCGCCGGGATCAGCCAGCTTGGCGACCGCGCGCTTGGCTCGATCGAGCTGCCGAGCGTCGATCCCTTCGTCGCGCCGATCCTCTATGCCATCCCGGTGCAGATCCTCGCCTATCACGTCGCCGTGCTGAAAGGCACCGACGTCGACCAGCCGCGCAACCTCGCCAAATCGGTGACGGTGGAGTAGGGACTAGTTTTTACATTCAGGCGGGGCGGCGGATTTCTGGCATTCGATGAAATTCGCCAGCCTCTCCATATTGCGGTCCCAGAAGCCCCGCGCGTCGTTGCCGGTATCCTCCGGCTCAACCGCCCAGGCCAGAAAGAGCAGCGTGCTCGCGATGATCACGGCCCAGACGGCAGTCGCAAGCCAGGCGCGAACGCCGCCCATCAGCCAGCTTGAAAAACGTTGCAGGGGCCCGCGTTTCTGGCCGGCGAGCTTGTAAAGATCGCCGATTGCCTGACCGATTTCCTGATGCTTTTTGGCAAAGTTGGTTTCGGCGCGGGCAAGGGTTTCCCGCTCCGTCACCTCAAGAAAATTTTTGAGAACCTTTTCGCCTTCCGCCTTGTAGATGGCGAGCGCATTGTTATCAGCGGCAACATTTTGCTGATAGTTTTTCAGGGTCTCAAGAATTTCGGCATCCGTCTTGCCGCTGGTTTTCAGGGAATCGGCCAGTTTTCGCTTTTCGGATTTATAAAAGAGATAGGCAAATTGCCCGGGAATATCGTCTCTACCTGCTACAAGCTTGTCGTAAACCCAAAGCATCCGGATAATGCGCCCCCCAGCGCAAATCGCCGTTCAGAAGCGGATCAATCCTTTTCCCTGACGGCCTCTCGCTTTTCGCTATCTGCTTTTTCAGCAGGCGGCCAGTCGCTGATCCCCTTGACCGGGACGTGCGGGCTGTCCTTGAAAAGATCAAAGCGGCTGAGTTCCTTAAAGATGGATTTACGCTGCTTTTCAGTCAGTGCGATCTTTGCTGTATTCGACATCTCGTCCTCGCGAATAGACGCAACGCGGTTATTTTATATGGAATTGCCGATTTTCGAAATAAAAAAGCGGCCCGTCCGCGAATACCGCGCTCTTTGCGCCCGTCTTTCATCCTTCAGATAAGACGGGAAAGCAGCTTTTTCAATCTCCCCGGCCGTTTTCAACGCCCGCATCCTATTCCGCGGCGATGCGGGGGGAGAGGTCGTTTTCCTCGATCTGGTGGATATAGTCGCGGGTCAGCGGCAGGTCAGCCACGCGTTTGGCGAGCTGGATCTGGAAGACGACAAGGCCGCTGTTGCGGAAGGAGACCTCGCTCGCCGCCAGGTAATATTCCCACATGCGGCAGAAGCGGTCGTCATACATCTCGCGCACCCGCTCGATGTTGGCGAGAAAGCGCTGCCGCCACGCCCGCAGCGTCTCGGCGTAATGGAGGCGGAGGATCTCGATATCGGTGACGTAAAGCCCGGCCCTCTCGATCGCGGGCGTCACCTGCGAGAGCGGCGGGATATAGCCGCCGGGGAAAATATATTTGTCGATCCACGCATTGGTCGGCGAGGGGCGATCGGCGGTGCCGATAGTATGGATCAGCGCGACGCCGTCGTCGGTCAGGATATCGCGCACTTTGCGGAAGAATTTGTCGTAATGCGGCACGCCGACATGCTCGAACATGCCGACCGAGACGATGCGGTCGAATTTCTCCGTGACATCGCGGTAGTCGGTCAGACGATAATCGACCCGCCCCTCAAGCCCCGTCTCCTTCGCTTTCTGTACCGCGTAGGCATGCTGGTTGGTCGAGAGGGTGACGCCGGTGACCTGCACCTCGGTGCTCGTTGAGAGAAACCGCGCGAGGCCGCCCCAGCCGCAGCCGATATCGAGTACCTTCTGCCCCGGCTTCAGCGCCAGCTTGGCGGCGATATGCGCCATTTTCTGGCGCTGCGCCTGCTCGAGGGAATCCCCCGGCGTCTTGAAATAGGCGCAGGAATATTGCCGGTTTTCGTCGAGAAAAAGTTCATAAAGGTCCTCGCCGATGTCGTAGTGATGGGCGACATTGCGCCGTGACCGGCCACGCGGATTGAATTTCCGGAAGAACCAGTAGATCTCGAAGAGCGCATCGCCGAGGCTGGCGAGCGGGTGGCGCGAGCCCCAGCCGAGATTGCGCGTCATGAGATCGAGGAAGTCATAGATACTGCCGCCCTCGACCGTGATATCGCCGTCCATATAGGCTTCGCCAAGAAACAGCTTCGGATAGAGCGCGAGCTTGCGTTCCGCCGCCTTTGAATGGATGCGCAGGGTAAGAACGGGACCATCCTCGCGGCCGCGGAAATAATGCTCCTTGCCTGTGGAGTCAAAAACCGTCAGCGTTCCCTTGGACATGATGCGTTTCAGTATTTGCGACAACAGGAACATCTGAACTCCTTCCAGCTTGCAAGCTGAAGCCTTGCTGCCCGGCGAGCGGCCGGCTGAACCGGGGTCTCGAGCGGGGAGGACTAAAGAGCATTCCCGCTCATAACGGGCGGGCGTCGATCCGATTGAAGTGTCTCTCGCGTCTCATGACGCAAGCCGGGCCGATCGCCGACGTTCGTCTTCAACTCATTCTCGTTCAAACACTGCCATAATCTTGGGACGGGTTTGGCGCAAAATCAAGTCCCTTCTTTTATCGCTTTTGCAGAAAAACGACTGAAAACAAGGGTTTTCGAGCAATCTTAGCGGCGGGCGCAGCGGCGCAAAGAGACCCGGGAACCGCAAAATTCCGCGGCATAAAACGACTTCTTCTTATATAGGGAGAGAGGCGGGCGGAGCCGCGCCGCGTTTCGCTGAAATGCACGCATTTATGTGCAGCGGCGCCTATTATCCGGCATCCGGCGCGGCAAATGGCGTCAAATACGGGGACGGGATCGCTTTCGCCGGTGCGATTCTATTAGAGAATGCTACCTTTTGTAGATATCTTCCGCCGAGATCGTCTCTTCATGCGAGCGGAAGCTCTGCGCCTCGATAAAGACGCGGCGGATATCGGGATACTCCGCCTTGATGCGCCGCTCAAGATCGGTGATGGTGTCCTCCACCTCGGCCGAGGTCAGCGTGTCGTTGAAATCAAGGCTGAGATTGACGAGGATATCATGCGGCCCGAGATGCATGGTGAGAAGCTCATTGACCGCCTCGATCCGCGCTTCGCGACCGATAATTGCTTCAATCCCGCTTTGCACCAGCGGATCGGCGCTCTCGCCGATCAGCAGCCCCTTGCATTCGATGGCGAGCAGCACGGCAACGCCCGCAAGGATCATCGCGATAACGACCGACGCGATGCCGTCGAGCTCGGGAATGCCGAGATACTGCGCGAAGAAAATGCCGACCAGCGCGACGATCAGGCCGAGCACGGCGGCGGTATCCTCGAACAAAATGGTGAAGATGGTCGGATCCTTGCTAAGCCGCACCGATTGCCAGAGGCCGTTTTTCCCGATGCCGCGCTTGAACTCGATCCAGGCGACGGTCCAGGCCCAGCCTTCGAACAGGATCGCGAGGCCGAGAACAACATAATTCCACGTCGGGTCGGTGATCGGCTCGGGGTGCTGGATATGCTTGATGCCTTCATAGAGCGAGATCCCGGCGCCCAGCGCAAAGATCAGGATGGCGACGACAAACGCCCAGAAATAAAGCTCCATGCCGTAGCCGAAGGGATGATTGGCGTCCGCCGCCTTTCGCGCCCGCCGAAGGCCGTGCAGCATCAGGATCTGGTTGCCGGTATCGACCAGCGAATGCACCCCCTCGCTCAGCATCGCCGAGGAGCCGGTGAAAAAGGCGGCGGTGAATTTGGAGGCGGCAATCAGGCTGTTTCCGATCAGGGCCGCGTAAATTACCTTCTTTGATCCGCTTGCCATCCCTGCCCCCGTCATTGCGCTCATCGGCGTCTTTTTTAAACTCGATAACCTGGCGCGTAAAATCAAGGTTTCTTTCGCGGCAGGTGATTGACTATCCGCCGTTCTGTTCTAAACTCCAAACCCTCTGCAGGGGCACGGAAGGGCCCCGATCCGCCCTTTGCGCGCACTCAAATCCGGCCAGGCCCAAGGAGGACGCCATGCATGACAGACGCTCGAACCCGCTCAACCTGAAAGACCCCGATCTCTTCCGAATGCAGGGGTTTCTCGGCGGCAAATGGGTTGATGCGGATAGCGGTATAACCCACGATGTCACCAACCCGGCAACAGGCGAGGTGATCGGCACCATCCCCGATATGGGAGCGGCGGAGACGCGCCGCGCGATCGAGGCGGCCAGGGCGGCGATGCCGGGCTGGGCCCGCAAGACGGCGAAGGAGCGGGCGGGGATCCTGCGAAAGTGGCACGACCTGATGCTGGAGAACGCCGATGACCTTGCGCGGCTCATGACCATCGAGATGGGCAAACCGCTCACGGAAGCAAAAGGCGAGGTGACTTATGCCGCCTCCTTCATCGAATGGTTCGCCGAAGAGGGGAAACGCATCTACGGCGACACCATCCCCGAGCATCAGAGCGACAAGCGCATCGTCGTCATCAAGCAGCCGATTGGCGTCACCGCCGCGATTACGCCCTGGAACTTTCCGATTGCAATGATCACGCGAAAGGCCGCGCCCGCGCTCGCCGCCGGCTGCCCGATGGTCATCAAACCCTCTGAACTCACACCCTATTCGGCCTTTGCGCTGGCCGTGCTCGCGGCCCGCGCCGGAGTGCCGGCCGGGATTTTGAGTGTGGTGACCGGCGATTCATCGGCTATCGGCGGTGAGATGACATCAAACCCCACGGTCGCGAAGCTCAGCTTCACCGGATCGACCGCGGTTGGCCGCCTGCTGATGGAGCAATCGGCGCCAACAGTGAAAAAACTCTCACTCGAGCTTGGCGGCAACGCGCCCTTCCTCGTCTTCGATGACGCCAATCTTGACGAGGCGGTGGAGGCGGCGATTGCCTCGAAATACCGCAATGCCGGGCAGACCTGCGTCTGCGCCAACCGGATTTATGTGCAGGCCGGCATCCATGACGCCTTCGTCGCAAAGCTGACCGAGCGGGCGAAGGCGCTTAAAGTCGGCAACGGATTGGAGGAGGGGGTCGCGCAAGGCCCGCTGATCACCGAAAAGGCGGTTCAAAAGGTCGAGGCGCATATCGAGGATGCGCTGAGTAAAGGCGCGAAGCTTCTTCTCGGCGGCAAGCGCCATGCGCTCGGCGGCACCTTTTTCGAGCCGACGGTTCTGAGCGGCGCAACGCAAGGAATGCGTGTCGCTAAAGAGGAAACGTTCGGCCCCGTTGCCTCGGTCTTCCGTTTTGAGACGGAGGAGGAGGCGATCCGTATGGCGAATGATACCGAGTTTGGCCTTGCCGCCTATCTCTGCGCGCGCGATATCGGCCGCATCTGGCGCGTTTCCGAGGCGCTCGAATATGGCATTGTCGGCATCAATACGGGGATTATCTCGACCGAAGTTGCGCCCTTTGGCGGCGTCAAGCAGTCGGGGATTGGCCGCGAGGGTTCAAAATACGGCATTGATGATTATCTGGAGATCAAATACATGTGCATCGGCGGCCTTGATACATAGCTGCTCTGCACGGACGGGGCCGCACCAACCAGATGCCGGCAGGCATCCATCATAGGAAGTTCGTTGTGACATTTGATTATGATCTGTTTGTTATCGGCGCAGGTTCTGGCGGCGTTCGCGCCTCGCGCATTTCCTCAAGCCTTGGCGCCCGCGTCGCGATTGCCGAGGAATTCCGCGTCGGCGGCACCTGCGTTATCCGCGGCTGCGTGCCGAAGAAGCTGCTGGTCTATGCGAGCCATTTCGCCGAGGACTTTAAAGACGCCGAAGGCTATGGCTGGGCGGTGGGCGAGCGCAGCCACTCCTGGAAGACGCTGATCGAGAACAAGGATCGCGAGATCAACCGGCTGAACGGCATCTATCACAACATCCTGAAAAACAACAATGTCACGCTCTATGAGGGGCGGGCGACGCTGGTTGATAAAAATACCGTCAAGGTCGGCGACAGGACGATCACCGCGAAATATATCCTGATCGCGACCGGGGCGACGCCCGTCATGCCGGATGTGCCGGGGATCGAGCATGCCATCTCGTCGAACGAGGCGTTTCATCTGGACGAGCTGCCAAAGCGCATCATCGTCGTCGGCGGCGGCTATATCGCGGTGGAGTTTGCCGGGATTTTTAACGGCCTCGGTTCCGACGTGACGCTGCTTTACCGGCGCGACCTGATCCTCCGCGGTTTCGATGACGATGTGCGGACGTTCCTGAGCGGCGAGCTCACGAAAAAGGGCATCAAGATCGAGACCAACGCAAATCCGGCGCGAATCGAGAAGCGCGCGAACGGCCTTACCGTCACGCTTGAGGACGGCCGCACGCTTGAATGCGACGCCATCATGTATGCGACGGGCCGCGATCCCAACACGAAGGGCCTCGGGCTTGAAGCGCTCGGCGTTGAGTTGAAAGAGAACGGCGCGGTGAAGGTCACGGCGCAGTCGCAGACGACGGTGGACAATATCTATGCCGTTGGCGACGTGACGGACCGCATCGCGCTGACCCCCGTCGCCATTCATGAAGGCATGGCCTTCGCCGAGACGGTGTTCGGTGGCCGGCCGCGCGCGGCGGATCACGAGAATGTGCCCTCCGCCGTCTTCTCCCAGCCGCAGGTTGGCACCGTCGGGCTCACCGAAGCCCAGGCGCGCGAGAAATATGGCGCGGTCGATATCTATAAATCGCAGTTCCGGCCGATGAAAATGACGCTTTCGGGAAGTAGCGAGCAGGCCTTTGTGAAACTGATCGTTGAGCCGAAGTCCGATCTGGTCGTCGGCGTGCATATCGTCGGCGGCGACGCGGCGGAGATTATCCAGTCGGTCGGCATCGCGCTCAAATGCAAGGCGACCAAGGCGCAGTTCGACGCCACTGTCGGCGTGCATCCCTCGCTTGCCGAGGAGATTGTAACGATGCGCGAGAAATATACCGGAGATTGAGAACAGTCCGAAACGAGGCGCAACATTTCCCCGTTTTTTCTCCGATTGCCAACGAATCGGATGAAAAAGCGCGGGTTATTATTGCGAAATCGTCAAAAGGCTGTAGATATACCTTTAGAAACAGTCGAAATTTAAGGAAGTAGAGAGATGTCTAAAGTCTGGACCCCCGATAGCTGGAGACAAAAACCGGTGCGCCAGCTACCGACCTATCCGGATGCCGAGGCGCTGGCCGCGGTCGAAAAGGAATTGCAGTCCTTTCCGCCGCTGGTCTTCGCAGGGGAAGCGCGCAGCCTGAAGAAAAAGCTGGCTGATGTGGCCGCCGGGCGGGCATTTCTGCTGCAGGGCGGCGACTGCGCCGAGAGCTTCGCCGAATTTCACCCCAACACCATTCGTGACACCTTCAAGGTGCTGCTGCAGATGGCCGTTGTGCTGACCTACGGCGCCAATTGCCCGGTGGTCAAGGTCGGCCGTCTTGCCGGCCAGTTCGCCAAGCCGCGCTCGAGCGATACCGAGGTGATCGACGACGTCGAACTGCCGAGCTATCGCGGCGACATCATCAACGGCTTTGAATTTGACGAGAGCGCCCGCGTTCCCGATCCGCAGCGGATGCTGAAAGGCTATCTGCAAGCGGCCTCGACGCTGAACCTGCTGCGCGCGTTTGCGCAGGGCGGCTATGCCGACCTCCATCAGGTGCACAGCTGGAACATGGGCTTTGTCGCCAGCGGCCCGCAAGGGGAACGCTACCAGGAAATGGCCGATCGCATCCATGACGCGCTCGCCTTCATGGAAGCCTGCGGCGTCACCTCGGCCAACACGCCGGAGATGGGGCGGACCGATTTCTACACCTCGCATGAGGCGCTGCTGCTGCCCTATGAGCAGAGCATGACCCGCGTCGACAGCACCTCGGGCGACTACTACGACACCTCCGCGCATATGCTGTGGATCGGGGATCGCACGCGTGATCCGGATGAGGCGCATGTCGAATTCCTGCGCGGCGTCGCCAACCCGATCGGCGTCAAGGCCGGTCCGAGCCAGACGCCGGACGGGCTGCTGCGCCTGATCGATGCCCTCAACCCGAAGAACGAGGCCGGCCGTCTCACCGTGATCTGCCGCTTCGGCGCCGATCAGGTGGAGAAGCATCTGCCGGCCCTGATCCGTAAAGTCGAGCGCGAAGGGCGCACCGTCGTCTGGTCGTGCGATCCGATGCATGGCAACACCATCAAATCCTCGACCGGCTACAAGACCCGGCCGGTGGACAAGATCCTGACCGAAGTGCGGCAGTTCTTCGATGTGCATCAGAGCGAGGGCACCTATGCGGGCGGCGTTCATTTCGAGATGACCGGGCAGAATGTCACCGAATGCATCGGCGGCGCCTTTGAAGTGACGGAGGAGCGGCTCAGCGATCGGTATCACACGGCCTGCGATCCGCGCCTTAACGCTAACCAGGCGCTGGAACTCGCGTTCCTGATCTCCGAAATGATCAAACAGGAAAGGAGCAACGGGGCCGCTGTCGCTGCTGCCTCGTAACGCCCGACGCCCATGAACAGCCAGAAGCCAGTTGACACGCGGGCGGCGGTGGATAAAGCCATCGCCGACCACACGGATCAGTATTTTAACAAAACGAAAAGCGTGATCGGGCAGTTTGGCAACCGGACCGTCACTTACGCGATCTTCATGCGAAGGCCGGTCCTTTTCTGTCCGCGCCTGATGTTCGACTGGATGTATGAGATTGCGGCGCTCCGCGATCAGAAATTCATCATCGAGCCCTGCTTTGAGGAAGGCGACTGGGTCGGCGCTGGCGAGCCGCTTGTCTATATCACCGGCAGCTTCTTTGATCTCGTCGATCTGGAAACGCTCTATTTGCAGAAGCTCGGGCCCGCCTGCGTTGCCGCCTATAACGCCTATACCATGTGCAGCCATATGCCGGAGACGGCCTTCCTTGCCATGGATGCGCGCCACTGCGCCGGCAGCGAAATGGCGGTGATGATGGCTTATGCCGCCTCGGTCGGCAGCCGCGCCGCGCAAAGCGAGCTTGGCGTCGTCGGCTTTATCGGCAACGCCAATACCGCGACTGCTGGCTATTTCGGCAAGGAGGAGGGGCTCGGCACCATGCCGCATGCGCTGATCGGCTATGCCGGCGATACGGTGCGCGCGGCAGAGATGTTTCACGAGCGCTTTCCCGACGAGCCGCTGACCGTGCTCGTCGACTATTTCGGGCGCGAGATCAGCGATGCGCTTGCCGTCTGCCGACGTTTCCCGGAAATGGCGGCGGCGGGGCGGCTCTCGGTCCGGCTTGACACCCATGGCGGGCGCTTTATCGAGGGGCTGGATCCCGCAACCTCCTATGCGGTGCTCGAGCGGCATATGCCGCGCGGCATCCGCCAGTATCGCTCGGAGCAGGAGCTGCGGTGGCTGGTTGGCACTGGCGTTTCGGCGGCCGCCATCTATCTGATGCGCGAAAAGCTTGACGAAGCCGGCTTTCCCAATGTGAAGATCGTTGCCTCCTCCGGATTCTCGCCCGAGAAATGTCGCATCATGGGCAATATGAAAGCGCCGATCGATGTGGTGGGGACGGGAAGTTTCCTTCCGGAAATCTGGCCTGAAACCTACGCAACCGCCGACATTATCTCCTATGACGGCAAGCCGACCGTGAAGATGGGACGCGAATTCCTGTTCCGCAAAGACAAGGGCGGCGCGTAAAAAATCCAAATCATCGGTTTCAAAGCACGGCCATCCCCGCTAATACTAGGAGGTGACGGAGACGATCGCCTTTTTTCGCGGGAGAGTCCATGTATGTGGCGATGAAAAACTCCTGGGCTTTGTTGCTCGGGCTCGCCTTCCTGATGCTGGGTAACGGCCTGCAGGGGTCCCTGATGGGTATCCGCGCCTCGCTTGAGGGCTTCCCGACAGGGGTCATCGGCCTTGTCATGTCCGCCTATTACATGGGCTTTCTGGCGGGCTCGGTGGTGACGCCGAAAATCCTCCGCCGCGTCGGCCATGTCCGGGTCTTTGCCGCGCTCGCCTCGCTCGCCTCCTCGGCGGCGCTGCTTTACGCCGTCTTTGTCGATCCGGTGGTCTGGAGCCTGATGCGGCTGCTCACCGGCTTCTGCTTCGCCGGGCTTTATATCGTCTGTGAAAGCTGGCTGAATGATGCGGCAACGAACGAGACGCGCGGTCAGCTTCTCTCGATCTATATGATCATCATGATGGGCGGAATGGCAGTCGGGCAGCTGTTCCTCAATATGGCCGACCCGGCGGGCTATGATCTCTTTATCTTGATCTCGGTGCTGATTTCGCTTGGCCTTATTCCGATGGCGCTGACGGCGAGCCCGGCGCCCAATTTCACCGCCAGCACCCGCCTCAAGCTGAAGCAGCTTTACAGGATTTCCCCGCTCGGCATGATAGGGATATTCGCGCAAGGGATCTCGGGCGGCGCCTTTTACGGCATGGCGGCCGTCTATGGCGACCGGATCGGCCTCACGGTGGCGCAGATTTCCGGCTTCATCAGTATCATGATCCTTGGCGGCGTGCTGCTGCAATGGCCGATCGGGCGGCTTTCGGACCATTTCGACCGCCGCTGGGTGCTGAGCATCTCGGCGATGTCGGGCGGCGTCGCGGCGCTGCTTGCGCTCTATGCCGGGGAGACGGGGAATTTCACGTTATTCCTCGTTGCGGCGGCGCTGTTCGGCGGCTTCTCGGTGCCGATCTATTCGCTCTGTATCGCCCATACCAACGACCATCTGGAACCCTCCAAAATGGTGGCGGCATCGAGCGGGCTTATTCTGGTGAACGGTACCGGCGCGATTTTCGGCCCGATTGTCGTTGGCCCGATGATGTCGATCGCGGGGAGCGCCTTCTTCTTCGCCTGGCTTGCCTTCGGCCATCTTGGCATCGGCCTCTTCGCGCTCTATCGGATGCGCGTCAAGCCGAGCCAGCCGATGGATACCCACAGCCCGTTCGTGGCCGTGCCGGTCCGCAACGCGAGCATCGTCGTCGCCCTGCATCCGGAAACCGAGGAGTGGGACGAGGGCGATGACGCCCGCGCCGCTTCCGATGCGGATGGCGCCGCGCCCCTTGAGGAGGGCGATGAAATCCCCGAAATTCTCGATGACGGCCCGGCGCTTGGCGAAAACAGTTCCTAGCGGCCGGAAAAATCATTCATTTTTCCAATAAATGCAGCCGCGGATGCTTGCTGCGCGGCTAAAGGCGGGGTAGATATTCGGCATGACCGATCATTTGAAAATCGCACTGGCGCAGGCCAATCCGACGCTTGGGGATATCTCCGGCAATGTTTCGCTTGCCCGCAGTTTTCGCATCGAGGCGGAAGCCCTCGGCGCGGATATCGTCATTTTCCCCGAGCTGTTCCTGACCGGCTATCCGCCCGAGGATCTGGTGATGAAGGGGGCGTTCCAGCGCGCGGTGGCGGCCGCGATGACGGAACTTGCCGAGATGACCCTCGACGGCGGGCCGGCGATGCTGATGACGGCACCGCTTGTCGACGGGGGCAAAGTCTACAACGCCGCCTGCCTTCTCGAAGGCGGGAAGGTGAGCGCGGTGCGCTATAAATCGAAGCTCGCCAATTACGGCGTTTTCGATGAAATCCGCGTCTTTGAGGCCGGGCCGCTGCCGGGGCCGATCCCCTTCAAGGGCGTCCGCCTCGGCGTCATGATCTGCGAGGATATGTGGCTTCCCGATGCGGCCGAATGCCTTGCCGAGACGGGGGCGGAGATGCTGATCGTGCCGAACGGCAGCCCGTATGATTATATCAAGTCCGATATCCGTCTCAATCACGCGGTGCAGCGGGTCACCGAGACGGGGCTGCCGCTTGTCTATCTCAATCAGATCGGCGGGCAGGATGAGCTGGTCTTTGACGGCTCCTCTTTCGTTCTCAATGCCGACCGCTCGCTGAAAGTGCAGATGGCGGGCTGGAAAGAGAGCCTTGTCGTCACCGACTGGCGGCGGCAGGCGGATGGCGGCTGGGCCTGTGAGACGGAGGAGCTGGTGGATCCCGGCAGCGCGCTCGAGCGGATCTATCACGCGATGGTGCTGGGCCTTAAGGACTATGTGGAGAAGAACCGCTTTCCGGGCGTCGTCCTCGGCCTCTCGGGCGGGCTTGATAGTGCGCTGAGCGCCGCTGTCGCCGTCGATGCCCTCGGCGCGGACCGTGTTCACTGCGTCATGATGCCCTCGAAATACACCTCGCGCGAAAGCCTCGATGATGCGGCGGCCTGCGCAAAAATGCTCGGCGTCCGACTCGACAGCATTCCGATCAACCCGGGCGTCGAGGCGTTCGATGTGATGCTCGCCGACATCTTCCGCGGCCAGAATGTCGATACGACCGAGGAGAATATCCAGTCGCGCCTTCGCGGTATCACCTTGATGGCGATCTCCAACAAATTCGGCTCGATGGTGCTGACGACGGGCAACAAATCGGAAATGTCGGTCGGCTATGCGACGCTGTATGGCGATATGTGCGGCGGCTATTCGGTGCTGAAGGATGTCTACAAGACAACCTGCTTTGCGCTTTCCGAATGGCGCAATGCGCATCACTCGCCGCTCTTTCGCGGGCCTGCCGGGCCGGTGATGCCGCAGCGGGTGATCACCAAGCCGCCCTCGGCCGAGCTTCGCGACAACCAGAAGGATGAGGACAGCCTGCCGCCCTACGAGATTCTTGATGCGATCCTGCACGGGCTCGTGGAGGAGGAGAAATCGGTCGGCGAGCTGATCGACGCGGGCTTTGACGTGGCGACGGTCAGCCGGGTGCAGAACCTTCTCTACACGTCGGAATACAAGCGGCGGCAGTCGCCGCCCGGCGTCAAAATCTCGATCCGCAACTTCGGCCGCGACCGCCGCTATCCCATCACCAACGGTTTCAGGGACAAGCGATGACAGGCCGGTTTCGCTTTGCGCCGAGCCCGACCGGATATCTCCATGTCGGCAACGCCCGCCTTGCCCTGATCAACTGGCTGATGGCCAGAAAATCCGGGGGCGAGATGATCCTCCGTCTCGATGATACGGACAGTGATCGCTCAACGCCCGAATTTGCCGATGCGATCGAGGCGGATCTTCTGTGGCTCGGGCTGGACTGGTCCGAGCTTCGCCGCCAGTCGGAGCGGAGCGATGCCTATGTGCGCGCCTTTGAGGCGCTGAAGGCGGCCGGGCGGATCTATCCCTGCTATGAGACGGCGGAGGAGCTGGAATACCGGCGCAAGCGCCAGCTCGCCCGCAAGCAGCCGCCGATCTATGACCGCGCCGCCCTCGCGCTCTCGGAGGAGGAGCGATCGACGCTGGAGGCGGAGGGGCGCAAGCCGCACTGGCGCTTCCTGCTGGATCAGGGCGTGATCCGTTGGCGCGATCTTGTGCGCGGGGAGGTGGAGGTTGATGCGGCGAGCATGTCCGATCCGGTGCTGATCCGCTCCGACGGGCGGCCGCTCTATCATCTTCCCTCGGTGGTCGATGATATCGATTTTGGCATCACCCATATCATTCGCGGCGAGGACCATGTGAGCAACACGGCGCTGCATATCCAGATTTTTGCCGCTCTCAAGGCGCCGGCGCCCACCTTCGGGCATATCCCGCTGCTGACCGGGCCTGACGGCGGGCCGCTTTCTAAGCGCGAGGGGAGCGCGAGCCTGCGGGAGATGCGCGAGAGCGGCATCGAGCCGATGGCGCTTGCCTGCCTGCTGGCCCGGCTCGGCACCTCGGAGAATGTCGAGCTTCGCGCCTCGCTCCATGAGATTGCCGAGCATTTTGATATCAGCCAGTTCAGCCGCGCCGCCGCGCGCTTCGATCCGGCCGAGCTTGCGCATCTGAACGCCCGCCTGCTGCACCGGATGGAATGGGCGGATGTGCGGGAGAGGCTGGATCTCGACGGCGCGACGGAGGCCTTCTGGCTCGCTGTGCGCGGTAATCTCGCAACGCTTGATGAGGCGCGGGGCTGGTGGCAGGTGGTGACGGGGCCGATCACCCCGGTCACTGAGCCGGAAAGCGAGAGCCTCCGCGCCGCCGCGGCGCGGCTTCTCCCCCAAGGCGCGCTTGACCCGTCAAGCTGGAAAGCCTGGACCGATGCCATTAAAGCGGAGACCGGCGCGAAGGGCAAGGCGCTCTTCCTGCCGCTCCGCCTTGCGCTCACCGGCCGCGATCACGGGCCGGAGATGAACAATCTGTTGCCCCTGATCGGACGCGCCCATATACTCGCGCGCCTGAATGGCCGCACCGCGTAAGCCTTCGAGGATTATTGTGACGCTCTATCTCTACAACACCGCCAAACGGCAGAAAGAAGAGTTTGTTCCGCTTGAGCCGGGAAAAGCGGGCATGTATGTCTGCGGCCCGACCGTTTATGACTTCGCGCATATCGGCAATGCGCGGCCCGTGGTCGTCTTTGACGTGCTCTACCGGCTGCTCCGTCATCTCGGTTTTGACGTGACATATGTGCGCAATATCACCGATGTCGATGACAAGATCATCACCGCCGCGCGCGAAAATGGCGAGAGCATCGAGGCGCTCACCCTTCGCACGGCGAAGGCCTTTCAGGATGATATGGCGGCGCTCAACGCGCTGTCGCCGACGTTTGAGCCGCGCGCAACGGAACATATCGGCGGGATGATCGAGATGATCGCGGCGCTGATCGAAAAGGGCCATGCCTATGAGGCGTCCGGCCATGTGCTGTTCGATGTGACCAGCATGGCCGATTACGGCGCGCTATCGGGGCGCAACCGCGACGAGATGATTGCCGGCGCGCGCGTTGAGGTTGCGCCGTATAAGAAGGATCCGGCGGATTTCATTCTCTGGAAGCCCTCGGATGCGGATGTTCCGGGATGGGACAGCCCATGGGGGCGCGGCCGCCCGGGCTGGCATATCGAATGCTCGGTTATGAGCAAGGCGAAACTCGGGGTTACCTTCGATATCCACGGTGGCGGGCGCGACCTCATATTTCCGCATCATGAAAACGAAGTCGCGCAAAGCCGGTGCGCCCATGACGGCGCGCCGTTCGCGCGCTACTGGGTGCATAACGGCTTCCTGATGGTGGAAGGCAAGAAGATGTCGAAGTCGCTTGGCAACTTCTACACGGTGCGTGAGCTTCTCGCCGAAGCGCCGGGCGAAGCCCTCCGGATGAACATGCTGTCAACGCACTACCGCCAGCCGCTCGACTGGACGGCGAGCGGGCTGAAAGCGGCGAAGGCGAGCCTCGATCGGCTCTATACGGCGCTGCAGAAGCTGGCGGAGGTGGAGGCGGGGCCGGCCGTGCCATCGCCTGAGGTTCTCGCCGCCCTGCTCGATGATCTCAATACGCCGCAGGCGCTTGCCGCGCTCAATGCGCTGGCGGGCGAGGCGAACAAGGCGACAGATGCGGCGGAGAAAGCGCGCCTTAAAGGCGAGCTTCTCGGCTCCGGCGCGCTGCTTGGCCTGCTCGCAATGAGCGCCGATGACTGGTTCCGGGGCGGGAGTGATGCGAACGCCGGGGGCTGCCTCAGCAATGCGGAGATCGAAGCCGAGATCGAAGCCCGGCTTGCGGCGCGTAAAGCAAAGGATTTCGCAAGGGCGGACGCCATCCGGGACGCGCTTGCGGCAAAAGGGATCATTCTTGAGGACGGTCCCGGTGGAACGACATGGAAGAGAGCATAATGGCACGCGAGAGACTTTATCTGTTTGACACGACGCTGCGCGACGGGGCGCAGACGCAGGGCGTAGACTTCAGTGTTGAGGATAAGGCGACGATTGCGCGCGCGCTCGATGCGCTGGGTATTGACTATATTGAGGGCGGCTGGCCGGGAGCGAACCCGGGCGATACGGCGTTTTTCGCCGATCCGCCGAAGCTGAAGCGGGCGACGCTGACGGCCTTTGGCATGACCAAGCGGCCGGGGCGGAGCGTCGCCAATGATCCGGGCCTGCAGGAAATTCTGGGGGCGAAAACGCCGGCTGTCTGCATCGTCGGCAAAAGCTCGGAATTTCAGGTCAATGTCGCCCTCGGCATCAGCCTTGAGGAGAACCGCGAGCTGATCTCGGAGAGCATCGCTGAAATTGTCCGCCAGGGCCGCGAGGCAATGTATGATGCGGAGCATTTCTTCGACGGCTATAAGGCCAACCCCGACTATACGCTCTCCTGCCTGAAAGCGGCGGCTGATGCGGGCGCCCGCTGGGTCGTCCTCTGCGATACCAATGGCGGCACGCTGCCCGATGAGGTGGAGCGCATCGTTGGCGAGGTCGTAAAGCATATTCCGGGCGCGAAGCTCGGCATTCACTGCCATAATGATACCGAAAACGCGGTCGCCAATACGCTGATGGCGGTGAAGGCGGGCGTGCGGCAGGTGCAGGGCACGCTGAACGGCCTTGGCGAGCGCTGCGGCAACGCCAATATCATCTCGCTGATCCCCTCGCTCGTCCTCAAAGAGCCGTTCCGCTCATTGGTCGATACCGGGATCACGGAGGAAAATCTGAAGCATCTGACGCCGGTCTCGCGCCTGCTCGATGAGATCCTGAACCGCGCCCCGAACCGCCACCAGCCATACGTCGGCGCTGCGGCCTTCACCCATAAGGGGGGCTTGCATGTTTCGGCGGTCGAAAAGGATCCGCGCACCTATGAGCATATTGCGCCGGAGATCGTCGGCAACCAGCGTCACCTGCCGGTCTCCAACCAGGCCGGGCGCTCCAACATCATCGCCCAGCTTCGCGACTTCGGCCTTGAGATCGATCCCAAAGACCCGAAGGTTGACCGCCTGCTCGAAGAGGTGAAGGAGCGCGAATTCGACGGCTTCTCCTACGATACGGCGCTGGCGAGCTTCGAGCTGATGGCGCGCCGTCGCCTCGGCCAGCTTCCGAAATATTTCGATGTCGAGAGTTTCCGCGTTCAGGTGGAGCGGCGCTATAACGCGAAAGGCCAGCTTCTCACGGTCTCCGATGCGGTCGTCAAGCTGCTGATCGACGGCGAGCGGATCATGTCGGTCGGCGAGGGGAACGGCCCGGTCAACGCCCTTGACGGTGCGCTCCGCAAGGATCTCGGCCGCTATTCGCAATATATTGACGGCCTCCGCCTTGCCGATTTCAAGGTGCGCATCCTGACGTCGGGCACCGAGGCGGTGACGCGCGTTCTGATCGAAAGCATCGATGAGGAGAATAACCGCTGGTTCACCGTCGGTGTTTCGCCAAACATCGTTGATGCGTCATTCGCCGCGCTGCTCGACAGCATTACCTACAAGCTCCTTCGGTCCGGCGCGCCGGCAGGCGGGAAACCAGCCCGCTCATGAGCGACGGGCAGGGAAATCCGCAGCCCGTCATCATTCTTGTCGAGCCGCAGATGGGAGAGAATATCGGGGCGGCGGCGCGCGCCATGCTGAATTTCGGCCTCAAAGACCTGCGCCTTGTCGCGCCGCGGGACGGCTGGCCGAACGGGCGGGCGATTGCGATGGCCTCGCACGCCGATGAGGTTCTGGAAAATGCCCGTCTCTATCCGACAACCGAAGCCGCCATCGCCGATCTCAACTATGTCTATGCGACAACGGCGCGCCGGCGTGATGTGATCAAGGAGATCGCAACGCCCCGCGCCGCGGCGACGGCGCTGCATGCACGCGAAGCCGAAGGTTTGCGCTGCGGCATTCTGTTCGGCAAGGAAAGCGTCGGCCTCTCCAAAGCCGATGTGGCGCTTGCCGATGCCATCATCTCGGTGCCGCTCAACCCGAAATTCACCTCGATCAACCTCGCGCAGGCCGTACTGCTGGTGGCCTATGAATATTTCCAGGAAACGAGCGCCGCGCCGCCCGTGCGCCTCCATCGCGAGCAGCGCCCCGCCAACAAGGAAGAGCTGACGCATCTCTTCAACCGTATCGAGGCGGAGCTGGAGCTGCGCGGTTATTTCGAGCCGATCCAGCACCGGCGCAAGACATTGCTGCGAAACATGCGTAATATGTTCCAGCGGCTCGGCCTTCTGGAATCGGATGTGCGGGCCTTTCAGGGGATGATCAAGGGGCTCGCCCTGCCGCGACGGGAGACAGGCGATGACAGGAAAGGCGACGGAGACGGGAAGCCGGCCCGCGAGCAGCGGCGCAATCGCTCATAATTTTGCCGATCTCGGCACCCTCCGCCTGCATTATGCCGAGACGGGCGTAAGCGAGGCGCCGCTCGTTCTCCTGCTGCACGGCTTTCCTGAATTCTGGTACTGCTGGAAAGCCATCCTGCCGAAACTGGGCAGGGCGTTTCACGCCGTCGCGCCCGACATGCGCGGCTACAATCTTTCGGACAAACCCACGGATCTCAAGGCCTATCACATCCGCGCGCTTGTTCAGGATGTGCTGGATCTTGCCGATCATTTCAAGGCGGAGAAATTCTACCTCGTCGCCCATGACTGGGGCGCGGCCATCGCCTATGCCGTCGCCATTGCGAAGCCGGAGCGGATCAAGGGCCTCGTCGTCCTGAACGGCGCGCATCCCTATATCTTCGCCGAGCTTCTCAATCGCAATCCGGCGCAGATCGAAAGCAGCCGCTATATCGCGGAGTTTCAGGAGGCCGGCATCGAGGGGAGGCTGCTCGAGAATGGCTGCGAATGGCTGATGAACTGGACGTTTCGTGATCTTCACGCCCGCGGGCTGATGCGCGATGAGGATCTTGACGCCTATCGCGCCGCGTGGGAAAGGCCCGGCGCGATGACGGCGATGCTGAATTACTACCGCGCGACGCCGCTGCGTCCGGCAACGCGTGAGACGTTTGGAAAGGGCACGGGCCTTGATCCGGCGGCGTTCAGGGTCGATGTCCCGACGCTCGTCCTCTGGGGTGAGGCGGACAGGGCGCTCATCACCGAGAATCTTGACGGCCTTGAAAAATTTATCCCCGATCTTCAGATCATCCGCTTGCCGGATGTCGGCCATTGGGTGACCCATGAAGCGCCGGAGCGGGCCTTTCGCGAGATATCGGACTTTCTCACCCGGCAGATGCGCAAAAATGCGCATGCTAAGGCTTGACAAGCGGCGGGTAGTTTCTATGATGCGCGCCTTGTGCAGGACTCGTCGGACTGCCTTTTTCCTGAAATTTGAGCTGGATAAAGTACATGAGCAAACGCATTCAAGCGAAATATAAAATTGACCGTCGCATGGGCGAGAACCTTTGGGGTCGCCCGAAAAGCCCGGTAAACCGCCGTGATTACGGGCCCGGCCAGCATGGCCAGAGCCGCCGCGGCAAACTCTCCGACTATGGCATTCACCTGCGCGCCAAGCAGAAGCTGAAGGGCTATTACGGCAATATCACGGAAAAATCCTTCCGCCGCGTCTATGAAGCCGCCGAGCGTCTGAAAGGCGATACCTCCGAAAACCTCATTGGCCTGCTGGAGCGCCGTCTCGATGCCGTTGTCTACCGCATGAAATTCGTGCCGACCGTCTTCGCCTCACGCCAGTTCGTCAACCACGGCCATGTGCTGGTCAATGGCAAGCGCGTCAATATCGCCTCCTACATGGTCAAGCCGGGCGATGAAATTGAAGTTCGCCAGAAATCCAAGCAGCTCGCCATCGTGCTGCAGGCTGTCGACAGCCCCGAGCGGGACGTTCCGGATTATATCGAGGTGGACCACAAGACCATGAAGGGCACGTTCAAGGCCATTCCGAAGCTCGCCGATGTTCCGTATCCGGTGATGATGGAGCCGAACCTGATCGTCGAATATTACTCTCGCTAAGACTTGCGAGCCGAACAGAAAGCCGGAGCCAGCCTCCGGCTTTTTTATTGCCTGATTTTCGGCTTGCGCGCGGCGAGGCGCTTCTCGCGGTTGATCGACCGGCGGACCCGATGATAATCGATCAGTCCGATCAGGAGCGCGAGCAGGGAGAGCGGCAGCAGGCACCAGCCGATGAAATGCAGATATGTCTCGGCGGAGAATTTAAGGAGCGCGACGGCGCCCGCCGTGAGCGCGATGGCGGTCTTGATATAGGCGAGCAGCGTGCGCCTGTTGGCGAGCTCGGTCCGGTGGACGGAGAGGATAAAGGGATCCACCTCGCATTCCTCTTCCGCCAGTGCGCGCGCATCTTTTTTCATTCGCAAAGCGTAGCAGCAAACGCGGTCCGCGCCAAGAAAGCGATCAGGCCTCTTCTGTATGCGGATAAATCATTGCCGCACGCGGCTCGTCCGGATTTTCAATGAGCACGCGGTTGCCGTGGATCTTCACTTGGCGCGCGGCGACGAGCTTGAGGGCGAGGGGATAGATGAGATGCTCCTGCTCCAGAATGCGGGCCGCGAGCGCATCGGCGGTATCTTCCTGCAGGATCGGCACGACGGCCTGCGCGATGATCGGCCCGTCATCCATCTCCGGGCGGACATAATGCACGGTGCAGCCGGTGAAGCGCGCGCCGCTTTCGATTGCCCGCTCATGCACGTGCAGCCCCTTGAAGGCCGGTAGCAGCGAGGGATGGATGTTGAGGATGCGGTCGCGCCAGTGATTGACGAAATCCGCGGTCAGCAGCCGCATGAAGCCGGCAAGGCAGATCAGTTCGATCCCGGCGGATTCCAGATAGCGGGTGATTTCGGCTTCGAAATCCGCCCGTGTCTCGAAATCGCGGTGGTCGATGACATGCGTCGCAATCCCGTTTTCGGCGGCGAATTTCAGCCCCGCGGCCTCCGGATTGTTGGAGAGGACGCTGACGATTTCCGCCGGGAAGTCGGCATCATGGCTTGCCCGCACCAGCGACTGCATGTTGGAGCCGCGGGACGAGATAAAAACCGCTACTTTCAGCTTTGCCACAGCTCATCCAACCCTGAAATGACAACCTGCGGCGCCTCTGCCGCGCGCGCGGCGAGGGCGCCGACGGTGTAGACCGTCTCACCCGCCGCTTCGAACGCGGCCCGTGCGGCCTCCGCCCGTTCGGCGGGGACGACGACGACCATGCCAAGACCGCAGTTGAAGGTGGTGGCTAGCTCGCGCGGCGCGATATTCCCAAGCTCGGCAAGCCATTTGAAGAGCGGCGGCAGCGGCCAGGCGGACGCCTCAAGATGCGCGGCGAGATGTTTCGGCAGCACGCGCGGGATATTTTCAAAGAGCCCGCCACCGGTGATGTGGGAAAGCGCCCGGACGTGGCCGGCGCGAATCGCTGCAAGGCAGCTTTTCACATAAATCCGCGTCGGCGTGATCAGCGCATCGCCAAGCGTGATCCCCGGATTGAACGGGGCAGGGGCGGCATAGTCGAGATTGAAATCGGCCACCAGCCGGCGCACCAGCGAATAGCCATTCGAATGGATCCCCGACGAGGCAAGGCCGAGCAGCACATCGCCGGCTTTCAAATTCTCCGGCTTGAGAAGCTCGTCGCGCTCCACCGCGCCGACCGTGAAGCCCGCGAGATCATAGTCGCCCTTCGCATACATCCCCGGCATTTCCGCCGTCTCGCCGCCGATCAGCGCGCAGCCCGCCTCGCGGCAGCCCGCGGCGATGCCCTTGATGATATCGCGCGCCGCCGCGACATCGAGGCCGCCGGTCGCGAAATAATCGAGGAAGAGGAGCGGCTCCGCCCCCTGCACGACAAGATCATTGACGCACATCGCGACAAGGTCGATGCCGACGGTATCGTGGCGGTTCATGTCGATGGCGACCTTCAGCTTGGTGCCGACGCCATCGGTCGAGGAGACGAGCAGCGGATCCTTGAACCCCGCGGCGCGCAGGTCGAAAAGGGCGCCAAAGCCGCCGAGATCCGCATCGGCGCCCGGCCGGCGGGTCGATGCGGCAAGCGGCTTGATGGCCTCGACAAGTGAGTTTCCTGCCACAATGTCGACGCCTGCGTCCTTATAGCTGTAACTTTTTTTGGAGCTATCGGTGTTCATCAGTTATGCTGCATCCGGTTTAGCGATTATGTTCGGGTCAACATACTTTTTTTCCGGTGGTTTGCAATGACGGAAACACAGACAAAATCATTCTTTTCCTGCGCCCTCGGGCTCGCAGTGCTGCTTTTCTGCCTCGCTGCCGTGCCGGGAGAGGGGCGGGCGGAGGCGGATTTTTACGTGATCCGCAACATTTCCGTTGATGAAACCGCCGACTCCGCCACGACCGCGCGCACCGTCGCCGTCGCCAACGGGCAGAAGCGCGCCTTTGCGGCGCTGCTCCGCCGCCTCGTGCCGGCGGGGGAGCACAACCGGCTGCCGCAGCTTGATGATGCGTCCATCACCGCGCTCGTCGCCTCCTTTCAGGTCGCCAATGAACGGAGTTCGGCAACGCGCTATCTCGCCGACCTGACGTTCGAGTTCAAGCGCGACGATGTTCGCTCGCTGCTGCGTGCCCGGCAATTGCCCTTCTCCGAAGCCATCGCTCGCCCGATTCTCGTCCTTCCCGTCTATATTGAGGGTGAGAAAGCCAATCTCTGGAATATGCCGAACCCGTGGCGCGAGATCTGGACCGAGGTCGTGGATTACGGGCTGCGGCCGAAAGCGCCTGATGCGCTCCGCGATGACTGGGCGCAGCCGTTCGTGCAGCCCGTCCTTATGCCGGCGGGGGATCTGGCCGATATTCGCCTCCTCGATGCCGAAATGGCGCTGAATATGGATCCGGTCGCCATCACCACCTTGCAGCACAACTATGAGGTGGCTGCCGTGCATGTCATCAGCGCGCGGCCGCGCCAAAGCGCCGACGGCGCGCCGCTTCTCGATGTGACGTGGAAGAAAAGCGGCAGCAGCACAGATTCCGCGCCGCAGGTCTTTCGCGGCAGCGTGGATCACGCCGCGCTGATGCAAAGCGCCGTCTTCGAGCTGCTGCGTCAGATGCAGGAGGACTGGAAACAGCGCAACGTCCTCGATTTCAGCACCGAAACGGTGCTCGCGGTGACAAGCCGGGTGCGGAGCCTCGATGAATGGCTGCGGCTGCAGCGCCAGGTCGAAAGCCTCTCGAACGTCAGCGCCGTGCGCCTTCGCGATCTCTCGGTCGGCGAAGCCTTCTGGAATATCACCTATATCGGCAGCATCGAACAGCTGACGGCCGCGCTCGAGCGGCGCGATATCGAGCTTGTCGATCATCAGGGATACTGGACAATTGACTTCAGGTAGGTCATTTAATCTGTTGAAACAGCGCGCGAATTTTTTGTCTGGACGCACATTTGAACATTCCTAACAGCCTCACGCTTCTGCGTATGCTTCTGGTGCCTGCCATCATCTGGCTGATTTTGTCGAACCAGATGTATCCGGCCTTCATCGTGTTCCTGCTGGCAGGGGTGACGGATGCGCTCGACGGCTTTATAGCCAAGCAGTTCGATATGGTAACCCCGCTTGGCACCTATCTCGATCCGCTCGCCGACAAGATCCTGCTGGTCTCGATCTATGTGACGCTCGGCATTCAGGCGGATCTGCCGAGCTGGCTGGTTATTCTGGTGGTAAGCCGCGATTTTCTGATCGTTGGTGGAATTCTTCTCACATTTCTATTGTCCCTGAACGTCACAATCCTGCCATCAAAGCTCAGCAAGCTGAATACCTTCTGCCAGATTCTGCTCGCGGCCTGTGTTCTTGCCGATGCGGGGCTGGAGATTGGCGTCGGATCGATAGTCGCAGGGCTGGTCTATGTCGTTGCACTCACGACCATCCTTTCGGGGATCGCCTATACTTTACAATGGTTCCGCCAGAACGGCACGCAGACGGGGACGAAATGACGCTGAAACAACAGATAAAATTCTGGCTGATCGCCCTGCTTGTCTTTGTCCTTTTCCTGCTGCTGCTGAGCAATATCCTGCTGCCGTTCGTGCTCGGCATGGCGATCGCCTATTTCCTCGACCCCGTTGCTGACCGGCTGGAGGAGGCGGGGCTGAGCCGTACCGCAGCGACGGGCATCATTGTCGGGCTCTTCGTCGTGCTCTGCGCGCTGACGCTGACGCTGCTGGTGCCGATGATCATCGAACAGGTGCTCGGCCTTCTTGACCGGCTGCCGGTCTATTATCAGAGCCTGCATGATTTCCTGCTGCCGCTGATCGGCCGGTTCGTCGATATTCCTGTCTTTCAGCAAAGCGAGGAGATCCGCAAGGGGTTCGGCCAGTATATCGGCGAGGCGGTGAAAAGTCTTGGCTCGGTCTCGAAAGACATCATCAGCGGCGGCGTTGCCGTCGTGAATATGATGGCGCTGTTCGTGATTACGCCGGTGGTGGCCTTCTACCTGCTGCGCGACTGGGATCACATCGTCGAGCGGGTCGACGGCTGGCTGCCGAGAAATCACAAGGAGCGGATCCGCAGCCTCGCGCGCGAGATCGACGAGGTGCTGTCGGGCTTTGTGCGCGGGCAGTCGCTGGTCTGCCTGATCCTTGCCACCTATTACGGGTTTGCGCTGATGCTGACGGGGCTCGAGTTCGGCCTCATTATCGGTATCATCACCGGGCTCATCTCCTTCATTCCCTTCATTGGCGCGATCTTCGGCTTTATCGCCTCCGTCGGGGTGGCGCTCGTGCAATTCTGGCCCGATCCCGTCATGATCGGGATTGTCATCGCGATTTTCGTCGTCGGGCAGATCGTTGAAGGCTATATTCTGATCCCGAGCATGGTCGGCGGCAAAATCGGGCTGCATCCGGTCTGGGTGATGTTCGCGCTGCTGGCCGGCGGCACGCTTTTTGGGTTTGTCGGCGTCCTGATCGCCGTGCCCATGGCGGCCGTCGTCGGGGTGCTGAGCCGCTTTGCCGTCGATCAGTATCTGCAAAGCCCGATTTACAGCGGTGCGCCGCCCGAGGAGCCCGAGGAGCCGATCGAGAAATAGATGCCGCCGTTTCAGATCCCGCTTGATTTTCCCGCGCGCGTCGCGCGTGGACGTGATGATTTTCTGGTCACCCAAAGCAACAGCGACGCCGTTGCGTGGATCGACCGCTGGCCGGACTGGCCGGCGCGGAGCCTCGTGCTGGTTGGTCCGGCGCGCAGCGGCAAGAGCCATCTTGCCGAAGTCTGGCGCACGGCAAGCGGCGCGGCGCGCGTTCCACTCGCCGCTCTTGCCGGCGCTGGAATCGAGGCGCTGACGGCGCGCGCCGGGACATCGCTACTTATTGAGGATGTAGATAAAGAGATTTCCTTATCTGCAAATGAAAACACGCTTTTTCATCTCTATAACCTTGTGCAGGAGCGGGGCGGCAGCCTGCTGCTGACGGCGCGGAGCGCACCGGCGGCGTGGGATGTGGACCTTGCTGATCTTCGCTCCCGTCTTGGCACGATCGCGGTTGCGCATATTCGCGAGCCGGACGATGCGCTCTTCCAGGCGCTCGTCGTCAAGTTTTTTTCCGATCGCCAGCTTGCGGTCGCGCCCGAGGTTGTCCAGTATATCGTGCGGCGGCTGGAGCGATCTTTCGCTGCGGCGGAACGGTTCGTGCGGCGCCTTGACCAGAGCGCCCTCGCCGAGAAGCGGAACATCACGGTCGCCTTCATTCGCGACCTGTTGAAAGAGGAGGGGGAATAACATGGATCTCGGAATTTCCGGCAAATGGGCGATTGTCTGCGCCTCCAGCAAGGGGCTGGGGCGCGGCTCGGCCGAGGCGCTCGCGGCCGAGGGCGTCAATCTCGTCATCACCGCCCGCACCGCTGCGACGCTTGAGCAGACGGCGGATGAGATCCGCGCCCGTCACGGGGTCGAGGTGATCGCCATCGCCGGCGATATCACCACCGAGGCGGGGCGGCGCGAGGTGCTGAAGGCCTGCCCGAAACCCGATATCCTCGTCAATAACGCGGGCGGCCCGCCGCCCGGCGATTTTCGCGACTGGAGCCTTGATGACTGGCAGGCGGCGCTGAACGCCAACATGCTGACCCCGATCGAGATGATCAAGGCGACCGTTGACGGGATGCAGGAGCGGGGCTTCGGCCGTATCGTCAATATCACCTCGGCCGCCGTCAAGGCGCCGATCGATATCCTTGGCCTTTCGAACGGCGCGCGGGCCGGGCTCACCGGTTTTGTCGCCGGTCTCGCCCGCAAGACGGTGGCCCACAACGTCACCATCAACAACCTGCTGCCGGGCCCGTTTGACACCGACCGGCTGACCAGCAATTTCACCGCCGTCGCAAGGGCGCGCGGCAAGACGGTGGAGGAGGTCAAGGCCGCCCGGATGCGGGAGAACCCGGCCGGCAGATTCGGCACCATCGAGGAGTTTGGTGCGGCCTGCGCCTTTCTCTGCGGCGACAAGGCGGGCTTCATTACCGGCCAGAACATCCTGCTGGACGGCGGGTCCTATCCGGGTACATTATAGAAGCGGCATATTCAGCGGAGGAGGGAGACATGCGTTTTGCGGGCATTCTGGCGGCGATGAGCGCCGCGTTTCTGGCCTTCGCCGCGCCGGCGATTGCGGCGGATGCGACCGGGGTCTGGGCGACCAAGGAAGGCAAAAGCCATGTGAAGATCGGTCCTTGCGGCGACAGGCTCTGCGGCGAGATCATCTGGCTCAAAGAACCGACCGGCGAGGATGGCAAGCCGAAGACGGATCGCAACAATATCGATGAGAGTCTGCGGAGCCGCCCAATCGTCGGGCTGCAGATGCTGGCCGGCTTCGAGCCGGACGGCGAGAATGAGTGGGACGACGGCACCATCTACAATCCCGAGGACGGCAAGACCTATTCCTCGAAGATGGAACTGGTGGACGCCAATACGCTTCAAGTGAAGGGCTGCGTTCTGATGTTCTGCCAGACGCAGAGCTGGACACGGGTGGAGTGATTTTTTTACCAATTCAGGCTATACTGCGGGGCGGGGAATTCTTCAATCTGTCATAAATCTGCGGTATTTATTCCCTAGCCTATGTCAAAGCATTTTATATCCGGAAGGGGATCAGGGTTTGACATGTCAGTAAAGCCGGAAGTGGTGGAAGAGGAAAAGATCAACCTGCTGAAAAGCCCGAAACGCTTCAATAACCGGGAGCAGTCGTGGCTGGCTTTTAACTGGCGTGTGCTTGAAGAATCGGCGAACCGGGCGCACCCGCTGCTCGAAAGGGTCCGCTTCCTTTCCATCTCGGCCGCCAACCTCGATGAATTTTTCATGGTGCGTGTCGCCGGCCTCTGGGGCCAGATCAAGGCCAATATCAAGACCCTGAGCGATGACGGGCTGACGCCGGCGCAGCAGCTTGCCGAGGTTGACCGCAAGGCGACAAAGCTGATCAACGAGCAGAATGAGCAGTGGAGCATCCTCGTGCGGGAGCTGCGCGAGAACGGCATCGCCGTCCTCTCGCCGAACGAACTCACGCGTCATGAGAAGAACTGGCTCGAAGATCACTTCATGCAGGAGATCTATCCGGTCCTGACGCCGATGGCGCTCGACCCGGCGCATCCCTTTCCCTTTATCCAGAACCTCGGCTTCGGGATGTTCCTCGAGTTCGCCCGAAAAGAGCCCGAGCGTAACCTGAAAGCCCTGCTTTTGCTGCCGCAGACGCTCGATCGCTTTATCCGGCTGCCGGGCGCGAAAATCCGCTTTATCAGCCTTGAGAACACGGTGCGCCTCTTTCTCGGCCATCTGTTCCCGGGCTATGAGGTGGCCAGCAAGGGCATGTTCCGCGTCGTCCGCGACAGCGATATCGAGCTTGAGGAAGAGGCGGAGGACCTCGTCCGGCTCTTTGAGACGGCGCTGAAACGCCGCCGCCGCGGCAGCGTCATCCATCTGAAAGTCGACAGCGACATGCCGGAGGAATTCGTCGAATATCTGAGCCGCGAGCTCGAACTCGATAGCCGCGCGGTGATCGTCGTCGATGGCATTCTCGGCCTGTCCGATACCGAGGCGCTGATCACGGCGGAGCGACCGGATCTCTGCTTCCCGCCCTATACGCCGCGCTATCCAGAGCGGGTGCGCGATGCGGCAGGGGATATTTTCGCCGCCATCGCCACGAAGGATTTCATCGTTCATCACCCTTACGAGAGCTTTGACGTTGTCGTGCAGTTCCTGCAGCAGGCAGCGGCCGATCCCAACGTCATTGCCATCAAGCACACGCTCTATCGCACCTCGACCAACTCGCCGGTCGTCCGCGCGCTGATCGAGGCGGCGGAGGCGGGGAAATCCGTGACGGCGCTGATCGAGCTGAAGGCGCGTTTCGATGAAGAGGCGAACATCAAATGGGCCCGCGATCTGGAGCGCGCCGGGGCGCAGGTCATCTACGGCTTTATCGATCTGAAGACCCACGCCAAGGTCTCCGTCGTCGTCCGGCGCGAGGGCAAGGGGCTCAAATCCTACATGCATTTCGGCACCGGCAACTATCATCCGGTGAACGCGCGGATCTATTCCGATCTCTCGCTTTTTACCACCGATCCCGATCTTGGCACCGATGTCTCGCTGATGTTCAACTACATCACCGGCTACGCCAAGCCGAAGGGGCTTAAAAAGCTGATGCTGTCGCCCTACAGCCTGCGCAAATCGCTGATCGAGATGATCGAGAAGGAAATCGCCTTTGCGCGGGACGGCAAGCCCGCCTCGATCTGGGCGAAGATGAATGCGCTTGTCGATCCGATCATCATCGATGCGCTCTACCGGGCGAGCAATGCGGGCGTCGATATCCGCCTCGTCATCCGCGGCATCTGCTGCCTGCGTCCGGGCGTGAAGGGGTTGTCGGAAAATATCCAGGTGACCAGCATCGTCGGGAGGTTTCTCGAGCATTCGCGCATTGTCTGCTTCGGCAACGGTCATCGCATGCCGTCGGACAATGCGAAGGTGTTTATCTCCTCGGCCGACTGGATGCAGCGCAGCTTCGATCGGCGCATCGAGACGCTTGTCCCGGTCACCAACGAGACCATCCACCGCCAGGTGCTCGACCAGATCATGGTGGTCTGCCTGAAAGACAATCTGCAGAGCTGGCGGCTCCTGCCGAGCGGTGACTATGAGCGGATCGCAGTGTCGGGCGAACCCTTCTCGGCGCACAATTATTTCATGACCAACCCGTCTTTATCTGGACGCGGTAAGGCTTTGCTTGTAAAGGAACCAGTACCCAAGCTTGTTCCGCCAAGCTGACATACAGCGACAGACTACTGTAGGTGCCAGAGAAAATATGGAAGATCGGGATAGAGAACTGGACCCCACCGTCAAGGTGTCGGACCGGTCAACTGCGGTCATAGATATCGGATCGAACTCGGTCCGGCTGGTGGTGTATGACGGTCCCCAGCGGGCGCCGCTTCCCAAGTTCAACGAAAAAGTCCTCTGCGGTCTCGGTCAGGAACTCGGCACCACCGGGCGGCTCGGCGAGAAGGCCATGGCGGAGGCTATCCAGGCGCTCCGCCGCTATGCTGCTCTCGTTCACTATATGGGGATCGAGCGGGTCATGGTCGCGGCAACTGCCGCCGTGCGTGAAGCGGAGAACGGCTCGGAATTCGTCTCCGAGGTCGAGCAGCAGTGCGATCTCAATGTCCAGGTCTTGAGCGGCCGTCAGGAAGCGCGCTACTCCGGTCTCGGCGTTCTCTCCGGCATTCCCCATGCGCACGGCCTTGTTGGCGATCTCGGCGGCGGCAGTCTCGAACTGGTCGAGGTCTCCGATTTCCGCATCCATGAGACGGCGACGCTGCCGCTTGGCGCGCTGCGCCTGTCGCACATGGGCATGACGGAAGCCAAGCTGCGCAAGATGGTGCGCAAAAAAATCGAGAAAATCGCGTGGCTGGAACAGGTCGACGCCCGGAATTTCTATGCGGTCGGGGGCGCCTGGCGCGTCCTCGCCCGCTATCACATCCTGAAAACCAACCACCCGCTCACCATTATCCACAACTACCGCCTCTCCGCCGACCAGATCAGCGAACTGATCGATGAAATCCTCGCGATGTCGCTTGAGGACCTCTACAACGCCAACGGCATCCCCAAATCCCGCGCCGATACCATGCACACAGCCGCTATCATCCTGCAGGAGCTGATGAGCGCTGTCGGACCGAAGCACGTGGTTTTCTCCGGTAACGGGCTGCGCGAGGGCATGCAGTTCTCGGAGCTTAAAAAATCGGTGCGCAAGCGTGATCCGCTGCTTGACGCCTGCCGCGACATGGCGGCGAGCGAAGGGCGCTTCGCTGAGCATGGGGAAGAGATTTTTCACTGGGTAAAGGATATCCTCGGCGTTGCCGATCGCAAGAGCAAGCGGCTGATCCTTGCCGCCGCGACCCTTTCCGATATCGCCTGGTGGGCCAACTCCGACTACCGCGCCGCGCAGGCCTTCCGCCGCATCTTCCGCGCGCCGTTCAGCGGCGTCGGCCACCGCGCCAGGGCGATCATCGCCCTGTCGGTCTATGCGCGCTATAAGGGTGACCTGAACGGCCCGTCAACGCGGGATTCGCTTCGCCTGCTGACCGCTGACGAGATCAACAATGCGCTGATCACCGGACTTGCGATGCGGCTCTCCCACACCCTGACGGGGGGCACCACCGGTATCCTCTCGCAGACGCGGATCGAGGTAAATTCGACGACGGTCACCTTGAAAGTGCCGTCCTCGCTCGCCGCGCTCGTCGGTCATCACGTCCGCAACCAGCTTGATGCGCTCGCCGCGAGCCTCAATTGCGACGCCAAAATCGAGATTATACCAGGGAAATTATCCTGATCTGACCGTCCTTGCAGGAGAGCGCGATTTCGCCGTTTTTCAGGCGCAGTGCATCCTCGCCGAAAATGCGCCGCCGCCAGCCCTCGAGGGCCGGCACGTCCGCGTTATCATCTGCGGCGATCAGTTCAAGCTCGGCGAGGCTGCAAACAAGCTTCTGCGCCACCTCATTTTCCTCGCAGCGGAGTTTGAGAAGAACGCGGAGCAGTTCCATCAGCGGACCGATGCCGCGCGGCGGCGGCGTCCTTTTCGGCAGCTGCGGCGCCTGATCCGGCGGCAGGTTGACGCCTGCCTCGATGGCTTCCAGCAGTCCCTTGCCCATCTTGCCTTCGGCGAATTTTGTGCCGATGCCCCGCACATGCGAAAGCTGTTCGGGGGATTTCGGCGGGTTTGAGGCGATTTCAAGCAGCGCCTCGTCGCGTAGGATGCGGTTGCGCGGAATGTCCTGACGGTGCGCCTGTCGCTCCCGCCAGGCGGCGACGCTTTGCAGGACCGCGAGGAATTTCGGATGGGTGTTGCGCGCTTTGATGCGCGTCCAGGCCTGTTCCGGCGGCATATAATAGGTCTCGGGAGAGCGCAGGATATCCATCTCGGCGGCGACCCACTCGGCGCGGCCGCTCTCCTCAAGTTTCTTTGAGAGATAGCGGTAGATATCGCGAAGATGCGTCACATCGGCTTCGGCATAAACGAGCTGGCGCTCGGAGAGCGGCCGGCGCGACCAGTCCGTGAAGCGCGAGGATTTATCAACGCCCTTGCCGGTCACCTTGGCGACCAGCGTATCGTAACCGACCGATTCCCCGAAGCCGCAGACCATCGCCGCTACTTGCGTGTCGAAAATCGGGCTTGGCACTTCGCCGGTCAGGTGATGGAAAATCTCGAGATCCTGCCGCCCGGCATGAAAGACCTTCAGGACCTTTTCATTCTGCATCAGGCGGAAGAGGGGGGCGAGATCGATCCCTTTGGCCATCGGATCAATGATCGCCGATTCCTCCTCGGTCGCCATCTGCACAAGGCAGAGGATCGGCCAGAAGGTGCTTTCGCGCATGAATTCCGTATCAATGGTAAAATAGGGATGCTTCTCGAAACGGGAGACCAGCTCTTCAAGAGCGGCCGTGGTTGTAATTATCTGCATAAAAAATTTTTGCCCTTTCAGGCAACACATGAATTGGACACCTGAACGGGAGAGGTGCCGGGAAAGTCAACTCCGGCCACAATAGCGCATAATTCTCCGTAAAGGAAGGTTGGCGACGGGCGAAAAACCATGTAAGACAGGCGCGTCATCCATATTGATCCCGCAGGATCCCGAGAATTCAAGAGAGTATCATGCATAGCTACCGCTCCCATACTTGCGCCGAGCTGCGCGAGAGTGATGTTGGCAAGACCGTCCGCCTGTCGGGCTGGGTTCATCGCAAGCGCGATCATGGCAACCTGCTGTTTGTCGATCTGCGCGACCACTACGGGATTACGCAGTGCGTGATCGAGCAGGATGTGCCGAATTTCGCGGCCGTTGAGCGGGTCCGCTCGGAAAGCGTCGTCACCATTACCGGCAAGGTCGTGGCGAGAGCCGCGGAAGCGGTCAATCCGAACCTCCCCACGGGGCAGGTTGAGGTTTATATCTCTGACTTCACTGTGCAGTCGGCGGCCGAGGAATTGCCGATGCCCGTCTTTGGCGATCAGGAGTATCCCGAAGATATCCGCCTTCGCCACCGCTATCTCGATCTTCGCCGTGAGCGGCTGCATCAGAATATCGTGCTCCGCTCCAACGTTATCGCGGCGCTTCGCGATGCCATGCGCGGGCAGGGCTTTATGGAATTCCAGACGCCGATCCTGACCGCATCATCGCCCGAAGGCGCGCGCGATTTCCTCGTGCCGAGCCGGCTGCATCCCGGCAAATTCTACGCCCTGCCGCAGGCGCCGCAGCAATTCAAGCAGCTCATCATGATGTCGGGCTTCGATCGCTATTTCCAGATTGCGCCCTGTTTTCGCGATGAGGATGCGCGCGCCGATCGCAGCCCCGGCGAATTCTACCAGCTCGATATCGAGATGGCGTTTGTGACGCAGGAAGATGTGTTCAACGCCGTTGAACCCGTGCTGACCAACGTGTTCCAGCAGTTCGCGGGCGAGCGTAAAGTCGTCACCCCGTTCGAGCGCATTCCCTTTGACGAGGCGATGCTGAAATACGGCAGCGACAAGCCGGACCTTCGCAACCCGATCCTGCTCAGCGACGCAACGGAACCCTTCGATGGCTCCGGTTTCGGCCTTTTTGCGAAATCGATCGCTTCGGGCTCGGTCGTGCGCGCCATTCCGGCCCCCGGCGCCGCCGATCGGCCGCGCAGCTTCTTTGACAAGATGAATGACTGGGCCCGCAAAGAAGGCGCGGGCGGTCTTGGCTATATCATCTTCAAGGATGGTGAAGCGCGCGGGCCGATTGCCAAAAATCTCGATGACGCGCGGCTTGCGAAAATTCGCGAGATCACCGGCGTGGGTGAGGGGGATGCGGTCTTCTTTGCCTGCGACAAGGCGAACCGCGCCGCCGAGCTTGCCGGCAAGGCGCGCATCCGCATCGGGAGTGAGCTCGATATCTGCGAGAAGGACGTCTTCCGCTTCTGCTGGGTCGTCGATTTCCCGATGTTCGAATATGACGAGGTGGAGAAGAAAATCGACTTCAGCCACAACCCCTTCTCGATGCCGCAGGGCGGTCTCGAAGCGCTCGAGACGATGGATCCGCTTGCGATCAAGGGCTATCAGTATGATATCGTCTGTAACGGCATCGAACTCTCCTCGGGTGCGATCCGGAACCATCGCCCGGATATCATGATCAAGGCGTTCGAGATTGCGGGCTATGATGCGAGCGTCGTGGAAGAGCGTTTCGGCGGGATGCTGAACGCGTTTCGCTACGGCGCCCCGCCGCATGGCGGTATCGCGCCGGGTGTAGACCGCATCGTCATGCTGCTCGCGGACGAGCCGAATATCCGCGAGGTGATCCTGTTCCCGATGAACCAGCAGGCGCAGGATCTGATGATGCAGGCGCCGGCCGAAGTGCCGCTCAAGAACCTGCGCGAATTGCATATCCGCACCGTGCCGCCGCAGCCGAAATCAGGCGGATAACGAATATCGCCAAAACCTGATCTAAAACCCGCCGCATCCCGGCGGGTTTTTTTATGCGCGGGGGAACATATTTCCGAATTTTTAACAAATGGATGCGTAGAGTTACGGCTACATTAACCAAAAGGTTGCACGGTGACGGCAGAAAACAGACTGGATAGCCTGCGCACGGAAAAAGAGCGCTTTGTTGCCTTTTCTTTTGCGGCGGCGGATTTGCTTCTCGAACTCGACAGGGAAGGTGTCGTCGTCTTCGCCTCCGGTGCTGCCAAGGGTCTGACCGGCCTTGAGATTTCCGAGCTTGAAAATCTGCCCTTTATTGAGCTGGTCGCCGAGCAGGACCGGCGCATCGTCGCGGGCATTCTGGAGAATATGCAGGTTGGCGACCGCATCGCGCCCGTCGTCATCCGTATGGAGAATACGCATATCTCGGCGATCGTCGGCGCCTGCAAGCTGCCGCGCACGCACGAGCATATCTTTCTTGCCATTAACATTTCGAGCATGGCGGCGATCCGGACAACGTCGGAGTATCGCGATGCCGACACGGGGCTTCTCAGCCGCACGGATTTCCTCAAACTTGCCGATCAGCAGATGACGCTTGCCGCCAATGCGGGCCAGCGCACGGAACTCACGCTGTTGCGCCTCAATGGTCTCTCCGATCTGCAGGAGCGGCTCGGCGAGGAAGGCATGGGCAATTTCTTCGACCGGATCGGCATCCTGCTGCGCCGCTATTCGCTCGGCGGCGACAGCGCCGGACGGCTTGATTCCGACAAATACGGCATGGTCCACAGCCCGGCGATCGATGCGCGCATCCTGGAGGATAAAATCACCTCGCTCGCCGATGAGGACGGCAAGGGCGGCCTCTCCATCTGGCACAGCACCGTCGATCTGATGAAGGGGCAGCTTTCGGCGAACCACGCGACGCAGGCGTTGATGTATGTCATCAATCATTTCGTGGAAAGCGACACGGAGGAATTCACGATCAAATCGCTGGCCGAGGGGATGAACAACCGGCTCGAGAAGACCATGAACCGGATGCTGGCCCTGAAGTCGATGTTCCAGAACTATAAGTTCAATCTCGCCTACCAGCCCATAGTTCAGCTTTCGGACCGGGAAATTCATCACTATGAAGTGCTGTCGCGCTTCAAGGACGGGGAGAGCCCCTATGACACGGTGACGTTCGCCGAGGAGACGGGGATCGTTCAGGATCTCGATCTCGGCGTCGCCCAGAAGGTGAAGCAGAAGCTGCTCGAATATCAGAAGCGCGGCGATGAGCTGCCGCGGCTCGCCGTCAATCTCTCCGGCTATTCGCTCGAATCGGACAGTTTCATCGACAGCCTGCTCGCGCTCTTTGCCGACAATGACGAGATCCGCGAACATATCAGCCTCGAGGTCACCGAGACGAGCCGCATCAAGGATCTTGAGCGGGCGGAGAATGTCATCCAGTCGATCCGCTCGGCCGGGATCGAGATCGCGCTCGATGACATGGGCTCGGGCTCGGCGTCCTTCCAGTATATTCGCGCAATTACCGTCGATTACATCAAGATTGACGGCACCTACATCAAGGAAGTGCTGACGAACAAGCGCGACGCCGCGATCCTGAAGGCGCTCTCGCGTCTCTGCCAGGAGCTCAACATCGGCACCATTGCGGAGATGGTCGAGACGAAAGAACAGCTCCATGTGCTGAATGTGCTCGGCGTCAATTACGGGCAGGGCTGGTATTTCGGCAAGCCCCAGAGCGATATCCAGACGAAGCGCAAAAATCGCTCGATCACGCAGAATCTGAAGCGCAAAGGCTTCGCCACGACCTGGGCGTAACGCCCCCAAAGAAAAGGGCCTGCTCGAAGAACAGGCCCTTCATGGGAGCAATGACAAGGCAAGCAATCAGCCTCTATACTCAAACAAATGCACTCAGGTACGCTACAGGCTACGCAACTCTTTTACTCTACTGGTTACGCGACGAAATCTTCATCCGCCGGATGGCAACGACTGTACGCAACTGCCCGGGTACGCTTTACGAACATCCGCTGGTGGCGCCGCAGGTGTCACATTTCATGCAGGTCCCGTTCCGCACGAGCGTGAAATTCCCGCATTCGCCGCAGCTATCTCCTTCATAGCCTTTCATGCGCGCTTCCATGACGCGGCTGAGACGGTCTGATCCCTCGCCGGACGCCGTGGTCGCGGTCACACTGACGCTCGCCGCGGCGACGCTGCCGCCGACGCTGACACCGGCGGCCGCCGCGCTCATCTGCGGCTGGCCCGCCGCCGCACCGACCGCGAGGTTCATGGTCGAGAGGCCGCCCTGCAGCACCTCGAAATTATTGGCGCGCAGATAGCCGGTCGAGGCGAGGTTGATGACGTTGTTGAGCGCCGCGGGGCGGGGCGCCAGTTCGTCGTCGGTGATCTTCGCCTGCGCGACGCCGCCGCCGAGGGTGTCCATGCGCAGGTCATCGATCGCGACATGGGCAAGGTCATTGCGGCCGAGGTAGGAAATCGCGAGCTCGCGGAACAGATAGTCGAGGATCGAGGTCGACATCTTGATGGCGTCATTGCCCTCGACGATGCCGGACGGCTCAAAGCGCGTGAAGGTGTAGGCCTCGACAAACTCCTCAAGTGGCACGCCATACTGCAGGCCGATCGAGATGGCGATGGCGAAGTTGTTCATCAGGCTGCGGAAGGCGGCGCCTTCTTTGTGCATGTCGATAAACACCTCGCCGAGGCTGCCGTCGTCATATTCGCCGGTGCGCAAGTATACCTTGTGGCCGCCGACGGTGGCCTTCTGGGTATAGCCCTTGCGCCGTGTCGGCAGCTTTTTGCGCTCCGAGACGATGCGCTCGACGATGCGCTCGGCAATGACGTTGCTGGCCGCGGCGGGCGAGGTTCTGACTTCTTCTTCGATCTCTTCGAAATCCTCGTCATCAAAGGCGAGGGCGGAGAGCGGCTGGCTCAGCTTCGAGCCGTCGCGATAGAGCGCGTTGGCCTTCAGCCCAAGTTTCCAGGAGAGGAGGTAGGCGTTCTTGCAATCCTCCACGGTTGCCGCGTTCGCCATGTTGATGGTCTTGGAAATGGCGCCCGAGATGAAGGGTTGCGCCGCCGCCATCATGCGGATGTGGCTCTCGACCGAGAGGAGCCGCTTGCCGATCCGCCCGCACGGGTTGGCGCAATCGAACACCGGCAGATGCTCATCGCGAAGATGCGGCGCGCCCTCCAGCGTCATCGCGCCGCAGCAGTAGGTGTTGGCGGCTTCGATCTCATCGCGCGTGAAGCCGAGCGCGGCCAGCATATCGAAGCTGTAGTCATTCAGCTGATCGTCGCGGAAGCCGAGGACATCGCGGCAGAATTCTTCGCCGAGCGCGAATTTGTTGAAGACAAACTTGATATCGAAGCAGCTCGCAAGTCCCGCCTCGATCTTTTCCAGAACATCGTCCGTGAAGCCCTTGGCGCGGAGCGCTTCGTGATTGACGCCGGGCGCGCCGTCGAGCGTTGCATGGCCGACCGCGTAGTCGATGATGCTTTTCGCTTCAAGCCGGGTATAGCCGAGCTGCTGCAGCGCTTCGGGCACCGTGCGGTTGATGATCTTGAAATAGCCGCCGCCCGCCAGCTTCTTGAATTTGACGAGGGCGAAATCCGGCTCGATCCCGGTGGTGTCGCAATCCATGACGAGGCCGATCGTGCCGGTCGGGGCGATGACAGAGACTTGCGCGTTGCGATAGCCGTGCTCCTTGCCCAGCTCGAGCGCCGCATCCCAGGCGCGCTTCGCCGCATCGGCAAGCTCCGCCTCCGGGCAGTTGATGACATCGAGCGGGACGGGAAGCACGTTGAGCTCCTCATAGCCGTCGCTGAGGCCATAGGCGGCGGTGCGATGGTTGCGGATGACGCGGAGCATATGCTTCGCGTTCTTCTTGTAGCCGGGGAAGGCGCCAAGCTCGGCCGCCATCTCCGCGCTCGTGCGGTAGGCGACGCCGGTCATGACCGCGGTGATGGCGGCGCAAAGGGCGCGCCCTTCATCGGAGTCGTAAGGCAGGCCGCGCGCCATCAGAAGGCCGCCGATATTGGCGTAGCCGAGGCCGAGGGTGCGGAACTTGTAGGAGAGCTTCGCAATTTCTTCGGACGGGAACTGCGCCATCAGGACGGAAATTTCCAGCGTGACCGTCCAGATCCTTACGGCGTGCTCGAACGCGGCGACATCGAAGCTCTTGTCGGCGCGGCGGAAGGTCATCAGGTTGAGTGAGGCAAGGTTGCAGGCCGTATCGTCGAGGAACATATATTCCGAGCAGGGGTTCGACGCATTGATGCGGCCATCCTCGGGGCAGGTGTGCCAGTCGTTGATGGTGGTGTCATACTGCAGGCCCGGATCTGCCGACTGCCAGGCGGCCTCGCCGATCTGTTCCCACAGATCGCGCGCCTTGACGGTTTTGGCGACTTTGCCGTCGGTGCGGCGGATGAGGTCCCAGTTGCCGTCCTTCAGCACCGCTTCGATAAATTCATCGGTGACGCGGACGGAGTTGTTGGAGTTCTGGCCCGAGACCGTGAGGTAGGCGTCCGAATCCCAGTCCGTGTCATAGGTCGGGAATTCGATCTCGGTATAGCCCTGACGGGCGAATTCGATCACCCGCTGGATGTAATTTTCCGGCACCATGGCTTTGCGTGCGCCGATGATGGCCTTGCGAAGCGCCGGGTTTTCGGCCGGGATGAACGCCTCATCGCCCTTGATCTCGTGGCAGGCGCGCATGACGTTGCCAAGATGCAGGTTGCAGAGCTTCGAGCCCGCGACGAGGGAGGCGACCTTCTGCTCCTCGACGGCCTTCCAGCTGATATACTCCTCGATATCCGGATGATCGATATCAAGCGTCACCATCTTCGCCGCGCGCCGCGTCGTGCCGCCGGATTTGATGGCGCCGGCGGCCCGGTCGCCGATTTTAAGGAAGCTCATCAGCCCCGATGACCTGCCGCCGCCCGAGAGGCTCTCGCCTTCGCCGCGAAGGTTCGAGAAGTTGGTGCCGGTGCCCGAACCATATTTGAAAAGCCGCGCCTCGCGCACCCAGAGATCCATGATCCCGCCCTCGTTGACGAGATCGTCATCGACGGACTGGATGAAGCAGGCGTGCGGCTGCGGATGCTCGTAGGAGTTTTCAGATTTCTTCAGCTTGCCGGTCTTGAAGTCGACATAGGAATGGCCCTGCGCCGGTCCCTCGATGCCATAGGCCCAGTGCAGGCCGGTGTTGAACCACTGCGGCGAATTGGGCGCGCCCATCTGGCAGGCCAGCATGTAGCGCATTTCATCGAAATAGGCGCGGGC
>JRYH01000147.1_pt1 | contig 96508 bp, 90 predicted proteins | sample 235351 | NCBI WGS metagenome assembly JRYH01 (sample SAMN03074221, study PRJNA261480) | activated sludge metagenome | biome: Wastewater Treatment Plant; feature: Wastewater; material: Activated sludge; isolation source: activated biomass of a wastewater treatment plant treating wastewater... ... | reverse complement strand
GGGACGCCGGCTTTGCGGAAATATTTCTGGGCGATGATGTCGCAGGCGACCTGCGACCAATCGGCGGGAACGTCGATGCCCTCCAGCCGGAAGACGATCGAGCCGTCGGGATTGCGGATTTCACTCGTGGTCTGACGGAATTTGATGCGCGCATAGGGGGATGAATCTTGTGTGGTGAACCGTCTCTCGATACGCATGGCAGACCTTCCATTTACTCTTGTGATATTGCTTTTCCCTGGGCGGAGGACGACGACTGCACCGCCGGAAACGTCAGGAAAACTGCCGTTTTCCTCGCCCCATCACCTACAACATATGGTAGGTAGTCCCCCTTGTCAGCGTAGGATCATGGTGCTGCATTTCGTCACTGTCAACCATGAAAACACACCAGATGTGGTGGCTAAAATTTTACGGATAGCGAGATGTGGGGGAAATCCAAGGCCCTCCCCGTCGAGGGTGAGGATTTTATGGTTAACATATTTTTGTGTCCGGTTGCCAAAACATCACACGGCAGGGTCTGTTCGGGGCGAAACGACAGAATCAGGCGCGGCGGGCGCAATACGGCGCGCAGGGCTGCATCGCCGGCGGCGCGGCCGGCTGAGCGGGCCGCCCCAGAAACTTACACTGGACGAATGCGGCCTTGAGTGCCATATTCCGTTGCAATATAAAGACGCCCGGGCGGCTCTGCCCGATGACAAGAGAAGAGTGACATGGCGACGATTGGTACAAGATTATTTACATGGCTGCGCGGCGAGCTGGTCGGCGAAGATCAGTTCGGCAATCGCTATTACCGTGAGAAAGGCAAGCCGACCGGTCCCGTCGGCCGCGAGCGGCGCTGGGTGATCTATAAAGGCAAGCCCGAGGCGTCGAAAGTACCGCCCGCCTGGCATATCTGGCTGCATTACACGACCGACCTGCTGCCGGGCGAGCAGGAGATGCCGCAGGCGCCGTGGATCGAGGAACATGTGCCGAACCTGACGGGAACCGATCTTGCCTACCGCCCGGAGGGATCGATCCTGAAAACCGGCAAGCGGCAGCGGGGCACCGGCGATTACGAGCCGTGGCGCCCCTGATCCGGCAACGGACCCTGGCGCAAGGGATGGTCTGGAGCGATGGAGAAGTGAATGAGCAGTAATATCGTTGAAACCGTGATCGGCGCCGTGGTTCTCGCCTTTGCGGCGATCTTCCTGGTATTCGCCTATCGCACGGCCGATGTCGGCACGAGCGGCGGCGGGGTCAATCTGACGGCGTCCTTCGACAGTGTCGACGGGCTGACGATCGGCAGTGATGTGCGCATGAGCGGCATCAAGGTCGGCACCGTCACCGCGCAGTCGCTGGATCCGAAGAGCTATCGCGCGATACTCCGGATCAGCCTCAATGAGGATATCGAACTTCCCGACGACAGCTCCGCGAAGATCACCTCGAGCGGCTTGCTCGGCAGCAACTACCTGCTGCTGACCCCGGGTGGATCGGACGACATGCTGAAGGACGGCGATTCCATCAGCTATACGCAAGGGGCGGTGAATATCCAGGATCTCATCGCGCAGGCGATTTTCTCAAGCAGTAGCGGCGGCGCCAGCAAGAGTGGCAGCGCGCCGGACGCCGGAAAGTAACAGTCAACAGGCGTTTTTATTTTGGTAACTGTCCAGGCGAAGTATATCCGATATCCGCTTTTCCGCCGTTCGGCGCTGCTGCTGCCGGCGGCGCTCGTGCTGCTGCTCGGCGGGAGCAATCCGGCCGCGGCCGAGCCGATTGTCGGCGATACCGTCATCCTCCGGGCGCTTGACAAGGTGACGGCGCGCACGAGCGATCTTGCGGTTCCCATCGGCGAGAGCGTGACCTTCGGATCAATCACCATCACCCCGAGAAAATGCGTCAAACGGCCGCCGGAGGAGACGCCGGAAGTTACCGCATTCCTTGAGATTACGGAGGTGGAGGAGACCGGGACGCCGGCGCCGGCGGTGCCGCCTTCGGAAGAGACCCGCGTTGAAAGCTTGCCGCCGCTGGAAGACAGAAGCGCCGCGCCGTCAGCGGGCGCGGCGGATGAGAAAGCCGCCGAAGCGGGCGGAGAGGCGGCCGCGGGCGATGATGGGCTGATCCATCTCTTTACCGGCTGGATGTTCGCCTCCAGCCCTGCCATCAACGCGCTTGAGCATCCGGTTTATGACGTCTGGGTGATCGACTGCAGGATCTCCGCGCCTGAAAGATCCGAGGGCAGCCGGTAGAAATCGCCGCGTTTCCCGCGCGCCGCGTCAAGCCTTTCCAGATATTCCCGGCGATCGATTTCAATGGCGCCGAGGCTCGCGAGATGCGGCGTGAGGAACTGCGCATCGAGCAGCGTATAGCCGCCGTGGATCAGGCGCGCCACCAGATGAACGAGGGCGACCTTGCTCGCGTCGGTGGCCTTTGAAAACATGCTTTCGCCGCAAAAGACGCTGTCGAAAGACACCCCGTAAAGCCCGCCCACCAGCTCACCCTCCCGCCAGCATTCGATGCTGTGGGCAAAGCCCGCCTCATGCAGCTCGGTAAAGAGATCGAGGATAGTGCGGTTGATCCAGGTTGCGCGGCGGCCGGGACGCGAGGCGGCGCATTCGCGCATGACGCGGCGAAAGGCGCGATCAATCGTTACCTCGAAGGGCATGCGGCGGACGGTTTTCGCAAGGCTTCGCGGCACATGAAAGGCATCGAGCGGGAAAATGCCCCGCCGTTCCGGCTCCACCCAGTAGACGTTGGGATCGTCGGCGCTGTCGGCCATCGGAAAGATCCCGACATGATAGGCGGCAAGCAGGGTCTCGATCGAGATTACCGACATGAGAGGCGCGGCGCGTCAGCGCGCCGCAATAAATTTTTCCAGCCAGTGAATATCATAGCGACCGGCGCGAAAATCCTCGTTGTGGACGATTTCCTGATGCAGCGGCAGCGTCGTCTTGATACCGCTGACGACGAACTCCTGCAGCGCCCGGTCGAGCCGCATCAGACATTCCTCCCGGCTCGGCGCATGAATGATCAGCTTGGCGATCAGGCTGTCGTAATAGGGCGGAATGTTGTAGCCGGTGTAAAGTCCGCTATCGACGCGCACGCCAAGCCCGCCGGGGACGTGAAATTCGGTAATCGGCCCGGGGCTCGCCGCGAAGGTGTGCGGATCCTCCGCTGTCACGCGGCATTCGATGGCATGGCCGTCGAAGCGAATATCCTCCTGGCGCAGCGTGAGCGGCTTGCCGGCCGCGACATTGATTTGCGCCTGGACAAGATCGATGCCGGTGATCATCTCGGTCACGGGATGCTCGACCTGCAGGCGGGTGTTCATCTCGATGAAATAAAATTCGCCATTTTCATACAGAAATTCGATGGTGCCGACGCCTTCATAGCGCATGTCGCGGATCGCATCCGCCACCGTCTTGCCGATCTTCGCGCGCTCCTCCGCGGTAATGACGGGGGAGGGGCTTTCCTCGACCGCCTTCTGGTGGCGCCGCTGCAATGAGCAGTCCCGTTCCCCAAGATGCACGACATTGCCCTGACCGTCGGCGAGGATCTGGATTTCGATATGCCGCGGGCCGCTCAGGTATTTCTCCATATAGACGGCATCATCGCCGAAGGCGAGCTTGGCTTCGGAGCGCGCGGAGAAGAAGGCTTCCGAGAGCGCCTCGCGGGTTGCCGCAACCTTCATGCCGCGCCCGCCGCCGCCGGCCGAGGCCTTGATGATGATCGGATAGCCGATGCGCTCGGCCTCGCGGATCGCCTCATCGAGATCGTGGACTTCGCCCTCCGATCCCGGCACGCAGGGCACGCCGAGTTTGCGCATGGTTTCCTTGGCCGTGATCTTGTCGCCCATCATGCGGATATGCTCGGCCGAGGGGCCGATGAATTTGATGCCATGCGCAGTGACGATATCGACGAATTTGGCGTTTTCCGAAAGGAAGCCATATCCCGGATGGATGGCGTCCGCGTTCGTCACCTCGGCCGCCGCGATGATCGACGGGATATTGAGGTAGCTCTGCGCGGAGCTCGGCGGGCCGATGCAGACGCTCTCGTCTGCGAGGCGGACATGCATGGCGTCGGTATCGGCGGAGGAATGCACGGCCACCGTCTTGATTCCCATCTCACGACAGGCGCGATGGATACGGAGCGCGATTTCGCCGCGATTGGCAATCAGGATTTTTTCAAACATCGAACCTGCTACTTTACTCAATGATGGCGAGCGGCTGCCCGAATTCCACCGGCTCCTCATTCTCGACGAGGACTTTGACGACTTTACCCGCTTTCGGCGCGCCGATCGGGTTCATGGTTTTCATGGCCTCGACGATCAGCAGCGTCTGGCCCTGGCTGACCATATCGCCCGGTCGCACGAACGGCGCGGCGCCGGGCTCGGGCGCAAGATAGATGGTGCCGACCATCGGCGATTTGACGGCGCCCGGATGATCATCGGCGGAGGGCGTCGGCGCGACCGCAGCGGGCGCTGCCGCCGCCGGCGCGGCGTGGGCGCCGACCATGACCGGCGCCGCAGAGGTGCCGCGCGACAGGCGGAGGCGGGAATCGTCGCTTTCGATCTCGATCTCGCCGAGGCCGGTTTCATTCATGATCTCGGCCAGTTCCCGGATCACCTCTTTATCGATATTCAGGTTTTTCATAATGTCCAAGTCTCGGTTACTCTAATCAAAGGTCGCAACAAGCGCATCGAGGGCGAGCACATAGCCCTTTGCGCCAAATCCGCAGATGACGCCGATGGCGACGGGCGAAATATAGCTGTGATGACGGAAAGGTTCACGCGAAAAGATGTTGGAGAGGTGAACCTCGACGGCCGGCACGCCGGTCGCCTTGAGCGCGTCCATCAGCGCGACGGAGGTATGGGTATAGGCGGCGGCGTTGAGGATGATGCCGTCATGCACGCCGCGCGCTTTCTGGATCGCATCGACCAGTTCGCCTTCGAGGTTGCTCTGCACGAAGCTGACATCAACGCCGAGGCGCCGTCCGTGGTCTCTCGCCAGCGCTTCGATATCGGCAAGCGTCGTGCGCCCGTAAATCTCCGGCTCGCGCGTGCCGAGCAGGTTCAAATTCGGCCCGTTGATAATGATGACTGACTTACCCATACCGTTCCCGCAAATGTAGGCGATGCGCCCGGACTGCCCCCTTATACTTAAGTTCGCGGGGAGTTTAAAGTAGTTGTGAAAATTAGTCGATGCGCGATTGCAAGAGCGCTCATTCGCTCACATTTGATTGATGCGGGCGCGGCGGCAACTGTAATATAATCGCGCCATCTTTTTAAACGCGGGAAGCGAAGGGGCGGATGCTGCGACGACTTCTGATGATCCTCACGGCGGCCCTTCTCCTTTTCGGCCTGCCGCAGATGCTGTCAATGGCGGCGGATATGACCAGCGAGACGGAGGCGACAAGCTGGTCGGCGGCGCGCCGGGATGCGAGCGGCCTTGCGCCCAGGCCGGACGCCCACCCGGAAGCCATCATACAGGTTTACGGCGCGAAGGCGTGGGGCTGGCGCGGCAATTTCGCGGTCCATAGCTGGATCGCTTTCAAAAAGGCGAATGACAGCAGCTATGAGCGCTATGAGATCGTCGGTTGGCGGGCGCGACATGGCGGCAACGCGCTCGTCCATCAGCGCGGCAATCCCGACAACTACTGGTTCGGCAGCTCGCCTGCGCTTTTGGCGGAAGTGACGGGGGAGGCGGCAGCCGCGCTGATCCCGCGCATCGAGCAGGCAATCAGTGATTACCCACATAAAAACGAATATCGCGCCTGGCCGGGACCGAATTCGAACAGCTTCATCGCCCATATCGGCCGGGCCGTGCCCGAGCTTGGCCTAGACCTGCCGCCGACCGCCATCGGCAAGGATTATCTGACCAACGGCCGGGCGGTCGGCCGTGCGGTCAGTGGCCGCGGCCTGCAGGTCTCGCTGCTCGGGTTTGGCGGCTTCAGTTTGAGCCCGGTTGAGGGCGCCGAGCTGCACTTCCTCGGCCTCACGCTCGGGGTCGATATCGACGATCTCGCGCTGAAACTCCCCGGGTTCGGGCGGATCGAGCCGTTCTAGGGGGCGAGTTTACTCAGGAAGCGCGCCCCGCGGGCGGTGTTCCTTTCGCTGCCGCCTGCGCGCGGACATAGGCGATCACTTCACGGAATTCGTCGAGCGAAATGGCGCCCGGGATAAAATTATTGCCGATAATGAAGGCGGGCGTGCCGCTGATCCCGAGTGCGTCCGAGAGCATGAGATTCTTCGTGATGATCTCAGCAGTCCGCTCGCTTCCCATGTCGGCCTTGAGCCGCGCCGGATCAAGCCCGGCGTCGGTCGCGATATTGAGGATCCGCTCCATCGTCAGCTCGCCGCGGCTTTCCATCAGCGCATTGTGCAGCGCCATGTAGCCGCCCTGCTGCCCGGCCGCGATGGCCGCCTGAGCGGCGAGGGTCGAGCCGGGGCCGAGGATTGGCAGTTCCTTCAGCACAAGCCGGGTATTGCCGTCTTCCTCAATCGCTTTCATCAGGTTTGGAAAGGCGGCCTTGCAGTAGCCGCAGCGATAGTCGAAAAATTCAACGATCGTGACATCGCCCGACGGGTTGCCGGCGACATGGCTGTAGCCGTCATTGAGAAGCTGATCGCCAAACTGCGCAAGCAGCGCCTCGCGCTCGGCTGCAGCCAGATTCTCCTCCTGCTCGCTGTAGGCGATCATGGCATCGCGAAGGACGGTGGGATTCGCCAGCAAATACGCACGCACCTTTTCGCCGAAGGCGGCGTCATCCATCTCGGGGCGGGGCGCAAAATGGCTGTAGAGGCCGACCCCGACGGCCACGACAAGGGCAAGGAGAGAGAGGGCGAGGGCACTCGATTTACGGCGATCTGACATAAAATGGCTTTCCAGTTAAAAGGGACGGCGATTATGCGTCTCGCGCCGGTAAAAGCAAATAAACATTGGCGTGAGCGACGGCTCTATTCAGTCGTCTTCTTCGCCGCCCTCAACAATCGCGATTGTCGGGCTGTCTTTTACTGGTTTATAGTAGCGTCGCGATCATTGGGCGCGGTGGTTCGCCGAGAAACAAGAAACGCGTCCGGTTTTTGAAGCGAGGGGTAGTTAGTGATGCTAAAGGAATTTAAAGAATTTGCCATGCGCGGCAACGTGCTCGATATGGCCGTCGGTATCATCATCGGCGCCGCGTTCGGCACCATTGTAAAGTCACTGGTTGATGACGTCATCATGCCGCCGATCGGACTGCTTCTCGGCGGCGTCGACTTTTCCGATTTCTTCATCACTCTTTCCGGCGGGGATTACGCGACACTTGCCGCCGCCAAGGAAGCGGGGGCCGTGACGCTGAATTACGGCGCCTTTATCAATACGGTGATCAGCTTCCTGATCGTCGCCTTTGCGGTTTTTATTCTGGTCAAGCAGATGAACCGGATCATCAAGAAGGAAGAAGCCGCTCCGGCCGAGCCGCCGGCCCCGCCGCGCGAGGAAGTCCTGCTTGAAGAGATCCGCGACATTCTGAAGCAGAAATAAGCGCGCATTACGATAAGCGAGCGGTCCGGGTCAGCCCCGGGCCGTCTGCTGCTGCTGCTTGGCGATGGTGATGATATCCTGCGTGCGCAGGTAAAGCGGGCTGCCTTCCTTAAAGAAATCAAGCGCCCGTTCGGCATGGAAAATTGCCTTCGCCGCATCGCCTTCCAGCAGGTAACGCTCGGCGCTTGAATAGGCCAGCATCCCGGTATCGCCAAGCCGGCTGTAGGCAATCCCGAGTTGATCCCAGGTCTGCCCGTTATTGGGATCGAGAAGCCGGCTTTCCGTCAGAATATCGAGCGCCTTTTCCGAATTGCCCGTCGCATTGAGGACGGTTGCATAAAGCGTCAGGATCAGCGGCTCATCGGGGGCAAGACGCACCGCCGCTTCGAGCGGCGCAATCGCGCCCATAATATCCCCCGTCTCGTAAAGCGCCTGTCCCTTCAGCTCATAGAAATAGGGATCGCCGGGAAAGTCCGCGATCAGGCTGTCGATCTCGGCAAGCGCTTTGGTCATGTCAGGATAGCGGTAATAGGCAATGGCGCGGGCATAGCGCGCCTCGACGCTCGTGTCGCTCACGGGATATTCGCGGAGCACCCGCGGCAGCGGCCGGGTATAGCCGAACAGCTTTGCCTGCATCCTTTTGAGGGCAATCACATCCTCGGCGCTGTCGGGGGTGTCGCGGTAGGGGGAGGCGTTGACCCGCTGCGTGAGGGCCGAGACACGGTCGCTGCTGACCGGGTGGCTGCGGTAGTAGGAAGCAATCGTGCTCTGCGGCTGGTACTGGCCGCGGCCGATAATCTCGAGAAACTCCATCATGCCGCGCCCCGACTGCTGCGTCCGGTCGAGATAGGTGATGGCGGCCTGGTCGGCCGAGGATTCTTGCGTGCGGCTGTATTGCAGGAAGGATTTGGTCGCCGCGTCCTGCGAGCCCATCATCATCGCCATGCCCGCATCGCCGCCGCCCGCAACCGCCGCCGCGAGGCCGAGGATCATCCCGACGATGCTTTTGATGCTGGCATTTTTCAGCGCATCATGCGTCCGCGCAAGATGGCCGCCCGCGATATGGCCGGTTTCATGGGCGATCACGCCTTTGAGCTGCGAGGGCGTCTCGACCCGCTCCAGCAGGCCGCGAAACATGAACATTCGCTGCCCGCCGGCGACAAAGGCGTTCAAATCATCGCTGTTAATGATATATAGACGGACATCGTCGCCATTCAGCCCGGCCGCCGTGAACAGAGGCCTTGCGTAAGACCGCAGGGTATGTTCAATTTCTGCGTCACGAATGAAGGAGGGTCCCGTCTGTTTGGCACCCGCCGCGTGCGGCGGCAGACACAGGACAAGAAATATGAGTAACGGCGTTATGATGCGTTTGATCAAAAAATACATCCCCTTGCTTCATCCTAAAACTAGGAAGTCGGATGGCCTGCGTCAATGGATTGTCCGCCTGTTATTGCCCGTTGCCGCGCCTGCGCTCGTGCTTTCGGCCTGCGGCGGGCCGGCGGTGCCGCTCGGCCAGATCGGCAATGTGACCGGCGCGCTTGGCGGCGTCGCCTCTGACGAGCCGCGTGCGACCCTGATTGCAGAGGATATCCTCTCCTCCGGCGGCACGGCCGCCGATGCCGCAACCGCGCTCTATTTCACCCTCGCCGTCACCTATCCGATTGCCGCGTCCCTCGGCGGCGGCGGGGAGTGCATCGTCTATGACGTCAAGGCGAACAAGCTCGAAAACCTGCAGTTCTTCAACCAGTCGCCGGCGGAGGGGGGCAATGTCGCCATTCCCGGCAACATCCGCGGCATGGCCGCCCTGCATGCGCGCTATGGCAAGCTGCCGTGGTCGCAGCTTCTGGTGCCGGCCGAACAGCTTGCCGCCTTCGGCCAGCCGCTCTCGCGCGCCCAGCATATGGCGATGGTCGTCAACCGCGACCAGCTCTTCCTCGACTATAATATCCAGTCAATTTTCATCGACAATGACGGTAATTTTGTGGCCGAAGGGACGCGGCTTCGCCAGATCCGTCTCGCCAGCCTGCTCTCGGCGCTCCGCTCCGAGGGCGGGGCGGCATTTTACAGCGGCAACTGGGCCCGCACCTTCGTTGAAGATGCCCGCATCGCCGGCGGCAAGGTCGCCGTCTCGGACATGCTGAACTACCGCCCCCAGTGGCAGGAGGCGCGCAGTTTCCGGGTCGATAACAATATGGTCGGCGTCTCCACGGGGCGCGCCGGCGCGCGCTACGAGGAGCTTTGGACATCGCTCTATCAGGGACGCGGCGTCCTCGGTCTCAATGTCTCGATCCCGCAGATCGATGTCGCCCGCGCCGCCGGCGACGTGCTTGCCTCGATCCGCGACAGCTCACCCTTCATCAGCTACGGGACGTCCTCCTTCGTCACCGCCGATAACCAGGGCAACGCCGTCGCCTGCGTCGTCGGGCTTGGCTTTCCGTTCGGCAGCGGCCAGATGGGGGAGATCACCGGCATCGTGATGGCGGAAAACCAGGTCGCCGAAGCGCGCGAGTTCGCCGCATCCCCGATGATCATGGCGAATATGGCCAACAAGGATCTCTATTTCGCGGGCGCGGCGACGGGCGGTGCGGCGGCGACGGTTGCCGCGGTCTCGACCGCGCTCAATGTGCTGGCGCAGGGGCAGGGGCTGGATACCGCCATCGACGCACCGCGGCTTTTCACGATGGGCGCGGACCTGCCGCTGCTGCATGAGACGGCGATGCCGGCCGCCGATGTCGCCGCCCTCAAGACGCAGTTTCCCGTCACCGTCGAGGTTGACCGGCTGGCCTCCGTCAATGCCATCTATTGCCGCGATGGCAAGCCCTTCAACTGCGTCTCCCGCCATGATCCGCGCGGCTATGGCCTGTCACTCGTCGGCAACTGAAGGAAGAATACATTATGAATCGCTCCCGGGGCGCTGATATCAGCGCGTTCATCGTCATGGAAGTCATGAAGGCCGCCGCCGAGCGCGAGGCCGCTGGCGGTGACGTGATCCATATGGAGGTCGGCCAGCCCGGCACGAAGGCGCCCGCCAAGGTGCTGGCGGCGGCACAGGCGGCGCTCGACCAGGAGCTGATCGGCTATACCGGCGCGCTCGGCATCCCGGAGCTTCGCGCCGCCATCGCCCGGCACTATGGCGATTTTTATGGGATCGAGGTGCCGGCCGCGCGCATTATCGTCACCACCGGCTCGTCTGGCGCCTTTCTCCTCAGCTTCCTTTCCGCCTTTGATGCGGGCGATCGCGTCGTTATGGCGGAGCCGGGCTATCCGGCCTATCGCAATATCCTGACGGCGCTTGGCCGCGTGCCGGTCGGGCTGCCCTGTCATGCCGATACAAATTTCCAGCCGACGCCGGCGCTGCTCGACCGGATCGAGGGGCCGCTTCATGGCCTGCTTGTCGCCAGCCCGTCGAACCCGACGGGAACGATGATCAAACATGATGAGATGAAGGCGCTGGTCGATTACTCTTTGGGGCGGGGCCTGCATTTTATCTCCGATGAGATCTATCACGGCATCACGTTTGATGCGCCCGCGGTCACCGCGCTCGAATTCACCGATGAGGCGATCATCATTAACAGCTTCTCGAAATATTTTTCGATGACCGGCTGGCGGCTCGGCTGGATGGTCGTGCCGGAGCGGCTGCTGCCGCTCTGTGAGAAGCTCGCGCAGAATTTCTTTATCTCGCCGCCCGCGCTCAGCCAGCATGCGGCGGTTGCCGCCTTTGACTGCCGCGAGGAGATTGAGGCGAATATCGCCGTTTACGCCCGCAACCGCGACCTGCTGCTCCGGGAATTTCCAAAGCTCGGCCTCAGCCGCCTCGCCGCGGCGGACGGGGCGTTCTACATCTATGCGGATGTGCGCGACTACACCAATGACTCGGTCGATTTCTGTCGGCGTATGCTCGCCGAGACGGGCATTGCGGCAACGCCCGGCGTCGATTTCGATCCGCATCGCGGCCATGTCTATGTGCGCTTTTCCTTCGCCGGGACGACCGAAGCGATGGAACGGGCCGTTGCGGCCCTGAAAAGCTGGCCGGTGCTCAAAGCGCGCTGACGCTAGCCGGATCGGCGGGAATATCGACATAAAAAAAGGGAGCGATACGCTCCCTTTTTCCTTCATTCTGCCGCTGGTCAGTTCCGTCGCCACCAGCCGCGCTTGGGTTTGGCGTCCGCGATGACGACTTCCTCGCGCGCATCCTCGCTGATGACGGTGACGGAGACGGGCTTGTCGACAACCTCTTCTTCCGAGGCGGCAGGCTCAGCCGTCGCATCCTCGTCAGCGGCAGGGGCGGCGTCAGCCTCGCTTGCTGCCAGAGCCGGCTGATCATCGACCGGTGCTTCTTCCGGAGCGGCCTCCGCCGGTGCGTCCGCATCCGCCGTCTCCGCTTCAACTTTCTTAGTCACCCGGCGCCGGCGCGCCGGCGCCTTTTTCTTCGCCTCAGCCGCCTCAGCCGGGGCTTCCTCTGCGGTCTCGGCAGCAGCTTCGGGTGTTTCATCTGCCGTCTCGTCCGAAGCCGGCGCCTCGTCAGACTTCACCGGGGCCTTGCGGCGGGTGCGGCGGGGCTTCTTCACCTCGGCCTCAGCGGCCTCCTCCGGTGAGGGCTCGGCAGCATCACTGTCCGCGCCGTCGCTTTCCGCATCTGTCGGCGCTTCGGCATCATCAAGCGTCGCTTCGGCGTCCTCAGACGTGACCGTAATCGGAATAGTGACGGGCGCATCGCTGGCCGTTTCATCCGACGCAGTGTCATCCGGCGCGCTCAAAGTGTCAGCGGTCACGTCATCGCCATTTTCCGCGGATCCTTCCGCAAATGAGCGCTGATCATCGCTGCCAGCCCCGCGAGAACGGCGACGCCCGCCGCGCTTGCCGCGCCGCCGACGCTTCGGCTCATGCGTTCCTTCCTCGCCCTCGCCATGCTCCGTGCTGTCGCTTTCCGCCTCGGTGGCGGGTTGGTCTTCAGAGCTTTGTGCGGCAACGCCATTTTCCTCGCGCGGCTTGCGGCGACGACGGCGGCGGCGACGGCGGGAGGAGGAACCATCCTCATCGTCATCGTGGCTCCGCGCGTGGCCGTTCTCTTGATCATGGTCATGATCATGCTCGTCGTCCTCATCCTCCTCCTCGGGTGCGGCGGAGGCATAGCTCGTCGGGAGTTCGCGGGTGATGGGCGTGAGATCGCCGGGACGGCCTTTCTCGCGCTCCATATTATAGTCATTCATATTGATCGTCGGATCGGCGAGGATCAGGATCGTCATGCCATAGAGATTTTCCAGATTCTGGATGACGGCGCGCTTCTGGTTCAGAAGATAGATGGCGACTTCGGTATGCACGCTCACCGTGATCTTGCTGCTCCGCTCGCGCACGCCTTCTTCTTCGAGCATGCGAATGATGAGAAGCGCCGTCGATTCAATGGAGCGGACAAAGCCCGATCCGCCGCAGATCTGGCAGGGCGTGGTGCTGCTTTCAAGGAAGCTCGGCCGCAGCCGCTGACGCGACAGCTCCATCAGCCCGAACGGGCTGATCCGCCCAACCTGGATGCGGGCGCGGTCGGATTTGAGGCAGTCCTTCATCCGCCGCTCAACCGCGCGGTTGTTGCGGTTGTCGTCCATATCGATGAAGTCGATGACGATCAGTCCGGCAAGATCACGCAGGCGGAGCTGGCGGGCGATTTCCTCGGCCGCTTCAAGATTGGTCTTGACGGCGGTATCCTCGACATTGCGCTCGCGCGTTGCCTTGCCCGAGTTGACGTCGATGGAGACGAGCGCCTCCGTCGGGTTGATGACGATATAGCCGCCCGATTTCAACTGCACTTCCGGATGATACATCGAGGCGAACTGCTGCTCGACCTGGAAACGGTGGAAGAGGGGGATCTTGTCCTTGTAGGGCTGCACCTTCTTCGCATGGCTCGGCATGAGCTTGCGCATGAAGTCCTTGGCGACCTTGTAGCCTTCCTCGCCTTCGACGAGGACTTCGCTGATATCCTTGTCATAAAGATCACGGATGCAGCGCTTGATGAGGTTCGCCTCTTCATAGACGCAGTAAGGCGCGATGGATTTCAGCGTCAGTTCGCGGATATCATCCCAGAGCCGCATGAGGAATTCATAGTCGCGCTTGATCTCGACCTTGGTGCGGGAGAGACCGGCGGTGCGGATGATGACGCCGATGCCTTTGGGAACATCCAGCTCCTGCGCGATCTTCTTCAGCCGCTTGCGGTCGGCCGGGGCGCTGATCTTGCGGCTGATCCCGCCGCCGCGCCCGCTGTTCGGCATCAGGACGCTGTAACGGCCGGGGAGGGAGATATAGGTCGTGAGCGCCGCGCCCTTGTTGCCGCGCTCTTCCTTGACAACCTGCACCAGCAGGATCTGCCGGCGCTTGATGACTTCCTGGATCTTATAGTGGCGCCGCGGGGCCGGACGGGGATCATCGATATCATCATCGCCCCCAACGCTTTCGACATAATCGTCATCGCCCCGGTCAATGACTTCGACGCGGCCACCGCCATTGCTGTCGCCATTGCCATTCGCGCCGTCATCGCCGTTGCCGTTGTCGTCGGCGTCAGCGTCAGAGCCGTCACCGGCGGCTTCCGCGGTCTCCGTATCGGCATCCGCATCGTCCGCAGCACTCTCACCATCGGAAGCTTCTTCTGGAGGGTCCGTTTTGACGGGATCGCCGTCATCGGCATCGCTCGCCTCGAGTTCCTCCGCCGTTTCCTGCTCGATCAACGCTTCACGATCCGCGATGGGGAGCTGGTAATAGTCGGGATGAATTTCGTTGAAGGGGAGAAAGCCGTGGCGATTACCGCCATATTCCACAAAGGCCGCTTGCAGCGAGGGTTCGACCCGGGTCACCTTTGCGAGATAGATATTGCCTTTAAGTTGTTTTTTCGAAACCGTCTCGTAATCAAATTCTTCAAGACGGGTACCTTTTACTATTACGACGCGTGTCTCTTCCTCGTGAGACGCGTCGATCAGCATACGCGTAGCCATACATCAGCTCCAGGACTGCAGGCCCTCGTTATGAGTCGAGAGGGCATGAGCCAATTTTTGAGGAAATCGTCGGCGCCGCCCGCTTCTCTCTCGACGAAGGTCTGAAAAAAAACGCCTTGCCGAGGCGGCTGAAATTCCGGCTGCCGTAACCCGTCTTCGCCAATGAAAACGGGAACGATTTCTGTTTCACCTTTTTACTGCATTGTCTTAAGCGCTGTAGCCTGACGCTCCGGGGATTGATGATTGTCAATGCCTGCAAAAGCTGTCGGTTACGGCGCCGTCCCGACCCCAAATATATATGGCGGGGGAACTGACCACAGAAACTCACGTGCATATAATAGCGCCATTGCCACTTTGATACCAAGTGAATAATGACCGGCGGCGAAAAATATTCGTGATCCGCACCTCTGCGCATTGATTAGCGCCGGTAAAGCCGTTAATTTAGGTCATTCGGCGGCGTTTGCCGCACCTGCGTAGCGTAATTTATTTGATCCGGATCTGGATATGGTCAGTCGATTTTTCCGACTCCCTTTACTGCTGCTGACGCTTCTGGGGATGTCGCTATCCGTTACGGCGTTTGCCGCCCCCGGCCTTGAAGTTTCCGCCGTCCGTCTCGGTCAGCATGAGACCAAGACACGTTTCGTCATGGAATTGAACGCCGCGCCGACGTTCGATGTGTTTCTGCTCGCCGATCCCTACCGCATCGTCATTGACCTGCCGGAACTGACCTGGCGGGCGGGCGATACCAGCCTGCACCGCAAGGGCGTGGTGCGGAATTTCCGCTGGGGCCTCTTCAAGAAGGGCACGTCGCGCGTCGTGCTCGATGTGACGGGACCGGTGAAAATCCTCCAGACCGCGGTGTTGCCGCCCTCATCGGGCATGCCGTGGCGCTTCTTCATGGATATTCAGGAGACCGACAATACGGCCTTCCGCAACACCGTCGATGCGCAGCGCCGCGGCGGCGAGGCGACGCAGGTTGCGCTTGTCGCGCCGCCACCGCCGAGCCTGGTGCGCAAATATACCGTCGTCATTGATGCGGGGCACGGCGGCATCGATCCCGGCGCGATCGGCCAGAGCGGCGTCTATGAGAAGAAAATCACCCTCGCGGTCGCGCGCAAGATCCGCGATATCCTCGCAAAGGACAAGAAATACAATGTCCTGATGACGCGAGATGATGACACCTTCCTCAGCCTTCGCGAACGGGTGACATTCGGGCGGAGCGCGAAGGCGGATCTCTTTATCTCCGTTCATGCCGATTCGATCAGCCGGCCGAGTTTCCGCGGCGCCGCCGTCTATACCCTCTCGGAGAACGCCTCGGACGATGAAGCGGCGGAACTTGCCAAGGAGGAAAATAAATCCGACCTGATCGCCGGCGTCGATCTCAGTGCGCAGGACGATACCGTGCAGGGTATCCTGATCGACCTTGCGCAGCGCGAGACCAAGAATTTCTCCGTCAAATTCGCGGAAATGCTGACGCCCGAGATTGCCCGCTCCGGCATGACCGTGCGCGGCAAATCGCACCGCTTCGCGGGCTTTCGCGTTCTCAAGGCGCCCGATGTGCCCTCGGTGCTGGTCGAGCTTGGCTATCTCTCGAACCGCGAGGATGAGCGCATCCTGAAATCCGCCGACGGGCAGCAGAAGCTGGCGGAGGCGATCGCCCGGGCGGTCGATAAATATTTCAAGACAGTCGATCCTTGAGCATTGCGCGGGCGCAGGGCGCGCCCTATCTACGCTCTTTTCGTCTGAAAAAATTTAAATCTGTTCTATATTGACAGAACATATCCGTATCGAGATCCGATTTTATGAAGCGCCTGGCAAAATTCCTCCTCCTCAGCTTTTCCCTGCTGCTCTTCCTCGGTGTTGTAGCGGCGGGCGCGGTGGTCTATGGCTTCTATCATTTCGGCAGGGGCCTGCCTGAATATGACCAGCTCACGCGCTACGAGCCGCCGGTGATGACCCGCGTCCATGCGGGCGATGGCAGCCTGATCGCGGAATATGCGCATCAGCGCCGGCTGTTCGTTCCCATCGAGACCATCCCCGATATCGTCAAGCAGGCGTTTGTCGCGGCGGAGGATCAGAATTACTACGCGCACCCCGGTGTCGATTTCCAGGGTATCGCCCGCGCCGTTGTCACCAACCTCAAGAATATCGGGCAGGGACGGCGGCCGGTCGGCGCCTCCACCATCACGCAGCAGGTGGCGAAAAACATGCTGCTGACGAACGAGGTCTCCTATGAGCGCAAGGCGAAAGAGGCGATCCTCGCCCTTCGCATCAACAATGCGCTCAGCAAGGATCAGGTGCTTGAGCTTTATCTCAACGAGATTTACCTCGGCCACCGCGCCTATGGCGTTGCGGCGGCGGCGCTCTATTATTTCGACAAGTCGCTCGATGAGCTGACGATTGCCGAGGCGGCCTATCTCGCGGCGCTCCCGAAAGCGCCCAACAACTACAACCCCTTCCGCTTTCCCGAGCGGGCGGTGGAACGGCGGAACTATGTGATCGGCCGGCTGCTCGAGGATGGCTATATCACGCCAGAGCAGGCCGCAGAGGCCTATGCGACGCCGCTGCTTGCGCGCGAGGGCGGCGATGCGCAGGTTATCAAGGCGGAGTGGTTCACCGAGCAGGTGCGGCGCGAGATTTACGATCTTTACGGCGAGAAGGCGCTTTATGATGGCGGCCTTTCCGTGCGCACCACCATGCAGACCGATATGCAGCAGATCGGCGAGAAGCTGCTGCGCGCCGGCCTTCGCGACTATGATCGCCGCCACGGCTGGCGCGGCGTCTTCTCGAATATCGAGACGGGCGAGGGATGGGCCGCGCGCCTTGCCGAATTCCCGCGTCCGAAGGGGCTCGGCGACTGGCATCTCGCGCTTGTCCTCGGGGTCGATGACGCGGCGGCCGATATCGGTTTTTCCGACGGGAGCGAGGGAAAAATCCTGCTGGAAGACCTCAAATGGGCGCGCGAATATCTCGGCGTGGACAAGCGCGGGCCCGCCATCGCCGCGCCGTCGGACGTGCTGAAGGTTGGCGATGTGATCGCGGTGTCGGCAAAGGCCGGCGCGGAGTCGGGGCAGCGTCTCTTTGCGCTTGAACAGATCCCGAAAGTTTCGGGCGGTCTCGTTGCGATGGATCCCCATACCGGGCGCGTCTATGCGCTTGTCGGCGGCTGGAGCGCCGATGTCTCGCATTTCAACCGCGCCATTCAGGCCTATCGCCAGCCGGGCTCGGCCTTCAAACCCTTCGTCTATGCCGCCGCCCTCGATAACGGCTTTACGCCCGCCGACAAGGTGATGGACGGCCCCTTCGTGCTGACCCAGCCGAATGGCGAGCGATGGAAGCCGAGCAACTATTCGAACCGCTTTTACGGGCCGAGCACGCTCCGTCTCGGGATCGAGAAATCGCGCAACCTGATGACGGTGCGGCTCGCCCGCGCCATCGGCATGGAACCGATCGTCGATTACGCCCGTCGCTTCGGCATTACCGACAATCTGATGCCGACGCTCTCGATGGCGCTTGGCGCCGGCGAGACAACGCTGCTTCGCCTCACCACGGCCTATGCCGAGCTCGTCAATGGCGGCAAGAAGATCACGCCGACGCTGATTGACCGGGTGCAGGACCGCCGCGGCCACACCATCTATCGCCATGACAATCGCCCCTGCGCCGGCTGTAATGTCGCGGCATGGGAAGACCAGAAGGTGCCCGAGCTTTTCGATAACCGCGAGCAGATCCTGCCGGCGACGACCGCCTATCAGATCGTCTCGATGCTGGAAGGCGTGGTGCAGCGCGGCACCGGCCAGTCGATCAAGGTCGTCGGCAAGCCGCTCGGCGGCAAGACCGGGACCACCAACGAGAGCAATGATGCGTGGTTCGTCGGCTTCTCGCCCGATCTCGCGGTCGGCGTCTATATCGGCTTCGACACCCCGCAGAGCCTTGGCCAGCGGGAGACCGGCTCAAGCGTCGCCGCGCCCATCTTCCGTGATTTCATGGCCGCCGTGCTGAAAAATCAGCCGGCGACGCCGTTCCGCGTGCCGGAAGGCATTCGCCTTGTCCGCATCAATGAGCAGACCGGCGAGCCGGCGGGACGGGGCGACAAGAATGTCATCCTTGAAGCCTTCAAGGCGACAACCGGCAATATCGCCCGGCGCGGCGTTCTCGACGGATCGGAAGCGGACGGCTTTGCGCCTGCGGTCACCGAGAGGGAGGAGACGCCGCTTTCTCCCGGCAGCGCGATCCGCTCCGGTACGGGCGGGCTTTACTGATCCGCTTTTTCAGATTACTTTCCGGCGACATTTATGAATAGCGTGGAGTGAAACATGCGTGCAGAACATCAGTCACTGGTCGATGAAATCAAGCAGGGCATGTCCCTGCTGAGGAGGTATCTTTGACTGGGATAACGCCACGCGCCGCCTTGAGGAGCTGAACGCCCTCGTCGAGGATCCCGATCTTTGGAACAATGCCGCCAAGGCGCAAAGCCTGATGCGCGAACGCACCAGCCTCGATAACGCGCTGACCGCCTACAACCGCATTCAGCAGGAACTTGAAGACAACACCGACCTGATCGAACTTGCCATCGAAGAGGGCGATGAGGAGACGCTGACCGAGGCCGAGACGGCGCTGAAAGAGCTGCTGGCGGACGTCAACCGCCGCCGCCTTGAAAGCATGCTGTCGGGCGAGGTTGACGCCAATAACTGCTATCTTGAAATTCACGCGGGCGCGGGCGGCACGGAATCGCAGGACTGGGCGCAGATACTCCTTCGCATGTATATGCGCTGGGCCGATCAGCATGGGCATAAGGTGACGGTGCTGGAAGAAAGCCCGGGCGAAGAGGCGGGGATAAAATCCGTCACCATCGAGATTGCGGGCGAAAACGCCTATGGCTGGCTCAAGACCGAGAGCGGCGTGCATCGACTTGTCCGCATCTCGCCCTTTGATTCCAACGCGCGGCGGCATACCAGCTTCTGCTCCGTCGGCGTCTATCCCGTCATCGATGACGAGATCGATATCGAAATCGAGGAGAAGGATCTGCGCATCGACGTTTACCGCGCGTCCGGCGCCGGCGGGCAGCATGTCAACCGGACGGAATCGGCGGTTCGCATCACGCATATCCCGACCAACGTCGTCGTGCAGTGCCAGAATGACCGCTCGCAGCACAAGAACAAGGCCGAGGCCATGAAGATGCTGAAATCGCGCCTTTATGAGCTGGAACTGCAAAAACGCGAAGCGGAAGCGCAGGAGACGCGCGACAGCCAGACCGATATCGGCTGGGGCCATCAGATCCGCTCCTACGTGCTGCATCCCTACCAGATGGTGAAGGATCTGCGGACCGGCGTTGAAAAAGGCAATGCGCAGGGTGTGCTGGACGGCGATCTCGATGATTATCTCGCCGCGGCGCTCGCCCAGAAAATCGGCGGCGAGGAAAGCGCGGCTTAACCTTCCGCGTCACTCTTATTGAAGAGGTGAGAGAGCGCATCGCCTGCCTGGGCGAGCGCTTTTTCCGCATCAGGAAAAACGCCTGTCAATGACATGAAGCCATGCACCATGGCGGGAAAGCGCACCATGCCGACGCGAACGCCCGCCGCGTTCAGCGCCTTGCCGTAGCTTTCCGCCTCATCGCGAAGCGGATCGAAGCCGGCGGTGATGATAAGGGCGGGCGGCAGACCTTCAAGATCCGTCGCGAGCGCGGGCGATGCGCGCACATCATCCCTCTCGCGCGGGCTATTGAGATAAAGATCGCGGTAGCCTTCCATGCGCGAACGCGTGAGGAAAAAGCCGTCGGCAAATGTCGTGTGGCTCGGCGCGGAAAGATGCGCATCGAGCGTCGGATAGAGGAGAAGCTGAAGCATGGGCGAGGGGCCGCCCGCACGCTTTGTCTGCTGCGCCGCCGCCGCCGCGAGGCAGCCGCCGGAGCTGTCGCCGCCGACCCCGATACGCGCCGGATCAAAGCCATAGTCCGCCGCATGTTCCGCCGCCCAGAGAAAGGCCGCACAGGCATCCTCCACCGCGGCCGGAAAGCGATGTTCGGGCGCCAGCCGATAGTCAACCGAGAGGACGCCGAAACCGCCATAGGCGGCAAGCCGTGCACAGAGCCCGTCATGGGTCGCGACGGAGCCGCGGATATAGCCGCCACCGTGATAATAGACGAGCAGCGGCAATCCGGCCGCCTTGCTGGGGCGATAGAGGCGGGCTGGTATCTCGCCCGCAGATGTTTTGAGGATAAGATCTTCCACTACGTGAAGGCGCGGGCGCTTTCCGGCGAGCAGGCGAACGGTTCTCGCGAGCCGCTCACGCGTCTCGGGCACGTTTTCAAGCGTCACCGGCGCGGCGCTTTTGCGATCGAGATCGGCAAGAAAGCGCGCCTTCGAATCGAGCGTCTGCCCGTCGATAACGACAGGCTTCAGGCCGTAGCAAAGATTGAAAAAGGACGCCGGAAGAAGTTTGAGCGCCGCGACGATCAGCCGTTCAATCATATTCGGCGGCTTCGTCGCAGCAGCGCATGGCCTCAGGCGGAGACGCGGGCGATCTGCTTCTCTTCGAGAAGCTGCTGAAGCTCGCCGGTTTCAAACATTTCGCGCATGATATCGCAGCCGCCGATAAATTCGCCCTTCACATAGAGCTGGGGAATGGTCGGCCATTCGCTGTACACCTTGATGCCCTCCCGAATGCCGGGATCGGTCAGCACGTCGATGCCTTTGAATTTGACGCCGAGATGGGACAGGATCTGTACAGCCGTTGCCGAGAAGCCGCACTGCGGGAAGATCGCGGTGCCTTTCATGAACAGCACGACATCGTTGGATGTCACTTCGTCGGAAATTCTGTCTTTGATTGCCTGATCAAGCATTTAGAAATCCTCTCAATATAAATTCGGATCAATCGTCGTCCGGCGTGGCAGTCTGCAGGGCGAGGGCATGCAGCGCCTCTCCCATATTGCCCTTCAGCGCCTCGTAAACCATCTGATGCTGGCGCACGCGGGGCAGGCCAATGAATTGGGCGGAGACCACCAGGGCGGCGTAATGATCGCCATCACCCCTGAGATCGGTAATTTCGACCTTTGCGTCCGGAATACCTTCTTTGATCAGCCGTTCGATTTCATTCGCATCCATTGCCATGGACTTTTTTCTCCTTCAACTGCCGGGTTCCGCCATTAGGGCCGGCAGCCATTCTGCATGTACTTTTCGCAGCTTAGCCACAGATATGGTGAGCCAGTCACCGATTTTCAAATCAGTATGACCGATCGTTCCAAGAATGTGTAGGGGAATATCCTGCTCTGCGGCAAATGCCCGCAGGCGCTCGACATCGCCGGGCTTTGCGGTCAGCACATAGGCCGCCTGGCTTTCGCCGAACAGCGCCGCGTGGGGCGGCAGATCGGTCGGGATATTGAGATCCGCGCCGAGATCGCCGGCAATCGCCATTTCGGCAAGAGCAACGCCGAGGCCGCCATCGGAGAGGTCGTGGGCGGCCGTCACCAGTCGCTTCTCGATCATCGACCGGAGATAGTCGCCATGCTTGCGCTCGCGGGCGAGATCGACCACGGGCGGCGCGCCTTCCTCGCGGCCCTCAATCTCGCGAAGGTAGAGCGACTGCCCCATCTCCCCGGTCAGGTCGCCGAGCAGCAGCACCACGTCGCCGGCAGATTTGAAGGCCACCGTGGTCATTACGCTGTAGTCTTTGAGGATACCGACACCGCCAACCGCCGGGGTCGGGTGAATGCCAACGCCGTTGGTCTCGTTATAGAGCGAGACGTTCCCGGAAATGACAGGAAAATCAAGAGCTAGGCAGGCGTTCTTCATGCCTTCGATGCAGCCGACAAACTGGCCCATAATCTCCGGGCGCTGCGGATTGCCGAAATTCATGCAGTCGGTGATCGCAAGCGGCAGCGCGCCGGTCGCCGTAATATTGCGCCAGGCTTCCGCAACAGCCTGCGCGCCGCCCGTCTCGGGATCAGCGTAGCAGTAGCGCGGCGTGCAGTCGGTGGTGATGGCGAGCGCCTTTTTCGTGCCATGCACGCGGACCACCGCGGCATCGCCGCCCGGCCGCTGCAGCGTGTCGCCCATGACCATATGGTCATACTGCTCCCAGATCCATTTGCGGCTCGCGATCTCGGAGGAGCCCATCAGTTTCAGCAGCACTTCGCCAAGGTCGTTGGGGGAGGGAACGTCATCGGCAGAAATCTTCGCCTGCGGCGGGGTTTTCACCCACGGCCGGTCATATTCCGGCGCGGCATCGGCGAGTGGCGCGACGGGCAGGTCCGCCACCACCTCGTCATGCATGGTGAGGATCATGCGGCCGGTATCGGTGACCTTTCCGATGACCGCGAAATCGAGCTCCCATTTCTCGAAGATGCGGCGTGCTTCCTCTTCCCGGCCGGGTTTCAGGATCATCAGCATCCGCTCCTGGCTTTCCGAGAGCATGATCTCATAGGGCGTCATGCCTTCTTCGCGCATCGGCACCTGATCGAGATTGAGCTCGATGCCGACGCCGCCCTTATCCGCCATCTCAAATGATGAGGAGGTGAGGCCGGCCGCGCCCATATCCTGAATGGCGACGATCGCATCGGTCGCCATCAGCTCCAGGCAGGCCTCGAGCAGCAGCTTTTCGGTGAACGGGTCGCCGACCTGCACGGTCGGGCGTTTCTCATCGCTGTCGTCATCAAATTCGGCCGAGGCCATGGTCGCGCCGTGAATGCCGTCGCGCCCTGTTTTGGAGCCGACATAGACGACCGGGTTGCCGATGCCGCCGGCGGCGGAATAGAAGATCTTGTCCGCATCGACAAGCCCGACGGTCATCGCGTTGACGAGGATGTTGTTGTCATAGGAGCTGTGGAAATTCGTCTCCCCGCCCACGGTCGGCACGCCCATGCAGTTGCCATAGCCCGAAATGCCGGCAACGACGCCGGCGACGAGATGGCGCGTCTTCGGATGATCCGGCCGGCCGAAGCGGAGCGCGTTCATATTGGCGATGGGGCGCGCGCCCATGGTGAAAACGTCGCGCATGATGCCGCCAACCCCGGTCGCCGCGCCCTGATAGGGCTCGATATAGGAGGGGTGGTTATGGCTCTCCATCTTAAAGACGGCCGCCTGGCCATCGCCGATGTCGATAATTCCGGCGTTTTCGCCAGGTCCGCAGATCACCCACGGGGCTTCCGTCGGCAGGGTTTTCAGCCATTTTTTTGACGATTTATAGGAGCAGTGCTCGCTCCACATCACCGAAAAGATGCCAAGTTCCGTAAGGTTGGGGGTGCGCCCCAGGACCTTCAGCAGCTCTTCATATTCGCCGTCGCTCAGGCCGTGCTCGGCGACAATTTCCCTGGTAATTTCAGTCATGATCTCAAAGAATAGATGTTACGAGATGATCGAAAAAGCGTCTGCCGTCGGTGCCGCCAAGTTCTTCGGAGATGAGCCGCTCGGGATGCGGCATCAGGCCGAGCACGTTGCCCGCCTTGTTATAGATACCGGCGATATTGTCGAGGGAGCCGTTGGGGTTTGCGGCCTCCGTGACCTCACCCTCGGCCGTTGCATAGCGGAAGGCGATCTGGTTGTTGTCCTGCAGTTCCGCAAGGGTATCCGGATCGGTGAAGAAATTGCCATCCATATGGGCGATCGGGAAGCGGACAACATCCTGATCACCATATCCGCCAACGAAGAGATCATTCTTCGCGGCGATCTTCAGGTAAACATCGCGGCAGATGAATTTCTGGTTGGCGTTGCGCAGCAGCGCGCCCGGCAGGAGCCCGGCCTCGGTCACCACCTGAAAGCCGTTGCAGATGGCGAGGACCGGCGTGCCGGCGGCCGCCTTTTTGACAACCTCGCGCATGATCGGCGAGGTCGCAGCCATGGCGCCCGGGCGCAGGTAATCGCCGTAGGAATAGCCGCCCGGAATGGCGATCAGGTCCGTCGGCGGCATCTCGCTGTCGCCGTGCCAGACCATATCCGGATCCCGCCCCGTCGCCGCCGCAAGGGCGACTTTCAGGTCCCGGTCACAGTTGGAGCCCGGAAATACGATAACGGCCGCCTTCATCGCCCAAACCTTTCTGAATCAGTCAATAATCTCGATCCTGTAATTCTCGATCACGGTGTTGGCGAGAAGCTGCTGGCACATCTTCTCAACCTCTGCCTTCGCGCTCGCCGCATCCATGGGGGCGAGATCGAGATCGATCGTCTTGCCCTGGCGGGCGTCCAGAACCTTGTCAAAGCCCAGCCCCTGCAGGGCATGGGAAATCGCTTTTCCCTGGGGGTCGAGAACCCCGTTTTTCAAGGAAATATACACACGTGCTTTCATCTGATCCTCATACGGGGGCGCCGGGCCCCTGACTAAAAGAAGCGTGCCGCGGGGCGCGTTTTACTGAATGGCCGTGGTGCCCTGAAGATCGCCGGGGCCGCCTTCGGGAATAATGCCAAGCCGCCGTGCGACTTCCTGATAGGCATCCTCAACCCCGCCGAGATCGCGGCGGAAGCGGTCCTTGTCGAGCTTCTTGCTGGTCGCACTGTCCCACAGCCGGCAGTTATCGGGGCTGATCTCGTCGGCGAGAATGATATGCATCTCATCGCCCTCGTAAAGGCGGCCGAACTCCAGCTTGAAATCGATCAGGCGGATGCCGATGCCGGCGAACAGGCCAAGCAGGAAATCATTGATGCGCAGCGACTGGTTGACGATATCATCAAGCTCCAGCGGATTGGCCCAGCCGAAGGCGGTGATATGCTCTTCCGTCACCATCGGGTCGTTCAGCTCGTCCGATTTGAAGTAATATTCGATGATCGGGCGGGGCAGGGGCGTGCCCTCGGTAATACCGAGCCGCTTGCAGATCGAGCCGGCCGCAACGTTGCGGATCACCACCTCGATCGGGATGATTTCAACCTCCCGGATCAGCTGCTCGCGCATATTGAGGCGGCGGATGAAATGGTTGTGAATACCGATTTCCGCAAGCTTGATCATCAGATGCTCGGAAATGCGGTTGTTCAGCACTCCCTTGCCGGTGACGGTCGCTTTCTTCTCGCCGTTGAAGGCGGTGGCATCGTCCTTGAAATACTGCACCAGCGTGCCGGGCTCGGGTCCTTCGAAAAGAACTTTCGCCTTGCCTTCGTAGACGCGTCTACGTCGGGTCATGGAAAAACTCCAACTCATCGAAAAGGCGGTCTTCCGCCGGAGATAAATATCAGGCGGCGTCACTGCAGGTTGTGCATCGCGCCGTCATACCCATGTGCCGATGCGTCATTGCAAAGGCAAGCGGAACATAATGCAGAACTGCGGCAAAGACAACATCTCCTTACGGCTGCGGGGCGGCCAGCGGGCAGAATTTTTCTTGCAGGGCTAGGCGGAGCGCCCCATCTTCGCTATAAGGCTCTGCCGGGCTACGGATTGTTTGTTTGAAACAGGATAGGGACAGGAAACATATGTCAGGATTCGACGATCGTAAAAAGGGACGCGAAAACAAATTCGCCCATGAGCAGGAGCAGGAGTTCCGCATCATGGCGCGTCGCAACAAGCTGATCGGCCTGTGGGCTGCGGAGCTGCTTGGCCTGAGCGGCGAGGACGCCGAGGCTTACGCCAAGGAAGTTGTGATCGCCGATATGGAAGAGAAGGGCGATGAGGATGTGTTCCGCAAGATTCGCGCCGATCTCGATGCGAAGAATGTGGAAATGTCCGATCATCGCATCCGCCGCCAGATGGAAGAACTGCTGGCGGTCGCGCGCGAGCAGGTGAAGTCGGGCAACTGATCGGGCTGCGGCGGCGGCAGGCCGCGCGGCGCTCCTTTGCATGAACTCCTCGAACTGAAAGAGGCGCAATTTCCTGCGCCTCTTTTATTTTGTCCGTATGGGAGCCGATTGTCGCCTAGTCGCCGAACACGCGGCGGAAGATCGTATCCACATGCTTGGTGTGATATTCAAGATCGAACACGCCCTCGATCTGCTCCGCGGTCAATGCCGCCATCACTTCCGCATCGGCTTTCAGAAGCTCCATGAAATCCGCCCCCTCGCGCCAGACGCGCATGGCGTTGCGCTGCACGAGGCGGTAGCTGTCCTCGCGGCTGACGCCGGCCTGCGTCAGCGCCAGCAGCACGCGCTGCGAATGGATGAGGCCGCCGAGCTTGTTCATGTTGCGAAGCATGTTTTCAGGGTAGACCACCAGTTTCTCGATCACCGAGGTGAGGCGGGCGAGCGCAAAATCGAGCGTGATCGTCGCGTCGGGGCCGATGCCGCGCTCGACGGAGGAGTGGGAGATATCCCGCTCATGCCAGAGCGCGACGTTTTCCATCGCCGGGATGGTCGCCATGCGGACAAGCCGGGCAAGACCGGTGAGGTTCTCGGTCAGCACAGGGTTGCGCTTATGCGGCATGGCGGAGGAGCCTTTCTGCCCCGGCGCGAAATATTCTTCCGCTTCCAGAACTTCGGTGCGCTGCAGATGGCGGATTTCGACGGCGAGCCGTTCGATCGAGCTTGCGATAACGCCCAGCGTCGCGAAGAACATCGCATGGCGATCGCGCGGAATAACCTGCGTCGAGGCAGGCTCGGGCGTCAGGCCAAGCGCCGCCGCGACATGCTCCTCCACAAAGGGATCGATATTCGCAAAGGTGCCAACCGCGCCCGAGATGGCGCAGGTCGCGATATCCTTGCGGGCATTGACGAGGCGTTCGCGGTTGCGCGCGAATTCCGCATAAGCCTGCGCCATCTTGAGGCCGAAAGTCACCGGCTCGGCATGGATGCCGTGCGAGCGGCCGACGCAGACATCATCTTTATGCGCATAGGCTTTCGCCTTCAGCGCGGCGAGCAGGGCGTCGAGATCTTTAAGCAGGATATCGGCGGCGCGCGTCAGCTGTACGGAGAGGCAGGTATCGAGAACGTCCGAGGAGGTCATGCCCTGATGCACGAAGCGCGCCTCATCGCCGACATATTCGGCAAGGTTGGTGAGAAAGGCGATGACGTCATGCTTGGTCTCGCGTTCGATCTCGTCGATCCGGTCGATATCGAAATTGCCGCGCTCCCACACCGCTTTTGCGGCGGCTTCGGGGATGACACCGAGCTTCGCCTGGGCATCGCAGGCATGCGCCTCGATCTCGAACCAGATACGGAATTTGCTTTGCGGCTCCCAGATCGCAGTCATTTCGGGGCGGGAATAACGGGGAATCATGGTGGCTATAACTTTCTGACATCGAAGAATGGAAGAAGGCTGACCTAGCAGAGCCGGCGCAGAATCTCAAGTCGCAAACGGCGAAGCAGGCCGTATTCTTCGGAATCTACACGGAGCGGGTAATGCCCCCGTCAACCCGGATGTTCTGACCGGTGATATAGGCGGCGCCGCTTGAGGCGAGGAAGGAAACCGTCGCCGCGATCTCATCCGCCGTGCCGTAGCGCTTCATCGGAACGCTGTCGCGGCGTTCATCGGTCGCCGGCAGGCTGTCGATCCAGCCCGGCAGCACATTATTCATACGGATATTGTCGGCCGCATAGTCGTCGGCGAAAATCTTGGTGAAGGAGGCGAGGCCGGCACGGGCGACCGCCGAGGTCGGGAACATGGCGCTTGGCTCGAACGCCCAAGCCGTCGAGATATTGATGATGGCGCCGCCTTTCTGCGTCTGCATGACAGGCGCAACCAGCCGCGTCGGCCGCACGACATTGAGGAAATAGGTATTAAGCCCCGCATGCCAGTCCTCATCGGTAAGGTCCAGGATGGGCTTGCGCGGCCCGTGACCGGCGCTGTTCACGAGCACGTCGATGCGGCCCCAGCGCGAAAGCGTGCCATCGATGAGCCGCTTCAGATCGTCCGTCGACTGGTTGGATCCGGTAACGCCGAAGCCGCCAAGCTCACTCGCCAGCGCCTCGCCCTTGCCGGAGGAGGAGAGGATCGCAATTTTGAAGCCATCCGCCGCGAGCCGGCGCGCCGACGCCGCGCCCATGCCGCTCCCGCCTGCCGTGAGGACCGCAACTTTTTCTCCTGCCATCTCTGCCTCCTTAAAAAACGATTCGGCGCCATTGACGCCTAGACGAAGCTATTGCAGACGGACAGCCCCGGCCAGATTAAATTGCGGCGCGCCAGTATCCTGCTCAGATCAGCCCGCGCGATTTGAAGCTCAAGACCTCCGAATGGCCGACGATCAGATGATCATGGACGCGGATATTGAGCGCGGCCGCCGCCTTAACAATCTCAAGCGTCATGTCGATATCGGCGGTTGAGGGCGTCGGATCGCCCGAGGGGTGGTTGTGGACGAGGATGATAGAGGTCGCGCCAAGCTCAAGCGCGCGCTTGACTACTTCACGCGGATAAACGGCGGTGTGATTGACCGTGCCGGTCTGCTGCACCTCATCGGCGATCAGGTGATTCTTGTTGTTGAGGAAGAGGAGGCGGAACTGCTCGATCTTCTGCTGGCCCATCGCGCCCTGGCAATATTCAAGCAGCGCCTGCCACGAGCCGATGACGTTTTTCTTCTCGATCTCGGCGCGGAGCAGCTTCTCGCCAAGCGTCTCGGCGACCTTCAGGGTAGCAATCACCGCATCGCCTGCGCCCTCCACTTTACGCAGCTCCTCGACCTCCGCCTTCATCACCCGCGAGAGCGAGCCGAAGCGGGCGAGGAGGGCTTTGGCGAGCGGCTTGGTGTCGCGCCGGGGCGAGGCGGCAAAGAGGAGATATTCGAGCAGCTGATAATCGGCGAGGGAGCGTGCACCGGCGCTCAACACCTGCGCGCGCATCCTTTCGCGGTGTCCCGCCCGCGGGTCCATCTTGCGATCCAGATCTTTGATGTCGGGCGCGGGCCTTTCAGCGAAGGCGTCAATCGCGGTGTCCGACTGGCCGGAGGCGGCCTGCAAAGATTTGGTCTCAGATGTCATACGGCGGCTTGTCCAGTCCCTTCGGTGACAGGGTGAAAATCTCATACCCCGTTTCGGTGACGCCAATGGAATGTTCGAACTGGGCGGAGAGCGAGCGATCACGCGTGACCGCCGTCCAGTCGTCATCCAGCACTTTCACCTGCCAGGTGCCGAGATTGATCATCGGCTCGACGGTGAAGATCATGCCCGCTTTCAGTTCAATTCCTTCGCCGGGCGTGCCGTAATGGAGGATGTTCGGAACATCATGAAAGACGCGCCCGACGCCATGGCCGCAGAAATCGCGCACCACCGAGCAGCGCTTGCCTTCGGCGTAATTCTGGATCGCATAGCCGATATCGCCTGTCGTTGCGCCGGGTTTGATCACCTCGATGCCGCGCATCAGGCATTCATAGGTTATGTCGATCAGCCGCTGCGCCTTGATCTTCGGCTTGCCCGCGACATACATGCGGCTGCTGTCGCCATACCAGCCGTCAAGAACCGGCGTCACGTCGATATTCAGGATATCGCCATCTTCGAGCTTCTTCGGGCCGGGGATGCCGTGGCAGACAACATGGTTGATGGAAATACAGACGGATTTCGGATAGCCGCGATAGTTGAGCGGGCCGGAGATGGCGCCGCGAGAGGCGATAAATTCCGCGCAGATGCGATCCAGCTCCTCCGTCGTGATGCCGGGGACGACATATTCGGTGATCATGTCAAGCGTCTCGGCGGCCAGACGGCCGGCCTTGCGCATTGCCTCGAACGCCTCGGGACCATGCAGCTTGATCACGCCGGTATTGCGCTCCGGCGCGGTTATACTTGTTTCATATTTCATCAGGACACATCATTTTTTGGAAATTATACGTCAAAGCGGATCGCAAGGAAACCTGGGAATGATCGGAACCGGCGATCCGAGCCTTATCTCTTCGGCCGATATGTGGCAGTCATAGCATAAAATTTCAACTCCGGCGGCTTTTGCGCGATCGAACGCCTCGGCATAGGCAGGATCGATATCGTCCGCGAGGCGAAAGGAATGGCAGTCGGTCCGCTGGATCAGGTAGAACATGACGGCCCGCGCGCCGCGCGCCGCGACATTCGCAAGCTCGTGAAGATGCTTGGTGCCGCGCGCCGTCACGGCATCCGGAAATTCACCGTATCCCGGCTCGCGCGCCAGCGTCACATTCTTCACCTCGACATAGCAGTCGGAGCGTTCGGGCTCCTGAAGCAGGATATCGATACGCGAGTTTGCGCCGTATTTCACTTCGCGGCGAAGCTCGCTATAGCCGGCAAGCTCCGGCACCCGGCCGTCCTTGATTGCCGCCGCAACGATGGCATTGGGGTGCGCCGTGTTGACGCCGATGAGCGCATCTCCGACCGCCACCAATTCCCAGCTATAGGGGAGCTTCCGCGCCGGATTGTCGGAGCGCGACAGCCAGACGGTGAGGCCCGGTTCATTCAGCCCCATCATCGAGCCGGAATTGGCGACATGGGCGGTCACCACCCGGCCATCGGCAAGTTCGACGTCGGCGAGAAAACGTTTATAGCGCTTGATCAGCGTCGCTTCTTGAAGCGGCGCCGGGAATTTAAGAGACATAATAGGCTTTCAGGATTTGAAATTTGCTGATGCTCTTTGTAATCGCTTTGCTATGATGGGGGCAAGCCCCCGGCAGCAACAGTCTTCGCTAGGTACCTCCATGTCGCGCCCAACTGACACCCGCCCGCAAACGATCGTCACCGCCGCCATCCTCGTCATCGGCGACGAGATCCTGTCGGGGCGGACGCAGGATAAAAACATGGCGTGGCTCGCCGTGCGGCTGAACGAGCTTGGCGTGCAGCTGCGTGAGGCGCGCGTCGTTCCGGATATCGAGGCGGAGATCGTCGCGGGCGTGAATGCGCTTCGCGCCCGCTATGATTATGTGTTCACCACCGGCGGCATCGGCCCGACGCATGACGATATCACCGCCGATTCCATCGCCGCCGCGTTTGGCGTCGGCATCGACTATCACCCAGAGGCGATGGCGATCCTGACCCGTCACTATGAGATCAGCGGCATCGAGTTTAACGAGGCGCGAAAGCGCATGGCGCGCATTCCGCTTGGTGCAACGCTCATCAACAATCCGGTCAGTAAGGCGCCCGGCTTCAATATTGAAAATGTCTATGTCATGGCCGGCGTTCCGACCATCATGCAGGCGATGTTCGAAGAGATTGCGCCGGACCTCAAGGGCGGGGCGAAGATGCTAAGCCGGACGATTGGCGCAGGGCTGCCGGAGGGGCGTGTCGCGGCAAAGCTCGGCGAGCTGCAGGCGCGTTATCCGACCGTCTCCATGGGCTCCTATCCCTATTTCAAGGAAGGTTCCGTCGGCACCAACCTGGTGCTGCGCTCGGTCGACAGGGAAGCGCTTGATGCGGCGTTTGAGGCGCTCTTTGACTGGCTGGCCCGTGAGGGCGTCGTCGCCGTCGAGACAAGCTGATCGCCGCCGCCGTCATGCCCGCCAGGGGCCGTCATGAAAAGACGCCGCGGCGCATTAATTCCTTGTTTCCGCACAGTGCTTTCGCTAGGGTTCACTCGCCGCCCGCATGGTGAAATGGTAAACACAGCAGACTTAAAATCTGCCGCCCGCAAGGGCTTCCCGGTTCAAGTCCGGGTGCGGGCACCATCGCTCATATTGACGCGAAAGGGCGCGCGCGATGCGCTGCGAAAGATCGCCGTTGCCTGCCGTGATGTCTGGATAAATACCGGTTCTGCAAAAATGGTGAGCCCGACAGGATTCGAACCTGTGACCCATTGATTAAAAGTCAATTGCTCTACCGACTGAGCTACGGGCCCCCATATGCAGGATGCGAGGATGCCGGCCGGGAAGCGGCCGAAAGCGTCGCAATGCGGCTGCAACATAGGGTCGTTGCCGCCAATGGTCAACACAGTTTTTCATTTTTTAAGCGCTTTTAAAAAAGCCGTTATTTAGCATTTGACGGTTTTAATTATGGACGCCCCGGCGGCAAAATGGCAAAAAGCGGAGCAATCAAGTCAAACCAACGAGGGAACGGATGATTTCAAAATTCCTGTCGCGGATCTTTATGCTTCTCGGGCTTGCCCTTGCCGGCGCGCTGCCGCTTTCCACGGCGAGCGCCGCCGACCTTGAAAACACGCTTTATCTCGATCTCGTTTACGGCCGGGTGGTCATTGAACTGCGCCCCGACCTTGCCCCCAACCATGTCGCACGGATCAAGGAGCTGACGCGGGAGGGCTTTTATGACGGCGTCAAATTCCATCGCGTGATCGAGGATTTCATGGCCCAGACCGGCGATCCGACCGGCACGGGCACGGGCGGCTCGGGCCGCAAGCTGCGGGCGGAGTTCAACAACGCGCCGCATGTCCGGGGCGCGGTTTCGATGGCGCGGGCAAACTCCCCGCATAGCGCCGACAGCCAATTCTTCATCGTCACCGCCGATTCCCATTTCCTCGACGGCAAATACACCGTCTGGGGCACGGTGATTGAGGGGATGGAATATGTCGATCTCATCAAGAAGGGCGTCGGCAAAAGCGGCATGGTCCCGGGTGAGCCGGACATCATCGTGAAAATGCAGGTTGCCGCTGACGTGAAAGAGTAGGGCAGCTACTCGCTAAAATAAGGACGGCGCGCCCACAAGGCCCGCCGTCTTTTTTATCCTTTTCACCCTTTCGCGGGCGGATTTTTCGCGAACCAGTCGACAATCGCGGGCATGTCCCGCTCAAACCCGCCCGGGATATAGAGATTGAGAAAGCGCGTCGGCGCGTCCGTGAGATTGGCGAAATCATGCGTCACGCCTGCGGGCACACGAATGAAGCTGCCGGCCGGCGCATCCTGCCGCTTCCCATCGAGCCAGAAGGTCGTCACCCCTTCCAGCACGAAGAAGATGTCATCTTCCGTCTCATGGGCATGCGGGCCGGAGCCTTCCGTCTGCGGCTCGAGCCGCCATTCGGAGATGGAGTATTCCGCGCCCGTCTCCGCTTCATCGGCAAAGAAAATGCTCTGCATCCCGCCCATGTCATAGCGCCGCCCGCCGCCGGGCGGGAGGAAAATCACTTTCTGACGCGGCGCATTTACTTCGCTCATCTTTTATCTCCCGAACGGGCAGGGATCAGACGCAGCGCCCGCCGTCCACTTCAAGCGCAACGCCGGTAATGAAGGAGGCATCGTCGGAGGCCAGCCAGAGCGCCGCGTGAGCCAGATCGCGCGGGGTGTTTTCGCGCCCGAGCGGGATGGAGGAGACGAATTTGGCGCGGATCTCCTCGGTATCGACGCCGCCCATAAATTCGACCGACATACCGGTGCTCGCAAAAACCGGGCAGAGGGCGTTGACCCGCACCTGCTTCGGCGCCATCTCGAGCGCCATGGATTTCGACATGGTGACCACCGCCCCCTTGCTCGCGTTATACCAGGTGAGGCCGGGCCGCGGGCTGAGCGCCGCCGTCGAGGCGATGTTGACGATATTGCCTTTCGTCTCAAGGATATGCGGCACAATCGTCTTCGTGGTGAGATAGAGGCTCTTCACATTGACGTTGAAGATTTTGTCGAATGTCGCCTCATCGACATCGAACATCGAGCCGTTGCGCTGCGGGAATCCCGCATTGTTCACCAGCACGTCAACCCTGCCGAACGCCTTCAGCGTCGCCGCTGTCATCGCGTCGAGATCGGCCACGCTCGTCACATCACATTCCGCCGAAATGGCGCTGCCGCCGGCATCCGTAATGCCCTTGCAGACCGCAGTTGCCGCTGCGCCGTTCAGATCGCTCACCACGACTTTCGCGCCCTCGCTCGCGAACAGCTCCGCCATTGCCTTGCCAAAGCCCGAGCCTGCGCCGGTGATGATCGCTACTTTATCTTTTAATCGCATCTCAAATTCTCCCGTTTGATCGCGAGATAGTTCAACTTTCAACTGCAATTGGCAAGAGCGGCGGGCAAAATTTCTGCAAATATTTGCCGCGCGGAAGGAGGAGGCGCGGGGCGATCGCCCTCTCGCGCCCGCCGCGTCCGGTCCGGGAAGGAAGCGCTTCTCTCATCTTACAGAAATTTCATAAGACAGCATTACCTCTTCGTGATACTCTCCCCCTTGCTGACGGATATGGGCTATCGCCCTGATTTTTCGCCGTTTTTTAAATCAGTTCTGGACAAATGTTTAAAAAATCCAATCCCGACGACGCCCCCGGTAGCGGCGGCAAAAAAACCATTCTCGTTGATCCGCCGCAGAAAGTCCGACCGCTCACGCGACTGCGAACCTATTTCCTGACGGGCATTGTCGTGACCGCGCCGATTGCGATCACCATCTACCTGATCTACGCCTTCGTAACCTTCGTCGATGCCAATATCACGCCGCTCATCCCGGCGCGGTACAACCCGGAGACTTATCTGCCCTTCAGCGTGCCGGGGCTCGGTGTTGTCATCTCGGCGGTCGCGCTCATCCTGATCGGCTTTCTTACGGCCAACTTTCTTGGCCGGACGCTGCTCTCGTTCGGCGAGCGGATCGTCGGTCGCATGCCGATCATCCGCACCATCTACAATGCGCTGAAGCAGATCATGGAAACCATGATGGCGCAATCCGGCACCTCGTTCCGCGAGGTGGTGCTCATCGAATATCCGCGCAAAGGGCTGTGGGCGCTTGCCTTCGTCACCAGCAGCGCGCGGGGTGAGATCAGTGATATCAGCGATGACGAGGTGATCAGCATCTTCCTGCCGACGACGCCGAACCCGACCTCGGGCTTTCTCCTCTTCATGCCACGGCGCGACATTATCTTTCTCGACATGACGGTGGAGGCGGGGATCAAGCTGATTATCTCGGCCGGCATGATCTGGCCGGAAAATGTGACGGAAAAAATGCGCGAAAGGGAAGCGGAGAGCGCCAGGGTTCCTTCGGAACCCGCAGCGGACGGGCCCGATTCCCCCTCAGCCTGAGAGATTCTGGATCGCCGCGTCGCGCTCGAAAAGATAAAGCAGGAATTTAAGCGCGATTCCGCGCGGCGATTTAAGCTCGGGGTCTTTCTCCAAAATCAGCCGCGCATCGTCGCGGGCGATGGCAAGCAGCCGCGAATGGGCCTGCAAATCGGCGAGACGGAACTCGGGAAGGCCGCTTTGCTTTGTGCCCAAAAGCTCGCCCGCTCCGCGAAGGCGCAAATCCTCCTCGGCAATGCGAAAGCCGTCCTCGCTTTCGCGTAGGATAGCAAGCCTCGCCTTCTGCGTGGCCCCGAGCGGCGGGGCATAGAGCAGCAGGCAGACACCGGGAAGCTGCCCGCGTCCGACCCGGCCACGCAGCTGATGGAGCTGGGCAAGGCCGAAGCGCTCCGCATGCTCGATGATCATGACGGTCGCCTCCGGCACATCGACGCCAACCTCGATCACCGTTGTTGCGACCAGGATACTGATCTCGCCCGCCATAAAGCGGCGCATGGTTTCATCCTTTTCCTCAGGCTTCTGGCGGCCGTGGATCAGCCCGACGCGATCGCCGTAAAGATGCTGCAGCATCTCGAAACGCTCCTCCGCCGCGGCGACGTCGAGAAGCTGCGATTCTTCCACCAGCGGGCAGACCCAATAGATGCGCTCCCCCGCCGCCAGCTTGCGCTCGAGCCCTTCGGCGACGCTGTCGAGGCGCGAGAGGTCGATGGCGCGCGTCTCCACCGGCTGGCGGCCCGGCGGCTTCTCGGCGATCACCGAAATATCCATATCGCCATAGGCGGTGAGGGCGAGGGTGCGCGGGATCGGCGTTGCGGTCATCACCAGCACATCGACGCCGCCGCCCTCGCGCCCCTTGGCGCTGAGCCTGAGGCGCTGATGCACACCGAAGCGGTGCTGCTCATCAATAATGGCAAGGCCGAGATCGTGAAAGCGGACATCCTCCTGGAAAAGCGCATGGGTGCCGACGACGATATCGATCTTGCCTTGCTCCAGCCGCTCCAGCACCTCGCTCCGTTTTTTGCCCTTCAGCCGACCGGTGATGATCTCTGTTTTCAGCCCTGCCGTTTCGGCGAGCGGCTGGATGGCATTGAAATGCTGGCGGGCGAGGATTTCCGTCGGCGCCATCAGCGTGGCCTGCGCGCCGGTCTCGACCGCCACCGCCATGGCAAGGAGCGCGACCACCGTCTTGCCGCTCCCGACATCGCCCTGAAGGAGCCGCAGCATGCGGTGCGGCGCGGCCATGTCACCCGTGATTTCAGTGAGCGCCTGCATCTGCGCGCCCGTCAAGCGGTAGGGGAGTGCGCTTTTGATCTTGTCATACAGCCGGCCATCGCCCGCCATGGCGCGCCCGGGCTTGCGTTTCATCCGCCGCCGCACCAGCTCGAGCGCAAGCTGGTTGGCGAGCAGCTCATCATAGGCAAGGCGGGCGCGCGCCGGCGCATCGCGCGCGAGATCCTCCTCGCTCCTGGGATGGTGCGCGGCGAGAAGGCTTTCCTTCCAGCCCGGCCATTTCTCGCGCGCCAGCAGCGCCGGATCGAGCCATTCGGGAAGCTCGGGAAGGGTGGCAAGGAACTGCCGCGCCGCCTTCACGAAGGTGGCATTCACCAGCCCCGCCGTCAGCGGATAGACCGGCTCATTGAGCGGGATGCTGTCCGCCGCTTCAATTGGCGCCACATGATCGGGATGGGTCATCTGGTAGGCGCCGCCATATTCCTCAAGCCGCCCGCTCACCAGCCGCTCCGCCCCCTCCGGGAGCTGCTGGCGGAGATATTGCTCCCGGCCGTTGAAATAGGTGAGGGTGAGCGCATCGCCCCCGGCGCGGGTACTGATGCGATAGGGCGCGCGGCGATTGCGGGAGGGGAAATGCTGCTCCACCGTGACGCGGATCACGATCTGCCGCTCAAGATAATCGGCCGAGAGATGATCGACCCGCTCCCGCGTCAGCAGGCCGCTCGGCAGGTGCCAGAGCAGATCGACGATATTCGGCCCGGCGAGCTTCTCGATCAGCGCGCCCGTGCGCGGCCCGATGCCGTTCAGCCGGGTTGCCGGAGAAAAAAGCTGATACAGAATCTCAGGTCGCACGCATCCCCCGCCGCTGCTGTTTGGCGCCATTGTGGGGGCCGCGCCCGGCAAGGTCAATGCCGCATCGAAATCGCTGGAAAATTGCGACTAACTGCTGACAGGGCCGGCGAGACAGGCTATATGCTACCCATCCCAATGAGATAAAGAAGCCCATGACCGAAGATATTGCCATCCGCCGTAAACGCCTCATTCACCGCTCGCTCTATACCGGCATGAAGGAGACGGACCTGCTGCTCGGCGGTTTCGCCCGCAAATATCTGGACGGTTTCACGGCTGATGAGCTTGATATTTACGAATCCCTGCTCGATGCCGGGGACCCCAATATCTATGTCTGGGCGGTCGGGCGCGAGCCGGTGCCGGCGGAGTATCGTTCCAGCGTCATGGACAAGCTGATGGATTACGGCCAGAACAATCTGGCGCGCAAAAGCTGAGAGTTGATGAACGGACCCGATCTTGCAAATCTCTGCCGCCGCCTTCAGGTTCTGGCGGAGAAGAGGGCGGCCTTCCGGCTGGAGTCGGTGCCAGAGGGCTATGACGCCTGGCTGCTCGGCTCCTTTGCGCGAAGCGCGGATCGCGATCTTCTCTTCGTCCTTCGTGATGACGTGCGCATGGCAGCAAGCGAGGCGGCGCTCGCTTTCTTCGCCCCCGATGTCGAGGTCATCAGCTTTCCGGCCTGGGACTGCCTGCCGTATGACCGCGTCTCACCAAACGCCGAGATCGTCGCGCGGCGCATGACTGCGCTCGGCCGCATGACCGAGAAAAGCGAAAAGCCCCGCATCTTCCTCACCACGCTGAACGCGCTGACCCAGCGCGTGCCGCCGGTTGCCATGGTGGCGGGAAGCCGCCTGAGCGTCCGCGTCGGTGAACGGATCGAGGCAAAGGCGCTCATCGATTATCTGGTGGCCAACGGCTTTTCGCGCATCGGCACGGTGATGGAGCCGGGCGAATTCGCGGTGCGCGGCGGCCTCATCGATATTTTTCCGCCGGGCGCGGAAAATCCCGTCCGGCTCGATCTTTTCGGTGATACCGTCGATGCCATCCGCAGTTTCGATGCGCTCACTCAACGCTCCATCGGCACGCTCGATAAGCTCGAATTCACCGCCGCGTCTGAATTCCTCCTGAGCGATACGTCAGTTGCGCTCTTCCGCTCCCGCTATCGTCAGCTTTTCGGCGCGGTAACGGGGGACGATCCGCTCTATGAGGCGGTCAGCGAGAAGCGCCGCCATGCCGGCATGGAACATTGGCTGCCGCTCTTTCACGAGCATATGGCGACGCTCTTCGACTTTCTGCCCGAGGCAGTGCTGTTCCTCGATCATATGCTGGAGGAGGCGAAAGAGGCGCGCATTGAGACGATCCGCGATCATTTCGAGGCGCGCGAGGAAGCGCGCGCGGCGCAGGGCGGCGACTACAAGCCGCTGCCGACGGAATATCTCTATCTCACCCGTGACGAATGGCAGGCGGCCCTGGCGACGCGCGGCGTCGGCCAGCTCTCGCCCTTTGCGAGCGGCGCGGCGGAGGAGACGGTCATCGATGCCGGCGGCCGCGCCGGCCGCGATTTTGCGCCCGAGCGCGCGGCGCATCAGGACGGCGGCCTCTATGCCGCGCTGAAAAGCCATATCATTGCGCAGCTTGGCGACAACAAGCATGTCATCCTCAGCTTCTTCAGCAACGGATCGCGGGCCCGCAACAAGATTGTCCTCAGCGATCACGGGATTTCGCCGCTTCGCGAGATCGACACATTTGATGAGGCGACCGGCGCAAATGTGCCGCTGCTCGCGGTCCTGCCCATCGAAGCGGGGTTTGAAGCCCCGGGTTTCGTCGTCATCGGCGAACAGGATGTGTTCGGCGACCGGCTGGTGCGGCCGCGCAAATCCTCGAAGCGGCAGGAGAATTTCATTGCCGCCGCCTCGCAGCTCTCGCCCGGCGACTATGTCGTCCATGTCGATCACGGCATCGCGCAGTATGAGGGGCTGACCACCATCGAAATTTCCGGCGCGCCGCATGACTGCGTGACGCTGCTCTATGCGGGGGGCGACAAGATCTACCTGCCGGTCGAAAATATCGAGATGCTGTCGCGCTATGGCGGCAGCGACAGCGCCGCGGTGCTCGACAAGCTCGGCGGCTCCGGCTGGCAGGCGCGGAAAGCCAAGCTGAAAAAGCGGATCATGGAAATGGCCGATCAGCTGATCCGCATCGCCGCCGAACGGCAGCTTCGCAAGGCCGAGGTGGTCACGCCGCCCGATGGGCTGTATGCCGAATTCTGCGCCGGTTTCCCATTTGAGGAGACGGAGGATCAGCAGAAAGCGATTGATGATACCCTGGATGATCTCGCAAGCGGGCAGCCGATGGATCGCCTGATCTGCGGCGATGTCGGTTTTGGCAAGACCGAGGTTGCGCTTCGCGCCGCCTTTACCGTCGCCATGACGGGGAAGCAGGTCGCAATCGTCGCGCCGACCACCTTGCTGGTGCGTCAGCATTACAAGGGCTTTCGCGAGCGCTTCAAGGATCTGCCGGTGCGCATCGCGCAGCTCTCGCGCATGGTCTCGGCGAAGGAGGCGAGCCAGACAAAGGCCGATCTCGCCGCCGGGCGGGTTGATATCGTCATCGGCACCCACGCGTTGCTCGCCAAATCCATCCGCTTCAAGGATCTCGGCCTTGTCATCATTGATGAGGAGCAGCATTTCGGCGTTGCCCATAAGGAGCGGATGAAGGAGCTTCGCGCCAATGTCCATGTGCTGACGCTCACCGCAACGCCCATCCCGCGCACGCTGCAGCTTGCCATGACCGGCATCCGCGATCTCTCCATCATTGCGACGCCGCCGGTTGATCGCCTCGCCATCCGCACCTTCGTTCTGCCGTTCGATCCCGTCGTGCTGCGCGAGGCGCTGCTGCGCGAGCATTATCGCGGCGGGCAGAGTTTCATCGTCTGCCCGCGTCTTGCGGATCTACCCGATATCGGCAATTTCCTCCGCGAGCATGTGCCGGAGGTGAAATATGTCACCGCCCATGGCCAGCTTGCCGCAAAAGAGCTCGACAGCGTGATGAACGCCTTCTATGACGGCGCCTATGACGTGCTGGTGGCGACGAATATCGTCGAATCCGGCCTTGATATCCCGTCCGCCAACACGCTGATCACGCACCGCGCCGATATGTTCGGCCTTGCCCAGCTCTACCAGATCCGCGGGCGCATCGGCCGCTCCAAGACGCGGGCCTATGCCTATCTTACGCTGCCACCGAGAAAGCGCCTGACCGACGCGGCGGAGAAGCGCCTTCGCGTGCTGCAGTCGCTCGACACTCTCGGCGCGGGCTTTACGCTGGCGAGCCACGATCTCGATATCCGCGGCGCCGGGAATCTCCTTGGCGATGAACAGTCGGGTCATATCCGCGAGGTGGGCTTCGAGCTTTATCAGGAGATGCTGGAGGAGGCGGTTGCGAACGCCCGCGACAGCGGCCTTGGCGCGGCGGTGGAGACGGCGGACAAATGGTCGCCCAGCATCAATATCGGCGCGGCCGTGCTGATCCCCGAAAGCTATGTCGCCGATCTCGATCTCAGGATGGAACTTTACCGGCGCATCGCCGCGCAGGAGACGCTCGACGAGATCAACGCCTTCGCCGCCGAGCTTGTCGATCGCTTCGGCCCGCTGCCGGATGAGGTCTCCCACCTCATCGAGGTGATGACCATCAAGCATTTCTGCCGCGAGGCGAATATCGAGAAGATCGAGGCCGGGCCGAAGGGCGCGGTGCTGAGCTTCCGCGGCAACCGCTTCGACAATCCGGCCGGTCTTGTGCAGTTCATCTCGCGCGCGCCCGGCTCAACCAAGCTCAGGAGCGATCACAAGCTCGTCCACAGCCGCGACTGGCGCCACCCGGAAGACCGGTTGAAAGGCGTGCTCTGGCTCGCCGAAAACCTGGTGAAAGTCGCGAAAGCCGCCTGAGGCGGCCTATTCCGGCGCGCCGCCCGCCAGATCCTCGGCGGCGATTTTATCGAACACGGAATGAAAAACGTCCGGATCCTGCGCGCCCGAGAGCGCGTAGCGGCCATCGATGATAAAGAAGGGAACCCCGCTGATCCCCATCTCACGGACGCGGCTGTCCTCGGTGCGGATAAGATCCTTGTCGGCGTCTTTTGCCAGCAGCTCGGCGACGAGATCGGCGTCCATGCCGGCTTCGCGCGCGGTTGCGACCAGCACCTCCGCATCTCCGATATCCTCACCTTCCAGGAAATAGCGGCGGAACAGGATCTCGACCACCTCATCCTGACAACCGGCGGTATGCGCCCAGCGGATCAGCCGGTGCGAATTCAGCGTATTCGGCGTGCGCTTGATATCATCGAATTTGAAATCAATATCAAAGGCTTGACCGGCGATCTTGACGTTATCATAGATCTGTTTCGCGCGCTCCGCACTGCCGAATTTCCGGGCCGTGAAGGTTTCCCGGTCGGCCCCGCCTTCGGGCACTTCAGGATTGAGCTGGAACGGGTGCCAGGCGATTTCGACCGCAAGATCGGGCCGCGCCGCAAGCGCCGCTTCAAGTTTGCGCTTGCCGATGAAGCACCACGGGCAAACGGTATCGGAGATAATATCTATTTTCATCTCCTGACTATAGGGCCGGCGCGCGGGCGCGGCAAGAAGCGTTGGAAATTAATCCGGCGGCGATCGCTCAGGCGGCGCGGGAGGGCTCACTGAGCCCGCGCGCGATGACGCTCTCGATATCATCGCCGGGGCGCACCTCGGCAACGCCCGTGAGGATTGCGGCGCGAACGGCCGTCGGGGCGGGGGCGGCGGCATGAACAAGCGCGAAATCGGTGCTCCGCAGCACGCCTTCGAGGCGCCGAAGGACGACATCGGCCTCCGCCCGCCGGGCGCCGGGGAGCGAGATCAGGAACTGCCCGCGCGTCAGGGAGGCGCAGAAATCCTCGCCCCGGATCAGGCTGCCGAGCGCCGAGCCGACCTGGCGCAGCAGCTGATCGGCGGCGGGAAAGCCATGCTCCTCCGTCACTTCGGCGAGATTTTCAACCATCAGCGAGGCGATACTGAGAACCTTGTTCTGGGCCGCGCAGTCGCGGAACTGCAACGCAAGATGGGCCCGCATAAAGCCCGCCGAATAAAGATCCGTCGGCCCGTCGACCACCGGAAAGGGCTTGGCCACGCGAAACAGCGTCTGGATGGCAAGACGGTAGCGGTGCTGGCGGATCTGCAGGCCAAGCCGGTTGGGCAGGGCGTCCATCTCGCTGCCATGCAGCACGATATCCGAGACGCCGTGCTGATAGGCCGCGGCGCGCTGCCCGGGATTTTCGAGAACCATCACCACCGGCAGATTGAAAAGGCGCGAATCGGCGCGGATATCGGCGCAAAGGCGAAGGTTGCTGTCATCGAGCCCGACCCCGGACAGGATCACCGCATCGAACGTGCCGCGCCGCAATTCCTCGATCGCGCGGCCTGAATGCTTGCAGATGTGGATATTGGTGCGGGTGTCGAGACTGAGCAGCACATTGCCGAGCAGCATCGTCTGCATCCCGACGATCAGCACATTGGCATCGCCAATCTCGGCTTCGGGCGCGGAGACGCTGGAGATATCGACGCCGTAGCTCTCGGTCGTATGGATGCGGCGGTTAAGCTCCTGTTCCATATGGCGAAGCCGGATGAGCGCGCCGACGCGGGCCAGCAGCTCGTCATGGCAATAGCCCGGCGAAATGGTCTGGATACGGCAGCGGATATCCGCGGCGCTCACCAGCAGCAGGGGAAAGTCACGGCGGCGGAATTTGCGGGCGATATCGCGGACATCGACGCCATGCGAATTATTCTCGCCGTCCAAAATCATCAGATCAAACGTTTGATCATCGACTTTCGAGCCCATCACCTCGCCGTAGCGGCAGCGAATGATGCCATAGCCCGCCGAGATCAGAAGCGGCTCCAGTGCCGTGGACGCGCTGTCCGAGACAAGCAAAAGTGTGGCGATATAGCGCATCAAAACCTCCCTAGCGTTCCCGAAACTTACGCCCCAAAGATTAAAAATAGGTGAGGAGCGGGGCATTTTCCGAAAAATCATCCCGCCCGGGGATGCCGCGAAATCGCCGATGGCGGCAAATGCCGCCTTGATTTTAGCGGGTGAACGCGAAATCATGGGCACCGCAAAGTTGGATTTATCGGTAAGGGATCAGGAGTTTTTTTATGACCGCACCTCACATACTCGAGGGTAAACACGCGCTTGTCACCGGCGCATCATCGGGGCTTGGCAAGCGTTTTGCCGAAGTCCTTGCCCGCGCCGGCGCAAAAGTCACGCTCGCGGCGCGGCGGACGGACCGGCTGGAGGCGCTCGCGGGCGAGATCGCGGCGTTCGACGGGCGCGCGCTACCGGTGCGCATGGATGTTACGGACGTTGCAAGCGTTCAGGAGGCGGTGAAGGCCGCCGAGACCGAACTCGGCCCGATCAATATCCTCGTCAACAACTCCGGCATCAGCATCCAGGCGGCGGCGGAAAATGTCACGCCCGAGGATTTCAATGCCGTGATGATGACCAATGCGCACGGTGCCTTCTTCGTCGCGCAGGCCGTCGGGCAGAGCATGATCCGCCACGGGCAGGGCGGCAAGATCATCAACATCGCCTCCATCGCCGCCAAGCGCGTTCTCAAGCAGAATGTCGCCTATAACATGTCGAAGGCCGCCGTCGAGCATATGACGCGCTCGCTCGCCAATGAATGGGGCCGCTATAACATCCAGGTCAACTGCCTCAATCCCGGCTATATCGTGACGGAGCTGAATAATTTCTATTGGGAAACCGACGGCGGCAAGCGGCTGATCGCGAAGCTGCCGGGCAAGCGGGTCGGCGACCCCGCGGTGCTGGATGCGCCGCTCCTGCTGCTCGCGGGACCGGGTTCCGATTTCATGACCGGCGCCTCGATCGAGGTTGACGACGGCATGCAGGCGGCAGGCTTCTAGGCACGCTTTAAAAAAACGGTGTTTATCCTGATAACGCAACAGGTTAAACACCGTTTTTAATATCTTACATTCCGGTTTTGTAGAGCTTGATATTTTGCAGCCGGTTCCGCACCGGGCCGAGCGCCTTCGCCGTTTCGGTGAGGAACGCGAGGCCATAGTCCATGCGCGCGGTGAGTTCCACATCGAGCGGCGTCGGCGTCTCGCTCGCGAACAGGCTCGCCACCTGGCGGAGCACCATATGATCGGGCAGCCACATCAGGAAATTATTCTTGTAACCGCTCATGCGGAGTTCAGCGACGGGGTAGGCGCCGCCCATGCCGGAGCTGATGGAGATCAGCTGCGCGGGCTTGTGCGCAAGCTCGCCGCCGTCGCACATCAGCAGGAAATTCTTGAGATGCGCGGGCGCCATGCCGGCCCATTCAGGGCTGATGACAACGAAGCCGTCGCACGTTTTCAGCCGCGTTGAGAGCGGTTTCCAGAAGGACTGCATCTCGCTTCCTGCGGTCCATTTATCCTCATGCCAGAGCGGGACGGACAGGGTGCGCAGATCAAACATCTCGATCGAAATCTCAGGCTCAAGCGCGCGAAGGCGTGCTGCAACATAGGCGCCGATGCGGGCCGATTCCGATTTCTCGCGAACGCTGCCGATGATGATACCGATTGTAAGCTCCGACATGTGACTTCTATCCTCAAAATTATGACATTGTGCTCAAAAACATGGGCGCGCCCGACGCGCTCCCCTGAGGCATAAGCAAACGCTTGTTAGAAAGCAAACAAATTGGCGGCAAATAGGGGTGCCCGTCACATAATGCATCGCAATGGGCGGTGGGCGGCGCGGCGGAAAAATCGGCCGGAGGCTCTTGCCCACATATGCCGGTTGTAAAAATCGATTGCAAATATAGCGCTTTGCTGATACAATATTGGGCATGGGAAACGATGGCGGCTCTATACGCGGATTTTCTTCCCCTCCCTGTTTCGCTCACGAACTTGAATACAATGAATATGGCGGTTTTTCGGGCGTTGATGCCCAGACGGCCCTTGATGTTGCGAGGTTCCGCAAAGCGAAGCGGCAGGAGCTGAGAAAAGCGTGCCTCAATCTGCCCGCGGCCGCGCGACGCGCCGCGGCGGAGGCGGTTCAGCAACGGCTCGATCAGCTGATCGACCTTGCGCCCGGCCGCATCATTGCCTGTTATTCGCCGCTCGGCAACGAGCTTGACCTGCAACCCTGGATGCGTAGCGCCGTTGCGCGCGGCGCCCGCGTGGCTCTCCCGGTGGTGACGGGAAAGAATGAGCCGCTTCTCTTTCGTGAATGGACGCCTGATTGCGTGATGGTGGACGGAATATGGAGGATACCTGTCCCCGCGGACGGCGCCGAACTCACGCCCGAGATCATACTTGTCCCGCTTGTCGGCTTCGATGCGGAGAATTACCGCCTCGGCAATGGCGGCGGCTTTTATGACCGGACCCTGTCGCTGATGAGCCCGCGGCCGATGACGATCGGCGTTGGCTATTCACTGACGAAGATTTCCAGCATTTTCCCGCAACCCCATGATATTCCAATGGATATCATTGTTACCGAGAAGGGCGACCCGATCCGCCGTGAGCGCGCAAAGTCGAACGATACGGCGACGACTTGTCGTCCCTGAAACCCAAGATTTAACTTAAACCTTTACGTTAACTTGCGCCCTCGCCGGGCCAGAGATGCGCCAGCCTGACCGCGAGAAAGCGGAGCAGGGCGGCATTCACCTCGCGCGGCTTCTCCTGCGCCATCCAATGGCCGGAGGCGATGCGGCGGATGGTGAGATCATCGCAAAGTTCCTGCATCGGCTCGGCAAGGCGCGAGCGGACGCATTCGCACACCTCATCATATTCGGCGAGGAGGAAGAGCACCGGCATGTCGATCCTGCCGCCGTTCACGGCCTTGGCCGCGTAAATGGCGTTGGCTTCGTTGTTCATATAGTAGGAATCGGGCCCCGCAAAGCCGTTCCGGGCAAGCGCGGCCGCATATGCGGAGAGGTCCGCCGGCCTAAGCACGGCGGTATCGAGCGGCAGGTCGGGCGCGGCATCGGCGCCGCCATACCAGCCGCCGTTTCGGCGGATGAAGGCGGTGGGTGAGGGGCGCGGCGTTGCGCGGGCGCGCCCGGCGCGGAACAGCGCCTTCACGGTGCGGAGGGGATCGGCGTCGAATACCTCGGTCGCGCGGGAAAAATGCTCCTCATAAAAACGGATATAATCCCATTGCCCGACGGGAAACTCATCTTCCGGATACATGTCCCGGTCGAGAAGGGGGAGGCAGGCGTCAAGCCCGCGCTCGAGCGTCGCGTAAGGGACGCAAAGGCTCAAAACAGCATCGCAGCGCTCGGGGTAATGGCTCGCCAGCGCCCAGACCGTCGCGCTGCCCCAGTCATGCCCGACCCAGATGGCGGAGGAGCGCCCAAGTCCATCCAGCAGCTCCAGCATATCGGCGACGATTGCGCTTTGCGCGTAATCCGAGGGATGCGAATGGACGCGGGAGCGGCCGTAGCCCCGCATATCGGGAGCAATGGCGCGAAAGCCGAGATGGCCGAAAAGCGGCAGCTGATGCCGCCAGCTGATTGAGAGCTCCGGCCAGCCGTGAAGGAAAATGATCAGCGGGCCATCCTCCGGCCCCGCCGCGAGATAAAAGCTCCCGTGCCGCGCCGTTGCAAAATAATGCTCGCTAATCTCCCCCGTCATCGCGTCCTCCCTCATGCTCTCGCGATCATGACAGGAGAATTGTCGCGCGGCAAGGACCCGGATGGCGGGAGCCTCTGCGCTCAATCAAGCGAGAAGGTCATCGGAAACTGAAATTCCATCCGCTCGGCGGTGAATTCTGGGGGAAAACGCTCAAACGGCGCGGAAAGCTCGACCGTCCGGATCGCCGCCTTGTCAAGCATCGCATGGCCCGAGGACTGCGTGATGCGAAGGTCGCTGACCGCCCCGTCCCGCGTCAGGCTGAAGGTGAAAGTCACCACCCCCTGGATGTTGAAGCGCTGCGCCATGGCGGGATAATGCTTGTTACGCACCAGCCTGTCGCGGACGCGGCCGCGATAGTCGCTGATCGCATCGCCGCCGCCGGATGTGGCGCGAACGCCGCCGCTGCCGGACATGCGATCAGCCGCGCCGGAGGGATCAGCGATGCGCCCGCCGGCCGCTGCCGCAACCGAGCGCGTCTCTGCGGGCGCCGGTGCCTCGTGCGCCATGTCGGTGCGGGGCGGCGCAAGTTCTTTCTGGGCGGGAACAGGCGGCGGCGGTGCTTTTACCGCTTCTTCAAGCGGCGCGGCTTCAGCGATGTGCGTGCGTTCCGGGCGGGAGGGGAGCACCGCCTCCGGCGCCCGAAGCGCGCTCACAACATTCTTTCGCGCGACTGGTCTCGGGGCGGCAATCGGCACGGCATCCGCAGGAACCGGCCGGGCGGATTGCGGCGGCGACGCGACGGGGCGGCTCATGCTCGCAAGCGAGCCGACATGCAGCGCAACGCCGCCGATGGAACGCTCCTGCCGCGCCTCGGGGGGGGTGAATGCCTGAAAGAGTGCGAGCAGGGCAAAATGCAGGCCGAGCGAGAGGCCGATAAAAAGCAGGCCTTGCGACAGCCGCCTCATGGCGCGACCGCAAGCGTCATGAGGCGGATTTTCCCATGCCCCGCGGCGCGAAGTGCTTCGAGAAGCGCAAGCAGGTCGTCGGCCGGCAGCGCCTTGTCGGCGATAAGCTGGATGTCGGGCGGGCCGATTTCTGCGAGCCGCGCGAGCAGCGCCTCCCGCCCGAGCGTCTCGCCGAGATAGTAGATCTCGCCCGAGGCGGCGATCTGCACCACGTCGGAGCGGGCAGGCGCGGGCGGCAAGCTCGCCGTTTCGGGCGGCGCGAGACCCGGCGCGAGCGGCGCGGCGAGGCTGCCGGCGATGAGGAAAAAGATCAGCATCAGAAACACCACATTGATCAGCGGGATGGTGTTTTCAGCAAGCGTTGCCGGCTTTTTTCGGATCGAGAGTTTCATGGCTCACCGCGCCAGCGAAACCGAGCGGAGCGGCGTTTTCTGAAGCCGCTCCAGCGTCTCGACAAGGGTCTCTACGCTGACATCGCCGCGCGGCTGCAAGACGGCATGGGTCGCACCGCGCAAGATAAAGCGGTCAACCGCGGCCTCGATGCCGGTCGGGGTTACGGGCTCCCCGTTCACAAGGAGCGCGCCGTCTTCCATCACGCGGATGATCAGCACGGCCTCGGCGGGCGGCGCCTCCTCGCCCGTCGCGGCGGCGGAAAGATCGAAGGCGGTAAAGCGGGTGAAGGTGGTGCTCAGCATGAAAAAGAGCAGCAGCAGGAAGATCACATCGATCAGCGATGTCAGGCTGATCAGGGTCGCGCGCCGTCTCGGCCGTTCGATCCGCATACCGGCCCCGTCATCCCGCCGCGATGCGCTCGCTGCGGCGCTCGGCCGCTCCGCCCGTCGCGGTCAGGCTGCCGGTCAGGATCGCGGTCGCCATCTCCTCGATCGTCTCGATCTCCCGCTCGATGCGGGCATCGAACCAGGTGGCGATCAGCGAGCAGGGAATGGCGATGGCAAGGCCGACGGCGGTGGTCAGCAGCGCGACCCAGATGCCGCCCGCGAGCACCGAGGGATCAACCATCGCGCCCGCCGCCTGCAACGCCTGAAACGCATCGATCATGCCGATCACGGTGCCGAAAAGGCCAAGCAGCGGCGCAACCTGGGCAACCGTCTCGATCAGCCGGAGACCGCGCCGGGCGGCGGCAATCTCGCGCCCGGCCACGGCGTCGATATCCTCGCGCACCAGCTTGCCCTTCTCCGGATGGTAGAGCATCCCGCGCATCGCATGGGCGAGGGCGACGGGAAGGGGGCCCGGCCTGCCGTCGATTTTGGCGAGCGCCGCGGGCGAGGGACCGCCCGTCTGCCAAAGGGTAAGCGCATCGCGAGCGGCGTCATGCCGGCCGATGCCGAGGCGGTGAAAATGCCAGAGCTTGTAGAGCGCCATGGCGAGCGCCGCGACCGAGAGGACGAGCAGAATCGTGACGACGGGCCCACCCTTTTCATTCAGCGACAGAACATAATCGAGCATGGCGCTTTGCCTTTTAAAATCAGCGCCTTAGAGGCTGAGTTTGATGTCAACCCGGCTCGACGGCCGGAGCGCATCGAGACAGTCGGCCGGCGTCATCTCACCGACCTCGCAGGAGGAGACATCATTGATCAGGATGGTGCCGATCTCATCGCAGGACTGCTCCGGCAGGTCGTATTGCAGGACGCGGCGCTTGCCTTCGGTGAGGCGGCCGGTGCTGATCAGCAGGAAATTCTGCGACATGCTCATCTTGTCGAGGATGGCGACCTCCATGCTGATATCCTCGACCAGCTGCCCAAGCTCGTTATGGAACATGAAGCTGACGCGGCAGCCGCTCTCCACCTGCTTGGCGTTGTTGAGCTCGAGCGTGAGCTGTCGGCCCGTCTCGGCTGTTTGCGCCTGCGCCGGCAGGGCAAGGCCGCCAAGGCCGAGAAGCGCGGCCACGAGGACGCCGGACAGGGGCTGCAATAGGTTCCGCTCACACATCATCTTAAACCTCCGATAGAGTTTTGTTCGGTCCGCGCGCATACCCGCCGCGAGGTGACGGAGCAGGGCGATTGGAGAAAAGCCGCGCCGGTCGGCTTGCCGGGCGATCTGACGCCGCATTGCGATATATATCGCCTCGTCTTAACACAGTCATGACAAAATCGACAAGCGGCGATGCGCCGGGCCGAACGCCAAAGCGCGTCGCAAAGTGCGCTTGACTTCAAATCGCCGCTCAGGCAGTTTGGCGGCAGCGATGGTTCCCCGCAAGGGATGAGAAAGGGAACAGGGACGGCGCGGCGGTTTGATGCCTCGCCGAAGCCCTGGCTGCCCCCGCAACTGTAAGCAGAGAGTGCGCCCGCGAAAACCACTGGGAAACTGGGAAGGTTGGGACGCGCTGGGACCTGCGAGCCAGGAGACCTGCCATTGCCAGCGTCGCTCGACCGCGGTACGGGGTGTGCCAGCGGAACGGATACCCGTTTGTGGTGACGCGCAGAAATGCGTTGCTGTCGGGTTCGGGCGTCCTTTTTCCTCCTGAGCCATTGTGGTCATTCATTGCTCCCTGCGGGAGCATTGTGCCGTCCGCGCAGCCTCTCATTTCTTCGTCGTCAGGCGCAAGCGGCATTTGCTGTTTGCCCTTGCCTAGTCGTTGATACGCAAGAGGAACCAGTTATGAAGACCGTCTTCAAAGATGAAAAAAGAAAAGAATATCTGCTGAAATCCGTCTCCCGGATGGCGCTGATCGCGGGCGCGGTGCTTCTCCCGCTCAGCCCCGCCGCCGCGCTTGCCGAAGAGACCATCGCCGCTGCGCTTGAGGAGGGGATCGTCGTCTCGGCAAGCCGTACGCCAACGGCGGCGAAAGAGGTCGGTAGCGCCGTCACCGTGATTACCGCGAAGGAGCTGGAAGAGCGGCAGGTGCGGGCAACATCCGATGCGCTCCGCACTGTTCCCGGTGTTGCCGTCAGCCGGAGCGGTCCCCTCGGGCAGATCACGCAGGTGCGGATCCGCGGCGCGGAAAGCAACCAGACCCTTGTCGTGATCGACGGGATCGAGATGAACAACCCGGCCTCCACTTCGGAATTCTATTTCAACAACCTGCTCACCACCGGGATTGGCCGCATCGAGGTACTGCGCGGCCCGCAAAGCGCGCTTTACGGCAGCGACGCCATCGGCGGCGTCGTCAATATCGTGACGAAAGAGCAGGAGATGGGCTTTACGGCGGCGACACGGGCGGAACTCGGCTCGTTCAATACCAAAAACGCGGAGGCAAGCCTTGGCTATGGCGCGGAGAGATTCGCCGTTACGGGCCGCATCGAGCGGCTGCTGACCGACGGGATTTCGGTCGCCGATGAGCGCGCCGGCAACTGGGAGAAGGACAAATACGCCAACACCACGGCGCAGCTGAAGGCGCGCTTCACGCCGATCGAGGCGCTTGAGTTCAACCTCAGCGGGATGCTGATCGAGAGTGATTCCAATCTTGACGGCTCGGCCGCGGTGGTTGGCGCGGTGGATAGCGGGGATCGCTCCAGCTCGACGCAGAAATACGGCATGGCGAGCGGCAAGCTCAAGCTGCTGGACGGCGCCTGGGATCATATGCTGCGCGCCGCCTACAGCAGCGACAACACCGATTTCAAGGACGGCGCGAGCGTCACAAACTTCGTCTCGGACGGGACGCGCATCAAATATGATTATCTCACCAACTTCACCTTCGCGACGCCCGATGTCGCCAATGCCGGCCACACGGTAAGCTTCGCCGCCGAGCGCGAGAAGGAGGAGATGTATACCTGGAGCGGCTTCTCCGGCCCCAATACGGTGAGCGTCGTCAATTACGGCTATTCCGGCGAATATCGCGTCAGCCTGTGGGACAGCCTGTTCCTCTCGGGCTCGCTGCGTTATGACGACAATGACGATCTCTTTGATGATCAGGTGACCTGGCGCGGCACCGCCGCCTATCTTTTCGACAGCAGCGGCACGCGGCTGCATTCGAGCATCGGGCGCGCCGTGAAGAACCCGACTCTGTTCGATCTTTACGGATCGACGCCGGGCTTTACCGGCAACCCCAATCTCGAACCAGAGGAGGGGCTCGGCTGGGATGCGGGCGTTGAGCAGTCGCTGCTGGATGACCGGCTTATTCTGGATGTGACCTATTTCAACAACCGCATCAAGAACCTGATTACCGGGAGCGGCAATACCGCCGTCAACCTTCCGGGCACGAGCCATATCGACGGCATCGAATTTACCGCCTCGACCGAGCCCGTGGAAAACCTTCGCCTGGATGCCAGCTATACCTTCACCAACGGCAAGGATGCGAACGGCATTGAGCTGCCCCGCCGGGCGCGGCATATCGCGAGCCTGACCGGCAATTACCGCTTCGATGTGGCGGGACGCCCCGCCAATATCAATCTCGGCATCCAGTATAACGGGGCGCAGCAGGATACGGTGTTCGACAGCTTCTTCCCCGTCGCGATGCGTACCGTCACCCTCGGTGATTATACGCTCGTCAACCTTGGCGCATCCTATGAGGTTGCGGACGGCGCCGAGCTTTATGTCAGGGGCGAAAATCTGCTGAATGAGAAATATCAGGAGATTTACGGCTACGGCGCGCCGGGGGCGGCCGTTTATGCGGGCTTCAAGCTGAAGTTCGGGCCCTACTGAGATGGCGGGGCGGGGTCGCATATCCCGCCTTGGCGGGCTTCTCCTCCTCCTCGGGGCGGCATTGCTGCCGCGCGCCGGGGAGGCAAAGCCCGCGCGCATTGTCTCAACGAATGTCTGCACCGATCAGTTGCTGATGCAGATGGCGGAGCCGGAGGCGATCCTCTCGCTCAGCTTCCTTGCGCGGGATCCGGAAAACTCCGCCATGGCGGAGGAGGCGATGCGCTTTCCCGTCAATTATGGTTCGGCCGAGGAAATCATCCGCCTCCGGCCTGATCTCGTCCTCGCCGGCGAATATACGACCCGCGCGACCATCCAGCTTTTGAAAAAGCTCGGGCTAAACGTGCTGGAATTCCCGCTCGCCCATACGCTTGCCGATGTCCGCACGGCTATCCGCCGCCTTGCCGATGCCATTGGCGAAGAGGCGCGGGGCGATCAGCTGATCGCATCGTTCGAGGGGGCGCTGCCGCCCGGGCATGACGGAGCGCCGCCCAAAGACGCGCCGATCGCCGCGCTTTACTGGGCGAATGGCCTCACCTCCGGCGATGATACGCTCGCCGGCGCAATCCTTCGCGCCGCCGGCTTTCGCAATCTCGCCGGCGTCCTTGACATTCCCGGCAACGGCCAGATCCCGCTTGAGCGGCTGATCCGCGCCGATCCCGATGTCGTCATCACGGGGGAGGGGGAGAGTCCGCGGACCCCCTCGCTCGCGACCGAAAAGCTGCATCATCCGGCGCTCAAGAAAGCCTTTGCCGGCAAGCTCGCGGGCGATATAAGCAGTACCGCCTGGGTCTGCGGCACGCCGCGCGTCGCGGAAGCGATCCGGAGCCTTCACGCGTTCCGGCTGGAGCATTTTTCCGCCCCGCGCGTCAGTTGGGAGGACCTTGAGTGACGAAAGCAGAGGCGAGAGGTGCGCCGGCTGACGCGCTATTGCTGACGGTCCTCGGCGTGGCCGTGCTGCTCGCATTTGTTGCCTCGCTCCTGGTTGGGCGTACGCTCGGGTCGGCGGCGGATTTTCTGGCCCTTCTCTTTGAAGGCGGCGATGCAATCGAGCTTCTGATCTTTCAGGAGGTGCGCCTGCCGCGGGCGCTTCTCGCGCTGATGATCGGCGCGACACTCGGCCTATGCGGCGCGGCGATGCAGGGGTTCCTTCGCAATCCGCTGGCCGAACCGGGGATTGTCGGCGTCTCCGCCTCGGCATCCTTCGGGGCGGTGGTCGCCTTCTATTTCGGTCTTGCCAGCCTTTTTCCTATCGCCCTGCCGCTCGGTGGCATGATCGGGGCGGGGCTTGGCGTCCTCACCGTGCAGCTTCTCGCCGGGCGAGGCGGCAGCCCGCTCACCTTCATCCTCGCCGGTGTTGCGGTGACAAGTTTCGCCGGCGCGCTGACCGCGCTTGCCCTCAATATGGCGGAAAACCCGTTCGCGGCGATGGAGATCATGTTCTGGCTGATGGGCTCGCTGAATGACCGGAGCTTCGATCATGTCTGGCTCGCCGCGCCCTTCATGCTGGCGGGCTGGGCACTGCTGCTCACCACCGGGCGGGCGCTCGATGCCCTGACCCTTGGCGAGGCGACGGCGGCGACCCTCGGCTTCGACCTCGCGAAGGTGCAGAACCGGCTGATCCTCGGCACGGCGCTGTCGGTTGGGGCGGCGACGGCGGTTGCAGGCGCGATCGGCTTCGTCGGGCTGGTGGTGCCGCATCTTCTTCGCCGCTTCGTCGGCAACCGGCCGAGCGCGCTGCTTCCTGCAAGCGCGCTTGGCGGCGCGGCGCTGTTGCTGACTGCCGATGTCGCGGTGCGCCTCCTCTCGCCGGAGCGGGAGCTGAAGCTCGGCGTCCTCACGGCGCTGATCGGCGCGCCCTTCTTTCTCTATCTTATCTTGCGCGAGAGGGGGCGGATCACATGAGCGAGCTCAGCATTCGCGCGCTCAAGGCCGGCTATGGGCGAAAATCCGTGCTGGATGGGATTGATCTCGATATCACAAAGGGGGAGATTGTCGGGCTGATCGGCGCCAACGGCTCGGGCAAAACGACGCTTCTGAAAGCTATCGCCGGGCTGCTGAAGCCTTCGGGCGGCGAAATCCGGCTTCAGGGCGAGATCGCGAGCCGGATGGAGGCGCGGGCGCGGGCCCAGCGCCTCGCCTACCTGCCGCAGAACAGCCCGGTTTTCTGGGATATTACGGTGGAAATGCTGGTCTCGCTCGGTCGCCTGCCGCATCTCAAATGGCGCCAGACGCCGACGCCGGCGGACCACGCCGCGATTGCCCGCGCGATGGAAAGCTGCCATGTGCTGGCGTTTCGTGATCGCCCGATCGGGCAGCTTTCGGGCGGCGAGCGGGCGCGGGTGCTGCTCGCCCGGGCGCTTGCGGGGGAACCGTCGCTCCTCCTTGCCGACGAGCCCACAAGCAGCCTCGATCCCGGCCATGCCATTGATGTGATGCAGAAGCTGCAATCGCTCGCGAAAGGCGGCATGAGCCTCGTTGTCGTGATGCATGATCTCACGCTCGCGGCGCGTCACTGCGACCGGCTGGTGCTGCTGAATGCGCGGAAAATTGCCGCCGATGGCCCGCCCGCCAAGGTGCTGACGCCCGAGAGGCTCGCCGCCGGCTTCGGCATCCGGGCTTTCTATCAGGAAACGCAGGACGGCCCGCTGATTGTTCCTGTTGATCGGGTGTGAGGCGGGGAGCCGCGTTCAGGCGCCGTTTTCCCGCCCGCGCCAGAAGGCGATCGCGGCAACCAGCCAGCCGATGATCAGCAGCGTCCCGCCAATGGGGGTGATGGCGCCAAGCCAGCGCGGCGCACCGAGCGCCATGGCATATAGGCTGAAAGCGAAGATCGCAGCACCGACCAGCAAGGTCACGGCCGCGCCCGGCGCGCGACGAAGGAGCGCGATGGCCGCAACGGCGTGAACCATCTGATACTGCGCGCCTGTCGTGAGCCAGCCGGCCTCAGCCGGCCCCGCCGCCCCATGCGCGCCAAACGCCCCGGCGGCAACTGCAATGGCGCCCGTGACGGCTGCCGCGATGCCAATCATCCTCATCTCGTTTCGCTCCCCAAATGTCTGAACGCGGATCCGACGACTGCTATGGAAAAGAGCGCCCCGCCTGTCAAGACGAAAGAGGCGTGAGGAGGTGCTTTTGCCGCACTAAAGCCGCTTCATAAGACAGGCCGCGCCCGCGCCATAGCTCGGATGGGCGGCTTTGCCGGCGGGGCGAAAGCCGGTCTCCTCCCAGAAGCGAAGCGCGCCTGGCAGCGCGACGAGGACGATCTCGTTTAACCCTTCGCGCCGCGCGATGGCCTCAACGGCGGCAAGGCCCGACGCGCCCATGCCACGCCCACGGGTCTTTGATAGGAGAGCAATATCATGAAGATAAAGGCAGTCCGGCGCCTCCGGCAGCCGCGCGATCAGGCTGTCGAGCGCGATGCTGTCCGCGCGTCGCCACGGGTGGGAGAGGAGATAGCCAGCCGCCCGCCCGCTCGCGCGCTCGGTGAGCAGGAGGCAGCCTTCGGGATAAAGCGAAAGCCGGTTCTGAAACACAGCCTCGGCTTCCGGATGACCGGCATGGACCGCCGCCGCAATCGCCGCGATCTCGCCGGCGGCCTCACCAGGGGCAGGCGTCCAGTGATATTGTTTACTCATTGAGGTTCCATCAGCCGGGAATAGCGTCACGCATTAAATGGCGGAGGGTCGGGGATTCGAACCCCGGAAGGGCTTGCACCCTTGCTGGTTTTCAAGACCAGTGCAATCAACCGCTCTGCCAACCCTCCGTGCTGTCCGGGGATGAGGGATCGCCGCCCGAATGAGGCGGCCATTCCGCCCGGGAACGGTCCTGATCGTTTAAAGTTCCGCGGCAGTGCTGTCAATCTCTTTCGCTCTGCGCCGCCGCCGCCCGGAGCGCGCTTGCGGGCGCTTCAAATTGCCGCGAGGCGGGCGCATTTCGGCCCGAAAACGTTGCCAATCGGCCAAGCTTATGGCAAAAGGAAATGGTTAATGCGTAGAGTGGAGTTCCTATGGCGAGAAAATCGGCGCTGGCGCGCGTTCTGATAACCCTGCTCTCGGGTTTTTGTCTGCTTGCCATGGCACTGCCGGTTCAGGCCGCCTCCGAACCCTTCGATCTCTGGCTGAGCAAACTGAAGACGGATGCCCGCGCGGCGGGGATCCGCGATACGACCATTGAGGCCGCCTTCGCCGAGGTCGAATTGATCGAGAAAGTCGTCTCCCTCGATCGCAAACAGCCCGAAACCGTCCAGACTTTCCAGGAATATATGACGCAGCGCCTGCCGCAGGCGCTCGTGGACAAGGGCAAGGCGCTGCTCAATGAGAACCGCGCGCTGCTGGAGGAGATCGGCGCGAAATACGGCGTGCAGCCGCGCTTTATTGTCGCCCTCTGGGGCGTCGAGACGCGCTATGGCAGCTATACCGGCGGGTTCAGCGTCATCAACGCGCTGACGACGCTCGCCTATGACGACCGGCGGGCCGACTATTTCCGCGGCGAACTGCTGCTCGCGCTCAAGATCCTCGATGAGGGGCATATCCCGCTTGGCGAGATGAAAGGCTCCTGGGCCGGCGCAATGGGGCAGTCGCAGTTCATGCCGTCGAGCTTTGTCAGCTTCGCGGTCGATTACGACGGTGACGGCAAGCGCGATATCTGGACGACGAAAGCCGATGTGTTCGCCTCCGCCGCCAACTATCTCGCGCGTTCGGGCTGGAAATATGATGAGACCTGGGGACGGGAGGTGACGCTGCCGGCCGGGTTCAACCCTTCCCTGATCGATCTTAAAGTCGCCAAGCCGATGGCCGAGTGGCAGGCGCTCGGCGTGCGGAAAATCGGCGGCGGCGATCTGCCGGGCCGCCAGCTTGTCGCCTCGCTTGTCCAGCCGAAAGAAAGCCGTGGCCAGACCTTCCTTGTTTATGATAACTACCGGACCCTGCTGAAATGGAACCGGTCCACCTATTTTGCCATGTCCGTCGGCTTTCTCGCTGACAGAATAGGAGACGGCTGACATGATGTCCGCTCTATGCGTAGCGTAAAAGGTTCGTGAAGTATGTTGAAAGCAATCCCGAGATCCAGTCTCCTCGCCCTCGCGGCAACAGCCCTCCTGCTTGGGGGCTGCGCCGAGGTGAGCCTGTTGAGTTATGGCGCCAAGAAGCTGAATTCCCGCGGCTCAGACCCCGAGATAACCAACGCCAGCATCAGCGATATCGACCGCGGCGCGCCGAAGCTCGGCAGCCCCTATCAGGTGAACGGCATCTGGTATTATCCGAAGGCCGATCCGACCTATAGCGAGACGGGCATCGCCTCCTGGTATGGCGAGCCCTTTCACGGGCGCAAGACGGCGAACGGCGCCACCTACAACATGTATCACATGACCGCGGCCCACAAGACGCTGCCGCTGCCGACGGATGTGCGGGTGACAAACCTTGAAAACGGCCGCTCCGTTATCGTCACGGTCAATGATCGCGGGCCGTTTGCCCATTCGCGCATCATCGATCTTTCCTACCGCGCGGCGCAGCTTCTTGATATGGTGCAGAAGGGGACGGCCAAAGTCCGGGTCGAGGTGATCAACAGCGACGGCTTCGGCGATACGCGGATTGCGGCAAAACCGGAGACGCCGGAGAGCGAGCGCAACAATGTCGCCGCCGCACCGCGGGCCGAGGTGCAGTCCGCGAGCCTTGCACCGCCGTCTGGCGCAAAAATCGCCGCCGCCCCGCGCGTGGAGACACTGCCTGCGCCTGCGCCAACGCCCGCGCCGGCAGCGGCGGATGTGGCGGCGGCGAGCGCGCCTGCCGGCGAGCAACAGCTTGTCAGCCTGCAACCGGTCGGCAGCAGCGAGATTTTTATCCAGGCTGGCGCCTTTATCGATTATAACAATGCCAATATACTGAGCGCCCGGCTCTCGAGCCTCGGCCCGACCAAGGTCAGCCAGGTGCTGGTCAACGGACAGGATTTCTATCGTGTCCGCGTCGGGCCTGTCGGTGATATCAACGAGGCCGACCGGGTGCTCAGCAGCCTCATTGATACCGGCCATCATGATGCCCGGATCATCATTGAATGACGGGCAGCGCCGGTCGATACGGATGCCCGCCGGGAGTGGCCCCGGCAGACTGAAGATAGATTTGTTAATGACGGAAAGCGTGAGCGCAATGACTTTGAGGAACTTCACCCGGACTATCCTGCCGCTATGTTTTGGCCTGATCCTGTGCACTGCGGGCGCACAGGCCGACCCGATCGAAACTGCGGCGCGGGAAGCCTATATCTTCGATATAAATACCGGGGCAGTGCTTTTGGAGAAGAATGCCGATGAGTTGATGGCGCCGGCCTCGATGAGCAAGCTGATGACCACCTATATGGTGTTCGAACGGCTGAAGGAAGGCTCCCTCAAGCTCGACGATACGCTTCCCGTGAGCGAGAAGGCCTGGCGCAAGGGTGGCTCGAAGATGTTTGTCGAGGTCGACAGCCGCGTCAGCATCAGCGATCTGTTGCGCGGCATTATCGTACAGTCGGGCAATGACGCCTGCATCGTTATCGCGGAAGGCCTCGGCGGCTCGGAAGAGGCATTCGCCGACGCCATGACGGCGCGGGCGCGCGAGCTCGGCATGGCGCGGAGCACCTTTCGCAACGCCACCGGCTGGCCGGAGCCCGAGCATCGCATGACGGCGCGCGAGCTTGGCATTCTTGCCGAGCATCTGATCCGCGATTTCCCGGAATATTACAAGATTTTCGCAGAGAAAGAATTCACCTTCAGCGGCATCAAGCAGGGCAACCGCAACCCGCTGCTTTACAAGGATAATGGCGCGGACGGGCTGAAAACCGGCCATACGGAAGAGTCGGGCTATGGTCTTGTCGCCTCGGCCGAGCGGGAGGGCCGCCGCCTCGTCATGGTCATTCACGGCCTTGAGAATGCGAGCGCCCGCAGCCGCGAATCCGAACGGCTGATGGAATGGGCGTTCCGCGAATATAACAACTATGCGCTCTTCAAGGCCGGCGATATCGTCGATCACGCCCGCGTCTGGCTTGGCGACAAGGATACCGTGCCGCTCACCGTTGAGAAGGATCTCACCGTCACCCTCAACCGGCAGGCGCGCAAATCCATGACCGTGAAGGTCGTCTATACCGAGCCGATCCCGGCGCCGATCCTGAAAGGAACGCCGGTTGCCCAGCTCATGGTTTCGGGTCCCGATATGGAGACGATCAGCGTGCCGCTCGTCGCGACCGAGGATATCGGCCAGCCGGGCCTGTTCAAGCGCCTGACGTCGGCCATCGACTATCTCGTCTTCGGCCCGTCGGTGAACTGACGGGTCAAACGCATGAAAAAGCGGGCCGGGGCGGGCTATTTCATCACTCTTGAAGGCGGGGACGGCAGCGGGAAATCGACCCAGAGCCGCCTGCTGGCCGAGTTTCTGAAAGACGCCGGCATCGAGCCGCTGCTGACGCGCGAGCCCGGCGGCGCGCCGGGGGCAGAGGATATCCGCGCCCTGCTGGTGACCGGCGAGGTTGACCGCTGGGACGCCATCGGCGAGACGCTGCTTTTCAACGCGGCGCGGCGCAATCATCTTCGCCTCACCATCTGGCCGGCGCTCGATGCCGGGAAATGGGTCATCTCGGACCGCTTCGCCGATTCCACCATGGCCTATCAGGGCTACGGCAACGGTCTCGGCACCGAGGCGGTGGAGCGGATCCACCATTTCACCATGGGCAATTTCGTCCCCGATCTCACCTTCATCCTCGACCTGCCGGCGGAGGAGGGGCTGAAACGCGCCCGCGGTCGCGGCGATAACGAGGACCGCTTCGAGAAGATGGACCTCGCGTTTCACGAGCGGCTGCGAAGCGGCTTTCTTGAGATAGCGAGGGCCAACCCGGCGCGCTGCGTGCTGATCGATGCGCTGCAGGGCGTCGAGGCGATCCAGAGTGAGATGCGCAAGATTGTGACAAGCCGGTTGCTGCCGTGAGCGATGTGCCGCAATCGGACCGTCTGGAGGGCTATCCGCATCCGCGTGAGACCGGGCGGCTGATCGGCCATGCGGCGGAGGAGACGCGCTTTCTTGAGAATTTTCTGAGCGGGCGGTTTCATCACGCCTGGCTGATTACCGGCGCGCGCGGCGTCGGCAAGGCGAGCTTTGCTTACCGCGCCGCGAAATTCCTGCTGAGCGACGCGGCGCAAGGGGGAGGGGGGCTGTTCGGCCCGCCGGACAGTCTCGATGTGCCGGAGGGGGATCCGGCGCTGCCGCTCATTCGCGCCCGCGCCCATCCCGGCCTCGCCGTTCTCAAACGTCAGTATGATGTCAAGAACAAGCGCTTCTATTCCGTCATCCGGGTCGATGAGGTGCGCGCCCTCAGCCCGTTTTTCCAGCTCACCGCGGCGGAGGGCGCCTGGCGTATCGTGATCATCGATCCGGTCGACGAGATGAACGCAAGCGCCGCCAACGCGATTTTGAAAATCCTTGAAGAGCCGCCGAAGCGCGTCCTGTTTCTGCTGATCTCGCACACGCCGGCGCGGCTCCTGCCAACTATCCGCTCGCGCTGCCGGCAACTTGCGCTCCGTCCGCTCAGCGATGCCGATATGGGCCGCGTTCTGGATGACCACAAAGTGGATATCAAACCGGGTGATATGGAAAAGCTGCTGACCCTTGCCGAGGGCAGCCCCGGCAAGGCGCTCCGCCTGCTGGAGGCGAAGGGGCTTGATATCTTCAAGGCGATCCTCGATATATTCAAAGACTACCCGCGTCTCGACACGGCAACGCTGCACAAGCTCGCGGACAGTAGCGGGGGCAGGGAAGCCGAAGCCGTCTATCGCAGCATCTGCGAGCTTTACCCCTGGTGGCTGACCCGTCTTGTGCGCGCCGCAGCCGAGAATTTCGAGGGCGATTATCTGGTGGCCGGCGAGGCGGAGATCATGCGAAAGATGATCGCCCGCCATTCCCCTGCGGACTGGTCGGCGCTCTGGGAGCGGGGAAATGAATTGATAAAGAAGGCGGACGAGGTCAATCTCGACTCCAAACAGGTTGTTCTCAACCTCTTTTTGAATGTAGAACGCATGGGTGAATAACCTGCGGGAAAAGATTTGTGATGTTAGTTGACAGCCATTGCCACTTGAATTTCGAGGCGCTTGCAGGCGATCTTGACGCCGTCGTCGCGCGGGCGAAGAACGCCGGCGTCGGCCATATGCTGACCATCGGCACGAAGCTTCGGGAGTTTGCGAGCGTGCGCGCCATTGCCGAGCGGTTCGAGAATATCCACTGCTCCGTCGGCGTCCATCCGCATGAGGCGGAAAGCGAGAGTGATGAGGTCTCAACGGCAACGCTGGTCAAACTTGCGGCGCACCCCAAGGTCGTCGGCATCGGCGAGACGGGGCTCGATTACTACTATGATCATTCGCCGCGCGAGCTGCAGCAGAAATCCTTCCGCCAGCATATCGCCGCGGCGCGCGAGACGGGTCTGCCGCTCATCGTGCATACCCGCAACGCCGATGCGGACACTATCGGGATTTTGCACGATGAATATGCGAAGGGGCCCTTCACGGGCGTCATCCACTGCTTTAGTTCCGGTTGGGAAGTTGCTGAAAAAGCAATGGAAATCGGATTTTACATCTCAATCTCCGGGATCGTGACCTTCAAGCCCTCCGACGAGCTTCGCGCTCATGTGAAAAAGATCCCGCTTGAGCGGCTGCTGGTCGAGACGGATGCACCGTTTCTCGCGCCCGTGCCAAAGCGCGGCAAGACAAATGAGCCCGCCTTCGTCGCCCATACGGCCGCCCAGGTCGCGGCGCTGAAAGGCGTTGAGCCGGACCAGCTCGCGGACATAACCACGAATAATTTCTTTAACCTTTTCAATAAGATAGAACGGACAGTTTAATGGAGGTGACAATCCTCGGCTGCGGAACCTCCGGCGGGGTTCCGCGGATTGGCAATGAGTGGGGCGCGTGCGACCCCAATGAGCCGAAAAACCGCCGCCGCCGCTGCTCGATCCTTGTGAAAAATAAGGCGACGCAGGTGCTGATCGACACATCGCCCGATATCCGCGAGCAGCTTCTCGACGCCAATATCGACCGGCTGGACGGCGTTGTCTGGACGCATGAACATGCCGACCAGTGCCACGGCATTGACGAACTGCGCGTGCTCGCCATCCGCAACCGGGGCCGGGTGAATGTCTGGGGCGACCAGAAAACTCTCGATATCCTGATGCGGCGCTTCGATTACTGCTTTCGCCAGCTTGACGGAAATCCGTATCCGCCGGTCCTCAACGAACATGTCATCAACGGGCCGTTCAGCATTGGCGATATTGATTTTATTCCGTTCGAGCAGGATCACGGCACGATCACCAGCCTCGGCTTTCGCATGGGGCCGATCGGCTATTCCAACGATCTCGTCCATCTCGATGACCGGGGGTTCGAGATCCTGGAAGGCGTCGATACCTGGATCGTCGATGCCATGCGCTATACGCCGCATCCGACGCATGTGAACCTTGAGACGGCGCTCAAATGGATCGAGCGGCTGAAACCGCGCCGGGCGGTGCTGACCAACATGCATGTCGATCTCGATTACCAGACACTGCTTAAAGAGCTGCCGGCGGGCGTCGAGCCGGCCTATGACGGCATGGTGATCCGCGCGTAAGCCGGTGCGCGACTGTCGCAGGTTGCCACAGGCGCGTCGGCTTGCGTTTTCCAATCATGAGAACGGAGCGCGGCGTAATGGATGCCGCGAGAGCATTTTCCTGCACAGGGGGCTTTGAGATCTACCGGGGGGCTTTGGGGTACAGGGGGCCTTTCGCCCGGAAAGTGGCTTTCTGCCACATCCAATATTTTCCATAATATATATTATGCGCAAAACGGATTTCAGAAAGCGGACGGTAGTTGATCCTCCCTCTTGTCTTTGCGCGGCAAATAATCTTGCATGCTGTTCCGGGTCTGCGCGCGGGCTTCCATGAGGTGATGCGCCCGCAGCCCGAGACCACGCTCGCTCACGCACCGTCCGCCGGGCCGTAAAGAATTGCCTCGATCGTCTCCGGGTCCCCGGCGTCGATGACGGTTACCGCAACGTCATAGGAAAATCCCTGCCGCGCGAGCGATGCCAGTTCTCTCTCGCGCTGGCCTTCCTTCGCATCCGCCTTGCGATACGGACCGAAGCGCCGCTTCTTCACCAGCTTCGCGGCGGCCTTGAGATCGAGCGCACGCCGATCCGCGCCAAGCGCCCCGATCGCATTGTCGCGGTCCGGCTCGGTAAACTCCATCGCCTGAAGCCGCGCCTCGATCTGCGCAAGCGAGCGCCCGTCCCGCACCATAAGGCGCGCCTTGCTCGCGGCATATTCCGTGTCATTGAGAAAGCCGGCCTTGATCAGCCGCGCGATCACCGTCTCGACATCCGCTGCAACAGTGCTCATATCAAGGCCGAGCGCCTCGGCATGCGGCGCCGCCTTGGCAAGCAGATGGCGGCGCATCTTGTGGCTCGTCGCGGCAAAGCGGTTGAGATAGCGAAGCGCCTGCTCGTAGAGCCATTTCTCGCCGGGCTCCATAATCTTGCGCGGGCGGCGGCGCGCCCTATCGTCCGTCTCGTCACTCATAGGCCCATGTTACTTATGGCTATTTGAGAAGGAAATCCCTTAAACTGACCGAACCCACGCCAATTTGCTGAAAGTTTGCCCATGTCGTCCTCAACCATCCCGTCTCCTATCGATCAACTTCTTGAAATCATGGCGAAATTGCGCGATCCGGACGGCGGATGCCCGTGGGATCTGGAACAGAGTTTCGAGACCATCGCGCCGCACACCATCGAGGAGGCCTATGAGGTGGCGGAGGCCATCGCCCGGCGCGACATGCAGGAGCTGAAGGACGAGCTTGGTGACCTGATGTTTCAGGTTGTCTTCTATGCACAAATGGCCAGGGAGATTGGTGAATTCGATTTCAATGATGTGGTGCGCGCGGTCTCAGAGAAGATGATCCGCCGCCATCCGCACGTCTTCGGAACGGAAGATATTCCAACCGCCGAAGCGCAGACCGCCGCCTGGGAAGAGGTCAAAGCGCGCGAGCGGGCCGAGAAAAGTGCCCGCGCGGGCCTCGAGGCGGACGCCGACGCCCTCACCCCGCCCTCGGCGCTCGATGGTGTCGCCCTCGCCCTGCCCGCGCTCACCCGCGCCGTAAAGCTGCAAAAGCGCGCCGCCCGGGTCGGCTTCGACTGGCCCGACGTCAGGCCGGTTTTCGACAAGATTCGCGAGGAACTCGGCGAGTTGCAGGCGGAGATTGATACAAAGGCCGACGCGGCGCGTATCGCGGAAGAATATGGCGATCTCCTCTTCGTCATCGCCAATCTCGGACGGCATCTCGCGCTTGACCCTGAAACGGTACTGCGCGCTGCCAACCGGAAATTCGTCCGCCGCTTTCAAGGCGTCGAGAAAATCCTTGCAAGAGACGGAAAAACGCCCGCGGAAAGCACGCTCGAAGAGATGGATGCGATCTGGAACGAGATCCGCGCAGCGGATAAACTCGCAAATAGTTCAGATAGTTAGCGGATATCTTTTAGGATTTTCTCAAGTCGGCCGAGGTTCTCGGCTGAGAATTTGACATCGATATGCACCATATCGTCCCGATCCTCGCGCGCCAGCACGGTGCCGTGGCGATAGATCCAGGAGAGCGTCGCCCCGTCCGAGGCCGGGATATCGAGGCTAAGCTCTTTCTGGCGCGCCGTCAGCCGCGCCTCAACAAGGGCGAGGAAACGTTCGATCCCCTCGCCCGTTATCGCCGAAATCGCCACCTGCCCGTCCGAGCGGCTGGTGCTGTTCTCGAGCTTCTCCTTCTCATCGGGCGCGAGGCGGTCGATCTTGTTCAGAACCTCGAGATAGAGGTCGGCATCATCGGTATCGACGCCAAGCCGCTTCAGCACATCGAGCACATCCTGCCGCTGCGCCTCCGTCTCGGGATGGGTGATATCGCGGACATGGACGATCAGATCGGCCTCCAGCACCTCCTCGAGCGTTGCGCGGAATGCGGCGACAAGTTCGGTCGGCAGGTGCGAGATAAAGCCGACGGTATCCGAGAGGATCACCGGCTGCCCGCCCGGCAGGGATACGCGTCGCATGGTCGGATCGAGCGTCGCGAAGAGAAGATCCTCCGCATAGACATCGGCCGCCGTCATGCGGTTGAAGAGCGTCGATTTTCCGGCGTTGGTATAGCCAACAAGCGCAACGATCGGGTACGGCACGCGTTTTCGCTTGGCGCGGTGAAGCTCGCGCGTCTGGACGACGGTCGCAAGCTGGCGCTTCAGCTTCGTGATGCGCTCGTCAATCAGCCGGCGGTCGAGTTCGAGCTGCGATTCACCGGGCCCACCAATAAAGCTGAGCGAGCCGCGCTGACGCTCCAGATGCGTCCAGGAGCGGACAAGCCGGGTGCGCTGATAGCTGAGATGGGCAAGCTCGACCTGTAGCGCGCCTTCACGTGTCTGCGCCCGTTCGCCGAAAATTTCGAGGATAAGGCCCGTCCGGTCGACGATCTTGACCTGCCAGCGGCGCTCGAGATTGCGCTGCTGGACGGGCGTTACCGGCCCGTCGATGATGACAACGTCGATTTCAGAGTTGCGGATGAACTCGCCGAGTTCGTCGATCTTCCCCTCGCCGAACAGCGTGCCGGGCTTCGCCTTTGCGAGTGGAACGATTTCCGCGTGGACAACGTCGAGCGCAATCGCCGCGGTCAGAGACACGGCCTCTTCAAGGCGACCCGAGGGGTCGCGTAATCTGTTATCGGTGGTTTTCCTGAGATAAGGATGCAGGACAAGCGCCCTCTCCCCCGAACGTATTCCCTCCCGTTCCGATGGTTCATCCATTCAGGAATCAAACCCGCATCGCCGACAGTTCCGTCACCCGTCAGCCGAAGGATCGAAAAGCTGTATCGGTCCAGCCGGCATTACGGTTGAAATGGCGTGCTTGTAGACCAGCTGTTCATGACCGTCCCGGCGTAAAAGAACGCTGAAGTTGTCAAACCAGCTGATAGCCCCCTGCAGCTTCACACCATTAACCAGAAATACCGTTACCGGCATCTTTTCTTTACGTACTTTGTTCAGAAAAACATCCTGTACGTTTTGTGACTTTTCAGCACCCATCTCGAATTATCTTTCGTCTATCCTGTTACGTTGTCTCGCCTTTTTACGATACTCTTTCGGCCTGTTTTATTATTTACGCGGTTATTCGGAAAAAGTCTCCCTGACATAAGGATTTGTAGGAACAAACTCAAGCATTATAACGCGGAAATTGCAACAATTTCCAGCACTGTCATAAAATGCGACACACTCTTTGCGGGGCCCTCATGCGGTTTCCCTCGCCATGAATTTTTCGTAAAGCGCGCGCAACTTTTGCGAAACGAGCCCGGGGTGGCCGTTTCCGATCACCTTGTCGTCAACTTTTACCACCGGCAGGACGTAGGACGTGCTGCTGGTAAGAAAAACCTCCCGCGCGTCAAGAAGTTCCGCGACCGAGAAACTTCTTTGTTCAAACGCGATGCCGTTCTCTTTGAGTTCCAGAAGAAGCGCGGCGCGGGTAATACCCGCCAGAATTGAATTTCCGGTCGGTCGGGTGACGATTTTCCCATCTTTTGTCACGATCCAGGCGTTGGTGGAGCTCCCCTCCGTCACCATGCCCTCTTCATCCACGAGGAAGGCTTCATAGGCGCCGCGCTCGCGCGCCTCCTGCTTGGCGAGGACGTTGGGAAGCAGCGAGACGGATTTGATATCCCGCCGCGCCCAGCGAATGTCGGGAAGCGTGATGACCGCAACCCCCTCCGCCGCGGTTTTTGCCGCCTTGGCAAGGGGCAGCCGGCGCGCGGTTATTACAAGCGACGGTGTCGCATTCTTCGGGAAGGGATGATCGCGCGGTGCGACGCCCCGGGTAATCTGCAGATAAATGATGCCGTTCACGATCCCGTTGCGGCGGATCACCTCGCGCATCACCATTTTAAGCGGTTCGCGCGCCATCGGCGCGACAATGCGAAGCTCGCCAAGGCTGCGCCACAGGCGATCGAGATGCCCGGCTTCATCGATCAGGCGTCCGCCCGATATGGTCACCACCTCATACACGCCGTCAGCGAACTGATAGCCCCGATCCTCGATATGCACGGCGGCATCGAGGTGGCGGACATAGCGGCCATTCACATAGGCGATTCTCGACATTTTTCGTAACCTTTCACCGTCGCCAGATGGCCGGGTTGAGAAGTGAGAGAACGGCCAGGATCTCGAGCCGCCCGATCAGCATTGTTATACAGAGTATCCATTTCGAGAAGCGGGGCAAGGCATCATAACCGTGAAATCCACCGCCGCCCGTCAATCCATCCGCAAGGAATGTCGTTGCCGCCGATCCGGCGGTGGCGAGATTGGTTGTCGCAAGGATCAGCGCGGTCGGCATCTGCAGGCCATCCGCGGTGAGCAGCAGGGTCACCGCCACGAGACTGAGGCAGTAGAGGACGAAGACGCTCCAGGCAGAGAGAATCTGCTGGCGCTCCACCCGCTCGCCGCCATATTTGATGACCGCGACGCTGCTCGGATAGCTGAGGCGGCTGATTTCCTGCCCGGCAAGGCGCGCGAGGATGCTGAGGCGCATCAGCTTGATACCGCCCGCCGTCGAGACCGTGGCGCCGCCGACGATCATCAGCAGCAGGAGCAGCAGCAGCGCGCCGACCGGCCAGTAGTACACCCCCTCGCCCGTGATAACCGGCATATTGATGCCCGTCGTCGTGACGGCGGAGACGGTGTTGAAGATCGCATATCGCAATGTCTCGAGCGCCGGCAGATCGGAATGCGGCAGCATGAGGAGAAAGACGAGCAGGCTGGCGAAGACGATCATCGCCAGCAGGTAGCGATACTCCGGATCCTTGAAATAGGAGCGCCGGTCGCCGTTGAAGAAGGACCAGTGGAATGAAAAATTGATGGCGGCGATGGTCATGAAAACCATCAGCACTGCTTCGACGATGCGATCCGAGAGAAAGGCGTCGGCGCCGCTACTGGTCAGGAACCCGCCGGTCGAGAGAACGCTGAAGGCATAGCAGACGGCATCGAAAAGGCCCGTCCCGGCAACCAGCAGCGCCGCGATGCAGGCAGCCGTCAGCAGCGCGTAGATCTTCAGCAGCGAGAGAACGGCGTGGCCGAGCCGCTGCGTCACCGGACGGGCGCTCACTTTCGCAAGTGCGCGGGTGAGCGGCGTCGTGCCCGGCAGGTTAAGCACCCCCGCCAGCATCGAGAGGAAAACGAGAACCGAAAAGCCGCCCGACCATTGCAGGAGGCTGCGCCAGAAGAGGATCGGTCGCGGCGCGGCGGCAACATCCGCAAGGATGGTCGCGCCGTTGGTGCTGAAGCCCGACAGCGCCTCGAAATAGGCGTTGGTCGCTGACGGGATGGCGCCGCTGAGATAAAAGGGCAGCGCCGCGAAGGCCGGCACCATGATCCAGATCAGCGTCGCGGCAAAAAACGTTTCGCGCCGCCCGAGGGTGGTGAACTCCTGGCGCATCGCGAGCAGCATCCCGCCTCCGACAAAGAGGGTGACGAGCCCGGCGACAAAGAAATCGAAGGCGAGCGCCCCCTCGCCCGACAGCAGGCTGAACGCCATCGGCGCCAGCATCAGGAGCGCATGCAGGGAAATTCCCCAGCCGACGATTGTGAAAACGTGCGCGAGCTGCATCGGCCTAGAAAAACTCTAGCCCGACCGAGAACATGCTCTCCATCTTCTGGATGACATCCTGAAGGCCGAGGATAATCACACGGTCATTGGGCTCGATCACCGAATCGCCGCGCGGCAGGATGACCTCCCCGTCATGGATCACGGCGCCGATGATGATGCCGGGCGGCAGCTTGAGATCGCGGAGCGGCTTGCCGACGAGCGGCGAGGTTTCGAGCGCCACCCCTTCCACCACCTCGGCCGCGCCGTCGCGGAAGGAATGCAGGCCGCGGATCCGGCCGCGGCGAATGTGGCGGAGAATTTCCGAAACCGTGGTGGCGCGCGGATCGACCACGACGTCGACGCCGAGCGAGGTGACGAGATTGCCAAACACCGGGTTATTGATCAGGGTGATCGCTTTGCGGGTCCCCTGCCCCTTGGCGAGCAGCGAGGCGAGAATATTGACCTGATCATCGTTGGTGAGCGCGACGATGGTCTCGGCGCGCGCGGCGTTCGCCTCCTGCAGCAGATCGGGATCGAGCGCGCTGCCATGCAGCACGACGGTGCGCTCCAGATCATCGGTGATGCGCTCGGCGCGGGCGCGGTTGGAATCGATCAGCTTGACCGAGACATTGCGCATCTTTTTCTCGATCAGCTGCGCAAGATGCAGCCCGATATTGCCGCCGCCGATGATGACGATGCTGCGCGCCTCCTCCTCCTCATGGCCGAACAGCGGCATGACGCGCTCGACATGGTTGGCATCGGCAGCGAAATAGACGTCATCACCCGGGAACATCTGGTCCTCGCGCTCGGGCACCCGCATCCGTCCGTCGCGATAGATGGCAAGCACCGTGACGTTGAGGCCCGGGAAAAGCTCGGTGAGCTGCTCAAGCGGCGTGTGAATGATCGGGCAGTTTTCATCGAGCCGCACGCCGATCACCTGCACCTTGCCGTCCGCAAAGCTCACGGTATCGAAGGCGCCCGGCACCTTCAGCCGGCGTTCGATGGCGCGCGCGACCTCCATCTCGGGCGAAATGATTGCATCGATCGGCATATTTTCGCGGGCGAAGAGCTGCGCCCACTGCGGCCGGATGTAATCCTGCGCGCGGATGCGGGCGATTTTCTTCGGGATATTGAAAATCGAATGCGCGACCTGGCAGGCGACCATATTCACCTCGTCGCTGTAGGTCACCGCAATCAGCATATCGGCATCATCGGCGCCGGCCTCCTCCAGCACGGCCGGATGCGACGCGTGGCCGACCATGCTGCGGACATCGAGCTCATCGCCGATCTTGCGGGCAAGTTCGGGCGACATGTCGATGATGGTGACGTCATTTTTTTCCTGCGCAAGCTGGCGGGCAATATTTGAGCCGACCTGGCCGGCGCCGCAGATAATGACCTTCATCTCACTCTCCCCTCCCGCCTCTTGCTACTCGAACGGACGTTTGCGATCCCCGTTGCCGATACCGAGCGTCTTCAGCTTGCGATGCAGCGCCGAGCGCTCCATGCCGACGAAGCTCGCGGTGCGCGAGATATTGCCGCCGAAGCGGTTGATCTGTGCCTCCAGATATTCCTTTTCAAACCGCTCGCGCGCCTCGCGGAGCGGCAGCGCCATGATCTCGGTATGCTCGTTCTTTCCCGTCATCACGATCTGCGCGGCGCCGGCATCGGCGGGCACCATGGCCGCCGTAATCGGCGCGGTGCGATCCTCCCCGGCCATGATCATGATCTGCTCGATCACGTTCTTAAGCTGGCGCACATTGCCGGGCCAGCTTGCCGCCTGCAGCACCGCGATGGCGTCCTCGCCGACTTTACGCGGCGGCACGCCGGCGCTTCGCGAGAAGCGCTCAACAAAATAGCGCGACAGCGGCCCGATATCCTCCGGCCGCTCCTTCAGCGGCGGGATGGAGAGCGGGACGACGCCGAGGCGGTGATAGAGATCCTCACGCAGGCGATGCGCGGCCATCTCCGCATGCAGATCGCGGCTGGAAGACGAGATAATACGCGCATCGACGCGGATTTTTTCTGTCCCGCCAACGCGCTGGAACGACTGATCGACGAGAACGCGCAAGATTTTCCCTTGCGTCTCAAGCGGCATATCGGCGATTTCGTCAAGGAACAATGTGCCGCCATGCGCCTGCTCCAGCAGGCCGCGCCGCGCCCCCTTGACGGAGCTCATCCGTCCGTCCTCAACCCCGAAAAGCTGGATCTCCAGCCGCTCGGGCGCCAGCATCGCCGCGTTCAGCACGACGAACGGGCCGTTCTTGCGGTGCGAACGATTATGGATGAGGCGCGCCACCACCTCCTTGCCCGAACCCGAGGGACCGGTGATCAGCACCCGGCTGTTGGTCGGCGCGACCTTGTCGATCGACTGCTGCAGCTGCAGCATAATGTTGGAACGGCAGACGAGTTCGGTCATCACCTCGCCGCCGCGGGTCTTGAGTTCATTGACTTCGCGGCGAAGACGCGCCGCTTCCAGCACGCGCTCGACAAGCTGGATCAGCCGCTCCGCCTTGAAGGGCTTTTCAATAAAATCATAGGCGCCGAGCTTGATGGTCTGCACGGCGGTTTCAATATTGCCATGCCCCGAGATCATCAGCACCGGCAGATCGGAATGCTCCTTCTTTACCGCCTGCAGGATTTCGATGCCGTCCATCTTGCTGCCGCGCAGCCAGATATCAAGGATCAGAAGGCCGGGCCGGCGGTGGGCAATCTCGGCAAGCGCCGCGTCACTGTCGGCGGCCATGCGCGCCTCATAGCCTTCATCTTCGAGAATTCCGGCGACAAGGCCGCGAATATCAGCTTCATCATCCACAATCAGAATGTCTGCAGACATCGTTAATCATTCCCTGTTTTCAATCGGCTTTCGGTAACGGGAAAAGCGATGCGGACGATGGCCCCGCTGCCGCTCTCGGGATCGCCCATCGTGAGCGTTCCGCCGTGCTCTTCCATAATCTTGTTGACAATTGCAAGACCAAGCCCGGTTCCCTTGTCGCGATGCGTGACATAAGGCTCGGTCAGGCGGTTGCGGTTTTCTTTGGGCAGGCCGCGGCCGTTATCGATGATCTCGACGATAATCTCATCGGCGCCGACGATAAGATCGACCTCGATGCGCCCGCGCGGCAGTTCCTCCGGCGCGCCGTCGCGGCCCTCGATAGCGTCTGCGGCGTTCTGCAGCAGGTTGGTCAGCACGCGGTTGACCTGCGGCGCATCGCAGGAGCAGATGACGGGGCTGCGCGGCGCATCGAACAGATAGTCGATTTCGGGATGGGCGATTTTTTGCAAAAACACCGCCTGCCCGACCAGCTCGCCAAGATCTTCGGGCTTGAAATCCGGCGTTGGCATCCGCGCAAAGGCGGAGAATTCATCGACCATCTGGCCGATGTCGCCGACCTGCCGGATGATGGTGTCGGTGCACTGGTTGAAGACCTCGATATCATTCTGGATCTGGCGGCCGTATTTGCGTTTGATGCGCTCCGCCGAGAGCTGGATCGGCGTCAGGGGGTTCTTGATTTCATGGGCGATCCGCCGCGCGATATCGCCCCACGCGGCCATGCGCTGCGCCGAGACGAGATCGGTGATGTCATCGAGCGTGACGACGAAGCCCTGGATATCGCCCTTCGACATTTCGCCCGCGCCCCGCACCAGCAGGTGACGATGCCCCTCCTCCGTCGGCAACTGCATCTGCCGCTCGGCGACGCGCGCAGGCCGATCGCGGATTTCCTCGATCAGTCCCGCCATCTGCGGGCGGAGGTCCGCAAGGCTGCGGCCGATCATCTCAGCTTCCGACAGGCCGAGGAGTTCCATCGCCTTGCGGTTCGGCAGGTGGATCAGCCCGTCACGATCGAGGCCGATGACACCCGAGGAGACGCCGGCGAGCACCGCCTCGGTAAAGCGGCGGCGCTCATCAAGCTGGCGGTTGGTTTTCTCAAGCTCGCGGCGCTGCGCGGCAAGCTGCCCGGTCATGCGATTGAAGGCGCGGCCGAGCATCGCCATCTCGTCATGGGCGCGGCTCTCATCCACCTTCACGCCGAGATCGCCCGCGCTCACCCGCTCCGCCGCCTTTACGAGATTCTCGATCGGCCCGACGATGCGCGAGGCGATGACCAGCCCGAACCAGACCGCCGCCAGCACCACCATCAGCGAGATGATGAAGAAGATGACGGCGAACTGGATCTGGATCCCGAAGCCCTCTTCCTTCAGCGCCTCATATTCCGCGGCGGCGGCGCGAGTGCGCTCAAGATGGGCGAGCACCCGCGGCTCGATATAGCGACCGACATAAAGGAAGCCGTCGAGCAGCCGGTCGAGACGGATCAGCGCGCGGACCTGATCGTCGCCCTCATTGGTCGTGATCACCACCTCCCGCTCGCGCGCATCGCGAAAGGCCTGCGGGTCGATCTTGTCGAACTCAAGCCCGAAGCTGAATTCCGACTGCGCGATGATGTCCTGATTGCTGTTGATGACGACCGCTTCACTGAGGTTGCGGGCGATCACCTGGTCGCTGAGGTAATTTTCGAAATGGATGCGGCTCTCCAGCACCTGCGGCGGCGCGCGGTTGATCTGCGCCGCCATGGCAAGGGCATCGGACTGGATATTCTGGATATGCTCCTTGATATAGGCATTGGCGACAACGATGGATTCGGAGACCGCCATATTCACCGGGTCCGAAAAATGCCGCTGGAAATAGATATTGAAAAAGAGCGCCGAGAAGAGCGCCACCATCAGCGCCGGGGCCACGGCAATCAGCGAGAAGAGGCGGAGGATACGCCGGTGCATCATGCTGCCCGAGCCGCCCGCCTGCCCCTTCCGCCAGGTGCGGATCAGCCGGTGCGTGATGATCACGGCGAGAATGACGACAATCACCACGTCCGCAATCAGCAGCACGCGCGTATAGGCCGGGTTGTCGATGGTCAGTGATTTATAGGTCGCGATCCCACTCAGGATGGCCAGCATCGCGACGAAAAAGGACGTCTTCGGTCCAAGGCCGATTTTCCGTGTCCAGCGGACAAACGAAAACGGCTGCTTTACGCTCTCCTGTTGCTGCTTTGCCATATCCTGACCAGAACTGTCCGCCTCTCCCGCCATATCGACGCAATTTCCGCCGGTACGGGACGAAATCTTTGCTCAAAATATCACATTGTGACATTCAAGCATCACTTGAGGCCGCGTACAACATGAATATCCAGTTCCCGGATCTTTTTCCGCAAAGTATTTCGATTGAGGCCGAGCAAGTCGGCCGCCTTGATCTGATTTCCGCCCGTCGCATCGAGCGAAAGCGACAGCAGCGGGCGCTCAATTTCGCGAAGAACCCGCTCGTAAAGGCCGCTTGGCGGCAGCCCGCCCGCATGCGCCGCGAAATATTTTGCAATATGCCGCTCGACGGCGCGGCCGAGGCTCTCATCCTCGGCCGGCGTCTCGTCAAGGCTGACAACCTCCTGCGGCTGCAATTCCTGCTCGATAACGGAGAGATTGATCACGTCATCGGAGTAAAGCGCCGCGAGCCGGCGGACGAGATTCTCGAGCTCGCGCACGTTGCCCGGCCATTTATGCCGCTTCAGCGCATCGAGCGCTTCCTTGTCGATGCTTTTCACCGGCAGCCCCTCCTCGCGCGCCTGGGCAAGGAAATGGCGGACGAGATCGGGGATATCCTCGGTCCGCTCCCGCAGCGGCGGCAGGCGAAGCGGAACGACATTGAGGCGATAGTATAGATCCTCACGGAACAGTCCCTGGCGGACAAACTGGCGGAGATCGCGGTTGGTCGCCGCGACAATACGGACATCGGTGCGGATCGCCGTCCGACCGCCGACGGTGGTATATTCGCCCTGTTGCAGCACGCGAAGGAGGCGGGTCTGCGCCTCGATCGGCATATCGCCAATCTCATCGAGAAAGAGCGTACCACCCTGGGCCTGCTCGAAACGGCCGATGGCGCGGGAATCGGCGCCCGTGAAGGCGCCCTTCTCATGGCCGAAGAGCTCGGATTCGATTAGCTCGCGCGGGATCGCCGCCATATTGATGGGAACGAACGGGCCGTTCTTGCGCTTGCCATATTCATGGAGCGCGCGGGCAACCAGCTCCTTCCCCGTGCCGCTTTCGCCCGAGACGAGGACAGTGAGATCCGTTCCCATCAGCCGGGCCAGCACGCGGTAAATCTCCTGCATCGCCGGCGAGCGACCGATCAGGGGCGTCGGCGCCTCATCATCCTCCGCTCCGAAGCGGCTCGCCGCCATTTTCTTCGGCCGCGACAGGGCCCGCTCGACAACCTGCAGAAGCGCCTTCAGATCAAAAGGTTTCGGCAGATAGTCATAGGCGCCGCGCTCTGTCGCCTTGATGGCGGTCAGCAGCGTGTTCTGCGCACTCATGACGATGACCGGGATCTCGGGGCGGATTTTCTTGATCCGCGGCAGCAGATCGAGGCCATTCTCATCGGGCATGACGACATCCGTCAGGATCACATCGCCCGCCCCTTCCAGAACCCAGTTGTAAAGCGTCGCCGCGTTGGAGGTGGAGCGCACGATATAATCGGCGCGCGACAGCGCCTGTTCGAGAACGGTGCGAATGCCCTGATCGTCGTCGGCAACGAGTATCGTTCCGGCCATGTCAGTCGGCTCCTTTGCTGATGTGATAGACGGGCAGCCGGATCAGCACTTTGCTGCCGACGCCGGAGGTATCAAACTCGGCCGTGCCGCCATGATCACCGACAATTTTTGCGACCAGCGCAAGGCCAAGTCCGCTGCCGCCCGCCTTGGTGGTGACGAACGGGTCAAAGATATGCGGCAGAAGCTCTTCGGAGATGCCGGGGCCATTGTCCTGCACACCGACCTCAAGCGGCAGCTGCATTTTCTCCTGCGCGCCCGGGATGGCGAGGCGCACGCCGTGACGATAAGCGGTGCTGAGCGTCACCTCGCCGCCGATCTCCGGCGCCGCCTCGACGGCATTTTTGACGAGGTTCAAGAGGACCTGCACAAGCTGGTCGCGATTGCCGTAAACGAAGGGCAGCGACGGGTCATACTGCTCGCGAAAGCTGACGTGGCGGCCAAAACCCGTCTCGGCGATGCGCCGCACATGCTCCAGCACCTCGTGGATATTGACCGCCTCGCGCGCAATCGGGCGATCATCGGAAAAGGCTTCCATCCGGTCAACGAGGGCGCAGATACGGTCCGTCTCGTCGCAAATGAGTCGCGTCAGTGCCCGGTCGGCGTCGGAGGCATTCATCTCGAGAAGCTGCGCCGAGCCGCGAATGCCGGAGAGCGGGTTCTTCACCTCATGGGCGAGCATGGTCGCCATTGCTGTGACCGACCGCGCCGCGCCGCGATGGGTCAACTGGCGGTCCATCTTGGCGGCCATCGTCCGCTCGGCAATCTGGATGATCACATCCGGCGTATCATAGAGGCGCGAGACCTGCAGGTTGACATTCTTGATGCCGATTTTCGGAGTGCCGAGATCGACGCCATATTCGGCGACAGAATCGCCCTCCTCGCGCACCTGCTCGACGAGGCTGATGAGCGGGCTGTCAAAGGGTACGATATCGGTCAGGCGAAGGCGCAGCAGCCGTTTCGCGGAGAGGGCGAAAAACTCCTCGCCCGCCGGGTTGGTCATGCAGACAAAGCCGTCATCGCCGACGACGATCAACGGATCGGGCAAGGCGTTCAGAACGGCCAGCGGATCGATCTCGTTCCGCTTGCGGCGGAGGGGGGCGGCGGCTCCGGCTTTGGCCATCTAGGCACTCTCCTTCCAGCGAAGTCCCATGTAAAAATCCTCAATTGCGCGGCGCACCGCGGCCGGATCGTTCAGGCGAACGACGCGCTGGCGGAAGGCTTCCCCGCCCGGCAGCCGTGCCGCATACCAGCCGAGATGCTTGCGCGCATTGCGAAGGCCAACGTCGGTTCCGTAATGGCGAAGCAGCGCCTCATAATGCTCAAGCAGGACATCGCGCTGCTCCTCAAGGTCGGGATCCGGACGGAGCCGGCCGGATTTCAGATAGTCGGCGACCTGGCCTGCGAACCACGGCCGGCCATAGCTGCCGCGCGCAATCATCACCCCGTCCGCGCCCGACAGCTTGAGCGCCGCCTCGGCATCCTCCACGGTCTCGATATCACCATTGGCAATCACGGGAAGCGAGACGCTTCGCTTCACCTCGCCGATATAGGCCCAATCGGCGGATCCCTTGAAGAACTGGCAGCGGGTCCGTCCGTGCACGGTCAGCATCTGGATCCCGACATCCTCGGCGATGCGGGCAAGCTCGGGCGCGTTGCGGCTCGTATCATCCCAGCCGGTGCGCATTTTAAGCGTGACGGGAATGCGGACTGCCGAGACGGTGGCTTCAAGAATTTTTGCGGCGTGCGAAAGATCGCGCATCAGGGATGAGCCGGCCATACCGGAGGTCACCTTCTTGACCGGGCAGCCCATATTGATATCAATGATCTTCGCGCCGAGATCTTCATTGAGCTTGGCCGCTTCCGCCATAATCTCGGGATCGCATCCGGCGAGCTGGACCGCCATTGGCCCGGCATCGTCCCCCGTCCGGCTGATGCGGAGCGAACGGCGCGTCTCCGCAACCATCGCCTTGCTTGCGACCATCTCCGAAAAGACGAGCCCCGCCCCGTAGCGGCTGACGAGCCGGCGGAACGGAAGATCGGTAATGCCCGCCATTGGCGCAAGAAGCACAGGCGGGTCGATGTCGATATTTCCGAGGCGGATGACCATTTTTTAAGCAATAAATAAGATGACTATTAATTGGGCAATGTAGTGCGATTTTTGCTGCACCGCAATAGATTCATCGCCCTCCCGTCAATTTTATTGAACCTTTTCCGAACGCGCCCTATTGTCGGCGCATGACGAACATCGCCCTTATTGTCGCCGCCGGGAAAGGCACCCGGACAGGCCTTGATATCCCGAAGCAATATATTGAAATTGCAGGAAAAACGATCCTGCGCTGGACGATCGAGGCGTTTCTTCAGCACCCCGATATCGACGCCGTTCAGGTGGTGATTGCTGAAGACGGGCGGGCGCAATATGCGGCGGCAACGGAGGGGCTTTCGCTGCTGGCGCCGGTCATTGGCGGGGCGGAGCGACAAGAATCGGTCTGGCGCGGGCTGGAAGCGCTGTTGGCCCACGTACCGCAGTATGTGGTCATTCACGACGCGGCGCGGCCCTTTGTGAGCGGTGATCTCATTTCCCGGACGCTGCAGGCGCTTGAGGCGGGAGCCGAGGCCGCACTCCCCGCCCTCTCTATCGCCGACAGCCTGAAGTCGCTGGAGGATGGGCGCATCGCCGGCTCGCTCGACCGGAACCGTATCGTCGCTGCGCAGACGCCGCAGGGCTTCGCCTTTGCGCCCATTCTCGCCGCGCACCGCGCTTTCGCTGGCGAGGGCCTTGGCGATGATACCGCCGTTGCCGAGCGGGCCGGGATCGAGATCGTCCGCATTGAGGGGGAGACTGGCAACATCAAGATCACGACGCCCGATGATATCGCGACTGCGCGCCAGCGGATCGCCGGCGCTCTTACCGATGTACGGACCGGGTTCGGCTTCGATGTGCATGCATTCACGGCGGGCGACGGCGTCTGGCTTGGCGGGATCCATATTCCCCATAACGCGGCGCTGAAAGGCCATTCCGATGCCGACGTCGCGCTCCATGCGCTGACCGATGCGCTGCTCGGCGCAATCGGCGCAGGGGATATCGGGACATATTTTCCGCCCTCTGATACGCGCTGGAAGGGCGCGCCCTCGGATCAGTTCCTCACCCATGCGGCAGGGCTTATCGCGTCCCGCGGCGGCGTGATTGCGCATGTCGATCTCACCCTCATTTGCGAGGCGCCGCGCATCGGCCCGCACCGTGCGGCCATGCGCGAACGCATTGCGGGTCTGCTTGGCCTTCCTGAGGATCGCGTCTCCATCAAGGGCACGACGACGGAGAAACTCGGCTTCACCGGCAGGCAGGAAGGGATCGCAGCGCAAGCGGTCGCGACCGTGAGACTTCCCGAATGACGGCGAAAACGGCGCCCCTCCCCCTGCTGCATCCTGCGGTCATCCTCTCCACCTGGTTCTGGAGCGGCCTCAGCCCGAAAGCGCCGGGAACGGTGGGATCGCTCGCCGCGCTCCCCTTCGGCATTCTGATTTTCCATTATGCCGGCGCGCCCGCCCTTGTCCTTTCGTCACTCGCGATCTTCTGCATCGGCTGGTGGAGCACGAAGATTTATGTCGCGCGGACCGGCCGGGAGGATCCGGGTGAAGTTGTGATCGACGAGGTCGCGGGCATCTGGCTTGCGCTCGCGGCGGCGGATTTATCCCTGCTGATGATTCTTCTCACCTTTTTGCTGTTCCGCTTTCTTGATATCGTAAAGCCCTGGCCGATCGGCTGGCTGGACAAAAAGGTCAAAGGCGCCTTTGGCGTGATGATCGATGACTATGTGGCGGGGCTGATCGCCTTCGTCCTGCTGATAATAATAAAAGGGGTTTACTATGGGAATTTTTGAGCCGGAAATCGAGCGACTGGCAACGGACGTGCTTGCCAAATGCCGAGCCCGCAAATGGACGCTGGCAACGGCCGAATCCTGCACCGGCGGGCTGATCGGCGGCGCGCTGACCGATATCGCGGGATCGTCAGATGTTTTTGACCGCGGCTTCGTCACCTACAGCAACAAGGCCAAGGCGCGCGTCATCGGCGTCAGCACCGAGACGCTCCGCGCCCACGGCGCGGTCTCGGAAGAAACGGCGCGGGAGATGGCACTCGGCGCGCTGAAGACCGCTGGCGTCAATATCACGGTCGCGGTCACCGGTATCGCGGGACCGGGGAGCGCCGCACCCGGAAAGCCGGCCGGACTTGTCCACTTCGCCGTTGCGACCGAGGCAGGGATCGCCGAACATCGGAAGATGGAATATGGCGATATCGGCCGCTCCGAGGTGCGCCTTGCAACCGTCAAGACTGCGCTTCAGATGCTGAATACCGCGCTCGATGCCGGGTAACGGGAGAGAAGCTGCGCCGCCCACTCAGGCGGCGCTCGATCCGTAGAGTTCGGCCGCCCGCGCTTCAAAGGCCGAAATCATGCGCGTCACCGCCTCATTGAACAGCATGCCGATGGTTTTTTGCAGGATCATCGAGCGAAACTCGAAATCGACGAAAAAATCGACCTCGCAGCCCTTGGGGTGAGGGGTGAATTTCCAGTGATTGTTGAGATAGCGGAATGGTCCGTCCATATATTCAACATCGATGCGGCAGTTTTCTTCATCGAGCGTGACGCGGCTCGTGAATTTCTCGCGGAACAGCTTGAAGCCGATAACGAGATCGGCGAGCACGACATTATCCCGCCGCTCCTTGATCCGCGATCCGATGCACCAGGGCAAAAACTCCTGATACTGGTCGATTGCGGCGACCAGTTCATACATTTCCTCAGGTTTGTAGGGCAGAACCCGTTTTTCGGCGTGTGTCGGCATACTCTCTACGTTTACGCGCGGGGGGCTGTCAGACGTGCGCCCTTGCGGCAACGCTTCGCTCCCGCGCAGCTTTCAGTCTCGCAAAATCCTCGCCCGCATGGTGGCTTGAGCGGGTCAGCGGCGACGCCGAGACCATCAGGAACCCCTTGGCGTACGCCTGCTTCTCAAGCGCCGCAAACTCGTCCGGGGTAACAAAGCGGTCGATTGCGTGATGCTTGACCGTGGGTTGGAGATACTGGCCAATGGTGATGAAGTCAATATCGGCGACGCGCATATCATCCATCACCTGCAACACTTCATCCTTCGTTTCGCCAAGCCCGACCATCAGGCCGGATTTGGTGAACATCTCGGGGTCAATCTCCTTCACCCGCTCAAGGAGCCGGAGCGAATGATAATAGCGCGCACCCGGCCGGACGGAGGGATAAAGCTTCGGCACCGTTTCGAGATTGTGGTTGAAAACGTCGGGCTTTGCCGCGACGACAATCTCGAGCGCGCCCGGTTTTTTAAGGAAGTCCGGCGTCAGGATTTCAATCGTGGTCGTGGGCGCGGCCTCGCGGATCGCCTTGATAACGTCGGCAAAATGCTGCGCGCCGCCATCCTTCAGATCATCACGGTCGACCGAGGTAATGACCACGTGATTGAGGCCCAGCTTCTTGACCGCCGCCGCGACATTGAAAGGCTCGAACGGATCAAGCGGGTTCGGCTTGCCGGTCGAGACGTTGCAGAAGGCGCAGGCGCGCGTGCAGATCTCGCCCATGATCATCATGGTGGCATGCTTCTTCGACCAGCATTCGCCGATGTTGGGGCACGCCGCCTCCTCGCATACCGTGGTGAGGTTGAGGCCGCGCATCAGCTCGCGCGTTTCATGATAGGTTTTCGAGACAGGCGCCTTCACCCGGATCCAGCTTGGCTTGCGCTGGATCGGATTGTCGGGGCGGTTGACCTTTTCCGGATGGCGCACCCGTTTAATTGGCGTTGTCTCATTCATCATGTCGCCTCGAAGTTACGGGCGGCGCGGGCGCTCACCCTTGAAAAGAAGCTCTTTTGCTTCCACTAGAAATGGATTGCTTTGCCGTAAGCGTCAAGTACCGATTCGTGCATCGCCTCGGATATGGTCGGATGCGGGAACACGGTCTGCATCAGATCGATCTCGGTCGTCTCGAGCGTGCGGGCGATGCCGTAGCCCTGGATGAGTTCGGTCACTTCCGCGCCGATCATATGCGCGCCCAGCATCTCGCCGGTTCTGGCATCGAAAATCGTCTTGATCAGCCCCTCCGGCTCGCCAAGCGCGATGGCCTTGCCGTTGCCAATAAAGGGGAAGCGCCCGACGCGGATCTCATAGCCCGCCTCTTTTGCGGCGGCCTCCGTGAGACCGACCGAGGCAACCTGCGGATGGCAGTAGGTGCAGCCGGGGATATTTGATGTATTGAGCGGATGCACGTCCTTTTCGCCGGCGATCTTCTCAACGCAGATGACCCCTTCATGCGACGCCTTATGGGCGAGCCACGGCGGGCCGGTCAGATCGCCGATGGCATAGACGCCGGGCTCGCTGGTGCGCGAGTACTCATCGACCACCACATGGCTTTTCTCGACCTTCACTTTCGTTCCCTCAAGGCCGATATTCTCGACATTGCCGACGATACCCACCGCCAGAATGACGCGATCGAAGGTGTCGCTCAAGGTTTTGCCGGCCTTGTCCTTGAAGGTGGCGGTGACGGAATTTGCGGATTTCTTGAGTTCCGTGACGGTCGTTGCCGTCTTGATGGTCATGCCCTGTTTCTTGAAGGATTTTTCGGCGAATGCAGAAATCTCCGCATCCTCGACGGGAAGGATCCGGTCCAGTACCTCGACCACCGTCACATCGGCGCCGAGCGCGTTGAAGAAGCTCGCGAACTCGATCCCGATGGCGCCTGAGCCGATAACCAGCAGCTTTTTCGGCATCACATCGGGAACGAGCGCCTCTTTATAGGTCCAGACGAGCTTGCCGTCCGGCTCCAGCCCCGGCAGGGTGCGCGCCCGCGCGCCGGTCGCGAGAATGATATGCTTGGCGGCAACCGTCGAGACCGCCTTGCCGTCTTTCGAGACCTCGATTTTGCCCTTGCCGGCGAGCTTGCCGTGGCCATCGATGACGCTGACCTTGTTCTTCTTCAGGAGATGCTGGACGCCGTTCGAGAGCTGCTTCGCTACCTGCCGCGAGCGCTCGACGGTTTTCTTGAGATCAACGCTCGCGCCCTCGACCTTGATGCCGAAGGTCTCGGCCTGCTTGATCAGCGTATAAACATCGGCCGTGCGGAGCAGCGCCTTGGTCGGGATGCAGCCCCAGTTGAGGCAGATGCCGCCAAGATGCTCGCGCTCAATAACCGCCGTCTTCATTCCGAGCTGGGCCGCGCGGATCGCCGCCACATAGCCGCCGGGGCCGGAGCCGATCACGACCAGGTCAAAATTCGTCTCACTCATATCCCCGCTCCTACAGCAGCATGGTCAAAGGATCTTCGATATAGCCTCTGAAATATTTCAGTAATTCCGCTCCGAGTGCGCCATCGATCACGCGATGATCGCACGAGAGTGTTACACTCATCATCGTCGCGATGGCAAGCGCGCCGTCGCGCACCACGGGGCGCATTTCGCCGGCACCCACCGCGAGGATGGCGGCCTGCGGCGGATTGATGACGGCGGAAAATTCGCGGATGCCATACATGCCGAGATTGGAGATGGAGAAGCAGCCGCCCTGATACTCTTCTGGCAGCAGCTTCTGCGCGCGCGCCCGCCCGGCGAGTTCCTTCATCTCCGCCGAGATGGTGGCGAGCCCTTTCTGATCCGCCCGGCGCACCACCGGCGTAATCAGCCCGCCCTCGATCGCAACGGCAACGGAAATATCGAAATCCTTATATTGCAGGATATTGTCGCCGCCCCAGCAGGCATTGGCCGCCGGCACCTTACGCAGCGCGAGCGCCGAGGCACGGATGATAAAATCATTGACGGAGATTTTATAGTCATCGGAGCGGGCGTTCAGCTCTTTGCGCATGGCCAGCAGTTTGTCGAGCTCGCATTCGATTGTGAGATAGAAATGCGGAATGGTCTGCTTCGATTCCGTGAGCCGACGGGCAATGATCTTGCGCATGCCGCTGAGCGGAATTTCCGTATAGTCCCCACCCGGCAGCGGTACGGATGCCGCGGCGGCAGGCGCGGGCGCAGCGGCGGCCGCTTTCGGCGTCTCGGGTGCGGCGGCTTTCGCAGGCACGCCGGACCGGAGCGCGGCTTCGACATCGGATTTCACGATGCGGCCATGCGGCCCGCTCCCTGTGATATTCGCGAGATCGAGCCCCTCGTCCGCGGCAATGCGCCGTGCGAGCGGGCTTGAGAAGATCCGCTCCCCCTCGCCAGAGCGCGGCGCGGGCGCACTGTCCTTGGCGCTGCGCGGTGCGGCCTTCGCCTCCGCCGGTGCTTCTTCAGCCTCGGGTTTTTTGGCGGCTTTCGCGGCCTCTTTCGTCTCGCTTTCCAGAGCCTCAGGCGGCACGGCGCCCTTTGCCTCATAATTTTCGAGGGCGGAGGCCTCCTCGCCCTCTTCCAGCAGGACGGCGATGGGGGTATTCACCGCGACATTCTCGGTGCCGCCGGGGATGAGGATTTTTCCAACTGTCCCCTCATCGACGGCCTCGACCTCCATCGTCGCCTTGTCGGTCTCGATCTCGGCGAGCACGTCGCCGGCGGCAACGCGGTCGCCTTCCTTGACATGCCATGTGGCGAGCTTGCCCTCGGTCATCGTCGGCGACAGGGCGGGCATGGTAACGGTAATCGGCATTTTGGAGCCCTCCTTAATCGCGATAGCAGACGGATTTGGCCGCCTGGACAACCTCCGCCGCGGATGGCAGCGCCAGCTTCTCGAGATTGGCGGCATAGGGCATCGGGACATCCTTCCCCGCTACCCGCAGCACCGGCGCATCGAGATAGTCAAACGCCTTCTCCATCACCTGCGCCGAGATTTCCGCGCCGATCCCGCTCTGCGGCCAACCCTCCTCGACAGTCACGCAGCGGTTGGTCTTCCGCACTGACGCAAGGACAGTTTCGATATCGAGCGGACGGAGCGTTCGAAGGTCGATCACCTCCGCTTCGATCCCATCTTTGCTGAGCATGTCCGCCGCCTCCAGCGAATAGCGCATCCCCATGCCGAAGGAAACGATGGTAACGTCACTGCCGGGCCTTGCGACCTTCGCCTTGCCGATCGGGAGGACGAAATCATCGAGAACCGGCACCTCAAAACTCTGGCCGTAAAGGATTTCGTTTTCTAGGAAGATGACCGGGTTCGGATCGCGGATCGCGGCCTTCAGGAGCCCCTTCGCATCGGCCGCCGAATGCGGCGCAATAACGATCAGCCCCGGCACATGGGAATACCAGGCGGCAAAGCACTGCGAATGCTGCGCGGCAACGCGCGAGGCGGCGCCGTTGGGTCCGCGGAACACCATCGGCGAGGACATCTGGCCGCCCGACATATAGCGTGTCTTGGCCGCCGAGTTGACGATCTGGTCGATCGCCTGCATCGCGAAGTTGAAGGTCATGAACTCGACAATCGGACGCAGCCCATGAAACGCCGCGCCGACGCCAACGCCGGCAAAGCCATGCTCGGTAATCGGCGTATCGATAACGCGGCGGGCACCGAATTCATCGAGCAGGCCCTGCGTCACCTTGTAGGCGCCCTGATATTCGGCAACCTCCTCGCCCATCACGAAGACGCGCTCATCGCGGCGCATCTCCTCGGCCATCGCATCGCGAAGCGCCTCGCGCACCGTCATCTTGACCATTTCAGTCCCGGCCGGGATCTCATCGCTCGCGTCATAGGCGGCATGCGGCTCGGAGGTCTCGACGCGGACCTCGCGCTTATCGGAGGCGGGCGTCTCAGATTTCTCCTCGCGCGCACCCGGCTCCGGCTCCTCATCGGCCTGCGGCGCCTTGGCGGCGGCGGGCGCATAGCCCTCAAGATCGTCGGCGCTCTCGCCTTCTTCCAGCAAGAGGGCGATCGGCGTATTGACGGCAACATTCTCCGTCTCGTCCTTGATCAGGATCTTGCCAATCACGCCTTCATCGACCGCTTCGACTTCCATCGTCGCCTTGTCGGTCTCAATTTCCGCCAGCACATCACCGGAACTCACCCGATCGCCTTCCTTGACCAGCCAGCGGGCCAGCTTTCCTTCGGTCATGGTCGGCGACAGCGCCGGCATCAAAATTTCAGTTGGCATCTGTTGTTATCCTCTCAAGCGGATCGGCGCTTACGCCAGCACATCGATATAAAGCTCTTCGGGCTGCGGCTCGGGGCTGTTCTGGGCGAATTCGACTGCATCGGCGATGATCGCCTTGATCTCGCGGTCGACCTCTTTCAGCTCCTCCTCGCTATTGATCTTGTTCTCCAGCATATACTGGCGGAGATGATCGATCGGGTCATGCTCGGCGCGCTTCTTGTTGACCTCTTCCTTGGAGCGGTATTTCGCGGGATCGGACATGGAATGGCCGCGGTAGCGATAGGTTTTCATCTCGAGAATATAGGGGCCCTTACCGCTCCGTACCCAGTCGACGGCCTTGCGCCCCGCTTCGGCGACGGCGAAGACGTTCATGCCATCCACCTGCTCGCCCGGCACATTAAAGCTCTCGCCGCGGCGGTAAAGCTCAGTCTGCGCCGAGGAGCGCTTGACCGAAGTTCCCATGGCATATTCGTTATTCTCGATCACATAAACGATCGGCAGGCTCCAGAGTTCGGCCATATTAAAAGCCTCATAGACCTGCCCCTGGTTGACCGCGCCGTCGCCCATATAGCAGAGCGTGACGGCATCGCTGCCCTGATATTTCTGGCTGAAGGCAAGGCCGGTGCCAAGCGGGACGCAGGCGCCGACAATGCCATGCCCGCCGAAGAAGTTGGCCTCGCGCGAGAACATATGCATGGAGCCGCCCTTGCCCTTGGAATAGCCACCCTCGCGGCCCGTAAGTTCGGCCATCACGCCTTTCGGATCCATGCCGCAGACGAGCATATGACCGTGGTCGCGGTACGAGGTGATCACGGTATCCTTATCGGTGATCGCGGAATTCATGCCGACAACGACGGCCTCCTGCCCGATATAGAGATGGCAGAAGCCGCCGATCAGCCCCATCCCGTAGATCTGCCCGGCCTTCTCCTCGAAGCGGCGGATCAGCAGCATTTCCCAGTAAAACTTGCGAATATCGTCGTTTGAAAATTTCGGTGCGGACTTGCGCGCTGCCGCAGCGGGCTTTTTGGCGCTGGCAGTGGATTTTGTCCGGCTCGCGGTTTGTCGTGCCATGATTTCTCCCGTTAGTGTGACGATCAGGGCATCCCCCGGGCCCTGAAACGGATGTAGTCTCTCCCCCGGAATGTGGCGAACTCGATACGGATAGACAAGCAGATTTTATTTATTAACTATATTCCAGTTAATTGTTGCGTTTGCGAGCGGGAATCTGAATAATTAACTTCAATCAAGTTAATAAATCTCGCAGGAAAGATACTTTCCTTCCACTCCACTACTGCGCAACAAAGCGCGCGTGCGGGCCGCAAAAAGGACAGAAAAAATCAACTGACGGGGCGGCATATTACTTGCGGTAGATTACGATCTCATCCGGATGCGCGAGCCCGAGAACGTCCCGGCTCCGCTCCTCCAGCATGTCGACATCCAGATTCTCCGGCCGCAGCAAATCGACCCGCTTTTCAAGCGCCTGCTTCTCGCGTTCGGTGATCTGGTAGATGTCCTCCGCCCGCTCGATATCGTGCTGCAGTTTGAGATAGGCAAACAGCCCCCGATCTCCCTCGATCAGGTGGTAGCTGAAATAGGCAACAGCAAGGATGCCGATAATCGGCCCAAGTCCTGCTTTTGCGCGCTTTTTTATCTCATGGCTGACGGTCATGGCTTGAGTGAATCAAATACGCGGGATCAGGTCAACCGGAAATTAACCTTGCGGGGAAAATAGTCGTTTCGTCGCGTGAGGTTGCGAGCTTGTCGCGTCCGGGCGGCCCGCACCCGGGCACGCGCAGCCCCGCTGACGCCGCCCTTCGCCTAGCTGTAGGCGCCGGTTGCGAACAGCTTTCCTTCCCTGTCGCGCCGGTTTTTCAGCACCTTCGAGACTTCCTTACCGCTGCCGAGATGCGCCCAGCGGACAAAGCTTGCGAGCATCCCCTTCTTGTCGCCGGCATAGACCCAGCGGCCCATTTCAACAGGCACCGCGGCATAGTCGCCCGCATTCAGTTTTTTCAGCAGCGTCGAGCTACGGAACGCCCCACCACCCACATTGAAGGTGAAGGAGACGAGCGCATCGAACTGCGCCTGGTTGAGGGCGACATGAACGGCGCTGTTGACGGCATCGACTGCCCAGCCGATATCCTTTAGAAAATCGGCGTCGGCCTCGGCTTCCGAGATTTTCTGGCCGGCATACACATCGCCGGTATGGCCATAACCAATGGTGAGGACGCCGGCGCTGTCCTGATAGGCATCGAGGCGGAGGCCCTCGAGATGCTTGATAAGATCCGCGCCCTGTTGTGATAGCTGATGTGGCATAGTCATTCTCCTGATCGGGGTCATCGCGTTTTAGATGTTTATTAGATCAGGAAATGCAATATATAGTAGTGTATGAAATAGACTGTTCTCTATTTACGAGATTTTTCGGCCAGCACCGCGGCTGATCAGGTAGGCCGTGATCAACTCACCAGCATTGCAGCCGAGATTGAGGAGGACGGGAGTGTCGGGAAGATGCGAGAGGAACCGGTCGAGCCAGCCCCTCTCGAAAAGGGATTTGTCGCGGAGTGCACCAAAGACTTGCGCGCTCCGCTCATAAACTTCCTGCGTTTTCAGGGCGAGTCCGCAAAATCGGCCGCATCGCCCGTCACGGGATCAGCCCTTCAGGATGCCGCGGCCCGCATATTCGGCCGCCTCGCCGAGTTCCTGCTCGATGCGGATGAGCTGGTTATATTTCGCGAGCCGGTCGGAGCGGCTGAGGCTGCCGGTCTTGATCTGGCCGCAGTTGGTGGCAACCGCAAGATCGGCGATCGTCGCATCCTCGGTCTCGCCCGAGCGGTGCGACATTACGGCGGTGTAGCGCGCCTTGTGCGCCATCTCGACCGCTTCCAGCGTCTCCGTCAGCGAGCCGATCTGGTTGACCTTGACGAGAATGGAGTTGGCGACGCCGCGCTTGATCCCATCGCGCAGGCGCTTCGGGTTGGTGACGAAAAGATCGTCGCCGACAAGCTGCACCCGCCCCCCGATTTTCTCGGTCAGCAGCTTCCAGCCCTCCCAGTCGTCCTCGCTCATCCCATCCTCAATCGAGATGATCGGATAATCGCCGACGAGAGCGGCGTAGTACTCGACCATCGCGCCGGGCTCGAGAATTTTGCCCTCGCCCTTTAGATGGTATTTGCCGTCCTTGAAGAATTCGGTCGAGGCTGCATCGAGCGCGAGATAGATATCCTCACCCGGCTTGTAGCCGGCGCCCTCAATGGATTTCATAATGAAATCAAGGGCATCGCGCGTGCTTGCGATATTCGGGGCGAAGCCGCCCTCATCACCGACGTTGGTGTTGTGCCCGGCCTTGGAGAGTTCCTTCTTCAGCGTCTGGAAAACCTCCGAGCCCATGCGGATGGCGTCCGCACATGATGCCGCCGAGACCGGCATGATCATGAATTCCTGGATATCGATGGGGTTGTCGGCATGCTCGCCGCCGTTGATGATATTCATCATCGGGACGGGAAGCGTGCGGGCCGCCGCACCGCCAACATAGCGATAAAGCGGCAGGCCGGCGTCTTCCGCCGCGGCGCGGGCAATGGCGAGGCTGACGCCGAGAATGGCGTTGGCGCCGATGCGGCCCTTGTTCTCTGTTCCGTCAAGGGCGATCATAGCGCGATCGAGCGCGATCTGGTCATCCGCATCACGGCCCGAAAGAATGTCGAAAATCTCGCCGTTGACGAACTCGACCGCCTTCAAAACGCCCTTGCCGCCATAGCGCGCCTTGTCGCCGTCGCGGAGTTCCACCGCCTCATGTGCGCCCGTGGAGGCGCCAGAGGGGACCGCCGCGCGGCCAAACGCGCCGCTTTCCAGAACAACATCGACTTCAACAGTGGGATTACCGCGGCTGTCGAGGATTTCGCGGCCGATAATATCAATAATTGCACTCATCAAACATTATTCCCGTTTGGTTTTTTAAAGATTCTTGGTGACCCGGTCGTATTTTTGCAGCGTGGCAAGCAGCGCCTCCATCTGATCGATCGGCACCATATTGGGGCCGTCAGAGGGGGCATTGTCCGGATCCTGATGGGTTTCCATGAACAGCATGGCGACGCCGACGGCAACCGCGGCGCGCGCCAGCACCGGGACAAACTCCCGCTGCCCGCCCGAGGTGGTGCCCTGCCCGCCCGGCTGCTGCACCGAATGGGTCGCATCGAAGACGATGGGAAGCCCCGTCTGCTCCGCCATGATGGCAAGCCCGCGCATATCGGAGACGAGCGTGTTATAGCCGAAGCTCGCGCCGCGCTCGGTCAGCAACACATTGCTGTTGCCGCTCGCGATCAGCTTGTTGGCGACATTCTTCATATCCCAGGGGGCGAGGAACTGCCCCTTCTTCACATTCACGACCTTGCCCGTCGCGGCGGCGGCGAGCAAAAGATCCGTCTGGCGGCAGAGAAAGGCCGGGATCTGCAGCACATCCACGGCATCGCCGAGAGCGGCGCAATGCTCGGGCAGATGCACATCGGTGAGCACCGGAATATCGAACTCGCTCCGGATCCGCTCAAAGACCGGAATGGCGCCCCCAAGGCCAAGGCCGCGTGCCGCCGAAAGCGACGTGCGGTTCGCCTTGTCAAACGAGGTTTTATAAACCAGCCCGATGCCGAGCTTTTGCGTGATCTCGACAAGCCGGCCCGCCATCTCCATGGCGTGGTCCATGCTCTCCATCTGGCAGGGTCCGGCGATCAACGCAAAGGGCAGATCATTGCCGACGGTGATAGTGCCGATTTTAACATGCTGCGTTTCAACCATGATTATACCAGCCTTGACTGTTTGACGGCCGCATCGATGAAGCTCTTGAAGAGCGGGTGCGGCGCAAAGGGCTTCGATTTTAGCTCAGGATGGAACTGAACGCCAATAAACCACGGGTGATCGACAATCTCGACAATCTCGGGAAGATCGCCGTCGGGCGACAGGCCTGAGAAGCGATAACCGACCTTTTCCAGCACATCCTTATAGGCGATATTCACCTCATAGCGATGGCGGTGACGCTCCTCGATCTGATCCGCGCCGTAAATTTTGGCAACGCGGGAGCCGGGCGCGAGCGTACAGGGGTATGCGCCAAGCCGCATGGTGCCGCCAAGATCGCCGTCTTCGCTGCGGATTTCGGTCATATTGCCGCGCGTCCATTCGGTCATCAGCCCGACCACCTTCGGATCATAGTCGCCAAATTCCGACGTCCCCGCATTCGGCATGCCGGCAAGGTTGCGGCAGCCTTCGATGACTGCCATCTGCATGCCGAAGCAGATCCCGAAATAGGGTATTTTTGCCTCCCGCGCATATTGCACGGCGCGGATTTTCCCCTCTGCCCCGCGCGCGCCAAAGCCGCCCGGCACCAGAATGGCATGGGCATCGCCGATGACGCTCGCCGGGTTGCTGTCCTCGTCTTCAAACTGCTCCGCCTCGACCCAGGTGACATTGACCCGCACATTGTTGGCGATGCCGCCGTGGATCAGCGATTCGTTGAGCGATTTATAGGCGTCCTGCAACTCGATATATTTACCGACGACCGCGACATTGACCTCGCCTTCCGGATGCAGCACGCGGTTAACGATATCGCGCCAGATGGACAGATCCGGCTTCGGCGCGTCCGTGATGCCGAAGGCTTTGAGGACCTGCTCATCCAGCCCTTCCTCATGATAGATGAGCGGCACTTCGTAAATGCTGCTGACATCGAGGGCCTGAATAACCGCCTCTTCCGGCACGTTGCAGAAAAGGCCGATCTTGCGCCGCTGCCCCTGCGGGATCGGCTGTTCGCTGCGGCAGAGGAGAATATCCGGCTGGATACCAATCGAGCGCAGTTCCTTCACAGAATGCTGCGTCGGCTTGGTTTTCAGCTCCTTCGCCGCCGCGATATAGGGCAGCAGCGTCAGGTGAATGAACACCGCCTTATCGCCCAGCTCATAGCCGAGCTGGCGGATCGCTTCGAGGAACGGCAGCCCCTCGATATCGCCGACGGTGCCGCCGATCTCGACGAGGACGAAATCCTCATCATCAAGGTTGGCGGTGGCGAAATCCTTGATCGCGTTGGTGATATGCGGAATGACCTGGACGGTGCCGCCGAGATAGTCGCCGCGCCGCTCTTTGCGAATAACGGTCTGATAAATCCGCCCCGTGGTGACGTTATCGGTCTGGCGGGAGGAAACGCCGGTGAAGCGCTCGTAATGGCCAAGGTCGAGATCCGTTTCCGCCCCGTCATCGGTGACATAGCATTCGCCATGTTCATACGGGTTCATCGTGCCCGGATCGACGTTGATATAGGGATCGAGTTTGCGGAGCCGCACCTTGAAGCCGCGCGCCTGCAGAAGGGAGGCCAATGCCGCCCCTGCGAGACCCTTGCCAAGAGAGGAAACCACACCACCGGTAATGAAAATGAACCGAGCCATGGAGTTACGTTATAACCAATTCTGTAAACAACGGGAAGCAAAAGAGGCGGCAATTTCGCCGCCTCTGAATTATTTTATGAAAGGACGCCACTTATTCCGAAAGCGGAGCCGATGGCTCGGTCGGAGCGGCGGGGCCGGACGGGGCCGCCGGCGCGCCGCTTGAGGGCATATCGAGAATGGAGCGTTGTTCGGTATGGGCACCGCTCATCAGTGCGAGCAGGATGCTCGTCAGCATGAACGCCGTGGCAAGGCCGGCCGTCGTCCGGGTCAGCAGGTTGGCCGCGCCGCGCGTGCTCATCGCGCCGCCGCCCCCGCCAATGCCGAGCGCACCGCCTTCGGAACGCTGCAACAGCACCACGACAACCAGCACCAGCGCAATGATGAGATGAATGACCAGAAGGACAGTTTCCATTCTTTTCAATCCTGAATTACCGGGCGGATCCCTCCGCCATCTGCAAATATAGACCGGCTTCTACACCAAAGCCGAACCGATTACCAGTCACTTTGCAGGCAATTTTCAGATCACGGTTTCGATGATCGGCCAGAAGTCTGCGGCCTTCAGGCTCGCCCCGCCCACGAGTGCGCCGTCAACATTTTCCACCGCCATCAGCTCGGCCGCATTGCTGCCCTTGACGGAGCCGCCATAGAGAATGCGAACCGCTTCCGAATCATTCATCAGCGCCTTCAGTTCGGCGCGGATATGGGCGTGAACCGCCGCGACATCCTCCGGCGTTGGCGTCTTGCCCGTACCGATCGCCCAGACCGGCTCATAGGCAATGACCGTGGTCGCCGCACTTGCCACTTGGGGAAGCGAATTTTTCACCTGGTCGCTGATCACGGAAAGCGTCTTGCCGCCGTCGCGCTCCGCCAGCGTCTCGCCGACGCAGACGAGGACCGTGAGCCCGGCACGGAGCGCCGCCTCCGCCTTCGCCTTGACGATAGCGTTTGTCTCCCCATGATCCGCGCGCCGCTCTGAATGACCGACGATGCAATGGGTCGCGCCCGCATCTTTCAGCATCTCTGCCGCGATATCGCCGGTATGGGCGCCGCTCGCATTGGCATGACAATCCTGTCCGCCGATGGCGATGCTGCTGCCGCGCGCCGCCGCCGCAAGTGCGGCGATCAGCGTTGCCGGCGGGCAGATCAGGACATCACAGGCTGGCGTTTCTTTCTCTTTCAGCAGGCGCCGCAGTTCCGCGATTTCCTCGGCAGCGGCGGCGGCTAGACCGTTCATTTTCCAGTTCCCGGCGATCAGCGGGCGTCTTTGCTGTGACATATTCTTCCTCGAAATCTGAAACAATATGGGACGTATACCGTATTTTCCCGCTCCATATGCCATTTTTTGTCCGATAAAGATACAGGGTTGCGAAATTCCATGTTGCTCCCTTTCCTGTGGCACCTATAATCTGCCGCGCCTCCCCCTGCCGGCAGGGCGGGAATGGGGGAAGTTGAAATTTAAAAGGATCTGGTAGACAGAATTATGCTTCAGGCGATGCGAAAAGGAGCCAGCGGCTGGCTCGCAAAAAGTATGTTGGCGCTTCTGGTGGCGAGCTTCGCCGTCTGGGGTATTGGCGGCGACATGCTGACAAGTTCCGTCGGAAGCAACGTCATCGAGGTCGGCGAGACACAGGTTTCCCTCGGCGAGTTTCAGCGCGACTATCAGCGCAATCTCAATCTCCTGTCGATGCGGCTCGGCACGCAGCTGACCCAGGAACAGGCGCGCCAGTTCGGTCTTGCCCAGATGACCATCAACCAGATCGCCTCGCGCGTGCTGGTGGCGGAGAAGACCCGTCGCCTCGGCCTAGATACGGATGATGAGACCATTCGCAGCGTCATTCGAAACCAGCCCGCCTTCCGCAACCAGTTCGGCCAGTTCGATCGCTTTATGTTCGAGCAGTTTCTTGCCCAGAACGGGTACAGCGAGGCGGATTATGTGACTATCGCGCGGAACAATATTACCGGCGAGCAGCTGTTCGGCTCGCTCGCGCTTGGCGTCGGCGCCGCGCCTGCGACCCTCAGCAGCACCATTTACGGCTATCTCGGGGAGCGGCGCTCGGCGGAATATATCACGCTGCTCGACAATAACGTCGGCTTTGCACCCGCCCCGACCGATGAGGAGCTTGAAGCGCTGATCAAGGAGGCGCCGGAGAATTACACGGCGCCGGAATATCGCAAGATCAGCTATCTCCTGCTGACGCCGGAAAGCGTTGCGGCGGAGACTGAAGTCACCGATGAGGAGCTGCAGGCGCAGTATGAGGCGAACAAGGACCAGTTCGACGTGCCGGAAAAGCGCCGCGTTGCGCAGATGATTTTCGAGACCGAGGAAGCGGCGGCGGCGGCGCGGGAGAAGATCCTCGGCGGCGAGAGCTTCGCCGATGTCGCGATGGCGGATCTGCAACTGACAACGACCGATATCGACCTTGGCGAGCTGGTCCGCAGCGATCTGCTGCCGGAACTGCAGGCGCCGATCTTCAGCCTTGAAGAAGGGGGCGTCACGGAGCCTTTGAAAACTGTGCTCGGCTGGCATCTTGCGACCGTAACGGCGATCGAGCCCGGTGAAGCGCGCAGCTTCGCCGATGTCAGGGACGACCTTCGCAAGGAACTCCAGCTGCAGCGCTCGCATGATCTTCTTTATGAGCGCGCGGCGCGGCTTGAGGATGAATTCGCGGCCGGCTCAACGCTCCGCGATGCGGCGCAAACCCTCGGCCTCAGCGTCGTCTCGACAGACTGGATCGACCGCAGCGGCCTTGATAAATCCGGCACGCGCGCCGAGGGGCTCCCCGAGGCAGCGGGTTTCCTTGCCGAAGCCTTCGCCCGCCTCCCCGACGATGAGCCGGAAGTCAGCGAGCTGCCCGACGGCGGCTATTACACGCTCAGCATCCAGGAGATCGAGGAAGCCACCGTGCGCCCGCTCGCCGAAGTGAAGGAGCAGGCAACGGCGGACTGGCAGAACAACTGGCGCCACAGCGAAAACCTGAAGCAGGCGGAGGCGCTGGTCAACCGGCTGAACGGCGGCGAGACGCTCGCGGCCATTGCAACTGAGAAATCGCTGACGGTGGAGACATCAAACCCGGTCCTTCGCAATGAGCGGGCCGGAGCGCTCTCGGCCGAAGCACTGCAGGACCTCTTCACCCTGCAGCCCGGCAGCTATGGCATGAGCGCCAACAATGCCGGCAACGGCGTTCTGATCTATGGCCTCAAGGAGATTGTCCCGGCCAATGCCGAGGCGGACAAGGAAACTTACGAGCAGATTTCGGGCCGTATCCTCAACAGCCTCAACGCCGGCATCGTCGCCGAGTATGAAAACCACCTTCAGAAAGAAATCGGCGTATCCGTCAAGGAAGAGCTGATCAGGGAATATTTCTAAACCCATGTCCATTCAGCCCGCCTTTTCCGATTTCAAGTCGAAGCACGAAAGCGGACAGTCGCAGATCGTCTGGACGACCCTGGTCGCCGATCTTGAAACCCCGGTCTCCGCCATCATGAAGCTGGCGGAAGGCCAGCCCAACTCCTTCCTGCTGGAATCGGTGGAAGGCGGCGCGGTGCGCGGCCGCTATTCCATCATCGGGCTGAAGCCGGACCTGATCTGGCGCTGCGACGGCCGGAAGGCGTGGATCAACCGCACGGCGCGGTTCGACCCTGACGCCTTCATCGCCTGTGACAAGCCGGTGCTGGAAAGCCTCCAGGCGCTCTTTGATGAAAGCCGTATCGTCGACCTCCCCGCCAACCTGCCGCCGATGGCCGCCGGCCTCGTCGGCTATATGTCCTATGACACGGTGCGGCTGATGGAGGATATCCCGAACGGCAATCCGGATGATCTGAAAATCCCCGAAGGGATGTTCATCCGCCCGACCGTGATGGCGATCTTCGATTCCATCCTCGATGTCGTCACCATCGTCACGCCGGTCTGGGGAACCGATGGCCGCTCTGCGCAGGATGCCTATAACCACGCCGCCGAGCGGATCGCCGACGTCGTGCATGATTTCGAGCGCAGCCTGCCCCATACCGCAACACTCGATGCCGGCCGGCTCGATCTGCCGGAGCCGACCTCCAACACCACGCGCGAGGAATATTACGCGATGGTGGAAAAGGCGAAGCAGTATATCCGCGAAGGCGACATCTTCCAGGTCGTCCCCTCGCAGCGCTTTGAACTGCCCTTCGCCTTGCCGCCGCTCGCGCTCTACCGCGCGCTTCGCCGCACCAACCCCTCTCCCTTCATGTTCTACCTGAATTTCGGGGAGTTTTCGATTGTCGGTTCGAGCCCGGAAATCCTCGTTCGCCTGCGCGATGGCAAGGTCACCGTGCGCCCCATCGCCGGCACCCGGCCGCGCGGCGCAACGCCGGCGGAAGATGCCGCGCTCGCCGAAGA
>JRYH01001407.1_pt1 | contig 96823 bp, 83 predicted proteins | sample 235351 | NCBI WGS metagenome assembly JRYH01 (sample SAMN03074221, study PRJNA261480) | activated sludge metagenome | biome: Wastewater Treatment Plant; feature: Wastewater; material: Activated sludge; isolation source: activated biomass of a wastewater treatment plant treating wastewater... ... | reverse complement strand
TCGATCGAGGGGCTGATCCAGCACTTCGAGCTGATCATGTCGAACCGCGGGTGGAAGCCCCCGGTGGCCGAGTCGTACGGGTGCAACGAGACGGCGAACGGGGAGCTTGGGTACTACATCGTGTCGGACGGGGGCCCGCGGCCGTGGCGTGTGAAGACGAGGCCGCCCTCGTTCATCAACTACTCGCTGATGCCCAAGCTGATCGAGGGGCACATGCTTGCGGATGTGGTGGCGGTACTGGGCTCGCTGAATGTGGTGGCGGCGGAGTTGGACCGGTAGACCATCGGGGCGGAGCCCGATTCGAACTCTGCGAGCCTTCTTCGGGCCTTGACGCCGGTGCGAGGTGACTCAGCGGGCTTGCGCCCGCGGCTCGTTGGGATTCGGCCTCTCTGAGCAGGGATCACTGTTCATTCAGCACATACTCGATCGCCCTCCGGAAAGACGCATCGGAGTCGATCCATCGCGTGCTCCCGTGACGGGTCCAGATCCGTCGATCGGGTTGGCGATGTGTCTCGTGAAGCCGCCGGCTTGCCCACGCCTTCAGTTGGCCCATCACCACCTCCGGCGTCAGCGGCGAGGAGACCACGATGTGAATGTGGTTTGTTCGAACATTCAATGCGTGGATGGTCCATCCGCGGTGCTCGCAGTGTGACCGGATCGCCTGTTCGACGAGTTCGCGCGTTTCCGTGTTCAGCACGAACGCGTCCTGCGCCCGTAGCCGTCGGGCCCGATCCGACCGGCCCGGATTGCCCCCGTCATGGGGCGTGCCCACACGGTTCGACTTTGTCGTCACCGATCCGCGCTCATCGCCGTGCAGCCATGTGCCGTAGGTTGTCCATGTGAGCAGGTAAGTCGGCATGGGCAACCTGGGTTCAAGACACGCTGACGAGCCGCGGGCGCGAGCNNTCCGCGGGCTCGCGCCCGCGGCTCGTAAGATCCTACTGGGCATCGGGCATGTCTGGCCCGTCCTGCTCCCGTGGTGGGTCGAGATAGAGTGTTCCGCCATGTCGCTTGAGTTTCTCTACGGCCGCGGCCAATCGTGCGCGTGCCATCGCGGCCTCGCGTTCGGCGGCGAGGCGCCGGGATTCGCTGGCCTTGAGCGCCGGTGCCGATTCGAGCCGGGAAGTCTCGGCGTCCGACTTGCGGGCCCGCGCCCTGGCCTCTTCGGCCCGTGCGCGGGCCTCGTCCGACTCGGCGATCTTCTTCGTCGCGTCCGCGCGGATGCTCTCCGCTTCGGCGTCTTTGATCTTCGCCTCGTTGTGGGCCTTCACCGCGTCTGCGATATCGACGGACTTGATCTTCTGGAGCTTGCTTTCAGCGAGTTCCTTGAGCGGGGTGGCGATGCCGAGGCGCCACACCTCGGCGACCGCCGCAACGAACGAGATCCCAAGGTATGACGCCGCGGTGATCGCTCGCTTGGAAACGCGGATCGGCGAGGCGCTCAACTTCCCCACGAGCCCAGAAACCGCCTCGACCCACTCCGGGAGTGTCATGCGTACACCTCCGCTTCGGCGTGGATGAGAGCGCCTTCGATGCGATAGACGAGAGCGAAGCCGGTGTGCGCCTCGTGTAGGTCCGAGAGCGCCGCGAGCACCTCCTGGATCGTCGCCGCGTCGGCCTCACCAGGGTCGATCGCCAGGGCGAAGGGCGGGGGGAGAGCGCCGCGGAGGTCCCGCCATTCAGGCGGCTCGCCGTGCGGCCAGAGCGGGCCCAGGCGGTCGGGCGGCCAGGGTTGGTCCGTCGCTTCGCCGACGAGGTGGATCCGCTTGGCGCGGTCGAAGTCCGCGCGGACCGAGGCCAGCAGTTCCTCCCGCAGATGCTCGCCCCGCCCGGCCCGTTCGGCGTTGTCGGCCGCGGACAACGCCTGGTCCAACGCGTGCGCGACAAACACACCGACCGAACCTCGGAGGTTCGACTCGGCGAGGTGCAAGGCGGCCTCGGCGGCGTCGTACGCCCCGGCGGGCGTGCGGTGATCGGCGAACGACCGGGCGACATCGCGGGCGGTCTCGGGGGCGAACTTGACGGACTCGCCCCGGCAGTACGCCTCGATGGTCTGGAGGACGCCCAGCAGATGTGGGCGCTCGGCGTCGGCGAGGTCGGTGCCGCGTATGAACTCGGCGACGCGCCGGCAGGCCCGGAGCCCGATGAGCAGGGCGGCGCGGGGGGGCAGGGCGTCCAGCTCGTCGAAGCCCGGGAGGGAGCGGTCGGGGTCGTGCACCGGCCAGCCCTCGGGGAGGCCGTCGGGCCAGAGGGGGCCGAGTGCATCGACCAACTCGCGCGTGGGTCGCTTGAGCGGAGAGCGCTGCCACTTAAGGAGACGCTGCGCATCCCAAACCGCGGCATCGTCGGCCACGCCGGAGTTCCCGCTGCCGCCTGATTCGGACAGGGCCATTGCAACCGCGTCGCCGGACAGGCGAAAGGCCTCGTAGGTGTCCGCGATCTGTCCTGGAAGACGGTCTGGCGCGTCAAAGCCGACCTTCGATAGAGAAGCAACGACTTCCCAAGCCGACCTGATTGAGCCAATTGCATTAGCAGCAGCCAGACTGAATCGGGTGTTGGCCGAGTTTCTGAGAAGTTCGATCGACGCATCAAGTTCGTCGACCTCGTATCCGACCTCATATCCGATAGATGACGGATCAGTAGTCGCATCCGCAAAGTTGGCGAGAATGTGCTCCAAAACAGGCATCAGCTCTGCACACTCCGGCGAGTCGCATACGGAGAGAATCGGATAGGCACGCATCGCGCACCGAATGGCCAGGGCGGCTCGTCGGGTCGGACTGAACAACGCGAGATACGGGGGAGCGAGCAAGGCATGCGTGCGCTGGCCCGGCCAACCGCTGGGTTCCCCGAAGTGCCAGAGCGGTCCCAGGTCGGAAGACAGAACTGCTGACCCGTCATGCAAATCAGTCTCAACAGCCATGCCACCGAGTAGCCCAAAGTCACTCGAACACGCTTCCGCGATCTCTGGAGAATTGTCCGCCGCGTGACTCGCATGCGCGGAAGCGTCGAATGCGGCGCTTGCAGACAGGCTGTCACCGCGAGCGGCATGAGCGGCGGCATGGGCGGCGTTAGCCACAAACGCCGCGTTCATCTGACCAACCGCCTTCGCCGCCCCAATCGCCCGCGCAACGGTGTTTGCAGCCTCGGTACGCTCCGCCATGGCCGGTGAATGCTCGGCGCCTGCGCTCGCCGCTGCGGTGATGGCACAGTTGATCGCCTTGTCAACCGCCTCCACATGCTCCGGCGGGGCGTCGGGCCAGAAGTGGGTGAACAGGGGCTGCACACGGCGGGCACACCGGGCGGCGTAGGCCACCGCCGCCCAGCGCGGCAGGGTCCGGAGTTCCTCCTCGGTCGGCAGGCGGGGTTCGTCGGGCATCGGGGCTCTTCTTTCCGGGCCGCGCGTCGGGGCCGGGGCGGGGCGGCGGGGTTCGATACGGGGCCGCGCGGGCGCGGGTTGCCCGCGTCGGCGTCAGGTCATCAGGGCTTCAGGGCATCAGGGCGAGCGCGGCACCTCCACCCGGCCCCGCTGCTGGACGACATGCGTCGCCTCGTGGGCGAGGTGCTGGTCCTTGGTGGGGCCGCTGGGGAAGGCCATGTCCTGGCTTCGCGTGAACGCCTCGGCCCCGATGGACGGGGGCTGGCAGGCGTCGCTGTGCACGCGGACATCGTACAGAGACGGGTCGGCGATCTGGACGGAAGTGCCCGGGTGGGGGCGGGTGCGCTGGGGCTCGTGCTCGGGGCTGCGGGCCATTGGGGGGTCCTCCTCGTGCGGGCCGCGGGCGGCGCGGGGTGGAGCCCAGCATACCGTGCCGGGCCCGAACGACGAACAGTTCTCCCCGGACGCGCATCCCCCCCGCAAGCGCGGCCCCACTACGCTTCTCACGCCCTGATCGGGGCAAGGCCGGGGCGGGGCCGCGGCGGAGCGGACCGGCCCCTCGCCCCCCGGTCGGCGCGTGAGGGACACCGATCCATGAGGCGTGGGCGAGGTTCAACGGTCGCGGCGGTGCTGGCGGGCGTCTCGGCGTGCCTGGCGGCGTGCGGGTACACGACCACCGTGCGGAACGACAGCAGCAAGACGGTCGTCGCGGAGATCAAGCACGACCGGTTCCTCGCGCCGACCTCCTCGCGCGGGTCGGTGCAGATCGAGCCGGGCGGGTCCGCGACGCTGGGGCCGTTCAAGGTCGATCCGCTCGAGCCCATGCACCTGCGCGTCCGCGTGGTGGGCGATGTGTTCGGGACCTACCTCGAGGAGCGGCTCGAGCCCGGGACGCACGCCTTCGTGATCGAGGACGGCACGCTGCAATCGTGGGAGGCGATCTACATCCGGCGCGACGCGGACGCGGACGCGAAGCGGAAGGCCGGCGAAGAGCGCTGAATCCCCGGCCTCTTCCCTGCTCGCCGCGTCAATGAGCCGCGCCCGCCCGCGGGCGTTATTCTGGGGGCGATGGCGCGACCCCCGACCCAACCCGACCGAGCCGAACGCCCCCGCGCGGTGGTGCTGCTGAGCGGGGGGATCGACAGCACCACGGCCCTGGCGGTCGCGATCCGCGACGGGTTCGAGGCGTGCGCGATCTCGTTCGACTACGGGCAGCGGCACAAGGCGGAGCTGGCGGCGGCCGAGCGGGTGACGCGGGCGCTGGGCGTCTCGCGGCACCTGGTCTTCCGGCTGGATCTGCGGTCGATCGGCGGCTCGGCGTTGACGGACGCGATCGAGGTTCCCAAGGACAGGCCGCTGGAGGAGATGGTCTCGGCGATCCCGGTGACCTATGTGCCGGCGCGGAACCTGATTTTCCTCTCGATCGCGCTGGCCTGGGCGGAGACGCTCGGGTCGCGCGACCTCTACGCGGGGGTGAACGCGATCGACTACTCGGGCTACCCGGACTGCCGCCCGGAGTTCATCGCCGCCTTCAACGAGACGGCCAACCTGGCGACGAAGATGGGCGTGGAGGCGGCGGAGATCCATGTCCACACGCCGCTGGCGGAGATGGGCAAGGCCGACATCGTCCGCCGGGCGGTGGAGCTGGGGGTGGACCTGTCGCTGACGCACTCGTGCTACGACCCGTCGCCCGAGGGGCTGGCGTGCGGCGGGTGTGACTCGTGCCTGCTGCGCAGGAAGGGGTTCGCCGAGGCGGGCGTCGCGGACCCGACGCGGTACGCCGTGGGTTGAACCCCCGGGGCCCGGGGTCTGCTATCTTCCCGGCATGCCCCTGACCATCGCCGCGTTCCAGCGGCTCATCAAAGACAAGTACTTCAAGACCGACAACGCCCGCGGCACGCACGCGACCTTCGTGCTCTTCGCCGAGGAGTTCGGCGAGCTGGCGACGGCTCTGTACAACTGCAACAAACAGGCCCACGGCGGGTCACCCCCGACCCAGGCGGAACGCGACAACCTCGAAGAGGAGTTCGCCGATGTGCTCGCGTGGCTGGCGACCCTGGCGAACATCAATGGGGTGGACCTGGAGCGGGCGCTGAGCAAGTACACGGTTGACGGGCGGGTGGAGGGGGTGAAGGAATGACCAGCACCCGCGGGGGACGGCGTTGGCCGGGGCGACTGGGCTGGTCACTTGTCGCGTTGGCGGTGACGCTGGTGGCCGGGCCCGCCCGGGCCGCCGACCGCCCCAACATCATCCTCGTGCTTGCCGACGACCTCGGGCTCCACGAACTGGGCTGCTACGGACAGGAGAAGATCCGCACGCCCCACATCGACCGGCTCGCGGCCGAGGGGATGCGGTTCACCCGCGCGTATTCCGCGAGCACGGTGTGTGCGCCCGCGCGGGCCTCCTTGATGACGGGGCTGCACACGGGTCACTCGCCGATCCGCGGGAACAAGGAAGGCGGGGGCTGGGGCCCGGAAGACCCCGAGGGGCAGAACCCGCTGCCGGCGGAGACCGTGACGCTGGCCGAGCACCTCAAGCACCTGGGCTACGCGACCGGCGCGTTCGGCAAGTGGGGGCTGGGGGGGCCCGGGAGCGAGGGGCACCCGAATTTCCAGGGGTTTGACCACTTCTACGGCTACCTGTGCCAGCGCGTGGCCCACAACTACTACCCGACGCACCTGTGGCGTAACCACGATGTCGATGTCCAGCACAACAACCGCTACTTCGCCGCGCACCAGCGGATCGAGTCTCCGTTGGCGAGCGAGGATGAGTACGCCCGGCGCTATGCCGGCGGGGACTACGCGCCGGAGGAGATCCTCAAGGAGGCCGAGGGCTGGATCGCCGGGCGACGCGGCAAGGAGGAGCCCTTCTTTGTCTATTACGCGAGCATCATCCCGCACGCGGCGCTGCAGGCGCCCGGGGAGTTCGTCGACCAGTACCCGCGGGAGTGGGACACGGAGCCATACCTGGGCGAACGGGGCTATCTGCCCACACCCCGTCCCCGCGCGACCTACGCCGCGATGATCTCGTTCCTTGATCACGCCGTGGGCCGCCTGAGGGCGGCGGCCGAGGCGGCGGGCAAGGCGGACAACACCCTGATCCTCGTGACCTCCGACAACGGAACGACCTACGCCGGCGGGGTGGATCGCGTGTTCTTCGGCTCGCTCGGCGAACTCCGCGGGTTCAAGACAAACCTCTACGAGGGGGGCATCCGCGTGCCGCTCATCGCGTGGTGGCCGGGGCACATCAACGCCGGGACATCATCGGACCTGGTCACCCAGACGATCGACCTGTTCCCGACGGTCATCGAGGCCGCGGGCGGCGAGGCCCCGCCGGGCATCGACGCCCTGAGCCTGGTGCCGACGCTCACCGGCGAGGGCGCGCAGCGTGCGCACGACCTCCTCTACTGGGAGTTCCCCGAGGGGCGTCAGCAGCAGGCGGTGCTCATCGACGGGCGCTGGAAGGCGATCCGCCCGAACCTGAAGAAGAACTTCACCCTCGAGTTGTACGACCTGACGCTGGACCCCGGCGAGTCGAACAACATCGCGGGCGAGCAGCCCGAGATCGTGGCCCGGGCCGAGCGGGCGATGCGCGAGGGGCGCACGCCCTCGGCGCTGTTCCCGATCCCGGCTTTGGACCGCTGACGGATCACCTGCGTTTGAGCGCCTGGCGCATGTCGCCCGTCTCCAGGTAGGCCCGGTGCAGGTCGAAGCAGCGGGAGAGGTCGTGGCGGATGTGCCCCATCGGCGCCCGCTCGATGTAGTCGTACAGGTAGTCCCGGTAATCCGGGTGGGCGCACTTCTCGATGATGCGGTGGGCCCGCTCGACGGGCCCGAGGCCCCGCAGGTCGGCCAGGCCCTGCTCGGTGACGAGGACCTGCACGGAGTGCTCGTTGTGGTCGACATGGGCGCAGAGCGGGACGACGGCGGAGATGCACCCGCCCTTGGCGGTGGAGGGCGCCTGGAGGATGGAGAGGTAGCAGTTGCGGACGAAATCGCCCGAACCCCCGATGCCGTTCATGAGCTGGGTTCCGCAGACATGGGTGGAGTTGGCGCACCCGTAGATGTCCATCTCGAGGACGGTGTTGATGCCGATGACCCCGAGCCGGCGCACGACGCCGGGGTGGTTGGTGAGCTCCTGGGGCCGCAGGACGATGCGGGAGCCGAAGAAGTCCATGTTGTCGAAGACGAATCGCATCGCGCCGTCGGAGAGCGTCATGGCGCTGGTGGAGGCGCCGGTGAGCTTGTCGTCACGCATCAGGGCGATCTGCGCGTCCTGGATGACCTCGGTGTACATCTGGAACCGGGGGATCTCGGGGTCGGCGCCGAGGGCGGCCATGACGGCGTTGGAGACATTGCCCACGCCGGCCTGGAGCGGGAGGAACTCCTTGGGGATCCGCCCCGCCCGCATCTCGCCCAGCAGGAACTCGATGATGTGCCGCGCGATCTGCGTCGAGGACTCGTCGGGCGGGCTGAACGGGGCCACGCCGTCGGCCTCGTCGGTGAAGACGACGCCGGCGATCCGCTCCGGGCGGACCGTGCAGAAGGGCGTGCCGATCTTGGCCAGCGGGGACTCGATCGGGATCGGGTTGCGGTGCGGGGGCGGCGGGAGGCGGCGGATGTCGTGCATCTCCCACAGCCGCGGCGTGTGGTGGGCGTTGACCTCGACGATGATCCGGTCGGCGTGCGCGAGGATGCTCGGCGTGCAGCCCACGGAGGAGGAGAGGTAGATCCGCCCGTCGGCGGTGACATCGATCGCCTCGACAACCGCGACATCCATCTCGCCCAGGAACCCGTAGTCGAGCATCTGGGGGAGGTGAGACAGGTGGATGTCCAGGAAGCTGGTCTCCTGGTTGTTGATCCGCTGGCGCAGGGTCCTGCTGGACTGATACGGCGCCCGCCACGAGATCGCGTTCTCGCGGGCGAGCGCCTCGTCGAGATCCTCGCTCGTCGACGCGCCGGTCAGCACGCGCACGCGGAATGGCTCGCCCGCGGCGTGGAGCGTCCGCGCGCGCGCGGCGAGCGCCCTCGGCACGGCCTTGGCCGACCCCGCGGCGGTGAAGCCCGAGAAACCGACAAAGTCCCCGTCCTCGATGCCGGCCGCGGCCTCATCGGCCGTCAGCACAGGGAATGGGATGCGTTCACTCATCGATCATCGTCTCCGCCCGGGGGCTCTCGGCCGCCCGGCAACTGACTTCCCCCGAAACGAACCGGCGCGTCTCGCCGGCGACCTCGACCCGCAGCGCCCCGTCCGGATCGACCCCGAGCAGCACGCCCGCGACCGGGGCTCCGGCCCCCGACACCTCGACGGTTCGCCCCCGGTCCGCCAGACGCGCGTTGAGGTCGTGCGCCTCGTCCGGCCGGAGCCCGGGAGAGGAGAGGCCTGTCGTCAGTGCGCGGACCAGGCGGCCCGAGAGGCCCTCGATCAGCGCGCCGAGGTCGATCGGTCGGCCTGCGCGCGCCGCCAGCGAGGTCGCCGGCGTGCGGAGCCCCGGGCCCAGGTCGGCGGGGCGGTTGTTGACATTGAGGCCCAGCCCGAGCAGGAGCGCGGGGCCCGTGGTCTCCCCCAGGATGCCGCCGACCTTCGCGCCGCCCAGGAGCAGGTCGTTGGGCCAGCGGATGCGGGCCACGCCCGGCTCGCCGAGGGCGTGATCAATCTCGGCGGCGGCGGCGAGGGCGGCCCGCAGCGGGGCAAGCGGGGCGACCGCGCGGGCCGGGTCGGGCGCGACGAGCGTCATCCAAACCCCCCCCTCGGGGGACATCCAGGCGCGCCCGAGTCGGCCCCGCCCGGCGGTCTGTCGACGGGCCAGGACCACCCCCCACTTTGTGGGATTCTGAGCCGCCCAGGAGCGGGCCTCGTCCATCGTCGAGGATGTCTCTTCGAGGCGGAGGATCGCCACCTCCGCGGGGACAGGAGAGGGGGCGCGGTGGGAATGTGGCGACATCCCGATCATGATACGGACATTGACCTCCCCGGAGATCCGTTGGCTCCCGGGGGGCGGGAGATCGGATCGTCTGATCCATAATAGCGCGTCGGAATCCGGTTTCCCGCGGGGGTCGGGCGGAAGGCCCCGGAATTGACCGTGATGGCGTCCGCCCCTAGCGTTGGGGCCCGATCGCCGGTCGTGTGTCGAGCGGGTTCGTGGAAACTCGAAGATCGAAGCACCCGCGGGGCCCGCGGGGCGTGTGGATTCAGGAGCCGACTCATGCTTCCCGCTCAACGCCAGTCTTATGGCCGGACCCGTCGTCGTCGATCGCACCACGCGCTGGAGGCGTTCAAGCCGACGCGTTGCCCGCTGAGCGGTCTGCCGAAGCAGCACCACCGGGTGAGCAAGGAGTCGGGGTATGTGCGCGCGGGTCTGCGGATCTCGGTGCCGAAGCTGGGCATCGGGGTCGACCGCGTCTGATCGCACCGAGGAACCGGGAGAGCGCTGCGATGCGGCTGGCCGTCGATGTGATGGGCGGGGACCATGCGCCCGATGCGATCCTGAAGGGGAGCATCGACGCGCTGGAGGTGCTCGCGCCGGATGACGAGCTTGTGCTGATCGGTCCGGAGCCGCTGATCCGGGAGTATCTCTCGGAGCGTGGGATCAGCGACGGCCGGCTGGTGATCGAGCACGCGCCCGACGCGATCCCGATGGACGAGCCTCCGACGCGGGGTGTTCGGCAGCGGACGGAGTCTTCGATCGTCAAGATGGCGTTGCTCGGGTCTCACAAGGCGGAGAAGCCCGTCGATGTGGTGATCTCCGCGGGGAACACCGGGGCGTGCGTCACGGCGGCGATCATGCACATGAAGCGTCTTCCGGGCGTGCACCGCCCCGGGATCGCGGTGACCATCCCGGCGTTCCATGGGCCGATCGTGCTCTGCGACGCCGGAGCGAACCCCGAGCCCCGGGGGACGCACCTCTGGCAGTACGGGGTGATGGCGGATGTGCTCGCCAAGGAAGTGCTGGGCATCGAGTCCCCGCGTGTGGCGTTGATGAACATCGGGTCGGAGGAGGCGAAGGGGTCGGAGTTGGTCAAGCAGGCGCGCGACCTGCTGCGAGCGACCCCCGGGCTGAACTTCATCGGGTACATCGAGGGTCGTGACTTCTTCGCCGGGGCCGCGGATGTCATCGTGACGGACGGGTTCGTCGGGAACACGATGCTGAAGATGGCCGAGGGGATGGCCAAAAGCCTGTTCCAGGCGATCGCGCAGGAGATCTTCGACCTGGACCCGAACCTGGCGATCCAGTTCGAGCCTGTGGTGAAACAGATCTACGCGAAGAACGACTACCACGAGTACGGCGGGGCGCCGCTGCTGGGCGTGAACGGGGCGATGATGATCGCCCACGGGTCGAGCGAGGCGAGGACGATCCGGGCGGCGATCCGGAACGCCCGGGAGTTCGTGGCGCACAATGTGAACGAGCACATCATGGCGCGGATCCGCGAGGTCGAGGCGATCGTCCAGCCGGCGCATACGGCGGGCTGACCCGCGTCCGGCGCAACCCCATCCCGGCCTAGACTCTGCCGCATTGGCGCGTGTTCGGCGCGCCGGGAGGCACCCCATGCCCGGACCCACGGCCCCGAGGGGCGTCCGCATCGCCGCGACTGCGCACTACCTGCCCGAGCGGCTGGTGAGCAACGCCGACCTCGAGAAGGTGATGGACACCTCGGACGACTGGATCGTGCAACGGACGGGGGTGCGTGAGCGACATCTGTGCGCCGAGGGCGAGTCGGTGCGGGAGATGTCGCTGCGGGTGCTGAAGGACCTCCTGCGCAAATCTGGGCTGCCGGTCGCGGAGTTGGATCTGCTGATCGTGGCGTCGGTCGGGTCGAAGATGACCTGCCCTTCGACGGCGTGCCAGATCTTGGGCGATCTCGGGGCGGACCCTGCGTTCGGGCCGACGAACGCGGGGGCGTTCGACATGACGGTGGCGTGCTCGGGGTTCACCTACGGGATCAACATCGCGCACGACCTGATCAAGGGCGGGCAGTACCGGCACATCGCGGTGATCGGGGCGGAGCACCTGTCCCAGTTCGTGGAGTTCACCACGCGCGGGCGGGGGACGGCGATCATCTTCGGCGACGGCGCGGGCGGGGCGCTGGTGAGCGCGTGCGACGAGCCGGGCAAAGGGGTGCTCGCGCAGCGGATGCGGTCGGACGGGGGACGCTGGGCGGAGTTGTACATCCCGAACTTCGACGGTGATTTCCCGCCGGACGCGGAGCGGGGGGAGTTGCCGCTGCGGATCATGCGGATGAACGGGAAGGCGGTCTTCCGCTTTGCGGTGGGGACCTTCAGCGACCTGATCGCCGAGACGCTGGATCGGGCGGGGCTTGGGCCCGAGGACATCGACCAGTACATCTGCCACCAGTCGAATGTGCGGATCCTGGAGGCGGCGCGGGAGCGGTTCGGGATTCCCGCGGAGAAGATGGCGGTGAACATCGACCGGGTCGGGAACACCTCGGCGGCGAGCGTGCCGATCCTGCTCGATCAACTGGCCGGCGCGGGGAAGGTGCGCGAGGGGCAGAAGGTGATGCTGGTCGCGTTCGGGGCGGGGCTGACCTGGACGAGCAGCCTGTGGCAGTTGTGAAGTCGCGGATCACCCACGGGCAGAGCCCGGCCTGACCGGGCGGAGGCCGGGACCTGCGGTCTCGGCACCGCCCCCCGCGTACCATGCCCGGATGACGAACCCGATGACCATTCTCTGCCCCGGGCAAGGGGCGCAGGCGGTGGGGATGGGCAAGGCCTGGGCGGCCTCCCATCCCGAGGCGAGGGCCGTGTTCGAGCGGGCCGACGCGTTGCTGGGCGACACGCTGGGCGTGCCGATCAGCGAGTTGTGCTTCAACGGGCCGGCGGAGCGGCTGAACCGGACCGACGCGGCCCAGCCGGCGATCTATGTGACCTCGGTGGCGTCGTGGCACGGGGTGTGCGCGATCGCGGGTCATGACCCGTCGAGCGCTCCGGTCGCGGCGGCGGCGGGGCTGAGCCTGGGCGAGTACACGGCGCTGCACATCGCGGGGGCGGTCTCGTTCGAGGACGGGCTCCGCCTGGTGACGCTGCGCGGGAGGGCGATGCAGGAGGCGGCCGAGGCGACGCCCTCGTCGATGGTGGCGCTGATCGGGGCGGACGAGGACTCGGCCCAGGCGCTGTGCGACCGGGTCATCGGGAAGCTGAAGGGCGCGCCGGCGGGCGACCGCGTGCTGGTGCCGGCGAACTTTAACGCGCCGGGGCAGGTGGTGATCTCGGGGTCGGTCCCGGCGTGCGACCTCGCCGAGCAGTTGGCGGGCGAGGCCGGGCTCAAGGCGACCCGCCTGACGGTGGCGGGCGCGTTCCATTCGCCGCTGATGGCGCCGGCCGCGGAGCGGCTGGGTGCGGCGTTGGAGAGCGTGGAGGTCGTCACGCCGCGTTGCCCGGTGCTGAGCAATGTGACCGGGGCCCCGCACGCGACGGACGCGGGCTCGATCAAGGCGAGGCTGATCGAGCAGCTGACCAGCCCGGTGCGGTGGTCGGCGAACTGCTCGTACCTGATCGAGCACATCGCGGGCGAGCCTTTCGAACTGGCCCCGGGCAAGACGCTGGCGGGCCTGATGCGTCGGATTGACCGTGGTGTGAAGGTGACGAACCACGACACGCCGGCGTGAGCGGGCGTGGAGTTGGGCTCGGAGTTGGGCCTTGAGCAACGGGGTGCAGACCGTGAAACGCAGAACCGGACCGATCGTTGGGCTGACGCTCTCCGCCGTGATCCTCGCGGGGGGGGCGTTGCTCGTGACCGGGTGCGAGGAGAAGAAGCAGGAGGCGCCGCCTCCGCCTCCCCCGCCGCCGCCCCCGCCGCCGAAGCCGGACCGGGTGAGCCTGACGGGGGTGATGCAGGGCGTGGACAAGCGGGTGCAGTTCCCGGGCGAGAAGGCGCCGTACGACCGGGGGCTGGCCGAGGCGGTGGCCTCGTTCGCCGGGGCGCTGGCGTCGGGTGACGACGGCGCGTTCGGGGGCTTGCTCGACCTGACGACGCGCGGCATCCTGGATTCGATGCTCGCGGATGGGTCGTGGTTCGACGCGACGGGGCGGATCGAGGCGGTGCGCGTGGCGTACCTCGGGCAGAACCCCGACGAGGACGAGAACGCCGATTCGGCCCAGTTCGTGCTCGCGGTGCAGGAACCGGGCGGGGCGTACACGCTGGGCTGGGCGGCGACGAAGACGGGCGGGGGCTGGGTGATGGCCCCCTTGCCGACGGCCGACCTGACCCTGCCCCGGGCGGCGGACTGGGACGGGGAGGACTTCGGGGCGTACGCGTTCGCGGGCGGATGGGGCGGGGGCGGCCCGAGCGGCGTGGGGGGAGCGATCCCGACGGACGATGCCTCGGCGGTGATGGCGTTCGTGGCGGCGGACACGATCAGCCGGCTCATGGGCGAGGGCGGGATCGGGGGCCTGGACCCCCAGGAGCTGGCGCAGTACGCGGCGATGGCCGGGGCGAGCGGCGCGGACACCGCCGCGGCGGCAGAGTTGGTGAACCGCGGTAAGCGGCTCGTCGGGGAAGGAAGCCGGATCGGGAGCACGGAGGCACGGATGCTGATGCAGTCGATGGTGGCCGCATCGGGGATGCTCGGGCAGTCGTGGAGCGAGGAGCAGGTGCTCAAGGCGATGGCGGAGTCGCTCGGGATCTCTCTCGAGGACATGAGGGAGATCGTCGATGGCTGAGCAGACGGGCAAGCGCGTCGCGTTCGTCACGGGGGCGAGCCGGGGGATTGGGCGTGCGATCGCCGAGCGGCTGGCCCGGGATGGTCGGCATGTGGTGCTGGCGTCGCGGTCGGCGGGGCCGCTGAATGACCTGAAGGCCTCGATCGAGGTGAACGGGGGCTCGGCGAGCGTGTGCGCCGTGGATGTGTCCGACGGCGCGGCGCTGTCGGCGGCGATCGAGGGCGTGGCGAAGGAGCTGGGCCGGCTGGACATCCTGGTCAACAACGCGGGGATCACGCGGGACAATCTGATCCTGCGGATGAGCGACGAGGAGTTCGACGAGGTGGTGAGCACCAACCTGCGCTCGGCGTTCGTGGCGTGCCGGGCGGCGGCGCGGCCCATGATGAAGGGGCGGTTCGGGCGGATCGTCTCGATCGCCTCGACGAGCGGGCTGGTGGGCAACGCGGGGCAGGCGAACTACGCGGCGAGCAAGGCGGGCCTGGTCGGGATGATGCGGACGATCGCGCGGGAACTCGGCTCCAAGGGCGTGACGGCGAATGTGGTCGCGCCCGGGTTCATCGAGACCGACATGACCAAGGACCTCCCGCCGCAGGTCGTGGAGCACATCAAGGGCCTGCTGGCGGTGAAGGACCTAGGCAAGCCCGAGGATATCGCCTCGGCCGTCGCGTATGTGACCAGCGACGAGGCGGGGTACCTGACCGGGCAGGTGATCGCGGTCGACGGCGGCATGACGATGTGTTGAGATCGGGTCCCGAGCGGGTCAGACCGGCGAACTCTCGGCGGGCTGCTCGCTGGGCTCGGTGTCGTCGAGGCCGGCGAGCACGGGGCGGTCCATGGAGGCGGCGCCCGCGCCGACGGAGATCGGCCTGACGGGGATGTCGGTCGCGATAGGCTCGCCCCGTTCGACGCGGAGCAGGAGCGGGGCGGCCAGGAGGCGGAGCCCGCTCGAGACGGCGAAGACGGTGAGGTAGGCGTTGGCGTCGGTGCCGAGGGATCCCAGCAGGGCGCCCCCGGCCGCGGCGCCGAGGGCGCTGGCGAGCGTGTTGACGAGGTTGTAGCGGGCGAGGAGCCCGACGCGCTCGCGGATGGGGATGGTGTCGAAGAGCAGGAGGAACGAGGCGAGTTCGTAGGCCGCCCAGCAGACGCCGGAGACGATCTGGCAGAGCAGCAGGTAGGCGATGTGGTCGCTGACGACCCACATCGCCGAGAGGGGGACGATGCCGAACCCGCCCAGGAGGAGGACCGGGCGGGCGCCGATCCGCTTGATCAGTTCGCCGATGGTGGGCAGGGCGAGCGACTTGGCGAGGACCATGGTGCCCACGACGCCCATGTACTCGGCGTACTCGAGGTCGAGCTGGGCGAGCATGTAGGGGGCGAAGAACGGGCCGGCGACCATCGCGGTCGCCTGGAGGGAGACCATCGCGAGCAGCAGCTTGCCGCCGCGGTGGTTGCGGAGGCCGGCGGCGAACTCGGGGAGGCGGACATCGCGGAAGCCGGGGGGGATGGGCACCGGGTCGCTGTGCCGCGTGAGCATGGCGACGGAGAGTGCTCGGGCCAGCCCCGCGGCGGCGAAGAGGATGGCGTAGGCGGCGGTCCCGGGGCCGGGCGTCCCACTGCCGATGGACTGGAGGATTGCGCCCCCGGAGACGAGGCCGACGAGGACGAGGAACTGCTGAAGGCGGGTGCGTCGGCCGAAGTATCGCGGGCGGATGGCGGCTGGGTACATCGCGGTGGCCCAGGCGTTCCAGGCGGCGCCCCCGCCAATGGACCCGATCCAATAGAGCGAGACGCAGGCGAAGACGAGCCAGGCCGGAGCGGCGCCGAGAACGGCGATCGCGGTCAGGGGCGCGAAGACCGAGGCCTGGATCGAGGCGAGCAGGACGACCCATTTCTTGAGCGACCCGAGTCGGATGATGAAGGCGTGGGCGAAGAGCATCGAGCAGGCGGCGATGAGCTGGGGCACGGGCCCGATAAGGCCCGCCGCGAGTTCGCCCAGGCCCAGCGCCAACGCGAAGGCGGCGAAGTAGGCCTCGCCGCAGCCGGTCATGAAACTGAAGGCCGACCCGTCGACGGCGCCGTAGCGCATGTCGCCCCGGACGCGGCTGAGGCGTCTTCGGTGGGTTCGGTGTGCTTCGGCGCGGATCGCGGTCACGGGTCCCCGGTGAAACCGAGCATCCTATGGGGGATCGGTCGTGCCCGGTGGACTGGGGCCCCCGCCCATCCGGCGGCGGGAGGCGGAGACCGAGGGGCCCGCCTCGCTCAGGGGCACCCCGAGGAGAAGGCCGTGACGAACCCGAGCAGATCGGCGAGGTCGAAGACGCCGTCGGAGGTGAGGTCGGCCTGCGGGTGCTGGGCAAGGAACGCCTGGACCCAACCCGAGATGTCGGCGAGGTCGAGGATGCCGTTGACATCCCAGTCGACGGGGCAGTCGAAGCGGGCGGTGATGGTGTATCGGCCCGGTCGGACGGCGGCGAGCGTGGTGGTCTGGCCGTTGGGCCAGAAGACGCGGATTTCGCCGGCCGAGGCGGCGGCGGCGATCCCGAAGTGGACGCTCAGTTCGCTCTGGGCGAGGTAGTTGGAGCCCCCGTCGAGGGTGCGGTGCTGGGTGATCCCGTTGGCGTCGAGTTCGACGCGGACGCTGAAGCCGTCGGGGGCGATGCCGGGCTGGCCGGCGGCGTCGAAGCGGAGCGTGACGGCGTTGATGTCGCCTCCGGAGAGGTTGTTCCTGTAGAAAGTGATCGGCTGGTTGTTGTTGACGATCAGGAAATCGCGGTCGCCGTCGAGGTCGGCATCAAACGAGAGCAGGCCCCGGCCCTGCCCCCTGTGGGTGACGCCCACGGCGGCGGTGACCTCGGCGAAGTTCCCGACCGCGGTGCCGAGGTTGCGCCAGACATGGGTCGGGTCGTTGGAAAAGTAGGACCCGTTCCACCCGTTGGTGGCGACGAGGTCGAGCCAGCCGTCGTGGTCGAAATCGACGGCGTCGGTGCCCCACCCCCACTCGCCGAAGTTGACGCCCGCGGCGACGGCGCGCTCGGTGAACAAGGCGCCGTTGTTCATATAGAGCATATTGCCCGAGCCGATGCCGGGGGTGGTGGCGATGCGGCTGGTGACATACCAGTCCGTGAGCCCGTCGTTGTTGAAATCGCCGACGGTGTGCCCCATGCCGTTGCTGTCGAGGCCCGCGCCCCAGGCGGCGGTGGCGTTGGTCCAGGTGCCGTCGCCGTTGTTGAGGTAGAAGCGGCTGGTGAAGAAGTCGGCGGCGAGCAGCAGATCCGGCAAGCCGTCGGCGTTCATGTCGACGAACCGTGGCGCGAAGGCGCGCACGGTGGTGAGGTCGTCGTTGAGGAAGACCGTGTTCGGGTTGGGCGAGAAGGTCCCGTTGCCGTTGTTGGTGTAGAGCACGCTGCCGCCGTAGTACCCCGCCACGAAGAGGTCGAGGTCGCCGTCAAGGTCGACATCGCCGAACGCGGACCCGTGCGAGTCGCCGTGCAGCCCGGGGGCGATCTGGACGCCCGCGGCGGCGGCGACCTCGGTGAACGAGCCGTTGCCGTTGTTCCGGAACAGCTTGTTGAGGGCGGGGTTCGGGTCGGTGCCGAGTTTGACGCAGGTGACGAACAGGTCGAGCCACCCGTCGTTGTTGAAATCGCCGACGGAGGCGCCGGAGTGGCGAATCCCACCCAGGTTGACCCCCCACTGGGCGGCGCGTTCGACGAAGGTCCCGTCCCCGTTGTTGATGTAGAGCTGGTCCACCCCGCCGGAACCGCCGACGACGAACAGGTCCTGGTCCCCGTCGCGGTCGAAGTCCCCGACGGCGGCCCCCGGGGCCTGGTACTGCAGGCCGAAATCGCTCGGGGCGATGTGCCCGCCCGTCAGGCCGGCCGCGACCGCCCGCTCCTGGAATACGAGGACCCCGCCCTGGGCGGCCGCAGCGCCCACGCACACGAAACACGCGACCCCCATCGCACGCGTCATCGCACACCCCACGAAGTTGTCGTTCCCTTTGACCCGAGACCGCCGGGCCCTCGCCCGGTTCGGCGCGAGTGTACCGGCGGGGGAGGCAAACTCCACGCAAATTCGCGTCCCTCGGTGACGGGGCGCGCCGGGTCGATCCCCTAGAGTTGGCCCACCGGGCGGGCGTTCGCGCGCCGGGGTCGAGGCGAGTCCCTGATCCGAGTGCTGACAATGTCCAAACCACGCATCCTCACCGGCGACACCCCGACCGGGCGGCTCCACCTGGGGCACTTCGTGGGCTCGATCGAGAACCGGCTCCGGCTCCAGAGCCGGTACGAGTGCTACTTCCTGATCGCGAACATGCACGCGTTCACGACGCGAGCCGACAAGCCCGATGAGATCCGGGCGAGCACGATCGAGATCGTCAAGGACTGGCTCGCCTGCGGCATCGACCCGCAGACGAGCACCATCGTGCTCCAGACCGAGGTCCCCGCGATCGCGGAATTGACCTGGTTCCTCGCGATGCTGCTCCCGTTCAACCGGGTGATGCGGAACCCCACCCTCAAGACCGAGATCGAGGACAAGGGACTCGGCGAGAACTACTCGTTCGGCTTCCCGATGTACGCGGTCGGGCAGTGCGCCGACATCCTCGTCTTCCGCCCGGAGCTCGTGCCCGTGGGAGAGGATCAGGTCGCGCACATCGAGCCCTGCCGCGAGGTCGCCCGGCGTTTCAACCAGATCTACTGCGGCGTCGACCCGCACACCGAGGACGCGGACTATGTCAACGCCGGCGGGCTCTTCCCGATCCCGAAGGCCGAGATCGGCCGCGTGGGGCGCCTGCCGGGCGTCGACGGGCGGAAGATGAGCAAGAGCCTCAACAACGCGATCTATCTGAGCGACACCGCCAAGGAGATCAAGAAGAAGGTCGGCTCGATCACGACCGGGCGGCAGGCGATGGACGAGCCGGGCGACACGACCAATCTCCTGTTCGACTATGTCCGCGCGTTCATCCACGATGCCGATCGCGTGGCCGAGTTGGAGCGTCGATACAGCACGGGGGACAACATCGGCGACGGGCACATCAAGGCGGAGGTGGGCGAGGCGATCGAGAAGATCGTGGGCCCGATCCGGGAGCGCCGGGCGGAGTTTGAGTCGCCCTCGGGCGAGGCGAAGATCATCGAGATCATCAAGGCCGGCACGAAGCGAGCCAACGCCGTTGCCGAGGAGACGCTCTATCAGGCGAAGAAGGCGATGCGCCTGGATTTCGGCCCCCGCCTCCTCGAGCCCCGCTGACCGGCACGCCCGGGAATGAAAAGACGGAGCGCCCCCCACTGGAGCGCCCCGCCCTGAGAAGAGCCCGGGTGTCGTTCCCCGTTACGGGCAGCCCGCGAGGAACGAGGTGACGAACAGGTTGATGTCCACGAGTTCGTAGATCCCGTTGCCGTCGATGTCGGCCGGGCCCGACTGGGACAGGAACGACGCGATGAACGCGTTGATGTCCGCCAGGTCGAGCACGCCGAACGGCGCGGCGAGGTCGGCCGGGCAGGGGGGCGTCGAGTCGGCGCGGATCAGGTTCTCGCCGACGATATCGAACCAGGCGTCCGATCCTGGGTCGCCCGCGCCGGTGACCCGGACCGAGGCGAGGCCCAAGATCTCGGGCGGCGTCACGCCCCCGGGGACCACCGCGCACACACGCAGCCCGCCCGCCGCGGGGACGGTCACGCCGCTGGGCAGCGAGACGCTGGGCGGGATCGGCGCGGCGAAATCGAAGAAGCCCTCGAGGGCGTCGGCGGTGAACTTGTCGAGCACCCCGGCCGAGGCGGGCCACCCGATCGTCGTCCCCGGGGCCGCGTCGATCGTGGCGACCTCGCCGAATGCGAGGCCGTGCTCTTCGGCGAGAACGCCGCCCTGGTCATCAAGAACGAACACGGAGACGGAGGTGAACTGCGGGGCGCCGGCGAGCCCGGCGAGCACACGGGCTGAGGTCGGCGTGGTGTTCTTGACCTTGAGGTCGTAACAAGCATCCTGCACGCCCGGGAGTTGGAGGAAGCAGGCCTGCACGCCGAAGTCGCGGACGGCGCCGCCGTCGGCGAGCTGCATCTCGAGCCCGACCACCTCGCCCGTCGGGGCGGGGTCGCAGGGCAGATCGAACCGCTCGGGCGCCCAGTTCCGGAAGAGGACCTCGACGCCGTCCTCGCCGGACGAGCCCAGGCAGCAGGTCCGCAGGCGACGGGCGTTCCCTTCGTCGCAGGTCTCGCCCTGCACGCCGATCCCACCCACCGAGCGGTGCGGCAGGCCGAACGCGATGGTCCCGATCCCGTCGATCTCGATTGTCGGCGTGCCGGGGTCGGCGGTGCGCTGCTTCATGATGGTGACATGCCCGGTGAAGTACTTCTTGTTCCCCCCGAGGCCGTCCCGCCGGGTCAGGACGATCTCGTTCACGCCGGGGTGCGACACGCCGGAAGGGTCGCTCACCGCGATCGGCCCTCCGAGGCCGTCGTCGATGAGAAGGCGGACGGCCTCGGCCGGCTCGAAGTCCGGGGTGCAATCGCCCGCCCAAACCCGCGGCGAGACCGCGTCGAGCCCGCGGACACGCAGGGGCACGCCGGGCAGCCCCGAGAGCCCACCCGGGCTGAGTTCATCCATCATGAACGACCCGACCGAGGAGCCGTCCAGGGCGTAGAGATCCACGCGGCACTCCACGGGGCTGACCGCGCCCGGCCCGGCGGGCGGCATCACGAAGAGAGTGCCCTCCTCGACCTTCCACACATAGGTGTCCTTCTTGTGCTTGCCCTGCGTGCGGCTGCCGACGCCAAACAGATACGCGATGCCGGGCTCAAGCCGCTCCGCGTTGCCGAATCGGAAACTCAGGCCCTCGCCCCGGCCGAGGTCGAAGGCGACGCCGTCCTCGCCGGACGAGCCGAGGTTGGAGACGAACAGCCCGCCCTGCGGGGTCGGCTCGGCGTCGGCGTCGCCGAGTTCGGCGACCCGCGCGCCGCCGGCCACGACGATGTCCGGCCGGCCGTCGTGGTCGACATCGCCGGTCGGCGCGGCCACGAACTCGGGGATGCCGTCGGTGACCATCGAGAAGGACTCGATCGCCCCGAGCTCGCCCGCGGTGTTCATCGCGAGAATCCGGATGTCATCGCCCAGCAACGCCTGGCCCCCGGCAACCAGGAGCACGGGCTCCTCGGTGCACATCACAAAGCAGGGAGGCTGCCCGAGCCCGCCCAGCTTGCCGCACTTGCTGACCCGGACGGCCGAGCCCTGCGGGAAGATCTCGCCGATGGGCGCACCCGTGCCGGCGACAACATCGACGAACCCCACCGGGGCGCCGTTGTTCCGCACCACGAGGCGGACCTGGTCGGTGCCGACCGGGGAGTAGTCCGCGTCGAGCAGCACGCCGCCGCCGACGCGGAGCATGGAGAATGAGCCGAGCTCATGGCCCGGGACTCCGGCGAACTCGCCCGTGGCGAGGAGCTCGATGCCGTCGCCGTCGTCGTCCATGTCGAGCCCGTGGGTCCGGAACTCGGCGGGGGGCGTCTCCGGGAACGGGCGGAGCAGCCTGAGCTTCAGGCGCACCCTCCCGGTATCGGATTGCGTGGCTCGCCACCCGGCCTGCTGGCTCATCGGATCGCCTCCCGGCGGGTCGCAGCACTCCAGACACCCGGCGCACAGATCGGGGCCGACGAGACCCTCGAGCGTCGCGCCTTCGACCAGGGACGCGGAGTAGGTGGTCTCGGCGAACCCCTCCGCGTTGCCGTAGGCCGCCGGGACGACCAGAGACTCGCCGGCGATCGCGAGCGTGCCCCCGGGGAGGTTCGCGCCGAGGACGCGGATTTCACCCGAGGTCGACGATGCCGGGGGAAGCCCATGCACCGAGATGAGAATCTCGTCGGCGTTGATCGGCCCCGCCGCGGAACTCGTGATCTGGAGCAGGCTGTCGTTCGGAAGGCCCAGACGGGCCTCGTAGGTCCAGGTGAGTTTGGTGAAGTTGAGGCTCAGCGGCTCGTCGGTGAGCGGGTCGGCCCCGAGATCGCCGCCGACGAGGTCCGCGGGGAGCACGCCCGAGAACTCCAGGCTGTCCACGACCTGCCCGTCGTCGAGCAGGGTCACCGTGACGCACGACGGCGCGAAGCCCTGGTCGACCAGCCCGACAACCGCCGAGCCCCCGTTGGCCTCGGCGATCCGCATGCCGGGCGCCGCGATTTCCTGAGGCCAGAACACGAAGACGGCAAGCCCGCTGTCGAGCACGCCGGCGTCGCCGAAGTCCATATCGATCGAGTGACCCCGGATGCCACCCCCGGAGATCGCCACGCCGTCCTCACCGCTCGACCCGATATTGAAGATGAGCAGCCTCCCGTCGGCGTCCGTGCCGAGGCTCGCCCCGCCGACCGGGGAGTGCTCGAGTCCGAAAAAAGGCGCCGCGGCGAGGGGGGGGACGGCCAGGGCGAGCCCACAGGCCTGCACGAGCAACGCCGACCCGGGGCGGGCGCGGCCTCTGCGATTCCTCTTCTCAGTCATCGTCAATCCCTTCTCAAAGGCAGACTCACCGCCGTGACGATCGGGCTTTGGGGCCCGATGACCATGCCGTACACTGTGGCCGTCGCCGGCGTTGTTCTGCCCGAAAAGGCACCGCCGGGCGTGCGACCGGCTCAGGAATTTCGTCATCCGGACAGAAAAATGCCCAGCCCCGAGGAGGTCACCCAGATCCTGAACCGCGTCGCCGAGGGCGATCGGGACGCCGCGTCGACGCTGCTCCCGCTCGTCTACGACGAGCTCAGGGGCCTGGCCGGGGCCTACCTCGCGCACGAGCGCGCGGACCACACGCTCCAGGCGACGGCGCTGGTCCACGAGGCGTTCATCCGCCTCCTGCGGCAGAAGGACGCAAGCTGGGAGAGCCGGGCACATTTCTATCGGGTGGCGGCGCTGGCCATGCGGCGGGTGCTCGTCAACCACGCGCGGGACCGCAAGCGTCTGAAGCGCGGCGGCGGCGTGCGGCCCGAGCCCCTCGAGGGAATCGGCGAGCCCGAGAGCCCGATGGAGGACCTCGTCGCCCTCGACGAGGCGCTCGAACGCCTCGGGGCGCTCGACGAGCGCAAGGTGCAGGTGGTGCAGCTGCGGTACTTCGGCGGGTTCACCATCGAGGAGACGGCGCGCATCCTCGACCTCTCGCCCGCCCAGATCAAGCGTGACTGGACCGCCGCGCGTGCGTTCCTGCTGCGTGAGATGTCCGGCGGGATCCCCCCATGACCCCCGAGCGGTGGCGTGAGATCGAATCGCTGCTGCACGACGCCCTCGACCGCCCCGAACCCGAGCGCGAAGCGTTCGTGCGCGCGCGGTGCGCCGACGACCCCGACCTCGCCGACGAGGTCCGCTCGCTGCTCGCGGTCGCCGCGGCGTCCAGCGGGTTCCTCGAATCCCCCGCGGCGGGCGGCGTCCAGGCGCTGCTCGCCGACACGCCCGGGTCCGGGGGGATCGAGGCGGACCCCGGCGAGCTCGTCGGGGCGAAACTGGGCCCCTATGTCCTCAGCCGGGTGATCGCCAGCGGGGGGATGGGCACCGTTTACGCGGCCCGGCGCGACGACGATGTCTACCACAAGACCGTCGCGGTGAAGGTCGTCCGCTCCCTCCCCGAAGAACTCGACCGGGGCTGGCAGGCCGAGCGGATCGCCCGGTTCACCCTCGAGCGGCAGGTGCTGGGCGAGCTCGATCACCCCTGCATCGCCAGGCTTCTCGACGGCGGGACCACCCGGGACGGGCAGCCTTACCTGGTGATGGAGCATGTCGACGGGCTGCCGATCGATCAGTACTGCGACCGCGCCGGGCTCTCGATCGCGGGGCGCGTGAGGCTGTTCATCCGCGTCTGCGACGCGGTGGCCGAGGCACACCGCCGCCTGATCCTCCACCGCGACATCAAGCCGGGGAACATCCTCGTGCGCGCGGACGGCACCCCCAAGCTGCTCGACTTCGGGCTCGCCAAGCCGCTGGACCCCGTGCACGCGGCGCGGGCGAACACCGTGGACGGGCGCTTCATGGGCACGCTCGCCTACGCCGCGCCCGAGCAGGTCGCGGGGACGGCCCGGCAGGACACGCGGTCGGATCTCTACGCCCTGGGACTCGTGCTCTACCGGCTGGTGGCCGGGCGGCACGCGTACTCCACCGCGGGGACGATGACCGAGGTCCTGCGACGCATCACCGACGAGCCCCCGCCCTCGCCCTGCGCCCTGAACCCGGCGGTCTCGGCCGATCTGGGCGTCGTGATCCTCAAGGCGCTGTCCAAGGAGCCCGGCCGGCGGTACCAGTCGGTCAGCGAGTTCGTGGCGGATCTCGAACGCACGCTCGTCGGCGACGCCGTGCTGGCGAGGGCGGAGAGCCACTGGTATCTGCTCCGCAAGACGGTGCGTCGCTACCGCGGGCCGATCGCGACGGTTGCCGCGTTGCTGCTGCTCGCCGGCGCGTTCGGCGTCGTGATGGCGGTGCAGGCCGCGACGCTCGCGCGCCGGTCTGGCGAGCTCGCCGCGGCGCTGCGGCAGAGCAACATCGCCCGAGGCCGGACGCTCGTGGCGAGCGGGTCGGTCTCGGCCGCCGAGCGGGTGCTGTGGGCCGAGCGTCTCGCGCCCGGGGGCGACCCGGGGGACGAGGCGTACTGGGCGCTGTGGGAGGCCTACGCGCAGCGGCCCTGTGCGCAGACCCGGGCGCTGCCGATTCACCTCGGCTCACGCTTCCAGCGGAACGCCGACGGGACGAGGCTTCTGGCCCGCGGAACGGACGGCGGGGTCGTGCTCGTCGACGCTGGCAGCGCGTCCATCGTGCTGAGGTTCGACGCCGAGCCCGTGGGCGACGGCACGCTCGCGTTCACCCACGATTTCGGACGCGTGCTCGTGGGCACGGGCCGGGGGATGCTCGAGTCGTTCGACGCCGCGACCGGAGAGAAGATCACCTCCCTCGCCGTGTTCGACGGGGTGCCGTTCACGGGGGTCGCGCCGGGCCCACACGGCGGCGTGATCTGCAGCGCCGCGGGAGAGGTTGCCCTTGTCGACGAGAACTCCGACGACATCCTGAGGCGGTTCCCCGTTGAGGGGCCCGGCGCCAGGCGGGCGGTGCCTTCGCCCGACGGGGGCACGCTCTTCGTCCCCTGCGCCGACGGGAGGATCCTCACCTTTGACGCCTCGACCGGCGTGCCCGGCCCGACCTTTCTCGAGCGCTGGACCTCGACCGGCGCCGTCTCGTTCACCGCCGACGGGCGGACATTGATCGCCGACACCCGCGGCACCGAGGTGGCCCTGATCGACCTCGCGACCGGCGCGATGCGGACGCTCACCGGGCCGGCGGGGTGGATCAACACCGTCCGGATCGAACGCGACGCGGCGGGCCGCGACCTGGTTCTTGCCTCGAGCTTCGACAAGTCGGCGTACGCGTGGGACCTCGCCTCGGGGAAGATCATCGGCGTCTTCCCGGGGCACCCGGCGCCCGTCGCCGATGCCTGCCTCACGCCCGATGGGCGGCGCGTGATGACCATCACCGGCGCGGTCGTGCGCGAATGGGAGTTCGAGCCCGGTCTGTGCACCAGCAGGCTGCCCACGCCCGCGATGGCGCTCGATCTCCTGCTCGCGGACGGAGGGGAGACGCTTGTGACCGGCGACGGGGAAGGCGAGCACGCGGTGCGCGTGTGGGATCGCTCCCCGTGGTCGATGAGCCGCGTGCTCACGGGGCACACCGGGCCGGTTTCAGGCGTCGCACTCGACGCGCGATCGGGCGTTGTCTACTCGGCGTCCTACGACGGCACCCTGCGCGCCTGGGATCCGGATGGCGCCTCCCGCGTCCTCATCCCCAGCGCGGGGCCCGGGCACGGCCTCAACTCGGTCGCGCTCGCCCCGGACGGGAGGACAATCGCGGTGGGGAGCGAATCCGGCGAGCTCAGGCTGCTCTCGCCGGAGGGCCTGATCGTTCGCACCGAATCGCTCGGCATCGGACCCGAGCGGATCCCGTCGCTGGAGTTCAGCCCCGATGGGTCGTGGCTCGCGGTCGCTCGGGTCGCGCCGGGTGAGATCGTGCTGTTCAACCTGATCGACGGGCGGACCCGGCGGTTCCCCGCCCACTCGCAGACGATCCGTGTGGTCCGGTTCAACCCCGACCGCTCCATGATCGCCAGCGCGGGCGATGACCTCCGGATCCGGCTCTGGTCGATGAGGAACAACGAGATCGGCGAACCGATCCGCGAGATGCAGGGGCACGAGAGCGACATCTTCGAGATCGCCTTCAGCCCCGACGGCGACCGCATCGCCTCCGCCGGGCGCGGGGGCGTGGTGAAGATGTGGTGCGTCGACACGGGCGTCTGCCTGCTCACGCTCCGCCCCCACTCGGAGATGGTCTTCACCCTCGCCTTCAGCCCGGACGGCAGGACGCTGTACACCGCCGGGCGGGACGGGGGGATCGTTGCGACCGATCTCACTTACTACGACGCGCACATCCGCGGAAACGAGGCGTATCAGCGCGAACGGCTCAACGCGGATCAACCCGGGCGGCGGTAGACACTCTCGGCCGGGCGGGACTCTGTCGGGCCGCAACGCCGGTCTTAGCCGCCGGATCTTTCGCGCCACTTCTCGGCCTCGTCGGGTCGCCCGAGTTGCCCGCAGGCCTCGGCGAGCAGGCCGGCGGCCCGGCGGAGCGAGTCCCCATCCGCCGGGTCCGCTGCCTCCAACCCCTCGTACGCCGACCGCAGCACCGGCAGGGCCTCCTGCGCGTTGTGCTCCCGGAGCAGGGCCTCGCCCAGCAGAAGCCGCTGCTCGGGGCGGGCCGCTCCGTGGGCCGACTGCGCGCGCTCGACGAGCCTCATCGCGAGCGGAACAGCCAGCGCGGGCTGGTCCAGGTCCAGGCGGGCGCGGGCCGCGCTGGAGAGCATCGAGAGCATGAGAGGATGCTCGGCGCCGAGGACCTCCTCGCAAACAGGCATGGCGAGATCGAGCAACGCGACGGCCTCGGCGGGCCGGCCCGTGCGCACAAAGTGAGACGCGGTGTTGCCGGTCAGGATCAGCGTCCGGTGGTCTCGCTCGCCGAACGCGGCGAGGCTGATCTCGAGGGCCTCGGCGAGCATGGCGCCCCCCTCCTCGGTCCGCCCCGCCGATCGGTAGGCCGACGCGAGGTTGTTCAGCGCGGTCACCATGCTCGGGTGGGACGGCTCGAGCACGCGGCGCTTGATCTCGAGAACCGCTTCGAGCTCGGCGATCGCCTCGTCGGGCCGGCCCGCGTCGTCCAGGGCCTGCGCGAGGTTGTTGCGCGTCGCGAGCGTGTGGGGATGATCCGGCCCGAGCGTGGTCTGCTGGGCCGCGACGACCTCGGCGAGCAGCGTGACCGCCCGTTGGGGCTCGCCCAGCTCGCCCAGGACCGTCGCCAGGCTGTTCTTCACGGAGAGCGTGTCGGGGTGCTCGGGCCCAAGGGCCGCCGTCCGGCGGGCGAGCACCGACTCGAACGCCTGCCTCGCGGAGGCGAAGTCCCCGCGGAGGCGGTGGATCAGCCCGAGGTTGAACTCGGCTTTGATCGTCTCGGCGTGGCCCGCCCCGAGAACGCGCCGCTGGTCGTCGAGCAACGGCACGAGCTCCCCGACCGCCTCGTCGAAGCGCGACTGCTCGGCGAGCGATTGGGCGAGCGACGAGCGGATCGAGAGCGTCCGCGGATGATCCGACCCGAAGGAGGACTCGGCCACGCCCCGCGCGATCCCGAACTGGTTCGTCGCGGCGTCGAACTCGGCGATCTTGAACAACCCCGTGCCGAGCAACTCGCGGATCTCCGCCTCGACCTCCGGCGCGCGCGGGGGCTGGGCGTCCACCCTCGCCACGGCGTCGTCGAGCATCCGGCGGAGCAGCGTCCGGTCCGCGCCGCGGGCGATCGCCGGGTCAAGCCCCGAGAGCATCTGCGTCACGAAGACCGCGAACGCCTGCGAACGCTCGAGCTGCTGGGCGATCTCGCGACGCTGCGATTCCGCACCCAGCCCGAAGACGATCGCCGAGACGACCAGCGCGACCACGGCCCCGGCCGCGAGCGATCCCGCGACGACCTCGCCCCGGTGCCTGCCGACGAACTTCCTGAGCCGATACCCCGCCCCGGGCGGGCCCGCCTCGACGGGCAGGCCTTCGAGGTGCCGGCGGAGGTCACGCGCGAGCGCATCGGCGGAGGGATACCGGCGGTCCGGGTCCTTCTCGATCGACCGCATCACGATCCAGTCGAGATCGCCCCGGAGCCGCGACGCGAGCGCCCGGTCCGCCGGCCCGTCGGCCGTGCCCCTCAGCACGCGCGACGAGGGCCTCGGGGGCTCAACCTCTCTGATCACGCGGACGATCGTCGCGAGCCCGCCCTCGCGGAACGCGCCGGCCTCGAATGGGAGCGAGCCGGTGAGCAGCTCGTAGAGCATGACGCCGAGCGAGTAGACATCGCTCCGCGTGTCGAGCCCGCCCGTCCCGGAGATCTGCTCGGGCGACATGTAGGACGGCGTGCCGACGACATGGCCCGCGAGCGTCAGCATCGTCGCGTCGTCGCGGTCCTGCTCGACGGCCTTGGAGATGCCGAAGTCGATGACCCGGGCCTCGGGCTTGCCGTCCACCGTGGTCACGAGCACATTGGACGGCTTGAGGTCGCGGTGGATAACCCCCTTCTGATGCGCATGCTGCACCGCCAGGCAGACGCGCTCGAACAGCAGCAGCCGCTCGCGGATCGACAGCCCCGCCCGAGGGCAGAACGCGGTGAGCGGCTCGCCCCGGACATACTCCATCACAAAGTACGGCCTGCCGTCCGGCGTCCGACCCGCGTCGAAGATCGTCGCGATGTTGGGATGGTCCATCATCGCGAGGACGCGGCGCTCGGCCTCCATCCGGGCGGCCGACGCGCCGGCGTCCACGCCGCTCCTGAGAATCTTCACCGCCACGGTCCGCTCGACCGGACGCTCCTGAAGTGCGAGGTACACACGCCCGAACCCGCCCTCGCCGATCAGTCGATCGAGCACATACGGGCCGACACGCATCCCGGCCTCGGGCCCCTCGGCCTCCGGCGCCGGAGGCGCGGGCTCGGCCAGGGTCGGCTCGCCCATGAACGCCTCCGCACGCTCGTGGGCCTCGAGCAGGCGGAGAAGCCGATCTCGCTGGGCCGCGTCGCCCCCGCACCGGGACTCGATCAACGCCCGCCTCGACCCAGGGGCGGCCTCGACCGCGTCGGCGAAGATCTCCTTGTCCGTCTCCCGGCTCACGGGGCGCCGCCTTCCGGCGCTCCGCCCTCGATCTGCTCGAAGAGAACCGCCCGCGCGTAGGCCCAGTCCCGCATCACCGTCCGCTCGCTCAGCCCGAGCACCCGCGCCGTCTCGGCCACATCGAGCCCCGCGAAGAACCGCAGACGCACAACGGACGCGGCCCGGGGGTCGCTCTGCTCGAGGCCCCGCAGCGCCTCGTCCAGCGCGAGCACCTGCTCCGGGTCCGACTCGGCGGCGAGATCGACCACGCTGAGCGGCACGCGCCCCCGCCCGCCGCCCCGCTTCTCCGCACGCCGCTTCCGGGCGTGGTCGATCAGGATACGCCGCATCGCCTGCGCCGCGGCCCCGTAGAACTCGCCCCGGCTCTCCCAGCCCGACCTCTCCTCGCCCACGAGGCGCAGGAACGCCTCGTGGACCAGTGCCGTCGCCTCCAGCGTGTGCCCGACGCGTTCACCCTTCATCCGCTCCTGCGCGATACGACGCAGGCTGTCGTAGACCAGCGAGAGCAACCGCTCGCGGGCCGCGTCGTGCATGCCGGCCTCGCGGAGCAGCTCGGTGACTTGCTCGTGCTCGCCGCGCGTCATGGGCCGTCCCCCGACCCGCCGGGGGCGGGCCCCCGCGAGTCTACCGGATCGCCCCCCGGTCGCCGAGCCTCGTCCCGCTGATTGTCCAACGCACTCCGGGCGTTCACCAACTGCATCCAGAGCTGCATCAGCGCCAGGAAGCACCGATCGGGCGAGATCCGCCCGCGGCGCAGCAGCCCGCAGGCGCGGGTCGCCCGCCCCCCGAAAGCGTCGAGGTTGCCGCGGTAGACCGATTCCTGAGCCGTGGCGTCCCCGGGCTCGGGCGGATTGGCGGGCGGGGTCTGGGTCATGCGGCACCTCGAGGGCCACCCCACACGGCGCAGCGCGGGGCGATCGACTGCCAGCACAAAAAAATCTCTCGGCTTGTGGCAGTCGCCCCGGGCCCGCTGCGCCGTTGGTTCGCCAGCCCGGCCCGACGCCGGGAGCGCCGATCCGGCCGGCCCCCATAAAGGGAGGCCGCCCCAAACCAGGCGGGCCCACCGCCCGCCCCGGGCCGGACCAGACACCCCCCACCCGAAAGGACCGGACCATGTGCATCCTCTGTGCCCCATCGCTCGCCCCCGCCGCGGGCTTCTCCGACCGCCTCGTGGACATGATCAACAGCGCCGCGATCGTGCAGATGATCTCGGTCGGCCACCGCACCGGGCTCTTCGACGCGATGGCCGGCTTCCCGCCCTCCACCAGCCGGCAGATCGCCGACTCGATCGGGCTCAATGAGCGGTATGTCCGCGAGTGGCTCGGCACGATGGTCACGGGGCGCGTGATCGCCCACGACCCGCAGGCCGGGACCTTCTGGCTCCCCGACGACCACGCCTCGGTGCTGAGCCGGGCCGCCTCGCCCGACGCGATGGGCCATGTCGCCCAGTTCCTTCCGCTGCTCGCCCGCGTGGAGGACGAGATCGTCGAGTGTTTTCGGAACGGGGGCGGCGTGCCCTACGAGCGGTTCCCGCGGTTCCACGAGGTCATGGCCGAGGAGAGCGGGCAGTCGGTCGTGAGCCACCTGCTCGAGCACATCCTGCCGCTCGTTGAGGGGCTCGACAAGCGCCTCGACTCGGGCATCCGCGTGCTCGACATCGGCTGCGGGCGGGGTGAGGCCGTGCTCCGCATGGCCGCCCGCTTCCCCGCGAGCCGGTTTGTGGGCTACGACCTCTCTCCCGAGGCGATCGGGCACGCCCGGGCGCGGGCCCGCGAGTTGGGGCTCTCGAACGCCCGCTTTGAGGTGCGCGACCTGACCGGGTTCTCGGAGCCCGGGTCGTACGACCTGATCACCGCGTTCGACGCCGTCCACGACCAGAAGGACCCGGCCAGCGTGCTGGCGGGCATCGCCCGGTCGCTCCGCCCCGGCGGCGTGTTCCTGATGCAGGACATCGCCGGCGCGAGCGATATCGCCGGGAACATGGATGTGCCGTTCTCCCCGTTCATGTACACGGTCTCGTGCATGCACTGCATGACCGTCTCGCTCGCCCAGGGCGGCGCGGGGCTCGGCGCCAAGTGGGGCGAGCAGCTCGCCCTGCACATGCTGGGAGTCGCGGGACTCGGCGAGGTCGAACTCCGGCGGCTCGAGCACGACCCCATGAACGCGTACTTCATCGCCCGCGCCGCCTGAAGCGGCCCCGCCTCAAGCCAATCCGAACGAAAGGACACGGAAATGACCACCGCAACCGTTTCCACCGACCTGACCGATCCCGCCCCGTCCGCCGCCTCCGCCGCCGCCCGCTGGGGCGTGCTCGCCTACGGCGCGCTCGCGTACGCCATGTTCCTCGGCGTGTTCCTCTACGCGGTCTGCTTCATCATCGGATTCGCCGTCCCCGTGACGCTCGACACGATGCCCGGGGGCGACCCGCTCGCGGCGCTGCTCACCAACGCGGGCCTGCTCGGGCTCTTCGCCCTCCAGCACAGCCTGATGGCCCGGCCGGCATTCAAGCGGGCCATCACGCGCGTCATACCCCAGCCCGCCGAGCGCAGCACCTATGTGCTCTGCACAAATATCGCCCTGCTCGCGATGTTCTTCTTCTGGCAGCCCATGGGCGGCGTGATCTGGGACGCCCAGCACCCCGCGCTGCGGGTCGTGCTCGACGCGCTCGGCGTCGCGGGCTGGGGCATCGTCCTGCTGGCGACCTTCCTCATCAACCACTTCGATCTCTTCGGGCTTCGCCAGGTCTGGCTCTGTTTCCGCAACAAGCCCTACACCCCGCCCGTCTTCGGCACGCCCATGCTCTACCGCATCGTGCGCCACCCGCTCTATGTCGGCTGGCTCATGGCGTTCTGGTTCACCCCGACCATGACCGCGGCCCACCTCGTCTTCGCCATCGCCACGACGGTCTACATCCTGGTCGCGATCCAACTCGAAGAACGCGACCTCGTCGCCGAGCACGGGGAGAAGTACATCGCCTATCGCGAGCGGGTCCCGATGCTGGTCCCGTTCCTGAAGGCCAAGCCCGGGCGGGAGGCCGCGTGAACACCTCGATCTGCCGCATCGCCCGCCGGGGCGGGCTCGCCGCCTTCGTGTTCTTCACGGTCAAGGGGCTCGCCTGGCTCGCCCTCGCGGCGGGCGCCTGGGCCGGCATGATCACCATGCCCTGACGCATCGAACGAGCCATACTCGGCAGCGCCCGGCCACCCGGCCGGGCGTTGTTATTCTCCGGCGCCGCACCCGGAGCACGCGGGACGGGCAATGGAGCGGAGGAGACTCGAACTCCCAACTTCCAGCTTGCAAAGCTGGCACTCTACCAATTGAGTTACCGCCCCGATCGGCCGCATCATAGCGCGCACGCAAATGGCCGGGGCCGCTTCCCGCGACCCCGGCCCGGCGCTGCGCCGCCTGAGTCCTCCCGATTACGGGCAGCCGGTCAGGAACGCGGCGATGAACGCGGTGATGTCCGCCAGGTCGAAGATGCCCGCCGGGGCCGCGAAGTCCGCCGCCGGCTGCCCCGACTGGAACGCCTGCACGAACCCCGTGATGTCGGCCAGGTCCAGCAGGCCGTCGGCGTTCAGATCGGCCGGGCCGCAGGGGTCGATCTGGCTCTCGAACGCCCCCCGGTCGATGGCGTGGATCAGGCCCGACTGCCCGATCCCCGCGAGATCCACGAAGCGGTCGTTTCCGTCCAGGTCGAACGGGAGGTTCTCGAAGGTCACGCCGTTGCCGTCCAGGTCGTAGTCATCCAGCGGCACGAAGGTGATGTCGCCCGAGTCCTGGGCGGGGGAGCCCATCTGGAGGCGGAAGTTGTCGTCGGCGTTGCCGAGGATCCCGTCCGCGCCGTCCGGATCGGCGAACAGCGGGTTCGCGGTGCTGTTCATGAACTGGGCCGTGTTGAACGGCACCTGCATCGCCGACCCGTTCTCGATCGTGCTGTTCGCGAAGGCGACGAAGGTCGGCCCGTTCACGATCTTGAACGAATCCTCGCCCTCGAAGCCGGGGGTCGTCGTCGTCCCCGAGTTGCCCCAGACGATGGAGTTGAACACCGTGCCGTCGGCCCCGTTGGCCAGCAGCACCCCCGACGAATCGCCCAGCGCCTTGTTGTGCGCGACGGTGCTGCTGGAGATCAGGATGTCGCCGCTCTCGCCCGTCGCGTACACCGCCGCGGCGTTGAACCCGTTGGTGTTCCCCGCGATCAGGGTGTTGATGATGTCGACCGGGCTCTGGTTGATATGCAGCGTGCTCGACCCGCCGGTGTTGCCCCGCATGAGGCAGTTGACGAGCTGCGCCTCCTCGCCGTTGCCCTTCAGGTACACCGCCGCGCCGTCGTCCCACGCCGAGTTGCCGATGAACTCGCAGTTCACGAAGACCGGGTCGGCGGATGAGGCGAACACCGCGCCGCCGTCCGCGTCGGTATTGCCGGTGATCTTCGCGTGGTTGGCCTCGAAGACGCACCGCTCGAACAACGGATCGACGAAGTTCGCCCAGACCGCCCCGCCCTCCCGCAGGGCCGCGTTGTTCCGGAAGGTGACATCCCGGAAGGCAGGCCCCGAGTCGTTGCCGACAGACGGGAACTCCGAGTCGGGGATGATCTCGACCCCGCCGCCGCGCCCCGCGAGATACGCGGACCCCGGCTCGTCGTCGAACCCGCCTGAGATTGTCACATGCTCAACCAGCGTGGTGTCGCCACACCCGATCAGCGTCAGGAGCGTGCGGGTGTCGTCCGAGGTGCCCGCCCCGCCGATCGAGCCGCTGATGAGGACCTCCGTGTTCCGGCCGAACTCCCGCTGGTTCAGGTAGTTCTCCGTCCCCGCGAAGCCGCCGAAGATCCTGGTGCCGTCGTAGAACCGCAGCGACGCGTCACGATCGGTGAAGAAGACGGAGGTGAACGGCGTGGCGGTGTAGACCCCGCCGGCGACCCACAGGTCGAAGTCCACGGTGTTCGCCGTCGTCTCCGTCTCGTAGGCGTACATCGCCTCGAGAACCTCGGAGGCCCCGTGGAGCGAGCCCATCGCGTTCTCCCAGCTCGTGCCCGAGTTGTCGCCCGTCGCGTTGTCGTTGATGTGCATCACGGGGCGGAGCCCGTCGAGCTTGACGATCTGCATCGCCGACACGATCGCCTGCCCGCCCCCGATCCGCGACACATTGATGGTCAACTGCCCGTCCGCCGCGACATCGGCCCGCGCGACCGTGTAGTTCTTCCCGAACCGGAAGGTGTCCGCCACGCTCCCCCCCGTCACCGGCCCGATCCCGCCCACCACATTGCTCACACCGACGCTCGCGTTGATCCCGCTCGGGCTGTTGGCGAAGTAGACATACACGGCGTACCGGCCCGGCTGCAGGTTGTGGAACTCGTAGGTGTCCTGGTTGTCGGTCGTGTCGACCTGGAAGCCGTCGAGCATCATCGCACGGAAGACGCCCGTGTCGGTGTTGTTGCTCGCCACGCCCCCGACGCGGGGCCAGGGCGTGTGGATGCTCACCGAGGTGCTCTGGTTGTTCAGGTCCCGCAGGTTGAACGAAGCGGGACCGGTCACCGTCGCATGGTTCCAGTACCCCCGACGCCCGCACCCCCAGTAATCCGCCGGCGGCGGCGCCAGGCCGGGCTCGGTGTACTCGAGCGACCCCGAGTCATACGAGTAGATCCCGAGTTCCACATTGAACGACTGGCCCAGGGCCGATCCGGCAAGGGCGGTGAGCAGAGTGACAGCAGTCAGTTGGCGCAGCATGGTCGGTCTCCCTTTCGCGTGGAGCGTGCACAGCGACCGCGCAGGACCGGCCGGACCTCCCGGCCGCCGCCCTCTCAGGCCGCCTCGATTGCACTTGGTTCCGGTCCGCTCGCAGGCGTCCCGGCAACAGGCCCTGCCGAGGTTCCCCCCGGCATGCCCGCCCTTCACTCCCCAGTCAATGCGACGGGTCGGCCGCGACCGGCCGACGCCGGGAGAGAAAATCTCGCGAATCTCCGCCCTCGATCATCAACGCGCAGACCCGCCCGAACACGGCACGCCACGCCCCCTCCGTCGCCCCGTCCCAACCCGGCCCCGCGGAGGACGCGAGCGTCTCCATCAGCACCTCCATCACGAGCGGGTAATGCTCGGGCCTCGTGCCGAACTCGGCATGCCGGGCCCCGAGCTCCCGCAGCGTGTCCGCGAGGTCCTCGATCCGGTCGGCGTTCCTCGCCACGATCGCCACCGCCGCGGCGAGGTGCTGCCGTTGCCGGGTCATGTCGTCGGGGAACATCCCCCGCACCGCCGGCGCCCGGGCGAAGAGACGGTCGTAGAACGACGCCGAGAACGCCCCCATCGAGCCGGAAAGGCCCTCGAACGAGCGGAAGACGATCTGTGCGGCGTCGAGCGGCATCGGGGGCTCCTGCGGTCCTCACCCGCAATGCGACAGGCCGGGCCCCACCGGCCGGCCCTTTCCGAAATTGTTGCGGTTTTCCCCCCGCCCCACGATAATGCCCCGCCCCCTCAGGAGATCCGGCGTGCCAGACGACAACCGCGCCCCGCCCAACCCAGCCGGCGCGCACGAACCCGTCCCCGACGGGCTCCTCCCCTCCCGCGCCGAGGTCACCCGACTGCTCGGCGAGATGACCGGCGACCCGCGCCGATCCGAGCAACTCCTTCCCCTCGTCTACGACGAACTCCGCCGCCTCGCCGCCTCGGCCCTCTCCGGAGAACGCCGCGAACGCACGCTCGACGCCACCTCGCTCGTCCACGAGGCCTATGTCCGCCTCGTCGGCGCCGAGCATGTCTCGAGCTGGGACGGCCGACACCATTTCTTCGCCGCCGCCGCCATCACCATGCGCCGCATCCTCGTCGAACGCGCCCGCCGGAGGGCCCGCCTCAAGCACGGCGGGGGCCGCGCCCGCGTGGCGCTCGAAGACGCCGCCCATTCCGCCCCGAGCGAGATCGACCCCGACGAACTCCTCAGCCTCGACCAGGCCCTGACCGAACTCGAAGCGGTCTCCCCGAGGCGGGCCCGGGTCGTCATGCTCCGCTACTTCACCGGCCTGACCATCGAGGAGACCGCGTCGGCGCTCGGCCTCGCCCCGTCAACCGTCAAGGAGGACTGGGTCGCCGCCCGCGCCTGGCTCCGACGCCGGATCGACGGACTCAACGCACACCCCAAGGCGACCCCATCGCCATGACCGCCGACACGCTCGAACGAGCCCTCACCGCGTTCGCACGCGTCGCCGATCTCCCGCTCGCCGAACGCGACCGCATGCTCGCCGAGATCGACCGGGCCGACCCCGCCGCCGCCCGCGAGGTCCGCTCCCTCCTCGGCTACCACCAGCCCGAGTCCGCCTTCCTCGACCCCGACCGCCTCAAGCGAGGCTTCGGCGCGATCGACCTCGAACCGCTCCAACCCGGCATGCGGCTGCGGGGATACACCGTCATCGAGAGGCTCGGCTCGGGCGGCTCCAGCGTCGTCTACCTCGCCGAGCAGGAACGCCCGAGGCGACGCGTCGCCCTCAAGGTCCTCGGCGCCGGCCACAGCGGGCCCTCCCTCGTCCGCCGCCTCGAACGCGAGGCCGACCTCCTCGGCAGGCTCGCCCACCCCGGAATCGCCCAGATCTACGAGGCGGGCGTCGAGGACCTCGGTGGCGGTGAGCGCGCGTTCATGGCCCTCGAACTCGTCGAGGGGCTCCCCATCGACCAGCACGCCCAGCGGGCCGCGCTCGACGACCGAAGGCGCATCGCCCTGCTCGCCGCCGTGGCCGAGGCGGTGCGGCACGCCCATCTCGCGGGCGTGGTTCACCTCGACCTCAAGCCCGCCAACATCCTCGTCCGCGACGACGGGACGCCGAAGGTGCTCGACTTCGGCGTCGGGCGCGACCTCGCCAACGACGAACACGCCGGATCGCTGGGCGTCACCCTCGCCTACGCCGCGCCCGAGCAGTTCGACCCGGAGAGCACACCGGACATGCGCGCCGATGTCTTCGCGCTCGGGGTCGTGCTCTTCCAACTGATGACCGGGCGACGCCCCATCGAGCCCTCACAGCTCACCGAAGGCCGCGCCCACGAAACACTCGCCTCGACGCCGAGGCCCTCCCTCCGATCGATCCGCGACGACACCCCCCCGATCTCGACAGCATCCTCGTTCGGGCCCTCGCCCTCCGCCCGGACGACCGCTACCAGTCTGTCGGCGAATTCGCCGATGACCTGCGCCGGTTCCTCTCGGACCGCCCCGTGAGCGCCCGACAGGACTCCGCGATCGACACCCTCCGACGGGCCGTGCGAAGAGGCCGACGCATCGTCGCGTTCGCGGGCGTCGCCGCGGTGCTGCTCGCGATCGCCGCGACCGTCGCGGGCCGCGCCGCCATCCGGAGCGACAGGCTCGCGCTCGCCGAGCTCTCCGCTCGCACAAGGGCGGAGCAACTCGCGGAGGTCGCCGGCGCCGAGGCCGAACGCCTGCGCCGAGCCAACTACTTCACCGCAATCGGGCACGCCGACGCCGCGCTCCTCGCGGGCGACGGGGGCCGCGCCCTCCGGATCCTCGAAACCTGCGAGCCCGACCTCCGCGACTGGGAATGGCGCGCCCTCCTCTCGCAGACCGATCTCGCGAGCCTCGTCATCCCCACCGGCCCACCGGGAGGCACCACAACCGCCATCGCCCCACACCTCGCCCTCGCCTCGGTCGCCAGCTACTCGGGCGAAATCACCCTGCTCGGCCTCGACCCCCCGAGGATCCTCGCCTCCACCAACGCCGGGCCCACCGTCCTCTCCGCCACGATCACCCACGACGGACGCCTCCTCACCGGCGCGGCCGACTCGGCCGTCCTCATCCGCGACCGCACGACCCTCGAGCCGACGGGCGCCCTGCCCGCCGGGGCGGGGCTGATCATCCGCGCCTCACCGGTCGATCAGCGCCTCCTGCACAGCACCGCGGAGAGGACCGTCATCCTCGACCCCGACCGCCCGGACGAAGACCCCATCACCCTTCCCGTCACGGGCCGATTCAGCTGCGCCGCGTGGAGCGCCGACGGCCGCAAGATCGCCTTCGGCGGCTACGCGGGCGCCGTGACCCTCGTCGACCTCGCCTCGATGACGGTCCGCGTCCGCGAGAACGAACACGCCGAGGCCATCCGATCGCTCGCCTTCAACAGCACGGGCGAGGCGATCGCCTCCGTCTCCAACGACGGCACGCTCCGGGTCCGGGACCTCGCGACCGACTCCACCCGCTTCGTGACGCGACCGACCGACAACAAACTCGTCGCCGTGTGCTGGGCCGACGAGGACAAGACCATCTTCACCGCGGGCACACGCCGCACCATCATCGGGCTCGACGCGGCCTCCGGGATCCTCCGCAAGCGCCTCGTCGGGCATGCCAACACCGTCATCGACCTCGCCGAGATCGCCCCGGGCGTGCTCCTCTCCGTCGCCCCGGACGGCACCGCCCGCGTCTGGAGCACCCACGCCCCGGACACCGCCTCGCGCATCCTCGATCGCCCCGCCTACGCGAAACGGATCGTCACCATCGCAGGCCGCGTCCTCGCCGCCTTCACCGACGGGCTGATCATCCCGATCAACCCCGCGACCGCCGCGACCGGGACGCCCATCGACCTCGCCCAGCCGCTCGTGGCGCTCGAACCCGCGCCGGGGGATCTCGCCCTCGCCGTCTCGGCCGACGGGACGATCACCGCGATCCACCCCGACAACTCCACGGTCGTCCTGACGCGTGCCTCGCTCGAAGGCGCCATCGCCGCCGCCTTCGACCCCGCCTCCGAGTTGATCTACCTCGGCGCCGAATCGGGAGACATCATCGCCCTCCCCATCCACGCCCCGGCCCAGCCCCGCCGCTGGCGATCGCCGAGCCCGATCCGCTCGATGACCACCCTCGACGGCGCCGTCTTCGCCACGACCGACTCGGGCACGGCGATCAGGCTCGGCAAGGGAGGCGAGACCACCTCGCTCCAGGTCTCCGCCCTCCCCCTCTGGTGCAGCCTGGCCGACCCGGCCCGCGGCCAGATCCTCGCCGCCGGCGAGGACGGGAACATCTACGCCATCGACCCCATCACCATGCGGGTGGTCAGGACCATCTCAGGAGACGGGCAAGCGATCTTCTCGCTCGCCCACAACCCCGCCGGCACCCGCCTCCTCGCCGGGTCGTGGGACAACTCCATCCGCGTCCACGACGCCGAGACCCTCGACCAGTTCCTCGTCCTCCGAGGCCACCGCTACGCCGTCTTCTCCATCGCCTTCGACCCACACTCGGAGTCCCTCTTCTCGGGCTGCAACGGCGGCGAACTCATGGCCTGGTTCCGCCCCGCCCCCAGCCTGCCCACGACCCGAGAACACACCCCCCCCCCTTTCAGGTGATCTCCCCTCGACGACCCCGGCTTCACACCTGCAAATCAGGGGGTTCCCTCCAAAATCGGGGACCACAGCCCGATTTCAGTGTTGACACAGACATGAAAACCTTTACAGTGCCGCAATGAGGATCGAGCGGATCGGGGGGCCGTACACGCCCGCCCCCACGAAGGAGATGGTCATGCTTGCCAGAATCGCCACCACGCTCACTGTTTGCGGCCTGCTCGCCGCCCCCGCCGCGGCCGACACCAACAACCTGATCTTCAACGCGGGCTTCGAGACGCCCACCCCGGGCAACGCGAACCTCCCGCAGGGGTGGGTCGGGTTCAATGTCATCGGCGACGACTATGTCGACATCAACGACCCCGGCGCGCATGTCCGCACCGGAACCAAGTCCATCCGCTTCCGCCCCTCCACCTCGCCCGGGACACGCTTCCAGGGCTTCACCACCAACACCTTCCTCCCCGACGGGTCCGACCTCTACGACCCCGACTATGTCTACCTCGGGGGCGATGTGCATGTGTCGGGGTGGTACCTCGTCCCCGCCGGCGAGACGCTCGCCAACGACGCGGTCGTCGGCATCAAACTCGAATTCCGGCGCGAGCCACCGAACTTCTCCGTCTACACCGCGTTCGAGTTCAGCGTCGACCAGATGGCGACCAACGGTGAGTGGCGCTACTTCGAGGCGACCGTCACCGACGAGATGATGCTCGCCGTCGGCGACTTCCCCCCCTACGCCACCAGCGTCACCATCCTCCCGCTCCGCTTCTTCGGGGGCCAGTACGGCGTCGGCAGCGACCCCCAGGGCACCATCTACTGGGATGACCTCTGCTACTTCCAGGGTGACCTGCCCAGCGGGTGCAACGCCGCCGACATCGCCGAGCCCTACAACATCCTCGACCTCTCCGACATCACCGCCTTCATCAGCGCGTTCGTGAACATGCAGCCCGAGGCCGACCTCGCGCCGCCCACCGGCATCTTCGACCTCTCCGACATCTCCGCCTTCATCACCGCGTTCACCGCGGGCTGCCCGTAACCGGGACGCCGGCCTGAACTCCTCCCGGCCCGCCGGCCACCCGCCGGCGGGCCTTTTTCGTGCGCACGCGCCCGGTCACGCCGGCCGCCCGACGCCCCGGAGTTCTAACGCCGCAACTCGAATCGCACCACTCGCGCCTGCTCAGGCAGCCTCGCAAGGCCGTCCCCGCTCGCCCGCAACGCGGTCCCATCGGCCGTCGCCACCAACGCCCCGGACGGGAGGCGGACGAACACCCCGCCCGGCGGCCTCGGGATGTCCGTCAACTCGAGCTCCACGCTCGCCGCATCGCCCCGCATGCGATACCCGACCTCGCCCCACCGCGTCCAGAGGCCCCCCGCCTCGACACCCCCATCGGCCTGCGCCCAGGACAGCGGGATCCCCCCCGCGATCACCAGCCCATCCCCCCGCTCGTGCACGAACATCGAGAGCACGCTCAGCACGAACGCCGACCCCACCCAGGTGTGCGGCATGTCTCCCACGAACCGCGACCGCGAGTCGTCCGCGTACGCGATCTCGCCCCATTGGTTCCACCCCGCCGGGCTGCGCAGGCCCATCAGCCAGTCTGTCATTGCATGGGCCCTCTCCGCCCAACCGAGCCGGACCATCGTCCCGACCAGCCGCCACTCGTAGGGCGTCATCCCATCCCACGCCTCGGCCCCGTCCCGCCGATCGACGAAGAATCTCCAGTAGCGCTCGAAGGTGTTCGTCAGCAGGGGCTCGGGCGCCCGCCCGAGCTCCCCCACCGGGAAGACCGCGATCGAGGTCGAGGTCGCGTCGAAGTCGCCCAGCTCCACGCAACCCGGCACGAAGTCGATCCCGTGCGTCGCCGCCGCCAGCTCGATCGAGGTGTACAGGTCCCCGCGGAATCGTGACTCGATCTCCGCGTACCGCCGCTCGCGCTCCGAGTCGCCCAGCGCCCGCGCGATCTCGCCCGCGTCGACCAGCCCCCTCAGCGTCCAGAACCCGTCCCAGTACGAGTGCATGGGCTTGGCGCTGTACCCCTCATGGCTGATCGACTCGGGCACCAGCCCCGATTTCGCGCGGGTCAACGGGTCCGGGCTCGCCCGGTACCCGGGCCCCGACCGCTGCGCCATCAGCGACTCCAGGTAATCCACGCCCCGATCGACCCGCTCCGCGTGCCCCGCCAGCCAATCGAGATCCCGCGTCGCGTTGAAGACATTCCGCACCGCGTGGATGTACTCCCCCGTCGAATCGTGCTCGTCCACCGGGTCCGGCCCGCGCGAATCGACCACGCACGGGATCTTCCCGCTCTCGTATTGATACGGGCCGTACCAGTCGATGAACGCGCGGGCCAGATCCGCGTGCCCCGCCGCGATCAGGGCCGCCGAGGTCATCGCCCCGTCGCGGATCCACGACCGCTCGTAGGTCCGCGAGCCGGGCTGGATCGACGGCCCGTCCGCGTTGATCAGGATGTGCCCCACCGTCGTCCGCAGCGAGCGGATCAATTCGCCCGCCGGCTCGGGAACCGAGAGCCTCGGCATCGTCAGCCGGTTGCGCCAACCCTCCGACTCGCTCGCCAGCCGATCCGCGAACGCCGACGCCGTCACCGGGGCCATTCCCGATCCGCCCGCCGCGACCACGATCTCGGCCGACCCGCCCGGCTCGAGACGGACAGGGAAGATCATCGCCGCCGAGGGCCCGTCGACCCCGGATTCCTCGGCGTCCGCCGTCCCACGCTCCAGCGCGGCCGCGATCCCGCCGCTCGTGAGCGAGCCGCGCACGAACCCGGAAGGCCCTGGCGACGCCCGAAGCCTCCGTTCGCCGTCGAGCGTCAGCCCCGCGGCATCCGCGACGATCCCCTCCACCCGCGAGAACCCCCCCACGATGTTCAGCCACTGCGACGCGGGCAGCACCTGCCACGGCCTTGCCGCCACCGCGAGCGACCCCGCCCAGGCCCGGCCCGACGGATTCCCGAGCCGATATCGAACGAGCATCTCCCCGTCGCTCGCGAGCACGGTCTGCTCCAGCGTGACCTCGGGCGATTCCCAAACGACCACGGGAATCGGCAACTCGCCGCCAACCAGAGATTGCCTGATCTCGAAGTCCGCCCAGGTCAGCACGCGCCCCTCCAGCATGACCATCGGCTCGAGGCTCGGCCCCCCCTTCCACGGCTCGACCGCGCCGAACTCCGACACCAGCGCCTCATCCGCGGCCCCGATCTCCCCCACAACGGTCCACGCCGATCGCTCGCCCAGCAGATACGCCGGGAACGACCCTCGCCCCGACCCCGCCGCCACGCCCGACCAGTACGCGTTCTCATCCCGCGCCCCCGCGATCGGCACCAGGCGAACGCCCCGCAGCGCCGTCTCCATCCGAGGGCCGGGGATCCGCACCCGCACGCGGCTCGCCTCCGTCTCCGGCGTGAAGAACCGGTGCACCAACCCCCCCACCGATCCCGCCTCGCGCAGCGTCGCCCAGGTTGATCCGTCCTCCGACGCGAGAATCTCCGTCCGCTTCGGCGCCGCGCCCTCCTCCCACTCCAATTCCACTGCGCCGAACTCGACCGGGTGGTCGAACACCAGGTCAAGCGTGGCCGCGTGCGCCCCCGCCGGGGCACGCCACAGCAACTCGCCGCCCGCCCCGACCTCCCCGAGAGGCCGCTCACGCTCCCCGCCGGCGTCGGCCACCGCCCGCGCCCCCACCGGCGTCGTGTCGAGCTCCGGCAACGCCTCGAACGACAACCCGTCGATCCAGAGCGTCCCCTTGCCCCCTTCCGCCGCCGCGATCGCGATCTCGATCGCCCCCACCCGCTCGAGCCGGGCTCCCCCCGAAGGCCCCCACGCGAACTCGAAATGCCGGGCCCGGTTGCGCAGCCTCATCCACTCCCGCGGCGGCTCGAACCCGCGGCGGTTCACCCACCAGACATCGTCGCCCGAGGGGCTGACCAGCTTAAGTTCGAGGTTGTTCGCCGGGCCCTCGCCCCGAACCCACAGATCGAACCGGTAGTTCGCCGGCAACGCAAGGTCGATCTCCTTGCGCACGATGCAGAACCCCGAGCCGCGGGTGAAGTCGTAGTCGAGCCGCAGCGCCCCGCCCTCGACGCCCGCATCCCGCGCCACGCGAAGGGACACGCCGTCCGCCTCGATGATCTCCCACGCCCCGGGGTCATCGCAGGAATCGACGACGACGGGCTCCGCCGCCGCAAGCGACGCGGCGACCACCGCCCCGATCAGCCAGAACTCTCGACGCATGCACCGCCCCTTCCCCGCGCCGGCCGCCTCACGGGCAGCCCGCGAGGAACGACGACACGAACGCGTTGATGTCCGCCAGATCCAGCACCCCGAACGGAGGCGCCAGGTCCGCCCCCGCGCCCTGCGCGATGAACGCCGAAACGAACGCGTTGATGTCCGCAAGGTCCAGCACCCCGAACGGGGGCGCCAGATCCGCCGGGCAGGGCAACACCCCGTAGGGGATCGCGAGCACCTGGTCGATCACGCCCGGCTCGATCAACTCCGCCAGACCCAACGCCCCCAGCGCCACATCGGGAAGCCCCGCGTCGTTCGCGCTGAACGACGGATCCACCCGAGACCGTCGGTACAGGATCGACGCCCCGCCCGCAAAGGTCTGCCTCGCCCCGAGCCGGTAGGCGTGGTACGCCCCGACCGCGGGCGGCGTGCCGAGCGTGCCCGAGAACGCCATCAACGACGGGAAGGTCGTCACATCCCCCGGGTGGTCGCTCAGCGAATCGGCGTGGTAGCCCCCCCACTCCGGCTTGGTCGAGCCCGCGCTGAACACCGTCATGTACCGCGGGCCCGCGTCGTCGGTCCACGCGCCGAACGAGCCGAAGAGGTGGCGCAGGTGCGAACCCCACGCCGCGCTCTCCCGGAAGGGCCGCTGCACCAGCGACGGATAGAGCGAGAGGAACGCCGCCTGGTGCGCCCCCGGGCTGTTCGTCGTCACCGGAAGCGAGTTCACGAACGACGCCGTCGGCCAACGGGAGCGATCAAGCCAGCGGGCGAACGCCGCCGACGCGTCCCCGAACGCCGCGGCCTGCTCCACGAAGATGATCCCCTCGTGGTAGCCCCCGCCGGCACTGAACGGGTCCGGGCCCCCGCCGGGCTGGGCCACGAAGTAGAGCGCGTCGCTCCCCGGCTGGATGTACGAGTCCCAGTCCGTCACGCGGGCGATGATCGCGTCCGCCGCCTCGACGATCGCGGGATCGTCCGCGTAGAACGCCCGGGCACGGTCCGCCCCCATCACGATCTTCATCGTGCTCAGCGTGGCGAACTCCGGGTTCCAGCCCGCCTCGGCGCCGCCGGTGAACGGGTCGATCCAGTGCCGGATCTGCCCGTCGGCCGAGAAGCTGGGCCCGATCCCGTCGCCCGCCAGCCCCGCGTAGCGCCGCAGCACGGTGCGCACCAGGTCTCGCGCCCCGGCATCCCCGTTGATCCGATCGTTCAGCAGCGACAGCAGAACCGTCCACCCCGCGCCGTCCGGCGTCGCCGGGTGGAAACGCGTCCACCCCGTGCGCACATCCGCGTCGATCACCCACCCGGCCGGCTCGCCGTCGGGCGAGACAAGCCCCTCGGCGAACGAAACGACCTGCGCGAACTCGTCGCGGAGCCACCCCTCGAACCCGAGCCTCGGGTCCGCGTCGTCGGCGAGGATCCACGCCCCGGCCCCGCCCGCCGCGAGCAGCCGCCCGCACGCGGTCGCGGCCAGGTCCGCGAGGTCCTCCCCGGTCGTGAAGACTGTCAAGGGCGAGAGCGCCTGCAGCCCGAGCGCCTGAAGATCCGGGATGCGCGACACCGCCGAGACCCCGCCCGACCGCGCGAGCACGAACAGCCCGGAGGGCTCCGCGCCGTAGTGCGACGAGTGCCCGAGCGCCCGCGCCTCAGAAAGCGGTCCGACCGCCGTGAACGACAACGGCTGCACCGCGAGCGTCGCGCGCCACAGCGTGCCGCCCGCCAGCGCGTAGAGCACGCCCGAGCCGCGGTCCGTGCTCAGCCCCCGCACCGGGCCGGTCAACGCGACCGTCGCCGTGGGGAACGCGAAGGTGTCGTTCCGCTCCGCCCGGTACACGAGCAGCCCGCCCGATTCCGTGCCGATATAGAGCCGCCCCCGGAAATGATGCGCCGCGAGGCGCGGCGCGGCGGCGACGCTGTTCGACACCTCCGCGCGCGCAAAGACCGTCAACTGCCCGAGCGCCGTGTCGAACCGGAGGACCGCGTCCCCCGGGAGCCCGTCGCCGGCGGCCCGGTCGTCGTGCACCACGATGAACAGGGATCGCCCGGAGTCGGTGAACGCGAGCGCCGAGGGGCCGTCCGCCGAATCGTCCAGCGTCATCCACGGGAGCAGCGCCTGCAGGTCGGCCCGGGTGATCTCGTCGAGGAGCTCCCCGCGCACGCCGCGGATCTGCACGCGGTCCTCCCCGGTGTCCGCGGCGGCGTACCAGCCCGCGAGCGTCGCGGCAGCGACCGCGTCGGCGCCGAGGCCGTCGGTCGGCCACGCCGTCGCCCCCGTCGCCCCCCAGGCCGGGCGCGCGAGCAGCCCAACAGCGGTCATCAGGGCCCGCGTCCTCATCGCAGCCGCCCCCCCGGGCCGACCCGGCTGGAGTCGCGCACGATCAGCGTCGTCGAGAGCCGCGCGTGCCGCGGCGAGGCCTCGGGCTCCTCGATCCGGCGGATGAGGGTGTCGACCGCCTCGCGGGCCATGTCGGCGATCGGGATGCGGACCGACGACAACTCGGGGCGGAGGAAGCAGCAGACCCGCGAATCGTCGAACCCGACCAGGCGCAGGTCCGCCGGCATCGCGATGTTGTTGTCCCGCGCCGCGTTGGCGACGCCGACCGCGATCTCGTCGTTGGCCGCGAAGACCCCCGCGCCGCGGAGCAGGCCCCGGTCGATCATCTCCCCCGCCCAGTTCCAGCCGGACTCGAAGTCGAACTCGCGGTGGACGATCTGGTCCTCGCGGGGCTCGTGCCCGTGGTCGCGGAGCGTGCGCGCGAACGCGTCGGCCCGCTCGTCCGAGTCGAGGTTCCCCCGGTGCGCCCCCAGGAAGTAGCACCGCTCGGGGGGCGTGCCGCCGAGCAGGTGCTCGGCCGCGAGGGCGGCCCCCGAGGCGTTGTCGCAGGTGATCGTGTCGACGGTAAACCCGGGGCGGTCGACCCCGATCACGACCGCGGGCAGGTTCAGGTCGCGCACCGCGTCGAGGTCGACGCGTGAACGCTCCGTGAGCATCACGACGATCCCGTCGATGAAGTCGAGCGCGAACGAGGTGCCGGGGGTCTCCTCGGCGTGGTGGGCCCCCGAGCTGACCAGCAGGTGGTACCCCCGCTCCCGGGCCCGCGCGTCGGCGTTGTGCATCAACTCGGCGTAGTACTCGCCGTGGATGTCGGGCAGGGAAACCCCCAGCACCCGGCTCCGGCTCGTGAGGAGCCCCTTGGCGAACAGGTTCGGGCGATAGCCGAGTTCACGCACCGCCGCCTGCACCTTCGCCGCGGTCGTCGGCGAGACGAGCCCCGGGCTGTTGAGCACGCGGCTGACCGTGGCGATCGAGACGCCCGAGAGGTCGGCCACCTGCCGGATCGAGGCCCCGTTGCCGCGGGTGGTTCGGGCGCGTTCCTCGCGGATCGGGCTTGCATCGGGGTCGGTCATCGCGGATCATTCTACCTGATGAAAAGGTTTTCGCGCCACGCTTTCGCAGGATTCGTCGCCAATGGCGTTCTGTTCCCCGCGCTGGCGATCACGCCCGCCTGCTCGGCCCGGGAGCCCGCCGGGCCGGGGGCGGCGATCCACCCCAGCGCGGTCAACGCCGGGCAGATCACCATCGCGCCCGCGCCGGGCCGCGCCAGGCCGCCCTTCGCGTTCTCGGACGAGGACGGCGCGTTGCTCGACGAGGTGCAACGAGGCGCGTTCAACTTCTTCTGGACCGCGCTGAGCCCCGGGGGGGAGATGGTCCGCGACCGGACGGGCAGCGATGTCGTGAGCGTGGCGGGCGTGGGGTTCCAGCTTGCCGCGTACGCCGTCGGTGTCGAGCGGGGGTGGGTAAGCCGCGAGGAGGCCGGCTCGCGGTGCGAGCGCGTGCTGCGCGCGCTCATCGACGAGCCCTCGAACAAAAAGGCGGGGCTCTATTACCACTTCCTCAACGGCGACGCGACGCCGCGCCGCGTGGGTCGCGAGCTCGTCGTGAGCACGGTGGACTCGGCCCTGCTGTTCGCCGGGGCGATCGTCGCGGGCGAGTACTTCGGCGGGGGCGTGCGCACAGCGGCAGAGGAGATGCTCGCCGCGGCCGACTGGGCGTTCTTCGCCGAGCACGGGGGCGGGCCGCACGAGCGCGGGTTCGTGAGCCTCGGCTGGCGGCCGACCCGGGACGACGATCCGACGGGGGATGGAGCGTTGCTCCCGTACTACTGGATCGACTCGGGCGATGAGCACCGGCTGGTGACCTTCCTCGGGGTGTGCGCTCCGACCGAGTCGCACCGGCTGGAGCCTTCGAGGTACTACGCGCTCCGTCGCCAACTCGGTGTTCACGAGCCGGACGGGTATGTTTCATGGTTCCCCTATTCAGGGGCGTTGTTCACGGCGTTCTTCGCGCACTGCTGGATCGATTACGCCAGGCTCGGGGTGGACGATCCGGGGCGCTGGGGCATGACACATCGGGCCCGGGTGGACTGGTGGGAGAACTCGCGTCGCCTGACGGTGCTGCATCGGGATCGCGCGATCGCGAACCCGCTCGGCCTGCCGACCCTGGGGGCGAACGCGTGGGGGATGTCGGCGTGCGACGGGCCGGAGGGGTACCTGGTTCCGGGGCACTTTCCCGAGACGGTGGAGATGATCGGGGCGGAGGCGGGGCGTGATTTCTCGACCTATCGGCCGAGCGAGGNNCCGGGACGGTGCCGCCGTACGCCGCCGCGAGCTCGATTGTCTTCGAACCGGCCTTGGCGCTCGAGGCGATGCGGCATTATCGGTCGTTGGGGGCAACCGGAGACGGAACCGGGGTCTGGCGCGACCCCGAGACGGGTGGGTTCGGGTTCGTGGACGCGTACCGCGAGGCTCCGGAGGGGCTTTGGGTGGCCTCGGACACGGTGGCGATCGACCACGGGCCGATGGTGGTGCTGATCGAGAACGCGCGGACGGGGCTGATCTGGTCGCTGTTCATGCGGAACGGGGCGGTGCGGTCGGGTCTGGACCGGCTCGGGCTCGGGGTGTCGGGTTCTCCCTGAGGGCGTCTGGGGCGCACAAAATTGCGATGAAGTGGTGAAGAAGGCTTGACGCGGGGGTGGTGAAACGGGAGGATGAAAAGGTTTACACGGCAGCCCGATCGCTGGGAGCCGGCTGCGAGGCCGGGGCGGGCGGGACGGATGGCACGGAGTTCGGCCCGCGGTGCGGGCGTGAAAGAGGGAGAACGGAAATGACGAAGTTGATCGGTCTTGCGGCGTTGTGCGGGTGCGCGGCGGGGGTGGTGGCGAGTTCGGGGGACATCGCGAGCTATGTGGACGCTCCGCGGCTGTTCAACGATCGGCCCAACAGCAGCCTGTTCTTCCAGAGCAGCTTCAGCCCGAGCAACGGCTCGCTGATCATCCGCGAGAACAACTACGGCGCGGGCGGCTTTGCGAACCGCCACGCGACCTGGTTCGCCGATGCCGGCGCGAACAAGGTGGACTATGACTTCGGCGACGGGTTCGACTTCAGCATGAAGCTGAAGGTGAACGCGGCGGACAGCGTCGGGAATGTCGAGGCGGGGTTCCAGGCGGACCTGTTCGGCTTCGGGCTCTTCGGCGTGCTGACGGGCAACGGCGAGATCGCGGCGTTCGGCTCGGTGATGCCGTTCCACTCGTTCGGCGCGGGCGTTTACAATGTCGGCGACGAGGTGATGCTCCGCATGATTCACCGCCCGGGCGATTCGGAGTTCGGCGTGGTGAAGTCGACGATGGAGTACCTGTACAACAACATGACCACGGGTTCGGGCTGGGTGTCGAGCGGCGAGAAGGACTTCACGACGCTCGAGGGCGGCATCCCGAGCTTCTTTGACATGTTCTTCGGCGCGGGCGCGCAGATCAACAACCCCGACGCGGTGGACGGAAATGTCGACATCGAGATGAGCATGATCTCGATCCCGGCCCCGGGGGCCGCGGCGCTGCTGGCGCTGGGTGGGCTGGCCGCGGCGCGTCGCCGTCGCTGATCCGGAAAGGCCGCCCGGCCGGGGCTTGACCCGGTGCGGGCGGCGAGGCATCGGGCGTGGCGCGCGGAAGCGTCCCGCGCCCATTCAGGGGTGGGTTGGGCACGAGGTCCTCCCGCCGGCTCGCACACGGGCGAAGGCTCGAGGACGACGACGATGCTGAGGAATCGCTACGGGGCCTTCATCGAGAACGGTTCGGCGTTCGAGGTCACGAGCCCGGACGCGCCGTCGCCCTGGACGAATGTGGTCTGCAACGGGCGGTACGGGTTCGTGGTGAGCCACAACGGGGGCGGGTTCAGCTGGTTGGACCACTGCCAGTTGAATGTGATCACGCGGTGGAACATGGACCATGTCCGCGACGACAGCGGGCGGTTCGTGTACCTGGCGGATCTTGATGCGCCCGGGGACGGGCCCGGGGCGGTCTGGTCGCTCTCGCCCTCGCCCTGCCGGCCCGCGTATGACCGGTACCGCTGCGTGCATCGGGCGGGGATGACGAGTTTCGAGACGGCGGTGCACGGCGTCGAGGCGGTGTGGGACCTCTCCGTTGCGCCGGACGATCCGGTCGAGTTGTGGCGCGTGCGGCTGACCAACACGACGACGCGGACGCGACGGCTGCGGCTCGGGGCGTTCTTCGAGTGGTGCTGCGGGACGGCGCCCGATGTGAAGCGCGAGTTCCACCGGCTGTTCTTCACGACGACGCACGAGGCGGGCCGGCGGGCGATCGTCGCGACCAAGAACATGTGGGAGGCGCCGTTCGGCACGCGGGACGATCACTGGAACCGGGCCTGGCCGCACGCGGCGGCGTTCGCGGTCTCGGGGGTCGAGTCGCACTGGGCGACCTCGGACAAGGCGGACTTCCTCGGGCGGTTCGGCAAGCAGGACGCGCCCGCGGGGATGACGCGCGGGGTGGAGGGTCGGTTCGGGCGGTTCGTCGACGCGTCGGCGGTGCTCGGGACGGACCTTGAGCTTGCGCCGGGGGAGACGAAGGTGGTCCGGTTCACGCTCTCGGTGGCGGACGACCCCGAGGGGGCGTTGGCGCTGGCCGATCGGTACGGGGACGGGGCGACGGCGGACGGGGCGATCGGGCGGACGCTGGAGGGCTGGGCGGCGCGGCGGGCCGGCACGGGCGTGTCGAGCGAGATGGCGGACCTTGATCTGCTGGTGAACCACTGGCTGCCGTACCAGGCGATCAGCGCGCGGATGTGGGGGCGGACGGGGTATTACCAGCAGTCCGGGGCGTACGGGTTCCGGGACCAGCTGCAGGACAGCCAGTTGTGGCTGATGCTCGACCCGGCGAGGTGCCGGGAGCAGATCCTGCTGCACGCGCGGCACCAGTTCGCGGACGGGAGCGTCTACCACTGGTGGAACCCGATCACGGAGACGGGCAAGCACGACCTGTGCAGCGACGACTACTTGTGGCTGCCGTTCATCACGGCGTCGTACATCCGCGAGACGGGGGATGTGTCGATCCTCGATGTGCAGGCGCCGTTCGTGGATGACCCGAGGCCGGTGACGCTGCGCGAGCACGGGGAGCGGGCGATCGTGCGTTCGCTGTCTCGGCGGAGCGAGCGGGGGCTGCCGCTGATCGGGGACAACGACTGGAACGACGGGCTGAGCCATGTGGGGACGGAGACCGAGGGGGAGTCGGTCTGGCTGGCGTTCTTCGTGTGCGCGGTGCTGGAGGACTTCGGCGCAGCGCTGCGGGCGGCGGGGGATGGGGCCGGGGCGGCGCGGCTGGCGGCGCACCGGCGTGACATGGAGGAGGCGATCCGGGAGCACGCGTGGGACGGGGCGTGGTTCCGGCGTGCGACGGACCGGGACGGGCGGTGGATCGGGTCGGCCGAGTCGGCGGAGGGGAAGATCTTCCTGAACGCGCAGACCTGGGCGATCCTGACCGAGGCGGCGGAGGAGGATCGGTGCGCCGCGGCGTGGCGCGCGGTGCGGCAGCAGTTGATCACGGAGTACGGGGCGTTGCTGCTGGCGCCGGCGTACACGGTGCCGGACCCGAAGATCGGGTACCTTTCTCGCTATGCGCCGGGGGCGCGCGAGAACGGGGGCGTGTACATGCACGCGGCGACCTGGGCGCTCGCGGCGGCGTGCAAGCGGCGCGACGCGGACGCGGTGGAGCGGATCTGGAAGGGCGTGAGCCCGCCCCGGCGGTCGGGCAAGGACGCGGACGCGTATGTCGCGGAGCCGTATGTGCTGCCGGGGAATGTCGACGGGCCATTGAGCGACACGCCTGGGAAGGCGGGCTGGACCTGGTACACTGGCTCGGCGGCGTGGCTGCACCGGGTCGCGGTGGAGTGGGTCGCGGGGGCGCGGGCGACCTGGGAGGGTCTGCGGATCGACCCGTGCCCGGTGGCGGAGATGGGTGAGGTCGAGGTCACGCGGCGTTGGCGTGGGCGGACGGTGCGGATCCGCTACGACGCGCGGGAGTTCGACGCGTCGAGGGCGGCGAGGCTGGAAGTGAACGGCAAGCCCATGGATGGGCTGACGATCGACGAGACGACGGCGCCCGCGGGGGCCTCGGTCGAGGTGCGCGTGACCTGGCCGGAGGACGAGGGCGCGACGCCGGTGGTGCATGTGCGCACGGCGGAAAGGAGCAAGGCATGAGGGCTTGTGCTGGCCGGGGCCGTGGGTTCACGCTGATCGAGTTGCTTGTGGTGATCTCGATCATCGCGCTCTTGATCGGGATCCTGCTGCCGGCGCTGGGGAAGGCGCGGCAGACGGCGTTCGATGTGATCTGCCAGAGCAATCTGCGGCAGATCGGGGTTGCGTACCAGATGTTCCTGGATGATCAGCGTGAAGCGCAGGAGAAGTTCGTCGACTGCCATCCGTATCTCCCGGGCAAGGAACGGAACCCCCAGACGGGGAATCACGATTTCCGGATCTACAGGGTGAACGCCGTCCGCCAGCTTGAGGACTATGTCGGCGGTGACAACGAGATCTTTCGCTGTCCATCCGCGTTTGGTGCCTCTTCCGCGTTGGATGAACTCACAAGACCGGATCTTTTCGGTTTCCACGAGTTTGATTACGACCAGGACGGCGTCGTGGAGTTCACCGAATATTGGTTCAACGACTCGCTGAGTGTCTCCGGGCAAGCGCTGCGGAGCGTCAGGCACCCGGATGAGGTTGTGCTGGCGATCGACGCCGTCGACTGGATTCCCCGCCACCGCGTGCCGTCGGAGGATGTGGAGTACACCGCAGATGTTGACAGCGTCGGCAGCTCGAATTTGCTTCGTGGCGATCTTCGAGTTCAGATGATGTCGGAAGCCGAGTACTTTCTAGGGCGCGACAAATTCGGATCCCATGCTCAATTCTGGAACTGGGGCAACAACTACCCAGACAATTGATGCCCTTGCGAAGGAAGGAGGAAGCCATGGGCGCACGAGAGTTCCTGCAATCGAAGCCATGGATCGGATGGGCGACTTCCGGCGTCTGCTTGGTGCTTGCGGCGTTGATGTACTTCAGAGGGACAGGCGGCGGTGCGCCCGACAGCATCGAACGCCGGTCCGAGATGGTCACCATCCGCTGCACCGAAACGGGCAACGAGTGGCAGATGAACCGGGGTCGGTTCGAGCGGCTGCTGCTGACGCAGCACGGGATGATCGACCCGACGCAGGGCATCCCCAGCGAGTTCGCGGAGGGGCGGCTGACGGGGGTGCTCGTTGACAAGGACGACTGGGAGGAAACGGTCGCCCGGATCAACGAGATGAAAAAGGCGTATCAGGACTGACCCGACGCCCCGGGGAGACCCGGGGCGGGCGGATTCGCGAAGGAGGAACCGCCGCCCGCGGGTCTCGCGGGGGGCGGGGAGAGGCCGAGACACAGCGTGGTGTTCGCGTGGACGCGAGCGTGAGGTCGTGTGCGGTGTGCCGCGCCCACGGCTCGGCGGTCCGTGTGTCCTTGTGTCTGGAGGTTTCTCATGCATCGCACGCTCTTTGTCGCTGTCGTCGCCTCGGGTTCCGCGCTGGCCGCGCCGGTGCAGATCGACTTCGGTGACCTGAACCAGCAGACGCCCGGGAATGTGAACAACATCACGCATCTGCAGAACCCGCTGTTCAACCTGGTGGACACGGCCGGGAACGGGAGCGGGATCGGGCTGGAGGTGCTGGACGCGTTCTGGCCCGGGTCGAACACGAACGGGACGGGGACGCCGACGGGGGACGCCGCGGGGATCCCGGGCTCGGCGGCGGTGGACAACCTGTTCGGCTCGGAGGTGGCGTTCGGGGGGTTCACCGAGCCGACGGGCGGGTTCGTGCTGACGGGGCTGGACGGGTCGGGGCAGACGCTGTACGACTTCATGTTCTTCGGGTCGCGGATGAATGTGACCGACAACCGGTGGACGCGGTACACCGTGACGGGCGCGGGCGAGGACTCGTCGGCGCTGAACACCTCGAACAACACGAGCGAGGTGGCGTGGGTGACGGGGATGGCCGCGGACGCGAACGGGGAGATCTATGTCGAGGTCGGGGCGGACATCCTGAACAACAACTCGTTCAAGTTCTACTACCTGGGGTTCCTGGAGATCACTTCCTACCCCGTGCCGGCGCCGGCGGGGTTCGCGCTCGTGGGGCTGGGGCTGCTGGCGGGCGCGTCGCGGCGGCGGTGAGCGGCGACCGGCGGGGTGAGTCCCGGTGGGTTTGTCGCATCCGAGATCCGCTGCATCCTCGGGGCGCTCATGGGGCGCGAGCCGATGGCGTGATCGGGGTGCGGGGCTCCGCGGGCTCGCGCCCGCGGCTCGTTGAGCGCAGATATGAGCGGAGATCCTTGTTCATTTCAGACAGTCCGGCCCGGGCCGCGGCGCGACGGGCCGATTCGAACGGAGCGAAGTCTCATGAAACTTGTCCAGTCCATCGTTGTTCTTTCTCTCGGCGGGCTTGCCCTCGCGGCGCACGCGGAGGAGCCCAAGAGCCTGCTTTTCTTCGGCAACTCGTTCACCGCGAGCGGCGGGGGCGTGCACCGGATCGTGCGGGACATCGCGGTCGCGGCGGGGCGGCCTAGGCCGCATGTGTTCGGGCAGGCGATCGGGGGGGTGACGCTCGAGTATCACCTGGCGAACTCGACGGGCGTGATCACCTCGGGGATCCCCGCGGGGGACACCTGGGACCATGTGATCCTGCAGGAGTACAGCACGCGGCCGACCTTCCACCCGAGCTTCGGGAATGTGCCGGCGTTCCTGGCGGCGGCGGACGGGCTGTACCAGGCGGTGCTGAACCACAGCCCGGACGCGAAGGCGGTGATGTTCGAGACCTGGGCCAGGGGCCCGGGGCATTCGTACTACCCCAACGAGTGGCCCGACCCGGCGACGATGCAGGGCGAGCTGCGGATGAACTACCTCGCGTGCGTCGACAACCTGAACGGGCTGCACGGGGCGGGTTCGGCCGAGTACGCCCCGGTCGGGGATGCGTTCGAGAACGGGGAGTTCGACCTCGGGTTGTACGGCGGGGATATCTACCACGCGTCGAACCGGGGGGCGCTGCTGATCTCGCTGGTGCTGTACGGGACGATCTACGACGATGTGACGACGAGTGACATCGACCTGACGGCGATCGCGGCGGGGCTCGGCCTCGGGCAGACGGACATCGCGATTGTCACGGAGATCGCGGACCGGACGCTGGTGCCGGCGCCGTCGGCGTTGGCGCCGCTGGCGCTGGGGGGGCTGTTCGCGGCGCGGCGGAGACGGTAGCGCGGCGTCTGTTGCAAGCCCTGGGCGTTGGCGATGAGGCCGGCGCTCAGGGCTGTTTGTCTGCGCCGCCGCGGCGGGCTTCGAGGAGTTGCTTGACCTCGTAGGCCCGGGCCTCGGAGAGGGGGTATTTGGCGACGAGGGCGAGGGAGGCGGCGCCGAGTGCGATGGGGATGCCGATCTCGAAGACGCGGAGGAGCAGGAGCGTGCGCGCGGTTTGGGCGGCGCTCTGCTCGTCGAAGCCGGTCATCGCGATGAGGACCCCGGCGACGAAGTAGGCGCCGGCCATGCCCATCTTCATGAACCACCAGAAGACGGCGTAGTAGGCCCCCTCGCTGCGCCGGCCGGTGTGGAGTTCGTCCTCGTCGCAGACATCGGCGACCATGGCGCTGGCGAGGGTGAAGAACATGAGCATGCCGGCGCTGAGCATGACGGTGGGGATGACGAGCAGCCAGGGCAGTGAGGGGTTGTAGCAGACGATCTTGCTGAGCTGGGCGCCGACCATGAGCAGGACGGAGAGCGTGAGCGTGCGCGTCTTGCCGATCCTGGAGGAGACGATATTGAGCGGCACGACGGCGACGACGGCGGTGACGGCCCAGGCCGAGCCGATCCAGCCCATGAGGCGGGAGGCGGTCTCCTTGTCGCCCTCGAAGAGGTAGAAGATGGTGATGTAATTGGCGAAGTTGTTGACGAGGTTGAACCCCATCACGATCGAGAAGACGATGGCGACGAGCATGAGGAAGACGCGGTTCTTTCCGGTCATCTTCAGGCGCGTCCACATGCCGATGCGGTCCTGCCCGGCGACGCGCTCGAACTGGCGCTCCTTGCAGAGCGCAAAGCAGAGGAAGGCGAACACGAGCACGATGACCGCGGCGAGGTAGCCGACATTGCGCATGCCGTCGACCTCATCGCCGCCCGCCATGAAGAGCGGCATGTTGGCCATGGCGTAGAACCATGGGGTGACCATGGCGCCGAGGTTGCCGATGAAGGACTTGGCGCTGAAGAGGCGGGTGCGTTCGTGGTAGTCGGCGGTCATCTCCATGCCGAGGGCGCCGTGGGGGATCTCGAAGACGGTGACGGCGGTGTAGAAGAGGAGAGACATGACGAGGAAGTACCAGAACTGGGCGGAGGGCTCCCACCCGCGTGGCACCGCCCACATGGCGACGAAGGTGCCGGCGACGAGGACGCCGCCGACGAGGATGTAGGGTCGGCGGCGGCCCCATGGGGTGCGGGTGCTGTCGGTGATGTGCCCCATGATGGGGTCGGTGATGGCGTCCCAGAAGCGGGGCACCATCTGGGCGACGCCGACGAGGATGGCGCTGACGCCCAGGCCGACATTGACGATGAGGCCTGAGAGTTGCCCGACGGAGTTGAAGAGGGCGATGGGGACGAAGCCGCCGAGGCCGTAGGCGAGCATCTGGACCCACGGGATTCGGTCTCGTTCGGCGGTGTGGTGGGGAGGCATGGGGTGCTCCGCGGGGTGGAATCCCGAGTGTAATCGTTTTCATTCGGGCCGGCACGGCGATTCTCGAATCGGGCGCGCATGAAAAAGGCCCGGGCGGGGGCCCGGGCCTTGGCGTAGGCAGTCGATGGGGGGGGCGGGTTACGGGCAGCCCGCGTTGAACGCGGCGATGAAGGCCTGGAGGTCGGCGAGGTCCCAGACGCCGGCGGGCGGCGCGATGTCGGCGACGGGGTCCTGGCTCAGGAAGCCGGAGATGAACGCCTGGACATCGGCGAGGTCGAGCACGCCGAAGGGGGCGGCGATGTCGGCGTCGTTGCAGCCCGCGGGGCCCGCGGCGATGAGGGAGACGACCTTGCTGCTGGCGAGCCCGCCGGCGTTGAGGAACGAGCCGCCCATGTGCAGGGCCTCGCCCTCGCCCGCGTCGGCGACGATGGCGCCGAAGACGGTGTTGTCGGCGCCCGCGCCGACCTGCTCCCAGGAGACGCCGTTCCACTTGGCGATGCGGTCGATGCCGGAGTTGGCGACGGTGAAGTTGCCCATGGCGTAGAGGGCGGGGCCGGAGCCGTCGTCGAAGACCGTGAGTTCCTGCACGGTGCTGCCGAAGCCCGCGCCGAGGGCGGACCAGGTGGACCCGTCCCACTTGGCGACGCGGACGGCGGGGTTGCCGCCGGCGAGCTGGAAGGAACCGCCGGCGTAGAGGGCCGGGCCGTTGCCGTCGTCGAACTCGACCATGGAGATGACCTGGGCGATGCCGGAGGCCTGGGTGAGCCCGTCGCCGAGGGCGTGCCAGGCGGAGCCGTCCCACATCGCGATGTTCTTGGCGGGGACGCCGCCGATCTCGAGGAAGCGGCCCGAGGCGAAGAGGCGCGGCCCGCCGCCCAGGTCGGCGACGGTGAGGTCGAGGACGATCAGGGGGACCGCGCCGGCGATGGTGGCGCCGACGGGGGCGTAGGTGGTTCCGTCGAAGGTGGCGAGGTGGCTGGGCCCGCCGGGACCGCCGAGGTCGACATAGTTGCCGGCGACGAAGAGCTTCTCGCCCGAGCCGTCGTCGAAGACGAGGAGGTCCCAGATGGAGTTGAGGAAGCTGGAGGACTGGGCGTTGACCGAGTTCCACTGGGCGCCGTCCCAGCGGGCGAGTTTCTCGGTGCCGGGCACGCCGCCCGCCGAGTCGAAGTACCCGCCGGCGTAGAGGTCGCCCTGGAAGGTGGTCAGGCAGTTGGAGAACTGGTTGATGAGACCCCCGCCGACTCCCTCCCAGGCCGAGCCCGTCCAGCGGGCGAGGTTCGATGTGCCCGGGGCGCCGCCGGCGGATCCGAACTGCCCGGTGGCGTAGAGCATGGGCCCGGAGCCGTCGTCGTGCACGGCGAAGGCGGCGACATAGGACCCGCTCATGCCGGGCGTGCCGAGGGTGTTGGACCAGGTGGGCGAGCCCGCGAGGCCCACGGACGCGGCGAGGGCCGCGGTGGAGACGGCGACGACGAGTGAACCGAACGGCTTGGTGGTCATGATCTCACTCCCTGCTTTCGGATTTGGCACGGTCCCCGGGGCCGCCTCACGCCGATGGCGGCATCCCGGGCCACACAGCCTACCAGCGACCCTGGATCTCGCAAGGTGAAAGTGCCTGCCGCAATGCAAACGCCGCGATCCGGGGCCGGATCGCGGCGTTGCGCGGTGTGCGAATTGGTGATACCCCTTGCTGCAGCCCGGCGGACCCCCAGGCCTCGGCAGCGAGGACGCGGGCCGGGCCTCTGCGCGTGCGAACCGCTCGCTCACGGTCTCGGTTCGTCCGAACGGGATCCGGCAACGAGCGCCGGAGCGGGCGCGTCGTTTAACTCGGCTTGCGGGCCCCGGCGCCGAGCTGGGGGCGGCGCTTGCCGGGGCGCATGCCGGGCTTGTGCGAGGGTCGGGCGCCGGCGGGGGCGGGCCGCTGATCGCGAGTCGCTTCGGGCGCGGGGCGCTCGGGCTTGCGCTGGGGCTTGGGCTGGGAAGCGGGCTTGTTGCGCCGCGGGCGGTTCTCGATCGGGGCGTTTTCGGGTTCGTGCCCGCCTTCGGGGGCGAGGCGGGTTCCGATCAGGCGCTCGATGCTGCGGAGATAGGCCCGCTCCTCGTGGTCGCAGAAGGAGATCGCGATGCCCGCGGCGCCCGCGCGCCCCGTGCGCCCGATGCGGTGCACATAGGCCTCGGGCTCGTTGGGGAGGTTGAAGTTGAAGACATGGGTGATGCCGTCGACATCGAGCCCGCGGGCGGCGACATCGGTCGCGACGAGGACGCGCGAGCGCCCGGACCGGAACGCGTCGAGCGCCCGCTGACGCTGGCCCTGCGACTTGTTGCCGTGGATGGACTCGGCGGAGACGCCGGCGCGGAGGAGTTTGTCGGTCAGGCGGTCGGCGCCGTGCTTGGTGCGGGTGAAGACCAGGGCCCGGAGAGGGGCGTGCTCGGCGAGCAGGCGCTCGAGCAGCGCGGGCTTTTCCTGGTTGGCGACCATGAAGACGGACTGCTCGATCTTCGGGGCCGCGGAGGCGACCCGGTCGACCTCGACGCGCTCGGGGTTGCGGAGCAGCGAGGCCGCGAGACGGGCGATGGCGTCGGGCATGGTCGCGCTGAAGAGCATGGTCTGGCGCGCCGCGGGCAGGGCCTCGGCGACCTTGCGGATGGGCTGGATGAAGCCCATGTCGAGCATGCGGTCGGCCTCGTCGAGGACAAAGACCTCGATCGACCGGAGGTCGACATGGCCCTGGGCCATGAGGTCCATGAGCCGACCGGGGGTGGCGACGAGGATGTCGACGCCGGCCCGGAGGGCTTTGACCTGATGGAACTGGCTGACGCCGCCGAAGATCACCGCGTGACGCAGGCGGGTGCCCTTGCCGTAGACGGCGAAGGACTCGGCGATCTGCGTCGCGAGTTCCCGCGTGGGCGAGAGGACGAGCGCCCGGGGCTTGACCGGCCCGCGCCGGTCGCCCTGCCGCGTGGTGTGGAGGCGGTGCAGGACGGGCAGCGCAAAGGCCGCGGTCTTGCCGGTGCCGGTCTGGGCGATGCCCAGCAGGTCACGCCCGGCCAGGGCGTGGGGGATGGCCCGGCCCTGGATGGGGGTCGGGGTTTCGTACCCCTCGCGGGCGAGGGACTCGAGGATGGGGGAAGCGAGTTCGAGAGACTGGAAATTCAACAACAGAACGATCTCCTCGGCCGAGCGGGGTTTCCGCGCGGCGGATGCTTGGGCTTTCCTCGCGCCAATCTGGTTGGAACAAGTGGGGCCGGCTGGGGTCACGCGCCGCGGGGTACGCCGCGGGCGGTGCCAGCAATTCCCCCTTGCGCATAACCGTCGAATGCGATTCGACGAGAACGGGAGACTACCGGCGTCGTGGGTTGATCGTAGGCTGCTGGGAACCGCCGGGTAGGGCTTGCCACGCAGGGCCACCAATTATGTAGTATCTCATCCGTTTGTTTGCGCTCTTGTGGGCGGCCCCGGTTGGGGGCTGATCCCGGCGCGCCGATGCGGTTGTGCCCGTCGAAATCTGCCGCCGGTGGAAGAACCAGTCTGGCCACCCCACCCGATCAATCAGAGAAGACGAATGCTCGAACGGCGTCGAGCAACTCGGGGGACGCCCAGGGTGAGATTGGCTTCGGGCACGGCGTGATACGAAGCAGGTCGAGCTGCGCGATGAGTTCCACCTCGTCCATCGCAACCAGGATGCCCGATCGCCCCTTGAATCGCTCGGCCGTCGCGACCTGGTGGTCGTTCCGGGTCTCCCGCAACGCGGCCCGTCTGGGTACGATCAGGATGGGCTTCCCATGGGTCAGCGCGGCGAAAATCGACCCGGTGCCCGCGTGGGAGACGAGAAAATCAGCCGCGTGGACGCGCGACCGAAACTCATCCGGCGGGAGGAAGCCGGCGTATGGCATGTTCCGTGGCCGGTAGTCGGCATGCCCGATCTGCGCGAAGATCTCGACCTCAGGATGTGCCAACGCCCAGTTGTCGATCGCGGCGATCAGGCGATCGAACGGCATCTGAGCGCCGACCGTGACAAATATCAAAGCACACCACCTCTGTAGTGAGGCCCTTCCGGCCTCCCGAGATGCTCCCACTGGGTGAGCCACATTTCGGCGGACTTTCCCGCCATTTGGCCGCTCAGAGAGAGCTCGTCGACATTGGCGATGCTGTCAAGCCAGAGCGACCTCGCGCCGACGAAACGCGCGAGGCGGACCGCGAAATACCCCGGGGCCGCCCCGGTGGTGATGACACGGTCCGGTCGGACTCGAACCAGGAGAATGGCCACCTCAACGAGCAGCAGCAGCAAGGCCGCCTTGTTCCACCGGGTGGCATCCCTGATGACGAAGAACCTCTCTCCGGGGACCTCTTTCGAATAGGCGTGATCCACGGTCGCGAAGAAGACCTCGGCGCCCTCGAGTGCGGGGCGCAATCGGAGGAGTTCGACCCAGTGTCCGCCGCCGCTCGAAATCGCGAGTATTCTCGGCCTTGCTCGCCTCATCGCGGTGATCGTCCAGAATGCGATGCTCGAACAGCGTCATTGAACCAACTTGTTGCGCGGCGCTTGCCTCGCATGAGCGCCATGAGCTCGAAGCGCCGCAGGTAGGCTCGGAAGGACCTGTCACCGAATCTCGGCCTTCTCGCGACCCACGCTTCGAGGTAGCCAACGAGGATCCCAAGTCCTCCCACAACAAATGGGCGTTCGAGCATTCGGTAGAGTGATACGGCTAAGACAAAGTACGGGGCCGACCCCATGAAGTACTTTCCGTAACCCCACCGCTTCCGTCCAGTCCAGATCCCGACTTCACTCGATCCCATCAATCGCCGGTGGATCATCTTAATCTCAGGCCTGTCCGCCGATTTCGCGATCCATCCGTGCATGCGACACATGTGGCCGTCGATGCCGTCCCAACTGACCTCGCGGACGAACCCGCCGATCTCGCGGAAGCACGCGGAACGATAGAACTTCGCCTGACCATTCGCGTTTTCATCCCCCGTGCGCTCATCGACGAGTGTCCCATCAGGCAGCCGTATCTGTACCTTTCCGGAGTAGTTGCCGAGAAGAGGGTCCTTCTGCATCTCCGCGATCACGGTCTCGAAATACCGCGGCGGCAGTTCGAGGTCGGCGTCGAGCTTGCACAGATAGTCCCACGCGTCGGGCCCGCCGGCGGCGTCCAGGCCGGCGTAGAAGGCCTCGATCACACCCGGGCCGACCCGGCGACGCCCGCGGTCGTCGCGCCGGACCACGCGGATGAAGTCGTGCGCCGCGGTCGCCTCCTCGAGGATCTCGGGGGTCCGGTCGGTCGAGCCGTCATCGACGATCACCCAGAGGGTCGGGCGAACGGTCTGCTCGACCATCGTTCGGATCGTCGCGGGGAGGTGGTCCTCCTCGTCGCGGCAGGGCGTGACGACGACGAACCGGGGCGGCGGGGCGGTGGGCCCGGACCCCGTGTTCGGTGTTGCGGCGCTGGCGCTCGTGTGCGTCATGCTGGTGGCTCCACGGGGGGCGATCGTCCTGATCGACCCCGAACACTGCGGATCAGTCCGGGTATCCGCCGGGGTGGGCCTTGTGCCACACCCACGCGGTCTCGATGATCCGGCGGATCTCCGGGAACTCGGGCTTCCACCCCAGTTTCGTCTTGAGCTTCGCGGGGTCGGCGACGAGGGCGGGTGCATCGCCGGGTCGGCGTGGGCCGATGTCGCAGGGGATCGGGTGACCCGTGACCTCGCGGCACGCCTCGATGACCTCCTTCACCGACGCGCCGTTGCCGGTGCCGATGTTGAAGACCTCGGCCGTCTTGGGCGTGGTCGACTCGATCGCCAGGCGGTGGGCCTGGGCGAGGTCGGTCGTGTGGATGTAGTCGCGCACGCAGGTGCCGTCCGGGGTCGGGTAATCCTCGCCGAACAGCTTGAGCCGCTCACGCTGCCCGAGCGCCACCTGGAGACAGATGGGGATGAGGTGCGTCTCCGGGCGGTGGTCCTCGCCGTGCTTGCCGTCGAGATCGGCGCCCGACGCGTTGAAGTAGCGCAGCAGCGTGAACCCGAGGCCGTAGGCGTGCGAGAAGTCGCGGATCATCCACTCGACCGCGAGCTTGGTGCGGGCGTACGGGCTGCAGGGGATCTGGGGTGCGTCCTCGGCCATCGGTGTCTTCGGGTTGTCGCCGTAGGTGGCGCAAGTGCTGCTGAAGAGCATCCGCTCAACGCCGACGGCCCGCATCGCGCGCAGGAGGCTGAGCGTGCCCGCGATGTTGTTGCCGTAGTGGTAATCCGGGTTCTCGACCGACTCGCCGACAGAGGTCGCGGCGGCGAAGTGCATGACGGCCTCGGCCCTGGTCTGGCGGAGGGCCGACTCGACCACCTTCTGATCGGCGATGTCCCCGATGATCAGCCGATCCGCGGGCACGGACTGGCGGTGCCCCTCGCACAGGTTGTCGAACGCGAAGGGCTCGTGCCCGTGCCTGAGCAGGTCGCGCAGACACGCGCTGCCGACATACCCCGCCCCTCCGGTGAGCAAGATCCTCATGGTGCAACCCCTCCGTCCGGGCGGCCCGCCCGGGAATGCCTCAGAATCAGCCTTGCCGCCTCGGCAAGATCGGCCGCCGCGAAATCGACCGATGGGTGACGGCAGTCCTCGTCCGCCGCGAGCCCCGTGCGCACGAGCACCGTCCCGCGGACGCCGGCGTTGCGTCCGGCCAGCGTGTCGCTGATCATATCGCCCACCATCCACGAGCCCGCGAGGTCGATCCCCCGCTCGCGCGCGGCCCGCAGGAGCATCCCCGGACCGGGCTTGCGGTCGGGGTGGTCGACGGTCGTGCGGTCGCCCGCGCTCGGCGCGACGGGGCAGTGGTAGATGCCGTCGACCCCCGCCCCGGCCCGCTCCAGGTCGCCGACCATGCGAGCGCAGACCAGTTCGAACTGGTCGGTGGTCATCAGCCCACGGCCGATCGCCGACTGGTTCGTCACGACGATCAGCAGATAGCCGGCCGCGCGAAGGTCGGACATCGCCCGGGCCCCGCCTTCGATGAGCCTGACCTGTTCGGGGTCGGACAGGTAATGCACCTGCTCGATGATCGTCCCGTCACGGTCAAGGAACACCGCGGGCCTGCCCCGGTCAGCCGGCATGGGAACTCCAGGCCTTGACATCCTCCCGCGCGGCGGCGAGCGACTCGTGGGTGCCGATGTCACGGTGATACCCGTCCCAGGCCCAGGCCCGCATCCGCCCGACGAACCGCGGCAGCACATCGAAGCCGATATCGAACGCGTTCATGGCCGCGATCTCGCGGTAGGCGTCGCGGTCGACGATGTAGACCCCGGCGTTGGCGAGATTCGACCTGGGGTTCTCGGGCTTCTCCTCGAACCCGACGATCCGCCCGTCCGCGTCGCACTCCGCGATGCCGCAGCGCCGGGGCTCGGCGGCCCGGAAGACGAGCATCGTGAACGGATCGGCGTGCGAGGCATGGAACGCGAGCATGTCGGGCAGCGGGACAGTCGAGAGATTGTCGGCGTAGATGATCAGGCACGCGTCGGCGTCGTCGCAGAGCGAGGCGTTGTTTGTCACCGTTCCGGCCGAGCCGAGGAGCGTCGGCTCGTACGACTCCTCGAGCCGGACAGACCGCCCGGCGTTCGAGGACTCGATGTAGCCCCGCACCTGCTCGTGCAGGTGGTGCGTGTTCATCACCGCGCGGGCCACGCCGAGCCTCTCCAGGGCCTCGACCCAGTAGTCGATCAGCGGCCGCCCGCCGATCTCGATCAGGCACTTCGGCGTTGCGTCCGTCAGCGGGCGGAGCCGGGTGCCGAGGCCGGCGGCCATCAGGAGCGCGACGCAACGCTCACCGCGGGGCATGACCACCCCCAACGCTCCGGACCACGCCGAGGCTCTGCATCTTCTTCGCGGCGAATTCGAGGATGTCGCCGCCGACATCTTCTGTCTCGAGCCACGCCTTGTAGGCCTCCACGCTGTCGCGGGTCGTCCGCCGCGGCGCCCAGCCCAGGGCCCGCAGCTTGGAGACATCCGAGAAGATGTGCCTGGTGTCGCCGAAGCGGTACTGACCCGCGAGCGTCGGCTCGTACTGCGTCACGCCGAAGACCCTCGCCACCTCGGCCGCGAACTCGGCAACGGTCATCGGCCTGTCGCCGCCCACATGGAACATCTCGTAGTCCGCGCGCGGGTCCTTGAGAACAAGCAGGTTCGCTTCCACGACATCCTTGATGTTCACAAAGTCACGGATCTGCCGTCCGTCCTCGAAGAGCGGGGGCGGCTTGCCGAAGTGGAAGCTGAGGCAGAAGACGCGGCAGGCCCCGCTGTACGCGTTGTAGAACGACTGGCGGGGCCCCTGCACGATCGAGTACCGCATCGCCACGGACGGGATGCCGTATCGCCGGCCGATGTTCAGCGCGACATTCTCCTCGGCGATCTTGCTCATGCCGTACTGGTTCTGCGGGTTGGCGATCGACTCGTCGGTGGGCCTCCACCTCAGCGGCCCGCGGAACCCGGGCGGGGGCTGGCACTCCCAGACGCCGCGGTCGAGCTGCTCGGCGGGCCTGATGCCGGGGAGCACCCGCCGCCCGTCGGCGTCCTCGTAGAGCCCCTCGCCGAGCGTGGCCTGGCTCGACGCGACGATCACCTTCCTGATGGGCAGCTTCTCCCGCACGATCAACTCGTAGATGAGCGCGGTGCTGGTGACATTGACATCGAAGAATCGGCTGAAGATCGGGAGGTAGTCCTGGAACGCGGCGAGGTGATAGACCGCGTCGCACCCGCGGAGCGCCGCAAGCATCGTCGCCTCGTCCCGGACATCGCCCCGGATGAACTCGATCCGCGGGTCCATGTACTTCGGCAGGCGGTTGCCGGGGTGGACCGGCTCCTCCAGGCTGTCCAGCACACGGACCCCGCACCCCTCCGCGAGCAGCGCATCCGCCGTGTGGCTGCCGATGAACCCCGCGCCGCCGGTGATCAATACACGCATCTCGCTTCCCCCTAGGCGTTCGCCGACTCGCCCGCGACCCGAGCCTGCAACCGCTGGGCCGCCATGTGCCCCACGGAGAGGTGCAGGTCCTCGATGACCCCGTAGTTGTCCGACGGCACATGGATCCGGATGTCGACCATCCCGCCCAGCCTGCCGCCCGAGCAGCCGGTCAGCCCGACCGTGCGCAGCCCGCGGCCCCGGGCCCACTCCACCGCGTGCAGCACATTCGGGGAGTTGCCCGAGCAGGAGATCGCCACGGCGACATCGCCCGGCTCGGCGTACGACTCGAGCTGGAAGCGGAACACATCGTCGTAGCTGATGTCGTTCGAGATGGCGGTCATCAGCTCGACATTGTCGGCCAGAGAGATCGCCTTCAAACGCCGCTGACCCTTCACCATCGCCGTCTTGACCGCGTCGGCCACATGATGGCTGGCGTTCGAGGCGCTGCCGCCGTTGCCGAGGATGAAGACCGTGCCGCGTTGACGCCAGGTCTCGAAGAGGAGGTCACCGTACGCGTCCACCGCGGCCCGGTCCATCGCCGCGGCGGCCCGTGTCAGTTCCGCGAGATATCCACCCGCCTCACGGGCGGTCGTGCCCGACATCATCGGCCTCCTTCCAATACGGTGTCGTCCGCAAAGTACCGCTCCTGGTCGCTGATGAAGATGACCCGGCTCCCGCGTCGGTCGACGCCGAACGCGAGCTCGCGCGGCCTGCCGAGCGCCTCGCGGATCCGATCATGGGAATCCGGCGGGGCGATCAGCAGCAGGAAGCCGCCCCCGCCCGCGCCGAGCAGCTTGCCCCCGATGGCCCCGGCGTTCTTCGCCGCGCGGTACCACCCGTCGACATGCTCGTTCGAGATGCCGAACCCGAGCGATCGCTTGAGTTCCCATCCGTGGTCGAGGCCCTCGGCCACGAGCCGGAGCGACGCATGCTTGCCGGCGAAGGACTGGCGCATCTCGCTCGCGAGGTCGCGCATCTGCCGGAGCACCGGCATCTTGTCGACCGTTCCCTCGCTCTGCTTCTTGAGGATGTCGTCGGCGCTGCGCTGCTGCGCGGTGTACATCATGAGCGTCCAACGCTCGAGCTCCTCGAGCAGGCCCGCCTTGGCCGGGACGGGCTCGACATGCACGCTCCCGTCCGGGTTGAAGCGGATGTAGTTGAGCCCCCCGTACGCGGCGGCGTACTGGTCCTGCTTCCCGATCGGCTTGCCGAGGACTTCGATCTCGATCTGGCACGCCTCGCGCGCGAGCCGCTCGGGGCTGACGATGCGGCCCCGGAACGCGTACAACGCCGTGAGCAGGCCAACCGTCAGGCTGCTGCTCGAGCCGAGCCCCGTGCCCGCCGGCACATCGCCGATGGTCGTGACCTCCGTGTGCGGCCCGAGCCCGACGAGGCGGAGCGTCTCGCGGACGAGCGTGTGCTCGATCTGGTCGATGCTCTCCCTGATCTCCGTCTTGGTGTACGACACGCGGGTCGTCCGCTCGAATCGAGGGCTCACCGTGACATACATGTGCTTGTCGAGCCCCACGCTCAGCACGGCCCCGGGCTCTTGCTCATAGAACGACGGGAGGTCGGTCCCCCCGCCCGCGAAGCTCACGCGGTAGGGCGTCTGCGAGATGATCATGCCGATTTCCTTTCAGCATTCGTGCCCGGCGCAGCTCCCTCGGCGTCGAGCACGCCCAACATCCGTCGGTAGTGCGCGAGGAGCGGCCGGAGAGCCCCGACGATCTCGAAGCGTTCGAGCACGCGCCGCCGGCCCGACTCGGCGAGCGTCCGCCGAAGCTCCGAATCGCCCGCGAGGCGTTCGAGCGCCACGGCGACCTGCTCGGGCCTGCTGTGCTCGGTGAGCAGCCCGGTCACGCCGTCCTCGATGAGATCGGGGATGCCGACAAGGTCGGTCGAGACGGCGGGGAGCCCGCACGCCATGGCCTCCATGAGCATCTGCGGGAGGCCGTCGATGTCGCCGTCCGGCGCGGGCTTGCAAGGCAGGCAGTAGACATCGCCGCCGTGCATGAAGGCGGTGATGTCCTCCTGCTTGAGCGCCTCGCCGGTGACGCGGACCCGGTCGCCGAGCGAGAGGTCCGCGATCTGTTGCCTGAGTTCGCCGAGCAGCGGGCCGCTCCCGCCGATGACGCACTCGAACGCGACGCCGCGATCCCTGAGGATCCCGCACGCCGCGATGAGGTCGTCGAACCCCTTCTTCTCGACGAGCCTCCCGGTCGACCGGATGCGCAGGGGCGAGCCGACGGGCCTGTGCTCCGGCGAGGGAGGCGGGGCGAACTGGCGGACATCGATCCCGCAGTAGACGACCTGCAGCTTCCGCGGATCGGCGCCCTCGTCGAGGAAGAACCGTCTGTGAAACTCCGAGATGCAGACGATGAACACCGCGCGGTCGATCTTGTCGCGGAGTGCGCAGCGATCCCTGTAGAGGTCCGTGGCGTGCCCAGTAAACCCGAACGGCACGCCGAGGAGCCAGGACCCGTACATCGCGATCGTGCCGCACGAATGGATCCACTGGCTGTGGATGTACGCTGGCGGATGGCGGCGCATCGCCGCCGCCCAATCGCACGCCACGCAAAGATGCGCAAGCCCCGCAACTCGCGCTCGCAGATGCTCGCGCTTCCCGAAGATCGCGTTGCCGAAAGCGGCGAAGAAGTTCGACCCGAAACGAAACGGCGCCGCGACGACCGCCGCTGCGATTCTGGGAACCCGGGCGGGATAGAGGGGAATGGTGTCGTCGTGCAGCTTGCGCGCCCACTGCGATCGAAAGAGGTTCAGGGGCTCCTTCCGCATGGTGTACAAACGAACCGGGACACCGGCGTCGAGCACGACGCCGAGCTCGTTGCCAACCCATGCGTTGCCGAGCCCGTTCGTCGTCATGTACGCAATGAACGGCTGTGCGGTCATCGAGAGATCGCCCCCTTTCCGTGGGCCTCGTCGCCCTTGTACTCGATCAGTGTGGCCTCCCTGCCCGAAAACCGACGCCACGCGAACAGCAACAGCCCCTGAATCTGTGCGAACTTGTCGATCACCAATGCCCCGGCAACGATGGCGGCCGACCTCGCGTCACGCGCGCGCCGCTCGCGGGCAAAGAGCCTGAGCGCCTGCACGGGGAACACCAAAAAGGCCGCGAGACCCCATGGAAACCAGATAACCGACGCGGCGGTCGCCGCAGACGGAAGAGCCGCACCCCAGAGGACAATTGAGCGGCACCGGTGCATGTTGTATCGCTCCGGCGAGCGCCCGTGCAGCCAGAATCCCTCCGCCGCGGCGTGGCCCGCACGGACGCATCGCTTCCACCATTGGTCGAATCGCGTCATCGCCGCGTCGTGCCAGGTCATCGTGTCCGCGAGTTGACGGATGCGCCACCCCTTCGCCCGCAGGCGGAAACACATCTCTGGCTCTTCACCAGCGATGAGTGCAGGGTTGTATCCCCCAATCTCGTCGATCGCCCTCAGCCTCAGGAGGGCATCGCCGCCGCAGGCGCGGGCATCACCCGCGGGCGCTTCCCAGTCGACATCGCACAAGAAGTTGTAGACCGAAGCCCCGGGATCACGCTCGCGGCGGCGGCCGCACACGACCGCGATGTCGTCGGCGCTCGCCATCTCCGTCAGCGCACGACCCAACCAGCCCGGCTCCATCTCGCAGTCACCGTCGAGCACATGCACAAACTCGATCGTCCCGGCGTGCTCCCGCAACCGCCGGATCCCCGAGTTCCGGGCCCGGGCCGCCGTGAAAGGCACCGAGAGATCGAGCTCGACAACATCAACGCCCATTGATTGGGCAAGCTCCCGACTCCCGTCGGTCGAGCCGGAATCAACATACACCGCCGCGCCAACTCCGCGGGGAAGCGAGGCGAGGCATCGCCGCAGCCGATCGCCCTCGTTCCGACCGATCGCGACCACACCGGTCACTCCGAGTCCGTCGGTGGACGGTGACCGGTTCGACGCGGCGCTCATGCCATCCCCCCTGCGACCCCGGGAACGGGCCGCGCACCGACCCGAGACAGCCGAGGATCCTCAATCGACTCGGCCATCTGTGCGAAGTTCCGGCAAGTCAGCGGCGGGTCCAGCGCGAGCATGGCGCTGAGTCGCGCCAGATCTTCGTCGAAGTCCCGCTCGACCTCCCGGAGGCGCTGCCCGCTCAGGCCGGGTCGCTCTCGCATCCGGAAGAACCGGTTCTTCACCCACTCGCGAGCGCCGACGGGAACGAGGCCCCGCCGGACCCGAGAAACGACCGGGGTGTTCATGATGAAGCGAAGCAGTGGACCCTTGCGAAGGCGATCGGACGAGACATTTTCGTTCTCTCCATCCCGCCACTTGACGGGCCCATCGAGACCGAGAAACGACGCAATCCGGCGCAGCTCTTCATCGCCCCGAGACCGCATCCGCTCGAAGAACACGGGGAGCACGCGGTCGGCACCGTACGCCGCGACCCACGGCTCGAGTTGAAATGCATACCGGCCATAGTCGATCAGTTCGCGATGCCGCTCCACCGCGGCGTCGATCCCTCCGCTGACCCGACCCTCGGTCCATTCATGGATGTAATGCGACACGAGGCGGTCCACGGGGTGCCGCATCACATAGATCAGCCTGGCCCCCGGAAGGGTCGCGTGCATGCGGGCGACCGTGTCCGGATAGGCAGGCAGCTTGGTGTAGTGGGTGCTCGATTCGCCGCAGCGTGCGTCGGGTGGCGCCGATCTGAAGAGCCGAGCGTACCAATCGAGTCCGCGAGCCCAGACATCATCGTCGCTAAAAAAGCACGGCTCCTTGGGCTCGGACATGTACACCCCGGGCTGCCGCGAAAGTTGAGCATGCAGCGTCGTTGTCGCCGCCTTCATCGCCCCGATGATGACAAAGTCCGGAAGCCGCACGATCAACCGTCCTGCCCCCGCTCGGGCATCTTCATGGGGTTCCAAAAGTTGGTCCAGATGTCCCGAAGCTCGCGATCACAGGCGGGCACAGGCGTCCCAAACACCAGCCTGCGTGCAAACGCGAAGCAGTGCCCCGCGGTCCAGCAGAGGTTCGCCAGCAGCAGCCCAAAGTGGCCGTGGTGCTTGGCGTAGAACCTGGCCCGCGAGGCGAAGTGATACCAGGGCCGCCGCTTGCGATTCCGCTGCAGCTCCTTTGCCGGGTTGCTCTTCCCGCGCAAGTGAACAACCCGCGCCTCGGGGATGTTCATCACCCGCCAACCCGCCTTCCAGACACGCCGGCAATAGTCGGGATCATCATAATAAAGGAAAAATCCGGGATCGAGCACGCCGACCGCCTTCAACACCTCGAACCGGATCAGCGCACAGGCGAAGGAGGTCCAATCGGGAGTCGTCGGCTCATCACAAACAGGAATCGCCGTCACAAACCGACGCAACAGCCGCGTGATCAACCCGATGCCGGCCGATTTGTCGAGTTCCGTCAGCGGCTCAAAGTGCCGGAAGCAGCTCACCTGGGGCGTGCCATCGGGCCATTCGAGCCTTGGGCTTACCACACCCGCTCCGGGGTTCTTGTCCGCGGCACGGAGCAGCAGGTTGATTGCGCCGACCCGTACAACCGTGTCCGCGTTGAGCAGCAGCACATGCTCCGGCGGGTCCGCCCAGGTCAGCACATCCTCGAGCACCACATTGTTGCCCCCGGCAAAGCCACGGTTGGGTGTCGCCTCCCAGAGGTCCACCCAGCCGGCCCAGCCGCGCTCAGCGATCGCCCGCTCGATCCGCGCGGCCGCGTCGCCACCCGTTCCGTTCTCGCACACGATCACGCCGACGCCCGGGTTCGCCTTGATCTCGGGTTCGAGCGAGGCCAGGCAGTCGATCGTCAGTTCAACCGCGCGGTACGCCACGATCACGATCAGCAGGCGGGACGGACGCACCCACGGCGCACCCCGCTCAACCGAGCCGCGAGAGACCACGGGCTGGACCGTCTGCGTCGTCATCCCGCCGAGGCCTCCACATGCTCGGCGACCGTTTCCCCGATGCTCAGCGACGCCGTCGCCGCCGGGCTCGGCGCGTTGCAGACATTCACCACGCCCCCGGTCTCCACGAACGAGAAGTCGTCGAGCAGATCGCCCGTCGGGAGCAGCGCCTGCGCCCGCACCCCGGCCCCCGCCCGCCGGATGTGCTCCGAGCGGATCGCGGGGACGAGACGCTGAAGGCTCCGCAGAAACGCCGCCTTCGACACCGAACGCCACATCTCCGCCGCGCCCATCCGCCAGTGCCTGGCCGCGAACTTGCCGAAGCCCGGCGTCGCGAGCGTGTTCAGCAGATCGCGCGGGCTGATGGTCCGCCAGCGGTACCCCTCGCGCGCCAGCGCGAGCACCGCGTTGGGCCCGCACTCCACCTCGCCCCCGATCATCCGCGTGAAGTGCACGCCAAGGAACGGGAAACGCGGGTCGGGCACCGGGTAGATCAGGTCCTTGACCAGCCCCTTCGCCTCGTCGCTCAGGATGTAGTACTCCCCCCGGAACGGCACGATCCGCGCCTCCGGCTCGACGCCGGAGAGCCGGGTCACGCGGTCGGAATGCAGCCCCCCGCAGTTGACCACGCGCCGCGCCCACACCGTGCCGGAGGCGGTCTTGACCCGGACCCGCGAGCCCTCCCTCACGATCTCCCGGACCCGGGCGTTGGTGCGGACCTCGCCGCCCCCCGCCTCGATGAGCCTCGCCAGCACGCGGCAAACCTCCGGGTAATCCACGATGCCCGACTCCTCGACCCGGATCGCCCGCAGCCCCGCGGCGTTGGGCTCGTACTCCCGCAGCTCCTCGGGACCGATCAGCCGGCAGTTCACCCCGTTCGCCAAGCCGCGGTCGTGCAGGCGCTCGAGCAGCGGCAATTCACTCGCCTCGGTCGCCACGATGACCTTGCCGCAGATCTCGTGCGGCACGCCGTGCTCGCGGCAGAACTCGACCATCATCTTCAGCCCGCGCCGGCAGTTCAGGGCCTTGAGCGAGCCCGGCTTGTAATAGATGCCCGAGTGCAGCACGCCCGAGTTGTTGCCCGTCTGGTGCGCGGCGATGCGGGACTCCTTTTCGAGCACCGCGACCCGCCACCCGGGGTTGCGCTCCTGGAGCCGCCACGCCGTGGCGAGCCCGACGATGCCCGCCCCCACCACCGCCGCGTCGAAGACGCCGACCGCGTCCGCGGCACGATCGACGGCCGATGGGCCAGGCTCAGCAACGCTCACGCGCCCCTCCCGAGCCGCCGCTCATAGAACGCGACAAACGCGTCCCAGCACGCCGATTCCCCCCAGCCGCTCACGATCGCGCCCGCGGAATCGGTGTTGATCCGCATGCGAGGCTCCGCGAAATCGGTCTGCACCGCGAGTTCGAGGCCGCAGCCCAGCCCAGTGCGAGCCCGGACCTCCGCCGCAACGCGCTGCGCGAACGCGCCCTGCGACTCGACATACCCCGAAGGCGCCATCCGCGAGAAGCCGGGCGACTCGCCAAGCCCGGCGACAAACGAGGCGTAGCACGCGGCGAGCAGGCCCGCGTGGATGTTGTCGCGCACATACTCCGGGGTCTTGACCTCCGCCGATGCCCCCGCGAACCAGGTCTTCATGAGGTAGGCCGTGAACCGGGGCTCCTCCATCGGCCCGAACGGGTTGGGGATGACGAACTTGCCGAGCCCGAGCCCCTGCTCCCGGCAATGGTGCCGGAAGACCTGCGCCGTGAGCGCCTTGGAAAGGCCGTAGGGCGAGAAGTGCGGCAGCCCCGCGTCCCCCGCGCCCTCGTCGCCCTCGAACACGCTCCCCGTGAGCACGACCCGCCGCCCACCCCCGGCCCGCAGAGCCTGCAGCACGCGGCGGAGCGAGCGGGTGTTCGACGCGAGCGCCCGATCGACATCGAAGTCCGGGCTCTTGTAGTCGGTCACATCCGCGCCGTGGTGGCAGAGCACATCGAACCCCCGGCCCACCAGGTCGACGAACGCGGGCTCGCCGAAGGCAACCCCCCACGCGACCGACGCGGCGCGCTCCAGCACGAGCCCCACACGCTCGCGACGCGCCGGATCGTCGTACGCGTCGGCCGAGGGGCGGGTCATGGTCACCACGACCTCGTGCCCCGCGTCCGCCAGCGCCCGCGTGAACCAGCACCCGGTGAACGAACTCGAACCAGTCAAGAGTATCCGCATGGCGGGCCCGCCTCAGCGAAGGTGCGTCGCCGGGTCGAAGTCCGGGTGGTGCCGGTCCTTGTCCGACAGCACCGCGGGCTCTCTCGGCCACCAGATGTTGAACTTCGGGTCGTTCCAGCGCACGCCGCGCTCCGCGTTCGGGGCGTAGAACTCGTCGACGAGGTACATCGCCTCCGTGTCCTCCGCGAGGGTCAGGATCCCGTGCCCGCACCCTTTGGGGACATAGATCATCGTCCGGTTCTCGGCCGTCAGTTCCGCCCCGCAGCTCACGCCGAAGGTCGGCGAATCGGGCCGAAGATCGACGATCGCGTCGTAGAGCGCCCCCCGGACGCACCGCACCACCTTGGTCTCCTGGTGCGGCGCGAGCTGGTAGTGCATCCCGCGCAGCGTCCCCGCCTCGGCGCTGAGCGAGTTGTTCATCTGCACGAAATGTGTCACCAGCCCATGCTCGGCGAACTCACGCTCGCAGTACATCCGGGCGAAGAACCCCCGCTCGTCGCCCCGCTTCTCGAGGTCGATCAGGAACGCCCCCTTGACCGGAAGCTCTCTGAACTTCATCCCCGCTGCCCTCCCCTTTCACGCGGCCGCGTCCAGCTTCCCGAGCCGGTCCCGCAGCGTCCGCAGCCGGACATATCGCTTGCCCTCGAAATCCGCCGGCCCGAACCCGTGGTCCACCATCTGCCGGTGGAGTTCCTCCATGCCTGTCTCGAGCGTGAACTCGGGGCGGAACCCCGGGATGAGCCGGTTCAGCATGTCGAACTTCACCCGGTAGTTCCGCGGGTCGTTGCCCACCTCGCCCGTGAACACGATCTCGGCGGACGGGATCAGCCTCCCGACCTGGTCGGCCACATCCTTCACCCGGTAATTCTGGGCGTTGTCACCCACATTGATCGCCCGATTGTGGACGACCTCCCTCGGCGCGTTCATGAACGCGACAAACGCCCGCGCGATGTCCCGGCAGTGCACCAGCGGCCGCCACGGCGTGCCGTCGCTCATGATCCGGATCTGGTTGTACGCCAGCGCCGACCCCAGCAGGTTGTTCACCACCAGGTCGATCCGCAGCATCGGCGAATGCCCGAACGCCGTCGCGTTCCGCAGGTACGCCGGCGTGAACCCCTCGTCGGCCATCTCGGAAACAAGCCGCTCGGTCTCGATCTTCGATTTCGCGTACGCGGTCAGCGGGTTCAGCGGGTCGCCCTCCTCGAGGTCGAGCTTCTCCCCCTTGCCGTAGACCGAGCAGCTCCCGCTGAACAGGAACCGCCCCACGCCCGCCGCCTTCGCCCGCTTCGCCAGCAGCACCGACCCGTCCAGGTTCACCGCCTCGGTCAGCCCCGGGTTCAGCTCGCCCATCGGGTCGTTCGAGATCGCCGCGAGGTGCATCACGCAGTCATGCCCCTCGAGGTCTCGCTCCGTCACCGAGCGGATGTCCTTGATCAGCTCGCGGCCGGGACGCGGAAAGGGCGACCACTCGCACCCCTCGAACAGCGCCAGGTCGCACCCCGTGACCTCGTGCCCCGCGGCGAGCAGCAGCTCGACCAGATGCACGCCGATGTACCCCAGATGACCCGTGACAAAGACCCGCACTGTTCACCTCCCTGAGGCCGACCGCGGCTCCCGCGCCCGGCTCGACTCAACCGCCCTCGACCCTCGCGCCCGCGTCGCGGCACCGCTCGATCGCCACCGCGTCGGCGAAGAGCACATCGTAATGACCCGACTCGGAGAACTCCGCGCACCGCGCCAGCTCCAGCCGGCTCCGCCGCTCGTCCCGGGCAATCCTGAACAACCAGGCGTGCAGGCCCTTCTCCGCCAGAGCGCCCGCGATCGCCTCGACCCGCTCGCCCTGCTCGGCCAGCAGCCTGGGGTTGATCTCCACGATCACCGCGTGGCACCGGTCGTGCAGGCAGGGCGTGAGCGAACGCAGCACCGGCGCCTCGAAGCCCTCGACATCGATCTTGATGATGGTCGGCCGATCGGCAGGGCCATCCTCGAACACCGACCGGGCCGACCTGACCTTCACCTCGACATGCTTCCCCTCGGCCGCCTCACGCACCAGCGACCCCGCGCCGGTGTGCTCGGGCCGGTAGCTGAGCGTCGCGGTGCCGTCCCCGGCCCCCACCGCGCACGGGTGCAGCCTGACCCAGCCGAGCGCGTTCTCGTCCAGCGTCCGACGGAGCCGCGACCCGACCTCGGGGTTCGGCTCGAACGCGTCGACCACCCCGCCCGGCCCGACAATGCGGGCCGATCTCAGCACCGTGAACCCGATGTTCGCCCCGATATCGATCACCCGGTCCGAAGGCCTGACGAGAGCCCCGAGAAGCTCGACGATGTCCCGCTGGTAGTAGTCACCGAAGAAAACGCCCCGCCGCTCCGACCAGATCCAGGGACGGAGCGAGAGCGTGTACCCCGAGCGTCTCAGGCGAACCCGCGGCTCCGAGCCCGTGCGCCAGGACGCATCGACCGCCTGATCAGGGCCGAACCCGCCGCCCCCGATCCAGCGGTAAAGCCGCTCCTTCTGATACGCCGCGCGCGGACGATCGTCCGGGATCGCCCGCATGAGAGGCGCCAGGAGGCGGACACAGATTCTCTTGCTCAGCCGGGCCATGTCGCTCGTCACACCCGCCACGGGGCCTTCCCGCTCGCCCACATCTTCTCAAGATTGTCCCGGTCCCGCTGCGTGTCCATGCACTGCCAGAACCCGCGGTGCCGGAAGATGTTCAACTCACCCGCCTCCGCGAGCTGCACCAGCGGCGCACGCTCCAGCACGCACCCCTCGTCGTCGCTCAGGTAGTCCAGGAACGCCCGGCGGAAGAAGAAGAAGCCCCCGTTGATCCACTTCTCCTCGAACTCCGGCTTTTCCTCGAACACCGCCACCCGGTCGCCCTCGATCTGCAACTCGCCGAATCGAGAGGGCGGGTTCACCCCGAGCACCGTCCCCACCCGGTCGTGCCCGCAGTGGAACTCGAACTCCGCAGAGAGATCCGCGTTCGTCACACCGTCCCCATAGGTCACGGCGAAGTGCTCGTCGCTCCCCAGGTACCGCGCCGCCGCACGAGCCACCCGCCCCCCGGTCATGGTGGCCTCGCCCGTGAACGCGAGCGTGACCTCCCAGTCGTCCGAGTGATCCACCGAGTGCACCGTCACGCTGTTGCTCGCCAGGCTCACCGTGAAATCGCTGCTGAGCGCGTGGTAGTCCAGGAAATAGTCCTTCACCACCTCCGCCTTGTACCCCAGGCAGAGCACGAACCTCCGGAACCCGTGGTGCGCATAAGTCCGCATAATGTGCCACAGGATCGGCTTGCCCCCGATCGGCACCATCGGCTTGGGCCGGAACTCGGTCTCCTCCTTGAGACGCGTCCCCAAACCCCCGCACAGCACGAAGACACGGATATCCCTGTTCACCATCGTGGTCTCCCCGTGTTCGGTCGGTCGTTCCGGCCCATCACTTCAGGTGACGCCTCTGGATCTCGTTGATCCGCAATTGCACTCGCCCGGCCATCCCCTTCAGCCCGAGCCGACGGGCCACCATCTCCGCGATCCAGACCCGCGGGCCGTACCGCTTCAGGCGGAACCCCGCGCACACCGCCCTCGAATGCAGCCGGAGCCAGCGCTGCCCGACCGGCCCGGGCCTGACCGCCCGGTACCCGCTCAGCTCGTAGCCGCGACGCGCGAGCATCTCCCCCTGCACGCTCTCGATCAGCGCAACCTCACGCGGGCTTGCCTTCGTCTTCCACCGCTGCGATGCCCTCGCGTCCGGCTTCTCGTAGGTCGAGCCCCGGTCGAACTCGAGCATCGCCGGAGCGTACTCCAGCCCCATGAACGCACAGATCCGCGTTAACTCCGCGGGAGCGTCCGCGACCAGCGACTCGTAGCGAACATGGATCATCCGACCGGCGCCGACCTCCCGCTCCAGGCGCTCGATCTGCTCTTCCACCCGCACCCACTCGTGCGCCCCGTCCCACGCGTTGCCCGCCCAGCCCTCTCTCACCCGCGAACGCGCCACATCCCGCCCGTCGCGGACGATGTGGATGAACCCCGCGTCGGGCCAGAGATGCAGGATCCGCCCGAAGTGGCGATGGACCGTCGCCCCGACCCGCGGCTTGCCGTCCCGCGCCCGCTTCTGCTCGAGAAATCCCCTGACCAAAGATGGATAGTCCAGGCTGCGATCGATCTCGAACCCCGACATCAAGAATGTTCGGGTCAGCCGAAGGTGCTCATAGTACCGACCCAGTTCGGGCCACGACCCGTCATCCCCGACGAGATCAACCACAAACTCGAACTCGTTTCTGAACGCCAACCCTGGGTGGGCATCGAGCATGAGCCGCAGCAGCGTCGTTCCGGAACGCTCCGCGCCGATGAGGAATGCAACCCCTTGCTGGGGCGGCACACCACCCGACCGCAACTCGATCTCGCCGCTCGGGGCACTCATGCCCCGCCGCCTTTACCGTGCGTTGCCATCGGTCGCCTGAGAATGCCAAGAACAGCGCCGGCGCCGAGGAATGCAACCGGCGTGTACATCGCGTTGAAGAGCCCGTCGAATGCAAACCCGGAACAGATCGCCGCGGTCGCCATCACCGGGCCGAACTCCGGGGTTCTCCACATTTTCACGGGAACCCTGAGCCCCGCAAGGAGGGACGGGAGTACCAGAACCCCTCCAATTCCAACCAACCCCACGAGGCCTCTCTGCCCGAGCGCGATTATCCAGAGGCTGTCAGTGATAGACCGGTTGCCCATCATGCCCTCAGGCGAGTCATCCGCCTCGATCACGGGTCGGTTTCGGTTGTAGGTCCCCCAACCGAAGATCGGTCGCTCCAGGGCGTGATCGATCAGCAGCACCTCGTGCGCGATCCGGCTTCGCAACGAGGCCGCCCGATCCGCGTTGAGCTTGCTGACCTGCTCCACGATCGGCGTCGCTTCCCAGTTCAGCACCACACGCGAGCCGACATAGATCGCCGGGATCAGCGCCAGAACAACGAGCCACCACCTGGTCCGAGTCGCCGCGCCCGCGAGGAGTGTCCCGAAGCAGCACACGAAGACACCCCATCCGTTCATCGCCCGCGACGCCACCAGGGACGCCCCGATGGCAAGGCTCGCGAGCCCCACGGACAGGCGAAGCGGCCGCCCCGGAAACCCCGATCGCCAGAGCCAGCAGGCCAGCAGCAGGCCCGTGGAAAGCCACATGCCCAAAGTGATCCCGTGAGAAAGAAACACGGGAGGCCGATACCAGCCCAGTCTCCAGACCATATGCCACTTGAAATGCTCGTAACCGTAAACCAACTTGTGGAACACCGGACCCAGTCTCAGCTCGATGAGAAACAGCGGAAGATAGAGCAGCGCCGCCGCGATGACCGCCATCGACATCTCCCCAAGCCGCAGCGGGTGCGCGAAGTGGCATCGCCCGATCAGGTACGGTGTTCCGTAGATCACGAGCTGCTCCAGCACACCCGATAGCCCGTCGTAAACGCCGAGCCCGTTCGTGATCGAACTCGGCAGCGGGCTCAGGCACCAGACGGCAATCGGAAGATCCCACACCCCCCACTTGGCCCGCATCACGCTTCCCAGGTCGAAGATCACCAGCCCTATCAACGCACCAAGGAAGATCGCTGTCTCCCGTGTGTAGTCCGGAATCCCGCTGATCTGGTAAACCACGCCCTGCGGCAGCAGAAGCCACCCGCCGAGAACGGCCGATATCGCTGCGCGACGCGCCGGCATGCACAGGAAGAGGAAGACCGAAAGAACGGGCCATCCGTACATCGCGATCGCAACAGTGATACTCACCCCGGCTCCACGCTCTCAATCAGCGCCACCGCGACCCATCAACCCGCGTCAAACTGCGCAATCAGGGTGCGCTCCATGATCTCGGCCGACCGATCCCAGTCGAACTGCCGGGATATCTCCAGGCTCTCGGTGCTCATCCGGAGCCACTCTCGAGGCTCGCAGGTCAGCACTTTCAGGATGCCCTCCGCCATCTCCCCCGCGTCTCCGACCGGCACAAGGTACCCGTTGACCCCGTCCTTGACATAATCCTCGGGGCCGCCGCAACGCGTAGAGACAATCGGGCACCGGCACGCGGCCGCCTCAATCCCCGGCATCCCGAATCCCTCGAAAGTCGAGGAAACCACCCAGCAGTCGCAGCCAGCGTACAACTTCGAGAGTTCACGCTGCGGGGGGCGGTGATGAAACTCGAAGTTCCGCGGAAGCGCCGTCCCGCGCGCCGGCCGCTGCGAGCCGAACGCAACCACCCCCAGCGCCGGGATGCGCCCCTGCACGAGCCGGATCGCCTCGAACGCGGTCTCCGATCCCTTCCACACAGCGTGCCCGTACAACATCCCCACCCTCGGCGGATCCGATCGCGCCCGCGGGGGCGCCGAGAACTGGTCTCGGTCGACGCCATTCGAGACCAGCACCGTCGTGAGGTCCCCGTACTCCTCGGCCATCACCCGCTGGAGCCATCGGCTGATCACGAACTTCTGCCCCGCAAGCCGGTAGGTAGACGCCACGCGCTCGGGATCGCCCCCGTGCAGCTCGTACCCCCGCACCATGTAGATCGGCCTCCCCTTCTCTCGAGGCCAGCTCTCGATCCACTCACGCGTCTCCCACCAAGTCGCCACCGCGAAGTCGGCGTCTGGCACCGACTCCCCACGGATCGGCCTCTCGCGAACCGGGAGCAGCTCCGCACTCGAAGACTCAAGATGGTGCCGCTGCCGACCCACCGCATGGAGCTCCTTCACCGCCCTCGCCAACCAACGACGCGGATGCCTCATCGAGGGCCACGCCTTGCCCATGCTCGGGTAGATGATCCGCACCCGGTGCCCCCGCCGAACCATCGCCTCCGCGAGCAACCGGTTCGACTTCGTGCCCCCCGACATGTTCGCAACCGGGAGAACCCAGTTGATCGAGAACCGCCGGTCTGCGAGAGTCGAGGTCACGCCCGACCCTCGTGAACCCACCGGTGATCCGAGACATAGCCGAGCCCTACAAGCAACTCGCCCGCGATGTCGACAAAGTTTGACCGCTCCTCCCTCGAAAGATCCCGTCGCCAACGCCCGACGCTCTTCCCGACAATTGTCCGGCTCGCGCCGGGATTGTTCAGAACCTGCGCAATCGGCTTCGGCGAGTTTTCGACCGAAGGGCTGATCATCTCGGGAACAAAGTCCTCGCCGATAAACGAGCAGACACGCCGAATCTCTCGCTCCGGATCGGTGACAAGATCCTCGTAGCGAACCTCAAGACATCTCGGATGAGAAAGATAGACCCGCCCCGCCGAAGTATCGCGAACCCAACGGCCGCAGCACCAACCGATCGGATTCACAGTCGTGACCGGGACAATCCGGCCCCGCTCAACACGCTCTCTCGGGTGATTCCTCAGCGAGCAGACAACATCCCGCCCGTCTCGAACGACATGGATAAACCTCGCATTGGGAAACCAGGTGAGAATCTGGCCGACCGCCCTGACATTGTTGGGGGTCTTGTCGGCCCAACGAGCCTTCCCCTCCCGTCGCGCAAAGTCCTCGTAGAAGGACTCCGCGAAATGAACAAGGTCACGGCTTGTCTCCATCCGCCGCCTCAGCTCCGCGATCGGGATCTCCCAATACGGAGCGATGTGCCCCGGGTCGAAGGGAAGCCCGAAGAGCGACGACTCCGGACCGCAGGCAATCCGCGGGTGCCGGTTCAGAATCTCCTTGAAGACCGTCGTCCCGCTCCGACCGCAGCCCCCGATGATGATCCCCGGAGAACCCGACCGCGATGAGGGGTCGTACCAGCCGCGAGACCGCAGGGCCCGCTGCGCAAGCCGGGCCTTCATCTGAGACAACGAGATTCGACCACGCCTCCTCAACGCTCTTGCCCCCCGAACGCAGCCATCGCCCCGACGCTCTCGCCTCCGGGAGAACCGAGCGAGCCGATCACGAGCCCAAGCTGGATCACCATCTGATTCGCCGTCGCGGGGAGCCGTGCGTCGTACGCCGCGACGATCTCCCGCGCGGGAAACGCCAGAACCTCATCCAGCACATCGAGCGCGGGCCGGCTCGCGAGCACCTCTGTTCTGTAGGCACGCCAGTCCGGCGATTCACGCTGCAAGACGCCCGAGTCCACCCAGCTTCCCTGAACATCGTTCCAGGGATGCGAAGAAGCCGGAAGCCGCTTGAACTCCGCCTTCGCCCGGGAATCTCGCCACATCCGCCTCTCGTGCTTCCGCCGTTGCCGAACGGAGGCCGTCAGCGGAAGGCCCGTGTTCGCATTCTCGATGCGCACCGACTCCCCGTAGAACGACGCAAACGCCAGATCCGCCACCCGATCGCCCACCCGCACCTCAGGTGACAACTCGCATGCCACTTCCAGGATCGCGTTGTGGAGAAATAGCGTGTCGGAAGGCATGAGCCGAGAGTTGCCGAGCGTATGCCCCGAGTCATCCTGCCTGCTCACCGGCCAGAAGCGGAACCACTCCGACCCGGTGACCGGGCGACACTCGGAAACCCGCGCAAGGCGCTCCGCCCGCCTCGCCTCCACCTGCTCACGGACCTCCGCCTTCAACGCCCACGCCGCGCTCTCACGCCCGAGGGTGTTCTCCGCCGAGAGCGGCCCGCCCCTTCTTATTCCCAGAGCCGATTTCGCGAACGCCTTGAGCCGCTCTTCGATCGGCTTCTTCACCAGACGATCTCGCCGGTCCCGCTGCATAAAATGGTCTTTGAGCAGCGTATCGCTCAACTGCCCGCCCAAGACAAGATCAAACGCGTTGCCGAGGCCGGCCTCCGCGATACATATTCCGTGCGCATCCGCGCGCAACTCTGTCCCGAGCAGGGCCGATCCCGCACGCAGCAACCGGCCGTAAAAGTCTGGGTCTCGACGCACAAGAACCTGCGGGACGCCGAACGACTCCGCCACTCGCCGCGCCACATCGGTCTCTCGATTCTCCCGTGTGCAGTAGGTCAGCCCCGCGGCCAATCGATCACGCGGAATCGTGCCCATCACCGCTCTCGAATCCTTCCCGCCGCTCAAGGTGACCGCCACCTTTGCGCAGCCCCGCGTCACATCCGCGCCCGCGGCGGCCATCGCTCCCACCAGGCGATCACGACACTCATCCTCGCCGGGCCACTTCCGGGGCTCGATCGGCCGCCAGTAGCTGCGCGTCTCAGCCCGAATGCCATCACCGCGAATCACCGTGACAGAACCCGGTTCCAACTCAAAGACCCCGCCCCGCGAAGTGAACGGGAACGAGACATAGTTGTGGATGATCAGTTCGCCGAGCGACACCAAGTCGAAATCGGCGGCCCGACCGCTAGCCGACGCAACCGATTCGAGGTGACTGCCAACGGAACGCACTTCGCCCGCACCGCCATACCCGACATAGATCGGTCGCGATCCCATCCGGTCCGTGATGACCTTCAGACCATCCGCCTCGGCAACGACCGCGACACCCATCCCCGTCAGAGAAAGCGCCACCCCGCGTTCGCTCGACTGATCGAGCCGATCAAGCAGAGTTTCCGCGAACCCCGCCTCGCCGCGCGCCTCGTGCTCGACGCCCATGAACCGCGGCCGCCCGACCGGGAACGCGAACCTCCGATCCCGCAACACAGGCTCATTCCCCCGGCCCGGCGAGACAATCACCTCGACCTCTCCCCAGGCGAGCCGGTGCCTGCGCACCGGACGCTCCGCGAGGAAGGGCCTGCCGCGGAATCTCGCCCCCGGCGCTTCACCCCGCGTCCGCCCGAAGCAAACGAGGAAATCACCCATGAACTTCACCCCAGGTCACCAGGGAATCTCCGGCGGCAGCAGCCAGAAGCCGGTCGCCGCGATCGCCGCGGTCGCCGCGAAACCGATGAGATCTGGCGCGGGCAACCACACGCCATGCCGCGCAACCGCCCACGCCACCACTGGGTAATCGATGACCTTTGACACGGCGACACCAATCACGAGCCCGGGCAGACCGGCAGACCTCCACCCGATGATCATCCCCAGAAGGAGCAACGCACCCCGAATCACCTGCAGAATCATGTTCCGGAATGAATCACCAGCAGCGAGCAACACCGAGCCGCTCATCCCGCTGATAATCGCGCCACAGGTCCCGACGGAGAGAATGCGGATCATCCAGCCGGCGCCCGCGTACCGATCGTCATAGAGAAGCGAAACCAACGGATCGCCGAAGACAACCAGCCCCCAGGCCGCCGGAAGGAGCGCGCCGAGGAACACGAGCCGGGCCCTCAGGTACCGACTCCGAAGCAGATGCCGACGCTTGTTCGCAACCTCCGCCAGCGCCGGGAACATCACCCGACCCCCGAGTTTGAGGCCGACCTCGAGCGCCATGCGCGACCAAAGCACCGCGATCCCATAGACACCCAGCGTCGCCTGGTCGATGAGCTTGCCGACAACCATCTTGTCGCCTTGCTGCAAGACGAAGGTAAGCAGGGTCGCCAGGAAAACCCAGCGACCGAACCCGAGGAGTTCTCGCGCGGCATCCCGATCCCAGTGAATGCGGTTCGACGGACCAGCTATCAGCAAATGGCTGGACAACATCTTCACAGCCGCTCGAACAAGCCCGCCCACGACGAGCGCCCAGACCGTCGGCCACACCGCGGCCCAGGTGATCATCGCCACAACCGAGATCGCCTGGCTCCCCAGCTCGAGCAGCGTCGTTCGGGCCAATCGGATATTCCGGTCCGCCAGCGCGATCTTCGATGACTCGAACCCCGAAAGCACCGCCGCCAAGCCGGCAACCGGAACCAGCCCCGCCAACTGTGGCGATCCGTAGAACGAAGCAAAGGGAACCGCCCCGGCAAGACTAACGAGCCACAGCCCCGCCCCGCGCACCACCTGAAGCGTCCAGGCCGTGTCCACGAACGACCGCTCACTCCCCCGCGGGCTTCGGACGATGCTCGCCCGAATACCCACATCCGAGAACATCTGGAGCCCCTGCAGGAACACCTGCACGAGAGCGATCAGCCCGAACGCCTCCGGGAAGAGCAACCGCGTCAGAATCAGATTCGAGCCGAGCCGAAGCGCCTGCGTTCCCCCGTGCCCGAGCAGCACCAGCAACAGCCCGGAAGCCGCACGACGACGCAGCGAGCCCCGTTCGCCGAGCAGCCCCCCGGGCGCGGCCGCGGCGTCGGCGGTCTGGTTCTCTGGTCTTAGAGTCGTCATCGACAAGCCGAGCGAAACCCCGAAACCCACGCAAGAAAACATCGCCCGACCGGGAGGACGGGCGATGCGCTCAGCCAAGACGAAGCTGATCCCAGGTCAGTTCGAATCGGCCACCAGACCGAATCCCTCGCGGATCCACGCCGCCGCGGCCTGGGCGGTGAGCTCCTCACGCCAGTGCCCGCGACGCTGCTGCCTTGCCTGTTCAATGAACGAGGCCAAACTCGAACCATGCCCAAGCCAACCGGCGTACGACCCGAGATCCCGCGACACATCCGGGAACTCGATCCGTCCGATCTGCGCGTCGTGCTCCGACGCCAGCGTCGACCACTCCTCCACCCCCATCTCACGATCAGAGGCCGCATTGAACCACCGGCCCGCCGGGAGTTCACTGCTATACCGGTTCCGGCTGAACGCCGTCTCGCTCGACGGATCCGCGTCGCGGAACTCGACGAGAATCCGGTCACCCCCGCCGACCTGCTGCAGCACATTGTCCGCGACCACCACATCGGTCAGGTCTTCGCCGGGAACCCCCAGCACGCGGAGCGGCCTGTCAAAGTCGTACACGACATTCGCCAAGACCTCCAGGCCGTGAATCCCGTAGTTGTTGGGCCCGGAGATCACCAGCCCATCAAGCTGGCCGTCGCGGCCCACGAGCAGGTTGCCCCGCACAGGCGTCATCTCCCTCGCGCCGATGTTGCCCACCGCGATGCCCCACTGCCCGTACCCGCGATTCTCCGTATCAATCACGATATTGTCGGCGCACAAGCCAACGCTGCCCTGGTCATGAGGAAGCGCCACGCCCTCGGTCCACCCGAAATTCAATCCAAACGGATTCGCCTGGAAGATGTTGCCCAGGATCTCGCCGCCAGACCGAGCCTGGCAGCCGGTCGCCGACGCACGCAGCGAAATGTTGTTCCGGACCACCACTCCCGTGTTCGTGGTCGAAAGGTACATATTGTGATTGAAGGTCGTAGGGTTGGCCGCCGCGATCGACTCGTTCCAGCCATTGTGATCGATAAGACACTCCTCGATCGTCAGGCCCTCGACATCCTTGGCGTAGATCCCCTGGGAATGCCCGGTCGTGCTCCACGCGTCCACGATCACACAGCGGCGAACAACGATGTCCCGGCGGATCGAACCGTTCTCCTTGAAGAACTCGATATTCGACGCGTAGCCGCCCACATACAGGTCCTCGAACAGCACATCGTCGCTGTCCTGGAACCAGCGGATCCCCACCGGAGACTGATCCGGCTGCCGACCATTCGGCTCGAGATGGAAACTCGCAAACGCGAGGTGGCTCGCTTCGCCCGCCGTGCTCCCGGTGTTGTAGAGCCCCCGACGCGCCGGATCCGTCAGAACCTTCGGGCGAGGATCCCCCAGCGAGCCATACGCCCCGACCACCATCCGCTCGGCGCCTCGATCACGCCCGGACTTCTGCCAGTTGTTGGTCCCGAACCCCACCCCGTCAAGCACCCAGGTATCCCCACGCTTCAGCAGCATCCAGTCGGGCTTGCCATCGCGGAGCTTGTTGTACGCCGCCGACAGACTCCGGAACGCACGCACCGTCCCAACCGGCTCCATCGGATCCTCGCCGAGCAACGCGGCGTGGTCGGCATTCAGCAGGTCATACACCACACCCGTCGCGTCGTTGCCCTCCGACGCACTGACATAGATCACCCGGGTGTCCGCGGACGGTGTGAACTCCGTCCAGCCCCCGGAATGAGCCTGCGATCCCGAGTTCGGGACCGAGATATTCAGCGTCACCACATGCTCACCGAACGGAAGCGGGTCCACCCCGTCCGCCGGCGTGATCTTCGCCGGCTCGCTCCCAAGGCCGAAGGTCGTGATCACCATCGGCTCCCCGGCGCTCCGCCCCCCCAGGTCGAACCCGCCGAGACCCTCCGTCCACTCATCCCCACGCCGAAGAAGAAGCCAGTCCGGGTGCCCGTCCCGAAGCAGCGCCACCGCCGCCACGAGCGTCTTCTTGGGCGTCGCGGGCGTCAGCCCGTCGTTCGTGTCACTCCCCAGGGAGCTGCTCACATACACCATCCGGCTATCAGGCCGCAGCTCCGGCGTCTGCGCCGCCGAAGCCCGTGTCACCAAACCAACCGAAACCGAAAGCAACGCCACGCACGCCACAACACGGGCGAGCGCCGTCCTCCAAAGTCGAGACCTCTGTTGAGTCGCGAAGTTCATCCGTCCACCTCCGGTCCGAGTACGCATGAGTGGCAAGAGTCCGTTGCCCCTGATCTCGGATTTGTTCCCGGGACCGTCCACCACTCCCACAACCCGGGACACGCCGCCGGCCCTCCGCAAACCCACCAGACCCAACCGCCCCGTCATCCCGGACCAAACATCCAAGGGCGATCCGCCCAGCAGACCCGCTCGTCCCCACCGGATCAAGCCCCTACCGAAATCCATCGACACTTCCCACGCGGCTGTTCGGAAAACAACCGGGCCCACCGCGCGGCCTCCGGCCCCCTCGCGCACCACCCGGCCGCGCGCTCAATCCCACGCCGTCCATCCGCGGCATACATCGGCAGTTCATCTTCAACTACCGCGCCACCCGGGGCTCCGTTCGTTCAGATTGTCCCAATTCCCGCATCGCGCCGGCATCGCCCCGCTACGAGCCGATCGGCTCCAGATCCGCCGGGCACACCTCGACCGAAGTCGCCCGCCCCAGGATCTGCACCACCAGCACCAGACGCGTCGCCGACTCGATCCGGTCCACCAGCCCCTCGATCCCCCGCAGCGGACCGCGGCACACCCGCACCAGCGTCCCCGCATGCAGAAACGGGTACGGGTTGAACGAAACCCCCGCCCCGATCGCCCGCTCGATCTGAGACAACTCGTGAACCAGACCCTCCTGGTCGACCACCTCGATCAGGTTGGCCACCCGGTCGGTCCGCCCCAGCGACGCCCGGAGGTCATCCCCCCCGCGCACGAACACATATCCCGGGAAAAGGGGGGCATCAACCACCCGACGACGGTTCCCGTGCGTGCGCATCGCCCGGAACGACGGCAGATAGTGCACAATCCCACCCTGAACAAGGTCCCGGCACAGCGCCTTTTCCTGCCGGCTTCGTGTGTGCGCCACGACCCAGCGCGATCCCGCCGGCGTAGGAAACCGCAACGCGGATGCGCCCCCATGATCCTGAGCGACCATCGAAGACAAGCCGCTGCGCTCCCTGCCGATCCCGGCGGAACTGCCTGCGCCGGATGCGCGACCTGCACGGAGGCCCGCGCACCCGTGACGCCCGTTCTGCGGCCTTTCATTGACGAAAAGACCGCGTTCGTCCATTATCAGAAGCGCATCAACCCGAATCAACCGCACGCCAGAGACGACGCCATGCGAACGGCGCTCCCCGCCGCCAAGCCCGATGATCCCGTCCAGCCGGCGACGACCGGCTGCGCGGCCGTCATCCTCGGCGGCGGGCTCAAGCCGCCTCCGCTCGCCGACGAGGCCGGCGTCCCGATCCCCTGGCTCGCGTTCGATGAAGAGAAATCGTTGCTCGAGGTCTGGGTCCAGGCCTGCGCCCTCGCGGGGATCACCCCCGCATCGAGGCTCTTCCTCACCGACTATGACAAAGTCCCGGGCGGCGACCGGTCGCTCCGAACGGTCCGCGATGCCACCCCGTATCGGGGGCCCGCCGGCGCGCTCCGCGACGCCCTCGACGCCGAGCCGGACATGCCGCTGTGCGCAATCGTCGAAGGCAGCCGCATGCCCGATTCGGCGACCCATCTCCGAGACCTGATCGCCGCGCACCGGCGATCCGACGACGCGGTCACCGTCGCCACCAACCCCGACGGGTCGTTCGCGGGCATGCTGGTGGCCGCCCGAGAGGTGATCGATCTCATCCCCAAAATCGGGTTCATGGACATCAAGGAGCAGTGGCTCCCCGCCGCCGGGCACAGCAACCTGCGGGTCGGGTGCCAACCCATTTCGGGGTGGTGCGCCTCGATCCGGTCGCGCGAACGCTACCTCAGCGCGGCCCGTCGCCTTGGGCGCTTCGGGCCGTCCGGGCAACCGTCGGTGATCGCGGGTCGGTCGCCCGGCCCGTTCGCGTCGGTGTACGGGGGATCGCTGATCTCGCGCGCGGCGGAGGTCGCCGGCGACGCGGTCACGGCCCACTCGGTCGTGTGCGCCGGGGCCAGCGTGGAGGGGGGCGCGGTGGTGGTCCGGGCGGTGGTCGCCCCCGGCGCGGTGGTGAGAAAGGGCGAGCTCGTTGTCGATCGGGTGGTCCGAACGGCCGATGATTCTCGCTGAGAACGGTCCGTACTTTCCGAGCGCGCATGCGGCAGTCCAATCTCCTGCAACTCGCGGTCTTCGCCCCGGTCCTCGCGGCCCTCGGGGTCGCCGCGACTTGGGAGATCTGGGCCGAGGTCGGCTACCGCGCGCTCCACAATCCCGAGGACTCGCACATCCTGCTGGCGCTCCCCGTCGCGGTCTGGCTGGCGATGCTCCGCCGGAGCCGCCTCCGCAAGTGGCGCCCCGCGCCCTCGCTGGCGGGCCCCGCGTGCGTCGCCCTCGGGTGGCTGCTGATCGCCTTCGGCTATCGTGCCACGCTCGACATCGTCCAGCACCTCGGCGCCCTGCTCGTCGTCGGCGGCGCGGCGGTCTCGGTGCTCGGGCATCGGCTCCCGATGCTGCTCAAGCCGAGCGTCATCGCCCTGTTCTTCCTCTTCCCCGTCCCCGGCCGCCTCCGCCAGCAGATCTCGATCCCCCTCCAGGAGATCTCCGCGTTCGTCTCGGAGCACCTGCTCCAGCTCTTCGGCGTCGCGGTCGAACGCTCGGGCGTGCTGCTCGAACTCAACGGGCGGCAGGTCGCCGTCGCCGAGGCGTGCAACGGCATGCGCATGGTCAGCGCCCTCGGCCTGATCACCTTCGCGTTCGTCTTCTCCGTGCCGATGCGGCCCCGCATCCGCCTGCTCCTGCTGCTGGTCAGCCCGCTGGTCGCGGTCGTGGTGAACATCATCCGCCTCATCCCGACGACGCTCGCGTACGGGTACGCCCCGACCGACACCGCGGTGCTCGTGCACGACATCGGCGGGTGGGCGGTGCTGGTGCTGGCCCTGGGGCTGCTCTGGCTCTGCCTGGCGACGCTGCGCTGGCTCGAGATCCCGATCGACCCCTACCCGGTGCCGAAGGTGCCCGCATGAGCCGACGAGCGTTCATGGCCGCGCTCCCGCCCGTTCTCTCCGAGCGGCGCGACGAGCCCGGCATCGCGCAGCTCCTCGCCTCGCAGGAGCAGCTCTTCCGCGCCCGCCGCACCGCCAATGCAACGCAGATCGGCACCATTCGCGAGCAGATCAAGCAGGCGAAAAGCCAGATCGAGATCTACGAAGGCCAGGCGCAATCGGCCGCCGACCAGTATCGCATGGTGAACGAGGAGCTCGGCCCCAAGCAAATGCTGTTCGACAAGGGCTATGCGACCAACGCCGCCGTCATGCAGTTGAAGCGCGCCGCCTCGGCCCTCCTCGGCCAGCAGCAGGAGTTCACCGGCCACATCGCGCGGCTGCAGCACCTCGTCGGCCAGCTCGAAAGTCAGGCCGCCCAGGTCGAGAGCGACTATCGCCTCAAGATCGCCCAGGAGCTCGAGGACGCCCGCAACAAGATCGCGGACGCGCGCGAGCGCCAGCGCGTGGCCGCGGACATCCTGGCGCGCACCGTGATTCGCGCGCCCGTCAGCGGGCACGTGCTCGGCCTCACGGTCAACACGGTCGGCGGGGTGGTGGGGAAAGGCGAGCGGCTGCTCGAGATCGTGCCGGCCGAATCAGGGCTCGTGATCAAAGGCCAGCTCCGTCCCGCCGACGCGCTCGAGGTCCACGACGGCATGCGGGCCGAGATCCGGCTCATGACAGCCATGGGCCGCAAGCTGCCGATGGTGCACGGCAAGGTGCGCAATCGCTCGGCAGACGCCCGCTCCGACGCTGAAAATAAAGGAGTTTTCTTCGACATCACGGTCGAGGTCGAACCCTCCCAACTGGCCGCGCTCGGCGGTGTCGAGCTCGCTCCCGGCCTGCCGGTGGAGGTCATCATCCCGACAGGTTCGCGCACGGTCCTCGAGTACATACTCGACCCGGTGAAGCAGTCCCTGCGTCACGGACTGCGCGAGAAATAGGGCGGCACGTCCCGCCTCGGCTCGAGATCTAAGGGCAATTCCATGGATGCGATGATCCTTTGCGGCGGCCTCGGCACGCGCCTGCGCGAGGAGACCGAGTTCAAACCGAAGCCCATGGTGGAGATCGGCGGCCGGCCGATCCTGTGGCACATCATGATGCACTACCGCCATCACGGGGTCGGCCGCTTCGTGCTGTGCCTCGGCTACAAGGGCGACGCCATCCGCGACTACTTCGTCAACTACCACCATCGCTCGCACGACCTCGAGATCGATATCCGCACCGGCGGCATCTATACGCGGCAGGTGTCGAACCATGACCGGCTCGACGCGCGCGTGGTGCTGGCGGAGACCGGGCTCGAAAGCCTCACCGGGCGGCGCATCCTGAAGGCGCTGCCGCACATCGAGGGCGATACCTTCCTCGCCACCTACGGCGACGCGGTGGCCGACGTCGACATCGAGGACCTCATTGCCACGCACAAGCGCATGGGCCGGCTCGCCACCGTGACGGCCGTGCATCCCTCCTCGCGCTTCGGAGAGCTTGCCATCGACGACGGCATGATCACGAGCTTCGCGGAGAAGCCGCAGGTCACGCAGGGGTGGATCAACGGCGGCTATTTCGTCTTCAACCGCAAGGCGTTCGATCTGCTCGACCCCGACGTCAACGAGCCCTTGGAGACGGGGCTGCTCGAGCGCCTCGCCAAGATGGGGGAGCTTGCCGTGCACCAGCACGGGGGGTTCTGGCAGTGCATGGATACCTATCGCGAGATGCAGCTCCTCAACGACATGTGGTCCTCGGGGGCGGCGCCATGGCAGGTCTGGAACTGAGATGACCACGGCCGCCGGGCTGTCGCAGACCTTCTGGTCGGGGCGGCGCGTCTTCGTCACCGGACATACCGGCTTCAAGGGCGGCTGGCTGATGGGCTTGCTCGCCCGCCTCGGCGCGCGGCCGTCCGGGTATGCGCTCGCGCCGCCGTCGGAGCCGAACGTCTTCACGGCGGCGGGCGTTGAACGCCTCGGCCCCTCGACGATCGGCGATATCCGCGACGGCCAGCGCCTTCTCGCTGCGATGGAAACCGCCGAGCCCGAGATCGTGCTGCATCTGGCGGCGCAGGCCCTCGTACGTCCGGCCCGCGCCGATCCCATCGAGACCTTCTCGACCAATGTCCTCGGCACCGCGCAGGTGCTCGAGGCCGTGCGGAAGACACCTGGCGTCGAAGCGTGCGTGGTCGTGACCAGCGACAAGGTCTACGACAACGTCGAATGGTCGTGGGCCTACCGCGAGACGGACCGGCTGGGGGGCAAGGAGCCTTACGGCGCGAGCAAAGCGTGCACGGAGATCGTCGTCGAATCCTACCGGGCCTCCTATTTCGGCGCAGACGGACATCGCGCCCGGATCGCCTCCGCACGCGCCGGCAACGTCATCGGCGGCGGCGACTGGGCGGAGGATCGCCTGATCCCCGACGCCATCCGCGCCTTCTCGGCCGGAGAGGCGCTGCTGATCCGCAATCCCTCGTCAGTGCGGCCGTGGCAGCATGTGCTCGAGCCCCTGTCGGGCTATCTCCGCCTTGCGGAAGCGCTCGTCTCGGATGCCGGGTTGCCGGCACCGCACGCCTTCAATTTCGGCCCCGCTGCGGATGATGCGGTTCCCGTGCGCGTGATCGCAGACGAGATCTCCACACGCTGGGGCGCGGGCGCCTCGTGGCGTCACGATGCGCGCTATCAGCCTTACGAGGCGCGTCTTCTCGAAGTGGACAGCGCCAAGGCGCGCACGCTCCTCGGCTGGCAGCCGCGCTGGCGGCTCGCGGCGGCGCTGGACCGGACCGTCGCGTGGTATAGAGCCTTCTATGCGGGCGAGGATATGCAGGCCGTCATGCTGCGCCAGATCGACGAGTATCTCCATGGATGACCCGATCGACGAGACGCGCGTGCTGCCCTGCCGCGCGTGCGGAACGCCGCTGACGCACGTGTTCGTCGATCTCGGCATGTCGCCCGTCTCGAACGCGATGCGCAAGCCGTCCGAGGCACATACGGCCGAAGCGTTCTACCCGCTGCGCACCTTCGTATGCGCGAGCTGCAAGCTCGTGCAGATCGACGACGTGCAGCCGGCGGAGACGCATTTCCACGGCTCCTATACCTACTTCTCATCCTACTCGGACTCCTGGGTGGAGCACGCACGCCGCTATGCCGAAGCGATGATCGCGCGCTTCGCGCTCACGCCCGCCTCGAAGGTCGTGGAGGTCGCGAGCAACGACGGCTACCTGCTGCAGCACTTCAAGGGTCGGGGCATCCCCGTGCTCGGCATCGATCCGGCGGCCAACTGTGCGGAGGTCGCCGAGCGCGAGCGCGCCATTCCGACGCTCGTGCGCTTCTTCGGCGTCGCGACCGCGCAAGAGGTGGCCGCCCTCGGCCAGGCCGACGTGATCGCGGCCAACAACGTGCTCGCGCACGTGCCGGACATCAACGATTTCGTCGCCGGCCTCAAGATCCTGCTCAAGGCGGGCGGCGTCATCACCGTCGAGTTCCCCCACCTCCTGCGCCTGATCGAGGCCAAGTATTTCGATACGATCTATCACGAGCACTATTCGTATCTCTCGCTGCTGGCGGTGGAGCGGCTGTTCGCGCGGCATGGGCTTCACGTGTTCGACGTCGAGGAGCTGACGACACACGGGGGCAGCCTGCGAATTTATGCGGGGCATGCGGACCTGGCGCCGCCGCCTTCGGACCGGCTCGTCGCCTTCCGCGCCAAGGAGGCTGCGGCCGGGCTCGACGAGCTTTCGACGTACGGGTCGTTCGCGGCAGACGTGCGGCGCGCCAAGCGGGCGCTTCTCTCGCGGCTGATCGCCCTCAAGGAGCAAGGGGCCCGCATCGTCGCCTACGGGGCCGCGGCCAAGGGCAACACGCTGCTCAACTATTGCGGCATCCGCGGCGATTTCATCGATTACACGGTCGACGCCAGCCCGCACAAGCAGGGCCTGCTGCTTCCCGGCACGGCGATCCCGGTGTACGCGCCCGCGCGCATCTTCGAGACGCGCCCCGACTATGTGCTGATCCTGCCCTGGAACCTCAAAGACGAGATCATGGCGCAGATGGACGGCATCCGCGCCTGGGGCGGCCAATTCATCGTGCCGCTGCCCGAGCCCGAGATCCTGCCATGATCTTCACGCCCACTCCGCTCGCCGGCGCGTTCGTCATCGCGCCGGAGCCGCTCTCCGACAACCGCGGGTTCTTTGCCCGCCTCTTCTGCGCGGCGACGTTTGCGGAGCGCGGCCTCAACCCGCACCTCGACCAGATCAGCGTCTCCCACAATCTCAACGCCGGGACGATCCGCGGCTTCCACCTGCAGCGGCCACCCGCGGCGGAATGCAAACTCATCCGCGTGACGGCGGGCGCGATCTTCGATGTGATCGTGGATGTGCGCGCGGGCTCTCCGACATACGGGCACTGGTTCGGCATCGAGCTGTCGTCCGCCAACCGCAAGCTCTTGTACGTGCCGGAAGGCTTCGCACACGGCTTCCAGACGCTGCAGCCCGAGGCGGACGTGACCTATCACATCTCCCATCCCCTCTCGCCCGAGCACGCGACGGGGCTTCCCTATGACGACCCCGACCTCGCCGTGGCCTGGCCGATCGCGGGGCCGGTGACGCTCTCCGAGCGAGACAAGGCCTGGGCGCCGTTCCGCGAGTTCCTGCCCGTCGAGATCGAGCATGGCTGAGCCTGCTTCCCCGCGCGGCCGGGCAAGCGTGTTCGGCGCCAACGGATTCGTCGGGCGTGCGCTCGTCACCCACCTCGGCGCGCAAGGCTACGACGTGCGCGCCGTGACGCGCGGCGACGAGACCTGGCGCGGACAGAATCTGGGACACGCGTTCTACACGATCGGCCTCACGGCGGATTTCCGCACGCGGCCGTTCGATACCATCGAAGCCCACGTCTCGCTGCTGTCGGACATCCTGCGGGGCGCCCGCTTTGCGTCGTTCGTCTACTGCTCCTCGACGCGCGTCTATGCGACGGCCGAGCGGACCGACGAGGCGGCGGCCATTCCCGTCTCGCCGGCCAATCCGGACCATCTCTACAATCTGTCGAAGCTGATGGGGGAATCGATCTGCCTGGGCTCGGGCCTCGCCAACGTCCGCGTGGCGCGGCTCTCCAATGTCTTCGGGCAGGATCTCCAATCCGAGAATTTTCTCACGTCCGTTCTCAAGGACGCGGTCCAGACCGGGCACGTCACGCTGAGGACGAGCCTCGCGTCGGAGAAGGACTACGTCTGGATCGGAGACGTGGTGCGGGCCCTGGAAGCGATCGGGACCAGGGGCCGGGAGCCGATCACCAACGTCGCTTTCGGCCGCAACACGACGCATGCGGAGATCGCCGAGACCTTGGCAGAGCTGGCCGGCGTGCGGGTCACGGCGACGTCCGGTGCACCAATGGTTCGCTTTCCCCCGATCGAGACGGCGCGCCTCGACGCGCTCGCGGCCGGTCCGCGCACACCCCTGCTCTCTCTCCTCGGCTCATTGATACAGGCGTTTCGGGAGCCTCATCCCGGTTCAAGCTCGCGCGCGTAAGGGGGCGCCTCGCTGGATGCGGTCCAGGCCGCGGCCTAGTTCATATCCTCGGGCAGGCGCGGGATCGGCAGGAACGGGATGCCGTCCTCGGCCAACTCCCTCACCTCCTCGCTCGAGGCCTCGCCATAGATGCCGCGCACGGGGCTCTCGTTGAAGTGGATCCGGCGCGCCTCCTCGGCAAAGCGCCCGCCCACGTATTCGGCCTTGGCGTGAACCTCATCGCGAAGGCGCCGCATCATGTGGACGACCTCCTCCGGCGGGACGTTCGACGTGTAGCGGCCGGTCGACTCCTCGGGCGCCCGGCGCGCGACGGCCGGCGCCATGATCGCCTTCTCGACCGCGTCGGTGCCGCAATGCGGGCAGGCGATCTGATGGCACGCGGACTGGGCCTCGAAGGCCGCCCCGCTCTGGAACCACCCTTCGAACTCGTGGCCTTCGCCACAGACGAGGCTGAATTTGATCATGACCTGCGCTCCGATGCCGGTGCGATACCGAAGGCCCGATCGTGCCTCAAAGACGGCACGCGCGAGCGGGCATCCTCGATGTCCTTCAAATCTATATCCGCGAAGATGACTGATGGGTGAACGCCACCTTCTGCCAGGATTTGCCCCCATGGCGAAACGATGAGGCTGTGGCCAAACGTCTCGCGCCCATGCTCGTGCAGGCCGCCCTGGGCGGCCGCGAGCACGAAGCACTGCGCCTCGATGGCCCGCGCCCGCAGAAGCGTCACCCAATGCGCCTCGCCCGTGAGGCGCGTAAAGGCCGCCGGCACCGCGAGGAACGAGGCGCCCGCCTGCGCCAGCGCCCGGAAGAGATGCGGAAAGCGGAGATCGTAGCAGATGGCAAGGCCCAGGCCGCCCCATGGCAGGCGCGCAACCACCGCTTCGGCGCCGGGCTCGTAGCTCGCGCTTTCGCGATAGCTCTCGCCGTTCGGCAGGTCGACGTCGAACATGTGGATCTTGTCGTAGCGGGCGACGATCTCGCCCGCCGGCGAAATGACATAAGCCCGGTTGGCGAGCTTGGTGTCGCTCGCTTTGACGACGAGCGAGCCGAGGTGCAGCC